>ENA-OSEO01000009-OSEO01000009.1-sediment-metagenome-genome-assembly--contig:-NODE-9-length-604560-cov-45.278122_pt1 | contig 604560 bp, 533 predicted proteins | sample MGYA00237883_ERZ534232 | MGnify/ENA metagenome assembly ERZ534232
AGGTGTTGGTGCAGATGGACACGATCGCGTTCACCGACGACACCCCGCAGGTGCTGTCCACCACGTTGTTGGGGGTCCCGGTCGTGTTCACGGTGTCCCCGGTGGCGTTCACCTGGGACTTCGGGCCAGATGGTGGGGAGGGTGCCCCGTTCACGACCACCAGTCCGGGGCATGCCTATCCCGATCAGGACGTGGCCTACGCCTACCATCATGTGGGCACCGGGCAGGTCACCTTGACCACCACCTGGGCGGCGACCTACACGGTGGGTGCCGATCCCACCGTGCGCCAGGTGCCGGGCACCGCGACCACGGTCTCGACCTCCCACGACTTCGAGATCCGCGAGCTGCACACCCACCTGATCGCCGGGACCTGCGCCCAGGACCCCACCAACCCCAGCTGCTGACCGCGCGGCAGACCCTCCGGGTGGGCGCCCGGCCGACCCCGGTCCCGCGGGGCCCCGACAGCGACTCGCCTGCCCGCGCCCGTCAGTGACCGCCCAGAGTGCGGACGGGTGAAGCGATACCCGTCACAAGGCGACGCTTTGCTTCAGCCCTACCCCAGTCGCGCCACAGCAGCGGGTCCGCGTGCGACCGGTGGCAGCGCGCCTCGACACCGCGCGCCGGCACGACGCCGCGCCGCGGGCCGTCCGGTTGCTAGGCTTGCACCGCCGCGACTGGCGTAGGTGGGACACCACCGGGGAGCGGCGCATCGGGGCCGCGCGCGCCGAGTTGGATCGTGGGTCGAACGCCTGGGCCCTGGGCCAGCCACTGTCGTGCTGCGCGCCCGGGAAGGACCGGGATCCCCGCGCACCACGCGAGCCGAGGAGCCGTCATGAGTGCCACGAGCGACGTCATGAACCAGTCCCTTGCCCAGCTCGACCCCGAGATCGCCGCCGTGCTGGACGACGAGCTCGCCCGCCAGCGGGGGACGCTGGAGATGATCGCGAGCGAGAACTTCGTGCCGCGCGCGGTGCTCCAGGCAGTCGGGTCCGTCCTGACCAACAAGTACGCCGAGGGCTACCCGGGCCGGCGGTACTACGGCGGCTGCGAGGTCGTCGACGTCGCCGAGAACATCGCCATCGAGCGGGCCAAGGCGCTGTTCGGCGCCGAGTTCGCCAACGTGCAGCCCCACTCGGGCGCCACGGCCAACGCGGCCGTGCTCCACGCGCTCGCCCGGCCGGGCGACACCGTCCTGGGCCTGGCCCTGGACCAGGGCGGGCACCTGACCCACGGCATGAAGATCAACTTCTCCGGCCGGCTGTACGCCGTGGTCGCCTATGGGGTCGACCCCGAGACCTCCGAGGTCGACATGGCCGAGGTCCGCCGGCTCGCCCTGGAGCACCGGCCCAAGGTGATCATCGCCGGCTGGTCGGCCTACCCGCGGCAGCTCGACTTCGCCGCGTTCCGCGAGATCGCCGACGAGGTCGGGGCGTACCTCTGGGTCGACATGGCGCACTTCGCCGGCCTGGTGGCGGCCGGCGTGCACCCCTCGCCCGTGCCGCACGCGCACGTGGTGTCCTCCACGGTGCACAAGACGATCGGCGGCCCGCGGTCCGGCTTCATCCTGACGAACGACCCCGACCTGGCGAAGAAGATCAACTCCGCGGTGTTCCCGGGGCAGCAGGGCGGCCCGCTCATGCACGTGATCGCCGCGAAGGCGGTGGCCTTCAAGATCGCGATGGGCGAGGAGTTCCGCGACCGCCAGGAGCGGACGGTGCGTGGCGCGAAGATCCTGGCCGAGCGGCTCATGGCCGAGGACGTCAAGGCCGCCGGGATCGGCGTGCGCTCGGGCGGCACCGACGTGCACCTGGTGCTGGTCGACCTGCGTGACGCGGCGATCGACGGCAAGCAGGCCGAGGACCTGCTGCACCACGCGGGCATCACGGTGAACCGCAACGCGGTGCCCAACGACCCGCGCCCCCCGATGGTGACGTCCGGCCTGCGGATCGGCACCCCGGCGCTGGCCACGCGGGGCTTCGGCGACGAGCAGTTCGCCGAGGTCGCCGACGTCATCGCGCAGGCGCTGGTCGCCGGTCCGGACGCCGACGTCTCGGCCCTGGCGGCCCGCACCGCCGCGCTCGCCGACGCGTTCCCGCTCTACCCCGGGCTGGCCCAGTGAGCGACGCCGGCGCCCCGACGGCGCAGGTGCTGGACGGCAAGGCGACCGCTGCGGCGATCAAGGCCGAGCTCGCCGAGCGGGTCGCGGCACTCTCCGCGCGCGGGGTGACGCCGGGTCTGGGCACCATCCTGGTGGGTGACGACCCGGGTTCGCGTGCGTACGTGGCGGGCAAGCACCGCGACTGCGCGGAGGTGGGGATCGCCTCGATCCGCGAGGACCTGCCGGCCACCGCGACCCAGGCGGAGATCGAGGCGGCGATCGACCGGCTGAACGCCGACCCGGCCTGCACCGGCTACATCGTCCAGCTGCCGCTGCCGGCCGGCATGGACACCAACGCGCTGCTCGAGCGGGTGGACCCGGCCAAGGACGCCGACGGCCTGCACCCGACCAACCTGGGACGGCTGGTGCTGCGGGTCTCCGAGCCGATCACCTCTCCGCTGCCGTGCACCCCGCGGGGGATCCTCGAGCTGCTCGGGCGGTACGGGCTGACGGTGGCGGGCAAGCACGTGGTGGTCCTGGGTCGCGGGACCACGGTGGGGCGTTCGATCGGGCTGCTGCTCACCCGGCGCGAGCACAATGCGACGGTCACGCTCACCCACACCGGGACGCGCGACCTGGCCGCGCACCTGCGGGCCGCGGACGTGGTGGTCGCGGCCGCCGGGGTGCCCGGCCTGGTCAAGGCCGAGGACGTCAAGGCGGGCGCGGTGGTGCTCGACGTGGGGGTGTCCCGGGTCGAGGACCCGGCGGGGGGCCGGGCCCGCCTGGTGGGGGACGTGGACCCCGCCGTCGCGGGCGTGGCGGGGTGGTTGTCCCCGAACCCCGGCGGGGTCGGGCCCATGACCCGGGCCATGCTGCTCGCCAACGTCGTGGAGATGTCCGAGCGAAGTGTGGTGTAGATCACACTAATTCACCCTCAAGGTCGGCCCGCGGTGCGCCGATACCTGGGACAGAAGCCTCCACCGGGCGTACCGGTCGGAGGCTTTTCCCATGCCTGCCGGCGCCTGTCCGACGCCGCGCGGGTCCGGGGGCTCAGGCGTCGGGTCCGCCCGCGGGCGCGAGAAGGCCGGCGAGCTCGGTCAGCGCCTCGGGCACCACGGCGTAGTAGGCCCAGGTCGCGCGCTTCTCGCGGGTCAGCAGGCCGGCCTGGTGGAGCACCTTGAGGTGGTGCGACACCGTGGGCTGCGAGAGCCCGAGCGGCGCGGTGAGGTCGCAGACGCATGCCTCCCCGTCCGCGGCGTTCGCCAGCAGGGAGACCAGCCGCAGGCGCGCCGGGTCGGCCAGCGCCTTGAGCCGCGCCGCGAGGACCACCGCCTGCTCGGCGCTGAGGGTCTCCTGGGTGACGGGCGCGCAGCACACCGGCTGCGCGACCTCGAGCGTCAGGGGGGTGCGGGTGGACATGGCCCCATCGTCGCACGATCCATCGACCGCTGTCAGTATTGACGAGCATAAGTATTGACGAATGTCGATGGATAGTGCCAGGCTCGGGCTCTGGCCACCCGCTCAGCGGCGTCGCCCCTCGACAGCCCTTCTCGACCAGGAGGTCACCATGACCGAGTCCGTCCACCGTCAGGTCCGCGAGCACTACGCCGACGCCGCCCGAGCCGCCGCGGCGGGGGCGGGCTGCTGCGGCGGGAGCGACTTCGGCTCGGAGCTGTACGCCCGCGCCGACATCGACGCCCTCCCGGTTGCGGCCGTCCAGGCTTCGCTCGGCTGCGGCAACCCTCTGCTGGTCGCGGAGCTCGAGCCGGGCGACCGCGTCCTCGACCTCGGCTCGGGCGGCGGGATCGACGTGCTGCTCTCGGCGCGCCGGGTCGGGCCGACGGGCCGCGCCTACGGCGTGGACATGACCCCGGAGATGCTCGAGCTCGCCCGGCGCAACGCCGCCGAGGCCGGCGCGGCCAACGTCGAGTTCCGGTACGGGACGATCGAGGACCTGCCGTTCGACGACGCGAGCGTCGACGTGGTGATCTCCAACTGCGTGATCAACCTCGCCGCGGACAAGCGGGCGGTCCTGGCCGAGGCGCTCCGGGTCCTGGTGCCGGGCGGCCGGTTCGGTGTCTCGGACGTCGTGGCCGAGGACCGCCTGGACCCCGCGGAGCGGGCCGAGCGCGGCTCGTTCGTCGGGTGCGTGGCCGGGGCGTTGTCGCGGGGGGAGTACCTGGAGCTGCTCGGCGAGGTCGGCTTCGAGGGTGCCGAGGTCAGCTTCACGCACGAGGTCGCCGAGGGCATGCACGGTGCGGTGATCCGCGCGCGGAGACCTCGCGCCGAGGGGTGAGGGGGTCCGATTCGTCTCATTGATCGGGACAGTCGGTGTCGCATGTCGGACGGCAACTGCGGGTCACGGGCCATCGGGGGTGTCGTTCGCCACACTTCAAGGGCCGATCTTGGCGGAAGCGACGGCGTGGCGTCCTCCACTCCGGAGTGATCTGACTCACATTTCGAAGCCGAATCGGCCCTCCAAGTGTGACGTATGTCCCAGTTCGGGGGGCTTTGCGGGGCATCATCCCGGTTCTTGAGCGGTCGACGTGTCCCGACGTGTCCAGTTTCGTACGGTTTGTGTGACCGAGATCACAACACGGATCGGTAAAGGATGTCCGATATTGTCCCGATGTCTGGTGTGAGGCCCCGCCCGGGAACCCGGGAGAGGTCCTCGTCACGAGAAAGGCAAACCCGCTGTGAGGCGGGGACGCAAAGCCAGGGGCCCGTACGGGTCGCCCAGCCGCCGAACGACGATGGGACTACTTCGATGCAGCACAACACCAACGCCCGGACCGCCGCCACCGTCGGCGTCGACCCCCTCCTGACCCCCGCCGAGGTCGCGAGCCTGTTCCGGGTGGACCCCAAGACCGTGACCCGTTGGGCCAACGCCGGCAAGATCAGCACGGTTCGGACCCTTGGCGGGCACCGCCGGTTCTCCGAGCGCGAGGTCCGCAGCCTCCTCGGGGCCGTCCCCGGCCAGCGCCTCCTCCTCGGCTGATCGCACCCCCGAGCGGACCCGGGGCCCCGACGGGCCCCGCCCCCCAGCGGTCCGGCTGACCGCGCCGTGCGCCACCCGTCGGTGGCGTGGGGTTGGATGGCCGGGTGCGGATCGCGAGCGTCAACGTCAACGGGGTCCGCGCGGCGTTCCGCCGGGGCATGACCGACTGGCTGGAGCAGGCCGCGCCCGACGTCCTCCTGCTCCAGGAGGTCCGGGCCCCCTCCGAGGTTCTTCACGAGCACCTGCCCGGCTGGCACGTCGTGCACGCCGAGTCGCAGGCCAAGGGGCGTTCCGGGGTGGCTGTGGCCAGCCGGACGCCGATGGTGGGAGTCAGGGTCGGCGTCGCGGGCGACGCGGCGACCCACTCCGGCCGCTGGGTGGAGGCCGATCTCGAGCTCCCCGGCGGCGGGATCGTGACCGCCGTGTCGGTCTACGTGCACTCCGGCGCCGTCGGGCACCCGTCCATGGACGACAAGCACGAGTTCCTCGGCCACGCCACGCGTCGGATGGCCGAGCTCCTCGCCGACGGCCGAGTCGCCCTGGTGGGCGGCGACCTGAACATCGCGCACACCGACGCGGACCTGAAGAACTGGAAGGGCAACGTCGGCAAGGCCGGCTGCCTGCCGCAGGAGCGCGCCTGGCTGACCGGGTGGCTCGAGTCCGGCTGGGTCGACGTGGCCCGCGCCCGTGCCGGGGACGTCCCCGGGCCGTACACGTGGTGGTCCTGGCGCGGCAAGGCCTTCGACAACGACGCCGGCTGGCGGATCGACTACCAGATGGCCACTCCAGCGCTCGCCGCGCGGGTACGTGACGTCCGGGTGGACCGCGCGCCCGCCTACGACCAGCGCTTCAGCGACCACGCACCGCTCGTCGTGGACTACGACACCTGAGCCGGCTCCGGCTCGGCGGGCCCGGGCAGGGTGCGCATCCGCCACAGCGGCGAGGCCACCACGGGCACCGCAGCCAGTGCCAGCCCGACCACCGCGACCCACAGCGTCGTGACGACCCCGAGCCGCTCGCCGAGCACGCCACCGAGCAACCCGCCGATCGGCATGGGGCCCCAGACCAGGAACCGCACCGAGGCGTTCATCCGCCCCAGCAGCGCCGGCGGGCAGACCCGCTGGCGGAAGCTCACCTGCGCGACGTTGTAGACCACGACGAACGCGTAGAACGACACGCCGGCTGCCGTGAGCGTCACGATGGCCGGTACGCCCAGGTGCGTCAGAGGGCCCGCAAGCGGGACCAGCGCCCAGGCTGGCGGGGACATGAGCGCGGCCAGCGGGATGACCCGTCCCTCGCCGAGCCACCGCGCGAGGCGGCTCGACGCCAGGGCCCCCAGCAGCCCACCGATCGCCGAGGCGCTGAACACCACACCGAGCTGGGCCTCGGTCAGGCCGAGCTCGCGCAGCACGTACAGCACCAGCAGCGCGCCGGCGATCGAGCTGGACAGGTTGGAGATCCCGGTGCACGCCACCACCCGGCGCAGCAGCGGGTGGCGCAGCACGAACGAGAGCCCCTCGGCGACCTCGTGGCGTAGCGGCCTGCGGGTCGCGGGGTCCGGCAGCTGCTCGACCATCCGGATCCGGGACACCGCCGTCGCCGACGACAGGTAGGTGATCACGGTCCCCACCAGCAGCATGGGCGCGCTCATCACGCGCAGCAGCAGGCCGCCGAGCGCGGGCCCGGCGATCTGGGCGACCGACTGCGTGGCCTGGAGCAGCGAGTTCCCCTGCACGAGGTGCGTGGGGCCCACCAGCCCCGGCAGGTAGCTCTGGTAGGCCACGTCGAAGAACACCGTGGCCGCACTCATCGCGAGGGCGGCCGCGTACAGCACCGGCATCGAGGCGTGCCCGGTCAGCGCGACCACGACCACCACCGCCAGGACCGTCGCGCGCACCAGGTCGGCCGAGATCAGCGTGTGGCGCTTGCGCATCCGGTCCACCCACGCCCCGGCCGGCAGGCCGATGGCCAGGAACGCCGCGCTCTCGGCGGCGGTGAGCGCGCCCATCTGCCATGCGGTGGCGTCGAGCGTGGCGACCGCGAACACCGGGATGGCCAGGTTGCCCAGCTGCGCGCCCAGCTGGCCCAACCCGTCGCCGAGCCACAGGCGCCGGAAGTCGGCGTGGTGGATCAGGGAGCGTGGCGCGGGCGTGGTGGCGGCCGCCTGCTCGGGCTGCGGTGGTGCCGGCGGGTCGGCAGGCGGTGCGGCCTCGGGGCGCTCGGAGCTCACCCGGTCAGTGTGGGCAAGTGATTGGGATCTGTCAATCACTTAGCATGGTGGCATGGACGAGGGCCGGGAACGGCGTGAGGCGGAGGCCGAGGCCGACGGCCGCGTGCTCAACAGCGTGCTCCGGCTGCGGATCCTGCGGCTGTGCCTGGACGAGCCGCTGACCAACAAGGAGGTCGCCGATCGGCTCGGCAAGGATCCGGCCACCGTCTACCACCACGTGCGGCGGCTGGCCGAGCGCGGGTTCCTGGCCGCCCAGCCCGAGCGCACCGGTGCGCGCGGCGCTCGTGAGGTGCCCTACCTGGCGACCAGGAAGTCCTGGCACACCCCGCTGCCGGACGGGGGGAGCCGGCTGCTGGTCGAGACGTTCCTCGCCGAGCTCGCGGAGGCCGAACCCCGAACGGTGTCGACCGTCCGGCTCGGGCTCCGGCTCACGCCGGAGGCGAAGGCCGAGATGCTCTCCCGGCTGCGCGAGGTGCTCGTCGAGTACGCCGACCTCCCGCCGGTCCCGGGGGCCGCGCCGTGGTCGGTCTTCCTCGCGGTGCACGAGGACACCCAGCGCGCGGACCAGCGGTGAGCCGCGACGCGAGCTCGACGTTGGACCGCCCGGTCACGGAACGACGACGGCCTTGCCCCGCACGCGGCCGGCGCGCAGGTCGTCGATCGCGTCGCCGACCCGGTCCAGCGGGTACCTGCCGCCGTGCGTGGGGCGGACCTTGCCCTGGGTGACCAGGTCCACCACCCGCCCGAGCGTGTCCGCCTGCTCGCTGGCGAGGAACATCACCAGGCGCTGCTTGACGAACGCGTTCAGGATCGAGGCGCCGATCTGGCGCTGGACCCCGCCGGTGAGGCGACCGCCGGTCTCCGCGCCGACGATCACCAGCGTCCCCGTGGGCGTCAGGAGGCGGCGCAGGTGCCGCAGCCGCCGGCCGCCGGCGATGTCGACGATCAGGTCGAACGCCCCGCCCGTGGTCTGCGGCGTCAGCTCCGTGGTGCGGTAGTCGACCACGACGTCGGCGCCCAGCGAGCGCACCAGGTCCGCCTTCGCGCCGCTGGCGACCGCGGTGACGTGCGCGCCGACCGCCGCCGCGATCTGGACGGCGTAGGAGCCCACGCCTCCCGACGCGCCGATCACCAGCACCCGCCGGCCGGGCTCGGCCCGCCCGTGGTCGCGCACCGCCTGCAGGGCCGTGGCCGCGGAGATCGGCAGCGCCGCGGCCGCCGTGAGGTCCAGGTCGGCCGGGGCCTGGACGAGCTTGTCCGTCCGTGCCACCGCCAGCTCGGCGTACGCGCCGGCGCCGACGCCCAGCACGCGGTCGCCCACCCGGAACCTGGACCCGGCCTCGTCGTCGCCGACCGCCTCGACGACGCCCGCCAGGGCGAGCCCGGGCACCGGCTGCTTGGGCCGCCGCAGCCCGAACCCGAACCGGACCACCAGCGGCAGCCCGGCCATGAGGTGCCAGACCCCCTGGTCGACGCCTGCGGCGGCGACCCGCACCAGCACCTCGCCGGGGCCGGGACTCGGCACCGCGACGTCGTCGCGCACGGTGAGCTGTTCGGTGCCGCCGTAGCGATGCTGGGTGACGGCTCGCATCGTCGCAGTGGTGGTGCGGGTCGGGTCGGTCGGGGTGGTGGGGCGCATCTCGATCTCCTGGTCCGGTGTGATCCTTACGGTGTAAGCCGGTGGTACCGTAACCTTACGGCGTACGGAAGTGCAAGACCCGAGGAGCGGATGATGGCGGCGAACCAGCGGGCGGCGGTGCGCAAGGGGACGCGCAGGGGGACCCTGTCGCGCGGGGCGATCGTGCGGGCCGCGGTGGCACTGGCCGACCGGGAGGGCCTGGCGCACCTGTCGATGCGGGCGCTGGCCAAGGAGCTCGGTGTGGAAGCGATGTCCCTCTACCACCACGTGCCCAACAAGGACGACGTCCTCGACGGCATGGTCGACCACGTCTTCGCCGAGATCCACCTGCCCGTGGTCGGGAGCGCGGACTGGCGCGGCGAGCTGCGCCGCAGGTGCGTGTCGGGTCGCGAGGCGATGCTCCGTCACCCGTGGGCGGTGGGCCTGATGGACTCGCGGCCGAACGCCGGGATCGAGACGCTCCTGCACCACGACGCCGTCGTCGGCTGCCTGCGCCAGGCCGGGTTCGCCTGGCCGATGGTCTCCCACGCGATGGTGCTGCTCGACGCGCACCTGTACGGCTTCATGGTCCAGGAGCTCAGCCTTCCCGCCGTGGACTCCGAGGAGCTGGGCGAGCTGGCGATGCAGATGCTCGACGCGCCGAGCGTCGCGCTGCCCCACCTCGCGGCGTTCACCAGCGAGCACGTCCTGCGACCGGGCTACCGGTTCGGCGACGAGTTCGAGATCGGCCTGGACCTTCTGCTGGATGCGATCGAGGACCGGCTGGAGGCCGACGACGGGGCCCAGCGCTGACCGCCGGTCGCCGGTCGCCGGCCGACGCTGAGGCGACGGTCGCGCGGCCCGAGGTGTCGGCCCGGGCTGGGACACTGACGCGTGAGCTGGATCGTGGTCGAGCACCTCGCCGGTGGCGGAGCCGTGCTGCACGAGCTCGCACCCGGGGATGCGGCGGCCGGCGGCGCCCCCGACCTGAGCCGTGGGCCGACCGCCTCCGTCCAGGTCGCGTCCGACGACCTGGCCGCGGTGGTCGCCGCCCGCGAGGCCGACCGTCCGCGGTGGGTGCTCGACGAGGTGGCGCTGCGGTACCCGCCGCTGCTCGCCGCGGGCGTGCGCCTGGACCGGTGCCACGACCTGCGGCTGTGTCACGCGATCCTGCGCACGTCGGCGTCGTGCTCGGACTCCGCGCTGGCCACTGCCGTCCCCGGGCCGTGGGACGCGCGCCACGCGCCGGAGCCCGACGCGGCCGCCGAGTCCGACCGGCAGCCGACCCTCTTCGACGACCTCGCGCCCCCGGAGAGCTCCGACGCCGCGGCCTCCCTCGGCTCGGCGTCGTCGTGGAACTTCTGGCACGGATCCGGTGCCAGAGCTTCCACGGTCGTCGCCTCGAGCCCGTCGGGGGGCGAGGGAGAGGGCGGCGTCGTGCCGGACCCGCTCGCGGAGCCGCGGACGCCGGCCGAGGGCGGCCCGGCAGACCTGCTTGCCGAGCTGGGCGCGCAGCTCGAGGCGGTGGCGGGCTCGGAGCAGCCCGGGCGGCTGCGGCTGCTGCTCGCGGCCGAGTCGACCGGCGCCCTGGTCGCTGCGGAGATGGCGCACGACGGGATGCCGTGGGACGCCGCCGAGCACGACCGCCTGCTCACCGAGCTGCTCGGCCCGCGCCCCGCGCCCGGTGCCCGCCCGGCGCGCCTGGAGGAGCTGGCCGCGCAGATCCGCCGCGCCCTGGACGCCCCCGCCTTGAACCCCGACTCGCAGCCGGACCTGCTGCACGCGCTGCGCCGCGCGGGCCTGGACGTCACGAGCACCCGGCGTTCCGAGATCGCGGCCCAGCAGCACCCGGCCGTCGAGCCGGTGCTGGCCTACAAGAAGCTCTCCCGCCTGCTGAGCGCGAACGGCTGGGCCTGGCTGGACACCTGGGTGCGCGACGGGCGGTTCCGGCCGGACTACGTGGTGGGCGGCGTGGTGACCGGGCGCTGGGCGACCTCGGGCGGCGGCGCGCTGCAGCTGCCGGCTCAGATCCGCTCGGCGGTCCGGGCCGAACCAGGCTGGACCCTGGTGGTGGCCGACGCCTCCCAGCTCGAGCCCCGGGTGCTCGCTGCGATGTCGGCGGACGGCGCGATGGCCGACGCGGCCCGCGGCGCCGACCTCTACCAGGCGCTCGCCGACGCCGGCACGGTCTCGAGCCGCAAGGAGGCCAAGTACGGCATGCTCGGCGCGATCTACGGCGCGACCACCGGGGTCTCAGCGGCTCTGATGCCCCGGCTGACCGCGGCGTACCCGCGGGCGATCGGGCTGGTCGAGGCCGCGGCCCGGGCCGGTGAGCGCGGCGAGGTGGTCAGCACCTGGCTGGGGCGCTCCTCCCCGCGCCCCGGCCCGTCCTGGTGGGCGGCCCGCGAGGCGGCCTCCGGCGAGGGCGCGGATGCCAGGGACGTCGCCGAGGCCAGGCGTCGGGCCCGTGACTGGGGGAGGTTCACCCGGAACTTCGTCGTCCAGGGCACCGCTGCGGAGTGGGCGCTGTGCTGGATGGCGGCGCTGCGCCGTCGGCTCCGTGACCTGCCCGGGCGGCCGCATCTGGTGTTCTTCCTGCACGACGAGGTCATGGTGCACAGCCCCGTCGGGGTCGCGGAGCAGGTGGTCGAGGCCGTGCGTGACGCTGCCGCCGAGGCGGGGCGGCTGCTCTTCGGCGACGCGCCGGTGGAGTTCGCGCTGGACGTCGCGGTGGTCGACTCGTACGACCGGGCGACCTGACATCGACCGGACGGGCCCGCGGCGCATCTCGATCACGCCCGGTGGCTCAGGTTCCCCCGAGACGTGCCGATGACGGGGACATGGACCTCACCCAGGACCCCGGCTACGCCGAGGCGCTGGCCCGCATCGAGCGCACCTATGGCGCGCTGTGGGCCGAGCGCTTCGCCGTGCTGGCGCCCCTGATGTTCGAGGACTCCGAGGGCGCACTGGCCAAGGCCTTCCTCTACGGTCTGGACGCCAACGCCGCAGGCTCGGCGGTCGGCGAGGACGTCGCCTGGACCGCCTGCGAGGCGATCGTCGACGAGTACGCCGCCGAGGTGGTCCGCGAGGCCGAGCGCCTCATCGCGGACTGATCGGCAGCCAGTCCAGCACGTCGCGGATGGTCCGGTCCCAGTAGCCCCACTCGTGCGTGCCGGGATCGAACCCGGACGTCACGTCCGCGCCGACGGCCTGCGCCCTTGCGACGAACCTCCGGTTGGCGTCCACGAGCTCGTCCTCGGTCCCGCAGCGCACGTACAGCGGGGGAAGGGCGGCGACGTCGGCCGCGTCCAGGAGGGTGAGCAGGTCGGCGTCGGTGCCGGCCAGCGAGTGGCCGCCCGCGACCGTGCGCAGCAGGCCGTGCGGGTCGCCGGCCTCCGCCCAGGCGCCGACGTCCAGCGCGCCGGAGAGGCTGGCCGCCGCAGCGAACCTCTCGGGTTGCCGCAAGGCGTGCAGCATCGCGCCGTAGCCGCCCATCGACAGCCCGGCCACGAACGTGTCCTCCCTGGCCCGGGACACCCGGAAGAACCCGGCGACGAGTGCGGGGAGCTCCTCGGCGACGAACGTCCAGTACGCGCCCGTGTACACGCCGTCCAGGTAGAAGCTGCGGTGCACCTGAGGCATCACGACCGCGAGCCCGAGCTCGGCGACGTACCGCTCGATCGACGTGCGGCGCAGCCAGATCGTGTCGTCGTCGGACAGGCCGTGCAGGAGGTAGAGCACCGGCGGTGGCGCGTCCCCGGCGGCGCCGGCCATGCCGATCTGCTGGGTGGTGCGCTGGGGCAGCACGACGGTCATCGACGTCGACAGGCCGAGGGCCTCGGAGAAGAAGTCGCAGCGCAGGTGTGCCATGGCCTCAGCATCCCAGCGCGCACCGGGCTCGCGCTGCGGCCGCAGGTCCGGGGGCGCGCCCCGCGTCAGACGGTGCGGCCGGCAGCTCCGGCCGCGTCGGCCACCAGCGTCGCCGGAGCCTCGAACCCGTGCTCGTCGAAGGCCGCCGCCACGGCGGCGGCGACATCGTCGACGGCGGTGGTGCGCACCAGGGCGATCGCCGAGCCGCCGAACCCGCCCCCGGTCATCCGGGCGCCCAGCGCCCCCGCGGCGCGGGCCGCCTCGACGGCCACGTCGAGCTCGGGGCAGGACACCTCGTAGTCGTCGCGCAGGGACACGTGCGATGCGTCCATCAGCGGGCCGACCTCGGCGACCCGTCCCGCCGCCAGCAGCTCCACGAACTGCTCGACCCGGGCGATCTCGGTGACGACGTGCCGGGTGCGGGCTCGAAGCACGTCCGGGCTCGCCGTGGCCCCGGCGGGCGTGACGAGCTCGCCGTCGAGGGCGGCCAGCGCGTCGTCGAGCGCGTCGGCGTCCACCTCACGCAGGGTGGGCACACCTAGGTGTGCTGCGGCGGCGTTGCAGGTGTCCCGCCGCCTGGCGTACTGGCCGTCGACCAGCCGGTGCGGGGCGCGGGTGTCGATCACCAGCAGGGCGAGGCCGTGGGCGCCGAGGTCGAACGGCAGGTGCCGCACCGAGCCGTCGCGGGTGTCGTACAGCAACGCGTGGCCGTCTCGCGCGCGGAGCGCGGCGGTCTGGTCCATGCCGCCCGTCGCGGCGCCCGCGACCTCGTTCTCGGCGCGGATGCACGCCTGGGCGAGCAGGGCGCGGCCATGGTCGGAGCCCGCCAGCCCGATGTCGAAGACGTCGTCGAGCGCCACCGCGACCGCGCACTCCAGCGCCGCGGAGGAGGACAGCCCGGCGCCGTAGGGCACGCACGAGTCCACCGCAGCGTCGAACCCGCCGATCGGCACGCCGGCGCTGCCGGCTCCCGTCGCGCCCGCCTGGGCCATGGCCCAGGCGACCCCCGCGGCGTAGCCGGGCCAGCCGTCGACGGCACCCGGACCCACCTCGGCCACCGGCATGGCCCACGCGCCGCCGCCCTCCTGCGCGGAGACCAGCCGGACGGTGCGGTCGTCCGTGATGCCCAGGGCCACGTAGGTGCGGTGCGGCAGGGCGATCGGCAGGCACAGCCCGCCGTTGTAGTCGGTGTGCTCGCCGATCAGGTTGACCCGTCCCGGCGCCGACCAGACGCCGTCCGGCTCGGAGCCGAACGCGCCGCGGAACGCCTCGGTGGCGCGGCGCGCCCCCTCGCCCGGCTGCCAGGCACGGATCCGTTCGACGGTCATGCCAGCTCCTGGAGGCGGGCAGCGACCCGTTCCGGCGTGGTGTCGGAGATCCACGACGCCATCCCGGACTCGACGCCGGCCAGGTACTTCAGCTTGGTCGCCGCGCGCCGGACGGAGATCAGCTGCAGGTGCAGCCGCCCGAGGTCCCGGCCCTCGCCGACCACGGCCTGGTGCCAGCCCGCGACGTACGGCAGCGGGACGGGCCGGCCGTCGTCGCCGACGAAGAACCGGTCGAGCCGCCGCAGGAGGTCGAGGTAGGTGACCGCGAGGTCGTCGCGCTCGGCATCGGTCAGCGCGGGCAGGTCCGGGACGTCGCGACGTGGCGCGAGGTGCACCTCGACCGGCCAGCGCGCGGCGGCCGGGACGTAGGCGACCCAGTGCTCGGACTCGGCGACCACCCGGGTCCCGGCCCGCAGCTCGGCGTCGAGCACGTCGCGCAGCAGGCTTCGCCCGGTGGCGGCACGGTGCTCCGCGGCGCGGTCGAGCATCGTGCGGGTGCGCGGCGTGACGTAGGGGAACGCGTAGATCTGCCCGTGCGGGTGCGGCAGCGTGACGCCGATCTCCGGTCCCCGGTTCTCGAAGCAGAACACCTGCGCCACGCCCGGCATCGCGGACAGCTCGGTGGTGCGGTCCGCCCAGGCCTCGACGATCGTGCGGACCCTGGCGGGCGTGAGGTCGGCGAACGACGCGTCGTGGTCGGAGCTGAAGCACACCACCTCGCACCGGCCGGCCGCGGGGCGGGCCTGCCAGACGTCCTCGCCGTCGACCGCCCAGCCCTCGGTGGCCGCGTCGGGCAGGGCGAGGAGCGCCGGGAAGCGGTTCTCGAACACCACCACGTCGTAGTCCGAGGCCGGGATCTCGCCGTCGGAGTAGCCGGTCGCCGCGGCCTGCTTCGGCCGCGCCGGGCACAGCGGGCAGGCGTCCGCGGACGGCATGAACGTGCGGTTCATCCGGTGGCTGGCCATCGGGATCCAGTCCCCGGTGAGCGGGTCGCGACGCATCTCCGGGCCGGTGACCGGGGCGAAGGTGCCGTCGGGCTGGGGGATCGGCGCGAAGCGGTCGCCGAGCGGTCGAGGGTCGTCCAGGCGCCGGGTCGCCTCGCCGGAGGCGTACGGCTCGGAGTCGTCGAAGTAGATCAGCTCCCGCCCGTCGGCCAGGGTGGTCGCAGTGCGCCGGACGAGGGTCTCGGCACGTGGGACGGGCATGTCAGGCTCCTGAGGTGGGGGCGAGAAGGACGTCGAGGTCGGGCAGGTCGAGACCGTCGGGCACGGCGTCGGTCACCAGCAGGTCGACCTCGGCCAGGTCGGCGATCCGCGACAGGCCCGTCTCGCCCCACTTGGTGCGGTCGGCGACCACCACCACCTGGCCGGCGGCCGCGATCATCGCGCGGTCGGTCTCCGCCTCGAGCAGGTTGGGGGTGGTGAGGCCCGCGTCGGGGTCCATGCCGTGCACCCCGAGGAAGACCACGTCCAGCCTCAGGCCCCGCAGCGCCTGGGTGGCCAACGGGCCGACCAGCGCGTCCGACGGGGTGGGCGTGCCGCCGGTGAGCACGACGGTCAGGGCCGGGTCGGCCGTGGCGTGCAGTGTCTCTGCGGCCGGCAGGGAGTTGGTCACCACGGTGAGCGGCCGGATGTCGCTCGTCGCGATCAGCCCTGCGAGCAGGTGGGTGGTGGTCCCGGCCGACAGGCCGATCGCGCTGCCCGGGCGTACCAGGGCGAGCGCAGCGCGCGCGATGGCGGCCTTCTCCACCCCGGAGATCTCGAGCTTGGCGCGGAAGCCGGGCTCGTGCGCGGCGTGCCGCGCGTCGACCGCGCCGCCGTGCACGCGGCGGACCTGGCCGCGGCGGGCCAGCTCGGCGATGTCGCGGCGGATCGTCATGTCGGAGACGTCGAGCTCGGCCACGAGGTCGGCCACCCGGACCGCCCCGTCCGCCTTGATCCGCTCGAGGATCAGGTCCTGTCGCTGCGTCGCCAGCACACGAACATTGTTCGCCAGAACCGAACACAAGTCAACATTTCCGGGCGTGTCGCACCTGCTCGTGCCGTCCGGCCGGTGGGGGAACCCCCGAGCGGGTGCTCAGTGCTGGACGGGGGTGACGCCCAGCGGCTTGCCGGCCAGACCGCGGCTGCGGGTGGCCAGGGTGCGAGCGACGTCGCGCAGCGCCTGCGCGGCGGGGCTGTCCGGATCGGAGAGCACCACCGGCACCCCGCCGTCGCCGGCCGCCCGCAGCGAGGTCTGCAGCGGCACCTGGGCGAGCAGCGGCACGTCGGTCCCGGTGAGCTTGCTGAGGTTCGCCGCGACCGCCTCGCCGCCACCGGAACCGAACACCTCGATGCGCGAGCCGTCCGGGGCGGTGAGCCAGGACATGTTCTCCACGACGCCGACGACGTGCTGGTGGGTCTGGCTCGCGATGGCCCCGGCGCGCTCGGCGACCTCCGCGGCGGCCTGCTGCGGGGTGGTCACCACGAGCAGCTCGCTGGCCGGCAGGAGCTGGGCGACCGAGATCGCGATGTCGCCGGTCCCGGGCGGCAGGTCCAGCAGCAGCACGTCGAGGTCGGCCCAGAACACGTCCGCGAGGAACTGCTCGAGCGCGCGGTGCAGCATCGGCCCCCGCCACACCACCGGCTGTCCCGGCGGGACGAACATGCCGATCGAGATCACCTTCACCCCGTGGGCGATCGGCGGCAGGATCATGTCGTCGACCTTGGTCGGGGAGCGGTCCACGCCGAGCATCCGCGGTACCGAGAAGCCGTACACGTCCGCGTCGACCACGCCGACCCGGAGCCCGTCGGCGGCCATCGCCGCGGCCAGGTTCGAGGTCAGCGAGGACTTGCCGACCCCGCCCTTGCCCGACGCGATCGCGTAGACCTTGGTGAGGTTGTTCGGCTGGGCGAACGGGATCACCGGGGTGGGCCCGCCGCGCAGGTTGGTGCGCAGCTGCTCCCGCTGCTCCGGGCTCATCACGCCCATCGCCACGTTCACCGTCGCCACGCCCTCCAGGGCGGCGACCGCCGCCGTGATGTCGCGCGTCAGGGTGTCGCGCAGCGGGCAGCCGGCGGTGGTCAGGTCGATGCCCACCTCGACGCGGTCACCGTCGACGTCGACCGAGCGGACCATCCCGAGGTCGGTGATCGGGCGTCGGATCTCCGGGTCGAGCACGGAGGTCAGGGCGGTGCGGACGGCGTCGACGGTGGGCATGTGCGCCATCCTAGGTCGGCCGCCGGGGTGCTCCCTGGGTCGGTCGTCGGTACCCGGGCGGGTACCGGGGGCTCACTCGTCGCCGGCCGCCGGCTCGTCAGCCTCCTCGTGGTCGAGCTCCTCGAGCAGGTTGCGGATCTCCGAGCGGACGAAGTCGCGGGTCGCGACCTCGGAGAGGGCGATCCGCAGCGCGGCGATCTCGCGGGCCAGGTACTCGGTGTCGGCGAGCGAGCGCTCGGCACGCTGGCGGTCCTGCTCCGCCGCGACCCGGTCCCGGTCGTCCTGGCGGTTCTGCGCGAGCAGGATCAGCGGCGCCGCGTAGGACGCCTGGAGCGAGAGCACCAGGGTCAGGGCGATGAAGCCGAGGCTGGCCTGGTCGAACCGCAGGGGCTCGGGGGCCAGGGTGTTCCACGCCATCCACGCGAGGACGAACGACGTCATGTACAGCAGGAACCGCCCGGTGCCCATGAACCGGGCGAACGCCTCGGCGCCCCGGCCCACGATGTCGCGGTCCAGGCGCGGCCGCCAGACCCGGCGGTTGTCCTTCGGCTGGTCGAGGCGGTCAGGCACGGCCGGCCTCCCGCTGCTCGTCCATGGCGCGATCGGCGTCCTCCGGCTCCGCCTCGCGCCAGTCCTCGGGGAGCAGGTGGTCGAGCACGTCGTCGACGCTCACCGCGCCCAGCAGGCGCTTGGCGTCGTCGACCACCGGCAGGGCCAGCAGGTTGTACGTGGCCAGCAGCCGGGTCAGGGTGCTCAGCGGGGCGTCCGGCGCCACCGCCTCGATCTCGGTGTCGAGGAACCCGCCGATCGCGTCGTGCGGGGCCTCGCGCAGCAGGCGCTGGATGTGCACGACGCCCAGCAGCCGCCCGGTCGGGGTCTCCAGCGGCTGGCGGACCACGAACACCATCGAGGCCAGGGCCGGGGTGAGGTCCTGGCGGCGGACGTGCGCGAGGGCCTGCGCGATCGGGGTCTCCGGTCCGAGGATCACCGGCTCGGTGGTCATCAGACCGCCGGCGCTCTCGTCGTCGTAGGCGAGCAGCCGGCGCACGTCGCGCGCCTCCTCCGGCTCCATCAGCTCCAGGAGCTCCGCCGCCTTCTCGGTCGGCATCTCGGCGAGCAGGTCGGCCGCGTCGTCGGGCTGCATGACGTCGAGCACGTCCGCCGCGCGGTCGAGGTCGAGGCCGGTGAGGATGGCGACCTGGTCGTCCTCGGGGAGCTCCTCGAGGACGTCGGCCAGGCGCTCGTTGGGCAGTGCGGTGGCGACCTCCACCATCCGGGTGTCGGCCAGGTCGTGCAGGACGTCCGCGAGGTCGGCCGGCTTGAGGTCCTCGTAGGACGCGAGCATCAGGTCGGCGCCCTGGGTCGGGGCGATCCCGGCCAGGCTCCGCACGTCGCGGGTCTCCACCAGGACCGTCTCGCCGCGCCGGCGGATGAGGCCGGAGCGGCCCGGTGCCATGCGCCGCAGGAAGAGCTTGGCCACCAGCCAGTCCCGGTTGCGCTGCTCCTCGAGCCCGACGTCGACGATGATCGCGGCGCCGGACCCGTCGGCGAGCTCGACGTGGCGGTCCAGGAGCTCGCCGATCGCGAGGGTCTCGGTGGGACGCTGCTCGAAGCGCCGCATGTTGAGCAGCCCGGTGGAGATCACCTGGCCCGGATCCATGCTGGTCACCCTGGACAGCGGCAGGAACACCCGGCGGCGCCCGGGCACCTCGACCACGAGCCCGGTGGCGCGCGGCAGCCCGGTGGGGCGGACCAGGACGACGACGTCCCGGACCCGGCCGACCTGGTCGCCGATCGGGTCGAAGACTGCTGTCCCGGCCAGCCTCGCGGCGAAGACCCGGGTGCTCACGGCGTCAGCGTAGTGGCGGGCCCGGTGCCCGGCCGGGTGCCTCACCGTGGGCCACGGTCGGCGCCGGCCGTCGCGGCACAGGTCCGCGTCGAGGAGTTCCCCGGTTCGCGCACAGCGGACCTCCAGACGAAACCATGGCCCCGTCCAGCGGCCTGGGGGACAATCGGGTCATGGCGTTCAGCTCAGGTCGTGTCCCGCGGATCCCGACCCTCCCGCACGGGGAGGAGATCGCGTCCTACGCGACCTACCTGGAGGCTCAGCACGCGGTCGACCACCTGTCGGACAAGGAGTTCCCGGTCCAGCACGTGACGATCGTGGGGACCGACCTGCGGATGGTCGAGCGGATCACCGGCCGGCTCACGTACGCCAGGGTCGCGCTGGCCGGGCTGATGTCCGGTGCCTGGTTCGGCCTGGCGGTCGGCGTGCTCCTCTCGCTGTTCTCGTCCACCTCCCAGCAGGCGCTGCCGATCCCGGCCGCGATGGCCATCGGTGCGGCGTTCGGGATCCTGTTCTCGGTGATCTCGCACTCGTTCGCCGGGGGGAAGCGCGACTTCACCTCCGCGAGCCAGATCGTCGCCGGCTCGTACGCGGTGCTGTGCGCCGCCGAGCACGCGGGTCAGGCTCGGGCACTGCTCACCGCGGACGGCGGCCCCGGGCTGGGTCGCGTGCGGCCCACCGTCGGCCGACCGGCGGAGTCCTTCGGCGTGCCGCCGTCGCAGCCCGCGCCGGGCTACCAGCGGCCGGGGCAGCCCGCGCCGTCGCCCCGCCCTCCGGCGGAGGAGCCGTCGAACCCGCCGACGCAGCCCCCGGCGGGTCCGCAGTCCTGACCGACGCCTGACCGGCGCGGCCGTGGCGCGGGGCCCGGTCCGGCTCCCGGACGTGCCCGTCCCTGCTCCCGAGACCCAGCGCCTCGACGGTGATCACTGTGATATCACTTTGCTGTCGGATGGCGTTCGTCCGGCGCCGGGTGCGCGGTGGTTCGCACCGCAGAGCAACAAGGAGTTCCCATGTCCGTCGTCGAGCGCGAGCCCCAGCCCTTGGCCGGTCGGCCGGTGGGTCGGGAGGGCACCGTCGTCGAGATCTCCGAGCGGCGGGCCTGGCAGGCGGACGGGTTCCTCGGTCTGCTGGTCGGCCTGCTGCTCATCGGACTGACCGCGTGGCTGTTCATCCAGGCCAGCGCGCCGGACGCGGCCAACCCGGACCTGGTCGCCCTCCTCGGCGTGGTCTCGTCCCTGCTCGCCGTCGTCCAGCTCAGCTCGCTGGCCGTGGTCCAGCCCGGGCGTACCAAGGTCGTGCAGTTCTTCGGCCGGTACGTCGGCACGGTGCGCCGGACCGGTCTGGTGTGGACCGTGCCGCTGAGCACCCGCCGCTCGGTCTCGGTCCGGGTGCGCAACTTCGAGACCGCCCGCATGAAGGTCAACGACGCGACCGGCAACCCGGTCGAGATCGCGTCCATCGTCGTGTGGCAGGTCGCCGACACCGCCAAGGCCACGTTCGCCGTGGAGGCGTACGACGAGTTCGTCGAGACCCAGTCCGAGGCCGCGGTGCGGCACGTCGCCGGGACCTACCCGTACGACGCCGCCGAGGGTGACGAGTCGCTGCGCGGCTCCACCGACCAGATCTCGGCCGAGCTGGCCGAGGAGGTCGCGGCCCGCGTGGCGGTCGCCGGGGTCGAGATCGTCGAGACCCGGATCAGCCACCTGGCCTACGCGCCGGAGATCGCCCAGGCGATGCTCCAGCGGCAGCAGGCCAACGCGGTGGTCGCCGCCCGGTCGCGGATCGTCGAGGGCGCGGTCGGCATGGTCGAGATGGCTCTGGACCGGCTGAACGAGGCCGGCGTGGTCGAGCTGGACGAGGAGCGCAAGGCCTCGATGGTCTCCAACCTGCTGGTGGTGCTGTGCGGGGACTCCCGCGTCACCCCGGTGGTGAACACCGGGACCCTCTACCAGTGAGGTCCCGATGACCAGCGACGCCCGGCCGGGTGGGGCACAGACCCCGCCCGACCGGGCGCGCGCGCGTCCCGGCAAGGGCGGGAAGAAGAAGCACCCGAAGCGTGAGCGCAAGGCGATGCTGCTGCGCCTGGACCCCGGGCTGCACGACGCCCTCGCCCGCTGGGCCGCCGACGACCTGCGCTCGACCAACGCGCACGTCGAGTGGCTGCTGCGCCGCGCCCTCAAGGACGCCGGGCGCCTGCCCTGACGCTGCGCCGGTCTCGGCTCAGGAGGCCTGGACGTCCTTCATCCAGGCCTCGACGTCCTCGGGACGGCGGGGCAGGGCGGCGGACAGGTTCTCGTTGCCGTCGGCAGTGATCAGGACGTCGTCCTCGATGCGCACGCCGATCCCGCGGTACTCCTCGGGCACGGCCAGGTCGTCGGCCTTGAAGTACAGCCCGGGCTCGATCGTGAAGACCATGCCCGGCTCGAGGACCCCGTCCAGGTACAGCTCGCGCTTGGCCTGGGCGCAGTCGTGCACGTCGAGGCCCAGGTGGTGGCTCGTGCCGTGCACCATCCAGCGGCGGTGCTGCTGGCCCTCGGGGGACAGCGCCTCCTCCGCGCTGACCGGCAGCAGGCCCCACTCCTCCAGGCGAGCCGCGATGACCTCCATGGCCGCGGCGTGCACGTCGCGGAACCGAGCGCCGGGCACGGCGGCGGCGAACGCCGCGTCGGCCGCATCGAGCACCGCCTGGTAGACCCGCCGCTGCACCTCGGTGTACTCGCCGTCGATCGGCAGCGTGCGGGTGACGTCCGCGGTGTACAGGCTCTCGGCCTCGACGCCCGCGTCCAGCAGCAGGAGGTCGCCGGCGTGCACCTCGCCGTCGTTGCGGATCCAGTGCAGCGTCGTCGCGTGGTCGCCGGACGCCGCGATCGTCTCGTACCCGACGGCGTTGCCCTCCTCACGGGCGTGACCGTCGAACACGGCCTCGATGACGCGCTCGCCTCGGCGGTGCGCCACGGCGCGAGGCAGCTCGCGCACGACGCGCTCGAAGCCCTCGACGGTCGCGGCGACCGCGATCCGCATCTGCTCGATCTCCCAGGCGTCCTTGACCAGGCGTAGCTCGGAGACCGCCTCGGCCAGGGCGTCGTCGTCGGCGGCGATCTCCGCCTCGGACCGCTCGTCGTCGGCGCGGACCCGCTCGACCAGCGCCGTCACCGTGCCGTCGGCCTCGCGCAGCACCCGCACCCGGACGCCGCCGGGCCCGGCGTCCTTGGCCAGGGCGTCGGCGAGGTGGTCCAGGTGCTCGACCGGGATCCCGGTGAGCTCGGCGAGGTCCGCGAGCGTCGGGCGGGCGCCCACCCAGAACTCCCCGTACCGCGCGTCGGCGAAGAACTCCTCGGTGTCGCGGCCGGCCATCGGCCGCACGTACAGCACCGGGTCGTGGCCGCCGTCCTCGCGCGGGTGCAGCACCAGCACCGCGTCGGGCTCGCGGTCCACGCCCAGGCCGGTCAGGTGCGCGAACGCGCTGTGCGGCCGGAACCGGTAGTCGGTGTCGTTGGACCGCGTGACCAGCCCGCCGGCCGGCAGCACCAGGCGCTCGCCGGGGAACAGCTCCGAGAGCCGCTCGCGCCGGGCGGGCGTGTGGTCGGCCACCGGGTCGCGGCGGACGGTGGGCCGGGTGTCGGCCCACTGCTCGGACATGAACGCGCGGAACGCGGCCGACGAGGGGCGCTGGGAACGGTTGCTGCCGCGCTCGCCGACCGGCTGGGTGTCGCCGGGCTGCGTCGAGGACGGTGTGGAGGAGTCGGACATGGACCCATCGTCCCACCAGCCCCCCACGCCCTCGCGCACCGCGGGCGCGGTGTGGCACGGGGGCGTCCGGGTCGGCATACGCTTGGCGGCTGTGCGCATCGACCTCCACACCCACTCGGACGCCTCGGACGGGACCGAGTCGCCGGCGCAGGTCGTCGTGGCCGCCGCGGAGGCCGGTCTGGACGTCGTCGCACTGACCGACCACGACACCACGCGGGGCTGGGAGCAGGCGGCGGCCGCCGCCCGCGAGGTCGGGGTCGCGCTCGTGCGCGGGGTCGAGCTGTCCTGCCGGCACGGCGGACGCAGCCTGCACCTGCTGTCCTACCTGCACGACCCCGAGCACCCGGCGCTGCTCGCCGAGGCCGAGCGGGTGCGCAACGCGCGGCAGGACCGGGCCAGGCAGATGGTCGACCGGCTCAGCCGCGACTTCCCGTTGACCTGGGCCGACGTCGAGGAGCAGACCACCGGCGACGCCACCGTCGGGCGGCCGCACATCGCCGACGCGCTGGTCGCGCTCGGCGTGGTGCCCGACCGGTCCGCGGCGTTCGCCGACATCCTCGCGACCGGCTCGCCGTACTGGGTCCCGCACCACGCGATCCGCCTGCCCGACGCGATCGAGCTGGTGCTCGAGGCGGGCGGCGTCCCGGTCCTCGCCCACCCCGGGTCGGTCGAGCGCGGCCGGCCCGTGGACGAGAGCGAGCTCGCCGCCCTCGTGCGGCACGGCCTGGCCGGCGTCGAGGTCTGGCACCGGGACAACCCGCCCGCCGAGCAGCGGCGCCTGGCCGCGCTCGCGGAGCGGTTCGAGCTGCTCGCGACCGGGTCGAGCGACTACCACGGCGCCGGCAAGCCCAACCGGCTCGGTGAGCACCTCACCGACCGGCTCGTGCTCGAGCTGATCGAGGGCAGCGGCCGGCTGGAGGTCGTGCGTTGACGGTCGACTGGCAGCTGCTGGCGGAGGTCTTCGTCACGCTGTTCGTGATCATGGACCCGCCGGGCACCGTGCCGATCTTCCTGGCGTTGACCGGGACCATGGCCGCCAAGCAGCGCCACCGCGCCGCGCGGCAGGCCGTCGCGGTCGCGTTCGGCGTCATCGTGTCGTTCGCGCTCTTCGGGCAGCAGCTGCTGGCCTACATGCACGTGTCGCTGCCGGCCCTGCAGGCCTCCGGCGGCCTGCTCCTGCTGCTGGTCGCGATGGAGCTGCTCACCGGCCGCGGCGAGGAGCCCAAGCCGTCCGCTGCCGGGGCCAACGTCGCGATGGTCCCGCTCGGCACGCCACTGCTGGCCGGGCCGGGCGCGATCGTCGCCACCATGGTGTTCACCCAGCGCGCCGACGACGCCGGGCAGTGGGTCGCGATCGCCCTCGGCGTGATCGGCGTGCACGTCTGCCTGTGGCTCGCGATGCGGTTCGCCGGGGTGGTGCGCCGCGTGCTGAAGGACTCCGGCACGACGCTGGTCACCCGGATCTCGGGTCTGCTGCTGGCGGCCATCGCCGTGCAGCTCATGGCCGACGCCATCAGGGCGTTCATCGAGGCGTGAGCGCCCGGGCCAACGCGTCCTCGGGCGCGCTGGGCCTACGATGTGAACGCTCGCCACGTGGCGGCGCCAGACGTCGTGAGGGGGGATGTCGTGAGCTCGGGTGCCCGGCGTCCGTCGCTCAAGGACGTCGCACGCGTGGCCGGGGTGTCCTACCAGACCGTGTCGCGGGTGATCAACGGCGGAGACAGGGTCTCCGTGGCCACGCGGGACCGGGTGCTCGGTGTGATCGCGGAGCTGGGCTACCGGCGCAACGACGTCGCCCGCGCCCTGGTGACCAGCCGGACGAGGTCGATCGGCGTGATCGCCGACGCCTCGCCGAAGTTCGGCCCGGTCAGCACGCTGGCGGCGGTCGAGTCGGCGGCGAGGGACGCGGGCTACACCGCCCTGGTCGCCACGATGAGCTACCCGGAGCCGGCCGTCGTCGCCCGCACCTTCCAGGACTTCGTCGAGCGTGGTGTCGAGGGCATCGTCGTCATCGCTCCCCGGGTCTCGCTCGCGCACGTGGCGCAGGAGGTGACGGCGTCGCTGCCCGTGGTGATGCTCTCGCCGGGCGAGGCGAGCCAGCCCGGCATCACGGTGTTCTACGAGGACCAGGAGCTCGGGGCTCGGCTGGCCACCCGGCACCTCGTCGAGCTCGGGCACCGCGAGGTCGCCCATCTCGCCGGCAGCCAGGACTGGCTGGACGGTCAGGTGCGGCTGCGCGGCTGGCAGGCGGAGCTGCGTGCCCACCAGCTCGCGGCGCCGGCGGTGCGCTACGGGGACTGGACCGGGGAGAGCGCGTACCTGATCGGCCGGCGGATGGTCGCGGACGGCCTGCCGAGCTCGATCTTCATCGCCTCCGACCTCATGGCCCTCGGCTTCATCCGGGCGTTGTACGAGGCCGGCGTCCGGGTGCCGGACGACATCTCGATCGTCGGCTTCGACGACAACGAGTTCGCACCGCAGGTGTACCCGCCGCTGACCACCGTCCGGCAGTCGTTCGCGACTGTCGGCTCCCGGTGCATGGAGATCCTGCTCGGCCGCATCGAGGGCCGCGAGGTGGACAACTCACCGGCCGTCCCGGAGCTCGTGATCCGCGACTCCGCCGCCGCGCCGCGCCTGGGCTGAGCCCCGTCATCGGCCTTCGGGCCGTTGGTCCCATCCCCGCGACGGGTATCGGCGGCGTGACCAAACCGTTATGGGCGAACGTTCGCCTTGCGCCTTGACTCGACGTTGGGCGAACGTTCACACTCGTTCCGGTCGGGCGCTCCTCGGGGGCGGCGCGCGACATCCGGGCCAGCAGCTGGTGGGCCCGGACGGAGGCACACGAACGCACACCGATCGAAGGAGATTGCTGATGTTGCGCAGGTTGCGTTGGATTGCCCCCCTGGGCGCTCTCGCCCTGGGTCTGGCCGCGTGCTCCTCGGGGACCACCGAGGCCGGGGACGAAGACCCCCAGGTCTCGACCCAGGCGGACGAGGCGCTCGCCGAGCTGGCGGGTCAGGTGCTGGCCAAGGGCCCCCGAGGTGAGGACCCGGAGCCCGCCTCGGTCGCGGACCTCACCGACGACGAGGTCGCCCAGGTCAAGGAGATGGGCGCGACGGCCGCGATCGTCATGCACTACGGCGGCAACGACTGGGCCAACGCGCAGATCGCGGGCCTCACCCAGCGGTTCGGGGAGCTGGGCATCGAGATCGTCGCCACGACGGACGCCGACTTCGACCCCGGTCAGCAGGTCTCCGACATCGAGACCGTGATGGCCAAGAAGCCCGACATCATCGTGTCGATCCCGACCGACCCGGTCGCGACGTCGGCCGCGTACCAGGCCGCCGCCGACGCCGGCGTGAAGCTCGTGTTCATGGACAACGTGCCCGACGGGCTCGAGGCCGGCACCGACTACGTGTCGGTGGTGTCCGCGGACAACTACGGCAACGGCGTGGTCTCGGCACACCTCCTGGCCAAGGCGCTGGGCGGCGCGGGCAAGATCGGCGTCATCTACCACGAGGCCGACTTCTTCGTGACCCAGCAGCGCTTCCAGGGCTTCAAGGAGACGATCGAGGCCGAGTACCCCGACATCGAGATCGTGGACGAGCGCGGCATCGCCGGCCCGGACTTCGCCGGTGACGCGCAGTCCGTCACGGACGCCTGGCTCACCCAGTACGCCGACCTCGACGGCATCTGGGCCGTCTGGGACGTGCCCGCTGAGGGCGTCATGGCCGCGGCCCGGTCGGCAGGCCGGAGCGACCTGAAGATCGCGACGGAGGACCTCGGCACCAACGTGGCGATCGCGCTGGCCGCCAAGGACATGGTGGTCGGGCTCGGCGCCCAGGTGCCGTTCGACCAGGGCGTCACCGAGGCGAACCTGGCCGCGGGGGCGCTGCTCGGCAAGTCCGCGCCGCCGTACGTCGCCCTGTCGGCGCTGCCCGTGACCCACGACAACGTCCTGGACGCGTGGCAGCAGGTGTACCACGCGGACCCGCCGTCCGAGGTCACCGACTCGTTCGTCGACTGATCCCGACCCCTGCCCGACCGGTCGCCCCCTGCGCGGCCGGTCGGGCAGGCCGGGAGCCGCCGGCCCGTCGACGGGCGACGCGGCCCCTGCGCACGACGCCTGTGCCCCACCCACCAGGAGGTACCCCCATGCCTGCGCCCACCGCGGTCCGGATGACCGGGATCTGCAAGGCGTTCGACGGTGTCACGGTGCTCGACGACGTCGACTTCGAGGTCGAGGCCGCCGAGGTGCACGCCCTCGCGGGCGGCAACGGCGCAGGCAAGTCGACCCTGATGAAGATCCTCCAGGGCGTCTACCAGCGTGACGCGGGCCGCGTGGAGCTGTTCGGCGAACCGATGAGCGCGACCACGATCCAGGCGGCGCGGGCGGCCGGGATCGGCATGGTGTTCCAGGAGTTCTCGCTGATCTCGACCCTCACGGTCGCGCAGAACATCTTCCTCGACGACGAGCCGACCCGAGCGGGCCTGATCGACGACGCCACGATGCGCACGCGGTCGGCCGAGCTGCTGGCCCGCATCGGCGTCGAGATCGACCCGGGGGCCGAGGTCGGGGACCTGTCCACCGCGCAGTGGCAGCTGACCGAGATCGCCAAGGCGCTGCGGCAGGACGCGCGCGTCCTGATCATGGACGAGCCGACGGCGTCGCTCGCCAAGCACGAGGTCGACGCGCTGTTCGAGCTGATCGCGCGGCTCAAGGCCCAGGGCATCGCGGTCATCTACATCTCGCACCGGATGGACGAGGTCTACCGGATCGCCGACCGCATCACGATCCTGCGCAACGGGCGCCACCTGCTCACCGCGCGGCTCGACGAGGTCACGCCGCAGGAGATCGTCGCCGGGATCGCGGGCAAGGAGCTGGTCGAGGCCGGCGTGCGCGGGCCGCGGGCCGAGGTCGCCGAGGGGCCGCCTCTCCTGGAGGTCCAGGACGTGCGGGCTCCGGGGGTCGACGGCGCCACGTTCGAGGTCCGCGCCGGAGAGGTGGTCGGGATCGCCGGGCTCATGGGCGCCGGGCGCACCGAGCTCGCCCGGGCGCTGTTCGGGGTGACCCGGATCACCGGCGGAGGCCTGCGGATGCACGGCGCACCGGTGAACCTCGACTCGCCGGCCGACGCGATCGCGGCGGGGATCGCCCTGATCCCCGAGGACCGGCGGCTCCAGGGCCTCGTCCTGGACCACTCGGTCCGCGAGAACCTCACGCTCCCGGTGCTCGACGGGATGCGTCGGTGGGGCCTGCTGGTCGCGGACCGCATCCGCGCGACGTCCGACCAGCTGATCGAGCGCTTCCACATCGCGGTCGCCCGACCCGACGCGCCTGCGCGCCTCCTGTCGGGCGGCAACCAGCAGAAGATCGTCATCGCCAAGTGGCTGGGGACCGACCCCGAGGTCCTGGTGATGGACGAACCCACGGCCGGCGTCGACGTCGGCACCAAGTCGGAGATCGTCCGCATCGTGCGCGAGCTCGCGCGGACCGGGAAGGGGATCGTCGTGATCTCGTCGGAGTACCCGGAGCTGATCGCCATGTGCGACCGGTTCCTGATCATGCGCGCGGGTCGGATCGTCGACAGTGTCGACGCCGACAGCATCCAGACCGAGGTGGACCTCGAGCTGGCCGTGCAGGGGTTGGCGGCATGAGCGCCGGCGCTCCCACCACGGTCGCCGCGGCCCCCGGCGGCGCGGTGCACGGGCTGCTGAGCAGGCTCGACTGGCGCCGGGACATCATCTACGTCGGATTCGTCGTGGTGTTCCTGGTGTTCGCGGTGCTGCTCGGCGACCAGGGGTTCCTCAGCACGACGAACCTGCTGAACATCCTGCGCCAGTCCGCGATCGTCACGATCATGGCGGTCGGGATGACGTTCGTCATCGGGTGCGCCGAGATCGACCTCTCGGTCGGCTCGATCGCCGGCCTCACGTCGATCACGACGGCGATGGCCATCGCGTCGTTCGGGCTGGTCCCGGGCGTCGTCGCCGGGCTGGCCGTCGGGGCCCTCGTGGGCGCGGTCAACGGGGCCCTCGTGGCGTTCGTCCGCATCCCGTCGTTCCTGGTCACCCTGGCCATGCTCGGCATCGCGGCAGGCGTGGCGCAGTGGGTGACCGACTCGGCTCCCCAGCCGATCCTGAACAGCACCTTCAACACGGTCTTCGGGTCCGGCTCGATCGGGCCGATCCCGGGCCTGGTGCTCTGGAGTGGGTTCGCGGTCGCGCTCGGCGCCGTCGTGCTGCGCAAGGCGAAGTTCGGCCGCCAGGTGCTGGCGACCGGCGCCAACCGCACCGCCGCCGAGTACTCCGGGATCAACACCAGGGCCATCAAGTTCAAGGTGATGATGCTCTCCGCGATGGCGGCGTCGGTCGCCGGGATGCTCTACGCCGGCCGCCTGCACTCCGGCCGCTTCCAGTGGGGAGCCGGCGACGAGCTGAACGCCATCGCCGCGGTGATTCTCGGCGGCACGGCCCTCGCCGGCGGGCGCGGCTCGGTGGTCGGAACCCTCTTCGGCGCCCTGCTCATGGGCCTCATCAACAACGGACTGATCCTCGCGGGGCTCGACTCGAGCCAGCAGCAGGTCATCAGGGGCGTGATCATCGTGCTCGCGGTGGCACTCGCCCGGAACAAGTAGCACCTCACCCAGAAAGGAAGGGAGCAGTCGTGCCACACCACTCCGGCACCCACCGCCCCGTGACGATCCGCAACACGGCGCTCGCGCTCGACGGCGAGGAGACCAGCCTGTACGGCGGCGCCGTGCACTACTGGCGCCTGGCCCGCGAGACGTGGGAGCCCATCCTCGACTCGGTCAAGCGCATGGGCTTCACGATGATCTCGATCTACATCCCGTGGGAGGCCCACGAGATCGAGCGCGGCCGGTTCGACTTCGGCCAGATCAACCCGTCCAACGACATCGACGCCTTCCTCACGCTGTGCGAGGACAAGGGCTTCAAGATCATCGTTCGGCCCGGGCCGCAGATCAACTCCGAGCTGACCTGGTTCGGCTACCCCAAGCGCCTGCTCGCCGACGAGCGGATGCACGCGCTGAGCGGCGCCGGCTCGAAGGTGATCCTCACCCAGGTGCCCAAGCCGATCCCCGCGCTCAACTACGCGTCCGACGCGTTCTACGACGAGACCGCGCTCTGGTACGACGCGATCTGCTCGATCCTGGCCAAGCACGCCTACCCGCACGGCGGCATCGTCGCGGCGCAGGTCGACAACGAGATGGCGTACTTCTTCGGGGTCAACGCCTACATCGCCGACTACTCGCCGGAGTCCGTGGCCGCCTACCGGCGGTTCGTGCTCGGCAAGTACGGCTCGGTCGAGGCGGTCGGGGACGCCTACGCGCGCACGATCGGCGACATCGCGGAGCTGGAGCCGCCGCGGCGGTTCGAGGCGACCGACAAGACCGACATCCCCTGGTACGCCGACTGGGCCGAGTACCGCGAGATGTACCTCGTGGACGCGATGGACCGGCTGGGCGGCATGATGCGCCAGCGCGGGCTGGGCGGCATCGCCCTGTTCCACAACTACCCGCACCCGCTCGGTCCGGGCGGCGCCGCGTCCGGCTTCACCACGCCGTTCTCGATCCCGCGGCTCGAGGAGAAGCTCGACTTCGTCGGCTTCGACATCTACTCCCGCAAGGAGCTGTTCAGCCACATCAAGACGGTGGCGTCCTACGTGGTGGGCACCAGCCGGTTCCCGTACATCCCGGAGTTCATCGCCGGGGTGTGGCCCTGGTACCTCAACCCCGGCGACTGGCACGACGAGGAGTTCGTCACCAAGGCCGCGCTGATGCAGGGCATCAAGGGCTTCAGCCGCTACATGCTCGTCGAGCGCGACCGCTGGCTCGACTCGCCGATCCGCCGGGACGGCCGCGAGCGGCCGGAGAAGGTCGCGATGTTCGGCAACGTGAACGCGATGCTCGAGCGCGGCGAGCTGCACCGGTTCCGCCGGGACGCGGACGTGCTCCTGCTCGCGAACCGCGAGTACGACCGTCTCGAGGCCGCCAGCGTGCTCGTCTCCTTCCCCGGTGACTTCCTGGAGACCCCGAGCGGCTTCTCGGAGTACGCCGGGCCGGTGACGACGAGTGAGGCGGCGCTGGGCTTCGACGAGCCGGTGCAGCTGGCCAAGGGCACCTGGTTCGGCGCGTTCACCGACGCGCTCGCGGCGACCGGTGGCAGCACCGTGCTGTCCGACACCGACCTGGCTGCGCAGGCGTGGTCGGGCCGCAAGGTCGTCGTGCTCACCACGCTCGACTACCTCGACGAGGGCGTGCAGCGCAGCCTCGTGGAGTTCGCGCGAGCCGGCGGGGCCGTGCTGATCGGGCCGAAGGTTCCTGGCCTGGACAGCCTGATGCGGCCGTGCTCCGTGCTGGCCGACGCCGTGGGCGCGGCTGCCGACGAGGGCGGCGCGCGCGTCGCGAGCGTCGGCGAGGGCTCGATCACCGTGGTCAGCGACCTGGCGGCCGTCCCGCGCGTGGTGGCCGAGGTCACCGCCGGCGCCGGCGTGCACCAGGTCGCGACCAACGACCCCGCGCTGGACGTCACGGTGCACTCCGACGCCCAGGACCCGACCGTCAAGGTCGTGTTCGTCGCCAACCCCACGGACCACGCCATCGACGCCGAGGTCACGCCCGGCTTCGGGCTCGGCGCCGTGCGGGAGCTGTGGGACGAGCGCGACGTCGCCACGGACGGGGTCGCGATCGCAGAGCCGATGGCGCCCTACTCCATCCACGTCTACCGGTGCACCGTCACCGCCTGAGAGGAGAACAACGATGCTGCACCAAGACGTCCTCATGGCAGACATTGACGTCGACCAGTGGCGCAACGCGCAGGCGCTGCTGCTGAGGTCGGCGAAGGCGGCCCGCCGCCTCGTGGTGATCCACGAGCGCGGGACCGTGGTGAAGTTCCGGCACACCGCCGGCGTCGAGTGCACCGGACGGGTCGCCACGGTCGACGACCCGCACGCGCTGGCCCGCGCGCTGTACGAGGCCAACGCGGGGCTCGTGGACTTCGTCGTGGTGATGGAGCGCTCGGCGGTCGACGCCTACTTCGCGACCGTCCAGGACTCGTGGCGGATCGACGACGACCTCGACGTGTTCGTCCAGCGCACCTACGCGCTGATCGACGAGTACCCGGACGGGATCGTCACCTACCCGGGCCCGGCCCGGGAGGTGCTGGGGCTGCAGTGGAAGGTCGGTGCCTCGCTCGCCGAGGTCAACGCCGCCGCGGCGGCCCTGGTCCCCGCCGGCAGCACCGTGGTGCTCGGGGTCCACGACGGCGGCGCCCTGTGGGCCTCCCTCGTGCTCGACTTCGACGCCGAGCGGAAGGTCACCTCGATCACCACCGCCGACCCGTCGAGGGTCGACCTCGCGGGGTCCCGCGAGGAGGTCCTCGACCGGCTCACGGCGTGGCAGGACGGCGCCGGCAAGGCCGTCTCGCTCGGACTGGTCCTCGACCGCGACGCCGCCGAGGAGTTCCTCGAGGCTCCCGCCGCCTCGAAGGGTGGTGTTCTCGCGGGGCTCGCTGCGGCGGGACGCGCGACCTATCGGGCCTGAGGCCCACCCACGACACCCGCTGCCGGCCTGTGCCCCCGAAGCCGTTCCGGTCGGCGGACGGGCTCGGGCCGGCCGCGGGCCGGCACGAGCGTGGGGCCGGGGCATACCTGCCCCGGCCCCACGTGGTTCGCAGGGGCGGCCGGCGGCCGGGCGAGCGCCGCGGTCAGCCCGCGCGCACGTACCGCCGGCACGGCGAGACGAAGGTCTCCCCGTCGACGGTCACCTCGTACGGCAGGGGGCCGGCGTCGCGCCACCCGCAGCGCTCGTAGAACCGCCGGGCGCGGACGTTGCCCTCGACCACGGCGAGCCACGGCTCCGGGTGCCCCGCGGCGGTGACCTGCCGCTCACCCTCGGCGAGCAGGACGTCCGCCACCCCGGTGCCGCGGTGCTCGGGCGCCACGAACAGCTGCTCGACCTCGTCCCCGACCACCATCACGAAGCCCGCGACCTCGCCGCCCACGACGGCCACCGTGGTCTGCGGTACCCGAGCCCTGGCGCGGACGCCGAAGGCCTCGCGGGTGCGCGCCCGGGTGAGCCCGTCGGGTACGTGCCCCGCGTGCCCGTCGTGCCAGCCCGTGTGCCAGATCTCGGCGATCGTGTCGGCGTCCCCGGGCGTCGCGGCCCGTACGACGGCACCGACCACCCGTCAGCCCTCGACGGCGGCCGTGGCCGGCGCCGAGCCCTCGCCCGCACCCCCGCCGGAACGGCGGCGGCGACGGCGGCGCTTGCGGGCCGGGGTCTCGCCCTCGCCCTCGGCGCGCCGGGGCTCGGCAGCGTCGTCCCGGCGCTCGGGGGCATCCCGGTGGACGCCGTCGCGCTTGTGCTCGCGGTCGCCCTTGCCGTGGCCGTGACCCTTGCCGTGGCCGTCGCGTCGGTCCTTGTCCCGGCCCTTGCCGTGACCCTTGTCGTGGGCCGGCCCGCCACGCTTGCCGGTCTCGCCGAGGTCCTCGAGGACCTCGGCGTCCAGGCCCTCGCGGACCCTGGCCTCCTTGGGCAGCCGGCCCTTGGTGCCCTCGGGGATGTCCAGGTCGGTGTACAGGTGCGGCGAGGAGGAGTAGGTCTCCTGCGGCACGGGGATACCCAGGCCGAGCGCCTTGTCGATCAGTGACCAGCGCGGCACGTCGTCCCAGTCCACGAAGGTGATCGCGGTGCCGGTCTTGCCGGCGCGGCCGGTGCGCCCGGTGCGGTGCAGGTAGGTCTTGTCGTCCTCGGGGCACTGGTAGTTGACCACGTGCGTGACGTCGTCGACGTCGATGCCCCGGGCGGCCACGTCGGTCGCGACCAGGACGTCGATCTTGCCGTGCCGGAACGCCCGCAGGGCCTGCTCGCGCGCGCCCTGGCCGAGGTCGCCGTGGATCGCGCCGGCCGCGAAGCCTCGCTCGGCGAGGTCGTCGGCGACCTTCGCAGCGGTCCGCTTGGTCCGCGCGAACACCAACGTCAGACCGCGGCCCCTGGACTGCAGGATGCGTGCCAGGACCTCGACCTTGTCCAGCGCGTGCGCGCGGTAGACGACCTGAGTGATCGCCTTGAGCGTCAGGCCGTCGTCCTCGGGGTCCGCGGCGCGGATGTGGGTGGGCTGGGTCATGTACCGCCGCGCCATCGCCACCACGGCCCCGGGCATGGTCGCCGAGAACAGCATCGTGTGGCGCGTGGCTGGGGTGCGGGCCAGGAGCTTCTCGACGTCGGGCAGGAAGCCCAGGTCGAGCATCTCGTCGGCCTCGTCGAGCACGACGGTGGTCGCCCTGGACAGGTCCAGGTGGCGCTGGTTGAGCAGGTCGACCATCCGCCCGGGGGTGCCGACGACCACCTCGACACCCTTGGTGAGGGCGTCGATCTGCGGCTCGTACGCGCGCCCGCCGTACAGCAGGGTGACGCGCACGCCGCGGTGACGCGAGGCGGTCGTCAGGTCGCCGGCGACCTGGATCGCCAGCTCGCGGGTGGGAGCGACGACGAGGGCCTGGGGCTTGCCGGGTGCCGGCAGCCGGTCGAAGCCCTCCTCGCCCGGGGCCACGACGTGCTCGAGCAACGGCAGGCCGAAGCCCAGGGTCTTGCCGGTACCGGTCTTGGCCTGGCCGATGATGTCGTGGCGCTGCATCGCGACCGGCAGCGTCATGGCCTGGATCGGGAACGGGTGGGTGATCCCGACCTCGGCGAGCGCGGAGGTGATCTCCGGGCGGATGCCGAAGTCCGCGAAGGTCGGCTGGTCGATGGCGGGCGCGGGCGCGTCGGCAACGGGTGCGTCAGCGGCCGGCGCACCCACAGGGGTGGCGGTCATGTCGTCCTCTCGGATCCGTGGGGCCGCACCGAAGGGGCCTGCCACGGTCATGTGGCGGCAGCCGATCGCGCAGGACTTCGCACAGGACAGCGCGTCTGATCACGCCAGAGACGAGACGACCGGTCAACCGATGTACCGGGCCAGCCTATAGCCTGTCCCGATGAGCGACTCGTCGTCCCCGGCCGGCACCGTCGAATCCGAGGGACCGGCGGCCGCCGAGCGGGCGCTCCCGCTGCTCGGGATGATCGCCTACTTCCAGCTCGCCGCGTTCTCGCGGTTCGCCGCCGACTCCACGCTCGCGCCGACGCTGGCCGAGCGTCTGTCGATGGCCGGGTTCGCCCGCAACGCGCTGGACCGGGTGGACCGGGTGGCGCAGCGGATCGCCGAGCTGGGCGGCGAGCTGCAGCCGACGATGCGCCCGTTCGCCGGCGTCCTGGTCGAGTTCGACCGACGCACGGAGCCGTCGACCTGGGCGGAGCGGCTGCTCAAGGGCTACGTCGGCTACGGCGTGGCCGACGACTTCGCCGAGGCGCTCGCCGAGGGGCTCGACCCGGTGTCGCACTCGGTCGTGGACGCGGTGATGGTCGACGACGGCCACGCCGGGACGGTGGTCGCCGCCCTCGGCGCGGCCGGGGAGGTCGACGCGACCCTCACCCCGCGGCTGGCGCTGTGGGGACGCCGGCTGGTGGGCGAGTCGCTCGGTGTCGTGCAGGGGGTCCTCGCCGACCACCCGGAGATCGTCCGGCTGCTGAGCGTCGCGCTCCCCGGCGACGAGCCGCAGCAGCGGCTGTTCGCCCGGCTCACCGCCGAGCACACCCGCCGGATGGACCGCCTCGGCCTGGCGGCCTGAGCCTCAGAGGTTGAAGCCCACGCGCCGGGTGTCGTCGGTGCCGAGCTCGACGTAGCCCACCATCGACGCGGGCACCAGCACGCGGCGACCCTTCGCGTCCACGAGGTCGATCGGCGCACCGACCTCGAGCGCCTTGAGCACGTCCTTGGCGATCTTGTCCGCCGTGCCGTCGAGCTCGATCACCAGCTCGCGAGCCACGTTCTGCACACCGATCGTGATCTGCACGCCCGTCCCTCCGTCGTCGCTGACGCCATCCTAGGTGGGCGGGCGGGCCGGCGCCGCCACGGGCGTCAGCCCGGGTCGTCCTCCGCCGTGCGGCCGCCGATGAGACCCTGCACGCCGTCCCAGGCGAGCCGGCCGACCAGGTCGACAGCCGTGTCGGTGTCGACCGCCGTCGGGCGGTGCCGCGAGGTCGCGGTCACCTGCGCCATGCCGACGAGGACCTCGGCCAGGAGGTCGGCCTGGGCCTGGGGCAGCCCGGTGACGTCCCGAAGGCTCCGGCAGATCGCCGCGGCCGCTTCACGCGAGGCCATCTCGACCCGCCCGCGCACCTCCTGGTCGCGCGTCACGTCCGACTCGAACAGCAGCGAGGACGTCTCGCCGGCCTGCTCGACGAACGCGACGAAGGCCGCGAAGATCGCGCGGATGACGTCGCGGCCGGGGGGCCCGTCCTCCGTGGCGGCCAGGGCGAGCTCGGCGTCGACCGCCTCGACCAGGGCCTCGCCGCGCCGGTCGACCACCGCCAGGTACAGGTCGAGCTTGGACGGGAAGTGCCGGTAGAGCACCGGCTTGGAGACCTCGGCGCGCTCTGCGATGTCGTCCATCGAGACGTGGTGGAACCCGTCGCGGGCGAACATCGCCTCCGCGATCTCGAGGACCTGTGCACGCCTGTCGTCGGCGGACATCCGCGGCGGACGTGGTGCCATCCATCGATGCTAGTGGGGCGAGTCCCGCCGCGGGCTGCTCCGGGGAGATCGGGACGAACGTGTGACGTGCGGCGTCACGCGGTGCGACGATGGCCCGGTGCCCGAGCGGATCCAGCACTCCCGCCCCGCCGCGCCTGCGCGTCATGCGCGGCGGCCGGGGGCCGTGCTGACCCGTGGGCGGTTCCGCCTGATCGCGCTGGTGCCGGCCGTGGTGCTCGGCCTCGGCGGGGGTGCGGCGACGGCGATGACGATGACCGAGGAGCCCGTGGTCATCGGGGCGCTGCAGATCCGGGCCGTGGACGAGGCGGGCGCGGCCGAGGTCGGCGAGGGCGGGTCGGACGCCACCGAGGCGCCGTCCGAGGGTGCTCCCGGGCCGGTGGGCGTCGCCGCCACGACCGACGGCGCCGTCGCGGACCTGACGGCGGAGCCCGCCGCGATGCTCCTGCAGCGGGTCGAGGGCCTCGTCCCGGAGCTGGCGACGGCCGCCACGCCCGTGCCACCCGTCTCCGCGGCCGACCGGATGGCCGGCCTGCTGAGCCTCGACACGCCGCAGCACGCCGACGGCGAGCTCGTGGTGGTGCCGGGTTCGAGCCCGGCGCCGGACCCGTCGGCGTCGGTGCGCACCGTCCGGGTCGAGGTCGAGGCGGGCCTGCCGGTCGACGGCGAGCGTTTCGCCAGGCTGGTGATGGGGATCCTCAACAACCCCCAGGGCTGGGGGCACGGCGGCGCGCTGAGCTTCGCGCGGACCGACGGCGCCGCGGACCTGCGGGTGGTGCTCGCCTCGCCGGACAAGATCGACGAGATGTGCGCGCCGCTGGCCACCAACGGTGACTTCTCGTGCGGGCGCTACGGGCACGCGGCGATCAACTACACGCGATGGGTGACCGGCGCGCCGGAGTTCGACGACCTGACGGTCTACCGCCAGTACGTGGTCAACCACGAGGTGGGGCACCTGCTGGGTCACCAGCACGTGTCCTGCCCCGGGGCGGGCGAGGTCGCACCGGTCATGCAGCAGCAGAGCGTCCGCGTCGCGCCGTGCCTGCCCAACGGCTGGCCCTACCCCGACGCGACCTGAGGCCTCGGTACCGGCCGGCGCCGAATCGCGGCGAACGGGTGGCCGTGGCGTCCGACCGGCACCGCGGTGTCGGGCCCGTGTGGTGGGATCGGGTGCGTGGTCGAGCTCGTGGCGCCGGTGGCGCGTGCCCCGTGGCCGGAGCTCGACCCGTCGCAGCGGCGGGTCGTCCGGCACCGCGGGCCGCTGCTGGTCACGGGCGCGCCGGGGTCGGGACGGACCACGACCGCGCTCGCGGTGGTGGCGGACCGGCTGGCCGACGGGGAGCTCGACCCCGCGGACACGCTGCTGCTCGCGCCCACCCGCCGGGCCGCCGCACGGCTGCGTGACGCGCTCGCGGGGCACCTCAGGCGCACCACCGGTGAGCCGGTGGTCCGCACGCCGTCGTCCCTGGCGTTCTCCGTGCTCCGGGCCCGCGCGACCTTGCTCGGCGAGCCGGCGCCCACCCTGATCAGCGGGCCCGAGCAGGACCTCGTGCTGGCCGAGCTGCTGGCCGGCCACCGCGCGGGCGAGGGCGTGGCCGTGCCCTGGCCGGAGCACGTGCCCGACGAGGCCCTCGGCCTGCGCGCCTTCCGTGACGAGCTGCGCGACCTGCTGATGCGGGCCGCCGAGCGCGGCCTGCGCCCCGACGACCTCGCCGCCCTCGGCGACCGGCACGGCCGGCCCGAGTGGCGGGCCGCCGCGGCGGTGTACCAGGAGTACCTGGACGTCACCCAGCTGCGCACCGGCACCCCCGACGCGGGCGCGCGCTTCGATCCCGCCGTGGTGGTCGACGAGGCCGCCGAGGCGCTGCTGACCTGGGCCGACGAGGTGCCGCACGCGGCGCGTCCGTCGTGGCGCCTGGTGGTGGTCGACGACTACCAGGAGGCCACCGCCGCGACGGTGCGGCTGCTGCACGTGCTGGCGCAGGACGGCGCCGAGCTGGTGCTGCTCGCCGACCCGGACCTGGCGGTGCAGACGTTCCGGGGCGCCAGCCCGGCGCTGGTGGAGCGGGCCTCGCTGCCGGCCGGCAGCGAGCTCGGGGCGTTCGGGGCCGACACCGCGGTGCTCGAACGGGTCTGGCGGCACGGCTCGCGGCTGCGCGAGGTGGTGGGCGCGGTGACCGCGGAGATCCGTGGACCCGAGCGCCGCCACCGGCTCGCCCCCGGCACCGACACCGGCCGGGGCGGCGCGGGCGAGGCCGAGGTGCACCTGGTGCGCTCGAGCGCGCAGGAGTCGGCGGACGCCGCGCACGTGCTGCGCAGCGCCCACCTGCACGACGGCGTGCCCTGGCACCGGATGGCGGTGGTCGTGCGCAGCGGCGGCCGGGTCGCCGAGCTGCGCCGCGCGCTGCTGGCCGCGCGCGTGCCGGTCGAGACCACCGGCTCGGACGTGCCGCTGAGGTCCGAGCCCGCGGTGCGCCCGCTGCTCTCCGCCCTGGCCTGTGTGCTCGACCCGGAGCTGCTCGCCGAGCACGCGACGACGCTGCTCACCTCGCCGCTGGGCGGTCTGGACCCCGTGGGGCTGCGCCGGGTGCGCCGGGCGCTGCGTGCCGAGGAGCTCGCCGGTGGTGGCACGCGGACCAGCGACCCGCTGCTGGTGGAGGTGCTGGCGGACCCCGCGCGCGCCGCCACGCTGCCGGCCGAGCAGCGCGGTCCGGTGCAGCGCATGGCGAGGGTGCTGGCGGCCGGCCGCGAGGCGCTCGCGGAGCCGGGCGCCGGGGTGCTCGACGTGCTGTGGGCCCTGTGGTCCGCCACCGGCCTGGCCGAGACCTGGCGGCGCAGCGCGCTCGCCGGCGGCGCCGCCGGGGCCAGGGCGGACCGGGACCTGGACGCCGTGCTGGCCCTGTTCACCGCCGCGGAGCAGTTCGTGGACCGGCTGCCGCAGGCCCCGCCCGCGGCGTTCGTCGACCACCTCGAGGCCCAGGCGCTGCCCGCCGACACGCTCGCCGCGCGCGGCGACCCCGGGGACGCGGTCGCGGTGCTCACCGCGGCGGGCGCCGCCGGGCTCGAGTGGGACGTCGTGGTGGTCGCCGGGGTCCAGGAGGGCGTGTGGCCGGACCTGCGCCTGCGGGACTCGATGCTCGGGGCGGCGCACCTGGTCGAGGTCCTGGCGGGACGGGCGGGCGACCGCGAGTCGGTCGCCCAGGCCCGCCAGGCGGTGCTCGACGACGAGCTGCGCTCGTTCGCGGTCGCGGCCTCGCGGGCCACGACGCGGCTCGTGGTCACCGCGGTGCGCGACGCCGACCACCAGGCCTCGGCCCTGGTGGACCTCGTGGTCCCGGCCACCGGCGACGGCCCCGACCCGCGGCTGCGGACCGCGCCCGCGGCGCTGGACCTGCGCGCCCTGGTCGCCAGGCTGCGCGCCGCCGTCGAGGCCGACCCGGCGTCCCCGGCCGCGGGACTGCTCGCCCACCTGGCCGCCGAGGGCGTTGAGGGTGCCGACCCGGACACCTGGTTCGGCACCCGCGAGGTCTCCAGCACCGATCCGCTCTGGCCGCCGCAGGGTCCCGTGCCCATGTCGCCGTCGCGCGTCGAGGCTGCGCAGACGTGCGCGCTGCGCTGGGCGTTGGAGTCGGTGGGCGGGCGCGCTGCCGAGTCGCGCGAGCAGTCGCTCGGCACCCTGCTGCACGCGGTCGCGGCGGCCCTGCCGCGCGGCACGGAGGCCGAGCTGGGGGCCATGGTCGAGCGGCGCTGGGCGGAGCTCGGCCTGCCCGAGGGCTGGCTGGACCGTCAGGCCCGGCGCCGCGCCGCCGACATGGTGCGCAAGCTCGCGGCCTACCTGCGTGACGCCGGCGAGCCGGTCGCGCTCGAGCAGGAGTTCCGGGTGCGCCTCGGGCGGGTGCAGGTGCACGGTGTCGTGGACCGGCTCGAGCGCGTCGGCGTGGACCCCGAGGGCCGCCCGCTGCTGCGCGTCGTGGACCTCAAGACCGGGAAGAGCCCGGTCTCGGCCGACGACGCCGCGCGGCACGCCCAGCTGGGCCTCTACCAGGCGGCGGTGGACGCCGGCGGCTTCGAGGACCTGGTGCCCGGCGCCCGCGCGGCCGGAGCGGCGCTGGTGTACGTCGGCACGCCCACGGTGAAGGTGTCCACCCGGGACCAGGCCGCCCTGGCCCAGGACCCCGAACCGGGCTGGGTGGACGCGCTGGTCGACGAGGTCGCGGACGTCGTCACGAGTGCGGCCATGTGCGCCTCGCGCAACGAGCTGTGCCGCAGCTGCCCGGTGCGCCGGTCCTGCCCCGCCCAGCCCGAGGGTCGGGTGGTGGGCGCATGAGGTGGTCCGCCGCCGCGATCGCCGACGCCCTCGGCCGCCCTCGCCCCACGCCCGAGCAGGAGGCGGTCATCGAGGCGCCCCTGGAGCCGATGCTGGTGGTGGCCGGCGCGGGGTCGGGCAAGACCGAGACGATGGCGGCCCGCGTCGTGTGGCTGGTGGCCAACGAGCTCGTCGCACCGGACGCGGTGCTCGGCCTGACCTTCACGCGCAAGGCGGCCGGTGAGCTGTCCGAGCGGGTCAGGGCCCGGCTCGCGGCGCTGCGCCGCAAGGACGCCGCCGGGACGTCGTCGGTGTTCCTGGCCCCGACGGTGTCGACGTACCACGCCTACGCGGCCTCGCTCGTGGGCGACCACGCCCTGCGGCTCGGCGTCGAGCCCGCGTCGCGGCTGATCGGGGAGGCCGGGCGCTGGCAGCTCGCGCACGACGTGGTCGAGCACTGGGCCGAGGACCTGGGCACCGACCTGGCGCTGTCCACGATCACCAGGGCGTTGCTCGAGCTGTCGGACGCGCTCGCCGAGCACCTGCGCACCCCGGACGAGCTCGCCGCCGAGTGCTCGCGGGTCGCGGACCGGCTCGCGGCTGCGCTGTCCGGCGGTCGAAAGACCGACGCGAACGCCCTGGCGAAGGTGGCCGGGTCGGTGCGGCTGCGTGCTGCGATGGCTCCGATGCTCGCCGAGTTCGCCGCGCGCAAGCGGTCGGGCGACCTGATGGACTTCGCCGACCAGGTGGCTCTGGCCGCCCGCGTCGCGCGCGAGGTGCCCGAGGTCGGGGCGGGCGAGCGCGCCCGGTTCTCGGTGGTGCTGCTGGACGAGTACCAGGACACCTCGGTGGCCCAGCTCGACCTGCTGCGGCACCTGTTCGGCAGCGGTCCGGACACCGCTGCGCCGCTACCCGGGGCCGGGCACCCGGTGACCGCGGTCGGTGACCCGCACCAGTCGATCTACGGATGGCGTGGGGCCAGCGCCGGCGGGCTGTTCCGGTTCCCCGCCGAGTTCCGCACCGCCGCGGGGGACGAGGCGGCGGTCCGGCACCTGTCCACGTCATGGCGCAACGACCTGGCCGTGCTGGACGCGGCCAACGTCGTCGCAGGCCCGCTCCAGGCCGCGTCGCCGTTCTCGGTCGAGCGGCTCGCGCCCGGACCGCGGGCCGGCGCGGGACTGGTGCGCACGGCGGTCGAGGCCGACGAGATCGACGAGGCCGCCGCCGTCGCGCGCTTCGTGGCCGAGCACCGCCCCGGGCCGGTCGGGGGCCCACCCGCGACGGCCGCGGTGCTGTGCCGCAAGCGCTCGCAGTTCGCGGCGATCGAGGCCGCGCTGCACGCCCAGGGGCTCCCGGTCGAGGTGGTGGGCCTGGGCGGGCTGCTGAGCACCCCGGAGGTCGTCGACCTGGTCGCCGCCCTGCAGGCAGCGCACGACCCCTCGCGGGGCGACGCCCTGATGCGGCTGCTCACCGGCCCGCGGGCCCGCCTGGGCCTGGCGGACCTGGCGGCGCTGGCCGACTGGTCCCGGCACACCGGTGGCCGGCCGGCCGAGGCGCCGGAGGGCGCTGCGGCCGACGTGGTCGACGAGCGCTCGATCGTCGACGCGCTCGACCGGTTGCCGCCACCCGGCTGGACCAGCCCCGACGGCCGGCGGCTGAGCGAGCCCGGCCGCGCCCGGATGGCCGAGCTCGCGCACGTGCTGCGGACGCTGCGCAGCCAGACGTTCCTGCCGATCGCCGACCTCGTCGCGGAGGCGGAGGTGCTGCTGGGTCTGGACATCGAGGTCGCGCTGCGCCCGGTCAGCCCGGCGTCGGCACGTGCGCACCTGGACGCCTTCCGCGCCGAGGCCACCCGGTTCGACACCGAGGAGGGCGGCACGCTCGGCGCGTTCCTCGACTGGCTCGCCACCGCCGAGGACGAGGAGAACGGCCTGGACGCCCCGGTCGCGGAGCTCGACCCGGAAGCCGTGCAGGTGCTGACCGTGCACGCCGCCAAGGGTCTGGAGTGGGACGTGGTCGCGGTGCCGGGCCTGACCGCCACCAACTTCCCGGCGTCCGTGCGCAACGGGGGGTGGCCGACGACCACCGGCGCGCTGCCCACCGCCCTGCGCGGCGACGGCGGGTGGGTCCCGGACGTCGACCTGACCACCGGGGCGGACGACCGCGAGCTGGCGAGGCGCCTGGCCGTCTACAAGGACGACTACCGCCGCCACGAGCTGGCCGAGGAGCGTCGCCTCGCGTACGTCGCGGTCACCCGGGCCAGGCACGCGCTGCTGCTGACCGCGAGCTGGTGGCGGGACGGCAAGCGGGCCCACGAGCCCTCGCCGTTCCTGCTCGAGGTCGCCGGCGGCGTGGCCGAGCACTGGACCGAGCTCGGTGACCGGCCCGAGCGTGAGCCGGACGCGAGCGCGCTCGTCTGGCCCGCCCAGGCCGCGCTCGGTGGCCGGACCGCCGTGGTCGAGCGGGCCGCCGCGGCCGTGCGGGCGGCCGTCCCGCGCGCCGACTGGCCCGGTGACGACCCGGACGGCAACGAGCTCGTCGCGCTGGCCGCGCTGCTGCTGGCCGAGCGCGAGCGGGGCCGCGCCGGGCGCACCGTGGTAGCGCTGCCCGAGCACCTGTCGACGTCGGCAGTCGTGCACCTGGCCGAGGACCCGCAGGCCTTCGCCCTCGCCCTGCGCCGTCCGGTGCCGACCGCGCCGTCGACCGTGGCGAGGCGCGGCACGGAGTTCCACGCGTGGGTGGAGCGGTACTTCGGCCGCGCCGCGCTGGTGGACGTCGACGAGCTGCCTGGAGCCGACGAGGTCGACCCGGACCCGGGGCTCGAGGCGCTCCGCGCGGCCTTCCTGGCCTCGCCGTGGGCTGCGCGGCGCCCGCTGGAGGTCGAGGTCGACGTCGAGACCCCGATCGGCGACGTCGTGGTCCGGTCGCGGATCGACGCGGTGTTCGCCGAGCCGGACGGCGGGGTGGTGGTGGTCGACTGGAAGACGGGCGCCGTGCCCAGCGCGGAGCAGATGCGCTCGCGCGAGCTCCAGCTCGCGGTGTACCGCCTGGCCTGGTCGCGGCGCACCGGGATGCCCCTGGACCGGGTGGGAGCGGCGTTCGTCTACGTCGCGCACGGCGTCACGCTGCGACCCGAGCACCTGCCCGGACCGGACGAGCTCGCCCGGGCGCTCGGCGGCTGAGCCCGCTCAGCCCTGGCGGTCGGCCTCGGCCTCGTCGAGCGGGCCGTCGCCGAACGGCTCGTCGTCCGGCACGGCGTCGTCCGGCTGGCCGTCGTCGAGCCCGCGGTCCTCGAGCGCCTCGCGGTAGAGCGGGCTCTCGTCGTCGTCGAAGCCGTAGTCGTCCGGCCGCGCGAGCGGATCGACGTCGAGGTGCCCGAGCGGGTCGTCCTCCCACACGTCGTCGGTCTCGGCGTCCGCCGGTCGCGCCGCGGCCGCGGCGGCCTGCTCGTACCGCGTCAGGTGCTCGACCAGCTCGCCGAGCATCGAGCGCGCGTCGGCGACCACCGCGTCGTCGTCGGTGTTGACCCCGTGCATGAGCCACCGTGCGACCGCCAGCTCGCCGGCCAGCAGCGCGCGCGTCGCCAGGTGCGGGTCGCGCAGCTCGGTGCGGCGCAGGTGGTAGGCCTCGATGATCGGGTCGACCGCGGGCTGGGGCGCCGCGACCAGCAGCCAGGCGAGGTCGTCGGCGGGGTCGGCCACCTTGGTCTCGGACCAGCCGAGGATCCCGACCGGCTCGGCGTCGGTGACCAGGACGTGCTCGGAGGACAGGTCGCCGTGCACCACCGTCGGCTGGAAGTGCCACAGCGACACGTCCTCCAGGGCCCGCTCCCACCGGCGCAGCAGGAAGGCCGGCACGTGCCCCGTGCGGGCGGCCTCGTCGAGCTCCGTCAGGCGTCGGCGCCGGTAGGTGTCCGCCTCGTACACGGGCATGCCGGCGTTCTCCACGACGGACACCGGCAGCTCGTGGATCGCGGCGATCGCGCGGCCGAGCGCGGCGGCCAGGCCCGGTCCGGGTCCGAGCTCCTCGAGCCGGACGGGTCGGCCGGGCAGCTGGCGGTGGACCACGGCTCGGCCGCCCTCGGGCAGCCCCACCGCGCCGGCGAGACGCGGCACGGCGAACGGCAGGGCCCCGGAGTCGGCGTACGTGCCCAGGCCGGTCAGGAGTGCGACCTCGGCCTCGAGCGCGGCGCCGGCCGTCGCGTCCCGCGGGGCTCTGGTGACCCACCTGCCCCCGGTGGCGTCGATCACGACAGCGGCGTCGATGCCAGGCCCGGGGTGGGAGGCACGGCGCACGTCGACGGCGTCGAGGTCGGGGACAGCGACCGTCGACAACGCTGCGAGCACGAGTGGAGATCGTTCCACCAGGCCACCGTACGGGCCGCGGGCGCTCGCGGGAATCGTCCGCCGGGCGTGTCCACCCACCTGCCCCCTACGGTGTGGCCGTGGACTGGACCCGGCTGCCCCTCGCGCGCGACGTCACCGACCGGGTCGCGCACCGCCGTACCGAGCCCGACCTGATCCGCAGGTCCTGGTCCGACCCGGCGACCCGGGTGCTCCTGGTGCACGGTTCGAGCCTGGCGACGACGGCCGACGGCACCGCCCTGGACCTGTGCCGGCCCGCCGAGGTGGACGACCCGGGGCTCGTGCTGTTCCTGGGCGCCGACGACGTGGGCGACCTGCTCGCGGTGGTGCGCGACGAGGCCGACGCCGACCGCGGGTGGACCGGGCTGCGCGAGTGCGGGCACCTGATGGGGGACCGGGACTCGGGGCTCGCGACGACCGCCGTCGGCCTGGCCGCGTGGCACGCCCGGCATCCGCGGTGCTCGCTGTGCGGCGAGCCGACCGCACCCGCCCTCGGCGGTTGGACCCGGCGCTGCCCGGTCGACGGCAGCGAGCACTACCCGCGCACCGACCCCGCGGTGATCATGGCCGTGACCGACGCCGACGACCGCATCCTCCTCGCGCACGGCGCGCTGTGGCCCGAGCGCCGCTTCTCCACCTTGGCCGGCTACCTGGAGCCTGGCGAGGCCGCGGAGCACGCGGTGATCCGCGAGGTCGCCGAGGAGACGAGCGTGCAGGTCGTGGACCCGGTGTACCGCGGGAGCCAGCCGTGGCCGTTCCCGGCCTCGCTGATGCTGGCCTTCACCGCGCGCGCCGTGACCACCGAGATCACCGTCGACGTCCACGAGGTGACCGAGGCCCGGTGGTTCTCCCGGGCGTCGCTCGCGGCCGCCGTCACGGCGGGCGAGGTGGTGCTGCCGACCCGTGCCTCGGTGGCCCGCGCGCTGATCGAGGACTGGTACGGCGGCCCGCTGGAGGGCGGGGACGCACCCCGCTGACTGCGCCCCCGGTGCAGGGGCGCCGGGTGTCCCCGCGACCTGCCAGACTCGGGCCGATGCCCGCCGACCCGCCCGCCTCCCCGTCCGCCGACGCACTGCTCGAGCCGCTCGACCCCGAGCAGCGTGAGGTCGCCCTCGCGCTCACCGGCCCGGTGTGCGTGCTGGCCGGCGCGGGGACCGGCAAGACCAGGGCGATCACCCACCGGATCGCCTACGGCGTGCGCACGGGCACCTACCCGGCGACCTCGGTGCTCGCGGTGACGTTCACCGCCCGGGCGGCCGGCGAGATGCGCAGCCGGCTGCGCGACCTGGGCGTGGTGGGCGTGCAGGCCCGCACGTTCCACGCCGCGGCGCTGCGCCAGCTGTCCTACTTCTGGCCGCAGGTGGTGGGCGGGGCGCCGCCGCGGATCCTGGAGCAGAAGGCGGCGGCGGTGGCCGAGGCCGCCCAGCGCCTGGGCCTGCGGGTCGACCGGCTCGGGGTGCGGGACCTCGCCTCGGAGATCGAGTGGTCCAAGGCCTCGCTGGTCACGGCGGACGACTACGTGGTCGCCGCCGCGGCGTCGGACCGGCCCGAGCCCGCCGGGTTCGACCGGACCAGCGTGGCCAGGCTCATCACGGCCTACGAGGAGGTCAAGGACGCCCGCGGGGTCATCGACTTCGAGGACGTGCTGACCCTGCTCGGGCACATGGTGGAGAGCCGCCGGGACGTGGCCGAGCAGGTCCGCGGCCAGTACCGGCACTTCGTCGTCGACGAGTACCAGGACGTCTCCCCGGCCCAGCAGTACCTGCTGGACCAGTGGCTCGGCGGGCGGCACGAGCTGTGCGTGGTCGGCGACCCGAACCAGACGATCTACTCGTTCGCCGGGGCGACGCCCCACCACCTGCTGTCCTTCGCCGAGCGGCACCCCGGCACCCGCACCGTGCGCCTGGTGCGCGACTACCGGTCCACCCCGCAGGTCGTGGACCTGGCCAACAAGGTGCTGGGAAGGCGCCGCCGCCAGGCCTCGGGCGGGCTGGAGCTGGTCGCCCAGCGCCCGGCCGGCCCGGCGGTGGGGGTCACCGCGTTCGACGACGACGAGCACGAGGCGCTCGGGGTCGCCGCCCGCATCGGCCGGCTGGTCGGCTCGGGTGTGCCGGCTCGGGAGATCGCCGTGCTCTACCGCACCAACGCCCAGTCCGAGGCGTTCGAGCAGGCGCTGGCCGACGCCGGGATCGGGTACCAGGTGCGCGGCGGCGAGCGCTTCTTCTCGCGGGCCGAGGTGCGCGACGCGCTGGTCCTGCTGCGCGGCTCGGCGCGGTCGATGGCCGACGTGCCCCTGGGCGAGGCGGTGCGCGACGTGCTGTCCGGCGCCGGGTGGAGCCCCGAGCCGCCGGCCGCGCGCGGCGCGGTCCGCGAGCGGTGGGACGGGCTCCAGGCGCTGGTCGCGCTCGCCGACGACCTGGCTGCCACCGGCAGGCCCGGCGCCCGCGACGGGGGACCCGCGGACGGTGATCCCGGTGCGGAGCGGGCCCCGGCACGCCTCTCGGACCTGGTCGCCGACCTCGACGAGCGTGCCGCGGCCCAGCACGCGCCCGCCGTCGACGGGGTGACGCTGGCGTCGCTGCACGCGGCCAAGGGCCTGGAGTGGGACGCGGTGTTCCTCGTCGGGATGAGCGAGGGGCTGATGCCGATCTCACTCGCGGAGGGTGCCGCCGCCGTGGAGGAGGAGCGCCGTCTGCTCTACGTCGGGATCACCCGGGCCCGCGAGCACCTGCACCTGAGCTGGGCGCGCTCGCGCAGCGGCGGCCGGGCCACCCGGGAGCGCACCCGGTTCCTGGCCGGGGTCCTGGCCGAGTCCGGCGGGTCCCGGTCCGCTGCGGCCGACGCCGACCCCGAGCTGGTCGCCGCGCTGCGCGCCTGGCGTGAGCAGGTCGCCGTCGAGACCGGCCGGCCGGAGTTCAACGTGCTGGGCGAGGCGAGCCTGCGCGGCCTCGCGCAGCGCCGCCCCGCGACGCTCGCCGAGCTCGCCAGGGTCGGCGGGATCGGCCAGGACACGGTGCTGCGTCACGGCCAGGCGCTGCTCGCCATCGTGGCCGGGCAGCGCCCGAACGGGTGAGCCGAGGGCCGTCCCGCGGGATCGTTCGCGGCGGTCCGACGCGGCTGCCAGAACTCGTCGTGAAACTCGCCCGAATATTCCGTTGTCTGGTCGCGGAGCCGGGTCTACCGTTGTCCCCGTCCTGACCGGAGCCAGGGGCTGGAAGACGCCCAGGGCGGTGCGAGAGAGGGGGTGGGTGAACAGATGATGACCAACACGGCGGTCCTCGGGATCGGCGTTGTGCGGCCCGTTGCGCCCACGACCCCGCTCCAGGGGACGGGTCTGTCCATCGACGGGCGCACCCGCAGCGGCTTCGCCGGCTACCCCACCCCCGACTCCTCGGTCTGACAGACCTGCCTCCTCAGGCCGCGGAGTCCACCGGACCCGCGGCCTTCGTCTTGAGGGCCCGATCCATCAGCCCCAGACCATCGCAGGACCCGAGGAGGAGCCGTGCGGCTCACCACGCTGCTCGACACACTCGACCAGGGCGGAAACGGACCGTGGCCGCCTGATACGTCGCTCTCGACCGTCACCGACCCCTTCGGCGGCGAGTTCGACCAGGTCATCTCCAGTCTCATCCCGTGCCGCCAGAACGACGCAGAGCTGTGGTTCGCCGAGCGCGAGGCCGAGGTGGAGCAGGCCAAGGCGCTGTGCCGCGCGTGCCCGATCCGCGAAGGGTGCCTCGCCGGTGCCGTCGAGCGGCGCGAGCCGTGGGGCGTGTGGGGCGGCGAGGTGTTCGTCGACGGGGTCGTCGTCGCGCGCAAGCGTGGCCGCGGCCGACCGCGCAAGGTCACCGCTGCCTGACGCGCACCCCGTCCGGCGCGGCGCCGGCCCCGACGCAGGCCCGCGCCGACCCCTGGTCGACCGTCACGTGGCTCCCGCACCCGCACGCCGGGTGCGGGAGCCACTGCTGTCTGCGGGGCACGCCGAGCGGCAGCGCGACCTCGAGCGCGGCGTCGCGTGCCAGGCAGGGTCGTCCGTCCAGGTGCGCCAGGACCTGCGCGGCGGTCAGGGCACCGGCGATGGTGGCCAGGGTGGTCTCCGCGACCAGGCCGGCGACGGTCCGGTCGGCGACCAGCTGCGCCGCGACCATCGGCCACGCCGGGTCGGCGTCCGCTCGGTGGAGCTCCACGCAGGTCAGGCAGGAGGTGCTGCCGGGTACCACGAGCGGCCCGACCAGCACCGAGGCCTCGCGCACCACGACCGACAGGTGCGTCGCGCCGGCGTCGCGCAGCGGCGTGTGCCGCACGGGGTCCGCGACGCCGCGGTCCACCAGGACGACGACGTCGGGCGGGCGGCCGACCGGGGCGAGCGTGCGCAGGTGAGGGCGGTCGGCACGGGCCGCGCGCGCCACCGCGACCTCACGGTGCTCGCCGAGGTCGCGCTCCGACACCCCGCCGAACCCGACGTCCTGCGGCCCGACCGGTGCGGCGTCGTCCAGCTCGAGGGTGCCCACGCCGGCCATCGCCAGGGTGTGCGCGACCACTGCCCCCACCCGGTCCAGCCCGGACACCCGCACCCGCGCGCCGGAGCGCGCGGCCAGCACCGACGTGCCGTCGCCGCCCGCGTCGAGCAGCGACCACGCCCGCGCGTCGGGCTGCTCGGGTGCCGGCTGCGGGGGCGGGACCAGCAGGTGTGCCGCGGCGAGGTGGTCCAGCACGGCGCGCGCCTCGTCGCCGGCCACCCGCTCGTCGCGCAGGGCCGCGAGGACCGCACGGTCCGTCGCCCCGGCGGGCAGCGCGGCCAGCGCGCGTGCCGCGGGCGGGCTGAGGTCGGCGAGGGCGACGGCCCACCGGGGGTCGGTGCCGACCTGGACCGTGGTGGTGTCCCGTCGCACCACCGGCAGGGTGCGCAGCTGCACGTGCTCTCCTCTCCGCGGCATCCAGCCTGGATCGGCGGGCGGGTGCGGGGGAGTTGTCCACACGTGCGTCCCGGCGCGTCGGCGCACCCCGGAGACGCGAGAGGCGGCCCCCATCGGGGAGCCGCCTCTCGGAGTCCTGTGGTCTGAGCGGTGCTCAGGCCTTGCCGAGGATCCGGTTGAGCTTGGTGCCGCACACCGGGCACACGCCCTTGGCCATCTTGCGGCCGTTGGTCACGACGACCTCACCCTCGGTCTCGCGCTTCTCCTTGCACTTCACGCAGTAGAACTCGCCCTTGTAGGTCTCGGCCATGGGTGTCTCCGTTCGTCAGCCTGTTGCACCGGTCGTGGTCGAGCCGGCGGGCCGGATCGCCGTGTCGGTCGGATCCGTGCTCAGGTCAGCGTAACGGTGTGCTGCGGGCAAGCCGCATCTGCGGCCGTCGGCGCGTCGGGTACCGGGCACGCGGAGGCTGTGCACAGGGCTCCGCGGTGTGGGCGCGCGGCGCTACCGTTCCGGGGTGGACGACAGAGCGCTGGAGGCCGCCCTCGCGGCCGTGGAGGTGCGGCGCAGCAGGCGGCGGACCCGCACCGTGAGCGCGTTCCGGGAGGCCGGTCGCACGGTGGTGGCGATCCCGGACCGGTTCACCAGGGCGCAGGAGCGTGAGTGGGTGCGCCGGATGGTCACCAAGATGCTCGACTCCGAGCGCCGGCGCACTCCCACAGACACGGGTCTCGAGCGCCGCGCCGCGGAGCTGTCGGACCGCTACCTCGGCGCGCGTGCGCGGCCGGTGAGCGTCGCGTGGTCGAGCCGGCAGGGGCGACGCTGGGGGTCGTGCACGCCGTCGCAGGGCACCATCAGGATCTCGACACGGCTGCGCGGCGTGCCGTCGTGGGTGCTGGACTACGTGCTGCTGCACGAGCTGGTGCACCTGCTGCAGCCCGGGCACGGGCCGGAGTTCTGGGCGGAGCTGGCGGCCTACCCGCGCACCGAGCGGGCCCGCGGGTTCCTCGAGGGTCTGGCGTACGTCGCGGACCGGCCCGCCGAGCCCGAGGACGACGACGTGGTCGACGCGGGCGACGACCTGGGCCCGGGCCTGCCGCCGGGCGGGGACGGTGAGCTGTTCGGCGAGGTCGGCTGACTACGTGCGGTCCGGCTCGTCGGGGCCCCGGGGGTCGTCGCCCTCGTCGGTCCCGAAGATCTCCGCGAGCGCGCGGTCGAGGTCCGCGGACTCGACGGCGTCGGCGTCCCGGCGGGCCCGGTACCCGGCCGGGTCGTCGAGATCCTCGGCGGTGGGCAGCAGGTCGGGGTGGTCCCAGGCCGCCTCCCGCGCCGCGGTGCCGCCCTCCTCGACCAGCGTGGCCCAGAGCCTGGCGGCGTCCCGGGACCGCCGGGGCCGCAGCTCCAGGCCGACGAGGGTCGCGAAGATGTCCTCCGCCGGGCCACCCGCGGCGCGGCGGCGGCGCATGGTCTCGCGCAGCGCTGCGGTGTGCGGCAGGTGCGGCCCGGCCGCTGCTGCGGTCACCTCGTCCACCCAGCCCTCGATGAGCGCGAGCAGGGTCTCCAGGCGCAGCAGCGCCGCCTGCTGAGCGGGGGTGGTGGCCATCGCGAACACGCCGTCGGACAGCGCGTCGGCGATGCCCTGGGGGTCGGTCGGGTCGATCGAGCGCACCGCCTCCTCGAGCGCGTCGACGTCGATCTCCACTCCGCGGGCGTACGCCTCGACCACCCCGAGCAGGTGCCCCTGGAGCCAGGCGACGTGGGTGAACAGCCGGGCGTGGGCCGCCTCGCGCAGCGCCAGGAACAGCCGCACCTCGTCCAGCGGGACGTCCAGGCCGTCGGCGAACTGGTCCACGTTGCGCGGCAGCAGGGCGGTGCCCGGACCGGGCAGCAGCGGCACGCCGATGTCGGTGGTGCCCAGCACCTCGCGCGACAGGGTGCCGACCGCCTGGCCGAGCTGGAGGCCGAACACCGCGCTGCCCAGCTGGCGCATCATCGGGGCCATCGCCGAGCCCACGCCGGCCATCTCGTCGGGCAGGTGCTGCTCGCCGATCACGCGGGCGAGCTCGGCGGCCACCCGCGCGGCGACCGGCTCGGCGAGGCTGCGCCACCGGGGCAGGGTCTGCTCGACCCACTCCGAGCGGCTCCACGCCCGCGCCGGCCCGCCGGAGGCCGGCAGGTCGGTGGCCTGGTCGAGCCACAGCTCCGCGACGCCCAGGGCGTCGACCACGGCCCGCCGCTCCGGCTCGGCGACCGTCGGGTCGCCCTCGGCGACGGCGGTCTGGCGCGCCAGGTCGTGGGTGAGGTCGGTGTTGATCGGCCCGGTGCCCGAGGCGAGCATGTGCTGCATCTGGGTCACCAGGGACTGGACGGCGGCGGGGTCCTCGGGCAGGCCCATCCGGGTGGCGAGCTCCGCGAGGTCGATCGGCTCGCCGTCAGGGCCGCGCAGGCCGTGCTCGGCGATCTCGGCGATCACCTCATCGGCCTGCGGACCCAGGAGCTGGCGCAGCATCGCGGCCCAGGCCGGGGGGAGGCCGGGCGTGGGATCCGGCGTGGTCATCGGGTCCTCCAGGGGCGAGGTGGTGCTTCCACGGTAACCGGGGCCGGCCTGCCGGGACCGCCAGGGGCGTGCGGACCTGCGTCGGGTTCGCTCAGGGCGCAGCGGGCGGGCGGCTCGGCGTGAGGCTCCCAGGCGCTCGGGGGATGATGGGGCGCGTGACGGACGAGCCGACGACCCCCTGGGACCGGACCGCCGCGTCCGGCGGCCCCTGGACGAGCCCCGGCGCGGCGACCGACGCGCCCACCGACCCCGCGCAGCCCGACGCCGACCCGTTCGGCCCTCTGCCGCCCGGCGACGACGCCGCCTTCGAGGCCCAGCCCGCCACGCCGCGGTCGATCATGCTCGGGGTGTCGATGGTGGCGCTGGCGCTCCTGCTCGCGGTCGCCGTCGCGCTCCCGCTGCCGTACGCGGTCACCGCACCCGGCCCGACGCTGAACACCCTCGGCGAACATGACGACAAGCCCCTGATCGAGATCAGCGGCGCGCCCACCTACCCGACCACGGGTCAGCTCAGGCTGACCACGGTGTCGACCGCGGGCGGGCCGGGCTACCCGGTGACCCTCGCCGACGTGCTGCGCGGCTGGGCGGCGCCGGCCGACTCCGTCGTGCCGGTCGAGACGCTCTTCCCGCCGGACCAGACCGAGCAGCAGATCTCCGACCAGGGCCAGGCCGAGATGACCTCCTCGCAGGAGGACGCGACCGTCTCGGCCCTGGAGGAGCTCGGCTACGACGTGCCCACCACGCTGGGCGTCGGCGGGGTGGTGCAGGGCAGCGGTGCGGACGGGGTGCTGGAGAAGGGCGACATCATCACCTCGGTCGACGGCACGGACGTGACGAGCTTCTCCGCGCTGTCGACGCTGATGGACGCGATCGAGCCGGGCGCCACGGTCTCGTTGGGCATCACCCGCGGCGGCACGGCGCAGACCGTCCAGGTGGTCACCACCGACGACGGCAACGGTCGTGCGCTGATCGGCGTGCTGCTGGACCCGACGTTCGACTTCCCCGTCCAGGTGTCGATCCAGATCGAGAACATCGGCGGGCCGAGCGCCGGGACCATGTTCGCGCTCGGCATCATCGACATGCTCACCCCGCAGGACGAGGCCGCCGGGAAGGTGATCGCGGGCACCGGCACGATGGACCTGACCGGCACGGTCGGACCGATCGGCGGGATCCGGCAGAAGATGGCCGGCGCGGAGCGCGACGGCGCCACCTGGTTCCTCGCGCCGGCGGACAACTGCTCGGAGGTCGTCGGCCACGTGCCGGACGGGCTGCACGTGGTGAAGATCTCGACCCTGCACGGCGCACGCCTGGCGGTCGAGGCGATCGGTGCCGGCAAGGGCGACACGCTGCCCACCTGCTCCTGAGCCGGCGCGGGCGGCAGCCGCGTTCCGGGTCGCGCGCCGGCCCCGCGCCGGCGCCGCGGCTACAGCAGGGTCGCGGCCACCGCGCCGGTCAGGCCGGGCACCAGGTCCGCGCCGCCCGCCACGGCCGCGTCGTCGTCGTTCGCCCGGGTGCGCAGCACGCACCACCGGGGGCCGTCGCGCAGCGCACCTGCGGCCAGTCGCACGTCCTGGCGCTCGGGGTGGGCCATGAGGTAGGCGACCGCCTCCTGCGGGTCGGCGGGCATCGCGGCCTCGGCGGACGAGGGCAGCACCACCCGCTCGACGACCACCGCGGCACCGTGCACCGTCGGCGGCCAGGACAGCCCGGCGAGCAGGCTCTCCAGGTCGTCGGCCGGGGGCAGGCCCTCCTGCTCGACGGCGGTGAGGTGGTCGGGGTCCAGCCGCGCGGCGATCATCGTCTCGGGCGGGAGCTGGCCGGCCAGGGCCGGTTCAGCCTCGATCGCCGCGGCGGTGCGGACCAGGGCGAACACCCGCACCGGTCCGTCCCAGCCGCCGGAGGCGACGTGCCGCTCGACCTCGCGCATGACCCGGTCCAGGGCGCGCACGGTGCCGGAGTCGTCGGCCGGCGGCGCGCCGGAGTCGTCGGCCGGTACGGCTCCGGAGTCCTCGGGAGTGCTCACCCGCCCATCGTCGCATCCCGGCGCCCGGCGGCGGTGCCCGCGCCGATCGGGGCCGGGCTCCCAGGTGAGTGTGGGAACCTGGGGGGCGCCCCGGGCGTTCACCGACAGACGCTCGGACGGAACCGACCGAGTCGCAGACCGAGCCCGAGACCCACTGCAGCCGAGCCGCCACCAGGCGCCGACGACGAGGACCATCTGACGTGACGTTCGCACGACCCGCCCAGCCCACCTCCGGCTCGTCCGGACCTCGACGGCGCCGCGGACCGCTCGGCCCCACGATCGCGATCCTGATCGGCCTCGCCGTGCTCGTCGTGATCATGGCGCAGGTCTGGACCGAGGTGCTCTGGTTCAGCCAGGTCGGCTACCTCAGCGTGCTCACCACGCAGTGGCTGACCCGCGCCGTGCTGTTCGTGCTCGGCTTCCTGCTGATGGGTGGGGCGGTGTGGGCGGCGCTGGCCGTGGCCTACCGCAGCCGGCCGATCTACGCCCCGTCCACCCCGGAGCAGGCGTCCCTGGACCAGTACCGGGAGATGATCGAGCCGCTGCGCAAGCTCGTGATGACCGCCGGCCCGGCGGTGCTGGGCTTCTTCGCCGGCTCGGCCGCGTCCGCCCAGTGGCAGGACGTGCTGCTGTTCCTCAACCGGACGCCGTTCGGCCAGACCGACCCGCAGTTCGGGCTGGACCTGTCGTTCTACATGTTCGTGCTGCCGGTGCTGCGGTTCGTGGTGTCGTTCCTGATGGCCGTGGCGGTGGTCGCCGGGATCGCCGGTCTGGCCACCCACTACCTGTACGGCGGCCTGCGGTTCGGCGGCGGCCAGGGGCCCAGGACCACGCCCGCCGCGCGGCTCCAGCTCGGCGTCACGGCAGCGGTGATCATCCTGCTGATCGGCGTGAACGACTGGCTGGACCGCTACTCCCTGCTCAACAAGTCGGGCACCACCGTGCCCGGCGGCGCGTCGTACACCGACGTCAACGCCGTGATGCCGGCCAAGGCGATCCTCGCCGGGGCCGCGCTGCTGGTCGCCGGCCTGTTCGTGGTCGCGGCGTTCCGCGGCACGTGGCGGCTGCCGGCGATCGGCGTGGGCCTCATGGTGGTGTCCGCGATCCTGGTCGGCGGCATCTACCCGGCCGTCGTGCAGCGCTTCCAGGTCCAGCCCAACCAGCAGTCCGCGGAGACCGAGTACATCCAGCGCAACATCGACGCGACCAAGACGGCCTTCGGCCTGGACGACGTGGAGATCACGCCGTACAACGCCACCCTGGAGGCCCAGCCCGGGGCGCTGCGTCAGGACGCCGAGACCACCGCGAGCATCCGGTTGCTCGACCCGTCGATCGTCAGCCCCTCGTTCCGCCAGCTCCAGCAGAACAAGCAGTACTACGACTTCCCGCAGATGCTCTCGGTCGACCGGTACATGATCGACGGGGAGAGCCGTGACACCGTCATCGCGGTGCGCGAGCTCAACCTCGACGGCCTGGACAACGCCCAGCGCACCTGGGTCAACGACCACACCGTGTTCACCCACGGGTTCGGCGTGGTGGCCGCCTACGGCAACACGACGGCCGTCGACGGCCGGCCGTCGTTCTACGAGGGCGGCATCCCGCCGGTCGGCGCGCTGGGCGACTACGAGCCGCGGGTCTACTTCGGCACGAACCTGCCCGACTACTCGATCGTCGGCGCCCCGGCCGGCACCGCGCCGTGGGAGCTGGACTACCCCGACGACGACGCGGGCGGCCAGGTCAACAACACGTTCCCGACCGACCAGATCGACGCCGGCCCGAGCATCGGGAACCTGTGGAACAAGCTGCTGTACTCGATCAAGTTCGGCTCGGAGCAGATCCTGTTCTCCGACCGGGTGACGTCCGACTCGCAGATCCTGTACGACCGTGACCCGCAGACCCGGGTCAAGAAGGTCGCGCCCTACCTGACGCTCGACTCGCGGGTGTACCCGGCCGTGGTCGACAACCGGGTGGTCTGGATCGTCGACGGGTACACCACGTCCGACCAGTACCCGTACTCCACGTCCAAGCAGCTCGAGCAGGTCACCCAGGACTCGCTGACCGCGCGCTCCGACGCGCTGTCGGCGCTGCTGCCGGACGAGGTGAACTACCTGCGCAACTCCGTCAAGGCGACCGTGGACGCCTACACCGGCCAGGTCACGCTCTACACCTGGGACACGAACGACCCGGTGCTGAAGACGTGGCAGAAGACGTTCCCCAACACCATCAAGCCGATGAGCGACATCGACGGCGCGCTGATGAGCCACCTGCGCTACCCCGAGGACATGTTCAAGGTGCAGCGCGACCTGATGGCGACCTACCACGTGGGGTCGGCGTCGGACTTCTACTCGGGCCAGGACTACTGGCGCAACCCCGAGGACCCGGTCAACTCCAGCGAGCTCCAGCCGCCGTACTACCTGACGCTCAAGATGCCGAGCCAGGACGAGCCGACGTTCTCGCTGACCTCGGTGTTCATCCCGGGCGGTAACACCGACCGTCAGGTGCTCACCGGGTTCATGGCGGTCGACGCCGAACCGGGCAACGCCGATGGCGTGCGCTCGAAGGACTACGGCAAGATCCGGATCCTGGAGCTGCCACGCAACTCCACGGTGCCGGGGCCGGGGCAGGTGCAGAACGCGTTCCGGTCGAACCCGAGCGTGTCCGAGAGCCTCAACGTGCTCCAGCTGGGCAACTCGACAGTGGTCAGCGGCAACCTGCTGACGCTGCCGGTCGGCGGCGGTCTGCTGTACGTGCAGCCGGTCTACGTGCAGTCCTCGACGGGCACCAAGTTCCCGCTGCTGCAGCGCGTGCTGGTCGCGTTCGGTGAGGAGATCGGGTTCTCCGACACCCTCGAGGGCGCGCTGGACCAGGTGTTCGGCGGCGACGCCGGTGTGGACACCCCCGGGCCGACCGGGGACACCGGGGTGCCCGACGCGCCGGTCGACGGCGGGACGGCGAGCCCGTCGCCGTCGCCCTCACCGAGCACGTCACCGAGCACGTCGCCGTCCGCCGCGCCCAGCGGGGACGCCCAGGCGGCGCTGGACGCCGCGCTGCAGCGTGCCAAGCAGGCGCTGGACGACGGTCAGACCGCGCTGGCCAAGGGCGACTTCGCCGCCTACGGCGAGGCGCAGGACCGTCTGAAGCAGGCACTGGAGGACGCGATCGCCGCGGAGGCGCAGCTCGGCGGGTGAGGTAGGGCCGGGTGCCCGTGGGCGGGTGAGCCCCGGGCACCCGTGGCTCAGGCGAGGCCGAGCGCCTCGCTCGGTGCGGCCAGCGGGGCATCTGCGGCGCTGTCGTCGTAGAACGTCTCGACGGCGCCGATCACCGTCCCGCTGTCGTCGCGCAGCGCGCTCGCGTGCACGACCACCGGCACGAGGTGCCCCTTGCTGTGGTGCAGCCACACCTTGGCGGTCCGCTCGCGGCCGTCGGTGATCGTGTCGAGCAGCGGGCACCGGTCGCCGCAGAGCACCTGGCCCGACCGGTCGACGTGCCACAGCAGACCGTCCGAGCACGTGCGGCCGATGACCTCCTCGGCGCGGTAGCCGGCGATCTGCTCGGCCGCCGCGGTCCACGAGAGGATGCGGCGCTCGGTGTCGACGACGTAGCACGCCTGGGCCGAGCGGTGCTGGTCCGCGGGCTCGCCGCTCGTACGGGGCCGCGGCACGCTCGCGAACGGCACGACGACGGGGGCGGCGGGGGCGGTGCGGGACAGGGTCGCGATCACGTCCTCGACGCTGGTGGCGCGGGCGAAGTGCCAGCCCTGGGCGTACCCGCAGCCCATGGAGTGCAGGGCGTCGGCCTGCAGGGGGGTCTCGACGCCCTCGGCGACCACCAGGAGCCCCAGGTCCCTGGCCATGGAGATGGTGGAGGCCACGGCCGTGCCCAGGCGCGCGTCGTCCGGCAGCCGTGAGGTCAGGGCGCGGTCCAGCTTGATGACGCTGAGCGGGAGCGAGAGCAGCCGCGTGAGCGACGAGTGGCCCGAGCCGTAGTCGTCCAGCGCGACCCGGACGCCCGCCTCGTCGAGCGTGGCGAGCTGGATGACGGCGGCCACGGGGTCCACGAACGCTGTGGTCTCGGTGACCTCGACGACGAGCTTGTCGGGGCCCAGGCCCCGGGCGCTCACATCGTCCAGCAGCTCGGCCGCGAACTGGGAGCGGGCCAGCTCGATGGGCGAGATGTTGACGCTGAGCAGGATCTCCGCGGTGGCCGGGCCGAGCCGGTGGATCCGCGCCAGGGCGTCCAGCGCCTGCTGGCGCATGTGGCGGCCCACGGGCAGCATGAGCCCGCTCGCCTCGACCACCGGCAGGAAGTCGCCCGGAGCGATCACGCCCGCCTCGGGGTGCTCCCAGCGGATCAGGGCCTCGACGGCCACGGTGGTGCCGGTGGGCAGGTCGACGATCGGCTGGAGGAAGGGGACCAGCTCGCCGGCCTCGAGGGCCTGGCGGATCCGGGTGGGCTCGATCGTGCTGGAGGGCTTCAGGGTGCGCCCGCCCCACGAGTCCAGCCGGTGCAGCTCGAGCCGCGTCATGACGTGGTCCGCGAGCACCCGCAGGCTTGCGATGTGCTGGTCGTTCAGGGCCAGCGGCGCGTCGTGGTGCACCGCCAGGACGCCCAGCGGCAGCCCGTCGCGACCCACGAGCGGGACGGCGGCGAAGGCGCGCAGGGGGCCGTCCTCGTAGGTGAACGGGTGGTCGTCGAGCGCGCCGATCGGGATGTCGTTGATCACCACGGGCTCGCCGCGTTCGACCGCCGGGGCGGAGATCGACTTGGCCCGCGGGATCGGCGTCAGGGGCGCGCCGTGCGTGGAGTGCACCTCGACCCGGTCCTCGACGAGGAAGCCGACGGCCGCGGAGCGTGTGCCGCAGACCTGCGCCGCGAGGGCCGCGATGTCACTGAGGTCGGGACCGCCGCCGCCCAGCACACCGTAGGTGAGCAGCGACTCGAGTCGGTCGAGCTCACGGACCAGGTCGGACACGCACGAACCTCCGAGCGAGGGATACCGGCCCCTACGTCATCGGTCGCCGAACGGGTCTCCCTGAGCGATTCGGGGCCGCGGATCTGCGTCGATGCGCCCACGGAGGCTGGCGCCCGCGGCGTCGGAGGGGGTCTGCGCGGGGTCAGGCGACCTCGATGCTGCGGCGGGCCAGGCCCCACCAGAAGCCGTCGAGCGCGGTGGTCGCAGGCGTGCCGGGCTCGGTCGCGGCGCCCAGGGTGAGGAACAGCGGGGTGAAGTGCTCGACGGTGGGGTGGGCGTAGGGCATGCCGGGGGCGCGGTCGCGGTAGGCGGCGAGCTCGTCGACGTCGCCGCGGGCGAGCGCGTCGGCCGCCCAGGCGTCGAAGTCGGCGGACCAGGTGGGGACCGCGTCGAGGTCGCCCCACTGGAGGAACGGCAGCCCGTGGGTGAGGAACCCGGAGCCGATCACCAGGACGCCCTGCTCGCGCAGGGCCCGCAGGCGCCGACCCAGGTCCAGGAGCCGGGTGGGCTCGTGGGTGGGCATGCTCAGCTGGAGCACGGGCACTGTGGCGTCGGGGTACATCGCGAGCAGCGGCACCCACGCGCCGTGGTCCAGGCCGCGCGAGGTGTGCTGGTGCAGGGGTTCGGAGTCCGGCAGGACGGCGCGCACCAGGGTGGCGAGGTCGTGGGCGTCGGGGGTGTCGTAGCGCAGGCGGTAGTACATCGGGTCGAACCCGCCGAAGTCGTAGACCAGCCCGGCGCGGCCGTCGGTGGTGGACAGCGCCAGGGGGGCGGACTCCCAGTGGGCGGAGACGATGAGGATCGCCCGCGGGGTCGGCAGGCGGCGGGCCCAGGCGTGCAGGTCGTCCATCCAGCCGGCGTCCTCCAGCAGCGGCGGGGCGCCGTGGGACAGGTACAGCGCGGGCAGCGGGCCGTCGGCCGGGGTCCACGGGTGGCGCGGCACGGCTGCGTCGAGCCGTGCCGCGCGCTCGCGGAACGCCCCGTAGGGGTGGGTGGGCATGGTCAGACGGCTCTCAGGCGGCCAGGTTGAACCCGCTGGTCCACGACGTCTTCTCGCCCGCGGCCAGGGTGATCTGCAGGAAGCCGAGGGCCTCGAGCTCGCGGGCCCGCTTGAGCGACCCGGCGTCGACCGGGTTCAGGCCGCCAGCGCTGACGACCTCGGCGAGGGTCGCCTTGGCGTCCGCGTCGTCACCGGCGATGAGGACTGTGGTGGGCTGGGCCAGGACCTCACCCGCGGCGAGGGCGCCGGCGAACGTGGTGTTGAACGCCTTGAGCACGCGCGCGGTGGGCAGCGCGGCGGCGATCTCAGCGGCGGCCGAGGAGTCGGCCGGGACTGTCAGGCCGTCGAAGGTGGCGAAGTCGACCGGGTTGGTCAGGTCGACCACGATCTTGCCGGCCAGCGCGTCGCCGTAGGTGGCCAGGACGTCGGACAGCGAGCCGTAGGGGACGGCGAGGACGACGACGTCGGTCTGGGCCGGGACGGTCTCGCCGCGCTTGACCGGGGTGTGCGGCGTGCCGCCGCGGGTCAGGACGGCGTCGAGGGCCTGGCCCATGTTGCCGGTGCCGATGATGCTCACGTGCGTCATGAGGTGCTCCTTGGGGTGGGCGGCCGGGGTTGCCGGCGATTGGTTGAAGTGACAACTAAGACGCTACGTCTGATTGCTTGAAGCGTCAAGTTATTCGCTACGATGGGGTCATGACGCGCTGGCTGACCGACGACGAGCTGCAGGCCTGGATCCGACTGGTCGCGGTGGTGGAGCTGCTGCCAGGGACGCTCGAGCAGCAGCTGCGGCGCGACTCGGACCTGTCGCACTTCGAGTACTTCGTCATGGCGATGCTCTCCGAGGCGCCCGGGCGGCGGCTGCGGATGACCGCTCTGGCGGCGCGCGCGAACGCGACGTTGTCGCGGCTGTCGCACGTGGTCAGCCGGCTGGAGGCGCGCGGGCTGGTGGAGCGGGCGCCGTGTGCTGAGGACGGTCGGGCGACGAATGCCTTGCTGACGCCGGCGGGCTGGGAGGTTGTGGTGGCCGCGGCGCCGGGTCACGTGGAGCAGGTGCGGCGCGTGGTGTTCGACGCGCTCGAGCCCGAGCAGGTGGGGCAGCTGCGGGCGATCGCGGGGGCGATCCTGGGGCGGCTGGACCCGGAGGGCGTGCTGACCGCGTCGTACTCGCGGCCGCGGGAGGAGCGGGCCTGACGGGGCGTCGCAGCGGACGGTAGGTTGCCCGGCGTGAGCGCGGCAGCAGGGGTCTCGTCCCAGTCGATCTCCACCGCGGTGCTCGTCGGCGGCGTGCTGGTGCTGGTGGTGGGCGGCGCGCTCGGCCTGATCAGCCGGCGGCTGCTGCGCGGCCGGTCGAGCCTGAGCACGTCGGGCGCGGTGCTGGCCGGGATCGTCGGCGCGCTGCTGGGCGGCGTGCTGACGCAGGTGGTCACCGGCAACCCGAGCTCGCCGCACCTGGGGATCCTGGCGGCGCTGTCGCTGGCCGGCACCGTGGTGGTGCTGCTGCTGGCCGAGGCGCTGGTGCGGCGGCCCGCGCCGGACGCCGAGGCGCTGGTGGCGGCGGGGGAGTCCGCGTCGGTCGAGTTCAAGTCCACCGCGCGGCACAACCTGCACACCGGCCAGCGCGACGACCGGATGGAGGCGGTGATCGCCAAGACGATCGCGGGGTTCCTCAACGGTCGCGGCGGGACCTTGTTGATCGGGGTGGACGACACGGGTGCGGTGCTGGGGCTGGAGGACGACCTGCAGCACATGAAGGCGCCGGACCTGGACCGGTACGAGCTGTGGCTGCACGACTTCCTCACGGGTGCGCTGGGGGCGCCGGCGGTGGGGCTGCTGCGGGTGACGTTCCCGCGGGTGCACGGGCGCGAGGTGTGCCGGGTGGACGTGGCGCCGTCGCCGCGGCCGGTGTTCGTGACGGGCAAGGGCAAGGGCGGCGGCGCGCAGGTCACGTTCTACGCCCGGCTGGGGAACTCGACGCGCGAGCTGGGGGTGGCGGACGCGATCGACTACGCGGCCGACCACTTCGGGGCTCGCGGGTGGCGGGTGCGGAGGGCGCGCGGCGGGGGCTGATCGGGCCTGCCCGGGTCGCGAGATGTGTCCGGGTGCTGGGATCGGGTCGGTCTCCCCAGAGGCGAGCGGTGGGTAGCTGTGCCTACGGTGCACGCTTCCTAGGGGAGGAGACGGCCATGGGTGCCGAGGACAAGGCTCGCAACGCCGCCGAGAAGGCCGAGGGCAAGATCAAGGAGGCCGTGGGTTCGGCCACCGACAACCGCGACCTCGAGGCCGAGGGCAAGGCGAAGCAGACCGAGGCCGACCTGAAGCAGGGCGCCGAGAAGGTCAAGGACGCGTTCAAGTGAGCGGACCGGCGCGCCCTGCGGGGCGCGCCGGTGCTGCGTGGGGGTGGTGTGGCCCGGAGGTCGGGAGTGGTGGGCGGCGGGAGCCGCGATTTGGCGTCCTGGCCCTGGTCACGTAACCTTGAGTGTCCCGACGCGGGGTGGAGCAGTTCGGTAGCTCGCTGGGCTCATAACCCAGAGGTCGCAGGTTCAAATCCTGCCCCCGCTACTTGTGAACGAGGGCCCGGACCGTACGGTCCGGGCCTTCGTCTTGCAGATCGGGGGCCATCTCGATCCGGGGTCGAGAGGGCCCCGATAGTCGTGGTCAACGGATGGTCGACGGTCAAGTCCTGGGGAGTGGTGTAGCGGTTCGGCGTGACCTTCGGGTTGGTCAGGCGGTCAGGGCCAGCGGCGCCTCGCTCACCTCCTCGGTGTCGGCGACGACCGCGAGGCGGGCCTTGGCGAGGGCCTCGAGGCCGAGGTAGCGGCGTCCTTCGGCCCATTCGTCGTGCTGCTCGGCGAGCACGGCCCCGACGAGGCGGATGACGGAGTCGCGGTTGGGGAAGATCCCGACGACGTCGGTGCGTCGGCGGATCTCCCTGTTCAGGCGTTCGTTGGGGTTGTTCGACCAGATCTGTCGCCACAGGTCCTTGGGGAATGCGGTGAACGCCAGGACGTCGGCGCGGGCGGCGTCCAGGTGGGCGGCGACCTCGGGGAGCTTGTCGGTCACGGCGTCCAGGAGCGTGTCGAACTGGGCCTGGACCAGCTCGGTCTTGGGCTGGTCGTAGACCGAGTGCAACATCGCCTTGACCGCCGGCCAGGACGCCTTCGGGGTGACCGACATCAGGTTCGCCGCGTAGTGGGTGCGGCACCTCTGCCAGGTCGCCCCGGGCAGGGTCGCGCCGATCGCGGCGACCAGCCCGGCGTGCGCGTCAGACGTCACGAGCTTGACCCCGCCAAGGCCGCGGGCGACCAGGTCCTGGAAGAACGTCAGCCACGCCGGGGCGGTCTCAGAGGTGGTGACCTGGACACCGAGGACCTCCCGGTGCCCGTCGGCGTTCACGCCCGTGGCGACCAGCACCACCGCGTTGACCACGCGCCCGGCCTCGCGGACCTTCATGGTCAGGGCGTCGGCAGCGAGGAACGTGTAGGGCCCGGCGTCCAACGGCCGGGTGCGGAACGCGGCGACCTGGTCGTCCAGGTCCTTGGACATCTCCGAGACCTGCGACCGCGACAGCCCGGTGATCCCGAGCGACTGGACCAGCTTGTCCATCCGCCGGGTGCTCACTCCGAGCAGGTAGCACGTCGCCACCACACTGGTCAGGGCCTCCTCCGCCCTGCGCCGGCGGGTGAGCAACCACTCGGGGAAGAACGAGCCCGTGCGCAGCTTGGGAACCGCGACGTCGATCGTGCCGACCCGGGTGTCCAGGTCCCGGTGCCGATAGCCGTTGCGCCGGTTGACTCGCTCCGGGGACGCCTGACCCCACCCGGCGCCGCAGACCGCGTCGGCCTCCGCGGACAGCAACGCGTCGATGAACGTGGACAGCAGGTCCCGCATCAGGTCCGGGGAGGCCTGGGCCAGCTGCTCGTGCAGGAAACGGGCAGGGTCGATACTCGTGGGTGCGGTCATCGCAGAGTCCTTCTTCGAGTCGGTTGTGAGAGATCACTCGAAGGGTCACGCGGTGACCGCGCCCTCGTCTACGACGACACGATCACCGAGCCACCGGTACACCACTCTCGCGGACTCCACTTGGTCGACATTGCACGGTCACGGACGGACGCAGAGGTCTGGGAGAGCCCGGCTTGGCTCGGGGCCGGACGGCGAGCTTCCAGGCCCGCCGGGGTGCGGTCGGGAAGCGCCGACAGGCGGCCGCGGTGACGATCGCCTGGCGCCCTGTCGACCAGATGAGTCGGCGCGGAGGACCGCGTCCGACCACAGAAACGAACCAGACCTCCGCCCAGGCGCTCGTCTCGGCGCGCTCGACGCCGAGATGCGGAAGCCCGAGCTCGACGGCCAGCGGCCGGAAGAGCGTGTCTCGGAGATCGGCCATGAGCGAGGTGGCGTTCGAGCCCCGCTGGGACTCGACGTCGATCCGTTCGAGGGTTTCGATCAGCGCGTTGATATCGCGGGGAGCTCCGGGCGAGGATATCGCGGGGAGCTCCGGGCGAGCGATGTCGATGCTCTCGAGCGGGTCGCGCGACGCGAGTGCCGTGTGTCGCATGAGTCGCCGACGACGGTTGGCGTCCACGGTGAGCTTCGAGGTGGGTACCTCATGGATCCGCACCGGGCTGAGCCCAGCGCCCCGCGGAGTACTCAAAGACGCGCCCCCGGCGGAAACGCTGCGCTCCAGTTGGCGCGCAGACCCGCCCGGCGATGTGATGCAGACCCCGCGCAACGGACATCCGCTTTCACCAGGACGAACCGTGCGCGGCCCTCTCGTCGTACGCTCGACGCATGCAAGCTGAAGATACGAATCTGTCGCCAGGAGCCGATGACGGACTGGTCGACGACTTAGCCGAGTACGACCTGGTGGACGACGCGCCACTGGGCGTCGAGACCCTTTCTGACCTCGTTCTCTACAGCCTGGACTGGAGCGTGCAGTCGCTGTTGGAGCGCATCGGGACGACGTTTGACATCAACCCATCCTTCCAACGACGCGATGCCTGGACAGCCGAACGCAAGAGTCTCTACATCGAGTCCCTCGTTCTCGGACTTCCTGTGCCCCAGATCGTACTCGCGGAGGACCGCGGTCGTAAGGGTCGATTCATCGTCCTCGACGGGAAGCAACGACTCCTTACTCTCAAGCAGTTTGCCTCGCCAGGAGGTGACTATCGCCCCCTAAAACTCCGGAGGCTCGAGTTCGCCTCGGAGTTGAACGGGTTAACTTTCGCCGAAATGCAAGCGTCGCTGACGGGGATGGAGCTCGCGTCGAGTTTCCTGTCGCAACCTGTTCGCACCGTGGTCGTTCGGAATTGGAGTGAGCCCGCCGTTCTGTACCAAATCTTCGTTCGGCTCAACCAAGGGAGCTTGACTCTATCGCCCCAGGAACTCCGCCAAGCTCTCTTCCCCAGCGCATTTACTAGATGGATAAATGATCGCTCGGCCGCCAGTTCGTTGATCCAGCGGGCGCGCCGGATCAAGGGAGCTGACTTCCGGATGCGGGACGCCGAGATGCTCCTTCGCTATGTGGCGTTCTCGGAGTGGACATCCGAGTACCGCGGGAATCTACGCCAATTTCTCGACGAGGCTTGCGCTAGGGGTGACGAAAGATGGCAGGAAGATGGGCAGGCATACTTCGAGTCACTTGCCGAAAGGTGTGAGAGAGCAATCGAGTCGGTCTTCTCCATCTTCGGCGAGGAGAACTCGTTCCTCCGTTTCGAAAGTGATGGGTATGTTCGACGTTTCAATATCGCCGTATTCGATCTTCTGACCGTGCTACTCGGCGACGTCTCCGTCGAGCCCGGAGCAGCTAGCGAGAACTCGGAGGCGATCCGGCGCGCGTACGAGACGCTGTGCGTTGAAGACCCGAGATTCCAGGAGAGCCTTCGAACGACAACGAAGTCGATCGAGCAGACGCGCCGGCGCTTCGTAGTGTTTGGCGAGCGGCTGGAGGAGATCCTGGGCGTGACGCTAACGACCGTAGAGGGCGCGCGGCAGCTGCCGACGGGAGATTGACGGCCGTGTCGAGTCACCTAACTGCACTCGAGGCGCACCTTGACGACTACAGGAAGTACTTCATCGTCGAGAAGGACGATCTCGACTACACGCCCGAAGATCACGCGAAGGCCCTGGCCTACAGGGTGTTGTCTAGCGCGGCTCTGGAGCGGTATGTCGAGGATCTCTGCATTGACGTCGCGAGGATCGGAATAACTCGAATCCTCAAGAACCAACCAAGCGCGACGGGCCGCGCCCTGATCGTCTGGTACTTGCTGCGCAAGACGCCTCGCCGGGCGATCCCAATCCACGACAGCGATGTGCTGCAGAGTTTTGACCTGGCGACTGACGCGCTCAACGCCTTTGTCTCGCACGCCCGTTCGAGTCATGGAATATCGGGAGCCGACTTCAAGTCGCTCGTCTTGGCCGTGGGGCTCCGCGATTCTCAGTTCCCGGACGCTCTTGTAGCTCAATTGGACGCCCTTGCAGACCGCCGCAACCCTGCCTCGCATTCATATGTGAACCGCGCGAAGACGATGGAGCCGCCTTCGGCCGAAGCGGCGGTCTTCGCGCAGATTCTTGACGACTTGCGCGTCTTCGATCAGGACTTGCAGAGTGTCGCTGAGAACTACCCCATGCCATAGATCGGGTGCGCACCGCATTCTGACCCCACCTGCTGGCGGTGCTTGCTCGTTCACCGTGCCGCGGTTCGGCTCGCTGGAGTGATAGTCGCCTGTTGCGCGGTCAAGGCCCGTCCGTGCGTAACCTGGCGGGGTGGCCGTGGCATCAGACCCCGAATCCTGGGCATCGAGTCCAGGGCGGCGCCGCAACATGCAGGCGATCCGTTCGCGGGACACGGAGCCTGAGCTCGAGGTCCGTCGCGCGCTCCACCGACGCGGGCTCCGCTATCGGGTTGGCATCGCTCCCGAACCTGGCCTACGCCGACGCGCGGACGTCGTATTCACGCGTGCACGCGTGGCAGTGTTCATTGACGGATGTTTCTGGCATGGCTGCCCTGAGCACGGCCGATCAAGCTTCAACCACCACGCCGACTACTGGTCAGCCAAGATCGGGGCGAACGTATCTCGTGATGTCGAGACCTCAGAGGAGCTTCGCCGCGCCGGCTGGCTGGTGCTGCGCTTCTGGGAACACGAGGATGCCGTCGAAGTTGCCGAGAGCATTCAACGGGTCGTTCGGGCAAAGCAGTCAGCTAGGAGAACTGAGAGAAGTAGCCCACCGTCGGGTCGGAGAACGTCCCAATGACGAGGCCCCGGTCGAGGAAGCGGTTGAACTCCTCGCAGCTGGTTTCCGGGAGCAAGGCACAGCCATGGCAGGCGGCGAGGTTGCAGGAGTCGGGTCCCTGTCCCTTTTCGCCAGCGTCCATGCAGACCGGGTCCGTAGAGCACCAATGCGCACCAGCGATTGCCGAGGCGAAGACGGACCGTAGGTTCGCGGGCCGAGCCATTCGCACTAGACCCCCCATGGTGCCCTCGGAGTCGCCGGCGGCGGTATAGATCAGCAAGGCGGACATCGTCCGGGCGGGCCTCTCCGAAACGTACAACCTCTCACGCAGGGAAGCCGAGCTGTAGCCGCAGGTGAAGATGAGCTCATTGATCAGCAAGTGCGCCAGAGTGTGGGTAAGCACGAACCGCGGACTGATCACCCGGTCCTGGACGCCACGGAGCCGGGCGGCAGCCCCGTAGTGGTCGGTGATCTTCTGTGCGCGCTCTAGCACCGAGGGTTGCCGCTCCCATGCGGCCAGGCGGTCGGGGTTGAGTTCGAGGTAGATCCCTTCGCCCCTCACCACGTAGGCGGGCAGCCAGTCCTGGGCGGGCGGTAGTGGGCGACGCCTCAGGAGCGATTTCCCCACCGAGAGCCTCAGTTCATCGTCCCTAACGCGGGTGAAGCCTCGGAGCGCTCGGGTCTCGGTCAGCGTCTCGACCCGCCGAACGCGGCCCAGTACGTCTTCAAGGTGCGGGTGGATTCCCGGGTCCGTCACTGTCAGCATGTCGTCCGTGGGAGTCTCTCGGAGAAGGCTGAACTCCGGATGCCGCCAGATGTCCGTACTGGTCAGCGACTCGGAGTTTTCGCCCGGTGCAGTGCCGCCTTCACTCTCATCGATCGTCGCGGCCGTGACCTCTCCCTCCTCCGGAATCCCGAACATGTCACGGTAGCCGGCCAGCAGGTCCTCGTCGGAGACAGGCTTGAACAGTTCTGGCGGAACCTCGTCTCGGATCTGCTCGGCAGTCACCGCCGTGCCGTACGTCTTGTTCAGTAGGCGCAAGAGTGGCCGGACGTCGGCCCGATTCAACAGATCGTGGAGAGCTGCGCTTACGGCGCCAACCTTCCTGGGTAGGTAGATCGACGACTCGACCTTCGGGAAGTACACGTTGCCGGCACCGCGGAGGGCGCCGCGGATTGGCTCTCCGCACACGCCCTCGGACTCGCCGAGCCATGGGCGAGCGCCTTTGCATTCGTATGGGTGGTTGTTGCCGACCAGGTTGTCCGTCAGATATGTGCGCTCAACCCCGTTTCTGTCCCACCGGGCGTTCATGATGCCCTCGAGGGAGCGCTCTGCCCCGCATCCCCCAGGCGAACCGCCGGAGTCGCAGACGACCACCTGGCCTTCCAAGCCGCCACCCCCGCGCGATTGAAGCCGGAGCACACCGCGGCAGGCGGGATTGTTGCTCTTGTGAACCCACTCGCGGAAGGGGAAGTCGTCGAGGTGACCGTGGGGGCAGATTGTGACGAATGGCACCTGGGACATGCGCGAACGCCTTAGCTTGCCCGTGGTTGGATCGATGTGCGAGGGATCTGGACAGTCGACCGGCTGCGTCATGCTGAGCGGGCTCAACTCGAGGCGCTTGCAGTACATGCAGAAGGACCATTGCGGGAAGCGCAGAACTGGCACAGTCAGGTTGGTGTTTCGCGGGTCGTTTGCGCGGCGACGCATGCGGAAGTCCGGCGGCAGCCGGAACTCACGGACCTGTAGTCGCTGTTCCAGACGCCAGTCGCCCGCGATGTACTCGTTCAGCTCAAGCAGACTCGCGTCGTCGATAGCGAACCAGTGGTCGAGTCCGGCGGTGATCACCGATGTTCCGTTCACCAAGATGCTCATTGCTCCCACACCGAATGGCGAGACCAACTGAGCGCGGCGGATGCTCCCTGAGTTCACTGCCCCTCCTCCGACGCGGCCGCGGCGGCATCCCGGTTGTAGTCCAGTGTGACTTGGAGTCGGCACTCTGCATCGACGTTGCGCATACTCGTGGGCACGTCCCAAATGGTCGCCTTGGCGTCCAAGTCCGGAAGGGTGCCTGCGTAGCGCATCAGGCCTTGCTTCGGGTCGCCGCCGATGGCGTTCGCGCTCCAGTCAGTTCGGTGCCAGTTCTTCCATTCGGCGGCACGCTTGCGCTGCTCACGCTCCAGCGCGCTGAGCTCGTCGGGGTCGACGAGAGTCGCTCGTTCGCGTAGGAGTTCGACGGCGATGTCGTACTCGGGCTCCGGGAACGGGAACACCGACAGGGCGGTAGGCGAGGACTGCCGGACGTGGGACACGGCCGCCGCGTGGAAGGCTCGCTTGAGGACGGGTGTGGCGAACGGCGTCACCGAGGTCGGCTCGACCTGCGCATAGAGCCGTTGGTGGTAAGTGCGGAACCGCTCGTAGTGGCTGCGATCACGTGGCTTCGCAGCCCCGTAGATCGTCAGCACGAGCCCCGGACTCCTCCATGGCTGTCGACCGACCCGACCGCTGACCTGGATGTACTGAGCCGTGGTCTTCGGCTGGCCGACGATCGTCATGAGACCTAGGCGGTCGATGTCAACACCGACCTCGATGATGTTGGACGCGAGGCAAATGTCGACGCACCCCGGGTCGCCGTAGGGAAGCTGCAGCTGCTCGATCGCCTTAGGGATATCGTCGGCCCGGCGGCGGCTCGTCAGTTCCATCGGGATGCGCGGCCAGCGCGGCGAGCCAAGGTCGTCGCGACGTCGGAGCCCAGTCAGGTAGTCGGGGATGTCAGACTGGATTAGCGAGACTGTGTTGCCGAGCTCGCGGAGGCTGTTGAGGAAGTTGAGGTTGGTCCAGTAGCCGTCCTTCTCCGCATCCGGGATGTGGCTAGCCCCCTGGAGAGTTGCTGCTGCTACCCGCACTTGAACCGTCTGCGTTGATCCGAGCGAAGCACTCATGATGCCCACGTAGCGCCGCCCCGGCTCGAGAGCACCGTTCGGACCCGTGGCCGGCTCGGCGAAGAATGACCGGCCCTCTTCGAGACCGTGCGGCGGGAACAGTCGCACTTGCTCTCGTCCGAACAATCCCCTGATCTGGTCCTGGTATCGGCGAATCGTCGCGGTCGATGCGATGATCTTGGAAGGAACGGGCTCCTTGCCTCGCCTGTCGGTGCACAAATCGTCGATCACCGGCTCGTACAGCCCAACCATGGAGCCGAGCGGCCCAGAGATCAGGTGTAGTTCGTCTTGAATGATCAATCCGGGCGGCGACACCTCGCGGTCACCGCTGTCCCCGATGCCGAAGAGCGCCCGCGCCTCAGGCCGCCAAGCCATCATCGCGAACTTGTCGACGGTGCCGATCACGATGGAAGGCCGAGTGGCGTAGATGTCCTCATCGACAACGTGGACCGGTAGCTTGCGCCGTCCGCCATATCGGCAGGCCGGATCGATGCAGCGGAACTCAACCCTCTTGCCAACCAGTTCGTACCCGATCACGTGCTGACCTTGTCCCGGCTTGGGCTTCGGGCCCATCTCCGCGCCGCACCAGGGGCACCGGAGCAGTAGGAACTTGTTCTGGGCAGAATCGTGTCGCTGAAGTTCCCGAAGGTTCTCTGTCGCCTGGATCCAGGTATTCGGTGTCGATGATCTGCCAAGCCAGATCCCGATCCCGAACGGCTTCTCCCCGAGTTCGCCGTCGTTGTGCGAGCGAATGTCTTCCAGGACGCAGACCAGCGCGGCCGCTCGTAGGAACTGCTGCGCAGTGAGCAGGCGGAGCGTGTAGCGCATCAGCGTGTCCGTGCCATCGTCTTCCTTGTTGCGCAGGCGCCGCGCTAGCAGGCTGATCGCGGACGCACCGAGGTATGCCTCTGTCTTGCCCCCGCCGGTCGGGAAGAAGATCAGATCAACGAGTGATCGGGTCGGTGCAGTCCGGTCGACGAGTTCCGGCAGGCTTGCCAGAATGAATGCGATCTGGAAGGGCCGCCAGTTGCCTTTGCCCTCGACGGGTCTTGACTGTGGGTGTGGGCCGGTCACAGTCAGGGTCCCGTCCTTCTTCGCGGTGACCTCCCGCTTCGGGAAGCTCGACCGACGCTGCTGATGAAGCATGGCCTCGTTTGCCAGACGGAAAGCTCGCTGGGCGATTGCATCGCTTGTTGCCAACGCCCAACCAGCCCGCATACGCTGCAGTGCCTCGCTCGCCTCGACCATGTGGCGTTCGGCCGCCTTGTGTAGCGGTGATGGCAACTGAGAAATCTCCGCCTTCCGCGCGCTGATCCAATCTCCGTAGAGCCGGAGCACTGTCTCGACCTGTTCGTTCCCTAGATCGCTCCCCTTGGCGAGTTCCTCCATGCTGACCTTCACTGCCTCGCGGGTGCCGTCTGGCAGGGACGTATAGACATCCGGCGTGAGGCTGACGACCTCGTAGGCGGGTAAAGGCTCGGCAACCACTCGGGTCGCCCCCCGTCCATCGGTGTCTGTTGTCCAGTCGGCCGCGCAACCGTGGCCGATGGCGTACGTGAGTTGCCTCCGGTAGAGCAGCGCGATCGACGCTTCTTCGTCGTCGGGCTCTTCCTGCTCGACGTCCGGATAGGGCGTGATCGTGACGCCGCCTCGTGGCTCGGCGGCGAAGGTCATCTGGAAGAGTGCTGCCGACGGTCCTGTGCCCGGCGCGGTGTTGAGTGCCGCCAGTGTCACGAGCCTCTCGCTCGACTCGGTGGGGTGGCCCGGCACGCGGCGGCTGAAGGCCTGCACCGTTGGCGAAACGCGCGCGCAGCCTTCTGGCGCAAGCGTGATGTTCTTGCGGCGGTTCGTCTCATCGAGCAGCACCCGGCTCGGGATCGTCCCGGTCAGTCTGAACGGCCGGCGGACCCACCACGTGCGTGGACGGCGCAGTCCTGGCCAGTCGATCGCCAGGCGGTCGTAGTAGGCGCCGTTCACTTCAATCTCCAACGATCCAGTGCTGACAAGGTTGCACTGAAACGAGATCGCCATGGCCGACGGCTTGAACGAGTTCGCATCCGTTAGGTCGAAATCGTCGGTGTCTGCCTCGCCGCGGGGTGCGGTCGCGTCGCGGACCTCGATCTCGACGGTCGGCGCTTCTAGGGCTTCCTCGGTGTCGCTCAGACCGGTCACGCCGGCGAGCTCGTCTCGACCGTCGCCCTCCACCTCGATGGTTGTGCCGTGGTCGGTCGCGCCAGCGAACAGGACGCCGACGCCGTACCGGTGCAGAGGGTCCGTTGTTGTCAGGATTTCCTGTCCTGTGGCCTCGTCGTGCCAGAGACCCCAGCTATCTTCGCGTGCCTGGAAGGTCTGTCGCCCTGTCGCACAGTCCAGCGGCCTACCGCGAGGCGCCTCGTCCGGCGGCGGGCCGAACAGTTCGCGCCTCACGGCGGCTTCGACGATCCTGCGGGCCTCGATCCCGGTCATGCTGCCCCCTTTGAGCATTTCGCAGAGTCTGCATCTCGATCAGAACGGTCAGTCGGTCGGTCGCACGAGTCATGCCTACGTACAGCAGTGACTCGAGGTTCGGTGTCGTAGCCTCATCGAGGTCCGTGATGATCACGGCCGGGACGTCAAGTCCCTTGAACGCGTGGATGGTGCTGTAGCGGAGCTCGCCGGGTCGCGGTGGCAGCCCGTCGGCCCGGTGCAGGACTTGGCGCAGCCAAGGGTCGGTGGTGGTCTCCGCGGTCGAGCCGACCCGAAGCGGGCTCAAGACCACAATCTCGTCGAGGCTGTAGTGCTCCTCCCGGAGTACCTGGAGTACCCCCACGAGCACGGCGGACTGATCTTGCCCACGGGAGACCGGGATGAACTCAGGGTCGGCTCCGTCATCCTCGCGGCGGAAGCGGTGATAACCCGGCGACATGTGAGCTAGACGCTGCACGACCGTCCCGATTCGCGGCAGATTCCGGCAGTTGACGGTGAGCGCGTAGGTCGCGAGGTGCTTCATGCGCTCGTGGAGCAGGGCTTGGCCATCGCCGCCATCGAATAGCGCCTGTCGCTCGAAGTCGCCGAAGAGTAGGACTCGCCCACCCGCGAGCCCGTCCTTGACCAGCAGGTCGAGGACATCGAGGAAGGGGCCGCGAGCGAGGTCCTGGACTTCATCGAGAATGAGGAAGTCACCTACCTCGGGTTCTCCGTGATCAAGGAGTTCCTCGACGACGAGGTCGGGCAGCTGCGCCTCCCAGAACCACTGAGGTGCGCTCGCTGGAGCGGGACGCCCTGACAATCGCAAGGCCTCCTGGTGGAACGTGCCGACACGGAGCCCTTCGATTCCCGCCATGTCCTGCTCCAGGCGCTTCCCGAGGAGCCGGTTGAAGCAGAGCAGCCGGCCAGAGTAGCCGAGTTCGATTTCTCGCCGTGCTGCCTCCATGGCGAGCCAAGTCTTGCCCGAACCGGCCGGTCCAGCGAAGAGCACCGCTCGATTGCGCTGCATGTTGTCGAGCGCGTCGTACTGCTCGTCGATGAAGGCGGCGAGCTGTGTCTCGCGCGCTCGGCGGAGGTCCCCTGGGACGATCGCGACCTCGAACTTCGGTCTGAGCGTCGCCGCGAGCTGGCCAGCCAACGCCTTGCTTGGGCCGGCATCACCGTTGGCGAAGCCCGCGATATGACTCCTGAGGTGAGCAGTCCCGGCCGTGAGCGTCCGGAGAATTGCCGAAGGAGCGCCGTGTTTCAGGTCCTCTGAGTCGAGCAACTGCCAGCTGTGCCACTCCGGGCTGTCCGGCAACATCGAGCGGGCGCGGATACGAGTGAACCAGACAGCGTCGAGTACCGGCACCGAGCGCAGGTCGAACCCTCGAGAGCTCAAGTAGCTCCGGATGCTGTACATCGCTTCGCTGGCCTGTTGGAAGGGCCCGCGGACTGTGGGTGCCTGGGCGCCGAGTCTCCACCGGCCGTCAGGCAGGCGTTCCAGCGTGGCGTGCGACTTGACCTCGATCACGAGTACCCCGAAGCCCGGCACGATCGCTACAAAGTCAGCCTCACCCTCGACCTGGCGGACGTGCGAAGCGATCGCGAGCGAGTGCAGCACAATCCAATCGTCGGTGGCCTCGCTGCCTGCCAGAGCACTGAACAACGCCCTTTCACCGGGCGGCGCGCCTTCGGGGCAGTACGGCGGAATCATTCGCGCCACATCACGCTCCGATCCGGGTGAAGCACCCGCGCCTCGTAATGCGGGATCGTCTCCGAAAACGGCGAGATGTCGATCACTCGGGTCGCGATGACCCCGCGGAAGCCCTCGGTGTCGAGTTCAAGACGAAGGTAGCCCTCGCGCTCCAGGCGTGACATGTCAGCGCTCGTCACCGCCGCCTCAAGCTGATCGCCGACCTCGTTGCTTGCCCTGATCCGGAGGCTCCTGAGCGCTGTCGCAAGTTCGTACGTCGGATGGACTGGGATGCTGAGCCACTGCAGCAGCCGCTCGAAGTCCTGTCCCCTCTGTGGCCGAGCGAGCAGTGGTTGGGTCCACGCCGACACCCGGTCGAGTGTGCGGACGCCCGCCTCGGCAAGCTGCCGGGTAGCCGCCGCGCGGCCCAACTGCTCTAGGCGGCGCTCGAGCGCCAGCTTCCAGGCGGCCTGCGATTCCTCGACGGCCTGCCTCTTGTTTCCCATGAGCTGGAGGGCCGCCTCGTAGAGCGCGCCTCGCTCGGTCTCGCCGTCGCGAAGCAGGAGGTAGACACCCCGGCGCACCTCCTCGATGTCAAGGTTCATCACCCGCGCACCGCCAGGCGCTGACGGGTCGACCGCGCGAATCCACTCGCCGTCGTCATCGAGCCACATGCGGTACCCGCCGCTGAGGTAGACGGCGCGGGCAGTGACCTCGTCGGGACCAGGCGCTCGCGGCGGTCCCTCTGGCGCGATCCACACCAACTGGGGCAACAGTGTGTCCTCATGAGTCCCCTCGACGGCCGCCATTTCCGGCCCCGTGGAGTCGCCGACCAGGAACTCGTTGGCCCGAACTGAGATCCCGCCCTCCGCTCGGGTCGCCAGCGGCGACCTCGGCACCGTCCGATCGGAGAACCAAGCGGGGATTGTGAAGCTCAGGGTCTCCGTTGTGGGTGCGGTTGCGAGCGAATGGGGGAAGAACCGCGGCGGACCGACGGCATAGCCCCACTCGACGAATGTCTGTTCACGGAGCAGTTCCGTGAGAGTTCGGACACGGAAGCCCTGCGGGCCAAGCCACCCGTCGAGTGCAGCCGCCGCGGCACCGCTCGCCGCGATGACTACGCACGCCTCTGCCGTTGCTTCGGTGATCGACTCAAGTAGCACTGCGCCGACGGCAGGGTCGGTCGCGGCGACTTCCTCGGCTGCGGCCGCCAGCTCCTCGAGCAGACGTTGCGCCTCTATGCCCACCGCCGCGCGGAGGTCCCGGGCCCTGGCGGCGACGACAGGTGCCGCCTCTGCAACTGCGGTGCCGAAGGCCGTCGGCTGGGGTTGCGTCAGTAGGCGCCACCGCAGGGCCTTGGTTGGCGCTACTAGATCGTCCCACATGCCGCTCGGCTCGTCCCGCGCCAGCAGGATCAGGCGCCGCGCTGCCGCGTTGAATCGGGCGCCGACGGGATCAGCGACGATGTCAAGCTCCGCGCCTTCCCGCACAAGGCCTGCTGAACGGGCATAGCGCGCAGCGGTCCGCTCGAGCCGCGTCATAACGGCACCTCAAACGCTAGCGCCTCTACGCCGGCCGGCGGGGTCCAGTGCAGATCACGCGCAAGTGATACGGGCGTTCCGTGGTTGCTCCGGTAGTTCATCACAGACTCGGGCACCGATCCATCGGCGATGGACCTGTCGAGGACAGACACGATGACTGGCGTCTCGATAGCCGGGAGGTGCCGCGTGGCGGGCGCTCCGTCCAGGATGAGCGCCCGCAATCCCGCCATTGGCACCTCCTCGTCGAGGTGTGCGGAGGGGTACGCCCGGGTGGACCAGGTGACGGCCCGCGGGCTGTAGGGGAGGAGGATCCTCTCGATCGGCTCAAGCTCCTCGCCGCGGCCGAGCAGCGCAGCAAGGTCCTCGTCGAGGCGGGTCATGGTGCCGACGAGGGCGAGGTCCTTGGGCGGCGAACAGAGTCGCGCCGCCCAGTCCTTATCGAGCCCTGCCAGACGGGAGACGACGCCCGGCTCCGGGATGGGCTCTTTGCGCGGCCGGTCGATTGAGGTGAGCGGAGCGACTGCCAGTAGTCTGTCGATCTGCCACTTCGATCCCAGATGGGCCAGGCCACGGGCGTCGATGCCGCCGAACAACTCGGTGAAGACCCTCGTTTGCGAGACGACCCGAACCGGCGCTCCGTTGGATAGACGGGCAAGCACTTCGTGAACCGGCCCCAGGGCGGGGGCGGCGGTGGCCGACATCCACCCGCAGCCCACCAGCACGGCGGCGAAGTCGCGGACCGGCACGGACAGGATGACGACGAGCTGGACGTCGGAGTGTGACTGAGCCCAGCGCTCGGTGATTCGCCCGAGCATGAAGAACCGACCGATCCAGTCAGCGGCCACAACCGGTCCAGCGGTGTCCTCCGCGAGTGTCATAAGCGCTGGCGGTTGGCGTTGCGACGCACGCACCGCTATCACCCCCCTGCGACTTGACCGTCCCGGCGTGACCGAGCCTAGTGAAAGTCTCAGACACACGGGGCAAGCGTCGCTGCGGCCGAGGGCACGAACAAGCTGCGAGCGGCTTTCCCCTGTCAGGTGATCGGCGGTTCGCACCGAGCCGATTCGATGTCCAACGCCTGGGCCATGGCAGCCTTGATCGCTGTGGCAACCGATTCGGCAAGTGGTGGTGGGACGGCGTTCGAGACCTGCTCGACCTGCGACGAGAGCGTGCCTTCGAGAACGAAGTCGGAAGGGAACCCCTGAAGCAGCATAGCTTCGTAGACGCTGAGCCGTCGACGGCCGTCGGGATGGACGTGGATCTCTCGGTGACCGTACGCGACTGTCGGGCTCGGTTTATCCCACTCGAGGCGCCGAAAACTCCGGCCTCCACGATCTGCGCCGTCAGGGCGTGCAAACCGCTTCGACATGGGCCGCATCGTCCAGTGATTCTCGTGGTGGGGTATTGAGGACTTGTCGATGTCGCGGTCGAAGAAGGCAGGAGCAGGAAGTTCCCCGATTACGGCACGCACCGTGAGGGCTTCTGCCGTAGACTTCCGGGGGGCGAAGTTCGCGGCAACCGCTTCCTCCCGGAAACCGGAGATTACGACGCGCTTGCGTGTCTGCGCAACACCGTAGTCGAGCGCGGAGTACTCGTTGACGTCTGGTGTTAGTCCGAGTTCCCGGAATTTCGAGAGGATCCCATGGAATGTTACCGCGTGCTTGGCGTCGCGGATGCCTAGGACGTTCTCGAAGAGCACAAACTCGACGGAGTACTGCCGCTGGAGCGCTTGTACGACCTGCAAGTACAGGAGCGGAAGGCGGTTGCGAGGATCGTCCGCCACTGCTCCGGTGTTCGCTCGCGAGAAGCCCTGACAGGGCGGGCCACCGATAACGCCTATCGGCTCTCCTGGTTCCAGGAGCCCACTCAAGTGCGTGAGGATTCCATCTGGGCCGAGAACCTCCAAATCGGCCGCGATCGAAACGGTGTCACCGAAGTTGCGCCGATGAGTCTGGATTGCCGCGGGCGATATGTCCACCGCGAAGGTGAGTGGGAAGCCGGCACGCTTGAAACCGAGGTCGAGGCCGCCCGCGCCTGAGAAGAGGCTGACAATCTTGGGCAACGCCGCGCTCAATGGTGGTCGCACATTCACTCGCATCCCCTTCGGCGTGGCGTTCTCGCGCGTCGGACGCGGGCAACTCTAGCGATTGCCTGCGACATGGTGGCAAGACCCACCGGGGTGGCCGGCTGCTGACATGTCGCCGACGTGTGTGGTGCGGAGAACATCGTGTCGGTCACCCACTTCGCGACGCGGCTGCGGTTTCAGCCCAGGGACCCCGCCAAGGCGGACGGGAGCGGCCTGCTCACGATCGGCGCCCGCACTGTCCGACGGGGCCCGCCCGCACCCCGCCCCCGCTACGACTCGTGGATCGGCGTCTTCGGCAGCTTCCTCACCCGCCGCGACCGCCTCCGCCTGCTCGGGATCAGATCCCGCATCTGCTCCAGATCCCCGAAGCACAGCAGCCGGTCCCCGTCCTCCAGTACCCGCCGCCCGCCGGGGTTGGGAATCACCCCGGTGCCCCGGTGCAGGGTCAGCACCGAGATGTCCCGCTCCGCCAGCCCCGACTCCGAGATGGGCTTGCCGACCATGGTCGAGGCGGAGTGGACGACGACCTCGGCGACCCCGTACTTGGTGGAGATGGTCAGCCGCTGCCGGACGTCGATCTCCGGGAAGGCCACCTGGTTGTCGATGAAGTCGATGATCGCGCCGGCCACGTCGAGCTTGGTCGCGGCCTCCACGCCCTCCAGGCCGGGGGAGGAGTTGACCTCCATGACCAGGGGGCCGTCCTCGCCCTCCAGCATGTCGACCCCCGCCACCCGCAGACCCATGATCTGCGCGGCCCGCACCGCGGTCTCCTCGTAGTCGCTGTCGAGGGTCACCGCCTCGACAGAGCCGCCCCGGTGCACGTTGGAGCGGAACTCGTCGCCCTGAGCGGTGCGGCGCATCGCGGCGACCACCCGGTCCCCGACGACCAGGGCGCGGATGTCGCGGCCCTTGCTCTCCGCCACGAAGCTCTGGATCAGCACGTTCTGCCGGGTGCTCTGCAGGGTCTCGATGATCGCCTCGGCGACGCCCTGGTCGGGGGCGAGGATCACGCCGATGCCCTGGGTGCCCTCCAGAAGCTTGATCACCACCGGCGCTCCGCCGACCCGCTGGATGGCCGGGCGCACGTCGGCACGCTCGCGCACGAACGTCGTCGGCGGCATGCCGATGTGGTGCCGCGCGAGGATCTGGGTGGCGCGCAGCTTGTCCCGGGAGTTGGAGATTCCGTTCGCCGTATTCGGGGTGTAGACGTCCATCTGCTCGAACTGGCGCACGACGGCGGTGCCGAAGTAGGTGATCGAGTTGCCGATGCGCGGCAGCACCGCGTCGTACTGCGAGAGCTGCCGGCCGCGGAACAGCAGGTCTGGTTCGTCCCCCGACAGGTCGATGGCGAACCGCATCGTGTTGAGCACCTTGACGACGTGCCCCCGGTCGAGGGCCGCGGTCCGCAGCCGCTGGGTCGAGTAGCTGCGTGGCGCGCGGGACAGGATGGCGAGCTTCACTGGGCTTCCCGGAATAATGTCGGCGTGGCAGAGCCCGCCAATTCAAACACCGCCGACGGCCGGTTCGAGCCAGGCGCGGTCGCCGGGTGGCGCGAGTGGGTGAGGCTGCCCGACGTGCCCGTGCGGTGGATCAAGGCGAAGCTCGACACCGGGGCCCGGTCCAGCGCCATCCACGCGTTCGACGTCGAGGAGCGGACCGTGGACGGCGAGCTGCGGGTGAGCTTCTCCATCCACCCCTGGCAGCGCTCCGACGAGGACGCCGCGCGGCTGGACGCCCCGGTCATCGACCGGCGTCTGGTGCGCTCGTCCAACGGTGGCAGCGAGGAACGTCTCGTGGTGCCGATGGTGATCCGGCTGCTCGGGCGCGACGTCACCACCGAGATGACCCTGTCCAACCGGGACGAGATGGGGTTCCGGCTGCTCATCGGCCGTGACGCCCTGAGCCAGGGCTTCCTGGTCGACCCCGCCCGGTCCTACGTGGGCGGGCGGCCCCGTCGTGCCGTGCGCCGCAAGAACTGGGGGCGGTGAGTGGCCCGCGACTCCCTGCCGATGGGCAGCGTCCGGGTGCGGGCCGGCACGGCCGCCGAGGTCGGCCTGCTCATCACCCGGCTGGTCACCGGCGGCGACGTCACGCTGCCCGTCCGGGTGGTGCACGGAAAGCTCGACGGGCCCGTCGTGTGGCTCGACGCGGCGGTCCACGGTGACGAGGTGGTCGGCGTCGAGGTGATCCGCCAGGTGCTGCGCACCCTGCAGCCCAAGCGGCTGCGCGGCACCGTGATCGCCGTCCCGATCGTCAACGTGCTCGGCTTCATGACCGGGGACCGGTACCTGCCCGACCGGCGCGACCTCAATCGGTCCTTCCCCGGCTCGGCCCGGGGGTCGCTGGCCGCCAGGGTCGCCCACCTGTTCATGACCGAGGTGGTGAGCAAGTGCAGCGTCGGGATCGACATGCACACCGGGGCCGACCGCCGGGCGAACCTGCCCCAGATCCGCGCCGACCTCGACGACCCGGGCACCCTCGAGCTCGCCCGGGCGTTCGGCGCCCCGGTCATCCTGCACGCCCGGTTGCGCGACGGCTCGATCCGCCATGCGGCCGCGGAGTCCGGGGCGCGGGTGCTGCTGTACGAGGGCGGGGAGAATCTGAGGCTCGACGAGTACGCCGTCGACGCGGGCGTCCGCGGGGTGCGGCGGGTGCTCGCCGCGCTGGGCATGACCGACCCCGTGGTCGAGGACGTGCCGCCGACGCTCGAGTGCCGGGGCAGCGGCTGGGTCCGGTCCCGGCGCACCGGCATCGCCCACCTGGACGTGGATCTTGGCCAGCAGGTGGTCGTGGGGGAGCGGCTGGGGTCGGTGTTCGACTCGTACGGCAAGACCCTGCGCACGGTGCGCGCGGACCGGGATGGCGTGGTGATCGGCCGGGCCAACGCCCCGATCGTCAACCGCGGCGACGCCCTGGTGCACATCGCCTCGCCCTCCTCGCCCCCGGCGACGGACTAGCCTCCGATCACACGATCGAAGACGACGTCGTAGCAGGGGGAGACATGCAGTGTGCCGTCTGCGGTGCCAACGCCCGAAAGGACCGCCCGCCCATCCAGGCACCACCGCCGCTGGCGGGGAAGCCGGCGTGTGACTGGTGCGGCCTGCGTCTGGACCAGCTCGTCAAGGGCACCCTGTCGCGCGGGGACCTCGACCAGCTCCTGGTCTACGTCCGCAAGCTCGAGGACCCGGACCTGGCGCAGCAGATCGACGCCCTGTGGAAGGAGCCGGGCGCGGCGAAGGCCGAGGCGGACGCCAGGGCCGCCGTCGAGGACGCCGCGCTGAAGGCGGCCGTCGCGGCGATGCCGGTGACCTCGGGCTTCGACTTCGAGGGTGCGCACATCAGGGCCTACCTCGGCTTCGTCAGCGCCGAGGTCGTGCTCGGCATGGGGCTGTTCCGGGGGATCGGCAGCGACTTCGCCGACCTCTTCGGCACCGAGGCTCAGGGCCTGGGCAGGAAGCTGGCGGACGCCAAGGCCGCCGCGTTCGACAAGCTCCGCCGAGACGTTCTGGCCATGGGCGGCAACGCCATCATCGGGATCGACCTCGACTACACGATGTTCGGCTCGTCCCTGGTGGGCGTCATCGCGTCGGGCACGGCGGTCGTCACCGAGTGGGAGGGCCCCGGGGCGTAGGCGACGAGGCTGACGCCCTCGGGGTGTGTGTCAGCCGGCGGCGACGATGAGGAGGACGACGAGCGCGAGAACCTGGAGGTAGCCGAGGACGAGCCCGGCCGTGGCCATGCCTCCGCCGCGTTCGCCGGTGCGGGCGATCTGGGCGTTGGCGACGTGCCCGAAGATGATGGCGAGCGCGAACGCGCCGATCAGGCCGGTCACCAGGGACGTGATCGCCATCCCGTTGGTGCCCAGGTACACCACCTGACCGGAGGCTGCGGTGCGCCCGCGAGCCGCATTGGACTCGTACCGTGCCATCGCCTCGCGCTGGCCGGCCTGCCGGTCTGCGCGGGCGCGGAATGACGCGATGGCGGCATCGGCCTCCCGGTCCGACGGCGTCGCCGGCACCGTCGGCGCCGCCGGCCGGGCCGATCTGGGTCGCAGGTGGGGGAAGTCGCGGTAGATCTGCGACAGGGTCGCCCGGGGCGTGGCGGGGTTGGCGGCGATCTCGCTGACCAGCCGCCAATCCTTGCCGAGCTCGGCCAGGACCTCCGCAGGGGTGCTTGGGTCGACGGCCGCGGCAGCCCGTTGTGCGCGGTCCATCTCCGTCGGGTCCATCGCTGCTCCGATTCTCAACGGCCGCTGTGCGGTGTCTGGGGCGTGGGTGAGTCTTGCCAGGTCAGTCGCAGGTGAACTGGATGGCGTCGTCGACGTAGGCGTCCTGCATCGCCTGCTTCCAGTCCGCCACGGCACGTTCGCACTCGGCCTTGGTCACCAGGCAGCTGGCCATGGGCCCTTCGCCCTTCTGGTCGCCGTGGTACTTGGCGCACTTGTCGGCGGACAGCGGGAAGACCGGGGCGATGTCGTACTTCTTCGCCTCCGAGCAACCGGAGACGGTGAGGGCCAGGGCTGCGGCCGCGAGCGCGCCGAGGGCTCGCGTCGTGGCCGGGACGGCCGTACGGGTGGTGCGTCCCTCGAGGTGCATGCTCGCTCCAGGTGCCGTCGTGGTGGGGGTCGTGCGGTGGTGGTCGATGTGGTCCGCCGTCGCTCGTGGACTCACTGCTGCGTCTCGTCCTGGGCCGTGCGGTCCTGGTCACGTGGGTCCTCGCCGGCGTGGCGTGACTCGCGGATCGTGATGGCGAGGTAGATCACGGCCCCGATGGGCACCACGAAGACCCACACCGGGAAGTAGTAGGTCCCTGAGGTCTGCTGCGCGACGTAGAACGCGTAGCCGCCGAAGGCGACGCCACCGAGTGCCGACCACAGCCGGTCTCGTGCCCCGAGGGTGGGCGCTGCGGCCAGGGCGAGAAGCGCGATGGCGGAGAGCAGGGTGAAGACGGTGTAGGTGTCCCAGGTCATCGTTCGGTGTCCTCGCTCGTCGGCGCGCCGGGTGAGCTCGTCGCGTCGGCGACGGCTGCGGTGGCCGGCTGCGCGGCCGGGAACCGGTGCAGCACGAACGCCTTCGGCGCCGCAGTGAGCCGGGGGGCGTGCGACAGCGCGTCGAGCGCGTCGTGGTTGTCGCTGTCGCGATCCGCGTGCGACAGGTGCCACGCCGCAGCGCGATGGGCGATCTCCTGAGCCACGGCCATCGAGTCCTCGCGCTTGTTCAGCGTGAGGGTCATCCCGATCAACCCACCGCCGTCGGCTGCGCTGCGCCGAGCGACGACGCGCAGCTCCTCCTCGCTCAGCCAGCCCTCCTTGGGCGAACCGCCCACGCTGTCGAGCCACGGGTAGCGGATCTGGCCGACGAGCGCCTTGCCCTTGCGGCGGTACGCGGCTCGAGCCTTCGAGACGCCGTTGGCGGCGAGCGCGAAGAAGGCACCGGCGCCGAAGCCCACCCAGCCACCGCCCTTGTCGTACTTGTCGCAGCCGATCACCACGCGGGTGTCCGTGATGTGGAGCTCGATGTCGACGTCGCGCAGCTCGAGCAGCTTCTTCGAGGAGCCGCCGACGAAGGCGTGGACCATCAGGCCCTTGGCGCGGAGCGCGGTGGGGTGCCCGTCGTCGGGCGTGAGGGCGACCACTGCGGACCCGGCGTGGTCATCGAGCTGGGGGTAGAGCCAGTCGTCTTCGGTGTCGTCTTCGGAGCGGATCGTGACGATGGAGTAGCTCATCGGGCCTCCTCGAGTGCGCGGTTGCCGTGTCGGCCTCCTTGCTAGCCCCGGCGCGGCCGGCGAGGCCATGGGGAGTGGTACCCATGGCCCGCCACGCCGGTCTGGCGCGCACGGGGGGCGCGTTCGAGGTGGTGCGGGCGTCAGTGCTGGTCAGGGCCTCGCGTCGGGCACGCGGCCGGGCCGACATCAGTGAAGGCGTCTCGGTCAGGTCCCCCGAATTGGGGTCACGGATGGTGCGCCGATCGACGTCGCCCTGCCGCTCCGGGTCCTTCGGCTCGCTCTACCATCTCCGGCAGGACGGCCCGTTTCGGCGCAGTGGTGCGCCGCGGAGGGGGGAACCGGCATGCACAGCATCCGCTCGACCATGACAGCAGCCCTCGTCCTCGTCGGCCTCGTCGCCTGCAGCAGTCCTGACGCCTCCGTCCCGGAGCCGGCCGTGACGACGGTGGTGGTGACGCAGACGCCGTCGTCGGCCACGTCCTCCACCTCGCCCGCTCCGACCTGGCAGGACGCATACGCGAGCTGGCACTCCGGTGTAGCGCGTGTCGCGGCGACCGGGTGCGGCGGCACCGGGTCAGGATCAGGGTTCCTGATCGCCGACGACGCTCTCGTCACCGCGTATCACGTGGTCGAGGGTGCGACCGCTGTCTCGTTGCGCTTCGGCTCGCAGGTCGTCTCGGGCGAGACCGTGGCAGCGGACACCCAGGCCGACCTCGCCGTCGTCCGGCTCCGAGGCACCGTCAGTGCCACACCGTTCGCCTTCGCGGGCGCGGAAGCCGGTGTCGGCGCTCCCGTCGCCGTGCTCGGGTACCCGTGGGGCGAGCCGCTCGGGATGACCCTCGGCGCGGTCACGGCCACCGACCTGCGCATCGGGGTCGGGGACCAGGAGCGCCGCGGGGTGTTCCGAACCGACGCAGCGATCAACCCGGGCAACAGCGGTGGGCCGGTGATCACCGTCGACGGCGAGGTGGTCGGCGTGGTCGACGCCGCCTCGCCCGCGCCCGGCGACGGGTACGCGATCGGCCTCCCGACGGTCAGCGCCACGCTGGACTCGTGGCGCAACGGCGAGCTGGCTGCACCGGAGACGACCACCTGCCAGGAGGACTGGGCCGCGCTCAGCTCAGACGCGGTCGCCACGACGGTGTCCACGGACCACCCGGACGCGCCGTCGATCGCTCAGACCATGCAGCTCTACGCCGAGTCGATCAACGCCGGGTACATGGACACCGTCTGGGCGCTCCTGACACCCGCGATGCGAGCGAACGTCGGCGGCTACGACGAGTACGCCCGCGGTCTTTCCACGAGCGCGTGGCACTGGATCGACGTCGAGGACGTGACCGTCGTGGATGACACCACCGACACGGCGGTCCTGGCCTTCCGCACCACGCAGTCGGCCGCCGACGGGCCGGACGGTGCGACGTGTTCGGACTGGAAGGTGACCTACACGCTCGTCCTGGACGGTGGGTCCTGGCAGATCGACAAGGCGCGGCTCACCGGCGGGGCGCCGCCGACGGTGTGCACCGACGACGCGAGCGGCGATCCGACGGGAGACTGACAGGCCTGCGGTGACCGGGACTACTCGCCCGGGCCGCCCTCGGGCGGGTCGTCGGTGGGGTGCGTGGGCTCGTCCGCACTCGCGGGTCCGTCCCCGCGCTCCGGGTCGAACGCCTTGCGCACCCCCTCCGACACCTCGCTCAGCGTGGCCGCCATGGCGTCGGCCACCGACCGTCCGGTCTGCTTGACCTCGTCCTTGACCGCCGGGTCCTTCGCCGCCGAGGCCAGCGCGTCGAAGGCGCCCTGCAGGGCTTCACCGACGCGGGCGAAGGCCTCGGCCACGGGCTTGTCCTCGGGCGCGACCTCGGCCTCCTGCCGCGCCTCGTAGTGCTGCTTGAGGGAGGCGCCCAGTCCCGTCAGGCGTTCTCCCGCGTCGTTCCAGGCAGAGCGTGCATCCGACATGACTCCACCTCACTCCGATCCGGGCCCGGCGTCCAGTGCCCGAAGGTCCGGCTGCACCTCGCCGACGCCACGGGATCCGCGGGACGCCCCACGCCGTCGATCAGCCGGCATGGCGCCGGACCGCGCTCAGGCCCGCGGGTCCAGGACTCGCGCGGGGGCTCGTCGGCCTCGACTGCTCGCTGCTGGGCCGGTGGGTGAGATGTCCGCTTTGTGTGGGTCGTCGCGCGCTAGGTTGTCGGGCACACCGACTCGATGAGCGCGTGGCAGGGGCACCATGGCGGAACTACCGGTTGCATCGATCGAGACCCGCGAGGACTTCGCCCGCGCGTTGACGGCCTTGCGGGAGCAGCGCGGTCTGACCGTCCGGGAGGTGGCCGCCGCGGCGGACGCGCCGGTGGCGACCGTCGGCGGGTACCTCTCGGGGCGGCACCTACCGCCCCTCGCGGCGATGGACCAGCTGTTGCGGGTGCTCGAAGCGCTCGGTGTGCACGGCGACGAGGTCGACGCCTGGGTGGAGACCGTCACCAGGCTCCGCCGGGCACCCGGCCGCAGGCCGGCGGACAGCCCGTCGCCGTACCGCGGCCTCGCCGCGTACGAGCCCGAGGACGCGGCGCTCTTCGTGGGCCGCGAGGCGATCACCGAGGGCCTCGTCGCGCGCGTGACGCAGGTGCCGCCGCAGCCGGTCGTGGTGATCGGGCCGTCGGGCTCCGGCAAGTCCTCGCTGCTGCGCGCGGGACTGGTCGCGGCGCTGCGCGACGACGGGCGCGACGTGCTCGTGACCACGCCGACCGGGTTCGACGGCGAGGCGGACACCGCTGACACGGGAGCGGTGCTCGTGGTCGACCAGCTCGAGGAGGTCCTCGGCGACGACCTGGCCGACGCCCGTGCGCTGCTCGTCGACCTGGAGGCCGCCCGCCAGCGCGGCGTCGCGGTGGTCGTCGCCCTGCGGGCCGACTTCTTCGACCGCGCGCTCGCGGTCGACCCGCTGCCGGTGTGGCTGGAGAGCGGGCCGGTGCTGGTCCCGGCGCTGACGGCGGACGAGCTGCGCCGGGTGGTCGTCGAGCCGGCGCGCACCGTCGGCGTCGAGGTGGAGGACGCCCTGGTCGACGTGCTCGTCAGCGAGGCGGGCGCGGCCACCGGGCGGGATCTTGAGCCGGGTGCCCTGCCGCTGGTGTCGCACGCCCTGTACGTGACCTGGGCGGCGTCCTCGGGCCACCGGCTCACGCTCGACCACTACCGCGAGGCCGGAGGCTTCGAGAGCGCGGTCGCCAAGACCGCCGAGGGCATGTTCGCGGGGCTGTCGGCCGACCAGCAGGCGGTGGCGCACCGGACGTTGCTGCGCCTCGTCCACGTGCGTGACGGAGCCCCCGACACCCGGCGGCCGGCCGACCAGCGGGAGTTCACCAGCGACGCCGCGCACGAGGTGCTCGACGCCTGCATCGCGGCACGGCTCGTCACGAGCGACCGCGGGCGCGTGCAGCTCGCCCACGAGGCGCTGATCGGTGCCTGGCCGCGCCTGCGCAGGTGGCTGGAGGAGAACCGGGAGGCGCTGCGCGTCCAAGGGAGGCTCACCGAGGCGGTGGCGCACTGGCTCGCATCGGACCGCAGCCCGGACCTGCTCTACCGGGGCTCGGCGCTCGACGCCCTCGAGGAGGTCGTCGGGGTGGACGAGGCCGCCTCGTTCACCGAGCCGGAGCACGAGTTCCTCGAGGCGAGCCGCGCAGCCGAGCGCCTGCGGCGGGACACGCGGCGACGTGCAGCACGCCGACTCCGCGTCCTCGCGGCCGCGCTGGCCGTCCTCGCGGTCGCGGCCGCTGGTTTCGCGGTGGCTGCGTGGCGGCAGACCGGCGTGCTGGCGACCGAGCGGGACCTGGCGATCTCCCGGCAGCTCGCGGTGACCTCCCAGTCGCTCACCGCGACCGACCCCGAGCTGGCCGGCCAGGTCGCCCTCGCGGCGACGGGCACGGCCGACACCGTCGAGGCGCGCTCGGCGCTGCTCAGCGCGTCCGGCGCGTCGCACGTGTCGCGGCTCGCCGTCGCCGGCGGCGTGGTGAACCGGATCGCGGTGAGTCCCGACGGATCGGTGCTCGCGGTCGCGACCGAGGTGCCCGACGTCCAGCTGTGGAGCACCGGTGCCCGGCCTGCGAAGCTCGCCACGCTGCAGACCGGCGGGAAGTCGCTCTACGCTGCGGCGTTCAGCCCCGACGGGACGGTCCTCGTCGCCGGCGGCGGGGACGGCACGCTCCTGGCCTGGGACGTGTCCGACCCCGCCCGACCCCAGCCGGTGACGATCTCCGGACCCGGGGTCGGCGGCACCATCTACGACCTTGGGTTCGACCGCCCGGGTGACCTGATCGCGGCCGCGGTCTCGGACGGCAGTGTCCACCTGTGGCACCGCGACGGCGCCACGATCGCCTCGGCGGCGAACCTCGTGGTGTTCGACGGGACGGCGCAGAGCGCGGTCTTCGTCGGCGACAAGCTCGCGGTCGCCGGCTCCGACGGTCTGCTGGCGCTCGTCGACGTCAGCGACCCGGCGTCTCCCGCACTGCTGGGTACGCCGGTGGCGGCTGCGGACGGCCAGATCGCCTCGCTCGCCCTGTCTCCCGACGGTCACACCGTCGCTGCTGCGTCCTGGGACTTCAACGTCCACCTGTGGGATGTCAGTGATCCTGCCGCGCCCACCGCCGGACCGGTGCTCACCGGCCCGGCCTCCTGGGTCAACGGCGTCGCGTTCAGCCCCGACGGCACGACGCTCGCCGCCGCCGACTCGGACAAGCACCTGTGGACCTGGGACGTCGCGACCGGGACCGCGACGAGCTCGCTGCCGGAGCCCGCGTTGCTGATCGCGGTCGCGTGGGCCGCGGACCAGTCCGAGATCTACGTCGCCGGGATCGATGGCGCGCTCTGGGCCTGGCCGTTCCCCGGCTCGACGATCGTCGGACTGGGTGGGGTGCCGGCCCAGGCCCCGGTGGACGGTGACACGCTGGTCACGGCGACCCGGGACGGTATGCGCATCTGGGACGTGTCCGACCCCGAAGAGCCGCGGCTGCTCAGCCTCAGCACCATCCCGGAGGGCGACCGGCTCGACGGGGCGGTGGACGTGTCGCTCACGAGCGGGCTCGTCGTCGCCGGGACCCGCGGCGGTGCCGCCTACGTCTGGGACATCACCGACCGCTCGGCCCCACGGCTTCTCGGGTCGATCTCCGCGCACGACACCTGGATCGAGACCGTCGACCTCGACCCGACCGGTACCCGGGTCGCGCTGTCCTGCGACGACGGCACCATCAGCCTGTGGGACCTGAGCGACGGGGTGCCCGCCGCGCCGGCGTCGGTGCTCACCGACCCGGGCGGGATGGTCTACACGGCGTACTTCTCGCCGGACGGGACCATGCTGGTCGCGGCCGTGCTCACGGCCGGCACGGTGAACCTGTACGACGTGTCCGAGCTGGCCGACCCGGCGCCGATCGGGACGCCGCTCACCGGGCCCGAGGGCTACGTCTACTCGGCGGTCTTCAGCCCCGACGGCCGGATGGTCGCGGCCGCCGGCGCCGACGGCACGATCTGGCTCTGGGACATCTCGACCCCCACGGCGCCCGTCGAGATCGGCACGCCCATCGTCTGGGCCGAGGGGTTCGCGCGAGCCCTGGCGTTCTCGCCCGACGGGACGCGGCTGGCCGCGGCGATGGGCGACAGCACGATCCGGGTCTGGGACGTGAGCGACCCGGCCGCGCCGTCCCGATGGGCGTCGCTGTCGGGGACCTCGGGCACGCTGTACGGGCTCGCCTTCTGGCCGGACGGCTCCCACATCAACGCCGAGGCCGCCGACCGTACCGTCCGGGTGTACAACACCTCGGAGTCGGCAGCGGCAGCGGAGGTGTGCGCCGCGGCTGACCGGGGGGTGCCGATGACGAGGGCGGAGTGGGCGCGCGTGGCCGGTGACCTGCCGTTCCCGCAGACCTGCGCGATGCCTCAGACGTCGTCGCCGGGCAGCTCGTAGCGGATGAACCTGCCCGACCGGCTCGTGGTGGGCGTCGCGGCGTACATCAGGAGCCTCGACCGCAGGGCGCCGTGAGCGCTGCGTGCCTGGTGGCGGGCGGCCAGCGTGGCGATCTCGTAGGCGACGCGCGACGCCGGTGTCCGGTGGTCCAGGTTGACCAGCAGCGAGCCGAAGCCTTCGCCGCCCGGGTCCCGGAACCCGACGGCGAGCGTCTCCGGCGAGAACCACCTGCTCCGCTCCCTGGCGTGGATCGTGGTCACCCACGAGTAGCGCAGGTGGCCGATCAGCGGGCCGTCCGGTCCGGAGGTGGCGAGCGCGACCCTGGCCTGGGTGACGTAGAGCACCGCGCTCGTCTCGCCGAGGTCGGCGAGCGCTCGGGCCCGGCCGCCGGTCACGTCCGTGACCTTCACCCCGGTGACGCGGGCGGAGCAGACGGTGCCGTCCTGAGGGTCCATCGCGATCGCCTGGCGGTCCTCACCGGGCAGCGGGAAGCGCCCGTCGAGCTCGACGGAGGCGGTCGCGCGCCGCAGGACCGAGAACACCATGGCGCTCAGCGCGTCCTCGAGGTCGCGACGTCGCGCAGGGCGGAGAGCGAGTGGGGGGACGCCATGAGGCCATTAGCCCGCAGCCGACCGGAGTCGCGGTGGCTCCGACGCGTTCGGCCTTGTCCGGAGATTGCCCGGACGGGTCGGCGGCGGGCCGCGCCGGGTGCGCGGCGCGCCTGGTAGGACGCCCGAAAGGCGCTCGCCGCACGCCGCTGGCGTCACCCGGATGGTCGACCTGTCCCCCTTTGAGGGGACTTGTTGGGAGGTGCCGCGGGCCGGGATCGTGCCGCCGGATGGGGAGTTCTCCCCATCGCTGACCGAGCGTCACGAACCTAGCGTTCGGACCGTCATCGCGGGCCACCCCACTCGCCACGACGGAGGCTCCGAGAGATCCCTCGGACAGGACAAGGCAACCAGTCATGACGCGCCGGGGGGCGCGCGAGGGGCGGGACCGGTGTTCAGGAGCAGGAGATCGCGACGTTCGGCGGCATCCGTCGCCGGGCTCTCCGCGATCTCCACGGTGATCGTCGGGCTCGCCCTGACCGATCCCGGGTATCTGAGCCCGGACGTCCAGCTCAACGACAGCGGCGTCTGGGTCACCCGCCAGGCGGGGCCGGAGCAGGTCGGGCGCTTCAACTACCAGGCCCAGACCATCGACGCCGGGCTGGTGGGTGGGTCCCAGTCCGTCGACGTCCTGCAGAACGGCGACCTGGTCCTGCTGACCGACCCCGGCGCCGGCACCGTGAGCGTCGTGGACCCCGCCGCGGTCGAGGCCACGGGAGCCGTCACGCTGCCCGAGGGCGCCCGGGTCGCCCTCGGCGGTACGACCGTGGCGATCTGGGGTGCCGCAGCGAAGTCGGTCTGGGTGGTGCCGGCGTCCGACCTGTCGAGCTTCGACCCGAAGGAGCTCGACCCGGCCGTGGCCATCGCGGCCGGCGCGGCCGTGGCCGTGGGGCAGGACGGGACCACCTACGTCGCTGACCCCCAGAGCCAGAGCCTGACCACCGTCCCCGCGCCGAAGGACGGCGCTCCGGGCGCCCCGCGCACCGCGGCGCTCGACGTCGCCACGGACGCTGACGTCGCCCTGACCGTGGTCGGCGACACCCCCGTGGTGCTGGATCGCAGCACCTCACGAGCCCTCGTCGACGGCCACGCGCTGGACGTGCCGGCAGCCGAGGCGGCCGTCGTGCAGGAGCCCGGTCCGGCCGCCTCCACGGTGGCGCTCGCGGGCCCGGACGGGCTCCTGCTCCTGCCGCTCGATGGCTCGGCCCCCGAGCAGGTGCCGGCCAGCGGCAGCCCCGCGCCCCCGGTGCGGGTCGGTGACTGCACGTACGGGGCGTGGTCGACGGGTGACGTGGTGCGCCAGTGCGGCCAGGACCGGATCACCCCGAACGTCGGTGTCACCGGCGACCTGCGCTACCGCGTGAACCGCGGCTACGTCGTCCTCAACGACCTCGCGGACGGCACCGTCTGGCTCGCCGACCAGCAGTACGAGCTGCGCAACACCTGGAACGACCTGCTGCCCGCGCAGGACCCGAACGCCCAGCAGTCCGAGGACGTCGCGACGGACGCGGAGAAGATCCTCCGGGAGCGCGACCTGCCCAACCGCCCGCCGACGGCCCACGACGACACGTTCGGCGTGCGGCCCGGCCGCACCACGATCCTCACGGTGCTGGACAACGACACCGACCCCGACGGCGACATCCTGCGGGCCACGCCGGACACGCAGCCGGCGTTCGGGCAGGTGCAGGCGATCCTCAACGGTGCGGCGCTCCAGGTGACCGTCCCCCAGGACGCCACCGGTACCTCGACCTTCACCTACACGCTGGACGACGGGCGCGAGAACGGCACCGACACGGGCACGGTCACCCTCCAGGTGCGCGGCCCTGGCGACAACAACCCGCCCAAGCGGATCCGGGAGACCACGGCCACCGTCGAGCAGGGCTCGACGGTGGATGTCAAGGCGCTCGACGACTGGCGCGACCCGGACGGCGACGTGCTCACGCTGGTCGGGGCCTCGGCGACCACCAAGGGCGACAGCGTGCGGTTCACCGCCGACGGCCGGCTGACCTTCATCGACAGCGGCACCGAGGTCACGCGCAAGACCGTGGACATCCAGGTCTCGGACGGGCAGGCGACGGTCGACGGGCAGCTGACGATCGACGTCACGCCTCGCGGCGAGAACCAACCCCCGTTCGCTGCCGTCGACCACGTCTCGGCGGTGGCCGGGCGCGAGATCACCATCTCGCCGCTGGACAACGACACCGACCCCAACGGCGACGTGCTGCGCCTGGCGCGGGTCGACGACGTCGCCGGTGTCACGCTCGGCCGCAACCTCCAGGCCGGGACCGTCACGTTCACCGCCGCCACCGCGGGCGTGTACTACGTGAACTACCTGGTCACCGACGGCCCGGGCGTGAGCGTGGGGCTCATCCGGGTGGACGTGTCGCCGGCCGACGCGGAGGCGCAGCCGCCCGTCGCGGTGCGCGACCGCGCGCTGCTGCCGAGCGACGGCTCGGTGCTCGTCGACGTGCTCGCCAACGACAGCGACCCGGCAGGGTCGGTGCTGGTGGTGCAGTCCGTCGACGTCGACCCGAGCAGCGGGGTCTCCGTGGCCGTCCTCGACCACTCGGTGCTGCGCATCACCGCGATCAAGGTGGGCGCCGCACCCTTCACGCTGCACTACACGGTGTCGAACGGATCAGCGTCCTCGCAGGGGGAGGTCGTGGTCCTGCCGATCACCTCGGAGGGGGAGAGCCAGTCGCCGCGAGCGGTCGAGGACGAGGTCACGGTTCGCGCCGGCGACGTCGTCACGATCGACGTGCTCGCGAACGACACCCACCCCGACGGCCTGCCGATGTCGGTCGACCCGACGCTGGTGGATCCCCCACCGGCATCGGCGGGCCTGATGTTCGTCAGCGAGAACACGGTGCGGTTCCAGGCGGCGCCGACCGCCGGCGGCCAGACCGTGCACGCCACCTACACGGTGCGCGACCAGCAGGACCACACGGACTCCGCGCAGATCACGGTGCACATCAAGGCCGCCGACGCCGCCGACAACTCCGTGCCGAACCCGTCGACCGTCACAGCCCGGGTCGTGGCGGGGGAGACCACCCGGATCGCCATCCCGCTGACCGGGATCGACCCGGACGGCGACTCCGTCGAGCTGCTCGGGCTGGGTCGCGCGCCGGCCCGGGGCCGGGTGACCGCCGTGGGCGACGGGTGGATCGAGTACGAGGCGGCGCGCGGCGCCTCGGGCACGGACTCGTTCACGTACCAGGTAGCAGACCGATTCGGCGCGACGGCCGAAGGGACCGTGCTGGTCGGCATAGCCCCGCCGCTGTTCGCCAACCAGCCACCGGTCGCCGTCGACGACCACCGCGTGGTGCGGCCGAACCGCGAGGTGTCGGTCCCGGTGCTGGCCAACGACGTCGACCCCGAGGGGGACACCCTCGGTCTGTACGGCAAGCCCGAGGCCAGCGACGGCATCGAGGCGACGTACGACAAGGACCAGGTCGTGGTGAAGACGGGCGCCACGCCCGGCACCTACGCGGTCCGCTACGGCGTGTACGACGGCACGTCCTCGGCCGAGGGCGTCCTGACCGTCGAGGTGCGGCCCGACGCCCCGACCCTCCCGCCGATCGCCCGGGACGACCGGCTGGCGCTCTCGGACGTCGTGGGCCGGGACGCGGTCGAGGTCGCCGTGCTCGAGAACGACGAGGACCCGGACGGCTCGCGCAGCACCCTCACGGTGTCCACCAAGGTCCCGGACGTCACGGTGTCGCCGTCCGGGACGCTGACCATTCCGGTGCTGCCCGACCCGCGCGTGGTCGCGTACACGGTGACCGACCCCGACCAGAACACCGCGACCGCGTTCGTGCGGGTCCCAGGCTCGGCCGGGGCGCGGCCGGCCCTGCGCTCGGACCTGAAGCCGCTCGAGGTGGTCAGCGGCCAGGAGCTGAGGATCGACCTGCGCGACGACGTCGTGGTGGCCGCGGGGCGAACGGTGCGGATCACCCAGGCCGAGAAGGTCTCGGCGCTGCGCGGCACACCCTCGGTGGTCGACGAGCACACCCTCGCGTTCGTCTCGGAGAACCTCTACTACGGGCCCGCGGCGATCACCTTCGAGGTGATCGACACCCCGACGGTGGACGACCCGATCGGGCGGACCGCGACGCTGTCCATCCCGATCACGGTGAAGCCGTCCGCCGACGAGCCGCCCGAGCTCACCGGTATGGATCTCGAGGCTCCGCTCGGCACCACGACCCCGCTGGACCTGAGCCGCTACGCCTTCGACCCCAACGGCGACCCGCTGACCTTCAGCGTGAAGGACGTGCCCAAGCAGCTCTCCGCGCAGGTGGACGGCAGCACCCTGAAGGTCGAGCCGGCTGGCGGGACGCAGGTGGGCACGAATCTCACGTTCACGGTGGTGGTGTCCGACGGCACGAGCGAGGCCACGGCGCCCGCAACCGTGACGGTGGTGTCCTCCGACGCGCCACTGGCGACCGTCGTCGACGACGTGATCCCCGAGGCCGACGCGGGCAAGACCTACGTCGAGCACGTGCTGGACAACGACGTGGCGCCCATCGACGGCAAGCCCCTGACCATCGTGTCCGCGGTCCTCGAGTCCGGGTCGGGTCAGGTCAGCCACGACGCCTCGACCGTGACGGCGACCCCGGACGCGTCGTTCGTCGGCACCATGGTGGTGGCCTACACGGTCGACGACGGCACCGGTGACCCGTCGCGTCAGGTGACCGGGCGGCTGCGGCTCACCGTGCGCGCCGCGCCGGACGCGCCGGGCACCCCGACGGTGGTCGAGGTCCGCAGCCACACCGCCGTGATCCGCTGGGCCCCGCCCAAGAACAACGGCGCCGCGATCACGAAGTACACCGTCACCGTCAACGGTCAGGGTGGCGGCACCCGGGAGTCCACCGGGACCACCCTCACCGTCGACAACCTGACGAACGACCGGCCCTACACCTTCACGGTCACCGCGTGGAACGCCGTGGGCGAGTCCCTCCCGTCCCAGGCGTCGGCCCAGATCACCCCGGACGCGGTCCCCGACCCGCCTGCCGCTCCGCAGCTCGCGTTCGGCGACGGGAGCCTCACGGTTAGCTGGAAGAACGCGGACTACGCGGGCGAACGGTCGGCGATCGAGTCGGTGACCCTCGAGATCTCGCCGGCCCCGTCCTCGGGTGTGGCGCAGAAGACCGGGGTGACCGGTACGACGCTCGTATGGGACGGGTTGACCAACGGCACCGCCTACACGGTGCGTGTCCAAGCCCTCAACAAGGCCGGGAACTCCCCATGGAGCCCACCATCGGCCTCGGAGATCCCCGCTGGCGTGCCCGACCCGCCCGGTCAGCCGACCACGGGTCCGCCGACCAGGTTCGGTACTGCACAGGCGCAGATGGTTGTCACATGGACGGCGCCGGCCTCGAACAACGGCGACGCCGTGAGCAACTACACGCTCAACGTCTTCCACGGCGGTTCGACGCCTGTCCAGTCGATCCCTGCTGGGACCGCGCTCTCCCAGGCGGTCACGGTCGACACGTCGGAGACTGGGTATACGTATCAGGTCGTTGCCACGAACAAGGCTGGAGACTCCGGCCCGAGCGTGACGTCTGCCCCGCGTCGAGCCGTGGTGCCGCCCGATCCGCCCTCAGCCGTCACCGCCTCGGCGACCGGGGTGAACAACCAGGTGCTGATCTCGGCGACCGCGCTCTCGGCAGACCAGCGACGCGGGGCTCTGGCAAGTGAGGTCAGCTACGAGTACTCGGCGAGCGGGGCTCCATGGGTCCGCCTCGAGGGCAGCACCGGCACGGCGACGGGCCTGAACAACGGTCAGTACTACGCCATCCGCGTACGAGCCGTCACGACTGTCGACGGGGCGCAGTACGTAAGCGGCCCGACGTCTGCGACGTACACGGGCTACAACACCAGTGCGGCCGGCGTCGCGCCCTTCGGGCCGCTTCCTGATGTGATCCCGTCGATCAGCGCCTCGGTGTTCCCGACGTACATCGTCTTCGGCACCGAGACTTTCATCAACGGCTGCTCGGCGACGATCCACTACAGCATTGACGGCGGCACGTGGAAGGTTGCCACCACCAACCCGTGGACGTCGGGTGCGATCGGCGACGGCCCCGGCCAGACGCACTACGTGGACGCATATCAGGCAACGGACTGCGGTCAGACAACAGCGACCCATCGCCGTTCTGCGACCACACCCCAGCCACCAGCCGTCAGCGGCACCGTCTCGAAGGGTGCGAGCGCGCAGGGGCAGACCGGTTGCTCGTCGAGCGCCTGCGCGTGGCTGGTGCTCAACTACCAGAACCTCCCGTCCGGCACCTACACCCTCAAGTGCTGGAGCAACGACGGCGGCAGCTGGGCCATCTTCCCGACGGGCTACAGCTTCACGAGGACCCTCTCGGGCTCCGGCAGCTTCCAGACCCCCTGCTACTACGGCTTCACGGGCAAGCAGGTGCGCATCGAGGTCGTCGGCCAGCTCACGACCCCGAACTTCACGTGGTAGCCCCGACGGAGGAATCTGATGACCCCCACCCCTGACCAGGCGGCATGGTTCGCCCAGACGTTCGAGACGCTGGTCGACAACATCGGCCATGCAGTGCTCGGCAAGACGCACGTGGTGCGTCTCGCCCTGACCTGCATGCTCGCCGAGGGGCACCTGCTCCTCGAGGACGCGCCGGGCACCGGCAAGACGTCGCTGGCGCGGGCGATCGCGGCCACCGTGCAGGGCACGCACAACCGGATCCAGTTCACCCCGGACCTGCTGCCCTCCGACGTCACCGGCGTCTCCATCTACGACCAGGCGAGCCGGACCTTCGACTTCCACCCGGGGCCGGTCTTCTCCTCGATCGTGCTGGCCGACGAGATCAACCGGGCCTCGCCCAAGACGCAGTCCGCGTTGCTCGAGGTGATGGAGGAGGGGCAGGTCACGGTCGACGGCAAGACGCACAACGCGCCGCAGCCGTTCATGGTGATCGCGACCCAGAACCCGATCGAGCAGGCGGGCACCTACCGGCTGCCCGAGGCGCAGCTCGACCGGTTCCTCATGAAGACCTCGATCGGTTATCCCGACCACCCGGCGACGGTACAGATCCTCGGCGGTGCCAAGCAGCGGGACCCTGCTTCGCACCTGCCCGCCCGGATCACCACCGATGCGGTGATCAACATGGCGGCCCTGGCCGCGGACGTGCACCTGGACTCGTCGGTGCTGGAGTACGTCTCCCACCTCGCCCGTGCCACGCGGGACGACCCGGAGACCAAGCTCGGGGTGTCGGTGCGCGGTGCGCTCGCGCTGATCCGGACGGTGAAGGTCTGGGCGATCGCCCAGGGCCGCGAGTTCGTGCTCCCGGACGACGTCAAGGAGCTGGTCGCGCCGGTCTGGAATCACCGGCTGATGCTCGACCCGGAAGCAGAGTTCGCCGGTGCCACGGCGGAGGGCGTGCTGGCACGCGTGCTGGCCGACGTCGCCGCGCCGCAGGAGCGCCGGACCGTCGCATGAGCCACGCCACCGCCGCCCCACGCCGCCCGGCGTTGCGTGCCCGGCTGCCCAGGGTGCCGCGGGTGTCTCGCTCGGGGTGGGTCGCGCGGGCGGGGGAGTCTGCGCGCGACGGTGCCGGGCGGGTGCGCGCAGCGGCCGACCGCTGGCGCCCGTCGGGCTTCGCGGTGGGCGGGTTCGGTGTGCTTCTGCTCGTGGTGGGGCTGCTGGCCTGGTGGGCCGGGGTGCGGTGGGGCTGGGACGAGCTGCGGGTGGTGGCCCTCGCGGCCGGTGCGGTGCTCGTGGTCGCGACGGTGTTCCTGGTCGGCCGCTCGCCGTACGCGGTGACCATGAGTCTGGCCCACCGCCGGGTGGTCGTCGGCGAGCGCGCGGTGGGGCGGGTGGAGGTGCGCAACGCCTCGTCGCGGGCCACGCTGCCGGCGGAGGTCGAGCTGCCGGTGGGCGTGTCGACCGCCACCTTCGCACTGCCGCGGCTGGCTGGTGGTGCGGCCCATGAGGACGTGTTCGTGGTGCCGACCAGGCGGCGCGCGGTGGTGACCGTCGGGCCGGTGCGTTCGGTGCGGGCCGATCCGCTGGGTGTCGCGCGTCGCGAGGTGCGCTGGACCGAGCCGGTCGAGCTGTTCGTGCACCCGCGGACGGTCCCGTTGGCCGGTACGTCGGCCGGGTTCTTCAAGGACCTCGAGGGCCGGGTGAGCAAGGACCTGTCGCCCTCGGACGTCGCCTTCCACGCGCTGCGCGAGTACGTGGTGGGCGACGACCGCCGACACGTGCACTGGAAGTCGACCGCGCGCACAGGGCAGCTCATGGTGCGTCAGTACGAGGAGACCCGTCGCTCCCACCTCGCGGTCGCGCTGTCGACGCACCTGGCCGACTACGGTCCCGATCGCGACGAGTTCGAGCTCGCGGTGTCCGTCGCCGGATCGCTCGGCCTGCACGCGTTCCGCGAGGAGCGGGACCTGACCGTCCTGACGCAGGCGGGGGCTCTGGCGACCCGGACGGCGGGCCGGATGATGGACGACCTCACCCGGGTCGAGCCGTCGGCACGGAGCGTGGACGTGGTCGCGTTGGCGGCCGCTCTGGCGAGGTCCGCGCCTGGTGCATCGATCGCGGCGATCGTGGTCGGCTCCCAGACCACGCCCACCCAGCTGCGGGCCGCCTCGGTGCGCCTGCCCGTCGAGGTCAAGGTCGTCGCCTTGCGGTGCGAGCTGGGGGCGGAGCTGTCCCGGCGGGCGATCGCCGAGCTGACGGTCCTCACGATCGGCGACCTGGACGACCTGCCGACGGCGATGCGCAGGTTGGGGGACGTGTGAGCGCCCCGACTTCGCGCCCCGTTGTGCGTGCCGCTCGCGCGGCCGCGCTCGGCGACCTGTTGGTGGTGGCGGCGCTCGCGGCCACCGCACTGGTCGGGCTCGTGCACGTGTTCGGCGGGTGGTGGTTCGGGCCCGCGGCCGCGACCGGGGTCGGCGTAGGGCTCGCGATCGCCTGGGAGGGCGCCCGGTGGCGGTGGTCGGTGCTGTCGGTCGCCGGCGCCACCGCGCTGGCGTATCTGCTGGTCGGCGGCCCACTGGCGTACCGCGACACCGCGATCTCGGGGGTGCTGCCGAGCCTGTCGACGGTGCGCGAGCTCGTGCTCGGCGTGGTCCGGATGTGGAAGGGTTTCGTGACCGCGCCCACACCCGTGGTCGCGTTCCCGGAGCTGGTGGCCGTGCCCTTGGTGGCCGGGCTGGTCGCGACGGTGCTCGCCGGGTCGATCGCGCTCCGGGCCCGCCGACCGTCATGGGCGCTGCTCCCGCTGGCCGTGCTGCTGGTGGGCGTGATCCTGCTGAGCACCGCGCGGGCCGCGTGGCCGGTGGTCCAGGGCGGTGTGTTCGCCGTGACCGCCGTCGCGTGGCTGGGCTGGCGCCGGGCCGGGGGCGGGGGCGCGGAGGTGGAGGTCGACGCCTCCACCCAGACGGTCGAGAACCGCTCGGACCTGACCAGGCTGCGACGGCGCCGGGCGTTCGGGGCCGCGGTGATGGTCGCCGTCGTGGGCGGCCTCGTGCTGGTCGGCGGGCCGGTGGTGTCCGACGCGCAGGCGAGGTACGTGCTGCGCGACCAGGTGGTCCCGCCGCTGGACCTGCGCGAGTACGCGAGCCCGTTGGAGGCGTTCCGCCGATACGTCAAGGACCAGGAGAACGACGTCCTGTTCACGGTGTCAGGGCTGCCCTCCGGCGGTCGCGTCCGCCTCGCGGTGCTCGACGCGTACACCGGTGAGGTCATGGACGTCGCAGGCGGCGACCGCGGCGGGTCGGGCACGTCCGGCTCGTTCGAGGTGGCCGGGGCGGCGTTGAGCGGGTCGGGCCCCGCCGACGGCACCCCGGCCCACGTCTCGGTGACGGTCGAGGACTACTCGGGCGTGTGGGTCCCCGGGGTCGGCCTGCCGACCGCTGTCAGCTTCGACGGCACCCGTAGCACGGACCTCGGTGCCGACCTGTACGTCAACGAGACCACCGGCACGATGGTCGACCCGCTCGGCCTGGCCAAGGGTGACGCCTACACCGTCGACGCCGTGGTGCCGGCGCCACCGAGCCTGGACGCGCTCGGCTCGGCCGAGCTGGTGCGCGACTCCGGGACCTCGTCCTACCGGCTCGAGGCCGCCGCCCAGGCCGCGCGCACGTTCGTCGGCACCGAGACACACCCGGTCGCCCAGGTCCGCCTGATCCGCGACAAGCTCCGTGCAGGTGGGGTGTTCTCCGACGGCCTCGAGGGGCAGCCGCCCTCACCCGCCGGGCACGGGGCCTGGCGGATCGCGGAGCTGCTCTCCGGTGACCGCCACATCGGCGACGACGAGCAGTTCGCGGTCGCCGCCGCGCTGATGATCCGGTCGCTCGGGTACGCGTCCCGCGTGGTCCTGGGCTTCTACCCGGACAAGGGCGCCGACACCACAGGAGCCGTCGACCTCCACGGCACCGACGCGCACGCCTGGGTCGAGGTCGACGTGCAGGGCGTCGGCTGGGTGCCCGTCGAGGTCACGCCCGACGAGAACCAGGTGCCCGAGGCCCAGGACCCGCGGTCGAACCGCCAGCCGCAGGCCACCGTCGTCCAGGAGCCTCCCACGCCGAAGGAGCCGGCGATCGCTCCCCAGCCGCCGCTCGCGCAGGAGAGCGACACCCCGCAGCAGGAGGAGGGCATCGACTACGGCCTCTACGTGCGGCTCGCAGTCGCGATCGGTGTCCCGGTGCTGCTGCTCATCGGTCCGCTGGTGCTCATCGTGGTGCTCAAGTCGCGGCGCCGGCGGCGCCGGTTGACCGCACGTGACCCGGCCGCGCGCGTCTCGGGCGGCTGGCACGAGGTCGCCGATCACGTGCTCGACCTCGGTGCCCGGATCGCTCCTGGAGCGACGCGGCGCGAGACCGCCACCGGGCTGCACACCGAGTACGGCGGCCCGCAGATGCTCGCCGTCGCCGACCGGGCCGACCGGGTCGTGTTCGGCCAGGGGCAGCCCTCCGACGAGGACATCGCGCGGTTCTGGAAGGACGTGGACGGGCTGCTCGCCGAGGTGCGGCGGGGTGCGTCGCCGTGGCGCAGGGTGCGCGCGAGGTTCTCGCTGCGTTCCCTGCGTGCCCGGCACGGGTGGGACGACGGCGGCAAGCGCCGCCGCATGGCGTGGCGAGGGAGGAACCGACGATGACCGGGGTGGACAGCCGCTGTCGCGCGTGCAGGTCGCAGGTGGAACTCGGCGCGACCTTCTGCCCGCGGTGCGGGGCTGCTCTGCGTGACCAGGTGCCGGACCGCCAGGCGGCTGTCGGCCCCGCGCCGACCGGCGCCTGGCCGGTGTCGGCAGTCTTCGCCTCGGCCGGCACGCGGGTCGGTGCCTGGGTGCTGGATGCGCTGTTCTTCGGAGTCCTGTACGTCGTCGCCACCGTCCTCGCGGTGCCGCTGGCGATCGCGGGGCTCGCGGCGGGCGCGGGCGGGTTCCTGGCCGGCCTGCTGCTGCCGGGCGCCGTCATCTTGGCGGTAGCCGTGTGGCTGCTGGTCTGGGAGGGCCGGACCGGCAAGCGGATCGGGAACCTCCTCGTCGGGATCCGCACCGTGGAAGTCGGATCGGGCGGCCCTCCCGGGTTCGGCAGGGCACTGGGGCGCAGCGCGCTCCTCGGCGTGCCCGGAGCGGTGGCGGTCGTCGTCAGCGCCGCCATCACCTCCCAGGGGCGAGACGTGCCGGCCGTCGTGGCGCTGGCGGTGTGGGCCCTCATGGTCGGGGGACCGATCCTCGCCGTCGCCTCGTGCGGGTGGGACAAGGGAGAGCTGCGCCAGGGGTGGCACGAGAAGGCCAGCGGGACGTCCATGGTTCGAGTCGCCAGGAGCGGAGCGCAGGCGCAGCTCCTGGGGCCGGGAGCCGTCGCGGCCCCGCCGCCTGTCGCGCCTCCCGGCCTCGTCGCGGCTCCTCCGACGGGCGGTGCCCCGGTGGGGCAGGTCATGACGCCGCCGGTCCCGGTCGAGTCGGAGTCGAGATTCCCACTGGCTTCGCCACCTGCCGCAGCCCCGGCGTCCCCGACGGTTGCGGACCAGGGTCTGATCGCCGACGTGCCCGGGTTCGCGCGGTCGGCGGCCACGCCGGCCGTCGCCGGTCCCGCCTCGCCTGCGACCCCGTCGCCGAGCGACGAGGACGAGATCGAGCACACCCGCATCAGCCCGCACGCGCGGCCCACGACAGGACGGCCCCGGCTCGCCTTCGACACGGGTGAGGTCGTCGATGTGACCGCGTCGGGCCTGGTGGGCAGGGCCCCGCAGCGCTCGGCCGGTGTGATGGGTGACCTCCTCGTGGCCATCGACGACCCCGACCGCTCGATCTCCAAGACCCACCTCTCGTTCGAGCCCGACGGTGAGGGCATCTGGGTCTGCGACCAGGGTTCGACCAACGGCACCGAGGTCCAGGTCCCCGGCGAGGCGCAGCGCTCGGCCGACGCGGGCGACCGCGTGCACGTGCCCTACGGAGCGACCGTGCGGTTCGGGACCCGGTCGTTCACCGTGGAGAGGGGCTGAGGGTGTCGACGCTCGACGAGCTGACGCTCACTGTGGGCGCCGCGACCGACACGGGCCGCGTGCGCACCCTGAACGAGGACTCCTACATGGCCGCGGCGCCGGTGTTCGTGGTCGCGGACGGCATGGGTGGGCACGAGGCGGGCGAGGTCGCCTCTGCCGAGGCTGTTGCGGCGCTGTCGCCGCTGGTGGGCGGTGCCGTGACGCCGGACGACGTGTTCCTCCGGGTGACCGAGGCGCGCGCGCGGGTCGAACGGATCCCGGCCCCGCCGGGTCGCGACGCCGGAACCACGCTGGCCGGCGTCGTCGTCACGCAGCAGGGTGGCGAGCCCTACTGGCTGGTGGTCAACGTGGGTGACTCGCGCACCTACCGGCTCGTCGACGGGACCCTGGAGCAGATCAGTGTCGACCACTCCGAGATCCAGGAGCTCCTGGACGCCGGGGACATCACCGACGCCGAGGCGCCCGGGCACCCGCTCCGGCACGTCGTGACGCGGGCACTCGGCGCCGGTGGGTGGTCCGACCCGGACTACTGGCTGCTCCCGATCGGCCGCTTCGACCGGGTGCTGGTGTGCACCGACGGGCTCACCTCCGAGCTGGACGACGAGGCGATCGCTGCTGTGCTCCGCAGTGAGCCCCGACCCCAGGCTGCGGCCGAGACGCTGGTGCGCCGCGCCGTCGAGGCAGGCGGGCGGGACAACGTCACGGCCGTCGTCGTCGACGGCGAGCAGCAGGCGGACCTGGACGCGACGGCGCCGCGCGGCGTGACGGTGTCCGACGCCGCACCCGACGGCGACACGACCCCGCGGCCCCCGGCTGCTCTGGAGACCCGATGAACGGACGCTATGCAGAGGGCTTCGGAGCCGCAGCCGTGGGTGACCGTATCGCCGTGCTGCTGCCGGCGGGTGACCTCGACACGGCCCGCGCCGTGCACGACGCGGTGGCGCGCGGGGGTGGCGTGCCTGAGGTGCTCCAGGCGATCGCGGCCGGGGCACCGCTGGGCCTGGGCGAGCTGCCGGACTTCGCGGCGATCACCTGGCAGGACACAGGGGTGCAGGTGTTCGTGCGCGGGGCCCTGGACGTACGCGTCGAGGGTGACGAGGGCACCGTCACCGTGGACGGCAACGAGGTCACGACCTGGCGCGAGCAGACCGTCAGAGGCGCCCGGCGCTGTGAGGTGGGCGAGGTCGACGACTGGCGCACGGATGGTCTGCCGATCGGGCTCGGCGTGGTGCGGGCCGCCGGGCTCGTGCTCAGCCGTCCGGGGGTAGAGCTCGACACGCCCCGGACGACCGGGCCCGCCGTGGACGAGCCGGCACCTGTCGAGGATCCCGCGGCGACCACTGGGTCGGGGCCCACCTCTGAGCCCACGCCGGCCCCCGAGCTGGGTCGAGCCCCGGAGCCTGCGCCCGCTCCTGCCCTCGGCGCTGAACCTGAGGCCACCCCGGAGCCGCAGGCCACCCCGGAGCCGCAGCCCGCGCCTGAACCGCAGCCCGAGCCTGAACCGCAGCCGGCCCCGGAGCCCGCGGACGCGCCGTTCGAGGAGCGGCCGCTCATCAGCGACGTGCCCGGCGTGACGTTCGGCGCCGCGACCCTGGCGCCCTACACGACCACCGACTCGCAGGTGCGGGAACCGCTGACCGGCGATGGCGCGGCACCGGCGGACGAGACCGGCTACGACCATCTGTGGGGCGCGACCCGCAAGGGTCATGTCGAGGACGCTGCCGTCCGGGTCGACGAGGACGAGCCGGATGCCCCGGTCGAGACGGGCGACGACGTCGTCCACGACGGTGAGACGATCGGGCCCGCGGCGCTCGCCGCGCTGCGCGAGGCGCGCGCCGAGCGCGGGGGCGGCCTCGACCTGTCCGCGGGGGTCCCTGGCAGCCACGGGGTGCTCGCACGGGTGTGCCTGTCCGGGCACAGCAACCCGCCGGAGCGGTCGGAGTGCTGGGTGTGCGGGCGCCAGGTCGCCGGCGAGGCGTCGCGGCGGGCGCGGCCCGCGTTGGGGCACTTGCGGCTGGCGACCGGCGAGGTGGTCGAGCTGGACGCGTCCTATGTGATCGGGCGTCGGCCCAAGATCAGCCGGGTACAGGGTGAGGTGCCCCGGGTGCTCGCGGTGCCGAGCCCTGAGGGGGAGGTGTCGGCGAGCCACCTCGCGGTGCGCCTGGAGGACTGGCACGTCCTGGCCGAGGACCAGTCCCGCAACGGGACGGTGCTGTACCGCGACGGCGAGGACCCGCGCCGGCTCCAGCCGCACGTGCCGATGATCATGCGCTCGGGTGACGTGCTCGACCTCGGTGACGGTGCGGTGCTGACGTTCGAGGGGCTGCCGTGAGCCCGCGGCGAGCGCCGAGCGCGCCACCGGAGCTGCCCGGGTTCACCTACGAGAGGTACTTGGGTGGTGGCGGTTTCGCCGACGTGTTCCTCTACGAGCAGCAGCGACCGCGTCGCAAGGTCGCGGTGAAGGTCCTCCTAGACTCGATGCTCTCGCCGGCCGCCAGCGCGGCGTTCGACGACGAGGCCGACCTCATGGCCCAGCTGTCCAGTCACCCGTCGATCGTGACCATCTACGAGGTCGGCAGGTCGCCCGATGGTCGGCCGTACCTCGCGATGCAGTTCTGCCCAGGGGCCAACCTCGGCGAGAAGTACCGCACGGCACCCCTGAGCGTGCCCGACGCGCTGCGCACCGGTGTCGAGATCGCCAGCGCCGTGGAGACGGCCCACCGGGCCGGCATCCTGCACCGCGACATCAAGCCGCACAACATCCTGGTGACCGAGTACAACGAGCCGCTGCTCACGGACTTCGGCATCGCGTCGACCCTGGAGGGTGGGGCGGCGACCTCCGAGGGCATGTCGATCCCGTGGAGCCCACCGGAGTCGTTCGACGACCCGCCGGTGGCCGGGCTCGCCACCGACGTCTGGGCCCTCGGCGCCACGGTGTACTCCCTGCTCGCCGGCCGGTCGCCGTTCGAGCTGCCCGGCGGCCCGAACTCGTCGGCCGATCTCATCACCCGGATCGAGACTGCTCGACCCGCGCCGACCGGGCGGGCGGACGTCCCCGAGTCGCTGGAGCGGGTGCTGGCGACCGCGATGGGGCGCACTCCCGCCCAGCGGTACCCGTCTGCTCTGGCGTTCGCGCGGGCGCTGCAGCAGATCCAGGACGACCTCGGCTTCGGGGCGACGCCGCTGTCGATCCAGGACGACGTGGTCGACCGCACCCCGGAGCCGGAGCAGGACGACGACGACCCGGGCACCCGGATCCGCCGCATCCAGGTCATCGACCCGACGGGCCCGCCGCCCGTCGCGACCGGCCCGCCTGCCGGCCCCCGGCAGGACGACGCCGTCGCGCCGAGCAGCACGACCGGCCCTGTCGGACGGACCGTGCGCCGTGGCGAAGAGGCACGGTGGGCCCGGGCGCCGGAGCCGCCGCCCGTCGAGGCGACGGTGCACCGCCAGGAGCCCGAGACCGAGCCGGAGGCAGCCCCGGCGCCGGACGAGCTGCCGCGGTCCCGGGCACGGCTCGTCGCCCTCGCCTCGGTCGCGGTGGTCCTGGTCGCGGCGGTCGTCGTGGCCATGCTGCTCGGCGGCGGCGGTGACGGTGCCTCCGCGGCGGCGTCGGCCCCGCCGACCGTCGCGCCGGCGGACAACCTCACCTCGCTCGCGCCCGCGCCCACCGACGTCACCGCGACCCGCGAGGGCGACCTGGTCGTCTTCACCTGGACCGACCCGGACCCCCGGCCCGGCGACACCTACCTGTGGCGCCTGCTGACCGTCACCGACGAAGAGCAGCTCCAGGCGGTCGACGCGCCGACGGTCTCCGTGCCTGTCCAGGACGGGCAGACCTGCATCGAGGTGTACCTGGTGCGCGGGAGCAAGGCCTCGGTGGAGTCGGCGAGGGGGTGCCTGTGACCCCCGAGGGTGAGGTGGTCCGACCGCCGGGCGCTGCCGACGTCGCCGGCTCGACGTTGTCCGTGGAGTACTGCGGCGAGTGGTACCGGGTGCCGTGGGGGGACGCCTTCGAGGTGGGGCGCGAGGCGGACCTGGAGATCGACGACAACCAGTACCTGCACCGGCGGTTCCTCCGTCTGGCATCCGACGTCGGGCTGTGGTGGTTGGAGAACATCGGTTCGCGGATCTCCGCCACGGTCTGCGACGCGAGTGGCGGGGTGCAGTCGTGGCTCCCGCCGGGCAGCCGCCTCCCGCTGGTCTTCCCGGTGACGACGGTGACGTTCCTGGCGGGGCCGACCGCGTACGAGTTCGACGTGCACCTGGAGAGCTCGCCGTACCGAGAGATCACGGTCGCGGCCGAAGCGGTGGGTGCGACCACCGTCGGGGACGTGCACTGGACCACGGCGCAGCTCCAGCTCGTCGTCGCCCTTGCCGAGCCGTTGCTGCGGCGCACGGGCTCGGGACTGAGCGAGATCCCGTCGTCCGCGACGGCCGCCGATCGGCTCGGATGGACCCTGACCCGGTTCAACCGGAAGCTCGACAACGTCTGCGACAAGCTCGACCGGCTCGGCGTGAAGGGTCTGCGCGGCGGTCCAGGCAGCCACGCCACCACGCGCCGCTTGCGCCTCGTGGAGTACGCGGTCACCTCGCGGTTGGTGACGGCGGCGCACCTGGGGTTGCTGGAGCTGGGGGACGAGGCGTGATGGTTCAGACGACCGGACGGATCCACTGACATGCGTGCGAAGCTGACCCTGGTCCGCGACGAGGGCCGTCGCACCGACCTCGTGATCGGGGCGGACGCGACCGCGACCGTGGGCGATGCCGCCCGGGCGCTGTTCCTGGGCGACCCGCTGAAGCGGGGCACGGAGGCGCCGGCCGGCCTGACCCTGCGGGTCGGCGAGGGCACGTCCGGGCGCACGCTGGACCCGGCCGCGGATCTGGCCGAGGCGGGTGTTCGATCGGGCTCGACGGCGGAGCTCGTCGTGTACAGCGATGGCTACCGCGTGCCGGGCGAGTCGCGAGGGCCAGCGGCCGCGGTGCTGCGCGTGATCGAGGGCCCGGACGCGGGCGCGGAGTTTCCGCTTCCGAGCGGCACCTCGACTGTCGGCCGGGATCGTGACGTGGACGTCCGGTTGTCCGACCCCCTGGTGTCCAAGCGGCACTGCCGGGTGAACATCGGGCCGACCATCGAGGTGGTGGACACCGACTCCGCCAACGGGGTGGTCATCGGCGGGAATCGGGTTGGCAGGTCCGCGGTGGGCGCGGGCGACGTGCTGGTGCTCGGCGACACCTCGGTGGTGGTGGCCGCGCTGCACCGCGACCCGGAGAGCGCGGCGTCCGGTGCCGTCGAGGTGATGCGTTCGCCCCGTGTGGTGCGCCGTTTCCCCGAGCGCGAGCTCGCCCACCCGAAGCCGCCGGACAGGCCGACCAAGGGGCGGTTCCCGCTGGTCGCGATGATCGCGCCGCTGGCGATGGGCGCGGTGCTCTGGTTCGCCACGCACCAGCTGCTCAGTCTGATCTTCGTCGCGCTGTCGCCCGTGCTGATGATCGGGACCTGGGTGGACCAGCTCGTCACGGCGAGGCGCACCCTGGCCAGCCAGCGCCAGGCGTTCGAGACTGCCTGCGTCGCGCTGGACGAGGAGATCGACCGGGAGCACGCGGTCGAGCGGGCGATCCGCCTCTCGCGGCACCCGTCGCTCGCCGACGCCGTCGACGCCGTCGAACGGACCGGCCCGCTGATCTGGACGCACCGGCCCGAGCACGACGAGTTCCTGTGCCTGCGGCTCGGCACGGGCATGGCACGTAGCGCCCTGTCGGTCAAGCTGCCCGACGAGCACAGCACGCTCCCGGATGCGTGGGTGCGGCTGACGGACCTGGCCGCCCGGGCAGCGGTGGTCGACGGCGTGCCGATCGTGGCCGACCTGCGAAGCGCGGGTGGGCTCGGCGTGGCCGGTTCCGGCGCCCGGCAGGTCGCGGAGGGGCTGGTGCTGCAGGCCGCCACGTTGCACTCGCCGACCGAGCTGCAGATCGCCTGCATCGCATCCGGCGCGTCGCGCGGCGAGTGGGAGTGGCTCTCGTGGCTGCCGCACCTCGGCAACCCGTCCGGTCCGCTCGGCGGCCTGCACCTTGCGGACAACGCGGGCAGCGGGGCGACGCTGCTCGAGCGCCTGGAGGAGCTCGTCGAGGTCCGTCTCGCGGCGGTCGGCGACCGTCCCGGACGTGGTCCGATAGCCGGGGACGGCCCCGAGGCCGTGCGAGAGCCGGCCGTTCCCTCGGTGCTCCTCGTCGTCGAGCACGGCACGCCGGTCTCGCTACCGCGCCTGGTCCGGCTCGCCGAGCGGGGTCCGGACGCCGGCGTGCACGTGATCTGGGTGGCGCCGGACGTCTCGGCCGTGCCCGCGGCGTGCCGCAGCTTCGTGGTCGCGGGCGACACCTCCACCGTCGGCGAGGTCCGCACCGGCGGCCTGAGCCATCCCGTCCACGTGGAGCCGCTGGCCACCCAGGACGCCACCAGGCTCGCCCGTGCGATGTCCGCGATGGTCGATGCCGCAGCGCTGACCGAGGACGACGCCGACCTGCCGCGGGCGGTCGACTACCCGGCACTCGCCGCGATCACCGATCTGGAGGACGTCGACGGTGTGGTCGAGCGCTGGCAGGAGGTCGAGTCCGTCACACCGCGCGGCGGGCGACCTCCCGCCGGCAAGCGCAAGGGCGGCACGCTGGCCGCCCTGGTGGGGATGGGGGCGGCCGGACCGGTGACGATCGACCTGCGGGTGCACGGTCCGCACGCTCTGGTCGGTGGTACGACCGGTGCCGGCAAGAGCGAGTTCCTGCAGACCTGGGTGATGGGGATGGCTCGCGCCAACAGCCCCGATCGGCTCGCGTTCCTGTTCGTCGACTACAAGGGCGGCGCCGCGTTCGCCGACTGCATCGATCTCCCGCACACGGTGGGCCTGGTCACCGACCTCTCGCCGCACCTCGTGCGTCGTGCCCTCACCTCGTTGCGGGCCGAGCTTCGTCACCGGGAGCACCTGCTCAACCGCAAGAAGGTCAAGGACCTCGCGACGCTCGAGCGCAGCTGGGACCCGGAGACCCCGCCGAGCCTGGTGATCGTCGTGGACGAGTTCGCGGCGCTCGCCACCGAGGTGCCCGAGTTCGTCGACGGCGTCGTGGACGTCGCACAACGGGGGCGCTCCCTGGGGCTGCACCTCATCCTCGCGACCCAGCGCCCCGCCGGTGTGATCAAGGACAACCTGCGCGCCAACACCAACCTCCGTGTCGCGTTGAGGCTCGCGGACGCCGACGACTCGACCGACGTGCTCGGGGTACCGGACGCGGCGCACTTCGACCCGACGACGCCGGGGCGCGGAGCGGTCAAGACCGGTCCCGGACGGATCCAGGCGTTCCAGACGGGGTACGTCGGTGGGCGCACGAGCTCGGAGAAGCCGCCTGCTCAGGTGGAGGTCTCCGAGCTCGGCTTCTCCTCGGTCGTGTGGGAGGCCCCGCGGAGCGCGCGCGTCGAGGTGTCGCAGGACGGTCCGACGGACATCGCGCGGATGGTCTCCGCGGTGCGCGCGGCGGCCCGGAAGCTGGAGGTCCCGTCGCCGCGCAAGCCGTGGCTGCCCGAGCTCGCCGCGGCCTACGACTTCGCCCGGCTGCCGAACCCACGGACGGACGCGCGGCTCGTCCTGGGCGTCCTGGATCGGCCGGAGCAGCAGGACCAACCGGTCTTCGCCTACGAACCGGACCGGGACGGCAACCTTGCCGTGTACGGCACCGGGGGGTCGGGGAAGAGCACCGTGCTGCGGACGGTTGCGGTGGCTGCGGCCGCGACCGCGAGGGGTGGACCCGTGCAGGTCTACGGTCTCGACTTCGGTTCGAGGGGGCTTCGTCCGCTCGAGGTCCTTCCGCACGTGTCGGCCGTGGTGGACGGGGACGACGCCGAGGGCGTCAGCCGAGTCCTCCGGCGCCTGCGGGACCTGGTGGACGAGCGTGCGACGCGGTTCGCGGCGATGCGGGCAGATTCGCTGGACGCGTACCGCAGCGCGGCGAACGCCCCGAGCGAAGCTCGCGTCCTGCTCCTCGTGGACGGCATCGCCGCGTTCCGCGAGGCGCACGAGTTCTCCGCCACCCCCGAGTTCGCGATGTTCGCGCAGATCGCTGCCGACGGGCGTGCCGTCGGTGTCCACCTCGTGGTGACCGGTGATCGGCCGAACGCCGTGCCCATGTCGGTTGCCTCGACCGTCCAGCGGCGCCTGGTGCTGCGCCAGGCGACGGAGGACGACTACCTGATGCTCGGTGCTCCCAAGGACGTCCTCGGTCCCGGCTCGCCCCCGGGCAGGGGCCTCGTCGGTGACTCCGAGGTGCAGGTCGCGGTGCTGGGGGGCAGCCCGAACCTCGCGGTCCAGGCCCGCGAGCTCGGGCGGCTGGCCGAGGCGATGCAGCGCCACGGGGTCAGCGAGGCGCCGACGGTCGGGCGGCTCGCTGCGTCGATCTCGCTGGCCGACGTGCCCACGCCCGCGGACGGCTCGGTGGCGATCGGCATTGACGACGCGAGCCTTGGGCCGGCGTCGTTCGCACCACGTGGCGCGTTCCTGCTTGCGGGTTCGCCCGGGAGCGGCCGGACCACGGCGTTGGCGACGTTGGCGGCCGTGCTCGGGCGAGACCGAAGCGACCTCCGGGTCCTGTTGTTCACGCCGCGCCGTTCGACGCTCGTCGGTCTGCCGGGGCAGGCCGACGCCTACGTCGGAGCCGACGCGGCTTGCGAGGGGGCGCGACGCTGGGCCGATGAGATCGCCGCCGCTGACGGCGGGCCCGGGCCCCTGGCCATCCTGATCGAGTCGATCGCCGACTTCACGGGAACCGCCGCCGAGATGGACCTGGAGCGGCTGGTGCGCGAAGCGGTGCGCGCCGACCACCTCGTGGTCGGCGAGTCCGAGACGTCGATGTGGGGGCAGGCCTACGTCCTGTCGGCCCCGTTCAAGGCTGCCCGTCGCGGACTGCTGCTGGTGCCGGGTGAGCTGGACGGCGACTCGCTGCTGTCGACGCCGCTGGGCCGGTTCCGCAGGTCGGAGTTCCCGCCCGGCCGGGGGTTCCTGGTCGAGCGCGGATCGGCATCCAAGGTGCAGGTGGCCCTGCCGACGTGAGGCGGTGGGGAGTTGTGCCCATCGACTGCGGTGGTGGGTGCTCGTAGTTTCTCGGTGTGCAGAGATTGACCGGGTTTTCTCGGTCCTGAATGAAGGAGAAATGTCATGGCGGTGTGGGGTCTTGATGTTCAGCAGGTGCGTCAGCTGTCGACGCAGATGCATCAGCAGGCTGAGCAGATCCAGCAGATCCTGGGTCAGCTCACGGGTGCGTTGAACGGCACGCAGTGGACGGGGCCGGATGCTCAGCAGTTCCGCAACGAGTGGGAGTCCAAGCACACCCCGGCGCTGCGCAACGTGGTGGCGGCGCTCAACGACGCCTCGACGAAGGCGCGCACGAACGCCGACCAGCAGGAGCAGACGTCGAGCTCCTGACGGTGCCGGACGCGGCCGGCGCCCCCGGCCGGGCTCGGAACTGCGACGACGTGAGAGGGGTGGGCATGGGCGGGGGCTTCTACGGCGCCGACGTGGCGCAGCTCCGCGATCTCGCCGCGCAGTTCGGTGCTGCGGCCGATGCCCTCGACCGTGACGTGCGCCTGCTCTCCCATCGCGTCGCGGCAACTCCCCAGTGGCGCGGCCGCGACGCCGAGGCGTTCCGGCGCGAGTGGTCGGCGTCGCTACGTCCGGCGCTGCTCGGTACGTCGCGCCGGCTCGGCGATGCGGCGGGGGCACTGCTGCGCAACGCCGCGGAGCAGGAGCGGGCCAGTGCCGCGGGCGGCCCGGCACGTGTGCACGGCGCCCGCCCGCACGCCTCCGCGCGCGGCGGTGAGGACTGGAGCATCGGGTCGGTCCTCCGGCAGATCGAGGGCTACACCGTCGAGGCGCTCCGGCGCGCGCCGCACATGATCCCGTGGGCCTTCGGTTGGCCCGGAGTGGTGCGCGCCGTGGCCCAGGCGCCCGACGCGATCGACGACTTCCTCTTCAACACGCCTGTGGCGACCGAGGTGGCGGCGGGGTTGCTGCCGTACGCGGCCCAGGCCGGCGCCTTCGCGGTAGCCGGGTTGCCGCCTTTCCTCGCCCTCGGCGGCGGGCTCCTCGTGCACGCCTTGTCCGGTGGTCGTTGGCCGACCACGGACTTCGAGCGTGCGGTCGACGGCTTGCTCGAGGTCACCGGGCGCGTCGGGTTGCTCAGGGACTCCGGCGAGTTCCACGTCGCGCCGGTCCCCGCCGACCGGGTGCCCTCCGGGGCCGCCGCGCCCGCCGATGTCGCCGGGATCCTGCGCCAGCAGCAGGTCCTCTCGGCCAGCGACGCGCAGATCCAGGTCGTCAGGCGCGATCAGCCCGACGGCACCACCGCCTGGGTCGTCCAGATCCCGGGCACCCAGGACTGGAGCCCCGTCCGCGGGGACAACCCGATCGATCTCGCCACGAACCTCGCCCTCATGGCCGGGCGCGACAGCCTCGCCGAGCACCAGGTCGTCGCGGCGATGGAGGCTGCGGGCATCCAGCCCGGCGACCCCGTCATGCTCACCGGGCACAGCCAGGGCGGGATCACGGCCGCAGCACTCGCCTCGGACCCCGCGCTGGCCGACCGGTTCTCGATCCGGAGCGTGGTCACGGCGGGCGCGCCGATCGCACGGTTCGACATCCCGCACGGGGTTGACGTCCTGGCGCTCGAGCACGCGCAGGACGTCGTGCCGATGCTCGAGGGCAAGGGGAACCCGCCGTCCTGGATCACCGTCGAGCACAACCTGTCCATGGACGACCTCGCCGCCGCCGGACGAGAGCGGGAGCCGAGTCTCGAGGCCGCCCACGACCCCGGCGTGTACGCCACGACGGGCGCGATCGTCGATCGCAGCGCGGACCCCAGGATCAGCGCGTGGCGCTCGTCGAACACCGTCTTCCTGAGCGGCGGCGCTGTCGAGGTGGCTCGCTACTCGGTCGCTCCGGGGCCGGTCGGCGGAGGGGGTGGCGGCGGCTGGTGACCGGGGCGACCAGGGGAGTTGTGCCCATCGACTGCGGTGGTGGGTGCTCGTAGTTTCTCGGTGTGCAGAAATTGACCGGGTTTTCTCGGTCCTGAATGAAGGAGAAATGTCATGGCGGTGTGGGGTCTTGATGTTCAGCAGGTGCGTCAGCTGTCGACGCAGATGCATCAGCAGGCTGAGCAGATCCAGCAGATCCTGGGTCAGCTCACGGGTGCGTTGAACGGCACGCAGTGGACGGGGCCGGATGCTCAGCAGTTCCGCAACGAGTGGGAGTCCAAGCACACCCCGGCGCTGCGCAACGTGGTGGCGGCGCTCAACGACGCCTCGACGAAGGCGCGCACGAACGCCGACCAGCAGGAGCAGACGTCGAGCTCCTGACGGTGCCGGACGCGGCCGGCGCCCCCGGCCACTGGATCGAGGATCGTCGCAGGGAGAGGAGATGGTCATGAGTGGGGGCTTCTACGGCGCCGACGTGGCGGAGCTGCGTCAGCTGTCCCAGAGGTTCAGCGTCGCGGCCGACGAGCTCGATCGGGCGTCGCGGCTGCTGTCCCAGACGGTGGCGACAGCGACCCGGTGGCAGGGGCGGGACGCGGACGGGTTCCGGAGCCAGTGGCACGGCCCCCACCGCAGCAGCATCGCGGCGGCGGTCACCGGTCTCCGCTCCGCGGCGCAGGCCCTGGGCCGCAACGCGGACGAGCAGGAGCGTGCCAGTGCGCCAGGTGCCGCAGGCGGGTCCGTCGGCCAGTCCTGGAGCTCGGCGGGGCTCCAGGGGCTCACCGGCGTACTCGGAGGCCGACCGCAGGTGCCTGTCGACATCTTCGCCGGGCTCGATGCGGGCGAGGTCGTGGACCGGCTCCAGTCGTTGACCCTGCCCACCGGGCAGTCGGTCTGGGACATGGCCGAGCTCGTCGGCAACGCGCTGGGTTCGAACCCGCTCGGGGTCGTCTCGGACCTCCAGCACGCGGGGAAGCTGCTCGAGTCCATCGCGGCAGGTGAGGTTTCGCTGACGGAGGCGTCGCACGTGGTCGCCTCGGCGCTCGACCACGTCCCGGTCGCACCGGTCAGGCTCACCGGGGTGGCGATCGACGTCTGGACGGACTTCGCGGAGGAGTACTCGAAGGCGGACTTCTCGTCCGACGGGCTCGCGACCGTCGGCAACTACATCCTCGAAGACCCCCTGGGCGCCGTCGAGGGCGCCTTGGACGGGATCGCCGGCTACCTGCCGAAGGCCGGCTCGCACCTGCTGTCCGCCTTCGGCATCAGGGCAGGTGTGTAGCTCATGACGACGGGTCGCGCTACGGGCTCACTGGTGGTGTCGGACGACGAGGCGGTGGCCCTCGCCGCGAGCATCGGTCGTGCCTGGACGGCGCCGCTGCCGACCCTGGCGCCGGTGACCGAGCGGGCGGGCCGTGAGGCCCTGGGGCGAGGGGTGCGCCTGCTGCGGCAGCGCGGGCTGCTCGAGGTCGGCGGAGAGGGCCCGAGACTCGGGACGCGCCTCGCCGGCCTGGTTCCGTGCTTCTGCGAGCAGCCGTTGCTGGTCTGCTACGCGGTGAACCTGCTGAAGCCCACCGCCTTCGCCGGGGCTGCCTTCTTCGCGTTCGCGGGGCCGTCTCCCGGTGAGTGCGCCGTCGACCTCGTCGTCGGTCTTGGGCACCACGAGATCGCCCTGATGTCGAGTCACGACCTCGCGGATGTTGTCGCCTCGATGGTGCTCGCTGAGTTCAGACGCGAGGCGGCCGGTGTCGACCCGCTCGGGATCGTCATGTCGACCGAGGTGGAGCGGGGTGGCGCGGCGCTCGTCGTCTCCCCCGGACGCTGCAGGTCTGCGACCTTCGTCGACGCGGGTCTGGGGTTCGACGTGGCGGCCGAGGACGATGCACTCGACCTGGATCGGGTCAGGGCGCTGGTCCTCGGTGCGGCGGCGGCCCGGTCGTCGGCCGACGGATAACCGAGGGCGGCGCGCTCGCCGAGGTCGAAGTCTTCCCACGGGCCACAGGAGCACTGACACGATGTCGTCCATGGACAGTCCGCTGCGGCTCGGGATCGTCGACGACCATCCGGCCATCGCGGCTGGCGTCCCGGCCGGTCTCGACGGCCTGCTCGCGCTGGTCGGGGACTGTCCGGTGGCGTCGACGGTCGACGATCTCGTCTCCGCCGGCCACGACCTCGACGTGGTGCTGCTCGACATCCGGCTCCAGGACGGGAGTCCGCCGGCCGACAACGTGCGTCGGCTGGTTGAGCGGGAGTGGCCCGTGCTGCTGTACACACAGGTGCGTCAGCCGTCTGTGGTCGCGGCATGCCTGCAGGCCGGTGCCGCCGGGGTGGTCGGCAAGCACGAGGACTGGGCGATGCTGGCCCAGGCGATCCGCACCGTGGCGCGCGGGGAGGCACACCTCAACGCCGACTGGGCCGCTGCGGTCAAGCTCATGGCGGACGGCGAGGCGCCCGCTCTCGCGCCGCGCGAGGCGCAGGTGGTCACCCTCTACGCCACCGGGCTGCCGCTGAAGTCGGTGGCCCGCCGCCTCGGTGTGGCAGAGGAGACCGCCAAGGAGTACCTGTCCCGGGTCAAGCGCAAGTACCACGCGGCGGGTCGTCCGGTGCGGACCCGCTCGGAGCTCTACCAGCGGGCCGTGGAGGACGGCATCGTCGAACCCCCGTCCGACCGTTGAGCCTCGATGGGTGACGACGCGGGGATCCGCAGCGCGTTCTACTGGATCGCGATCGGCGTGGTCGGCCTGAACGTGCCCGTCGCGACGATCGACGCGGTCGCGCACCCGCACGCCTACCGCGCAGGTTTCGCGCCTCTCGTGATGCTGGTGATCGGCGTCCTGCTGTGGATGGCGGTGCGGCGTGCCGCCCGCGGGTACAGCGCTGCGTCACCGTTGCGCGCGATCGTCGTGGTGTCCTGCCTCGCGCTCGCTGCCCACCCGTGGGCCCTGCTGGACACGGCGCACTACCCGCCGCTGCTGCACCTCCTGGGCGCCGGCATGTCGATCGCGGCGATCATCTCGGTGCCGGCGGCCTTGGTGATCGTGCCGGTCTTCGCCACCGCAGTGGCCATCGTGCGGGAGCCGGCGATCGGCGCTTGGCAGGCCGGCACGGAGGCGACGCTTCTCGCGTTGGGCGGGTTCGTCGGCGCCGCTTGCGTCGCGGTGTTCGCGCGTGCGGGACGGTCGGTGAACGCCGCCGTCGAGAGATCCTGGCAGCTGGCGGAGGAGCAGGCGCGGCTCGCCCATCGGGCGCGTGCTCGCGAACGGTGGGACGGCATCGTGCACGACATGGTGCTGGGGGCGTTGTCGCTCGCGGGACGCTCCAGCGACGGGGAGGTCCCCGCGGCAGCACGCGCCCTCGCCGGCGAAGCGCTCGATGCGCTCCGGGGTCGGGACTCGGCATCGCGGGCGGCGGTCGACCGGTGGCGCGAGCACGCCCGCCGTCTGGGGCTCGAGGCTCGTTTCGGAGTGCTTGGCCACCTTGGTGAGGGAGAGGTGCGCGAGGCTCTGATCGGTGCGGTGAACGAGGCACTGACCAACGTCGCTCGCCACTCCGGGCAGCTCGGGGTGACCGTCTCAGGGCATCTGTCCGGCGACGGCGTTCGGATCGAGGTGGTTGACCCGGGACAGGGCTTCAAGCCCTCGGCCGCGTCGTACGGCCTCGGGTTGAGGACCAGTGTCATGGGGCGGATGCGGGCGGTCGGTGGTGATGCGCAGGTGCACACCCGCCCAGGGGGCGGGACGCGGGTGGAGCTGACGTGGCAGCCGAGCGACGGGGAGTCCGGCAGCTCGGGGACCGCGTGGCAGCTGGGCAGCTTCATCCCGATGGTCGCGCTGGCGTTCGCGGTGCTGTTCGCGGTGGTGGTCGCCGGCCACGGTGCGTGGACCGCGACGCCAGCTCCCGCTCTCGCGGTGGTCTCGATCGTGGTGATCTTCTTGGTCACAGTTGCGGTCATCGTCGTGACGCCGAGCCGCGGGACGGGGATCGCGCTCGTGGCGGTGATGATCGCGACCGCACTCCTCGGCGTGCTGAACACCGATGCCGGGGCTCCGATCGGCTGGCGCTACTGGTACCTGAGCGCGCTCAACCCGGCCGTGGCTGCCCTGTCGTATCGCTTCGGTCGGTGGTCCGGTGCTTGGGTCGTGGCCGCGCAGACCACTGTCGTCGTGGTCGTGGACGCGCTCGTGGGCCGCGTCTGGTGGGGCAGCCTGACCCAGGCGGTGCCGGTGCTGGTGGCGACCGTGGTCGCCGCCCAGCTCATCCGACTGGCGCTTGCCGATGCCTGGGAGACCGTAGAGGAGACCACCCGGCAGCAAGCCGAGCTGCGGGTCGCGCTCGCGGCCGATGTCGAGCGTGAGGCCGAGGCCGAGGCTCGTGCCGGGGGTCTCGAGGACGTCGTCGGCGCGGACCTCGAGCGACTTGCCAGCGGCGCGGTGCTCGAGCCGTCCGACAGGGAGAGGTTCGCGCTGACCGGCTCCGCGATCCGGGATCAGCTCGCCGCCCCGGGACTGCTCGACGCCGAGCTGGTCGCCGAGCTGCGGCATGCCCGGTCCCGGGGTGTCGATGTCGATGTGGTCCCCGAGCGCGACGGTGGCGCGGTGGCCGGCGCCGTGGACTGCGATGTGTGCCGGCGTGCGTTGCTGACGCTCCTGAGTCGTGCTGGCAGTGGCGCGAGGATCCGCGTCACATGGTCGGCCGAGGCCGTGCGGCGGAGCACCATGACGATGGTCGGAGAGGGCGTGGGACCGATCGCTCGTGAGCTCGAGGAGCTCGTCGCGGATGGCGGCGATCGGATGACGGTGAGCGAGGACGGGGATGCGCTGCTCGTCGAGTTCGCGTAGCGCAGACCGAGGTAAGCCGGCGGCCGTCACGGGCGGCCCCGCTCGCTCGTGATCGCGGGCGCGCCGTCGCCGGAGTCCGCGCGGCGCAGCTCGGTGTGGCCGGGGACGAACGCCTCGAGCCCAACCCGAGGCCTCCCGCCCCGCACGTGGGATACCGTCGCGTCGAACCAGTTCGACAAAGGAAGACTCATGGTCAACATCGGGGATGTCGCGCGCATGGCGGGGGTCTCCCGCAGCACCGCGTCCTACGCACTGTCGGGCAAGCGGCCGACGTCGCCGGACGTCCAGGCTCGCGTTGCGGCGGCCGTGCAGGAGCTCGGCTACACGCCCAACGCCGGTGCGCGGGCTCTGGCCACCGCGCAGACGCGGGTGATCGGGCTGCTCGCGCAGTTCTACGAGGACGAGTTCGCCCCCGCGATGCTCCAGTACATCCTCGCCGTGTCCAACACCGCGCGTGAGCTGGGGTACGACGTCCTGCTGGTGACCGAGGAGAGCGGGGTGCAGGCCCTGCGTCGCATCACCGACTCCCGCATGGTGGACGGCATCGTCCTGCTGAACGTCGCCGAGGACGACCAGCGTCTGCCGGTGCTGCGCGACGCGGCGCAGCCCGGCGCCCTGGTGGGCCTGCCGGGAGACTGCACCGGCGTCGACGTCTTCGACCTCAGCTTCGAGGAGGCCGGGCGCCTGATGGTCGACCACCTCGCCGACCTGGGGCACCGCGACGTCCTGCTCGTCTCCCAGCCCGAGCACGTGATCGAGCGCGGCGGCGCGTACGTGTGGCGCCTGCAGAACGCCGCGGTGGCCGCCGCGGCCGAACGGGGCGTGAGGTTGCTCACCACGTTCGCCTCCACGCACCAGCCGGAGGTCGGCGCGGAGCTGCACGGCCTGCTGGATGCGCACCCGGAGGTGACCGGTCTGCTGGTGCACAACGAGGCCGCGGTGGCCGCGCTGCCCAGCGTGATGCACGCGCGCGGCATGGAGGCGCCCCGCGACCTCTCGGTGATCGGGCGGTACTCCGACGAGTTCGCCCGCACCTTCTCCCTGCCGTACTCGTCGGTGGAGAGCGCGGCGGACCTGCTCGGCGCCATGGCGGTGCGGCACGTGGTCCGCAGGATCGAGGTCGCCGCCGCCCGCGACGAGCCCTACGTCGTGGAGCTGGTCGCGCCACGCCTCGTGGACCGCGGCAGCACCGGTGTGCCGCCGCACGTCGTACCCGCCGCCGGCGCCTGAGCCGGGAGCGCGCTGTTATCGAACTGAGACCAAAGTGGCGAACCGGTTCGCTTGACCGGCGAACCGGTTCGCTGACATGGTTGTCGAACCGGTTCGCCGACGCTGTCGGCAGCGGCGTTCCAGGCAGCACGACGGGCGCGACTGCGCCGCCCGGGCCCCGGCCCGAGCCGGCCCAGGCCACCCGGGAGTGACCGGCTGACCGACGAGGCCGATCTCAACGACGAGAGGAATCACACGATGGCAACGATCAGCGCGCGTACCGCGGCTGGGATCGGCGCGGTTGCGGCCGCGGGCCTGCTCCTGACCGCCTGCTCCGGCGGCGGGGGAGTGGCGACCCCCGGCGAGACGGGGGCGGCCTCGGAGGGCACCACCACCGCGGAGATCACCTTCTGGGACCCGTACCCGCAGCGTGAGGCGGGGTCGGACTGGGACAACCTCGTCAAGGCCTGCGCCCCCGAGGGCTCCACGATCACCCGCACCAGCGCCCCGCAGACCGACCTGTTCAACCAGCTCACCACCGCGGTCAAGGAGGGCAACGCGCCCGACGTCGTGCTGCTGGACAACCCGCTGACGCCCGACGCAGCCGCCTCCGGCCTGCTCGCCACCGCTGAGCAGGCCGGGATCGACACCACGGGCATCGACGAGAACCTGCTCGGCCCGGGCATCGTCGACGGCGTCACCTACGGCGTCCCGATGGGTTCCAACGCCCTCGCGCTGTACTACAACAAGGACATCCTCGACGCTGCCGGGGTGGACCCCGCGAGCATCAAGGACTGGGACTCGCTCAACGCCGCCATCGAGAAGGTCGTGGCCAGCGGTTCCAAGGGCATCACGTTCTCCGGCATCGCCGGCGAGGAGGGCAGCTTCCAGTTCGAGCCGTGGTTCTGGGGTGCGGGCGCCGACTTCTCCGACCTCGCCTCGCCCGAGGCGATCAGCGCCGGCCAGCTGCTCTCGGACTGGGTCGGCAAGGGTTGGGCGCCGCGCTCGGCGCTGAACGACAACCAGTCGGCGTCCTGGGACCTGTTCCTCACCGGTGAGTACGGCTTCGCGGAGAACGGCTCCTGGTTCGCCGCGGCCGCCGCGGACAACGAGGACTTCACGGTGGGCATGGTGCCGATCCCCGGCAAGGACGGTGGGCTGGCCCCGGTGCCGACCGGTGGCGAGTTCGCGGTCGCTCCGCTGCAGTCGAAGGACGCCTCGGACCACTACGCCAACGCGGCCGCCGTCATCGACTGCCTGGTCGGCGGGGACAACGCCGCCAAGACCAGCGAGACGCTGGGCTACCTGTCCGCCAACCCGGAGATCCGGGCCGCCCAGGTGTCGTCCAACGACCTGTGGACGCCGTGGGTGGACATCATCACCGGTGCCCAGGGCCGCACCACCGAGCTCGGTGCGGACTACCCGGCCGTCTCCGGGAAGCTCTCCGAGGCCGAGCAGGCTGCGCTCAACGCCGCCGGTGACGCCGCCGCGGTCGAGACCGCCTTCAAGGACGCCGCCGGCAGCTGACGCCTCGTGGTGGGGCGTGCGGACCTCACGCCCCACCACGGTCACCGGCCCGACCCACCCACCCCGAGCTCAGGACTGGACATGACGAACGCAGCGGGCGCGCTGGTCGCCGAGGCGACCACCACCGGCGAGGCCGTGCCGCCCAGGCCCCGCAGGTCGCGGGCGCGATGGGCAGCGGTCGCCTTCGTCGCACCACTGCTGGTCTACCTGGTGGTGTTCTACGCCTTCCCGCTGGTGCAGAACGTCGCGATGAGCGTGCAGCGCTACGACCGGGGCACCTTCGTCAGCGGGGGAGCGCCGTTCGTCGGGCTGGACATCTACCGCGAGGTGATCGGGCAGCCGAAGTTCTGGCGCATCGTGGGCCAGACCGCGACGTTCACCCTGGTCTCCATCACCTTCCAGTACGTGATCGGCCTCGCGCTCGCCGTGTTCTTCCACCGCAGCTTCAAGCTCTCGGCGACCCTGCGGGCGATGTTCCTGGTCCCGTGGCTGCTGCCGGTGATCGTCTCGGCCACCACCTGGCAGTGGATGATGAACCCGGACAACGGCGCCATGAACACCCTCGTCGGCTGGTTCGGGATCGAGCCGGTGTGGTGGCTCAACGCCCAGCACTCGCTGATGTCGGTGACCATCGCCAACATCTGGCTGGGCATCCCGTTCAACCTGGTGATCCTGTACTCGGGCCTGCAGAACATCCCGACCACGCTGTACGAGGCGGCGGCGATCGACGGCGCCGGCCCGTGGCGCCGCTTCTGGTCGATCACCATGCCGCTGCTGCGTCCGGTGACCCTGGTGACCCTCCTGCTCGGCCTCGTCTACACGATCAAGGTCGTCGACATCATCTGGATCATGACGACCGGCACGGGGACCTCCCAGACGCTGGCCACCTGGTCCTACGGCATGGCGTTCGGCAAGGGGACCTCGGGGGTCATCCAGTACTCCGAGGCCTCGGCGGTGGGCAGCATCCTGCTCGTGATCGCCCTGGCGTTCGGGCTGATCTACGTCGCCGTCCAGCGGCACGAGGAGGGCTGAGCCATGCCTCGCGCCTGGTGGAAGACGCCCCTGGCCCTCGTCCTGACCGGGATCATGCTCTTCCCGGTGTACTGGATGGTGAACGTCTCGTTCACCCGGCGGGAGTCCATCCGCAAGAGCCAGCCGTTCCCGTTCGACTTCACCGTCGACCACTACCGGGTGGTCCTGCACGAGCAGCTGCCGTTCCTCGGCACCAGCCTGGCGGTGGGGGTCGGCACCGTGGCGCTCACCCTGGTGATCGCCGCGCCGGCGGCCTTCGGGCTCGCCAAGCTGCGGATGCCGGGCGGGCGGGCGCTCAGCTTCGTGCTGATCGTCGCCCAGATGATCCCGGCCGTGGTCATGGCGTTGGGGTTCTACTCGATCTACAACCGGCTCGGCCTGCTGGACACGATCCCCGGCCTGATCCTCGCCGACTCCACCATCGCGGTGCCGTTCGCCGTGATGCTCTTCACCGCCTTCATGCGAGGCATCCCGGACGAGCTCATCGAGGCCGCGAAGCTCGACGGTGCCTCGCACTGGCGGACCTTCCGGTCGGTGGTGATACCGATCTCGCGCAACTCGGCCATCACCGTCGCGCTGTTCGCCTTCCTGTGGGCGTGGTCGGACTTCCTGTTCGCCTCGACCCTGGACCGCGAGGGGGGCCCGCTCCGCCCGATCACCATGGGCATCTACAACTACATCGGCGCCCAGAACCAGGAGTGGGGGCCGATGATGGCGACCGCCGTCGTGGCGTCGATCCCTACCGCACTGCTGCTGATCCTCGCCCAGAAGTACGTCGCCGCCGGCGTCACCGCCGGCGCCGTCAAGGACTGACCTCATCCCTGTCCGCGTGCACCGCCCGGCGACGGGCAGTGCCGGTCGACCCCGGAGAAACACTGTGTCGAGCACGAGCTTCGAGTCCCTCGCCGACGGCGTCGTCTGGCGCGGCGACGGCGAGACCCTCATGGTCCAGGCGTGGGGCCCCGACAGCCTGCGCGTCCGCGCGACCCGGGCCGGCGCCGTCGTCGAGACCGGCTTCGCCCTGCTCGAGCCCGCGCCCACCCCGGTCGAGGTCACGGTCGACGGCGACGTCGCGACCGTGCGCAACGGCCGGATCACCGCCGTGCTGCGGGCCCGCCGGTTCCTGGACGTCGCGCTCGGCTACGAGGTCGGGCGGTGCACCGTGGAGTACCTCGACGCGGCCGGCGCGACCCTGCTCAAGGAGCTCGACGCGGGCGGCTCGCTGCGGCTCAAGGCACGCACCTTCACCCCGATCATCGGCGGCGACCACAAGGTCGCGGCGGCGTTCGAGCCGAACCCCGGCGAGAAGCTCTACGGGATGGGCCAGTACCAGCAGGACATCCTCGACCTCAAGGGCAGCACGTTCGAGCTCGCCCACCGCAACTCCCAGGCCAGCGTCCCGTTCGTGCTCTCCAGCGCCGGGTACGGGTTCTTCTGGCACAACCCCGCGATCGGCCGCGCCACGTTCGCCGCGAACCGCACCGAGTGGGTCGCGGAGTCCGCGGTCCAGCTCGACTACTGGATCACGGCCGGTGACACGCCCGCGCAGATCACGGCGGCGTACGCGGACGCGACCGGGCACGCGCCGATGATGCCCGAGTACGGGCTGGGCTACTGGCAGTGCAAGCTGCGGTACTGGAATCAGGAACAGCTCCTCGAGGTCGCGCGCGAGCACAAGCGCCGCGGCCTGCCGATGGACGTCATCGTCGCGGACTTCTTCCACTGGCCGAAGATGGGCGACTACCGGTTCGAGGAGGAGTTCTGGCCCGACCCGGCGGCGATGGTCGCCGAGCTGGCCGACCTGGGCATCGAGCTGATGGTCTCCGTGTGGCCGCAGGTCTCGCTGGAGTCGGAGAACTTCTCCGACTTCAAGCGCCGCAACCTGCTGGTCAACGCCGAGCGCGGCATCGACGTCCACATGGGCTTCGAGGGTCCCAGCGTGTTCCTCGACACGACCAACCCCGAGACCCGCGCCGCGGTGTGGGACCTGTGCCGTGCCAACTACCACGACCTGGGCATCAAGGTCTTCTGGCTGGACGAGGCCGAGCCCGAGTACGGCGTCTACGACTTCGACAACTACCGCTACCACCTGGGCTCCAACCTCCAGGTCGGCAACCTGTACCCGCAGGCCTACGCCCGCGCGTTCTACGAGGGCCAGGTCGCCGCCGGACAGGAGGGTGTGGTCAACCTGCTGCGGTGCGCCTGGGCCGGGAGCCAGCGGTACGGCGCCCTGGTGTGGTCCGGCGACATCCACTCCAGCTGGACGGACCTGCGCCGCCAGCTCACCGCCGGCCTCCACATGGGGGTCGCGGGCATCCCGTGGTTCACCACCGACATCGGTGGCTTCCACGACGGCGACATCACCGACCCCGCGTTCCACGAGCTGCTGGTGCGCTGGTTCCAGTTCGGCGCGTTCTGCCCCGTGATGCGCATGCACGGCGACCGCAAGCCCACCGAGCGGGTCGCCGCCGCGGACGGCAGCCGCAGGGCCGACAGCGGTGCGGACAACGAGCTGTGGAGCTTCGGCGAGGACGTCTACCGGATCCTCGCCCGCTACGTGCACCTGCGTGAGGACCTGCGCGACTACTCGCGCTCGGTGATGCGGGCCGCCCACGAGGCCGGGCAGCCGGTGATGCGCGCGATGTTCCACGAGTTCCCCGACGACCCCGCCTGCTGGGACCTCGCCGACCAGTACATGTACGGGCCCGACCTGCTGGTCGCCCCCGTCCTGGAGCCCGGCGTCACGTCCCGCGAGGTCCACCTGCCTGCCGGCGCCGCGTGGACGGAGCTGGCGACCGGCAGGGTGCTCGACGGCGGGCGGCGGGTCACCGCCGAGGCGCCGATCGACGTCATCCCGGTCTTCCTCCGGGACGGTGCCCAGCCCGGGCTCGTCACGGCCTTCGGCGCCGACGCGGGTGCACGATGACCGCTGTCCAGCGTGCCGCCGCGGCCCCGGCCGGTCTCGCTCCGGTCGTGGCCGCGGGCGGACGCCGCGGCATCGGGGTGGGCGAGCTCACCCTGTCGGGAGGCTTCTGGGGCACCCGCCAGCAGGTCAACGGGGACGCGACCCTCGAGCACTGCCTCTCCTGGATGGAGCGACTCGGCTGGCTCGCCAACTTCGACCGGGTGGCGACCGGGACCACCGACGAGTGCCGCCCGGGCTGGCAGTTCTCCGACTCCGAGGTCTACAAGCTCATGGAGGCCATGGTGTGGCAGGAGGTGCGGACCGGCGACCCCTGGGTGTCGCGCCAGCTGGCCGCCCTCACCGCCCGGATCGGCGCCGCCCAGGACGAGGACGGCTACCTCAACACCGCCTACGGGCACGCCGGCCAGGCGCCGCGCTACAGCGACATGTCCTCGGGGCACGAGCTGTACTGCACCGGCTTCCTCCTGCAGGCGGCCGTCGCGCGGTTCCGCACCGCGGGGCCGGACCCGTTGGTCGAGATCGCGCGCCGTGCCGCCGACCACGTCTGCCGCGAGTTCGGGCCCGACGGGACGGTCGCGATCTGCGGCCACCCGGAGATCGAGCTCGGCCTGGTCGAGCTCGGACGGGCGCTCGACGAGCCGCGCTACGTCGAGCAGGCCCGGCTGTTCCTCGAGCGGCGGGGCCGGGGACTCCTCGACCCGATCCCGCTGCTCGGGCCCGCGTACTTCCAGGACGACCAGCCGGTCCGGGAGGCCGAGGTGTGGCGTGGCCACGCCGTGCGGGCCCTGTACCTCGCCGCCGCGGCCGTCGACGTCGCGGTGGACACCGGCGACGCCGAGCTGGTGGACGCCGTCGAGCGGCAGTGGACCCGGACGGTCGAGCGGCGCACCTACCTCACCGGCGGCATGGGGTCGCGGCACCAGGACGAGGGGTTCGGCGAGGACTGGGAGCTCCCCGCTGACCGGGCGTACTGCGAGACCTGCGCCGGCATCGCCTCGGTCATGGTCAGCTGGCGGCTCTACCTGGCCACCGGGGACGTGCGGTACCCCGACCTCATCGAGCGCACGATGTTCAACATCATCGCGACCTCGCCGCGGGCGGACGGTCGAGCGTTCTTCTACGCGAACCCGCTCCAGCAGCGCACGGCGGGTACGGAGGCGGACGCCGAGCAGGTCAACCCCCGGGCGGAGGGTGGGCTCCGCGCGCCCTGGTTCGAGGTGTCCTGCTGCCCGACGAACGTCGCCCGCACGCTCGCGGCCTGGCAGGCCTACGCCGCCTCCGTCGAGGGCGACACGCTGACCCTGATGCAGTACGCGACCGGCGAGCTGCGCGTCGAGCTCGACTCGGGCGTCCTGGTGCTCCAGGTGCGGACCGAGTACCCGGCGGCGGGGACCGTCGAGCTCGAGGTGGTCCAGACGCCCGGACCGCGGGCCTCGCTCCGGCTGCGCGTGCCGGACTGGGCGCACGGGGCCACGCTGACGCGGGTTCCGGCGCCCGGCCACGCGACGGACCCGGGCCGCGTCGTCGACCCCGGGTGGGCCGTGCTCGACGACCTGCGCGTCGCGGACGTGTGGCGCCTGGACCTCCCGACCGCGCCGCGCCTGACCTGGCCGGACCCGCGGATCGACGGCCTGCGCGGCACGGTGGCCGTCGAACGCGGCCCCGTGGTGCTCTGCCTCCAGTCGCGTGACCTGCCCGGTGCGCCCGACCTCACCGACCTGTGCCTAGACGTCGACGCACCGCTCGCGGACACGGGCGACGGGGCGGCGGTGACGCTGGTGTCCGCCGCGGACCGTCCCGCGCGCCCCGGCCACCCGCCGTACGGTCCGGCCGAGGTGTCCGGCGGCGCCGGGCGCGGGTCTCAGCATGCCCGGCTCGTCCCGTACCACTCGTGGGCCCAGGACGGGCCGACGGCCATGCGGGTGTTCCTGCCGGTCGCCACGGACGTCGGCTCGGGCTAGTCGGCTACGGCGCCGGTGGGACCGACGCAGGTCCGTCCGCAGTCACTTCCCGGCGGACGTCCCCTTGGTGCCCTTGCCGCCCAGATCGGTGACAGCCCCGGTCGCTCCGTGGACCTTGGGCTTCTTCTCCTGCTTGGGCTTGCGGGCCTCGCGGCCGCCCTTGTTCTTCGACGCCATCGGATGTCCCTCCGTCGCAACACGTGCCGTGGTGCTGGGCGCCGCGGTCTGAGGTGGCTCACGCTACGCCCGTCGGTGAACCCGGGCGCCCGCTCCCTCGACCGGACCCACGTCCGGCCGACCCTCAGGGCGCGAGCGTGTTCGCGAACACCTGCCACGCCAGCAGCGACTTCGCGACCAGGCTCAGCGTGATGTAGGCGCGCTCACCCACCAGGTAGTCCTTCCAGCGGCCGACCTGCTTGTACTGCAGCCACTGGTTGATCGCGAAGGTGTTGAACAGCAGGAAGATCGACACGATGATCCCGTAGACGAAGGCCGGCGGCTCGGCGCCGGACGTCGAACCGGGCGCGATCAGCAGGAACACCACGGCGAGCCACGGGACGATGCCGACCATGCTGCCGAAGACGAAGGGCAGCATCCCGCCCTCGCCGGGCACCTCGTACTTCTCCTGGACCCAGCCGAACAGGATCATCGCCGCGTTGACGGCGAAGATCGCGCTGAGCGCGATGATGTCGGTGATCCCGGTGATCTGTGCGATGAGGAAGATCATGATCGAGGACGACAGCCCGTACTCGACCCATCTGGCGATGTTGCGCTGCTGGGCCAGGCCCGCGGCGTAGCGCCGGAAGCCGGCGGGGGTGACGAGCCACAGGTGGGCGATCGCGCTCAGCGCGAAGAAGCCGAACACGCCCCAGGCCAGCTGCACGTCGAACAGCGCGACGCGCTCGAAGTTCGTCGACCCGGGCGGCCCGCCCAGGTACTGGGCGGTGACCGGCAGGCGGAAGTCGGTGGCGAGCAGCACGATCGCGACGGCCTGGACCGCGTGCACCACCCCGGCGACCAGGTTGTAGCGGCGCAGGCCGGCGAGTCTCTCGGCCGGGATCTCGATCGGGGTACGGGTGGCCATGGCTGGTTCTCCTGGGATCGGGACCGTGTCGAGTCCGGGACCGTGTCCTGCTCAGGGCTCCCCGTTGAGCAGCGCCGTGAGCTCGTCGACCTCGTGCCTACGGTGCTCAGGATGGCGCAGCGGGTGGTGCTGCGCGACCCGGTAGTGCGGGCGCAGCCCGAGCACGGCGAAGGTGCTCGCGGTGAACACCAGGACAGGCAGCACCGCGCCTGCGGCGACGAACGCGCCTGAGGCGCGGCCCTCGCCCGCTAGTCTCGCCCCGGACGACCCCCGGCGACCTGGAGGTGCGCATGGCGGCGGATCCGCTCCAGCTCTTCCCCGGCAAGGTGTTCATCTCCACCGCGCTCGAGGCGCTGGTGACCAAGACCCACATGTCCGGTGAGCTGCGCAACCGCTACCTGCAGCGTGCGGCGATGGCGGGGTTCCTCATCGGGCTGTTCTACGTGACGTCGTACGGGGTGCGCGTCGCGTTCGAGCAGCTGCCGGCCGCGGGCGCGGGCTCCTTCGCCGGGGTCGGAGCGGTGGCCGGGGCGTTGACCTTCGGCTGGGCCCTGGTGTTCATCTACTACACCAAGTCCGAGCTGCTGACCTCCAACATGATGCTGGTGATGGTCGGCGCGTACTACCGGCGCACCGGGTGGCGCCACGCGCTGCGCCTGCTGACCCTGTGCTACCTCGGCAACCTCGTGGGCGGGCTGGTGCTCGCCGGGCTGCTGCGGCTGTCGTCGCTCACCGACGGTGCGGTGATGGACCTCATGGTCGCCTCGGTGGACCACAAGCTCGACTACGTGGCCTCGGGCCCCGGCGGCTGGGGCGACCTGCTGGTCCGGGCCATCCTGTGCAACTTCTGCATCAACATCGCGATGCTCATGGTCTACAACGGCCTCATCAAGGACGACCTCACGCGGTCGCTGGTGATGATCGTCGCGGTGTTCATCTTCGCGTTCCTCGGCCTGGAGCACTCGGTGGCCAACACGGTGCTGTTCCTGGTGGTCGGCCTGGCGCACGGCGTGCATGTCGGGCTCGCGGCGGGCAACGTGGCGATCGCGCTGGTGGGCAACTTCATCGGCGGCGGGCTGCTGATCGGCACCTACTACGCCTACGTCAACGACGACCGGAAGTGGCATCCGCGCAGCGCCAACGAGGGTGCGCTGCCTGACACGGAGGCGTGACGGAGCGCGGCGTCCAGGGCCGCAGCGCCGTCAGGCCGTCCCCTCGCCGTCGAGGACGGCGTCCAGCAGGCCGGGGAAGGCGGAGTCGAGGTCCTCGCGCCGCAGGGAGACGATGCGGTTGCGCCCGCGGGGCTCGTTGCGGATCACGCCGGCCTCGCGCAGCACCTTCATGGTGTGCGACTTGGTCGACTTCGGCAGCGGGGGCTCGACGGCGAGACAGTCGGCCATCTCCTGGGGGCCCGATGCGAGCTGGCGGACCAGGTCCAGGCGTACCGGGTCGCTCAGGGCGAAGAGCACCTGGGTGAGCTCGAGGTCGTCCCGCGCCGGGTGTGGGAGGGGCCGGCCGCTCGTCATGGTTCGATTCTAGTTGAACGATCGTCGACAGGCGCCTACGCTCAGACAGTTCCAGAAGTATCGAACGATAGGACTGCCATGTCGGTCAGCACGGTCCCCCTCAGCAGCCCGTCGACGCGCCGGGCCGCGTCCTTCGGCCTCGCCGCCGTCGTGCCCGTCGCCGTGCTCGTCGGAGCCAGCGCACCCTCGCCCTTCTACCCGGTCCTCCAGGACCAGCTGGGGTTCTCGACGTCGACCCTGACCGGCATCTTCGCGGTCTACGCCGGCGCCCTCCTGGTGGCGCTCCTGGTCGCCGGCTCGCTGTCGGACCACGTCGGACGCCGGCCCGTCCTCTCGGGCGGCCTGGTCGCCCTCGCGGGCAGCATGCTCCTGTTCGGCGCGGCGCGGTCCACCGGCGCCCTGCTGGTCGCCCGGGTGGTCCAAGGCGTCGCGACCGGGGTGCTCACCGCCACGATGGCCGCCGCGGTGGCGGACCTTGCGCCGGCCGACCGGCCGGTGCGCGGCACGCTGGTCAACAGCGCCGGCCCGTTCGTGGGCCTGGCGATCGGCGCCCTGGTCGGCGGGTTCCTGCTGGACCGGGTGCCCGGGGTGCGCGGCGAGCTCTTCGCGACGGTCGCCGCCGTGCACCTGCTGCTGGCCGCGCTGGTGTGGGCGCTGCCGGAGACCTCGCCGCGGCACTCCGAGGTGTGGCGCTCGCTGCGACCCCGGGTCGGGGTGCCGGCCGGGGCGCGCTCGGTGTTCTGGCGCAGCGTCCCCGCCCTGGTCGCGACCTGGGCCACCGGCGGCCTGTACCTCTCGCTCGGCGCGCCGCTGGCCGGGAGCGTGCTGCACGTGACGAGCCACGTGGGTCAGGCGGCGGTGGTGGCGCTGCTGATGGCCGCCGGGGCGGTCGCCGCCTTCGTCGCGGTGGGCGCGCGGCACCCGCGCAATGTCGCCCTGACCGGCACGACGCTGCTCGCGGTCGGTAGTGCCCTCACGGCCGGTGCGGTGGTGGACGCGTCCGCCGCCCTCGTCGCGATCGGCACCGTCGTCGCCGGCGCCGGGTTCGGCTCGGCGTTCAACGGGGTGCTGCGCGCACTGTCGCCCACCGTCCCCACGGAGCAGCGAGGTGAGCTGTTCGCGGCGGTCTACATCGTGAGCTACCTCGCCTTCGGGCTGCCGACGATCGTGGCCGGGCTCGTGGTGGCGCACGCGGGGCTGCCGACGACGGTGGTGCTCTACGGCGCGACGGTCGCCGCCCTGGCCGCGACCGCGGCCTTGCTGCGGGTGCGTGACTGACGGTCGAAGGCCGCTGCGCCGGTGGTCTCGGCGCGGAGGCGTCGGGCGCTGGGACCGGATCGGCCCCGGGTGGTCTCGGTCGGTCGTCGGCGGCAAGCGTCGCCACGGCTCAGGGCCGCGCTCAGGTCTGCGGCTTCAGCACCGCGATGAGCTCGTCGATCTCGTGCCCGCGGTGCTCGGGGTGGCGCAGCGGGCGGTGTCGCGCGACGCGGTAGTGCGTCCGCCGACCCACCCGCTCGCGGGTGAGGTATCCCGACTCCTCCAGGTCGCCCAGGATCGTCAGGGTGGCTCGTTCGCTGATGCCCACCCGGGCGGCGATATCGGCCACCCGGGTGGTGCGGTCCGCGGCCACGACCAGCAGGACCTGCGCGTGGTGGGTCAGGAACGTCCACCGGGGTACCTCGGGTCGGGGCCGGTCCTCGGGCTCTGGCACGGAAGCCATCATGGCGTCGGCGCCCCCTCCCGCGCGGGCCGCCGACGCCCCCACACGGGCTCGAGCTCGTCGAGCTCGGCGGCGGTGGCGAACCGGAAGGGCGGCTCGGCCGGCGCTGCCACGGACCGCCGACCCTGACCGCGGGTGGCCCGCAGGCTCGCAGCCAGCGCGACCGCCAGGATCGTCACGATCACCGCGAGCGACACCCAGGTGGGCACGTAGTAGAGGTCGATCTTGAGGATCATCTTGAGGCCCACCCACACCAGGACCAGGGCCAGGCCCGTCTTGAGGTAGACGAACCGGTGGACCAGATCGGCCAGCAGGAAGTACATCGCGCGCAGCCCGAGCACGGCGAAGGCGTTCGCGGTGAACACCAGGAACGGCTCGTCGGTCACCGCGAAGATCGCCGGGATCGAGTCGACCGCGAAGATGATGTCGGTGACCTCGACCAGCACGAGCACCGCCAGCAGCGGGGTTGCGAGCAGCACCCCACCACGCCGCACCACGAACCGCTGCCCGTGGTAGGCGTCGGTCATCGGCACCCAGCGGCGGAACAGCCGCAACGTGCGCGAGCGCGTGGGATCGATGTGCTCGTCGCGTGCCCGCAGCATGCGGTAGCCCGTGACCAGCAGGAACGCCCCGAAGAGGTACAGGACCCAGGAGTAGCGCTCGATGAGCACCGCGCCCGCGGCGACGAACGCGCCGCGGAACACCAGCGCGCCGACCACCCCCAGGAACAGCACCCGGTGCTGGTACTGCCGGGGCACGGCGAAGTAGGTGAGCAGGATCGCCCAGATGAAGACGTTGTCCACCGCGAGCGACTTCTCGATGAGGTACCCGGCGAAGTACTCGCCGCCTCGATCGGCGCCGTAGACCTGCCAGACGAAGGCCCCGAAGCCGACGCCGACGGCCACCCACGCCGCCGACCAGGCGGCGGCCTCGCGCACGCCGATGACGTGGGCGCGGCGGTGGGCGAGAAGGTCGACGGCGAGCATCGCGACGATCAGCCCGATCACCGCGAGCCAGAGCCAGAAGGGTGTGTCCACCGGAGCCTCAGAACCTGTCGAGGACGGTCAGGGCGACACCGTCGTGCTCGCCGAGCGCGCCGTCGGACACCAGGGCGACCCAGCCGCCGCGGTGCAGCACGGTCTCGATGAGCTCGTCGACCAGGTCGTCGATGACGTCGGGGTGGTCGACGTCGGCCGCGGGGGTCAGATGGTCGCCGTCGGGGCTGAGCCGGGCCGGCACGAAGAGCCCTTCCTCCACCGCGAGCATCTCCGGGCGCTCGCGTCGGGCCGCGAGCCACGCCGCGGCCATCCCGCTCACCGCGCGCCCCTCGCCGACCCGGCGGTCCACGAGGGCCAGGGCCTCCGTCTCCCGGGAGCGCAGGTACGACTCGACGACCGGGCGGATCCGGGCGGCCAGCTGGTCCAGCGGTGCGCCGGCGAGGTTGCCGGTCACGGTGCCGGCCAACCGCCCCAGGTGCCGCGAGAGGCCCGTGAAGATCGTCAGGAGCTTGGCCGGACCGACCACGATCAGAGGCATGGGGCGGGCGGCGAGGTGCGCGCCGAGCGCGTCGTCGACGTCGCGCAGGAACGCGGTCACCTCGGCGTCGCGCAGCCGCGGCCGGTCGGGGTGCCGGCCCCGGGGAGCGCGGTCGTCGCGCCCCCGCTCGAGCGGGAAGCGGCGCCCGGGTGCCGGGCGCACGCTGCCGAACACCCCTTCGTACAGCTGGACCTGCCGCTCGGAGAGGACAAGGACGCTGTGCCGCGGCGTGCGGTGCATCGCGCGCACGAGGTCGCGGGTGGCGAACGTGGGATCCACGACGGCGCGGTCGACCACCTCGACGGGAAGCGTGAGCCGCAGCGAGGTCGAGGCGTTCACGAAGAGCGCCACCGCGGCTCCGGTCGGGTCGGCCGCGGCCGCGTCGACCACCCGGTCGACCTCGTGGAGCAGGTGCTGGTGCGCGTCCGACCCGGCGTCCTCCGCCGCGATCCGGTCGGCGACCTGTCGCGCCAGCCCGCGCAGCCGGGAACGGTCGGTCTGGTGCATCGACGCGCCGGGTCGGGTGTGCATGAGGATCGACACCGACGGGTAGGCGCGCGCCCCCTGCAGGCGCAGGACGAGGGCGGGGTCGGGCGGGCCGACCTGCGGCGACGTCGCCGCGGACGGGCGTGCGAGAGCAGCTTGCGTGGTGGTCATCGGTTCCTCCGGTCCAGCGGTGACCGGAGGTCTCTCCCGGCCCTCAGGGCCCGGCTCGCCGGGCCGGCATGGGCCGGCCGTCCTGACGACGAAGCACGCTCGGGGATACTCCCCTCCTGGGAGATAAGTGAAGCACGCTTCATGTGTTTGCGCCAGACGAGCCGCGTGTGACGCCCGGCGCATGCCGAGGTGGATGGGCAGGAGGGCCGCGGCTCTCGGGCGGACCGAGAGGAGGCGGCCTGAGGCGGACTCCGCTCACCCGACCGACGTGGGCCGATCGGGCGATTCGGGTCGAACGTCATTGCTGCTGTCCGTTTTGCCCGAGTACGGTCCAGGGAGCAGGTTCCCCAAGGGAACGCCATGAGATCGGTATCACGAAGGGGGCAGGGGGGTGGTGCGGGGGCGGACGATCTCAGCGGCCGGTCCGCTGCCCGCACGGCCGCGACGCCCAGCCACCGATGGGAGCTCGTGACATGACCGCGACCGACGCCGGGCCTGCCGATGTCTGGACCATGTTCCTGGCGACGGCCCAGAGGTCGCCGGCGGCCGTGGCCATCGAGTCGCCCGGTGCCTCCCTGACGTTCGAGGAGGTCGTCGCGGCCTCCCGCCGGCTGGCCGCCGCCTTCGGCGACGCCGGCCTGGGCTCGGGCTCGGTGGTTCACCTGGCGCTGGGGAACACCCCGACGTTCCTCCCGGCCTTCCTGGCGCTGCGCTCGATGGGCGTCACCGTGGGGCTGGTCTCCTCCCGCTCCCGGGACTCCGAGCTCCAGGCGGTGTCGGAGCAGATGCCGCCGGACGCCTTCCTCGTGGCCTCCGACCTGGTCCCGGTGGTCCTGCACGCCGTGGGCGGGACCGAGGTGGCGGTGGGCTCCCTGGGCGCCGGGCACCCCGACCTCACGCTCGTGCGGCAGCAGCCGTCGGAGCCCCGGCCGGCCGGGGACCTCGCCATCGTGAAGTTCACCTCGGGATCCACCGGCAGGCCCAAGGGCGTGGGCATGACCGAGCGGAGCCTGGTCGCCGAGGCGCACAACTGCGTGGCGACCTTCGGGCTGCGAGCCGGTGACCGGGTGGTCGCGCCGGTGCCGCTCTCGCACGCCTACGGCTTCCACCTCGCGATCCTGCCCGTCCTCCTCGCGGGCACGTGTGCGGTGGCCCACGCCTCGTTCATCCCCAAGCTCGTCCTCGGCGCGCTCGCGCACCCGGCCACGGCGATGTTCCTCGGCGTGCCGAGCATGTACCGGGTGCTGCTCGAGACCGGCCGCGCCGACGCCCCGGACCTGTCGCACGTGCGCTACATGGCGTCGGCCGCAGCCCCGCTCCCGCCCAGCCTCGTGGCGCGGTTCCACGAGGCGTGGGGCATCGCGGTCTGCAACGTCTACGGGTCCTCCGAGACCGGCTTCGCGGCCGCGAACGTGCCCAGCGAGGCGCTCGACCACCCCGGGTCCGTCGGCCGGCAGGCGATCGCCGTGCAGGTCCGGGCCATCGACGAGGACGGCAACACGCTTCCCCCCGGCGAGGAGGGCGAGATCGCGGCCAGCGGCCGCGGCGTGGGCAGCGGCTACGTCAGCGGCGAGCGCGCCGAGGCCTTCATCGACCTCGGCGACGGCGTCACGGAGTACCGGACCGGCGACATCGGGGTGATCGATGCCGACGGCTATATCTTCCTGCTCGGCCGTCGTGACCACGTCATCAACGTCGGCGGCCTCAAGGTCTATCCCGCCGAGGTCGTGCGCGCGCTGGAGCAGGTCCCCGGGGTGACCGGCGCGCGCGCCTTCGCCGCCAAGGACCCGCAGGGCGAGGAGGTCGTGCACGCCGCCGTCACCGTCTCCGGTCCCACGTCCGAGTCGGAGATCCTCGCGTTCTGCCGGTCGAACCTCGCCGAGCACAAGGTGCCCCGGCAGGTGCAGGTCGTCGACTCCCTCGAGTCCGCGGAGGAGACCAAGATGAGCAAGCTGAGCGGAGGCGCGTGATGGAGACCGCACAGGTCGTGGACCGGCTGCGCACCGTGCTGTCGGCGTCGGTCCTCGGCGACCGGGGTGGCGAGGTGGCCGGCGACGTGCCCTTCGGCCACGAGGGGGTCGGTCTCGACTCGCTCGCGCTCGTGCACCTGCTGACCAGGATCGAGAAGGAGTTCGACGTCGAGCTGCCCTACGACATGTGGGCCGACGCCTCGCGCCTCTCGCTGGACGACTGCGCCGCCGCGATCACGCGGGTGCGAACCCCAGGAGGCCCGCCCGGGTAGCCCGCCCACCCCACCACCGCTCTCCGAGCGAGGAGACGTTCCATGCCACCCCCACCTCTGGCTGCCGGAACCGCCACCGTCCGAGACCTCACGCGCAACCAGCTGAACATCTGGCTGGGTCAGCAGGCTGCCCCCGGGCTCCCCGTGTTCAACGAGCTCGCCGTGGTCGTCATCGACGGGCACGTCGATCGCGGCCTCTTCGACCGAGCGTTCCAGGCGGTCATCGACGGGACCGACGCGCTGCGCCTCGCCGTCGACGACGAGGCCCCCGAGCCGCGGTTCCGGGTGCGCGAGCGGCTGAGCTACCGCTCGCCCCTGGTCGACCTGTCCGGCGAGCCCGACGCGGAGGTGGCGCTGGAGGAGTGGGCCAGGGGCTATGCGGACCTGATGCTCGACCTCTCCGACCGGCTGTTCGACTCGACCCTGGTGCGGCTGTCGGAGGACCGGTGGGCGTGGGCCCTGCTCCAGCACCACCTCGTGACGGACGCGACCTCCCTGACCCTCCTCGTCGAGCGGCTCAGCGACCGGTACCGGCAGCTCGCGGACACCGGCGAGCTGCGGCCGGTGGACCACCCGCAGCTGGTCGACTACATGTCCGGGCTCGAGGAGCTCACGAGCGCTCCCGGGTACGCCGCGACCGAGGCGTTCTGGCAGGAGCGGATGACCGGCGCCCCGCCGCCGATGGTCTTCTTCGACGGCCGGTCGCTCGCGCGGGACTCGCTGCACCGTCGTGAGCGTCACGACGTCGCCCTGGGCGCCGAGATGTCCCGCCGCATCCGGGACCTCGCCGGGCAGGACGGTATCCGCCTGGTGTCCGAGGACTTCTCGCTGTTCAGCGTGTTCGCGGCGGCGTTGTTCACCCAGCTGTACCGCACCAGCGGCGAGCCGCGGCGCTCCATCGGCGTGCCGTGGCAGAACCGGCCGTCCGAGGCGGCGGACACCGTCGGGCTGCTGATGGAGCAGGACCCGTTCACCGTCACGGTGGGTGACGACGACTCCTTCCGCAGCGTCGTCGCCAAGGTGCACCGCGAGGCGCTCACCGTGATGCGCCACCTGCCCTACGCCGCCGGCAACCCCGGCGGCCGGCTGTACGACGTCGCCCTCAACGTGGTCAAGGTCGCGGTCGGTGACGTCGCCGGCATGCCGGCGCACACGCGCTGGTACCGGCCCACGTGGGGCGAGGGGAGCGTCCTCCTGCACGTGCACGACCTGGCCGGCACCGGCGAGCTGACGCTCTCGTTCGACTTCAACACCGAGCTGTTCAGCCCGACCCAGCGCGAGTCGTGGATCGCCCAGTTCCGCCGGCTCCTGGAGTCGTGCACCCGCGACCCGGGGACACCGATCGCGGCGATGGAGATCCTGCCGGACGAGGAGCGTGCGCGCCTCGCCGCCTGGAACGAGACGGGCCGTGACTACCCTCGCGGATCGACCACGATCGACCTGGTCGAGGCCCGGGCGGCCGAACGCCCGCAGGACCGGGCGGTCACCTTCGGCGAGGAGACGGTCACCTACGCCGAGCTCCTGCGGCGGGTGGACCGCCTGGCGGGGGAGCTGCAGGCGCACGGCGCCGGTCGAGGCACGTTCGTGGGGGTGTGCCTGCACCGTTCGATCGACATGCTCGTCGCGGTCCTGGGCGTCATGCGGTCCGGGGCCGCCTACGTCCCCCTGGACCCGGCCTTCCCCGCCGACCGCCTGGACTTCATGCTCGAGGACTCGGGGAGCACCGTCCTGGTCACCCAGCGTGCCCTGGCCGGGGCGGTCTCCGCGGACGGGTGCGCCGTCCTGATGGTCGAGGACGTCGCCGACGCGGCGACCGGCGCGGGGGAGGGACGCGCGCCGAGCCCCGTCCGGGCGACTCCGGACGACCTGGCCTACGTGCTGTACACCTCCGGTTCGACCGGACGGCCCAAGGGCGTCGAGGTGCCGCACCGCGCGCTGACCAACTTCCTGTGGTCCATGCGTGAGACGCCCGGCTGCGGCCCGGACGACTCGCTGCTCGCGGTCACCACGCTGTCCTTCGACATCGCCGGGCTCGAGCTGTTCCTGCCGCTGATCAGTGGCGGGCACGTCGAGATCGCCTCCCGCGCCGACGCGATCGACGGCCGGCGGCTGCGCGAGCGGCTGGACCGCGGCGGCATCACGATCCTGCAGGCCACCCCGGCGACCTTCCGGATCCTGCTGGACGCCGGCTGGACCGGCACGCCCGGCCTCACCGTGCTGGTGGGCGGCGAGCCCCTGCCGCCGGAGCTGGTGGGCCCGCTGCTCGACGGCACGGAAGCGCTGTGGAACATGTACGGCCCGACGGAGACCACCATCTGGTCCTCCGTCGACCGGATCGTCTCGCCCGACGACCCGATCACCGTTGGCCACCCGATCGCGAACACCACGTTCCACGTCCTGGACCGGGGCGGCCGGCCCACCCCCGTCGGCGTGCCCGGCGAGCTGTACATCGGCGGGGACGGGCTCGCCCGCGGCTACCACGACCGACCCGAGCTCACGGCCGAGCGCTTCGTCACCGTCCCGACCTCCACCACGCCCGACGCGCGGCTGTACCGCACCGGCGACCTGGTCCGCTTCGCCGAGGACGGCAAGGTCGTCCACCTCGGGCGCCTGGACAACCAGGTCAAGATCCGCGGCTTCCGCATCGAGCTCGGGGAGATCGAGACGATCCTCGGCGAGCACCCGGCGGTCCGCCAGGCGGTGGTCGACGCCCGCTCGGTCGGCGCCGCCACCCCGGTCCTGGTCGCGTACTACGTCGCCCGGGACGGCGAGGAGCCCACGGCGCAGGACCTGCGCGAGCACCTGCGCGCCGCCCTGCCGGACTACATGGTGCCGAGCCACATCGTCGCGCTCGACAGCGTGCCCCTGACGCCCAACGGGAAGGTCGACCGCAAGGCCCTGCCGGACGTCGACGACGCCCAGGCCGCCGTCGGCCGCAGCCTGGTCCCGCCGCGCACGCCGGTCGAGCGGCAGCTCGCCGGGATCTGGGCGCAGGTGCTGCACACCGAGCGGATCGGGGTGCACGACGACTTCTTCGAGATCGGCGGTCACTCGCTGCTCGCGTTGCAGATGCTCAACAAGGTGGTGGCGGAGCTGGGGGTCGACGTCCCGCTGGACCGGATGATCGAGGCCTCGACGGTCGAGGCCCTCGCGGCCGTTGTCGAGTCGATGCGCGGCCCGGACGCCGACGACGGCTACGTGGAGGCTCTCACCGGGGTGTGGCGCGAGGTCCTGGGCGTCCAGGACGTCTCGCCGGACGACGACTTCCTGGCGCTCCAGGGCGACCGCGACCTGGTCGACGAGCTGCTGGCTCGGACCCGCCGGGCCGTCGGGGTCGTGGCCGAGGGCCTGTCGGCGGGCGACTTCCGGCGCCGGCCGACCATCCGCGCGATGGCCGAGACCCTGCGCCGCAACGAGGCGCCGACGCCCTCGCTGGTCGTGCCGCTGCGATCGACCGGGTCCAAGACCCCGCTGTTCCTGGTGCACGCCGGGGGCGGCTACGTGTTCTTCTACCGGGCGCTCGCCGAGGAGCTCGACCCCGAGCGGCCCGTCTACGGCGTGCGCGCCGAGTCCGCACGGGACGCCGGCGGACGGGCCTTCGTCGACGCGCCCCGCCTCGAGGACGTGGCGGCGCACTACGTCGAGGAGGTCGTCGCGGTGCAGCCCACCGGTCCGTACCTGCTCGGCGGTGCGTGCGCCGGAGGGATCATCGCGTTCGAGATGGCCCGCCAGCTGCTGGCCCGGGGTGAGACGCTGGCCGGCCCGGTCCTCCTGTTCGACTCGTTCCTGAGCAACAACCCCTACGTCGAGGGGGAGGACCTCACGGCGCTGCGCGCCGCGCGGCTCTACCCCGAGCCGAGGGTGGCACGGGTGGCGCGCAGCGCGCGGCGCGCGCTGGCGGAGGCGAGGTCGCTGGGGCTCGTCGCGGGCGCGGCCCACGCCCTCCGCACCGGGTTCCGCTTCGCCGGGCGAGCGCTGCGCCGGGTCGTGCGGCCGTCGGGCCCCCGGCTCCTGCCGGGCGAGGTGGCGATCCCGGACGCCGGGCCGGCCACGGCCGGGTCCAGCCCGGACGCGCTGCGGGTCCGCGAGATGGCCGAGTCGGTGAACGTTGCGGTCCGGCTGTCCAACGGCTACCACCCGCAACGGTTGCCGGTGGGTCTGGTGTGCTTCGAGGCCCCGCAGCTCGGACCGTCCGGGTTGTCGTGGAGCGGCGTCGCGGCCGGTGGGATCGTGGTGCACCGCGCCGTCGGCGACCACTTGGACATGGTGGAGCACCCCGAGGTGACCCGGACCGCGAGCCTGGTGGACGAGGCGCTGGCCGGCGTCGTGTGACGGCGGCGCGCGGCGCCGGCGGTCACACGGCGCGTGCGCCCTCGGGTGCAGGGTCGGTGCTGATGCGCGCGTGCAGGTGCATGTCGTGCCAGCCGTCCGCGTGGAGCACCGCGCTGCGCAGCGTCCCCTCCGCGCGGAAGCCCGCGGCCAGCGCGACACGGCACGACCCCGGATTGGCCGTGGAGTGCATGAGGTCGAGCCGATGGAACCCCGTCTCGAACGCCCACCCGACGAGGGCCTCGACGGCGGCCCGTGCCACACCCCGGCCTCGCGCGGCGGGCATGGTCCAGTAGACGAGCTCGCCGGACCCGTCCCCGGGGTGCATGACCCGGAACCCGACGCGCCCGAGAACACGGTCCTCGTCGCCGGCGACGGCCCAGCTGGCGGCGTTCTCGGCGCGCCACCCGGCGCGCCAGCGTTCGATGGTCTGCGCCGCCTCCTGCGGGTCGAGCGTGAGCGCGTGCCAGCGGCGGATCGCGTCGTCGGAGTAGGCCGCGACGAGCTCGGCGACGTCCGTGTCCCGCCAGGGTCGAAGCACGACACCCCGGCCCGAGACGGTCGGCTGCGCCGCAGCCCCGAGGGTGCCCGACGCGATCACGGGAGCGACGAGGAAGCTCATGCGGCCATCCTCGCGCGTCGCCCCCGGGCCACCTACTCATCGAGGGCGAGTACGCCTGGCGGGTCCTACCGCATCAGCGCGCGAGGGAACGCGAGCGCCGCGAGCACCGACGCCGCGGTCGCGGCGGCCAGCACCCAGAAGACGCGGATCACCGTCGCGTCGGTGATCGCCAGCCCCAGGGCCAGGACCAGCAGGGCACCGATCCCGTTCGCCAGCCCGAGGGCGATCCCGGATCCCATCGAGCGGTTCTCGGGGAAGATGTCCTGCCCGATGAGCACGCCGGGAGAGGCGGTGAGGAACAGCGCGGGCCCCAGGAATGCCGCGGCGGCCCACACCGCGGGGCCGTCCAGGTAGGCCACCGGCAGGATCAGCGCCGCCGTCGCCACCGCCGAGACGACCAGCACCGGCCGGCGGCCGAACCGGTCGGCGAGGTGGCCGCCCGCGAGGTCGCCGATCACCCCTGACACGATGATCGTCGTGATGAGCGAGGCGCCGGCGACCAGGCTGCTGCCTCGCACGTGCCACAGCACCGGCAGGAAGGTGACCAGCCCGAAGCTGGTCAGCGCGCGGGTCCCGCGATAGCCGAGCAGCAGCGCGAGCGGACGGCCGTGCTCGCGCCAGCGGATCCGGCCCACCGCGCGCGGCCGGGCCGGCAGGTCCGGGGCCCAGCGCAGCAGCAGGGCGACGGTCACCAGCCCCGGGATCGCGATGATCCACAGGTACTCCAGCCCCAGGTGGGTGGCGACGAGGCTCGCGGCCACCGGCCAGATGCCCCTGCCGAGCTCGCCGCCGACCAGGAACACGGAGGTGGGCAGGCCCTGCCTGCCGCGGAGCAGGCTCCGCACGCCGGACAGCGCCTGGGGGTGGAAGAGGGCGCTGCCCAGTCCGATCATCAGCAGCAGCACGATGAGCATGCCCAGGTCGTGGGTCACGCCGAGCAGCGCCCCGCCCGCCGAGCTCAGCAGCAGGCCCAGGACCACCAGCCAGCGGCCTCCGACCCGGTCTGCCACCCACCCGAGCAGCGGCTGCAGCGCCTGGCCGACCGTCAGCGACGCGATCAGGACGCCGGCCATCTGGACGGGCTGGTGCACCGCGACGAGCACGGCCGGCAGCACCCCGGGCAGGTAGTTCGCCGCACCGTCGTTGAGCAGGTGCGCCCAGGTGAGGCCGGCGAGCCTGCGCGCGGGCGAGGGGGAGCCGTCCGGCTCCCCCTCGCTCCGTCATGTGTCAGCGGTTGACGACCGCCCCCCACGGGAGGTGGTAGCTGCCGTCGGCCCCGCAGTCGACGTCCACGTAGCCGTCGTACAGACCGGTCGCGGCCGCCCGGGCTCCGATGAAGTCGACGGTGAGCGTCGACCCGGCGATGCTGGCGCTCGCGTACGCCGAACCCGTCGTGTCGACGACCGAGCAGGCGCTGCTGCTCATCGCGATGTCGACCGAGCCGTTCGCCGGAGCGTTGCCCTTGAACACCCCGAACGAGGCGTTCGCCGGGTAGAACGTCACCGCCGCGGCGTCGGCCGCCGGGAGGCTGATCAGGCCGCCGCCCTGCTCCCACACCGAGCCGCCGGGCTTGGAGGCGTCGGCGGTGGTGACCAGCGCGGACTTCACGTCCTGCGGCGTCCAGGTCGGGTGTGCGCCCAGGAGTGCCGCGGCTGCCCCGGCGACGTGCGGGGACGCCATCGACGTGCCGTTGTACAGCTCCCAGCTGGTCCCGGTGATGCCTGCGTAGGTGAACTGGACCGTCGAGGACAGGATGTTCACGCCGGGGGCCACCACGTCGGGCTTGACCGCGTAGGTGAACGGCACGGGCCCGCGGCTGGAGAAGTCGGCCAGCAGGTCCGGCGTCTCGGGCACGATCACCGGCGCGGTGATGACCGCGTCGGCTCCGGCCTCGAGCGCCTTGCCGGCGTCGTAGCTGACCATGACGGCCGGGATCTGGTCGTCGTAGCCCGGGGTCGTCGCCATGCCGATCGGGTCCTGGCCGGCGTAGGTGTAGACGATCGCACCGGCCGCGCCCGCCGCCTTGGCGTTGGCGATCTTCTGGCTGAACGAGCAGGTGCCGCGGGCGATCACGACGACCTGGCCGGTGTGGTCACCGGCTCCGGCCGCCGAGCACGCCTCGTTGTCCGTGCCGCTCCAGTCGACGATGTGGTAGGTGCTGCCGTCGAAGTCCGGGAAGTCGCCGGGCACGGCCGCGTAGGTCGGACCGTTGTCGACGACCTTGATCTGCACACCCATGCCGCGGTTGTTGGTGCTCGCGCCGACCGCGATGACCTCCGACGCACTGCCGGGCGAGCCGACCGTGTAGCTGCCGGGGCCCTCGTTGCCGGCCGAGGTCACCACGACGACGCCGGCCTGGACGGCCTCGTTGGACACCTCGGCGAGGAAGTCGTGCGGGCCCTGCGGGGTACCGCCGAGGCTCATGTTGATGACGTCCATGCCGTCCTTGACGGCGTCCTCGATGGCGTGCGCGATGTCGTGCGAGAACGCCGAGCCGCCGAAGGCGACGTAGCCGGCGCCGAACATCGGGAACACGTTGTAGTCGTACAGCTCGGCGCCGGGGGCGACGCCGGACAGCGTGGTGCCGGCCGAGGCCCACGGCTCGAGGTCCGTGATCGTCGTGCCGGCGCAGCCGCCGATCGTGCCGGCCACGTGCGTGCCGTGCGAGGAGGAGAAGTAGAACGGGTCGCCGGGGGACGGGATGTAGCCGGGGCCGGCGATGGCGGGCAGCGCGGGGACCTTGGGCATGACGCCGACGCCGCTGTAGTAGATGCCGCCGAAGTGGATGGTCTTGCAGGCGAAGAACGGGTGGCTCGGGTCGATGCCGGAGTCGATCACGCCGACCTTGACGCCCTTGCCGGCGTTGTCCGCGCCTCCGATCGTGCTCCAGAACTGGTCTGCGCCGATGAGGCCGACGCTCTGGTCCATGTCGAGGGAGTACAGGTTCGAGGTCTGGGTGCGCTCGACGCCGGAGATCTTCGCGACGTTCGACAGGCTCGCGCCGTTCAGCTTGACCGCGACGGCGTTCGCCGTGACGTAGTACTGGTCCACGATCTCGGCGCTCGGCGCCACCTTGGCGAGCTGGGCGGCGAAGCGCTCGTGCTGCCGCTCCATGCGGGACAGCGCCTTGGCGTAGCCCTGCGAGGTCGGGTCGAAGCGACCGTTGGTCTTGGTCGCGTCGTCGGCTGCCGCGGGTTGGCCGTTCAGCGTGATGACGACGTAGTCGTCACTCGCCGTCGTGGTCGTCGGATCGTCGGTCGTCGTCTGGGCGCTCGCCGCGGCAGGTGCGAGTGCGCCTGCTGCGAGCACGAGAGCCGCGAGCACTGTTGTCAGTCGTCGTGACACTTCCCGATACCTTCCCTCGTTCCAGGGAGCGGCCGACACCACCGGAGTCCGGTGGAAGTCGGCGGACCGGTCACCCTTGATCGGTGAGGTCACCATATTCGGGACAAAAGTCCCGTAGGTAACGTTGCGGACGTCAATCTTCAGCGCCACGCGGGGGGTCCATGAATCAGCAACCGGCGGTCCCCGGGACGAACGGGCCGGTCGCGGCCGCGGTCGCGGACCTCGCGTCCACGCTCGGGATCGCCCCGTCCGGCGTCACCGTGAGATCGCTGGAGGACGTCACGTGGCGCGACGGGAGCCTCGGGTGCCCCGCACCGGGGATGATGTACACGCAGGCGCTCGTCGCAGGGTCGCGGCTCGTGCTCGAGGCCGCGGGCGCGACGTACGAGTACCACGCGGCGGCCGGCGGGCCGTTCTTCCACTGCCCGAACCCGGCGCCGCCGTTCCAGGGCCACAGCGCCGCCCGGTAGAGGATGGGCACACCGGGCCGGACGGAGGTGGGTGCGATGGGGCAGGGGCCCCCGGCGGCACGTGCCGCGCTCGCGGTGCTCACCCACCTCGCCCGCCAGGCGGCGCCGGTGGGGGCCGCGGCCGTGGCCCGCGACCTGGGGCTGCCGCGCTCCACGGCGTACGAGCTGCTCCAGGCGCTCGTCAGCGAGGGGTACGTCGTCCACCTCGCCGACGAGCACGCCTACGGGCTCGGGCTGAGCGCCCTCGACCTCGGCGCGGCGTACGCCCGTCAGGCACCGCTCGCCCGGATCGCCCGTCCCGTGCTCGCGGCCATGGTCGACGAGACCGGGCTGCACGCGCACCTGTCGGTGCTGCACGGCCGGGACACCCTGTACCTCGTGGAGCAGCGTGCGACCCGCGGGCCGACGCTGGTCACCGACGTCGACGTGCGGTTGCCGGCCCACCTCACGGCCAGCGGTCGCGCCGTGCTCGCGGCGCTGCCCGCCTCGCACGTGCGGGCGCTGTTCCCCAGCTCGGCCGCGCTCGTCGACCGCAACGGCTCGGGGCCCCGGACGCTCGCGGAGCTGCGGGCCGTGCTGCGCCGGGTCCGGGCCCGCGGCTGGGCCGAGGAGGACGGTGAGATCACCGAGGGCCTGGCGTCCGTGGCCGTGCCGGTGCGTGACCACCTCGACTACCCGGTCGCCGCGGTCGCGCTGACCTTCCGTGCGGACCTCGTCGCCGCGGAGCGCAGGGCAGAGCTCGCGGCGGCGGCCCGGGGCGCGGCGACGCTGATCTCCCGGCGGCTCGGCGGGCACGACCCCCTCACCGCGCCGCGCCCCCGCTGAGGCCGCCGGCGAGGTGTCCAGGATCTCGGACACTTCGCGGCTCTGAGGCCTTCTGCGGGGCCCGCGCGAGGGTTTGACTGACGCCATGCTCACCCAGCCGACCCTCGCGCGCAGCGACCTGGCGGTCATGGTCGACGTCGGCCCGCTCCGGCCCGAGGACGTCGTCGCCGTGGCCAGGCGCGGCGCACCCGTGCGGCTCACCGACGCCGCGCGCGCCGCCGTCGCCGCAGGCCGCGCCGTGATCGACGAGCTCGCCGCCGACTCCCGTCCGCACTACGGCGTCTCGACCGGGTTCGGGGCGCTCGCCACCACGAGCATCCCGGCCGAGCGGCGTCAGGACCTGCAGCGGTCCCTGGTCCGCTCGCACGCCGCGGGCTCAGGCGCCGAGGTCCCGCGTGAGGTCACCCGGGCGCTGATGCTGCTGCGCCTGTCGACACTGGCCACCGGGCGCACCGGGGTCCGGCCGGTGGTCGCGCAGACCTACGCCGACCTGCTGTCGGCCGGGATCACGCCGGTGGTGCACGAGTACGGCTCGCTCGGGTGCTCGGGTGACCTGTCCCCGCTCGCGCACTGCGCCCTGGCGGTCATGGGCGAGGGCACGGTGCGCGACGCGACCGGTGCCCTGCTGCCGGCCGCCGACGCCCTGGCCGCGGCGGGCATCGAGCCGGTCACCCTGGTCGAGAAGGAGGGCCTGGCCCTGGTCAACGGCACCGACGGCATGCTCGGCATGCTGCTGCTGGCCGCGCACGACCTGTCGGTCCTGATCTCCACCGCTGACCTCGCCGCGGCGCTGACCATCGAGGCGCTACGCGGCTCGTCCACGGTGTTCGACGCCGACCTGCAGGAGCTGCGCCCCCACCCGGGCCAGGCCGCGTCGGCCGCCAACCTGCGCCACGTGCTGCACGACTCCGCGCTGGTCCAGCACCGCACCGACGGCGTGTTCACCCGGGTCCAGGACGCCTACTCGCTGCGCTGCGCCCCGCAGGTGCACGGCGCGGCGCGGGACACCCTCGACCATGCCCTGACCGTGGCGCGCCGCGAGCTCGCGTCCGCGATCGACAACCCGGTGGTCACGCTCGACGGGCGGCTGGAGTCCAACGGCAACTTCCACGGCGCACCCATCGCCTACGTGCTCGACTTCCTCGCGATCGCGGTGGCGGACCTCGCCTCGATCAGCGAACGACGCAGCGACCGGATGCTCGACACCGCCCGCAGCCACGGCCTGCCGCCGTTCCTCGCCGACGACCCCGGCGTGGACTCCGGCCACATGATCGCCCAGTACACCCAGGCCGGGATCGTCTCCGAGCTCAAGCGGCTGGCCGTGCCGGCGAGCGTGGACTCGATCCCGTCCTCGGCCATGCAGGAGGACCACGTCTCGATGGGCTGGTCCGCCGGCCTCAAGCTGCGCCGGGCGGTCGACGGCCTGCGCGACGTGCTCGCCGTCGAGATCCTCACCGCATGCCGGGCGCTGGACCTGCGCGCCCGCACCGACCCCGACGCCGCGCCGTCCCGGACGGCCGCCGCGGTGCTCGCCGCCCTGCGCGAGCGCGTCGCCGCGCCCGGCCCTGACCGGTTCCTGTCCCCGCAGATCGAGGCCGCCGTGGACCTGGTCCGCGACGGCAGCCTGCTGGCCGCCGCCCGCACCGCGCTCGCCGCCGACGGCCACGAGCTGCTCTGACCACATGTCCGCCGCACCCCGGAAGGACCCCGCGATGACCGACCTGTCCGTCCCGCACACCGTGCGCGCCCCGCGCGGCACCACCCTGACCGCCCGCGGCTGGGGCCAGGAGGCAGCGCTGCGGATGCTGCAGAACAACCTCGACCCGGAGGTGGCCGAGCACCCCGAGGAGCTCGTGGTCTACGGCGGCTCGGGCAAGGCGGCCCGGGACTGGCCGTCCTACGCGGCGCTGGTGCGCACCCTGACCACGCTCGGCGACGACGAGACGATGCTCGTCCAGTCCGGCCGGCCGGTCGGCGTGATGCGCACCCACGAGTGGGCGCCGCGCGTGATCCTGGCGAACTCCAACCTGGTCGGGGACTGGGCGACCTGGGACGAGTTCCGCCGGCTCGAGGCGCTCGGCCTGACCGCCTACGGCCAGATGACCGCCGGGTCGTGGATCTACATCGGTACCCAGGGCATCCTGCAGGGCACGTACGAGACGTTCGCGGCCGTGGCGCGCAAGCGGTTCGGCGGCACGCTCGAGGGCACCGTCACCCTCACCGGTGGGCTCGGCGGGATGGGCGGCGCCCAGCCGCTCGCCATCACCATGAACGGCGGCGTGGCGATCTGCGTGGACGTCGACGAGTCCCGGATCCGCCGTCGCATCGAGCAGCGGTACCTGGACGTCGCGGCCGACTCGCTCGAGCACGCCCTGGATCTCGCGGCCGAGGCCAGGCGCGCGCGGCGCCCGCTGAGCATCGGCGTGCTCGGCAACAGCGCGGACGTCGTCCCGGCGCTCCTGGCCGGCGGCGCCGAGATCGACGTGGTCACCGACCAGACCTCCGCGCACGACCCGCTGGCCTACCTGCCGCTCGGGATCGCCTTCGAGGACTGGCACGAGGCGCGCACCACCGACCCGGTCGGCTTCGCCAAGGCCGCTCGGGAGTCGATGGCTCGCCACGTCGAGGCGATGGTCGGGTTCCAGCGGGCCGGCGCCGAGGTGTTCGACTACGGCAACAACATCCGCACCGAGGCCAAGGCGGCGGGCTACGCCGACGCGTTCGAGTTCCCCGGGTTCGTGCCCGCCTACATCCGGCCGCTGTTCTGCGAGGGCAAGGGCCCGTTCCGCTGGGCGGCGCTGTCCGGGGATCCGAAGGACATCCACGCGACCGACCAGGCGATCCTCGACCTCTTCCCGGAGAACGAGTCCCTGACGCGCTGGATCCGGCTCGCGCAGGAGAAGGTCGCGTTCCAGGGCCTGCCGGCGCGGATCTGCTGGCTGGGCTACGGCGAGCGCGACCGCGCGGGCCTCCGGTTCAACGAGCTGGTCGCCTCCGGGGAGGTGTCCGCGCCGATCGTGATCGGCCGCGACCACCTGGACTCCGGCTCGGTCGCCAGCCCGTACCGGGAGACCGAGGCCATGCTCGACGGGTCCGACGCGATCGCCGACTGGCCGCTGCTCAACGCGATGGTCAACACCGCCTCGGGCGCGACCTGGGTGTCCATCCACCACGGCGGCGGGGTCGGCATCGGCCGCTCCATCCACGCCGGCCAGGTCACCGTCGCCGACGGCACCCCGCTCGCGGCGGAGAAGATCGCGCGCGTGCTGACCAACGACCCGGGGACGGGCATCATCCGGCACGTGGACGCCGGGTACCCCGAGGCGCAGGCGGCCGCCGCCGAGCACGGCGTGCGCATCCCGATGCAGGAGGGCCGGTGATCGGCGACGCGACGACCAGCGCGGCGTCCGGCATGGCACCCGGCGGCCCGGTCCTCGACCCCGTGGCGCTGCTCGCCGAGATCGACGACGTCGGCCGCGCGGCCGGCGGCGGGTGGTCCAGGCTGGTGCACACCGACGCCGAGCGGACCCTGCGCGACTGGTTCACCGAGCACGCCACCCGCCTCGGCCTGGACGTCGAGGAGGACCGCAACGGCAACCTGTGGGCCTGGTGGGGTGGCGACCTGCCCGGCGCCGACGCGCCCGGCGCGGTGCTGCAGGTCGGCTCGCACCTGGACTCGGTGCCGGCCGGCGGCGCGTACGACGGACCGCTCGGCGTCGTGACCGCGCTCGCCGCCGTCTCCCGGCTGCGGGCCGAGGCTTTCACGCCGCACCGGCCCGTCGTGGTGCCGGTGTTCGCCGAGGAGGAGGGTGGCCGGTTCGGCATCGCCTGCGCCGGGTCGCGCCTGATGACCGGGGCGCTGGACCCGGTGCGCGCGGGCGCCCTGGCCGACCCGGACGGCACCACGGCTGCCGACGCCGCGCGCCGGGTCGGTGCTGACCCGACGGCCTGGGGTCCCGACCCGGTACGGGTGGCCCGGATCGGCGAGGCCGTCGAGCTGCACGTCGAGCAGGGGCACCTGCCGACCTCGGGCGGCTGCCGGCACGGTGCGATGGGCCTGGCCGAGGCGGGCGCACCGCTCGGCCTGCTCACCGAGATCTGGCCGCACGGACGCTGGCGGTTCGACCTGGTGGGCGAGCCCAACCACGCCGGGACCACGCCGCTGGACCGCCGCGTCGACCCGATGCTCGCGCTCGCCGAGGGTGTGCTGGCCGCACGCCGGGCGGCCGAACGGCACGGTGTGCTCGCCACGGTCGGCAAGGTCAGGGTGGATCCTGGCGCGGTGAACGCGATCCCGTCGGCCGCCACGTTCTGGCTCGACGCGCGCGGCGCGGACCCGGCGGCCGTCGACGCGGCCGTGGCCGACATCGCCGCGGCACTCGGCGCGGCACCGGTGCGCGAGTCCTGGACACCGGTCACGCGGTTCGACGCCGGGCTGGGCGCCCGCCTGGCCGGCCCGGTCCGCGCGGCGCTCACCGCCGCGGGCGCGCCGACCGGCACGGACGGGCAGCCGCTGCTGCCTACCCTGCCCTCCGGCGCCGGGCACGACGCCGGGGTCCTCGCCGAGGCGGGCGTGCCCACCGCGATGCTCGTGGTGCGCAACCCGTCGGGGATCTCGCACGCCCCGGGCGAGCACGCCGAGGACGGTGACGTCCGCCTCGGGGCGGCCGCGCTCGTCGAGATCATCCGCGACCGGGCCGACGCAGGCTGGCAGGGATGACGACGACGACCCGACCGGCCGGCACCGAGGGGGCCTACTGGCTCCCCGCGGCCTGGCTGGGCCGGCCACCCACCGGGCGGGTCGCGGCCGGGGTCCGGGTGCGGCACGGCGCCGGTCTGGTGGTCGGGGTCGACGAGGGCGTCGAACCCTCGCCCGGCGACGTCGTGCTCGACGGGCTCGGGCTGCCGGCGTTCGCCGACGCGCACTCCCACGCGTTCCACCGCGCGCTGCGCGGGCGCACGCACGCCGGGGGCGGCACGTTCTGGACCTGGCGCGAGCAGATGTACGCGGTCGCCGCCCGGCTCACCCCGGAGATCTACCTCGACCTGGCGACCGCGGTGTACGCCGAGGCCGCGCTGGCCGGTGTCGGCGTGGTGGGGGAGTTCCACTACGTGCACCACCGCCCCGACGGCACGCCGTACCTGCCCGGCACCGCGATGGCCGAGGCGCTGGTCGAGGCCGCGGCCCGGGCCGGGGTGCGGCTGACGCTGCTCGACACGCTGTACCGGCGCGGGGGCGTGGACGAGGCCGGGCGGCCGGTCCCGCTCTCCGCCGAGCAGCGCCGCTTCGACGACGGCTCGGTCGAGGCCTGGGCAGCGAGGCGCGCCGGACTGCCCACGGCCGCGCACGTCCGCCAGGCGCGTGCGCTGCACTCGGTGCGCGCCGTCGGCGCCGCGGACCTGGCGGCGGTCGCCGCGCTCGGCGAGAGCGGTCCGCTGCACGTGCACGTCGCCGAGCAACCCGCCGAGGTGACCGCGTGCCTGGCCGAGCACGGCGTCACGCCGGTCGGGCTGCTCGACCGTCACGGCCTGCTCGGGCCGGACCTGGTCGCGGTGCACGCCAACCACGTGACCGACGCCGACGTCGCGCTGCTCGCCGAGCGGGGCGCCGGCGTGTGCGCGTGCCCGACCACCGAGCGTGACCTCGCCGACGGTCCGGGTCGCGGCGGCGACCTCGCCGCGGCCGGGGTGCCCCTGAGCCTGGGCACCGACCAGCACGCCGTGCTCGACATGCTCGAGGAGGCGCGGGGGCTGGAGATGCACGAGCGGTTGCGCACCGGCCGGCGCGGCACCTTCACCCCCGCCGCCCTGCTGGCCGCCGCGACCGCCGATGGCTACGCCGCCCTCGGGTGGGACGGCGGCCGGATCGAGGTGGGTGCGCCGTGCGATCTCACGGTCCTGGACGCCGCGTCGGTGCGTACGGCGGGAGCCCGGGCGGATCAGCTGTGGCTGGCCGCGTCGGCCGCGGACGTGCGGCACACCGTCGTGGCGGGACGGCCCGTGGTGCGCGACGGACGCTCGATCGTCGGCGACCCGGCCGAGCTGCTCACGCGGGCGCTCGCGGCGCTGCAGGATGGGTCGCCATGAGCCCCGCCCTCGCGCTGCCGGTCGAGATCCCGACACCGGCCCCGGGCCGCTCCCTGCTCCTGGACGACATCGGTGTGCTCGTCACCAACGACCCCGCGCGTGGCCTCTGGACCGCCCCGCTGCACGATGCGGCGGTCGTCGTGGCGGACGGGCGCATCGCCTGGGTGGGACGATCGGCGGACGCGCCCGCCTGCGACCACCGGTGGAGCGCCGAGGGGTCGACCGTGCTGCCGGGCTGGGTCGACTCGCACGCGCACCTGGTGTTCGCGGGCGACCGCGCGGCGGAGTTCGCCGCCCGGATGGCCGACCAGCCCTACACCGCGGGCGGCATCCGCACCACGGTCGCCGCGACCCGCGCCGCTCCAGACGACGTGCTGCGGGCCCGGGCGGTCGCGCTGGTGGCGGAGATGCGCCGACAGGGCACCACGACCGTCGAGATCAAGTCCGGGTACGGCCTGGACGTCGAGACCGAGCGGCGCTCGCTCGCGATCGCCCGCGAGCTCACCGACGAGACGACGTTCCTGGGTGCGCACGTCGTGCCCGAGGAGTACGCGGGGCGGACGGACGACTACGTCGACCTCGTGGTCGGCGAGATGCTCGACGCCTGCGCGCCGCTGGCCCGGTGGATCGACGTGTTCTGCGAGGTCGGCGCGTTCGACGTGGACCAGTCGCGCCGCGTGCTCGAGGCCGGGCTGGCCCGCGGGCTCGGCGCACGCGTGCACGGGCACCAGTTGTCGCGGACCGGCGCCGTGGGCCTGGCCGTCGAGCTGGGTGCGGCGAGCGTGGACCACTGCACCGAGCTGGACCCCGAGGACGTGGCGCTGCTGGCCGGTGCGGCACCGGTCGTGGCCGACGGTGCGGCGACGGCCCAGGGCGCCGCGGGGCGCGGCACGGTCGCGACCCTGCTGCCGGTGGTCGAGCTGTCGACGCGTCGGCCGATGCCGGACGCCCGGGCGCTGCTCGACGCCGGCGCGACGGTCGCGCTCGCCACGGACTGCAACCCCGGGTCGGGGTACTCGTCCTCGATGCCGCTCGCCGTGGCCCTCGCCGTCATCCAGCTGCGGATGACCCCGGCGGAGGCGGTGTGGGCCGCGACCGCCGGCGGCGCGGCCGCGCTGCGCCGCCAGGACGTCGGTCGGGTCGCGGTCGGCGCACGCGCGGACCTGCAGGTGCTCGACGCCCCGGACCCGGTGCACCTGGCCTACCGGCCCGGCGTGCCGCTGGTCAGGGCCGTGCTGGGCGGGTTCGCGGGGTCGCAGCCGGCCTGACGGAGGCGTCGCCGTGCCCGCACGCGGTCAGGGCGTGCGCGCCTCGACGCCCCTGACCAGGGCGTCACGGGCCCCCTCGAGGTGCTCGCGCATCAGCCGCTCCGCGGTCTCGCCGTCGCCGCGCTGCATGGCCTCGAGCACGGCGCGGTGCTCGCTGGCGATCCGGTCGCGCCCCAGCGCCTCCCTGCTCTGGATCATCGACAGGTGGATCTCGCCGCTCAGCGCGCCGTACATCCGTGACAGCCGGGGGCTGCCCACGGCGTCCACGAGCGCGCGGTGGAAGCCGAGGTCCGCCTCGACGAACACGCTGTGCCGCGCGTCGGGCGGGACGCTCGCCAGCGCGGCGACCGCGTCGCCGGCCCCGCTGGGCACCCCGCCGCCCTGCATGAGCGCGTGCACCACCGCGACCTCCAGCGGGACGCGGACCAGGAAGAGGTCCTCGACGTCCGCGCTGGTCAGCGCGGGGACGCGGGCCGACCTGTGCGGGTCGCGGCGCAGCAGGCCCTCCTGCACGAGAGCGGCCAGCGCTGCCTTGGCGGTGGGGCGCGACACGTCGTACTCGACGGCGACGTCGTTCTCGGCCAGGCCGACGCCCGGGTCCACGAGCCCGTCGAGCACCCGGGCGCGCAGGGTGTCGGTCAGGGCGTCGACGAGCGAGACGGTGCGCAGCTTCATGGGTCTCCCCCCGATGGTCCGCGCCGACGGTTGTCCGGCCTTCACCCAGCCTAGTGACTGCCGACCAGTCCGTGAGATTGTCACGTTGACAGACAAGTTATCTCGTCATACTTTGAGGACCCTCGTCCTGCGAGACACACATTGGCCCAAGGGAGTGCCACATGTTCCAGCCTGTCTCCGACCCCGTCGCGGGGTCACTCGTCCTCTCCGCCCTCGTCGCGGCCCTGCCCCTCGTGACCCTCTTCGTCCTGCTCGGCGGGTTGCGCTGGAAGGCATGGCAGGCCGGTCTGGCCTCGCTCGCCGTCGCACTGGGCGTCGCGGTCTTCGCGTTCGGCATGCCGGCCGGCCAGGCCATGCTCGCCGCGAGCGAGGGAGCCGCGTTCGGTCTCTTCCCGATCATCTGGATCGTGCTCACGGCGATCTGGATCTTCCGGCTCACCGAACTGACCGGCTACGACCTGGTGCTGCGCCGGGCGTTCGGCACGGTCTCGCCGGACCACCGGGTCCAGGCGATCCTCATCGCGTTCTGCTTCGGCGCGCTGCTCGAGGCGCTCGCGGGCTTCGGCACGCCGGTCGCGGTCACCGCCGTGATGCTCATCGCGGTGGGCCTGCGCCCGCTCAAGGCCTCGGCCGTGGCCCTCGTCGCGAACACCGCGCCGGTCGCCTTCGGCGCCATCGCGGTGCCGATCACGACGCTCGCCAAGATCACCGGCCTGGACGCCGACACGCTCGGCGCGATGGTCGGACGCCAGACGCCGGTGCTCGCGGCGGTCGTCCCGCTGGTGCTCGTGTTCATGGTCGACGGCCGCCGCGGGCTGCGGCAGGCCTGGCTGCCCGCCACCGTCGCCGGTCTGGCGTTCGCGGTCGCCCAGTTCGTCAGCGCGAACTTCATCTCGTACCAGATCACCGACATCCTCGCCGCAGTGGTCGGCGCCCTCGCGGTCGTCCTCCTGCTGCGCGTGTGGCAGCCGCCCGTGGCCGAGGACCAGACCGGCGCCGCTGGCACCTACACGCCCGCCCCGGGCGCGCCCGACGGCCCCGCGCCGTCCGGCGGCGAGGGCGGCACCGTCACCGTGACCGCCGTGGAGTCCGTGACCGGCACCGTCACCGCGCGTCGGGCGCTCATGGCCTTCGCGCCCTACCTGGTGGTCGTGGTCCTGTTCACGCTCGTGTCGATCGAGCCGTTCAAGACGTTCGTCGGCGAGCACTCCGGGTGGAAGTTCGCCTGGCCAGGGCTCGCGGTCGCGGGTGCAGACGGTGCCCCGCTCGGCGCCGCGACGTTCAACTTCAACCTGTTCTCCGCCGCCGGCACCACGCTGCTCGTGGCAGGCGTCATCACCGCGGCGCTGCTGCGGGTGCGGGCCGGCGAGGCGGCGCGGGCGCTGGTCGGCGTCGTGGTCCAGTTCCGGTTCACCATCCTCACCGTCGTCGCCGTGCTCGCCCTGGCCTACGTGATGAACTTCTCCGGCCAGACCGTGACCCTCGGCCTCGCGCTCGCCTCAACAGGCGGCTTCTTCGCCTTCCTGTCGCCGGTGGTCGGCTGGATCGGCGTCGCGGTCACCGGGTCGGACACGTCGTCCAACTCGCTGTTCGGCCTCCTGCAGACCACGGCGGCCGAGCAGACCGGCATCAGCCCCTACCTGCTCGCGGCCGCGAACACCTCCGGCGGCGTGCTGGGCAAGATGATCTCCCCGCAGAACCTCGCGATCGCCGCTGCCGTGGTGGGCATGGAGGGCCGCGAGAGCCTGCTGTTCCGCCGGGTCGTCGGCTGGAGCCTCGGGCTGCTGCTGGTGATGTGCCTGCTCGTGCTGCTGCAGTCCACGCCGGTGCTCGGCTGGATGGTGGTGAGCTGACCGTGTCCCGCCCCGCCCCGCTGCCCCCCGCAGGGCTGGCCGCAGCGCTCGCCGACCCGTCGCGGGTCTCCGTCCGGGCGATCGACCGGCTCCGGATGGGCCACGACGCCTCGCACTACGCGATGACCCCGTCGGTGGTCGCCTCGCCGGTGGACGCCGAGGAGGTCGGGCGTCTGTTCGCCGCCTCGGTCGCCTCGGGCATGCCGCTCACCTTCCGGTCCGGCGGCACGAGCCTCAGCGGGCAGGCCAGCACGTCCGGCCTGCTCGTGGACACCCGGCGCCACTTCCGGTCCATCGAGGTGCTCGACGACGGCGCGCGGGTGCGGGTGGGGCCGGGCGCGACGGTCCGGGCGGTCAACGCCCGGCTCGTCCGGTACGGCCGCAAGCTGGGCCCCGACCCGGCCAGCGAGATCGCCTGCACGCTCGGCGGGGTGGTCGCCAACAACTCCAGCGGGATGGCGTGCGGGACGGTCGCGAACACGTACCACACGCTCGAGTCGCTCGTGCTGGTGCTGCCCAGCGGCACGGTCGTCGACTCGGCGGCGCGGGACGCGGACGAGCGGCTGCGCGCGCTCGAGCCGGAGCTGTACGAGGGGCTCGCCCGGCTGCGGGACCGGGTGCGCGGCGACCGGGAGTCGGTGCGCACCATCGAGCGCCTCTTCGCGATGAAGAACACGATGGGCTACGGCGTCAACGCATTCCTCGACCACACCAGGCCGGTCGACGTGCTGGCCCACCTGGCGGTCGGGAGCGAGGGGACGCTGGGCTTCATCGCCTCCGTGGTGATGCGGACCGTGCCGCTCACCAAGCACGCCGTCACCGGCCTGCTCGTGTTCGATGACCTCGCCGGCGCGACGGGCGCGCTGCCCGACCTCGTGGCGACCGGGCCGGCGACCGTCGAGCTCATGGACGCCGCCGCCCTGCGGGTGGGGCAGCGCGACCCCGAGGCCGACGAGTCGCTGCGCCGGATCGACGTGCGCCGCCACGCCGCGCTGCTCGTGGAGTACCAGGGCGCCGACCCCGCCGACGTGGCCCGGCGGGCCGCCGAGGCCGAGCCGACGCTCACCGGCCTCGGCGCGCGCGGCCCGGTGGCGCTCACCGCCGACGCCGGCGCCCGCGCCCGGCTCTGGCACACCCGCAAGGGGCTGTACGCGACCGTCGCCGGCGCCCGGCCCACGGGCACCACCGCGCTGCTCGAGGACATCGTCGTGCCGGTGCCGGCGCTGCTGGACACGTGCGAGCGCCTCATCGGCCTGTTCGACAGGCACGGCTACACCGACAGCGTGATCTTCGGCCACGCCAAGGACGGGAACGTCCACTTCATGCTCACCGAGGACCTCTCGGCCGGGCGTCCGCGACGGTTCGACGCGTTCACCGAGGACATGGTGCAGGTGGTGCTCGACGCCGGCGGCTCGCTCAAGGCGGAGCACGGCACCGGCCGGATGATGGCCGGCTACGTCGAGCGGCAGTACGGGCCCGAGCTCTACGACGTGATGAAGCAGGTCAAGGCGCTGTGCGACCCCCGCGGGGTGCTCGCGCCAGGGGTCATCATCACCGTCGAGGGAGAGCCCGCCGAGCCCGACCTCAAGGTCACCCCACCGGTGGACGAGGAGGTCGACGAGTGCGTCGAGTGCGGCTACTGCGAGCCGGTGTGCCCGAGCCGCGACGTGACCACCACGCCCCGCCAGCGGATCGCGCTGCGCCGCGAGATGGCCAGGCTGCGCGCCGCCGGTGACCTGGAGACCCTGCGCGAGGTCGAGGCGGACTACGCGTACGACGCCGTCGACACCTGCGCGGTCGACGGCATGTGCGCCACGGCCTGCCCGCTGCGGATCAACACCGGCGACCTGATGAAGCGCCTGAGGTCCGAAACGGTCGGTCCGGCGGTCCGCAGCGGGTGGTCGCTCGCCGGGCGGCACTGGGGGCTCACCACCCGCGCCGCCTCCCTGGCCCTGAGCGCCGCACGGCTCGCCCCCCGACTGACCGCCAGGATCACGCGCGCCGCACGTCGGGTGGGCGACCCCGACGTGGTGCCGCTGTGGTCGCCCGACCTCCCGGGCGGCGGCAGCGCCCGGGCGCCGGGGGCACGCCCCGGCCCGGCCCGGCACACCGCCGGCGACCGGGACGGCGCCCCCGAGGTCGTGTACTTCAGCGCCTGCGTGCAGACGATGTTCGGGCCCAGCGAGGCGGGCCCCGGCGTGCGGACCGCGTTCGGCGAGGTGTGCGAGCGCGCCGGCGTCGAGCTCATCCAGCCTGCGGGGCGGACAGCCCTGTGCTGCGCTACGCCCTGGCGGTCCAAGGGCATGGTCGACGGCGCCCGCGCGATGGAGGAGCAGGTGGTCGAGGCCCTGTGGCACGCCACCCGCGGCGGCGAGCTGGACGTGGTGTGCGACGCCGCGTCCTGCACCGAGGGCCTGCGCCAGACCCTGGAGCACGTGACCCCGCCAGGCGGCCCCGGCTCGATCCGGGTGGTCGACGCGGTCCAGTTCGCCGCCGACCGGCTGCTCCCGTTGCTCCCGGAGCCGGAGCGGATCGGTTCGCTGGTGCTGCACCCGACGTGCTCCACCGCGCGGATGGGCATCGACGACACGCTGCGCAAGGTCGCCGAGGCGGTCGCCGACGAGGTGGTCGTGCCGCCGTCCGCCGGGTGCTGCGCGTTCGCGGGCGACCGGGGCATGCTGCACCCGGAGCTGACCGCCGGTGCCACGCGCGCCGAGGCGGCCGAGGTGTCGGGGGTGTGCGCCGACGCGTACGCCTCGGCGAACCGGACCTGCGAGCTCGGGATGTCCCGGGCCACCGGCCAGCAGTACCAGCACGTCATCGAGCTGCTCGAGGCCACCACCAGACCCGCCGGGGCCGGCGCAGGCACGCGGACGCCTGTTCGGGAGTCGGTCGCCGGCGCGTCAGGAGGAGCCCAGGGCTGAGGCCGGTCGGGCGGGCGTCACGGGAGGCGCCCGTCCGACCGGCGGGCCCGACGCGGCCGCCGACCGGACGGCCGACCGCGTCGGGCGTCCCCTCAGCGCACCCGGACCCGCGCCGTCCGCCCGTCCGCCGCCACGGCCGCGACGTCCGCGCCCGACCCGGTGACCAGGAACGTGACGCGCTCGCCGTCGACGGTGACCACGTCGACCTCGCGCCGGATCTCCTTGCCGCCGCTGAACACCTCGAGCACCAGCCCGTCGAGGTAGTCGTAGTCGGGGCGGTCGTCGCGCGCCCCGCGCGCCAGCACGGCGCCGTCGCGCACGTACAGCGGCAGCGAGTCGAAGCCGTGGGTCTCGCGCAGCCAGCGCCCGCCGGTGACGTGCTCGCCGGTGAGCAGGTGGGTCCAGGTCCCGGCGGGCAGGTACACCTCGACGGTCCCGTCCACGGAGAACACCGGGGCGACCAGCAGGTCCGGGCCCAGCATGTACTGCCGGTCCAGGTAGGTCACGGCCGGGTCGTCGGGGAACTCGAACAGCATCGGCCGGGCCACCGAGACCCCGGTCGCCGCGGCGTCGGCGCCGACGGTGTACAGGTACGGCATCAGCGAGTTCTTCAGCCTGGCGAACTGCCGGGTGACGGCAACCGCCTCGTCGTCGAACGCCCACGGCACCCGGTAGCTGTCCGAGCCGTGCAGCCGCGAGTGGCTGGACAGCAGCCCGAACGGCACCCAGCGCTTGAACACGGCCGCGTCCGGGGTGCCCTCGAAGCCGCCGATGTCGTGGCTCCAGTAGCCGAACCCCGACGCGGCTAGCGACAGCCCGCCACGCAGCGTCTCGGCCATCGACGGGAAGGTCGAGGTGTTGTCCCCGCCCCAGTGCACCGGGAACTGCTGGCCGCCGGTGGTCGCCGAGCGGGCGAACAGCACGGCCTCGCCCTCGCCGCGCACCTCGCGCACCACGTCGAAGACGGCGCGGTTGTACAGCTGGGTGTACAGGTTGTGCATGGTGGCGGGGTCGGTGCCGTCGTGCCAGACCACGTCGGTCGGGATCCGCTCGCCGAAGTCGGTCTTCAGTGCGTCCACACCCTGCGCGAGCAGCCGGCGCAACTTGTCCTGGAACCAGCGCACCGCCTCCGGGTTGGTGACGTCGAGCAGGCCCATGCTGGCGACCCACATGTCCCACTGCCACACCGACCCGTCGGCGCGTCGCACCAGGTAGCCCCGCTCGGCCGCCTCGGAGAACAGCACCGACCGCTGGGCGATGTAGGGGTTGATCCACACCGAGACGTGCAGGTCGCGGTCGTCGTGCAGCCGCTTGAGCATGCCCTCCGGGTCGGGGAACACCCGGCTGTCCCACTCCAGGTCGGTCCAGCTGAACTCGCGCATCCAGAAGCAGTCGAAGTGGAAGACGCTCAGCGGGATCTCGCGCTCGCGCATCCCGTCGACGAACGAGTTGACCGTGGCCTCGTCGTAGTCCGTGGTGAACGAGGTCGACAGCCACAGGCCGTAGGACCAGGCGGGCACCACGGCCGGCCGGCCGGTGAGGCGGGTGTACCGGTCGATGACGTCCTTGGGGGTCGGGCCGTCGACGACCAGGTACTCGAGCACCTCGCCGGGGACCGAGAACTGCACCCGCTCCACGGACTCCGAGCCGACCTCGAACGACACGTGCTCGGGGTGGTTGACCAGCACGCCGTAGCCGCGGTTGGTGAGGTAGAACGGCACGTTCTTGTACGCCATCTCCGAGCTGGTGCCGCCGTCGGCGTTCCAGATGTCGATGCTCTGGCCGTTCTTGACCAGCGGCCCGAAGCGCTCGCCGAGGCCGTACACCGCCTCGCCGATGCCCAGGTCGAGCTGCGCGTGCACGTAGGGGCCGGGTGCGGCGAGCCCGGTCGTGCTCGCGCCGGTCAGCCCGGCGGGCTCGGCGCCCACCGTGGCGTGGGGGTCGAGGGTGAGGTACCCGAGCGACTTGTGACCCGAGCCGGTCAGCCGGGTCTCGTCGTGCCAGAACGACAGGTCCCACGGCTCGCCGCGGCGGACCTCGGCCCGCAGCGAGCCGGACGTGAGTGCCGCCCCGAACGCGGTGGCCTCGACGGTGACCGGGCCCCCGGTCTCGTCCAGCTCGAACCCGCGCACGGGGCGGCCGCCGGTGTGGTGCTCGACGCGCACCTTGATCACGCCCTCGGCCGGCGCGGAGAGCGTGACGGTGAGCACCGGCGTGTTGAGCACGTTGCCGCGCGACCGGATGGGCCGCGTCGGTGCGGTCACCACGAGCCGGTCGTCCTCGGCGGTCAGGTCGTAGGCCTCCTGGGCGTAGGCGGCGGTCACGCCGGGCCGCACGGCCCAGAACCCATCGGTGAACTTCACTTCACTGCTCCTGCCGTGATGCCGCGCGTGAGGGTGCGCTGGAAGATGATGAAGAAGACGATCGTCGGGATGACGCTGAGCAACGTCGCGGAGATCAGGGTGGTGACGTCGGTCTGCCGCTCGCCGGACAGCTGCTCGAGCACGAGCGGCACCGTCAGTGAGCTCGGCCGGTTGAGGAACGACAGCGGCAGCAGGAACTCGTTCCACGTCCAGATGAAGAAGAAGACCATCAGCACGTTGAGCGTCGGCCGAGAGATCGGCACGATCACCGAGCGCAGCGTGCGCCACCGGCTCGCGCCGTCCAGGGCGGCGGCCTCGAGGATCTCCTTGGGGAACGTGCCGTACAGGCTCGCCAGCAGATACGTGCCGAACGCGCCCTGGATCACGGTGAACGTGATGATCACCGACCACGGGTTCGACAGCAGGTGAGCCTTGTCGTACATCGTGAACAGCGGGTAGACGAGCATCTCCTGCGGGAGCAGGTTCGCCATCAGGAACAGCAGGGTGAGCCAGGTGCGGCCCTTGACCCGCCCGATGCCGATCGCGAACGCGTTGAGCACCGAGACCGTGACGGCCAGCACCGCGACCATCCCGGCGATGAAGAACGAGTTCCACAGCGCGAGCGGGAAGTTCTTGTCGTTCCAGAAGTTCACGACGCCGTCGGTGTAGAACGACCGCGGGAAGTCCAGCGGCCCCGACGTCGAGTAGTCCTGCGGCGACTTGAACGCGTTGAGCAGCAGCATGATCAGCGGGAACGCGATGACCAGCGCGAGCACGATCGCCAGCGCCACGAGCAGCCACTCGCCGACGGTGTGCGGGCGGCGCCGGCCGCGGGACCGGGGCGGGGCCGCCGGCCGGTCGGTGCCGGTGGGGGTGGAGAGGTCGAGGGTCGCCATGTCGCTCAGGCCTCCTTCTGCTCGGCCCGGCGCTGGGCGCGCAGGAACGCGATCGCGACGACCGAGACGACGATGGTCACCGAGGTCGCGATCGCCGCCGCGTAGCCCTTGTCGGTGCCGTTGCCGAAGAACTCGATGTACGCGTAGTACGACGGGACGTAGGTGGCCTTGTTCGGCCCGCCCTGGGTGAGGATGAACACGGGGCCGAAGACCTTGAGCGCGGCGATCGTGGTGGTCAGGGTCACGACGAAGATCTCCGGGCGGATCATCGGGCGGGTGATCGCCTGGAAGCGCCGGAACCAACCGGCGCCGTCGAGCTCGGCCGCCTCGTAGAGCTCGGGGTCGACCCGCTGCAGGGCGGCCATGAAGATCACCGTCGGGTAGCCGATCTGGATCCAGACCATCAGGAGCATGACCGAGAACAGCGCTGTCGACCCGGTGCCGCCGACCCAGTTCACCGACACGTCATGGCCGGTGATCGTGGACAGGAACTGGTTGAGCACGCCGCTGGAGTCCGGGTAGAGGATCCAGCCGAACAGCACGCCCGCCACGGCGATCGGGATCACCTGCGGCAGGTAGTACGTCGCCCGCAGGAAGCTCGCGAGCTTGCCCGAGAACCGCCGGCCGATGACGTCGAAGAGGATGGCGGCCAGCACGAGGCCCACCAGCGTCGGGATGATCACCATCGCGATGATCATGAAGACGATGTTGCGGAACGACATCCAGAAGGCGGCGTCGCCCATCAGCTTCGTCCAGTTCGCCAGGCCGACGAACTCCGGCGTGGTGAACCCGCCGCGCCAGGACATGAAGCTCAGCGAGACGTTGTAGACCACCGGGTACACCACGATCGCCAGGGTCAGCAGGATCCCGGGGATGAAGTAGACCCAGTACCCGATCGACCGGCCGCCGCCGGTCGGGATGCGTGGTGCGTCGTCGGTGGACCGGGTGCGCGGTGCGCGTGTCCGGACCCGTGCCGGTGCGCTCATGATGTCGGCTCCGTCCGGCGGTGCCCGAGCCCCCGTAGGAGCCCGGGCACCGCCTGATGTCAGGTCGGTGCTGCGGTGCGGCTCAGCGGTACTGCTCGGTACCCGAGTCGTAGTCGGACTGCAGCTGGCTCTCGGTCTGGTCGACGCTGAGCGAGCCGTTGATCAGCCCCTGCATGCCGGCGTTCAGGTCGTCGTAGAACGTCGAGGTCGGCCAGTCGGGGTAGAACGACAGGCCGTCACGGTCCAGGACGGTGTTGAACAGCGTGATGAGCGACTGCGCGTCCGGGTCGGTGATGTCGTCCGGGTTGGCCGCGACCGGCAGGCCGCCGCTGTTGCCCAGGATCGCCTGGATCTCGGGTCGCATCGTGATGTCGATGAAGTCCGCCGCCATCTGGGTGTGGACGTCGTCGGTCACCGTCGGGATCACCCAGATGTTGCCCGAGCTGCCCGGGACCAGGGTGGAGCCGGGGAAGTCGGTGATGCCGAACGTGAAGTCGGTGATGTCGGTGAGCATCCGGCCGTACCACCACGAGCCCGAGTAGAAGAACGGTGACTCACCGTTGATGAACGCCAGGCCGGCGTCCTCGGCGGTCATGCCGGTCGAGGCCTTGGCGACGTAGCCCTTGTCCACCCAGTCGGCCAGCGTCTGGGTGCCCGCGGCGACCGGGTCGGCGGTGAAGTCGACCGGGTTGTCGTAGAGCTGGTAGTCGTTGACGAACTGCCGGTCGGCGTTGTTCAGGACGAGCTGGTACCACAGCTGCCCGGAGGGGTACTCCTGGGCCGACGTGGTCATCGGCGTGATGCCCTTGTCGACGAAGGCCTGCATCTCGGACTCGAGCTCGGCCTGGGTCGTCGGCGGCTTCATGCCGTTCGCGTCGAGCATGTCCTTGTTGTAGTAGAGGAAGACGAACTCGCCGTAGTTCGGGACGCCGTAGTGCGTGCCGGACCCCATGACGCCGTTCTCGTCGTACATGGTCGTGGTCTGCAGCGACTCGGCGAGCTTGTCGCTCCACCCGTAGGAGTCGTAGAAGCCGTCCAGGGACTGCAGCACGCCGAGGGTCGACAGGGCGCCGGCCGTGCCGTTGCCCTTGTTGTACTCGGACAGGTCCGGCGCGTCGGACGAGACGAACAGCTGGCTCGCGGTGTCGCTCAGGTCCTCGAAGGAGGTGATCTGGTAGTCGACCGTCGCGCCGGTCTCCTTCTCGAACGCGTCGGCGGCGGCGCGCCAGGCCTTGCCCATCGCGGACTCGTCGTTCTCGTAGACCAGCACGGTGAGCGTCTGGCCCGAGAAGTCGGTCTCCCCGGACGGCGTGGCCGCCGGACCGCTGGACTCCGATGAGCCGCCGCCCGACGAGCAGGCCGCGAGTGACAGCGCTCCGACGGCGAGGGCCGCCACCAGCGCGTGCTTGCGGTGCTTCATGGTTCCTACCTCCTCGTAGTTGGCCCAAGGGCCGGGTGGGGTCGTGTGGTCAGGATCGTCGAAGCGCTTCGACGATGAACAGGGGAGAAGGCGCGCGGCGCATCACGCGACCTCCGTGGGGTGCGGCTGCGGCGCTCGCGCGACCGAGCCACGGGACAGGCGCACGGGGGGCACCAGCGTGACGCCGCCGGGGGCGACGGTGCCGTCGAGGATGCCCACCAGCGCGTCCACGGCGACCGGGCAGGTCAGGGCCGGGTCGAGGGGGAAGGAGTCGAAGGGCAGTGGCGCCCGGCCGGGAGCGGGGGTCATGCCGACGGCGATCACCGAGACGTCGTCCGGCACGCGCAGCCCGTGGCGCTGCAGGGCGGCCGTCAGCGCGAGCCCGACGTCCGTCAGGGTGCTGAGCACGATGCCGCTCAGGCCCGGGAGGCGCTCGAGGAGCTCGTCGACGACGGCGTCGGCGCCGGCCGCACGGGGGTGCACGATGGTGTGGGCGATGCCGAGCTCCGCGGCGCGCCGGGCGAAGGCCTCCTCGATGCGCAGCGGGTAGTTCGACTCCCGGTCCATCACACCGGGGAGGTGGGAGATCAACCCGACGGTCCGGTGCCCGGCGGCGTGGAGCGCGTCCACCGCATGCGTCACGGCGGCATCGAAGTCCAGGTCGACGCAGGTCAGGCCGTCGGTGTCGGCCGGCAGGCCGATGAACACCACCGGGCAGTCCAGCCGGCGGGCGAGGTCGGCGCGCTCGTCGTGGGCGGCGACGTCGAGCACCACGATCCCGTCCGCGAGCGAGGTCGCGGCGGACCGGCGCATGCCCTCCACCGCGTCGTCGTGGACCAGCAGGAGGGTGTCGTAGTCGTGCTCGCGCGCGGCCGTGGTGACCGCCATCGTGAACGCCATGTGGGCGGTGTGGTCGGTGTCCGGGTGCAGCGGGGTGGTCACGGCGATGATCTGCGAGCGCCGCGCGGCGAGGGCGCGCGCCGCGGCCTGCGGCGCGTAGCCGAGCCGGCCGGCCGCGGCCAGCACGCGCCGACGGGTGTCCTCGCTGATGGCGCGCTTGCCGGAGAGGGCGTACGACACGGTCGAGATCGACACGCCCGCCTCGCGGGCGACGTCCTCGATGGTCGCCATGTCCGTGACCTCGTTGTTCCGGATGAGTGTCGAAGCGCTTCGACGTGGCCCGACCATAGGTCCAGTGGCGGCACAGACGCAAGGGGCCGTTGCGGGATCGTGATGTTCGCGAACCTGCCCGTCCGCCGCCGGGCCCGGCGGTAGGGTCGCCGGGGAAGTCGCCAGACTCAGAGTCGAGTCGAAGCCCGCCCCTCGGGGTCCGGGCGGAGGATGGAGCCACGTGACCGACGTCGCACAGGTGCTGCACGAGGCAGGGCTGGACAACCCGGCGGCCCAGGAGTTCGTCGCCCACTGGGCGGCGCACACCGGGGCGGCTCGCGTGGAGGTGGTCAGCGCCGCTGACGACCCCCGCCTGATCGCCGAGTCCCTGGAGGCGGGGGAGATCGTGCCCGCGGGGGAGGGTCGCTACTACTCGCGCAGCTACCACAAGGACACCGCGCGCTCGGAGGAGCGCACGGTCGTCGCGACCAGCAGGCCGCAGGACAAGGGCGTCTACAACAACTGGCGCCACGCCGACGAGATCCGTCCCGTCGTCGAGGCGGAGATGAAGGACGCGCTGCGCGGCCGGACGATGTACGTCATCCCGTACCTCATGGCCCCGCCCGGAGCGCCGCTGGAGGCCTACGGCGCCGGGATCCAGCTCACCGACCACCGCACCGTGGTGCTGCACATGATCCGGATGGCGCGGGTGGGCGTCGACCTGTTCAACAGCCTCGCCGACCCCCGGATGTTCGTGCGGGCGGTGCACGTCACCGGGGACCTGGAGAACCTGGGCCACGGCACGCCGGACGACCGGCGCTACTTCGTCACGGTCGCCGACGAGCGCACCATCCTGCACTTCGGCTCGTCCTACGGCGGCAACGCCTTGCTCGGCAAGATCGCCCATGGGCTGCGCCAGGCCTGCTACGACGGCTGGGCGCAGGGCGAGTTCCTGGGCGAGCAGTTCATGCTGCTGGGCATCACCGACAAGCAGACCGGGAAGAAGTACCACATCTGCGGGGGCTTCCCGAGCGCGTCGGGCAAGACGAACCTCGCGATGACCCTGGCCCCGGACGCACTGGGCGACCGCTACCACGTCGACTTCTACGGCGACGACATCGCGTGGCTCTGGGTCGCGGACGACGGGCGCCTGTACGGCATGAACCCCGAGTTCGGCGTGTTCGGGGTCGCCAAGGACACCAACGAGCTCACCAACCCCACCGCGCTGGACGCCGTGTCCGAGGGCACGCAGGCGCTGTTCACCAACGTCGCCTACAACGAGAAGACCCACGAGGTGTGGTGGGAGGGCCGGACGCCGGAGCCGCCCGGGGACCTCGACGGGTGGCGGGACTGGAAGGGTGAGCTGGTCGCCGAGCGCGCGCCCGAGGACGCCGGCGCGCCGTGGGCGCACCCGAACAGCCGGTTCACCACGACCCTGGCCAACGTGCCCAACGTCGCCGACGACTTCGACAAGCCCGGGGGCGTGCCGATCGACGCGATCATCTTCGGCGGGCGGGCGCGGGACCGCGAGCCGCTGATCCGGGCGATCACCGACCTCGCCGAGGGCGTCTACGACGGCCTGACCCTGGGCGCCGAGGCCACGTTCGCGGCCGAGGGGCTGGACGGCCGGCTGCGCTACGACCCGATGTCGATGCGCCCGTTCATGGCCTACCCCGAGGGCGCGTACGCCGCGCACTGGCTGAAGATCGTCGGCGCGGCGGCCCCCCAGCCGATCTTCGCCCACGTCAACTGGTTCCAGCGCGCCGCCGACGGGCACTTCCGTTGGCCCGGCTACCGGGAGAACCTGCGCGCCCTGCTGTGGCTGATGCGGCTGCGCGACGGCGAGGTCACCGGCCGGCCCACGGCCGTAGGGATCGTGCCGACCGCCGAGGAGCTCGACCTGACCGGGCTCGACCTGCCCCAGGAGGACCTCGACGCGCTGCTGACCATCGACGTGCCCCGCTGGCGGCAGGAGATGGAGCGGCGCCAGGCGCACCTGGAGCAGTTCCACGACCTGCCCGAGGAGATCTGGGCCGCGCACCGGCGGGTCGCCGCGGCGCTGGACGCCGCGGAGGGCTGAGCGCGCACGGGCGCTACCCGATGGACGCCCCGGTCACGATGTGATTATATGGATGCAGCGTTCATATCAGTCACAGGAGGACCCATGACCACCACCACGACAGCACGCCGCGTCGCCCTGGTCACCGGCGGCAGCGGCGGCATCGGGCGTGCCGTCGTGGAGCGGTTGGCCGCCGACGGCCTCGCGGTCGTCGTGCACTACGCCGGCAACCGCGCCAAGGCCGAGGCGCTGGTCGACCGGGTCGCGGCGGCGGGCGGCGAGGCGATCGCCGTCGGCGGCGACGTGGCGGACGAGCACGCGATGGCGGCGGCGTTCGACGCCGCGGAGGCGATGCTCGGCGGCGTCGACGTCGTGGTGAACACCGCGGGCATCATGCTGCTCTCGCCGATCGCGACGCTCGACCTTGCCGACCTCGACCGGATGCACCGGACGAACGTCCGCGGCACCTTCGTGGTGTCCCAGCTCGCGGCGAACCGGCTGCGCGCCGGGGGAGCGCTGGTCAACGTCTCCACGAGCGTGACCCGGACGCACTTCCCGACGTACGGCGCCTACGCCGCGAGCAAGGCCGCCGTCGAGAGCCTGACCCCGGTCCTCGCCCGCGAGCTGCGCGGCAGGGACGTCACCGTCAACGCCGTCGCGCCCGGGCCGACCGCCACGCCCCTGTTCCTGGACGGCAAGGACGAGCAGGCCGTCGCGGCCCTCGCCAAGGCCGCGCCCCTGGAGCGCCTCGGGACGCCCGAGGACATCGCGGAGGCGGTCTCGTTCCTGGCCGGTCCGGCGCGCTGGGTCAACGGTCAGGTCCTGTTCGTCAACGGCGGCCTGGCCTGAGGCGCGCCCTAGACTCGCCGCGCGACCGCCCGCCACCCCGCCGAGCACAGGAAGCCCACGGTGCCGACCACCCCTGACGCCCCCGCTCCCCGCCGTGGTCGCGGGCGCCGCCCCGCCGACGAGGTGCGCGCCGACGTCCTCCGTGCGGTCGGCGCGATCCTGCTCGACGAGGGTCTGGGCGGCCTGACGTTCGAGCGGGTCGCGCGCGAGTCGGGCGTGAGCAAGACGACCCTGTACAAGTGGTGGCCGTCGGCCGGCGCCCTCGCGCTCGACGGGTACTTCCACGCGGTCGAGGACACCCTGGCCTTCCCGGACACCGGGGACATCAGGGCGGACGTCACGGCCCAGCTGCGCAGCTTCGTCGCGTTGATGACGCGCACGCCGGCCGGCCGGCTGCTCACCGAGCTGATCGGCCAGGCCCAGACCGACCCCGACCTCGCGGTGCAGTACAGGCGGCTGTACTCCTCGCAGCGGCGCCGGCTCGCCGTCGACCGGTTCCGCGCCGCCCAGCAGGTCGGGCAGCTCCGCGCGGACGTCGACCCGCAGGTGCTCGTCGACCAGCTGTGGGGCGCGGTCTACCACCGGCTCCTCGTCCCCGACGAGCCGGTGGGCGAGGAGCTCGCCGACGCGCTGGTGCGCAACCTCTTCGACGGGGTCGCCTGAGCCGGGGTGCCCGCCCTCGCTGAGGGCATCCCATTCGGGGGCGACTGCGGTGTCGATGGTCACGATCCGGCGCATGTCGTCTTCCAGCGACCTGCCCGATGAGCCGGGGGCTGTCGTGGCCCGAGGTGACCCGGCACGTGGCCTACCAGCGCCCGCGTAGGCGGACGTCCCTCCGGGGCGGAGGGATTCAGCTCCGCCCGAAGATCTGGCGGATCCACCTGGCGCGTCCCAGCCCCTGGTCGCTCGAACGCACCTCGTTCGTGGGACCGGCGCGCGCGAGCTGCGGCAGACAGAGTCGGCACCGTCCGGCCGGGCGGGATCGTGGAACTTCCGGCGCGGTATTCGTGCCGGAAGTTCCACGTTGGTGGGTGGAGGGCGCGTTCCTCGCCATGAGTGCCCGGTGCGCGGCAGGTGGGAGGCGTGGGACCAGGCCGTCCAAGATCGCCGGTTCTGGGCGCGGATCGGCGTCGATCGCGCCAGGTCCGGCCGAGAGGTGGCGATCATGGAAGGGAAGGGGAGCGCGCGCACATCGGTTACCCCGGATGCGACCGCGGAACAGCCAGTCACATCACGAGCCGCAGCCGCCGGTCCGATGCGGTGAGCTGCACGGTCTGGCCCCAGGTGGCGGTCAGGCGGTCGGCCTCGAGGCCGTCGCCGAACGCCACGAGCGCCTCGGACCGGACGACGACCTCGAGGGTGTCGCCCGGCGTGAGGGCGCCGACGGTGAGGTCGGTGCCGGTCGCGGGCGAGGGCCATGCCTCGCGGACGAACCACGCGAGCGCGTCGGACGCGGCGCCGGGGAGCTCCACGCCGCCGCGCTCGCGGGCGATCGAGGCGGCCCACCCGGTGGCACCCGTGCCGGTCGCGATGACCAGCCCCGACGAGGACTGGCGCTCGCGGCGCCCGTCGGGCAGGTGCAGCTCGTAGCGCGCGGACTGGTGGCCGACGTGGCCGAGGTAGACGTCGTTGAGCGCGTCGAGGGCCGAGCCGTCGTCCAGCGCCGCGCGGACCATCGTGCGGTCCTGCCACCGGGCCCGCCCCGCGGCGACGGCCGCGACCACGGCCCCGATCCGGTCGACGGGGTGGCGGACCAGCACGCCGGGGTTGAGCCCGGGGTCGGGGTCCACGCCGATCACCGGCTGACCGGTGAGGTACTTCGCGGTGTTCGCGACGAGCCCGTCCTGCCCGACCACCAGGACGACGTCCTCGGGGGAGAAGGCGAAGCGGTGCAGGTCGCCGCGCTCGACGCCGCCGCGCCGCCAGTCGCGCGGGATCGCGGCCGACGCGGCGCGCAGCGCGTCGGTCAGCGCGTCGTGCCGGGCCTGGACCTCGTCGAGCGACCGGCCCCGCGACCGGAGGAAGAACTCGGCCTGGCCGCGGGTGCCGTGGCGGTCCACCAGCTGGTCCAGCTCGCTGGCACGGTGGACCACCACGGCGCGGGGTGCGAGGGCCATGGTCACTCCCGGTGCCCGGTCAGGCCCGCGAGCGCACCGGTCAGCACGTCGGGCGTCACGGTGAGCTGGCCGATGTCGGGCAGGTGGCTCGCGAGCTCGCGGAGCGCGAGGACCCGCAGCACGTCGGTCGGGATCTCGGCGAACGCCGCCAGGCGCGCGCGCTCCGCTGCCCCGTCGGCCTCGCCGCGGATCCGCACGGCGTCGGCGTCCGCCGCGGCGAGGACGCCGCGCTGCTCCGCCGTCGCCCGGGTCTCGATGAGCGCCGCCGCCGCAGCCTCGTCGGCCCTGGCCCGAGCGTTGGCGCCCTCCTGGGCGACGAGGTGCTGCTCGCGGGTGGCGAGCTCGATCCGGGTGGCGAGCTCGTTCTCGGCGATCGCGCGCTCGCGCTCGACGGCCAGCGCACGACGCTCGTAGGTCGAGCGGTCGGCCTCGGACTGAGCGGCCTCGCGCGCCGGCGTCTGCAGCGCGCGTTCCAGGTCGGCGTCCGCGCGCACCGCGCTGACCCGGGCGCCGAGGACCTCGAGCCCGGTGGCCGCGCCTCGCTCGTCGTGGCGCAGCGCGGTGCCGACCTGCACGCCGAGCGCACCGGTCGGGGCGGACACCGCCTCGGCGAGGCTCATGGGGGCCAGGGCGTCCATGACGTGGCCCGCGGCCAGCTCGCCGAGCAGGCGTGCCACCTGCTCGAGCGGCGTCGCGGTCCAGCGACCGGTGGCCGGGTCGATGCCGAAGTCGAGGCGGCGGGCGGCGAGCTCCGGGTCGGCGAACCGGTAGCTCACGGTCACCTGGGCGGTGACCTGCTGCAGGTCCGCGGTGCGGGCGTGCGCCACGAGCGGGAGCTCACGGTCGTCGACCGGGACCTCGGACAGCACGGCCGACAGCGGCCGGAACCAGAAGGACAGGCCGGCGGCCGAACGGCGGACGACGCCGCCGGAGGCTTGGACCACGTGGGCGGTCGGGGCGGCGCGCAGGTGCCGCAGGAACGGGTAGCGGGTGATGGTGGCCATGTGCCCTCCTTGTTTGTCGTCATCTCGACGATAAAGGAGATGGTTGTTTCTCGTCAAGGTGACGAGATAAGGTCGGGCTCATGACCACCGGATCTGGCTATGACCCGGACGAGTACCCCCGGGTGGCGGTGACCGTCGACCTGGTCGTGCTCACCCTGCGCGACGGGGAGCTCTGCGTGCTCCTGGTCGAGCGGGGGGAGGAGCCCTGGCGCGGGGCGCGCGCCCTGCCGGGCGGGTTCGTCCGCCCGGACGAGACGCTGGACGCGGCAGCCGCGCGCGAGCTCGTCGAGGAGACGGGGCTGCGTGACGTGCCGGGCCACCTCGAACAGCTGCGCTCCTACGGCGACCCGGAGCGCGACCCGCGGATGCGGGTGGTCTCGGTCGCCTACCTCGCCCTGGCCCCCGATCTGCCGGAACCCGCGGCCGGCTCCGACGCCGCGGGCGCGAGCTGGGTGCCGGTGGACCAGGCGTCGGCGGGGCCGCTGGCCTTCGACCACGCGCGGATCCTGGCCGACGGCCTCGAGCGCGCCCGCGCCAAGCTCGAGTACACCTCGCTCGCCACCGCGTTCTGCCCGCCGGAGTTCACCGTCTCAGACCTGCGTGCGGTCTACGAGGCGGTCTGGGGGCGTCCGCTGGACCCCCGGAACTTCCACCGCAAGGTGACCGGCACCCCGGGGCTCCTCGCCGACACCGGCCGCACCCGGGCCGAGGGGCGAGGCAGGCCGGCCACCGTCTACCGCGCCGGGCCTGCGACGGGCCTGCACCCACCGCTGACCCGGGACGGCTAGGCCTGCCCGGGCCGGTAGCGTGCGAGGCGCAGCACTGCGAACGCCCCCACCGCGACCGGAAGGTGCACATGACCGACCACTTCCCAGCCGAAGCCGTCCTCTTCGACTCCGACGGCGTGCTCGTCGACTCCAAGGAGGCGGGGGAGCGGGCGTGGGTCACGTGGTCCCGCCGGTACGGCGTCGACCCCGACGTCGTGCTCACCGGGCTGCACGGCCGCCGGTCGCGCGAGACGGTCGCGCTGTACGTCGCCCCCGAGCTGGCCGAGGCCGCGACGGCGGTGATCGACGGGCTCGAGCTCGACAGCGCGGACGAGACCCGCGGGCTGCCGGGCGCGGCCGCGCTCGTCGCGTCGATCCCCGACGCGCGGCGCGCCGTGGTGACCTCCGCGCCGCGGGCGCTGGGCGTGGCGCGGCTCGGTGCCGCCGGCGTCCCGGTGCCGGGCGTGCTCGTCACCTCCGAGGCGGTCGAGCGCGGCAAGCCCGCGCCGGACCCCTACCTCGCGGCGGCGGTCGCGCTCGGGCTGCCGATCGAGCGCTGCCTGGTCTTCGAGGACTCCGAGCACGGGATCGGCGCGGCCCGCGCCGCGGGCGCCGGGGTGGTCATCGGGGTCGGCGCCTCGGCGCTCGGCCTCGGCTGCGACGCCGTGGTGCCGGACCTGGCCGCGGCGCGGTGGGTGGGCGACGGGATCGAGATCTCGCGGCGGCTCAGCGGGTGACCTTCCCGAACGCCGCCCCCAGCGGCCTCAGCAGTGCCGGCCGCACCGCGAACCAGCCCAGCGTCGCCACGGCGAGCACCCCGAGCGCCACGAGCGCGCCCACGGGTGAGGAGTCGTCGCGCGCGCCGAACATGTGGTTGAGGTTGCGCACCACGCCCGTGCTCGCGACGAGCCCGACGTGCACCGTCACGAAGGCCACGAACGCGACCATCACCGGGAAGTGGACGGCCCTGGCGCGATCGAGCGTGAGCACCCGGTCCAGCGCGGTCCTCGCCGGCCACAGGGCGGAGGTGCGCAGCCCGGTGACCGCGGCGAGCGGCGCGAGCACGAAGACCACCGCCGCGTACCCGAGCATCTGCAGGGCGTTGTAGGCGACCCAGCCGTTCTCGTGCGGCCAGTGCAGCGCGAGGTACTGCACGGCAACCGATGCGGCGTTCGGCACCACGTCCCAGCTGGTCGGGACCAGCCGCACCCAGCGGCCGGACGCGAGCAGGAGGACGACGTACGTGGCGCCGGTCGCGAGCCACACCACGTCCACCGAGACGTGGAACCACTGCTCGAGCGTGACGGTCGCCGGCCGGCGCCCACGGCGTGGTCCGCCGCGCCTGGTCCAGCGCCCGGCGGGGCGCGGGCTCGTCCGGATCGCCAGGCCGGACCTGACGATCAGCACCATGAGCATCAGGTTGGCGGCATGGAGCGCGGCGGCCCAGGTCGGCGTGCCCTCGAGCGCGGCGCCGTCGGCCACCCCCGGGTAGCGCGCGACGAACGCCTGGGCCGCCTCGGTGCCCCAGGCCAGCCGGGCGGCCAGGACCGCCAGCGCGAGCGAGACGACGCCCGCGGCCGTCAGACGGGCGGCCCGGGGGAACGCCGCGACGCGCGTGCGGGTCGCGGTCAGGGTCTGGGTCACCGGGTGCTCCTCGGGTGTGCCGGGTGGGGATGCTGCGCGGTCAACGGATCTTCGACGCCCCCACGTAGGGGTACTTCGAGAGCAGCGGCGAGCCCTCCTCGTACCGGGAGAACCGGAACGTCTCCGCAGGGACGTCGGGCACCGAGCTCGTGCCGTCCAGGATCAGGTCGGCCATCAGGCGTCCGACCGCCGGGGCGATCTTGAAGCCGTGCCCGGAGAAACCGGCCGCGACGTAGAGCCCGTTGATCGGCGTCGCCGAGATGATCGGGTTCCAGTCCGGGGTGACGTCGATCATGCCGGTCGACGTGGTCTTCACGCTCGGGTCCTCGATGCCGGGGAAGCGGTGCATCGCCTTCTCGGCGCACCGCTCGATCGCCGCGTCCTCGGCGTGGCTGGGGAAGCGGTCCGGGTCGGGGATCGGGCGCTCGAAGCCCCCGCTGTCGCCGAACAGCAGCTCGTGGCCGCGCTGGTGCACGTACTGCTTGGAGACCATGTCGGAGAACACCGGCCGGGCCCCCAGGTCCTGACCGGGGTCGATCAGCACCTCCTGGACCAGGTACGGCGTGATCGGCAGGTCGATGCCCAGCGGCGCGAGCAGCGGGACCGACCATGCGCTCGCCGCCACCACCACCGTCGGCGTGGCGAGCGTCGTGCCGTCCGCGAGCGTGACGCCGGTGACGCGCCCGCCGCTCACCTCGACCGACGCGACAGCGGTGCCCTGGGTGATCGACGCGCCGAGGCGCCGGGCCGCGCCGGCGAAGGCGTGCGCCGTCGCGTAGCCGTCGGCGTACCCGCCGCGGGGCTCGTAGGCGAACGAGGCGAAGTCGTCCAGGTGGGCGACCGGCCACAGTGCTGCGGCCTCGGCGTGGCCGATCTCGCCGGTGTCGATCCCGAGCGTCTGCTGGGCGGCGACGCTGGCCCGGAAGGGTGCGAGGTTGTCCTCGCCGATCCCGACCAGGTAGCCGACCTGCTCGAAGTCGACCGACGCGCCGAGGATCTCCTCGGCGTGCTGGAAGACCTCGAGGCTCTCCCGGGCGAGCGCGGCGACCTCGGGCACGCCGTAGTGGCACCGCACGATCCCGGCCGACCGGCCGGTGCCGCCGGAGCCGATCGCGTCGCGGTCCAGGACCGTCACGTCGGCGGTCCCGCGGGAGGCCAGGGCGTAGGCGATCGAGGTGCCCTCGACCCCCGCGCCGACGATGACCACGTCTGGGCTGCTCATGGTGTCTCCTCTCCGGTGCTCGTCGGTCAGGCCAGGGCCGGGCTGTCCCAGAGCAGGAGCTCGGTGCCGATGTTCTTCTGCACCGCGTTGGCGTAGACGCGGCTCGCCCAGGCGATGTCCTCGATCGGCATCCCGCCGACCCCGAGGATGCGGACCTGCTCCGGCGCGGGCGTGCGCGCGGCGGTGCCGCGCACCAGGTCGGCCAGGTCGGTGACCGTGGCGGGGTCGAGCTTGCCCTCGGTGACCAGGTCCCACATCTGGCAGCCGGCCAGTCCGATGAGCTCCCAGGTCGGGTAGGGGTACTCCTCGGCCCAGGTGGAGTACAGCCCCGAGTTGTCGACGACGTTGTAGGACCGCTCCAGCAGGAAGTCCGTGTCGAACTTCGAGAAGCCGACCACGGAGACGAACGCGCCGGGCTTGAGCCACTCCTCCTTGAGGTAGGGGTAGTTCGCCGACCCGGCGGGGGAGGACGTGCCGACGTTGATGACGTCGGTGTCCGTCACGCACTCCTCGACGCTGTCGACGACGTAGACCTCGAGCTGGGGGAACGTCTCCTTGGTCCAGCGCTGGAACTCGTCGAGCGAGGCCTGGCCGCGGCCAAGGACCTTCACGGTCGTCAGGGTGGGCCGCGCGGCGACGAACGCCTCCAGGCCCGTGCGGCCCATGACACCCGGGCCGATGATCCCGGCGACCGTCGCGTCCGGGCTGGCCAGGTACCGCGCGCCGACGCCCGGCACCGCGCCCGTGCGGTAGGCCGACAGCAGGTTCGCCGACATCACCATGAGCGGCGCACCGGTGTCCTTGTCGTTCAGGGTGAACATCAGGATCGAGCGGGGCTGACCCTTCTCCCGGTTCGCGACGTTCGAGCCGTACCACTTCATGCCGGCGAGGTCGAAGGGGCCGCCGAGGTAGGCGGGCATCGCCATGAACCGGCGGTCGGGCCCGTCCACGGGCATGTTCGGGAACGGCGAGGTCTCGGGGAAGGTGACCATCGCACCGTGCGAGTTGCCGTCGGCGCCGGCCATCCGGTAGTCGCCCGCGCCGAGGCAGGCGAACATCTCCTCCATCGCGTCGACGCAGGCGGGCATGTCGGTCACACCGGCCGCGATGGCGTCCGGTTCGCTGAGGTAGCGGAAGGTGATCTGGGTCTGCGACATCGTGGGCTCCTTGTCGGGCGTGCGGGTCTGCGGGCGGTCGGGACGGGCGGTCGGTCGGCTGGTCTCAGCAGTGGACGGGTTGGGCCTTGCGGACGGCGGCCACGGCGTCGGCCAGCACGGTGTGCAGGTCGCCGACGATGCCGAGGTCGCAGGCGCGGAAGATCGGCGCGTCGGGGTCGGTGTTGATCGCCACGACCTGCTTGGCGGCGACCATCCCGGCCAGGTGCTGGACCGCGCCCGAGATGCCGGCCGCGATGTACACCTCCGGCGCGACGCTCACGCCGGTCTGCCCGACCTGGCGCTCCGGGCTCGCCCAGCCCTGGTCGACGGCCACCCGGGACGACCCGACGGCAGCGCCGATCAGACCGGCGAACTCCTCGATGAGGCTGAAGTCCCCGTCGGTGCCGCGACCTCCGGAGACGACGACGGCGGCCTCGGTGAGCCGCGGGCCGGCGCCCGCCGCCTTGGGCGCGGCCGCGACCACCACCGGTTCGTGCGGGGCCGGCGTCAGGTCGAGCTCCAGCCGGCGCACGCCGGGTGTTCGCGGCGTCGGCGGCGGGACCTGGACCCCTGCCGAGACGGCGGTGACCACCGACGCCTTCGGGAGCTCGGTCGTCAGGTGCCACGTCGCGGTGAACGCCGTCGACGTGACGACCAGGCCGGGACCGCCGACCGCGATGCTGTCCGCCCCGACGCTCAACGGCCGTCCCAGTCGCAGCGCGAGCCGGGCGGCCACCTCGTTGCCGGCCCGGGTCGACGGCGCGAGCACCGCGTCGTCGGGCCCGACGAGCGCGGCGAGGGCCGCCACCCACGGGCCGCTCGGGCCGTCGGGTGCCAGGTCCGCCCAGGCGAGGTGGCTCGCCCCGGCAGCACCGAGCGCTGCGACGCGGTCGCGGTCGGGTGCCGAGCCCAGCAGGCAGGTCACCTCGTCGACGGCCGCGGCGAGCCGCACCAGGATCAGGTCGGCCTCGGCGGTCGAGTCGAGCTGGTCGAGCAGGACGGCGATCATCGGTCCACCTCCAGCAGGGAACGTCCGGCGAGCAGCTCCAGGAGGGCCGCGGCGCCGGAGCCGTCGGAGTCGGTGACGATCCGCGCCGGCGGACGCGGATCGGCCTCGACCGCGGACACGGTGCGGGTGCCCGGGGCGGTGCTCGGGGTCCCGAGGCCCAGCTCGCTGAGCCCCACCTCGCGCACCGGTCGGCGCCGGGCCGCGAGGATGGCCTTGAACGACGGGTACGTCGGTTCGCCGGACAGATCGGTCACCGAGACCACCGCGGGCAGCGGGGCGACGAGGGTGCGGCGGGCGTCGGGGTCGTCGCGCTGGATCGTCACGCGCCCCCCGTCCAGCTCGACCGCCGCCGCGTGACCCGCGCAGGCCCAGCCGAGCAGGTCGGCCACCAGCACCGGGACCACCCCGGAGCCGCCGTCCGTCGACGACATCCCGCAGACCACGAGGTCCGCGTCGCCGACGGAGCGGACGGCTGCCGCTAGCACGGCCGCTGTGGTGAGGACGTCGGCCCCGGCGAGCGCCTCGTCGCTGACCACGATGCCCTCGTCGGCGCCCATCTGCAGCGCCCGGGTCACGGCGGCCCTGGCGCCCCGTGGGCCCATGGTCACCGCGACGACGCGCTCGCGGGCCCGTCGCAGCCGCACTGCCTGGTCGACGGCGTACTCGTCGAGCCCGGAGAGCGTCCCCGCCCCGGCCTCGCGGTCGACCCTCAGGTCGGCCGCGAGGACCACGGGGTCCGCGGGGTCGGGCACGTGCTTGACGCAGACCACGATCGTCATGGCGACCTCAGACCGCGATCGCTTCGATGATGCCGGCGTACGTCTCCGGCCTCGAGCGCCGCAGCAGGCCGCCCTGCACGAGGCCGACGACCAGCGCGAGCGGCACCAGCGACAGGATGGCGATCGACAGGCCCCAGCCGTCGCCCCCGACCAGCATCGGGAAGTAGGCGACGATCGTCGCGCACACCCCGAGCAGGCCGACCGCGGCGAGGATCGGGGCGACCGTCGACTTCCAGACGCTGCGCTCCTCGTTCGGGAACCGCCGGAAGTACATGACGACCGCGACCGATGTCAGCCCCATCAGCACGACGATCGCGATCGTCGCCAGACCGGAGGACCAGGTGAAGCCCTGCATCACGGGGTCGAGGCCGATCACCGCGAAGGTCACGATGAGCAGCGCCGCGACGGCCGTCTGCGTGATGGAGGACACGTGCGGCGAGGCGTGCTTGGTGTGCACCAGGCTCAGCGGCGACGGCAGCACCTGCACCTTGCCCATCACGTGCTGGTAGCGCGTGAGCACGTTGTGGAACGACAGCACGCACGCGAACAGCGAGGTCAGCAGCAGGGTCTCGATCGCGATGCCGCCGACCGGGCCGAGGTAGTTCGCCGCGGTGTCGTGGATCATGCTCCCGGCGTTCGCGAGCGCGTAGTCGCCGACCTGGGTGGGGCCCCACGCCATGACCAGTGCCCAGCCGGCGAACGTGTAGAACAGGCCGATGACGATCACGGCGACGTAGGTCGCGCGGGGGATGGTCTTCTGCGGGTCCTTCGCCTCGTCGCGGAAGATCGCGGTGGACTCGAAGCCGATGAAGCCGGCGAAGGCGAGCATGAGGCCGACGCCGGGGGAGCCGGAGACGATGTTCGAGGGCGCGAACGGGGCGAGGGACAGGCCCTCGGCGCCGCCCTGCAGGATCACGGCGACCGAGAGCACCAGGGTGATGCCGATCTCGGCGACGAGCAGCACTCCGAGCACCTTCGAGCTGAGCTCGATGTTGCGGTACCCGAGGTAGCCGACCACCGCGATCGTGGCCAGGGAGTAGATCCACCAGGGCACCTCGGGGGCGCCGACGAGGGTGGTCAGGTACAGGTTGAGGCTGAAGCCGATGTAGAAGTACACGGCCAGCTGGACGGCGGTGTAGGTGAGCAGGGCCAGCCATGCGGCACCCAGGCCCAGCGCGCGGTTCATGCCGTAGCCGACGTAGGTGAAGAAGGCGCCGGGGCGAGGGACCGACCGGGCCATGGCGGCGAGCCCGACGGAGAAGAGCAGCAGCACGACGCCGGAGATCGCGTACAGGCTGGGGAACCCCACCCCGTTGCCCAGCGCGATGCCCAGGGGTGCGGCGCCGCCGATGACGGTGAGGGGCGCGGCGGCCGCGACGACCATGAACACGATGGAGCCGACGCCGAGCTGTCCGCTCAGCGATCGGCCGGTGACGTCCGGGGACGTGGAGGGGAGAACACCACCCGAGGTGGCCGTGCCTTGTGTGGTAGCCATGCCCGGTTATTCTCCGGGTGGAGAATTTCCGGCGCAGTCCTCCGATGTTTCCGAACCGTTGAGGTTTGGGCGAGTCGTGTGACGGTGGCGTTACCCGAGCACGGCTCCCGCGCGGCCGTCCGGCACGAGTGCGGGCTCCGGCTGCGGCCCGGTGAGGGTCTCGAGGAACCGGTCGAGCACCGCCCGCTGGCGCCGGGCCGAGGTCTGCCGGGGCATCAGCCAGCACATCGACTGCAGGCCCATCATCATCCACATCAGCTCGTCGACGATCGCGGAGTCCGGCTCGGCGATCGTCACCTCACCCGCCTCGCGGGCCTGCCGCAGGAAGGTCGCGAGCTCGTCGCCGAACGAGGCCACCGTGTCCCGGAAGACGGCCGCCATCGCCGGGTCCGCGAGCGCCGCCTCCCAGAACGCGATGACGATCCTGGCTTCGATGCGCCGCTCCTCGTCGATCGGCATGATCTCCAGGCACAGCCGACGCAGGGCGTCGAGCCCGGTGCGGTCGCCGACCGAGCGTGCCGCCCGCTCGACCGTGCGGTCGAACGCGCGTCGGTAGGCGGCCTCCATGAGGTCGGACTTCGTGGCGAAGTAGGGCTTGACCGCTCCGTTGGCGAACCCGGCCGCGTCGGCGACCCGGCGCAGCGTCACCGCCGCGAGCCCCTCGGCGACGATCAGCCGCCAGGTCACGTCGAGCAGGTAGTCCCGTCGCTCCGACCTGGCCACGACCTTCGGCATGACGGTCCGCTACCTCCCCGGTCGGCTCTGGCCGTTCTTCGGCTCCAGGCTAGTCGGGCAGCGGGCCCGCGTCGGTCGCGGCCGGCGGGTCGGGGTGTGCTCGGCGCGGGCGGATCGTTACCCGAGCGTGATGAAGAGGTCCTTGCGGACGCTTGTGTCATGACTTAACGTAAGTCATGACCGAAGGAGGTTGCATGGCCGAGCAGCTGACGACCCGAGACGTCCGGGCGCACAACCGTTCACGTGTGCTCCGCGAGCTCGTGCTCAGCCAGGAGTCGACCCGCGGCGGCCTCGCCCTCGCGTGCGGCCTGTCCCCGGCGACCATCACGAACGTCGTCGGCGACCTCGAGGCCGAGGGGCTGGTCGAGGACCGCGGCTCGGTGCCGTCCGACGGAGGCCGCCCGATCGTGCGGATCGGCATCCGCCCCGATGGCGCCTACCTGCTCGGCGCGGACGTCGGGGAGAAGGGCGTCGCGGTCGAGCTGTTCGACCTGTCGATGCGCCGCGTCGACCGTGAGTTCCGGGACGCCGCGACCCGCGGCGCCAGCCCGGCCGAGATCTCGGCCGCACTGCAGGAGGCGGTCCGCGCGATCCTCGACCGCAACGCCGCGCTGCGCGACCGGATCGTCGGGCTGGGCCTCGGCCTGCCGGGCATCGTGGAGGACGCGGACGGCACGCACGCGGGAGCCGGTGTGACGCTCCACGCGCAGAGCCTCGGCTGGCCGCCCCTGCACCTCGACGAGCTGCTCGCCGCCCCCGGGCTCGACGTGCTCGCCGACAACGGCGCCAAGGCGCTCGCCGCCGCCGAGATGTGGTTCGGGTCGGCGCGCGGCGTCGACCACGCGCTCGTCGCGCTGCTCGGGCGCGGCGTCGGGCTCGGCATCGTCACCTCCGGCCGGCTGCTGCGCGGCGCGCGCAGCAGCGCCGGCGAGTGGGGGCACACGAAGATCGTCGCCAACGGCCGGCCGTGCCGGTGCGGCGGACGCGGCTGCCTCGAGGCGCACGTCGGCAGCGACGCGCTGCTCAGCGCCTGGCGCGAGCGCGGCGGCGAGCCCGACGGGTCGGGCTGGCGCGCGCTCGACGCGCTCGTCACCGCCGCCGACGCCGCGGATCCGGCCGCCGCTGCGGTCGTCGACGAGGCGCTCGACGTCCTCGCGCTGTCCCTCGCCAACCTCGTGAACCTGACCAACCCGCAGAAGGTCGTGCTCGGCGGGTGGGTCGGGCTCCGGCTGATGCAGTCCCGGCGCGAGGAGCTCGAGGCCCGCGTCAGGGCGGCCTCGCTCGACCGGCCGGGCAGCCAGTTCGAGATCGAGGTGTGCCACTTCGAGGGCGACGCGGTCGCGCTCGGCGCCGCGCTGCTCCCGCTCGAGAAGCTCATCGACAGCCCTGTCGTCCGGACACCCGTCACGGGCTGATCCGGTCCCCCCGACCCCCACTCGCTCGCCCCGAGCGGGCGCCATCGTCCACCGCAGTATCGAAGGAGATCTGATGACCCGGACGCGTTCCACCGTCGGCCTCGGTGCCACCACCGTCGCCGTCGCGCTCACCCTGGCCGCCTGCGGCGGCTCCACCCCGGAGGCCTCCGAGTCGTCCGGCAGCTCGTCGCCGGCTGCCGACCCGGTCACCCTCACGGTGTGGGTGATGGGGGACTCCGGGGCCAACCTGGAGGCCGCCGTCGAGCCCTTCACGCAGGAGACCGGCATCTCGGTCGACGTCCAGGCGATCCCCTGGGACAACGTCAACGACCGCCTCACCACGGCCGTCGCCTCGGGCAAGGGGCCGGACGTCACCCAGATCGGCCTGTCGCAGCTCGCGTCGTTCCTCGACGCCGGTGCGCTCGAGGACCTCAGCGGCCGGCTGGCCGACCACCCGAACCTCGACCCGGCCAACTTCCCCTCCGCCGTCTCGGCCGAGAACCTCAACCCGGACGGCGGGATGTACTCCGTGCCGTGGGTGAGCGACACGCGTGTGCTCTTCTACCGCTCGGACATCCTGTCCGAGGCCGGGATCAGCGACCCGCCCGCCACCTGGGACGAGCTGCGCGCCGACGCCAAGACGTTGGCGGCCCGCGGCGACGGCCAGTACGGCTACTACATCCCGCAGTGGGACGCACCGCTCCCGGTGGCCTACACCTGGCAGACCGGCACCGACGTGCTCGCCGCCGACGGCAGCATCGACCTGGACACCGACGGCTTCCGCAGGGCCGTCGACCACTACCTGGGCTTCTACCGGGACGGCTCGGTGCCCACGGCCGGAGACTTCGACCAGACCACCGGTTTCATCTCCGGCACCGCGCCGATGCTCGTCTCCGGCCCGTACCTGGCCAACGCGATCAAGGACCAGGCGCCCGACCTCGACGGGAAGTGGGGCGTGACCACGGTGCCGACCGACGTCACCGGAACCTCGCTCTTCGCCGGGTCCAACCTCGGGGTCTGGAAGGGCAGCCCCAACGTCGACGCCGCGCTCCAGCTGCTCGACTTCCTCACCGACCCGGCGACGCAGGTCGCCTGGTACCAGAGCTACGGTGAGCTTCCCGCGGTCACCGCGGCCTTCGACGACCCGGCGCTGGCCGACGACCCGCTGGTCGCGGTGTACGCCGAGCAGCTCCAGGACTCCAAGCCGCTGCCGATCAGCACGGCGTGGGCCGAGGCGAACCAGGCGATGCTCGACACGCTGAACGCGATCGCCCTCACCGGCGCCGACGAGGACCAGGCGCTCGCGGACCTGTTCGCCAAGGTCGCGGAGATCAACGCACGATGACCACGCCCGGCGGTGCCGCCCCAGCGGCAGTGGGCGGCACCGCCGTCGTGCCCGGCCCCACGCACAGACCCAGGCGGCGGCTCGGCGGGTGGCGCGCGGTGCTGGCCCCCTACGGGTTCGTCGCGCCGGCGCTCGTGCTCCTGGCGATGTTCGGCCTGCTGCCGATCCTCGTCGCCGCGGGCGTCAGCCTCACCGACCTGGACATCAAGGGCCTCGGCCAACCCGAGACGATCGAGTTCATCGGCCTCGGCAACTACGAGCGGCTGTTCTCCGACCCGGACTTCTGGCGGGCGCTGGGCACGACGGCGTACTTCGTGGTGATCGGCGTGCCGACGATCATCGCGGTCTCGCTCGCGATCGCGGTGGCGCTCAACGTCTCGCGCTCGCGGTTCTTCCGGGCGCTGCGGGCCTTCTACTTCCTGCCCGCGATCACCGCGATCGTCGCGATCTCGCTCATCTGGGGCTACCTGTACAACAGCCAGTTCGGGCTGCTCAACCAGCTCCTGGGCACGCTCGGCCTCGGGCCGGTGGGGTGGCTGTCGGACCCGGGCACGGCGCGGCTGTCGGTCGCCCTCGTGGCGGTCTGGCGGGCCACCGGGCTGAACACGATCATCTTCCTCGCGGCGCTCCAGTCGGTGCCGCGCGAGTACCTCGAGGCCGCGGCGCTCGACGGTGCGAGCCGGTGGACCACGTTCTGGCGCGTGACGTTCCCGCTCCTGCGGTTCGCCCTGTTCTTCGTCACCGTGACGACCCTGATCGGCTGGTTGCAGTTCTTCGACGAGCCGTACGTGCTGACCCAGGGCGGCCCGGTGGGCGCCACGACCTCGATCTCGCTGTTCATCTTCAAGAACGGCTTCAGCCTCAACCAGTTCGGCTACGCGAGCGCCGGGTCGATCGTGCTGTTCGTGATCATCGCCGCGGTGACCGCGCTCCAGCTGCGGATGCGGAGGTCGGACGATGATTGACCACCGTCGCCCCGCGATCGTCCTGACCGGCGGCCTGCTCGCGGTCGGGGCGCTGGTGACGTCGTTCCCGTTCCTGTGGATGATCACCAGCTCGCTCAAGCCGGCGACCGAGGCCGTCTCGGTGCCGCCCAGGCTCTGGCCGAGCGAGCCGACCTTCGCCGCCTACGTCCGGCTGTTCACCGAGCTCGACTTCAGCCGGTACCTCGTCAACACGGTCGTGGTGACCCTGATCGGCGGGGTCGGGCTGTTCTTCATGGCGATGGCCGGCTACGGCTTCGCCAAGTACCGGTTCCGCGGTCGCGGCGTGCTGTTCCTGCTCGTGCTGATGACGCTGATGATCCCGGTCCAGGTCACGATGATCCCGACCTACCTGATCCTCAACGAGCTGCACCTGACCGACACCCTCGTCGGGATCGCCGCGCCGACCCTGGTCAGCGCGTTCGGCATCTTCCTGTTCCGCCAGTTCATGGCGACGATCCCCGACGAGCTCCTCGAGGCCGCGCGGCTCGACGGCGCCGGGGAGATGCGGATCTTCCTGCGGATCGTGCTGCCGCTGTCCAGGCCGATCATCGCCGTCCAGGCGGTGCTGACGTTCATCGCCGGCTGGAACAGCTTCCTGTGGCCGCTGATCATCGCGACCGACCAGGACAAGTACACGCTGTCTGTGGGCCTGTCCCTGCTCAACCAGCAGGTCACCGTCAACCCGACCCTGCAGATGGCCGGGGCCTCGCTCATGGTCGTGCCGATCATCGTGGTCTTCGTCATCTTCCAGCGGCACATCGTCCAGGGCTTCACCATGTCGGGGCTCAAGTGAGCCCCGAGCCCGCGCTCCCCGCGCCCACGACCGACCCGACCCCGGAAGGAACCCACGTGCACCACGCCCCCGCGGACCACCCGACGCACCGCCCGCCGGAGGGCCTGGTGCGGGTGGCGGACGGGCAGATCGTGGGGCCCGACGGCCGCCCGCTCCTGCTGCGCGGCGTCGGTCTGGGCACCTGGCTGCTGCCGGAGGGGTACATGTGGGGCTTCGGCGACGCAGCCGCGTCGCCCAAGCAGATCGAGGCACTCGTCGAGCGCCTCGTCGGGCCCGAGCGGGCGGGGCGGTTCTGGCAGGAGTTCCGGGACGCGTTCCTCACGGCGGACGACGTGGCCCTGATCGCCGCGAGCGGGTTCGACCACGTGCGCCTCCCGATCAACTGGCGGGTGCTCGCGACGCCGGACGGCACGTGGCGCGAGGACGGCTTCGCGCTGGTCGACCGCCTCGTGGGCTGGTGCCGCGACGCGAGCCTGCTCGTGCTGCTCGACCTGCACGGCGCACCCGGAGGGCAGACCGGCACCAACATCGACGACTCCGACGGGCGGCCGGACCTGTTCGCCGACCCCCGCAACGTGGAGCTCACGGTCGCCCTGTGGCGCGAGATCGCCCGCCGGTACCGCGACGAGGCCGCCGTGCTGGGCTACGACCTGCTCAACGAACCGCTGCCGAACGAGTGGCGCCACCGCTACCCGCGCGAGCTCGTGGACGTGTACCGCCGCGTCACCGCGGCGATCCGCGAGGTCGACCCGCACCACCTGGTGATGTACGAGGGCACCCACTGGGCGACCGGGTGGGAGATCTTCACGGAGGTGTGGGACCCGGCGTCGGTGCTCCAGTTCCACAAGTACTGGTCCCCGCCGAGCCGTGCATCCATCGAGGGCTACCTCGAGGTGGGGCGCGAGCTCGGGCTGCCGGTGTACATGGGCGAGGGCGGCGAGAACGCCCCGGAGTGGCTCGCCGCCGTGCACCGGCTCTACGAGGACTGCGGCGTCGGGTGGAACTTCTGGACCTGGAAGAAGGTCGACACCCGGACCTCGCCGCTCTCGGTGGTGCCGCCCGACGGCTGGGAGCGCATCGTCGCGTACGCCGACGGGCACGGGGAGCCGCCGGACCCCGCCGAGGCGGGCCGGATCCTGGACGACCTGGTGGCCAACCTGGCCCTCTCCCGCTGCGTGCGTCGCCCCGAGATCGCCGCGGCGCTGTTCCGGCGCGCCCCGGTCGCGCTGCCCGCGTACGGGTTCGGATTCCTCGGTCCCGGGCGCTCGTACGCCACCGACCGGGCCGTGCCCCACCCCGAGCTGCGGCCTGACGACGCCGTCACGCTGCGCCGCCGCGACGGCGAGCCCGAGCTCGACTTCCACTACCGGCCCGGTCGGCCGGCGGGCGAGGTCGTGGTCGCCGACCTCGCGCCGGGCGACTGGGTGTCGTTCGGCGTCGAGGTGCCCGCCGGTCGCTGGCGGGTGGCCGTTGCGGTCGACGCCGGGGAACCGGCCGTCGAGATCGACGGCGTCCCCGCGGCCCTCGTCGCCGTACCCTCGGTCGCGCCGGAGGGCGGCCCGACCTGGGTGACGCGGTACGACGCCGCCTCGGCGGCCACCGTCGAGATCCGGGTCCTGGCGAACCGGGAGCCGGTGACCCTGGCCGAGGTCAGGGTGGAGGAGGGCGCATGAGCCGCAGCGACACGGAGACGGGCGGCGCCGTGACCTCGCCGGACGCCGTCTACCGCGACCCCCACCGCCCGGTGGACGAGAGGGTGGCCGACCTGCTCGGCCGGATGACGCTCGCCGAGAAGGTCGGCCAGATGCTCCAGCTGGACGCGCAGGGCGGAGTCCGGGCGGCCATGGTCGAGATGCACGCCGGGTCGTTGGTCCACACCTCGCCGGCGTCGGTGCTCGAGGCCCACGACCTCGCGGCGCGCAGCCGGCTGGCGATCCCCGTGCTGATCGCCGAGGACTGCATCCACGGGCACTCGTTCTTCCGCGGGGCGACGATCTTCCCGACCCAGCTCGGGATGGCTGCGAGCTGGGACCCCGACCTGGTCGAGCGGGCGGCGCGCGTCACGGCCGCCGAGGCCGCGGCAACCGGGGTGCACTGGACCTTCTCGCCCGTCCTCGACGTCGCCCGAGACCTGCGCTGGGGCAGGGTCGACGAGACCTTCGGCGAGGACCCGTTCCTGGTCGGCGAGCTCGGCGCGGCCATGGTCCGGGGCTACCAGGGCGACGGGGGAGCGGCGTCGATCCTGGCGACGGCCAAGCACTTCGCGGGCTACTCCGAGACCCAGGGCGGCCGGGACGCGAGCGAGGCGGACCTCACCCCGCGCAAGCTGCGTTCCTGGTTCCTGCCCCCGTTCGAGCGGGTCGCGCGCGAGGGGTGCGGCGCCCTGATGCTCGGGTACCAGGCCATCGACGGCGTGCCCGTGACGATCAACCGCTGGCTGCTCGACGGCGTCCTGCGCGGCGAGTGGGACTACCGCGGTGCGCTCGTGACCGACTGGGACAACGTCGGCCGCATGGTCTGGGAGCAGCGCATCTTCGCCGACCACACGGCCGCCGCCGCGGCCGCCGTCCGCGCGGGCAACGACGTGGTGATGACCACGCCCGCCTTCTTCGAGGCGGCGCAGGCCGCGGTCCGCCAGGGGCTGCTGCTCGAGGCCGAGGTCGACGCCGCCGTGGCCAGGGTCCTCGCGCTCAAGGTCCGGATGGGGCTGTTCGAGGACCCACGCCGGCCGGACGCCGCTCGGCAGCGCCTCGTGGTGGGCTCGGCCGAGCACGCCGCCGTCAACCTCGAGGTCGCGCGCCGGTCGCTCGTCCTGCTCGCCAACGACGGCACGCTCCCGCTGGGCGCCGGGTGCGTCCCCGGCGGCGACGGTCGAGCGGTGTGCGCCGACCCCGCGCCCCGCCGGGTCGCGGTCGTGGGTCCCAACGCCGACGACCCGGACACCCAGCTCGGCGACTGGGCCGGCGGCTCGGGCCAGGTGGACTGGCTCCCGGACGGGCACCCGCGGAAGATGACCACGACGGTGCTCGACGGGCTCGAGGCGCTGGTGCCCCACGGCTGGCGCGTCGAGCACGCGCGCGGAGCCGAGATCCTCACGGTGGGCCCCGACCCGGACGGCCCGGTGTTCCCCGACGGCCAGCCGCGGCCGCCGGTGGTGCATCCCGCCGCGCCCGACCCGGACCTGATCGCGCGCGCGGTCGCGGCCGCCGAGGCCGCGGACTGGGTCGTCGCCGTGGTCGGCGACCGGATCGAGCTCGTGGGCGAGGGCCGGTCGACGGCCACCCTCGAGCTGGTCGGCGCCCAGGCCGCGATGCTCGACGCGGTCGTGGCGACCGGGACGCCCGTCGTGGTGGTCGTCGTGGCGTCCAAGCCCCTGATCCTCCCGCCGTCGGCCGAGCGTGCTGCGGCCGTCGTCTGGGCGGCCAACCCGGGCATGCAGGGCGGTCGGGCGGTGGCCGAGCTGCTGCTCGGACTCGTGGAGCCGTCCGGCCGGCTGCCCGTCTCGATCCCCGTCCACGTGGGCCAGCAGCCGTCGTACTACAACCAGGTCCGCGGCCAGCACGGCTCGCGGTACGCCGACCTCACGCAGCGCCCGGCGTTCGCCTTCGGGGAAGGGTTGACCTACACCACCGTCGACTACACCGACCTCGAGGTGCTGACACCGTCGGTGGGGCCGCGCGACGAGGTCCGGGTCCGGGTGACGCTGGAGAACACCGGCGCACGCCCGGCCCTCGAGACGGTCCAGGTGTACGTCACCGACGTCGTGACCTCGGTGACCTGGGCCGAGCGCGAGCTCAAGGCGTTCCGGCAGGTGCCGCTCGCGCCCGGCGAGCACGCGGTCGTCGACCTCTCCGTGGCGGTCGAGGCGTGCACGATCGTCGACGCCGAGGGACGTCGCGTGGTCGAGCCCGGCGAGTTCGCGATCGGAGTCGGGCGCTCGTCGCGGCCGGAGGACCAGCTCCTGGGGACGTTCACGGTCGTCACGGACCGGTAGCCCGCGACCCGTGACGAGGCCCGCGCGTGGGTCCGCAGGCGGCTCAGCTCAGGATCGCGTACCGCACCTCGACGTCCACCGCCGCGGCGGACAGGTTGGTGATCGCCAGGTGGTAGGTCAGGGCCGTCGCCGACGCGCGCTGGACCTTGACCGTCCACTCCACCTGGGCCGCACCCGGCCCGGGTGTGATCGGGACCACCGTCCACACGACGTGGCTCGCCGGGTTCCACGAGTGCGTGAACAGCGCCGTGGTGCTGGCGGCGGCCAGGGTTCCGGTGTACTGCGTGCCCACCTGCATGGTCAGCTCCTCACGTCCGCGCGACGATCTCGTACCGACCGTCGAGCTCGAGCGACGCATCGGTCAGGTTGGTGACGGTCAGCCAGTAGGTCGTGCGCTCGCGGGACGCGCGCTCGACGCCGACCTTCCAGGTCACGCCCGGGGTCGGGGTCACCGGTGTGGTCGGCACCACCGTCCACAGCACGTGCCAGCACGCCGGCCAGTCGTAGGTGAACCACCGTGCGGTCTGGCGTGCGGTGAGCGTGCCGTGGAACTGGGTGCCGACGACGGGTCCGGAGAACGCGGGCAGGAACGGCCTGAGCCGGGCGGAGATCGCCTCCTTGCACACCGCGCAGAACTCGTTGCCCAGCACCTGCATCCGGCAGATGTGCTGGGGGTGGTAGATGCCGCAGAACGCCCGGCTGCCGCCGGCGAACAGCCCGACCGTGCCGGCCGGGACGGGGCTCGCGGCAGTGGTCATGGCCGCGCATCCGGGGTTCTCCTGCGTGGGCAACGGCGTCGCCGCCGCGATCCGCGACGCCCACTTGGTGGTCGCGCGGTCGGTGACGGTGGTGACGTTGGGCTCGCTCGGCTCGCCGGCGGACCAGGTGGCGATCGAGTCGCCGTACTCGTCGGCGAGCTGGAACGCGGAGTGGCCCAGCTCGTGCACGCCGATCTCGGCGGCCTCCGGGGCCAGGGAGAACCACGCCGCTGAGCCGCCGGCCCCGCCGTAGCGGGTCGAGTTGACGATGACCACCCGGGCGTGGACCGCGGGCACCGCCGCCGCGGCGGTCGCCACCGCGAGCGCCTCCGAGCCGTACAGCAACCGGTTGGTCCCGTCCCGGCAGAACGACGCGTCGAAGTAGGTCCTGCGCGTCGTGCCGGCGCCCGTGCCGCCGTCGGCACAGGTCGCGGGTTCGTCGGCGCCCGACTCGTCGGAGCGCACGTCCACCCGGTGCACGTTGATCGCGCACCACATCCGGCGGAACGGCTCGGTGGTGAACAGCTTGGTGACGAACGACTCGGCGGCGACGTGGAAGGCGTCCTGCTCGGCGGCGGTGAAGCCCTCGGCCATGACGACCAGGTTCCAGCGGGCCGAGTCCGCACCGTGGTCGACGATCTTGGTGGTGCCGAGCACGGCACCGTCGGCGGTGCCCATCACGCCACCCCGTATGGGGGAGTCTCGCCGAGTTCGGCCGTGAGCACCGGGCTCGCCACCGCCGGCGCCGCCTTGCGGGCGCGCGCCCGGGCCGGCCGCGCCGGGCCGCGGACCGCGGCGTCGCCGAGCCGGTGCAGCACGACGTCGTGGGCGCCGGGCAGGTCCGGCACGACCACCTCGAACACGCCGCTCGGCGCCTGCGGGGTGACCTCGCGGGACGCACCGGTGGGCGAGTGCGCCTCGTACCCGTGGCGCACCGGGTCGGCCAACGCCTGCCGGTACAGGCCGTGCCCGTCGGTGTCGCGCACCTCGACCCAGGTGCCGGCCCGGGCGGCGTAGGTGCGCGGCGAGTCGTCCGGCGGCGCGGTCATCGCGACCCGCTGCTGGGCGACCAGCCGGATGTCCTCCCCGTCGTAGCTGAAGGTCAGTCGCCAGGCCGACGGCTCGGACGGCCCTTCGGCGACCGCCTCGGGCGGCGGACCGGCGTCGCGGTCGGGCGTGTGCTCGGACATCGGTCCTCCCCTCACGCCGGCGCCACGAAGGCGGTGCCGTCCCACACCAGGTCCTGCAGCTCGCGCACCGCGGACGCCGCGATCTGGCCGAGCGAGTACATCAGCCGCAGCTCGCCGCCGACCGTCACGCCCGGGACCAGGCCGGTCACGTTGGTCCAGGTGTTCCAGCCCTGGGTGTCCGACGCCGTGACCGGCGGGGCGAGCGGCGAGGCCCGGTGCCACCCGGCGGTGGTCAGGATCGGGTCGAGGTCGACGAACGCGTCGGTGACGGTGGACTGCGTGCACGTGGTGGCGTCGCAGGTCCACAGCGCGTACGCGGCGCTGGTGACCGTGCCCGCCTGCGGGGCGCCGGCGTCGACCTGCCGGGCCAGCGCCAGCTGCGGTCCGGCCCCGCCGGCCTGGCCGACCGCGAGCAGGTCCGTGGTCGGGTCGACCAGGCCCGCGGTGGGCACCAGCGTGAGGCGGCGCCCGAGCACGCCGAGCAGGTCGACGTCGGCCGCCGGCACGGCGCCGAGCGGTGGCAGCGGCGCGCTCGCCGCCAGCACCGGCAGCGTCGCGCCGAGGTCGTGCAGCGTGGCGACCGCAGCGTCCAGCGGCGCCGCGAGGTCGTTGCGCACCTGGAACGTCACCGGCGTGGCCGCCTGGGCGGCCCCGGCGGGGCGGTCGTTGGTGCGCTGGACGAGGTAGAGCGGCGGCAGCGTCGGGTCGAAACCCGGCGTCGGGTTGGGCCCGGCGACCCCGAGGGTGCTGGCCAGCACCTGCGCGGTCATCACGGGGTCGGCAGCGACGAGGTTGAGGTACCCGCCCACCTCGGTGATGTTCAGCGGCGCCGGCACCCTCGAGGGGAACAGGTCGCCGGCCGTGGCCAGGCGGCGCAGGATCAGGCGTTGCGCCTCGGTCATCTCCGGGGAGGTCGCGTGCTCGAGGACCTGGGTGAGGGCGTCCAGCGCCCGGTCCTCGGCGGTGCTCGGCTGCTCGGTCATCGCTGCCTCCTGGGTGCGTTGCGGTCGGTGCGGTCTGGTGTGCTCATCTCTGGCTCCTCACGCGACCGGCGCCGCGCCGCCGTCGATCGACGGGATCGCGCCCCCGCCCGACCCGGACCCGCCGGAGCCTCCGGACCCGGACCCACCGGAGCCGGAGCCACCGGACCCGTCCGAACCCGAGCCGGCCCCGGAACCGTCCGACCCGGCGCCGTCCGAGCCCCCGGACCCGCCGTCGCCCTTCTTGGCCTTGATCGCCTCCGGGATCTGCTTCATGGCCTCCTTGGCCAGTCCGCTCGCCTCGGCGATCGTCTTGTTCAGGCTCTCCGCGGTGGTCTCGGTCTGGACCTTCATCTGGGCGCCCAGCTGGGTGATCCCGGTGAGGTCCTGCGGCAGGTTGCTCGCCGGCTGGCTCTTGATCAGCGCGCTGGCGAGGTCTGCCGGGGACATCGCCGCAGCACCCTGGTTGATGGTCACCGAGGACGGCGTGCCGGGCTGGAGCACCGACGGCGCCTGCGCGCCGGCCGAGCCGACCAGGGAGTTGCCGCCGCCCAGCAGCGCGGCCAGCGTCGCCGGGTCGGTCGCGGAGTCGGCGGGGGAGTCCTGCCAGTTCCAGAACCGGGTGAGGTCGATCTTCTCGCTGGACTCGCAGTGCCCGAGCACGGCCTCGCCCAGCACGCCGCGGGCCGGCAGGGTGAGCGAGCTCTGCGCCGGCCGGTAGGACTGCCGGTGGAAGCGCAGCAGCGCCTCCTGCACGTCGCGCGAGGTGTACTCGACCTTCTCCGCGACGCCCGGCGGGATGAAGAACGGCATGATCGCCGCGTTGCCGAAGAAGCCCAGCACCTGGTTGGCGACGCAGCTGAGCAGCGGCACCTCGTCGGTGGCGTCGGCCACGCCGCCCGTGGGCACCCCGATGGTGAACCGTTCGAGCAGGATCGCGCGCTCCTCCGCGGTGAGCCCCTGCCAGACGGCCTTGGAGTACTCCACGGTGTTCTCCACGACGTGCTGGAGCAGCGCCTCGATCCGCAGCAGGTCCGCGAATGCCAGCTGTGGCGGGAGCCGCTTGGCGGCGACCGGCATCAGCGCGGGCATGAGGTCCGTCCCCGTGCCGCCGAAGCCCTCGATCACGTCGAGCACCGGTGGCCCGGTGATCTGCGCCTTGGGATCGGCCACCAGCGGGCCGCCGATCTCGCGCTCGAGCTCGTCCGGGGTCATCGAGACCTGGAGCTTGGTGATGTTGCTGACGTAGTCGAACAGCTCGCCGAGCGACAGGCCGGTGGGCATCGTCAGCTGGTAGGAGAACGGCCGGAACGTGCGCCGGAACTCGAACCTGGCGAGGTTGCTGCGCGAGACGTGGCTGGGCAGGCTCAGCGTCGTGGTGCGCGTCTCGAGGGACGTGACGTCCGCCCGGCGCGACCGCAGCTGCTCGAGCAGGCCGGCCTTCGTGGTCGCCCCGGTGGTGACCGGAGCACTCGACCCGGTCATCAGCACCGGGCCCACCCGGGCGCCGGTGGTCGAGACCGCGGTGACCCACACGTCCTCGAACGGCAGGAACGTGCCGGCCAGGTCGACCTGGACCATGTCCTGGGCCGACCCGCTGGACGACTGCACCGTCATCGTGGGGTCGCCGGCGAACCCTTGCAGCGCGCGCAGCCCGTGCGCGAGCTCCGAACGCCACCAGATCCGGCTCTGGATCACGTCGTGGTGGCGCAGGAGCTGGGTGTAGCGGTGCAGGAGCTGGTCGCGCGTGTAGCTGCCGGTGGGCAGCGTGCGCGGCACGTCCGGCGGGATGAAGCCGATCACCTCGAGCGGCACGAAGCACACCAGCTGGACGTCGTCGACCTGGCTGGACACCGCGAAGTGCCGCAGCACCTGCCAGTACTGCATGGTCAGCGCGTGGTTGTGGTTGTGGTTGGTGATGACCTTGGTCACCACCTCCTTGCGCTCGGTCGCGCTGGCCAGCCGGACGCTGGTGCGGCTCGCGCTGCGCCTCGCCGACGCGGCGCGCCCGAGGGCGGAGTGGAAGTCCTGCGCGGCGTTGGACACGTAGTCCCGGCTCGCGTTCTGCCAGCTCGAGGCGGACCCGGTGGTGGTCGAGTCGGAGTAGCCGCCGGCGATGCCCAGGCCCGCGACGATCCCGCTGAAGAACCCGCCGATGCCCAGACCTCCGCCGATGGCGCCGGCCTCGGTCGACGTCTTCATCTTCGAGCCGCCGCTGGCCGCCTCGTCGAACGCGCTGGAGAACACCGCACGGGTGGAGCTGTCGGCGTTCTCCTGGTAGCGCTGGAGCTCGGCGGAGGTGAGGGTCTCCTGCTCTCGCACGGACAGGGTCTCGCGCTCGTCGGAGATCGCGATCCGCTGCTGCTCACCGGGCGCCAGCGGCAGGGAGTAGACCAGGTCGCCGAGTGACAGCCCGGTCGGGATCCAGATCTGGTGCATCTTGACCACGTAGCCCAGGCCCAGGGTTGCCGCCTTGGGCACGGCGCGCGGGTCGCGCTGGACGGTCTCCAGGAAGTCGCCGACGTCGATCGGGGACTCCACCGGGACGCGGCTGACCAGCTCCCAGCTGCCGAGCTTGGTCATCGCCTCGATCAGGTCGCCCGCACCCACGTACCGGGTGAGGCCGCCGGAGGAGGAGGACAGCAGGAACCGCTTGCCGTCCCGGCCGAACCGGCTGCCGAGCCGTCGACCGCTCAGCTCGGGCGGCACGAGCCGCACCAGCATCGAGTAGCCGAACCGGTCGATCACGCCGGCGTTGGAGCGGAAGCCGACGCCGCAGTCGCCCTCGCCGAGGGTGATCACGGGGGCCGGCTCCGCGTAGAGCTCGGGGTTGTCCAGGACGTCGTCGGCGCCCGTGGGGCGCACCACGTCGCCGAGCTGCGCGACCACGCTGTGCGGCAGGGGCGTGACCGCGACGTCCAGCGGCAGCACGCCGAGGGCGCCGTCGCCGGCGATCAGGTCGATCCGTCGCAGCGGGTGCTCGACGGCCCGGTTGCCGCCCACCACGAGCAGCTGGAGACCGTCGTCGGGCAGGGGGCGCGGGGGCAGTGCCATCCGGAACGCGCCGCGGGCGTCGGTCAGCGCCTCGGGGTTGGGCCACGGCAGGGCGAGCTCGAAGGTCTGCCCGCCGCTCGTGGTGGCCGGACCGCTGGGCTCCAGCGCCCGGACCCGCACCTGCGCGGCGGGTGAGCCGTCCGGGTTGACCAGTCGGCCGCTGATCTGGCCGGGCAGGCTCGCGGGGACCTGCGGCCGGAAGCGGTCGAGGTCGACGGCGATCCGGTCGACCGTGGCCAGCACCTGGGTGGTGGCGTGGGCACGCTCGGCGAGCAGCTCGCCCAGCTGGTCCGCGCTGACCTCGACCTCCAGGCCGAGCTCCTCCAGGTCGAGGCTCGTGGTCGGCGCCCTGACGGCGCCGCCGAGCGGCCCGGGGTCGCGGGCCTTCTCCGCGCGGGCGGCGTCGAGCGACGCGAGCCGCTCCGTCGCGGCGGAGCTGAGGCGGACGGTCATCGGCTTGCGTTCCCTGGGTGGCACGGCGAACACCTACTTCCTCGATCAGCGTCCGGCCAGGAGAGCAGGCGTTGCGTTCCTCGGGAGTTCCCACGGCGTCCATCGGTGGTAACACTTGAGGTACGCGCTTCTCTGTCTGGGTAGGGACGTCTCCGGCGCGGCCGGCGGGTCGCGGAGAGGAGGAACCGTGTCCACGGAGATCTCGGCCCCGGCCTGCGGACCACGGACCTGCATCCCCCGGGTCCAGCTGTTCGGCTCGTTCCGGCTCACCGTCGACGGGCGCGCGACGGTGGTGCCGTTCGGCGTGCAGCGGCTGCTCGCGGTGCTCGCACTGAGGGAGCGGATGAGCCGTGCCCGGGTCGCGGCGGTCCTGTGGCCGGAGGCGGTGCAGCTGCAGGCCCAGGCCAACCTGCGCAAGGTCTGCTGGCGGCTGCCGATGGCGGTGCCCGGCCACGTCCTCGTGCAGTGCCTGGGACACGAGCTCCAGCTGCACCCGAGCGTCGCGTCGGACGTCGGCGAGCTCACCGACGCGGTGCACCGCCGTGCGAACGCGCCCTCGGACCGGGGTCTGCGACCGCTGGTGCTCCGCACGACACTGCTGCACGAGCTGGCCCGGCCCGAGGCCGCGGACCTGCTGCCGGACTGGGACGCGCCATGGCTCGACGACGAGCGCGAGCGCCTGCGCCAGCTGCGCCTGCACGCGCTGGAGGAGTGGTCGGCACGCCTGGCGGACCAGGGCGACTTCACGCTCGCGCTGGAGGTCGCGCTCACCGTCCTCGCGAGCGACCCGCTGCGGGAGAGCGCGCACCGCGCCGTGATCCGGGTGCACCGCGCCGAGGGCAACGTCCAGGAGGCGCGACGGGCCTTCGCCGCGTGCACGGCCTTGCTCGACCGGGAGATCGGGGTGGCGCCGTCGCCCCAGACCGCGGCGCTGGTCAGCGCGCGTGCGCTGGCTGCTGAGGCTTCTCGCGCGACCCGCCTCGACGTGATCAGGCCGTCCTGGCGACCGGCCTGGGGAACGTGATCCAGAGGTTGAACAGCGCGAGCAGCACCCCGAACGCGCCGAGCACGACGACCCACACCCCGGCCCAGACGGCCGCGGCGGCGCCTTCGACGATCGACGGGTAGCTGCCGGTGAAGTAGACGGCGAGCACCATCGAGATGCCGTTGAAGAACGGCAGAGAGCCTTCCTGGAAGACCTTCGCCCAGCGCATCGAGTAGACCATGAAGCCGACGCCGATCACGAGCGCGACCATGACGGCGAGGTCGCCGGGGGTGCGGATGTCGGGCAGGAAGTCGAGGTAGGAGATCAGGGCGAGGGTCAGCCCCGTGAGGATCGCCGAGTAGGCGAACGCGGGCAGGATCGTCTTGGCCGCCGACGGCTTGGCGCCGAGGGCGAAGTACTCCGCCCAGACGATGAACGAGACCCAGACCGCCATGTTCCACGAGCCGAGCCAGAGCGTGAACGGCACGGACAGCAGCACGGTGATCGTGATCGCGATCCAGAGCGGGATGGTCTCCTTCGTCTGCACGGCGTCGGGCTGGACGGAGGTGTCGGACATGGACGTGCCTTCCTCGAGGCAGGGCGGGACGGCGTCGCGCGTCGTCCCTCGGGCGGGGTGGTGCACGGCACGCGGGGGCGGTCAGGGGGTCCGGGCCCCCGCGTGCCGTGGGTCGGGATCAGAACGTGATGGCCTTGAAGTCCTCGGTCTGCTTGCGGATGCCGACCTCGGTGGGCAGGCGCTCGATCGAGGAGGCGCCGTAGAACCCGACGATCCCCTCGGTGTGGTCGAGGATGTACTGCGCGTCGGGCGGCTCGGCGATCGGGCCGCCGTGGCACAGGACCAGGATGTCCGGGTTGACCTTCTTCGCCGCGTCGGCGAGCTCCTGGACCTTGACCGCTGCCTGCTCGAGGGTCAGCGCCGTGTGCGCGCCGATCGTGCCCGCCGTGGTCAGACCCATGTGCGGGACGAGGATGTCGGCACCGGCCTTGGCCAGGTCGGCGGCCTGCTCGACGTCGAACGCGTACGGCGTCGTGAGCAGGTCCATGTCGTGGGCGATCCGGATCATGTCGACCTCGGGGCCGAAGCCCATCCCGGTCTCCTCCAGGTTGGCGCGGAACACGCCGTCGATCAGGCCCACCGTCGGGAAGTTCTGCACCCCGGCGAACCCGGCGTCCTTGATCTGCTTGAGGAACACCGGCATGAGGCGGAACGGGTCCGTGCCGTTGACGCCGGCGAGCACCGGGGTGTGCTTGACGACCGGCAGCACCTCGTTGGCCATCTCCATGACGATCGCGTTCGCGTCGCCGTAGGCCATCAGACCCGCGAGCGAGCCGCGGCCGGCCATCCGGTAGCGGCCGGAGTTGTAGATGACCAGCAGGTCGATGCCACCGGCCTCGGCGGACTTCGCCGTGATCCCGGTGCCCGCCCCGCCGCCGATGATCGGCTTGCCCGCGGCCACCTGGGCGCGGAACCGCGCGAGGATCTCTTCCCTGCTCATGTCAGTTCTCCTTCACACTGCGGATGTGGTGATCGAGGGTCTCGGCCATGCCTGCGCCGAAGCCCGGGTCGTTGATCGCCTGGTCGAGCTCGTGCACCGTGACGGCGCTGCCGGCCAGGCCCTCGCGCAGCGCGGCGAACAGCGCCGCGTCGGCGTCCGCGTCGCGGAACGGGGCACCGTCGACGTCGATCGCGCTCACCCCGCGCAGCGGGACGAACAGGTCCGTCGGGCCGGTCGCCGCGGCGAGCTTGCGCGCGATCCGGCGGCCCAGCTCGGCCATCTCCTCGGTCGTGGTGCGCATCAGCGTGACCGTGGGGTTGTGCACGAACAGGTTCCGGCTCTCGAACTGCGGCGGCACGGTGTCGCGCGGGCCGAAGTTCACCATGTCCAGCGCGCCGAGGCTGACCACCTGCGGCAGGCCGAGCTTCCCGGCGATCTCGAGGCGGTCCGGGCCGGCGGACAGCACGCCGCCCACCAGGTCGTCGCACAGCTCCGTGGTGGTCAGGTCGCAGACGCCGGCGAGCATGCCGGACGCGACGAGCTTCTCCATCGCCCGGCCGCCGGTGCCCGTGGCGTGGAACACCAGGACCTCGTAGCCCAGGTCGGTCAGACGCTCGCGGGCCTCGTTGGCGGCCGGCGTCGTGACGCCGAACATGGTCAGGCCGATGAGCGGCTTGTGCTCGGCGGCACCGGCGGTCGCGGCGCGGGCCTCGTAGGCCTTGGCCATCCCGGCGGCCGCCGCCGCGGCGTTGCCGAGCACGGCCTCGGAGACCGAGTTGATGCCGGCCACGTCGACCACCGAGTACATCAGGGTCGCGTCGACCTCGCCGACGTAGGGCTTGACGTCGCCGCTGGCCATCGTCGAGACCAGCACCTTCGGCACGCCGATCGGCAGGGCCTGCATCGCCGGCGCGGCCACCGACGAGCCACCGGACCCGCCCACGGCGAGCATGCCGTGCAGGCGGCCCTCGTCGAACAGGCGGTGGACCACCACGGCGGCGCCGGTGCCCATCACGGTCATCATCTCGCCGCGGTCACGGCGCTCCCGCAGACCTGCGGCGTCCGCGCCTGCGGCCGCGATGACCTCGTCCGACGTGACGTCGGCCATCGGGCTCGTCGAGAAGGAGCCGACGTCCACCGCGAGCACGTCCACGCCGTTCTCGAGGAGCCGGTCCTTGAGCCAGCCGTACTCCAAGCCTTTGGTGTCCAGTGTGCCGAGGAGAACCACGGTCGCCATTGACCTCACCCTTGTCTGGTCGTTGCCTGTCCCGGTTCGGGGTGCCGGATGGCTCGAACGTAGGAGGGTGGCGGGGCGGGCGTCTGGGCCAATCCGGGTCCGGTGGCTCTTCTCCGAGGTCCGCCGTGCTGACATGGTGAGACCGTGGCCGCGCCGACGATCGCCGCGAGTGAGCTCAGCCGCCTCCTGGGGCAGTGGGCCACCGGCGAGGGGACCCTGGCGCGCGACCTCACCGCGGCCCTGGTCGAGCTGATCCGCGCCGGCCTGATCCCTCCGGGGGCCGGTCTGCCGGCCCAGCGCGCGCTCGCCGGGGCGCTGACCGTCTCGCGGGGCACCGTCACCGCCGCGTACGAGGCGCTCGCGGCGGAGGGCTACCTGGCCACGGACCGGGGCTCGGGCTCGCGCGTGCGGTCGGCCCACCACTGGCTGCACCGTGAGCTGAGCGGACGGTTCTTCTCGTTCACCAACACCCCGAGCGACGTCATCGACCTGTCCACCGGGGCGCTGCCGGCCTCACCGGTGACCTACGACGTGCTGGCCCGTCCGATCACCGACCGGATCGGCAGCTATCTGGTCACCGACGGCTACTTCCCGGCCGGCCTGCCCGCGCTGCGCCAGGCGATCGCCGACCGGTTCACCGCCGACGGCACGCCGACCACGGCCGAGCAGATCCTGGTGACCTCCGGTGCCCAGGAGGCGACCTGGCTGGTCATCACGGGCCTGGCCGGCCCGGGGGACCTGGTGCTCACCGAGGAACCCACCTACCGCGGTGCCCTGGAGGCGCTGCGGGGAGCCGGGGCGCATGTCGAGGGCCTGGCGATGGTCGACGGCGGGCTCGACCCCGGGCAGGTGCGGCGCGCGGTGACCCGTGGCCCCGAGCTGCTCTACTGCCAGACCTCGATCCACAACCCGACCGGCCGGACGATGACGTCGGCCGCTCGCCACGGTCTCGCGGAGGTCATCAACGCCGCCGGACTCACGACGATCGAGGACGCCTGCTCCTCGGACCTGACGCTCGCCGGCCAGGGGGCGGCCCCGACCCTGGCCCGGCTGGTCGACCCCGAGCTGCTCGTCACGATCGGCAGCGCGTCCAAGCTGTTCTGGGGCGGCATCCGGATCGGCTGGATCCGGGCCAGTGCGGACCGGATCCACGGCCTGGTCGAGCTGCGCAAGCCGGTCGACCTGGCGAGCTCAGTGGTGGACCAGCTGCTGGCGGTCGACCTGATCGCCCACACCGAGGTTGCCAGGCATCAGCGCCGCGCCATGCTCTCCGAGGCGCTGGCCGGTGCCACCGCCACGCTCAACGAGGTCGTGCCGACGTGGTCCTGGGAACCGATCGCCGGTGGCTCGGGCCTGTGGGTGGACACCGGCGACGACGCGGTCGCGCTCGTCGAGCGGGCCAAGCGCGCGGGGGTCAAGCTCGTGGCCGGGCCGGGGTTCTCCACCTACGGCGGGTACGGCGGCCACCTGCGCCTGCCGGTCTGGCACGACCCCGACGTGCTGCGCACCGCGCTCGCGTCGATCGTGTGAGCCCGTCGCCCTACGCGAACGCCTGGTCGATCGCGGCCTGCAGAGACTGCTCGTAGGCCGAGCTGGTGAAGGTCGCGTGCGAGACCATCGCGATCGACGCGCTCTGGGCGCTGACCGCCTCGCTGTTCAACGTCGGCATGGCCTGCGACGCGATCATCTGGGACTTGTTGTCGTGGGAGTCCTGCACGCCCGAGGCGTCGGTGATCTGGCCGTCGGCCACCGTGATGGTCACCGTCACGGTCCCGTAGCGCATCGTGGACGACGCGGTGTAGGTGCCGTCGGCCATCGTGGCGGAGGTGTCCGTGCTGCCGCTCGACGAGTCGGTGGTGGACGAGCCGCTCGACGTGGTCGGGTCGGTGGTCGAGGAGTCGGTGGTCGAGGAGTCGGTCGACGTGGTCGTGTCGGCCGTCGAGCTCGACGTCGTGGCGGACGTGGTCGTGTCGCTGACGGTCGAGGCCTGCACCGCGACGCTCTGGTTGGTGCTCGTCGGGTAGAGGAAGACCGCGACGACGGCGGCGAGGGTGCCGGTGGCGGCCAGGAGGATGCGTCGCACGAGGGGCTCCTTCGGGTGGGCGCTGGCTGTCGGGACCACCGTGACCCGGTTGCCCGACGGGGGTGTGTGCGGGCGTTGTGCGCCGCCTGTGAGCCACGCCGGGACCCTCGTCGCGCGTGGTCGGCGCCCGACGGCGTAGCGTCACCGGGCGTGACTCCTGACGACCTCTCGGCCCTGCGCACCCCTGGCACCCCCGCGATCTCCCCGGACGGGAGCATGGTGGTGGTGTCCCTGATCCGCCCCGACCTGGACTCCGACGAGTACGTCGGCCACCTGTGGCGGATGCCCACGGACGGCTCGGAGCGCCCGCGGCCGCTCACCCGCGGGCACCGGGACACCGCGCCGGCGTTCTCCCCGGACGGCCGGTGGATCGCGTTCCTGCGCGCCGAGCCCAAGGGCAAGCCGCAGCTGTACGTGGTCGAGGCCTGGGGAGGCGAGCCCGTGCGGCTCACCGACGCGCCCCTGGGCGTGAGCGACCCGCGCTGGTCCCCGGACGGCCGCCGGCTGGTGTACGGCGCGCGGGTGCCCGACGAGGGCCGCTACGTGGCCGATGGCGACCCGTCCGCGGAGGCGCCGCGGCTGATCACCGAGTACCAGTACCGGCACGACGGGCTCGGCTTCACCCGCGACCGGCGCACCCACCTGTTCGTGCTGGACGTCCCGGCCCAGCCCGTGCCGGGCGAGATGCCCGAGGCGCGGCGTCTGACGGTGGGGGACGTGGACGTCACCGGGCCGCGCTGGATGCCGGACGGCCGCCGCCTCGTGGCGGTCGCCGCGGTGCACCCCACGCGCGAGGCGGACCTGCGCTCGGACGCGGTGGTGGTGGACGTCGACGCCGAGCCGGCCGAGCCCCGACCGCTGACCGACGCGGCCGGCGGCTCGCCCCTCGGCGTCACCGCCGTGCTACCTGCCGAGGGCGGCACCGCGCTGTGGCTGCTCGCGCAGGACCTGGGCCCGACCGGGCGCGGTTTCGTCGCCGCACAGACGGCGCTGTACCGCCTGGACCTGCCGGGGGGCGTGGACGGCCCGGCCGGTGAGCTGCGCAGGCTCACCGACCCCGAGCACCGCGACCTGGCGACCGGGGTCCTGGCGACCTCGGGCGGTGACGTCCTGGTGGCCGACCAGCACCGCGGCGACGTGGTCCTGCTCGCGGTGCCCGGCGACGGCGTCGGCGAGCCGCGGGTGCTCGTGGACGGGCCCGCGGTGGTGCGCGGCCTGGACGTCGCCGATGGGATCGCCGCGGTCACGGCCTCCGACCCGACCTCGACCGGGGAGGTGCTCGCGGTGCGCGTCGCCGACGGCCACGTCGAGGTGCTCAGCGCGTTCTCAGCGCCGCTGCGCGCCACGCTGCGCCTGCCGCGGGAGATCGGTGCGCAGGCGCCCGACGGCTACCCGGTGCACGGCTGGGTCACGCTGCCCGACCCGGAGCTGCACGGCCCTGGGCCGTACCCGACGGTCCTGATGATCCACGGCGGGCCGTTCGCGCAGTACACCAGCGACGTGTTCGACGAGGTCCAGGTGGTCGCCGGCGCCGGGTACGCCGTGGTGCACGGCAACCCCCGCGGGTCGGCGGGGTACGGCGCCGAGCACGGCCGGGCGATCCACGGTGCGTTCGGCACCGTGGACACCGACGACGTGCTCGCCCTGCTGGACGCCGCCCTGGCGGACCCGGCGCTCGACGAGGCCCGGGTCGGGGTGATGGGCGGTTCCTACGGCGGGTACCTCACCGCATGGCTGACGACCCGGACGCACCGGTTCGCCGGCGCGATCGTCGAGCGCGGGTTCCTCGACCCGGTCAGCTTCGTCGGCTCGAGCGACATCGGCTGGTTCTTCGGGCTGGAGTACCTGGGCGACGCGGCGACGCCGGATGGCGCCGTGACGGTCGCCGCCCAGTCGCCGACGGCCCACGTCGGCTCAGTGCGCACGCCGACCCTGGTCGTCCACTCCGAGCAGGACTGGCGCTGCCCGGTCGAGCAGGGCCAGCGGTGGTTCGTCGAGCTCAAGCGCCGCGGGGTGCCGGTCGAGCTGCTGCTGTTCCCCGGCGAGGGCCACGAGCTGAGTCGGTCGGGCCGGCCCAGCCACCGCAAGGCCCGGTTCGAGCATGTCCTGCGGTGGTGGGCGCGGCACCTGGCCTGAGGGCCCCGGGGCGGAAGGGCGTCCGCGGTGGCGTCACATGACGATGACGGGCTTGACGGTGACGCCGTGCGCCATGTCCTGGGCGGCCTGCTGCACCTCGTCGATCGAGTACCGCTTCTGGAGTCTCTCCAGAGGCAGCTTCCCCGACGCGTGCAGCTCGATGAGCTGCGGGATCAGGTCCTGGGGAACGGCATCGCCCATCGTGACGCCCCGGAGCACCTTGCCGGGCAGGATGCCCTGGATGTCGACGCCGATCTCCGTCCCCGGGGGCGGGGCGCCGCACACCAGGACCGTGCCGCCCACGCCGGCCGAGGCGAGCGCGCCCTTCGCGACCTGTGGGTTCCCCGTGGTGTCGAAGCTCAGGTTCACGCCCGCGCCGCCGGTGATCTCCGACAGGCGCGCGGCGACGTCCTCGGTGCTGGCGTCCACCACGTGGGTCGCGCCCAGCGACCGCGCGAGCTCGAGCCGCTCGGGGACGATGTCGACCGCGATCAGCTGGGCCGGTGAGCGCAGCGCGGCGGCGATCAGGCCCGAGAGCCCGACGGCGCCCGTGCCGTAGACCGCCACGGACTGGCCGGGCTCGGGCTGCAGCACGTTCCACATCGAGCCGAACCCGGTGAGGACGCCGCACCCGAGCGGGGCGAGCACCGTCAGGTCGGCGTCCGGCGCGACCACGACGAGGCTGCGCTCGTCGACGATCGCGTGCTGCGCGAACGACGACTGCCCGAAGAAGTGGCCGCCGATCGGTTCCCCGTCGCGGGTCGTCGTCGCCGAGTCGTCGGCTCGCAGCGCGCCGACCAGGTTGCGGGGGAGCCAGGTGGCGCAGTAGGCGGGGTGCCCCGCGAGGCAGCTCGGGCACTCGCCGCACGAGGTGAAGCTCAGGATGACCTTGTCGCCCGGCGCCACCGAGGTGACCCCCGGGCCGGTCCGTTCCACGACGCCGGCGCCTTCGTGCCCGGCGACACCGGGCAGCGGCAGCGGGATCCCGCCGGCCTGCACGCCGAGGTCGGTGTGGCACAGGCCGGTGGCCACGATCCGCACGAGGACCTCGCCCGCGCCCGGCTCTCCGAGCTCGACCTCGGCCGTGGTGAACGGGGCGCCGGGCGCCTCGAGGACGGCGGCCTTCGTGCGCGTCACCGGGCGGCCCCCTCGTCGAGCGAGATGACGATCGACTTGGTGCGCTGGTAGGAGTGCAGGACCTCCGGCCCGTACTCGCGACCCCAGCCGGAGGCCTTCACCCCGCCGAACGGGACGGCCGGGTCGAGCATCGCCCACCCGTTGACCCAGCAGATGCCGGCGTCGAGGCGGGCGGCGACCCGGTGGGCCTTGGCCAGGTTGGTCGTCTGGATGCCCGACGCCAAGCCGTACGGGGTGCTGTTCGCGAGCTGGACGGCCTCGTCCTCGGTGTCGAACGGCTGGACGGTCAGGACCGGGCCGAAGACCTCCTCCTGCACGGCGGAGGCCTCGTTGGTCAGACCGGCCAGCACCGTCGGCCGGTAGTAGAAGCCGCCGTCGAGGTCGACCCGTTCGCCGCCGGTGACGACGGTGGCGCCCTCCTGCTTGGCCCGGTCGACCAGGGCCTCGACCTTGTGCAGCTGGTCGGCGCTCGCGAGCGGACCGATCACGGTCGCCGGGTCGGTGGTGTCGCCGAAGGGCACGCCGGGCACGGCGTCGCGCAGGATGCCGAGGACGAGGTCGTAGATCGGTCGCTCGACGAGGAGGCGGGGCCCCGCCATGCAGAACTGGCCGGCGTTGAACACGAAGGCCTGGATGACGGTGCCGATCGCCTGGTCCAGGTCCGCGTCGGCGAAGACGATGTTCGCCGCGTTGCCGCCGAGCTCGGCGGTGAACGACTTCAGCGTCTTGCCGGCCAGGGCGGCGGCGTGCGCGCCGACCTCGGTCGAACCGGTGAAGGCGACCTTGTCGACGTCCGGGTGCCCGACCAGGTGGTCGCCCAGCGTGGCGCCCGAGCCGGTGACGACGTTGAACACGCCGTCGGGGACGCCGGCCTCCTGGAGGATCTCGGCCATCAGCAGCGCGGTCAGCGGGGTGTCGCTGGCCGGCTTGTGCACGATCGAGTTCCCCGCGACGAGCGCGGGCGCGATCTTCGTGCTCGACAGGATCAGCGGGAAGTTGAACGGTGTGATCGCCGCGACCACGCCGAGCGGCTCGTGACGCACGTACGCGTGGGTGTTGGCCGGTGTCTCGCGGACGGATCCGTCGAGGTGCTGTCCGAGGCTCGCGGCGTACTCGTACTGCAAAGCCGCGTGCTCGACGTCGACGACGCGCGCGAACGTGATCGGCTTGCCGGCGTCGGCGCTCTCGGTCTGGGCGAGCTCCTCGGCGCGGGCGCGCATGAGGTCGTGCGCCTTGAGGAGCACCCGCCCACGTTCGCGACCGGACAGTCGTGACCAGACGCCGGAGTCGAACGACGCGCGCGCGGCGGCGACCGCCGCGTCCACGTCTGCGGTCGTCGCCGCGGCGACGTCGGTGATCCGCTGCCCGGTGGCCGGGTCGAGGACGTCGCGGCGGGCGCCGTCCGACGCGCCCTTCCACTGGCCGTCGATGAAGAGCTGTCCGGGCTTGAACGGCGGGCGGGTCGGTGAGGCGGTGGTGGCGTCGGTGAGCGTCATCGATCATCCTTTCGCGGCTGTGATCCTCAGGTTTCCTGAGTATTGCTCGGTCGATCGACGGGGCACAAGGGCAACACGACCCAGCACCTGCCTCAGTGCGGAAGGACCCCCCCGAGCGCGACCCGCACCGACCGGAGTGCGGCGCGGAGCTGGAGCGCCTCGGCCTGCGTCAGGCCGGACAGCGCGAGCGCCTCGACGGCCTCGACGGGCTCGCGCAGCTCGTCCAGGGCGCCTTGGCCGTCCTCCGTGAGCTCGATCAGGTGCTGGCGTCGGTTGTGGGGGTCGCGCCGGCGCGCGACGAGACCACGTTCTTCCAGGTGACCCACCATCTGGGCCATGGTCTGCGCGCGGACGAAGGAGTTGCGCGCGAGCGCGGCGGCGGTCATTCCCGGATGGCGTTCGAGGACTGTCAACGCGGTGTACTGCAGCGACGTGAGGTCGCGCTCGGCCAGCACCTCGTCCAGGCGCGAGCGGACGGCGAGCTCGACCTGCTTGATGAGATAGAGCACGGTCAGGTCCACGGGTCGCTTCATCCCTACATTGTCGGGTGCGCGGCGCTCGGGCCATCGAGCTCCGGCGTGCCGGGCGGACGTCCCTTCGCAGGTAGCCTGATGTTTCGTGCAGCTCCGTCCGTGAGACCGCGGGCAGGTGAGCAGTCTCCGCCGCGGGGCGAGAACGCTCAAGCCGGGCCGGCGGCTGCCGATGGTGTCAAGGATGTGTCGCGACGCGCGTGACGTGCGAGAGGAGCGGCGATGGAGCCGGGGGAGCTGGCGAGCGTCCTGGACGCGATCGGCGACGGGGTGTACGTCGTCGACCCGCGGCGCCACATCACGTACTGGAACAGCGGCGCGGAGCGACTGACCGGGTACACCCCGGCCGAGGCGGTCGGCCGCTGGTGCGGTGACGGGATGCTCAACCACGTCGACGAGGTGGGGGAGAGCATCTGTGGGACGCGCTGCCCGCTGCAGGAGACGATGAACGACGGCGAGCGCCGCGAGTGCCGGGTCTACCTGCACCACAAGGACGGCTACGTCGTCCCCGTTCGGGTGGCTGCCACCCCGGTGCGGGACGCGGCCGGCACGATCACCGGCGCGGTCGAGGTGTTCGTCGACGACACCGAGCAGCGCCAGGCGCGCCGCCAGGCCGACCAGCTGGCCACCCTCGCGCTGACCGACCACCTCAGCGGGCTCGGCAACCGGGCCTACCTCGACCGCGTGCTCGAGGAGCGGCTGCGCGCCGCGCGCGGCGCCGGCGGCACGTTCGGGGTGCTGTTCGTCGACGTCGACCACTTCAAGCGCGTCAACGACGAGCACGGCCACGCGGTCGGTGACCGGCTGATCAGGGTGCTGGGTACGACTCTGGCGCGCAACGTCCGCCCGGGCGACCAGGTCGCGCGGTACGGCGGCGAGGAGTTCGTGGTGGTCGCCAACGCCACCGGCGTGGCAGATCTCGTCACCCTCGCCGAGCGGCTGCGGATGCTCATCCGCCAGTCGGGGGTCAGTGTGCCGGAGGGCCGTGTGGGCGTGACGGTGTCGGTCGGCGTGGCGATGGCCGCGGCCGGCGACACGGCGGCGATGGTGCTCGACCGTGCCGACCGGCGGCTCCTGGCTGCCAAGCGGGCTGGGCGCGACCGCACCGTCGACGGCGACGGCGCGCTGCCGCCGGCCTGAGCCCGCCGGAGGGGACGCACGGCGCGTGGCGCTGGGGCCGTCAGCCGAGCAGGTCGGTCGCTGCTCCCAGGAACGTGCCGCGGCCGACGTCGAGCACCCGCAGCCCGAGATGCCGGTAGAACGCCAGGGCGCGGTGGTTGTCGGCGGCCATGCTCAGGTGCACGGCACCCACACCGCGGTCGCGGAGCTCGGCGAAGAACGTCGCCATCAGCCGCCGGCCCCAGCCGTGGCCCTGAGCCGACGGCAGGAGGTCGATGTGCAGGTGGGCCGGGTAGGCCTCGAGCTCGGGCAGCAGGTCGTGCTCGGGGTGATGGAGCATCGCCACCAAGGCCGTCTCCAGTGGCGTGGACCGCTCCCCCGGCGGGTAGCGCCCGGCCACCCGCGGCAGCCAGAGCTCGCGGAAGCGCCGAGCGAACCGGGCGCTGTCCGCCGTCCCCACCAGGTACCCCTGCACGGCCGAGCCGTCGTCGACCACCCAGGCCAGGTCGGGCTCGAGCTCGAGGTAGGGCAGGGCGAACAGGTCGGCCCACAGCCCGTCGTCGCTGAGCACACCGGTCGCATCCGCGCCCGAGGCGGCGGTGCGCAGGCAGATGTCGGCGACGGCGGCGGCGTCGTCCGGGCGTGCGCGGCGGATCCGGGCCGCGTCCGCCGCTCGCCGGTCCGCCGAGGACGCCGCAGGTCCGGTGGCCACCCCGCCTCGCCCCCGTCCGGTCCGCCGTCGGTCGGCTGCCGGTCTGTTGCCGGTCCGCCGGGGCACACGGTACCGAGCGCCGGGCCGGCGGGTCGGTCGTAGCATCGCCGCGTGAAGGTGCTGCTCCTGGAGGACGACCCCGAGCTGGCGCCGGAGGTGGTCGGCGGCCTGCGCCGCGCCGGGTTCGTGGTCGACCAGGTGGACACCTGTGCGGACGCCGACCTCCAGGTCGCGATCACCCACTACGACGCGCTCGTGCTCGACCGCAGCGTGCCGGACGGCGACGCGCTGGACTGGCTCGCGGGCCGGCGCGCCGCCGGGCTGGAGACCCCGGCGCTGATGCTCACGGCCCGTGCGGACGTGGCCGACCGGGTCGACGGCTTCGAGCGCGGCGCGGACGACTACCTGGTCAAGCCGTTCGCGTTCCCCGAGCTGGTGGCCAGGGTGCGGGCCATGGCGTTGCGCGCGCCGAGCGCGGTCCCGCGGGTGTGGCGCGCGGGCGGGCTCGAGCTCGACGTGCCCCGGCACCGGGTGACGCTCGACGGGGTGCTGCTCACCCTCACGGCCAAGGAGTTCGCCGTGCTCGAGGTGCTGCTCGAGCGGGCCGGACAGGTCGTCGGCCGCGGCGAGCTCGTCGAGCGGTGCTGGGACGAGCTCAGCGAGCCGTCGTCGAACGTCGTCGACGTGCTCATGGGCCAGCTGCGTCGCAGACTCGGACGACCGGAGCTGATCGAGACCGTGCGCGGGGTCGGGTACCGGCTGGCCGCCGACGGCGGGCCGCCGGCGGATGAGCAGCCGCGGTGAGCCCCGCGCTGCGGCGGATCCGCAGGATCCGGTGGACCACCACCGCCGTCTTCGCCATCACCACGGCGGTGTGCCTGACGGTGCTCGTGGTGCTCGCGCTGCGGATCGACTCGTCGTCCCGGCTGCGCTCCCTCACCGACGGCCTCGCGAGCCAGGCCAGCACGCTCGGCGAAGTCGTCACGTACACCGACGGCACGCTCGACCTGTCCCGCCTCCAGCAGACCCAGGACCTGCGGATCGCTCCCGTCGCCGGCGTCGTGACGGCCGACGCGATCACCTACGCCGCGCCCGACCAGGCGGCACTGCCCGACGACGCCGAGCTGCGCCGCGTCGTGCGCGAGGTCACCGACGACCCGGGGGTGGTCTCGTTCGAGGCCGCCGAGGCGTCCGGCCCCGAGCTGCACTGGGCGGCGGCGCCGGTGATCGGGGTGGACGCCCAGGGCGTCGTCGGCGTGGAGGCGGCCATCCTGGTCGGCGGCCCGGTGCCCGGCTCGGCCGAGCACGACCGCCTGGCTCTCGGGCTGGCCGTCACCGCGGCGCTGCTCGTGGTGGGCGCCGCGCTGCTCGGCCACGTGGTCTCCGGCTTCGCGATGCGGCCGGCCGTGCGCGGCCTCGCGGACACCGAGCGGTTCCTGCTCGAGGCCTCGCACGAGCTGCGCACGCCCCTGGCCGTGCTCGCCGTGATCCTGGACGAGGCCAGGGCGCGCGGCGAGTCCGACGAGTCCGTGCTCAGGGCCCGCCGTCAGGTGGACCGCCTGACGTCCATCACCGCCGCACTGCTGCTGCGGGCCAGGGCGAGCGCCGGCACGACGGCGGTCACCCTCGAGCCGTTGCGGCTGGACCAGGTGGTCGAGGCCGCGGTGACCGAGGCCGCCCCCGAGGCGCTCGCCGACGGGCGGGTGGTGGTCGACGCCCCGGCCACCGTCGTGACGGCCAACCCCGAGCTCGTCGGGCAGGCGGTGCGCAACCTGGTCGACAACGCCCTGCGGCACGGCGCGCCGCCCGTGCTGGTGGCCGTCCGGGCCGGGGAGGTCGAGGTCAGCGACGGCGGCGACGGGATCGCTCCCACGCGGCGTCGCCGGATGCGACGGCCCGGCGTCGGTCGCGGCGAGGGGACGGGGACCGGGCTGGCGATCGTCGCGTGGGTCGCGCGGGTGCACGGCGGGTCGCTCCGGCTGGGGAGCGGGCCGGCGGGTGGGTTGCAGGCCGTGCTCGTGCTCGAGCGTCGCCGCCGCGGGCGCGGCTGACGGCCTCATCGTCGCCTCATCTGCCGGGCGTGAGACTCGGTGGCATGAGAACTGCACCCACCCGCCGCGGGCTCGCGCTCGCGGGCTCCGCCGCGGCGCTCGTCCTCGTCCTGGCCGGTTGCTCGGCCGGCGCGTCGGCCGGCTCGTCGAGCCCCACGACCGCGGCCGGCGGGACCTCGTCCGGGGCGTCCTCGACGCCGGGTCCGACGCCCACCGAGAGCACCTCGCCGAGCCCGAGCGCCACGCCGTCGGCCGGCCCGACCGAGGCCGGCCCGTCGCCGACCACCACGTCGCTGCGCTCGACCCGGTGCACCGCGGGGCACCTGGAGGCCTCGCTGACGTCCGGCGAAGGCGGCGCGGCAGGGAGCATCCTGCCGTACCTGGTGCTCACCAACACGGGTACCGAGCGCTGCACGCTACAGGGCTGGCCGGGCGTCTCCCTCGTGGGAGACGGCGACGGCACCCAGCTCGGCGCGGCAGGCGACTTCGACCGGTCCAGCCCGCACGGCACGGTGACGCTCGACCCCGGCGGCTCGGCGCACGCGCCCCTGAAGATCGCCCAGGCGGCGAACTACGACGCCGCCACGTGCGACCCGCAGACCGCGGACGGCCTGCGCGTCTACCCGCCCGGCGAGACCCACTCGCTGTTCGTGGCGAGCACCGACCTCACCGCGTGCCGCAGCGACTCCGTCCACCTCATCACCGTCCAGGCGCTGCTTCCCGGCGCGTCCTGACGGCACCCGAACGGCTGCGCGGAGCAGGGGTCCGCGCGGCGACGGCCGTGCGGAGGAGGGTCCGCGCGGCCTCGGCGCACCGGCGGCTCGGGCCACGTCCCGGGCCGCCGGGGCGCGCGCACCGGGCACGGCCCTCGGGTTCCGGACCTGTGACGCACACACCCCACGTCGCGATCCGCTGAGCGGCGACCGGACCTGGAGGAAGATGACCGCATGCTCACCGTCACCGTGCCCGACCCGACCCTCCACGACCGGCTCGCCGGCCCGGCGATCGACGTCCACACCTGGGACATGGCCGCCGCGTCCGACGCCCCGGACGGCCCGCTGGACCTCGTGGTGATGCCGTTCATGGCGCCCGCGTCGACGCTCGCGGTGCTCGACGGCCTGCCGGTGCGCGCGGTGCAGAGCCAGGCGCTCGGCTACGACCACGTCGCCGAGGTGCTGCCGAGCGGCGTCGCGTTCGCCAATGCCGTCGGGGTCCACGAGGCGGCGACGGCCGAGCACGCCGTCGCGCTGGTGCTCGCCGCGCAGCGCGACCTGCCCGGCTTCCTCGCCGAGCAGGGGACGGGTGGCTGGGACCAGCGGTTCACGCCGGGGCTCGCGGGCCGGACCGTCGTCGTGGTGGGTGTCGGCGGGGTCGGGGACGAGATCCGCCGGCGTCTGGTGCCCTTCGACGTCGACGTGGTCCGGGTCGCCTCGCGGGCGCGCACCGACGCGATCGGTCCGGTGCACGCCGCGGCAGAGCTCGGGGACCTCGTGCCCGCGGCCGACGTGCTGGTGCTCGCGGTGCCGCTGACCCCGGCGACCCGCCACCTGGTGGGCGAGCAGCTGCTGGCCGTGATGCGCCCCGGCACGCTGGTGGTGAACGTCGGCCGGGGCCCGGTGGTCGACACCGACGCCCTGCTGCACGCCGTGCGGGCGCACCGGGTGCGCGCCGCGCTCGACGTCGTCGACCCGGAGCCGCTGCCGGACGACCATCCGCTGCGCACCGCGCCCGGCGTCCTGCTCACCCCGCACGTCGCCGGCCGCACCACGACGATGACCGATCGGATCGTCGCCCTGCTCCGCACCCAGATCGCGCACCTCGCCGCTGGCGAGCCCCTGGACCACCTCGTCGACCTCGGCCGCCCCTGACGACGCGCGCCCGCTGACCCGAGGCCCCGCCCCGGCGCCCCACGCGGCGAAGCCGGGCCCAGACGCCGATCCGCGCGAGGCCGTCCACGATGCGGACGCCGAACCGGGCCTCCGACACGCTTCGCCGCGTGGGTTGCCGCCCCGACCCGGCTCACGCCGCCGCCGTCCGGTGAGCAGCCCACGCGGTTCATGTGGCGGTAGGCGCAGGAGTGACGGGTGTGCCATCCCACAGGCCCCGTCCACCACTCCTGTCACATGAACCGCGCCGGCTGCCCACGTCCCGCGCCGCCGGCCGCGCTCGTGCCGGGCACCGTGTATCCGGGCACGGGACACCGGGCGGCTCGCGTGCGAGCATGCCGCTGTGGCGACTGACAGGGGACGCGGGCCCGGCGCGGGACGTCGGGTGGCTGCCGGCATCGCCGCCGTCGCCGCCGTCGCCGCCGTCGCGGTCCTCGCGGCGGTGGTGTGGCGACCGACGTGGCTGGGGTTCTCGCCCGGGGCGCAGGCCGCAGACGGGTCGGCGCCGACCCGCGTCGACGTCCTGTGCGGCGCCGACCTCGCGCTGAGCGTCTCGGACGACGTGGTGGCGGCCACGGCGGCGGGGGTGGCCGTCCAGGTGACGAGCGAGGCGCCGGCGGGCGCGTACCTGAACTACGGCTGGCCGGGCGGCGGGGGCGGCGACGGGATGCCGGAGGCCGCGCAGACCTGGACCCTCGCCGCACCGCCCGGCGAGCTGCGGTTGTCCTGCTCGACCCTGGACCGTCAGGGCGCCGAGGTCGTCGTGGACGTCGTGGACCCGCACGGGTACTGGTCGGACCTGACGCTCGCCGACCTCGGATGTCCCCTGGGAGGCATGCCGTCGTGGGCCGTTGCGGGCGGGACGGGTGCGACGGCCCAGGAGGCGGTCGACGACCTGATCGCGAAGTTCGACGACGCCGGTACCTCTCAGGTGCTGACCCGAGCCGAGCACGCCGGGATCGGCTACCCGGACGCGCCGACCCAGACCTGGATCCTCGGCAACGCCGGCACCACGTACATGACGGCCCGGGTCACCGACACCGGGTCCGGCTTCACCGCCGACCCCGACGCCCTGTGCCGACCGAGCCCGTGGGTGACCGAGCCCGACGCGTGAGCCCGATCGTCAGAGCTGGTAGTCGAAGCCCAGCCGGATCTTGTCGCCGCGGAACACGATCATCGAGTACTCGAAGGGTGTGCCGCCGACGTCGGAGATGACGTCCTCGAGGCGCAGCACCGGCTGCCCCCGCTTCATGCCCAGCAGCTCGGCCTCGTCGGTGTGCGCCGCGCTGGCCTCGAGGTGCTCGACGACGTGCTTCATCGCGAGCGAGTAGTGCTTCTCGAGGATCACGCAGAGCTGCTCGCGCGCCGCGTCGTGCCGGTCCAGGTCCGGGGCCAACGCGGCGGGCACGTAGGAGTGGTGCAGGCTCAGCGGCTCGTCCTGCGCCAGGCGCAGGCGGTGGATCGCGTGCACCCTGGCCCCGTCGGGCAGGCCGAGCTTCTCGCGCACCGTCGAGGACGCCTCCTCCAGGCCGTTGGAGAGCACGACCGTCGAGGTCTCGTACCCGGCGGCCTCGAGCTGCTCGCGCACGCCCTGGTACGCGGGGGAGACGGCGTCGAACTTGTGCGCGGAGACGAACGTGCCCTTGCCCTGGACCCGGAAGAGCAGGCCCTCGGCGACGAGCTTGTTGAGCACCCCGCGGGTGGTCATCCGGCTCAGGCCGTAGATCCGGTTGAGCTCGTTCTCCGAGGGGATGCGCTGGCTGGGCCGCCACTCGCCGTCGGCGATCCTGGCGCGTAGCGCGGCCTCGAGCTGGGCGTACAGGGGCACCGCGGAGTCGCGGTCCAGCAGGTCCGTGGACGTCATGTCCCTCCCCTCGCGGCGGCGCCCCGCGCGGCCGGTCAGTCTAGCGGGGGAGCGCGGGCCGGCCGGGGCCGGGGTCGGGGGGTGGGACGCGCGGCCGTCCCACCCCCCGGGTCCGGTCAGAACACCCGGTAGGCGATCTCGGCGGGTGCCTCGAGCAGCCGCTCGATCTCGTCGTCCAGCTTGACGAGGGTGAGCGACGCGCCGGCCATCTCCAGCGACGTGCAGTACTCGCCGACGTAGCTGCGCGCCACGGTGATGCCCTGGTCGGCGAGCTTCTTGTGGGCGATCCCGTACAGCAGGTACAGCTCGCTGATCGGGGTGCCGCCGAGGCCGTTGATCATCAGCGCGACTCGGTCGCCCGAGGAGTACGGCAGGTCCGGGACCACCGCACCCAGGAGCTCGTCGACGATCTCGTCGGCGCTGACGATCTTCGCGCGGCGGCGTCCGGGCTCGCCGTGGATGCCGACACCGATCTCGATCTCGTCGTCGCCGAGCTCGAACAGTGGTGAGCCCTTGGCCGGCGGGGTGCACGCGGTGAGCGCGATGCCCATCGACCGCGTGACCGAGTTGACCTTCTCGCCGATCCGCACGACCTCGTCCAGCTCTGCGCCTTCCTCGGAGGCCGCGCCGACGCACTTCATGACGAAGAAGTTCCCGGCCACGCCGCGCCGGCCGACGGTCCAGGTCGAGTCCTGGACCGCGACGTCGTCGTTGATGAACAGCGTCGCGACCTTGATGCCCTCGGCCTCGCTCATCTCCTTGGCCATGTCGAAGGCCATCCGGTCGCCGGTGTAGTTGTTGACCAGCAGCAGCACGCCCTTGTCCGACTTCAGCAGCTTGACCGTCTCGTAGACGTAGTCCATCGGCGGGGCGGCGAAGACGTCGCCCGGGCAGGCGCCGTCGAGCATGCCCTTGCCCACCACCATGACGTGGGCCGGCTCGTGGCCCGAGCCCGAGCCCTGGATGATCGACACCTTGTCGGCACGAGGGGCGTCCGCCCGCATGATCAGGTTGTACTTGGGCTCGTACCGGAGCGTGTCCGGGTTGGCCAGGGCGATGCCGGTGAGCATCTCCGGGACGAACTGCTTGGGGTCGTTGACGAACTTCTTCACCACTGCCTCCACGCCACTGTGAGTGATCGACTGCTGGTGGCCGGCCGCATCCGACGGCCGGTCGGCCCCGCGCGGTGGCGGGGAAACTCGGTGGTTCCGGGACCTCCTAGGCCCACTGCTCGGCGATCGCCGTGGCGATCACCCCGATCGCCGTGGCGCCCGCGTCCACGGACCCGATCGAGCGCTCGCCCGTGTAGGCCGCGCGCCCCCGCATCGCCTGCATCGACTTGGTGGCTTCCGCGCTCTCGCGCGCGGTCGTCGCCGCGGCGTCCGCGATCTCCTTGGCGCTCGCACCCTCGGTGAGCCTGGCGGCGATCGTGTCGCGCATCGGCACGATCGCGTCCAGGAGCGTCTTCTCGCCCACGTCGGCGCCGCCGCGGGCCTTGATGCCCTCGACCGCGGCGTCGAGCATGGCCACGACGGTGTCCCCGTCCAGCGTCTCGCGCGTCTTGACGGTCATCGCGGCCCGCAGGAACGCGGTCCCCCAGATCGGACCGGACGTGCCGCCGATCCGCCCGGTGATGATCAGGGCGACCTTCTGCAGGAAGGTCGCGGCGTCGGTGCGGTCCAGGTCGTCCCAGTCCGCGAGCACGATCTCGAACCCGCGCGCCAGGGAGTACCCGAAGTCGCCGTCACCGACCACCGAGTCCAGCTCGCCGAAGTAGGTCTCGTTGTCGACGGCGGTCTGGGCGATGACCTTCACGACGCGCTCGATGCCTGCCAGGTCCACGGCCATGGCCTCACTCCTTCGTGATCTCGACGAGCTGTGCCAGGTCGGCGAGCGTGACCTCGTCGCCGACCTGGAGGTGGTGGGGGTCCGCGAGGACCTCGGTGGGGGTGCCCGGCGCGTCTCCGAGGCTGCTGACCACCAGAGCGGCGCCGGCGAAGTCCTCGTCGTGGGTGTACGTGCTCACCGTCACGACGGTGGTCAGCCCCGCGGCCAGGGCCGCCTGCAGCCCGTTCGCGCTGTCCTCGACCACGACCACGTCGGCCGGGTCGAGCCCCATGCCTTCGAGCGCGAGCAGGTAGATGTCGGGCGCGGGCTTCTTGTGTGCGACGACGTCGCCGGCGAACACCGAGAAGCGGGCCGCGAGCTCGGGCCCCACGGCGTGCTCGAGCACCGCGCGCACCGACCGCTCGGCCGACGTCGAGGCGACGCCGAGGGCCCAGCCCGCGTCGGCGGCGGCTGCCACGACCCGTGCGATCCCGGGTCGGCCCGGCAGCGCCCCGGCTTCCACGAGCGCGATGTACGTGTCGGTCTTGCGGCGGTGCCAGTCGGCGAGCATCGCCCGCTGCGCCTCGGGGTCGGTCGGCAGTCCCGCCTCGGCGACCAGCTCGGGGGTGAGCAGCGCGGCCATCCGCTCCTTGCCTCCGCCGATCAGGACGTAGTGGGCGTAGTCCTCCTCGCTCCACCGCACCGGCAGGCCCACGGCCTCGAACGTCGCGTTGAACGCGGGCCGGTGGCCGTCGCGCTCGGTGTCGGCGAGCACGCCGTCGCAGTCGAAGACCAGCGCGGGGCTCATCGGGCCGCCGCCGCGCCCTGCGCGTGGCCGCTCGAGCCGAACCGGTCCAGGTGACCGACGACCTCGTCGTGGACGGCGGCGGAGATGTCCCGGAACATCGACGGGGGGTCCCACTTGCCGGTCTGCTCGGCCTTGGCCAGGTGCGCCTGCGCGGCCTTCATGTAGGCGAGCTTGAGCCCGGTCGAGATGTTGACCTTGGAGACGCCGGCCTCGATGAACGCGCGGAAGTCCTCGTCGGACAGGCCGGTCCCGCCGTGCAGCACGATCGGCAGGTCGGTGAGCGTGACCAGGTCGGCGACCCGCTCCGGCAGCAGCACCGGGGTGTGGGTGTACAGGCCGTGCGCCGTGCCCAGCTGGGGCGCGAGGAGGTCCACGCCGGTGCGGCCGGCGACGGCGACGAGCGTCTGGACGGAGTAGGCGTGCACGGCCTCGTCGGAGCCGATGTCGTCCTCGACGCCGACGATGTTCTCGATCTCGCTCTCGACGTCCACGCCGGCGGCGTGCGCCTCGGTGACCACCTCGGCCGTCTCCCGCTCGGCCGTGGCCAGGTCGCGGTCGGAGGCATCGAACAGCACGGACGACCACCCGGCGGCGACCACCTGTGAGATCACGTCGCGGTGCGGGCAGTGGTCCAGGTGCAGCGCGACCGGCACCGGCGCGTCCTGCGCGGCGAGGCGGAACATCGTGGTGACCAGCTCCACGCCGATGGACCGCACGGTCTTGACCGAGACCTGGACGATCACCGGTGCGGACCTGTCGACCGCTGCCTCGACCACCGCCCGCAGGCTGAGGTCGTCCAGGATGTTCACCGCCGCCACGGCGTACCCGTGCTCCCGGCCGTGTCGCGCGAGCTGCGCGGTCGAGGCGATCATCTGCGGCCTCCTCGGTGGTCTACGCCGACTCACCCGGGACTTCTGTCCCAAGACGCGACTATACAAGTATGTACGTGCTTGTCCAGTGCTGGCCCTGAGGCTTATCGGGCGTTCGTCCGATTGGGACTGGGCCGTTGGGGCGACGGCGCTGCAAGGACCTCAGTACTGCCGGTCTGCGCCGATGTATTCGTGCAACCCAGGCCTTCGGGCCGAGGTCGTCGTCGCCCCCCCGTCGACCCCTGCAACTTCCGGAGCACTCATGAGCACCGCACCCCCGGTGACCCCGTCCCTTCTCGCCCGCCTGCGCGGCGGCGCGCTCTCGATCCGAGCCAAGATCCTCGGGGTCGGAGTGCTCGCCACCGTCCTGCTGGTCGCCGTCGGTGCCTTCGCCGCCACCCAGCTGGTGTCCGTGCGCAGCGACGCGGACCGGCTCGCCCACGTGCAGACCGAGGTCGGCGCCTCGCTGACCGGCCTGACGGATGCCATGTGGAACGTGCGGATGAACGTCTACGCATCGGCCGCGGCGCTGCCCGAGGAGAAGGACGCGGCCCGTGAGGCGGCCGACACGGCCTTCGCGACGCTGCACTCCGCAGCCGACGAGTTCAACGCGACCTATACCGAGGCGCTGGGGCACGAGCCCGCGGTGTGGGCGGACTTCACCGACTCGCTCGCCTCGTACGACACCGTCGTGGGCGGCGACATGATGGACGCCGCGATCGCCGACGACCGCACCGAGTTCTCGGCCATCAGAGCCGGTGGTGCCGCGGAGGCTGGCCGGGATCTCATCGCGCACCTCGGCGAGATCCAGGACGAGGTCGCCGGCGCGATGGCCGACATCGCGGACCAGGCGGACACCACCGCGGCGCGGGCGTTCGTCCTGACCGCCGTCGCGATCGGCGCAGGTTCGCTCGCCGTGCTGCTGCTCGGGTTCTTCATCGCGCGCGGCGTGGTCCGTTCCGTCATCCAGGTCAAGCGCAGCGTGGACGCCCTCGCGACCGGCGACCTCACCGTGGTCCCCGACGTGCGCTCGCGCGACGAGCTCGGCGACATGGCCGGTGCGCTGGCCGGGGCCCTGGAGCGGCTGCGTGCCCTGATGGCTGACGTCGTCCAGACCGCGCAGTCGGTCGCCTCGTCGGCGGAGGAGCTGAGCTCCGCCCAGACCCAGGTCGCCGCCGGCGCCGAGGAGACCTCGGCCCAGGCCGGCGTGGTCTCGGCAGCCGCCGAGCAGGTGTCGCGCAACGTCCAGGCGGTCGCCGCCGGTGCCGAGGAGATGGGTGCCAGCATCCGCGAGATCGCCAGCAACGCCACCGAGGCGGCGCGGGTCGCGGGCACCGCCGTCGAGGCCGCACGCACCACGTCCTCGACGGTCCACCAGCTGGGCGTCTCGTCGAAGCAGATCGGCGAGGTGGTCAAGGTCATCACCACCATCGCCGAGCAGACCAACCTGCTGGCCCTCAACGCCACGATCGAGGCGGCCCGGGCCGGCGAGGCCGGCAAGGGCTTCGCCGTCGTGGCGGGGGAGGTCAAGGACCTGGCCCAGGAGACCGCCAAGGCCACCGAGAACATCGCCCGCCAGGTCGAGGCCATCCAGGCCGACACCACCGGTGCGGTCGACGCCATCGGCCACATCTCGGAGATCATCGACCGGATCAACGGGTACCAGGAGACCATCGCCAGCGCCGTCGAGGAGCAGACCGCGACCACCAACGAGATGTCGCGCAGCGTCGCCGAGGCCGCGACCGGCTCCGGCGAGATCGCGACGAACATCACCGGCGTCGCGGGTGCGGCGGAGGACTCGACACGGGTGATGACCGATCTCGGTGCCGCGGTCTCCGAGCTCGCCGCGATGGCCGCACGCCTGGAGTCGCAGACGTCGGTGTTCACCTACTGAGGCAGCGGACGGGCTCGGCCGGTGGCCGGGCCCGTACGGCCGCACGCCGTACCCGCCCGACGGCGGACGCGGCGTCGCGCCGCCCGCCGTCGCGCACCATGATGGAGTCATGACCGACCCGCTGACCGGGCGCCTGCTGGTGGCCGTGCCGGGCCTGCTCGACCCGAATTTCCGGCGCAGCGTCGTCCTCGTGCTCGACCACGGCGAGGACGGGGCGTTCGGCGTGGTCATCAACCGACCGCTCGAGGTCGACGTGGACGCCGTGCTGCCGAGCTGGCAGGCCCTGGCCACCCCGCCCGCCCGGCTGTTCCAGGGCGGACCGGTGGGGTTGGACGGCGCGATCGGCGTGGTGCTCGTCCCGGACGGCGAGGAGCCCCCGGACGGCGTGGACCGCGTGGCGGGGCCGTTCTGCCTGGTCGACCTCGACGCGGTGCCGGACGCGCTGGTCGGGCAGGTGGCCGACCTGCGCGTGTTCGCCGGGCACTCTGGCTGGTCGGGCGGGCAGGTCGAGGCGGAGATCGCGGCGGGGGACTGGTTCGTGGTCGACGCGGACGAGCGCGACCCGTTCTCGCTGGTGCCCGAGCGGCTGTGGGGCCAGGTGCTGCGCCGGCAGGGCGGGGACCTGGCGCTGCTGGCCAACGCCCCCGACGACCCGCGGCTCAACTGACCGCGGGAACGTTCAGCCGCGGTGCGCGGCTCCGTGCGGGTCTGCCGGGGCGTCCAGGACGCCGGCGTGGGTCGCGGCCTCGAGAGCCTGCTCGGGAGCGAGGTCGAGGCCGGCGAGGCGGGCCAGCGCGGTGGCGAGTGCAGTGCTCATCGTGGTCCTCGTCGAGGTCGTCGAGCCGGAGGGTGCCGCTGCGACCAGCGGATACCGGCAGGTTAGGAGCGCTGCACCGATCGTCGAAGGCTCCGGGGCACCGTTCGCCCGGATGGAGCAGTCGACTCGCGGGGAGTGTCCGGAACGTCCCGCTTCGTGCCCGCGCCCCGATCAGGGCTGACGGACCGCGCCCCAGCCGTGCCAACGGTCGACCCGGACGCGCGCGCTGACCCGCGGCCGGTCGCGCACCGGGTAGGGGCGGTCGGTGTAGTGCCGCGACAGGCGGTCGATGTCGACCAGATCGATGTCGTCGGTGATCGAGACCACCTCGCCCTGGACCGAGACGTGGGTGTACCAGTTCTCGTCGAGCGCGGTGAGCGAGACCCGGGGGTCGCGCCGCAGGTGCGCCAGACGCGCCCGGCCCGCGTCGAGGTTGAGCAGCACCGTGCCGTCCGGCTCGAGCAGGTACCAGGTGGCCACGGTGACCGGACGCCCGTCGGCTGCGAGTGTGGCCATCACGGCGGGGTTCGGCCGGGCCAGGAGTGCGGCGACCTCGGCGGGCAGGGGAGCGGCGGGCACGGGTACCTCTCAGGAGTCGGCGGCGTGCTCCGAGGCGATCCGCTCGTGGTGGTGGATCACCTCGGCGGTGACGAAGGCCAGCCACTTCTCGGCGAACGCCGGGTCGAGGTTGGACTCCTCGGCGAGGGCCCGGAGCCTGGCGACCTGCACGCGCTCGCGGTCCTTGTCCGCCGGAGGCAGCCCGGCGCGGGCCTTGAGCCGGCCGACCTGCTGGGTGAACTTGAACCGCTCGGCGAGCAGGTGGACGAGTGCCGCGTCGATGTTGTCGATGCTCCCGCGCAGCGTCGTCAGCTCGGCGAGGGCCGCGGCGAGCGGCTCCGGCGGGGTCGCGGTCGGCTCGGTCACGGGCTCAGCCTACGGTCCGAGGCTCCCCGGCCGGCCAGCCGGCCGCGGTCCTCTCAACACTCGGGCAGGTCGGTCGATCGGGTGGTCGCACGTAGGAGTCGACCGACGAGGAGTGCTGTGCTGAGCGTCTCGAGGGTGCTGGTGCGTGACCACGTGACCCGCACCCTGCTGTTCGTCGTGGACGCCGCCACGATGCCGCTGAGGATCGAGGCGACCAAGCAAGCGCTGTGGATCGAGGAGGCGGGGTCGGGCCGTCCCGTCGTGGACGCGCCGACCGCGCACCTGGAGCTCCTCAACGACGAGGCGATCCAGTTCACCGGCGCCGCGCGGCTGCACGGGGAGCACGACCTGCAGCTGGTGCGCCTGACGCTGGAGCTGTCCCCGCGCTGAGGCCCGCGGGTGCGGCCCGTGCGCTCAGTCGCCCAGGCCGACGCCGATCTTGCGGGCCGTGGTCACCCACTCGTGGTCGGTGGGCACGGTCTTGACCTTGCCGGCGACCTCGGCGAGCGGGACGGGCTCGGTGCCCTCGCCGCGGGCCGCGACCATGTACCCGAACTGCCCGTCGGCAGCGAGGTCCGCCGCCGCAGCGCCGATCCGGGTGGCCAGCAGCCGGTCCGCGGCGCACGGCGCGCCGCCACGCTGCACGTAGCCCAGGATGGTCACGCGCGACTCCAGGCCGGTGGCCGCCTCGAGCTCGCGGGCCAGGGCGAAGGTGTGCTCGCGCTGGGCGTCCTCGACGTGGGCCAGGTGCGCCCGGGCCGCGCGCTCGGCCTCGGCGTTCTTGGCGGACTTGACCAGCAGGCGCGCGGCCTCGTAGTCCGCGGTCGCGTCGATGTCGCGGGCCCCCTCGGCGACCGCGACCACCGAGAACGAGCTGCCGCGCGACAGGCGGGCCTTGATGGTGTCGGCGACCTTCGCCAGCGAGTACGGCAGCTCGGGGATGAGGATCACGTCCGCGCCGCCCGCGAGGCCCGCGCCGAGGGTCAGCCAGCCGGCGTTGTGGCCCATGATCTCGGTGAGGATGATCCGGTGGTGGCTGTGCGCGGTGGAGTGCACCCGGTCCAGCGCCTCGGTCGCGATCTCCATCGCGGTGGCGAAGCCGAAGCTCGTGTCGGTCATCGCGATGTCGTTGTCGATCGTCTTGGGCAGGTGCAGCACGTTGAGCCCGGCGTCCATGAGGCGCTTGGCGTTCTTGGCCGTGCCGCCCCCGCCCAGGAGCACGAGGCCGGTGAGACCCTCGCGCTCGTAGTTCTCGACGACGGTGGGGACCATGTCCACCGGTCCGTCGTCGGTGGGGAACTTGTGCACCTTGTCGCGACTCGTGCCCAGGATCGTGCCGCCGATGGTGAGGATGCCCGAGAGGGCCTTGCCGTCCAGCGGCGTGTGGCGGTCGGCGACCAGGCCGCTGATGCCGTCGCGGAAGCCCAGCAGCTCCCAGCCGTAGTGGCCGACCGCCGTCTTGCCGAAGCCCCGGATCGCCGCGTTGAGACCCGGGCTGTCGCCGCCCGCGGTGAGGATCCCGATCCGCTGCTTGGCCATGGCGACTCCTCCGGACGACGTGTCCCCAGTGTGTCAGGCGGCACCGTGGCACGGGATTCGCCTGCCGCACGGTGCCGCGACTGGCCACAATGGAGGATCACGTACGAGGAGGGGTCATGTCCGACATGCCGATGCCGCCCGAGTACGACGAGGCGCGCCGCGCCGCCTACAAGCGGGTCAAGGCCCGCCGCGACCTGGCCGGCCACGTCGTCGCCTACCTGATCGTCAACGCGTTCCTGGTCGTGGTGTGGTGGTTCACCGCGCCGCACGGCTACTTCTGGCCGGTCTGGGTGATGGCGGGGTGGGGCATCGGCCTGCTGTTCAACGTCTGGGACGTGTTCGGCCGCCGGCCCATCACGCCCGCGGACATCGATCGGGAGATGCGGCGCGGCTCCTGACGACGGTGTGACGGTCCGCGGACGCCAGGGACGGTCGCTGCTCCCGGCTGTACGAGTGTATAGTGCTGTACGTGCGTACAGCAGACGACTGGCCACCGGGCAAGGTGCTCCTGCGGGACACCGCCCTGACCCTGTTCGCCGAGCGCGGCGTGGACGCCGTGAGCGTTCGGGACGTCGCCGCGGCCGCGGGGGTGTCGCCGGGGCTCGTGGTGCACCACTTCGGCACCAAGGACGCGCTGCGGCAGGCGGTCGACGACCACGTCTCCGGCCTGGTGGAGACCATGCTCGAGGCCGCGGGCAGCGAGCTGGACCCGGGACAGATGGCGGGGCCCGACGCCGGTGGCCTCGCCGCGGGCATCGCGGGGCTCTTCGCCCAGTACCTGCCCCCGGACTCACCGGTCCCGGCCTACGTTCGCCGGTTGCTGATGTCCGGCGACGCAGGGCGAGCGCTGTTCCGCCGCTGGTTCGACATGACGGTCGCGATGATCCACGCGTGGACGGCGACCGGGCTGCTCCGCCCCACCTCGGACCCCGAGGCCATGGCCGCGTTCCTGCTCCTCAACGACCTTGCCGTGTTCCTGATGCGCGACCAGGTCACGGAGGTCCTCGGGGTGGACCCGATGGGCGAGGGCATCGAGCGGTGGTCGCGCGTGGTGATGGAGACCTACGCCGGTGGGGTGCTCGCGCCGCCGCCCGGCGGTGCCGCGGGGGCCGCCCACCCGCAGGCGGACGACTGACAGCAGGACCGACACGAGGGAGATGGGGACGACGGTGAACGGACGCCACGGCAGCACCACGGGCGAGGAGACGGCGGGCGGCGGTGCCGGGCGACGGCCCGGCGAGCATGCGGCGCCGCGTGGCGGAGCACGCCTGACCGGCGTCCGCAAGACCTACGGTGCCGGCGACACCGAGGTGCACGCCCTGGACGGCGTGGACCTCGAGCTCGCGCCCGGGTCGTTCACCGTGGTGCTCGGCCCCAGCGGCTCGGGCAAGACGACGCTGCTCAACGTGATCGGCGGGATCGAGCAGGCCACTGCCGGCAGCATCGAGGTCGCCGGCCAGGAGATCTCCGGGCGCAGCCCGGTCGACCTGGCGGGGTTCCGCCGCGACCACGTCGGCTTCGTCTTCCAGTTCTTCAACCTGGTGCCCACCCTGACCGCGCGGGAGAACGTCGAGATCATCGTCGAGCTCACCGGCGTCGGTGACGCGCGCCGCGTGCCGGACCTGCTCGCCGAGGTCGGGCTCGCCGACCGCGCCGACCACTTCCCGGCCCAGCTCTCCGGCGGCCAGCAGCAGCGGGTGGCGATCGCCAGGGCGCTGGCCACCGACCCGGACCTGCTGCTCGCCGACGAGCCGACCGGCGCGCTGGACCTCACCACCGGGCGCCAGATCCTGGGTGCGCTCCTCGAGCTGCACCGGGCCGGGCGCACCGTGGTGGTGGTCACGCACAACGCATCCGTCGCGCAGATCGCCGACACGGTGGTGACGGTGGTCGACGGGAAGGTCCAGTCCGTCGAGCGCAACGCCGAGCCGGCCGCCGCGGAGGCGGTGTCCTGGTGAAGATCTCCCTGCGCAAGGCCGTCCGTGACCTGGCCCGCCAGCGCACCCAGGTGACGGCCGTGGGCCTGACCGTGCTGCTCGGTGTGCTGATGTTCGTCGCCGCCGGTGGCGCGTTCCGGAACCTGTCCACCTCCTACGAGGGCACCTATCACCGGCTCGGCTTCGCGGACCTGCTCGCCGTCGGCACCGACCCCCAGGCGCTCGCGGACGCGGCGACCTCCACCGGTGCCGCCACCACGCGGATCCGCACCCAGGTCGAGCAGCCGATGACGCTGTCCGGCACCCGCCTGCTCGGCCGCCTCATCGGGATGCCGCCCGCCGGTCACCCCGCCGTCGACGACGTCGAGGTGACCGAGGGCCAGTACCTCTCGCCCGACGACCCGGACGGCGTCCTGCTCGAGAAGCATGCCGCCGCGACGTTCGGGCTCGCCCCGGGCGACACCCTCCAGGTCGCGACGGCCGACGGCTGGCACACCGTGACGGTGCGCGGTGTGGTGGTCTCGCCCGAGTACCTGTGGCCGGCGCGCAGCCGCCAGGAGGTGCTCGGCGACCCGCACTCGTTCGCCGTGGTGTTCGCCTCGCAGGACCAGGTCCAGGCGTGGTCCGGCCAGGCGCCCAACCAGGCGCTCGTGCTCCTCGGCGGCGCCTCGCAGGCCGACGTCACCGGCGCCCTGCGTGCCGCCGGCGCGTCGGACGTCCAGACCTGGTCCGACAACCCGTCCGACGCGGCTCTGACGCTCGACCTCAACGGCTTCGACACGATGTCCAAGGCCTTCCCGCTGATGTTCCTGACGGCGGCCGGGGTGGCGGCGTACGTGCTGCTCACCCGGCGGGTGCTGTCCGAACGCCCGACCATCGGGACGTTGATGGCCGCCGGGGCGCGACGCGGCCGCGTGGTCTGGCACTACGTGCTGCAGGGCCTCCTGATCGGCACCACCGCGGCCGTCCTCGGCACGGCGATCGGCGCACCGCTGACCGTGCTGATCACGCGGGTCTACACGACCGAGCTCGGGATCCCGGACACCGTGGTGACCGCGCACCCCGACCTCACCGTGATCGGCATCGCGCTCGGCGTGCTCGTCGGGGCGCTGGGGGCCGCGGTCCCGGCCGTGCTCGCCGCCCGCACGGTGCCCGCCGAGGCGATGCGCAACCAGGCGACGCTGCCCGCCCCCGGCCGGTGGAGCGGTGTGGTCTCGCGGCTGCACCGGCTTCCGGTGACCACCCGGATGGCGCTGCGGGACGTGGTGCGCAACCCGCGCCGCACGTTCGCCACGATGCTCGGCTCCGTGCTCGGCCTGGTGCTCGTGCTGGCGTCGGTCGGGATGATGACCTCGATGATCGCCGCGCTGGACACCCAGTACGGGACCGTCCAGCGCGAGGACGCCTCGGTGGTGGTCGAGCCAGGCGCGCAGGACCAGGTGGCCCAGCAGGTCTCGGGCCTCGACGGCGTCGCCACGGTGGAGAGCGCGCTCGCCTCCCAGGTGACGGTGGGCTTCGACGGCTCGACGTACGCCACCTCGCTCCAGGGGATCTCGCCGGACACCTCGATGCACGGCTTCATCTCCGGGGGGCACACCATCGCCCTGCCGTCCGACGGTGTGCTGGCCGGGGCGGGTCTGGCGGACCAGCTCGGCGTCGCGGCCGGTGACACCGTCACGGTCACGGACGCCTCCGGGCGCACCACCGACGTCCGGCTGGCCGGCCTGGTCGACGAGCCGCTCGGCACGCTGCTGTACGGGACTCCGGCCACGGTGCAGACGCTGGTCGCCGACCCGACGCCCGTGCTGCTGGTCCGGTTCGACAGCGGCCTGACCACCGCCGCGCGGGATGGCCTGCGCGGCGAGGTCACCGGCCTGGACCACGTGCTGGCCTACACCGACACCCGCGCACTGCTCACCATGGTGGACAGCTACCTCGGCCTGTTCTGGGCGTTCTTCGGCGTGATCGTCGCGCTCGGCGGCGTGCTGGCCCTGGCGGTGATCCAGGTGACGATGTCGGTCAACCTCGTCGAGCGCACCACGGAGCTGGCAACCCTGCGGGCGGCCGGCGTGACGGTGCGCAAGGCGGCGGGGGTGCTGGCCACGGAGAACCTGGTGGCGATCGTGGCCGGCCTGCCGATCGGCCTGGTGGCCGGCGTGCTCGCGGCGCAGGGCACGCTCGGGTTGTTCGGCACGGACATGTTCCACCTCCGGCTGTCGCTCGGCTGGTGGGTGCTCGCGCTGTCGGCCCTCGGTGTGGTGGTCGCAGCCGGCCTGTCCCAGGTGCCCGCGGCGCGGGCGATCCGCCGCATGGATGTGGCCCGCGTGGTGCGCGAACGGGTCACCTGACCCGGGTTCTCGCGATGGGCCCGGTCCCAGGGGGACCTTGGGCCCTCCCGGGCCGGGTCCCCTGGAAAGGATCGTGGAGGAAGCGCCCGCAGCGTCGCGGGCGCAACCTCGTGGGGAGGGGCCATGGCCTCAGGCGTTGGCAGGTTGAAGACGTTGGTCTGCGACCAGGTGGTCGATGCCAGGGGGAGGCGACGTCCCGGTCCTGTCCTCGCCGTGAAGCGGTCGATCTCCGGCGCCCCGGTGGGCGCCGTCCTCGAGGTGATCGCGACGGATCCGACGACGCTCGCGGAGATCCCGTCATGGACCGCGAAGGTCGGCCACGAGTACCTCGGATCCTTCGAGGACGAGGGCGATCTGCACCTGTTCGTGCGACGCCTGACCTGACCCGGCAACCGCCCGCGCGGGGGTTAACCCCGGACACCCCCGCGGGTATGCAGAGGTCTGTCGTCCTCTTGTGATCTTTTTCACATGCATACCCCTGGGGGTAGGGACGTTCTACCCCTCCGTCTCTCGTCACCCGGCACGACGCTGAGGGAGTGGCGATGATGCTCGGCCCCGTCGAGGGCCTTCCACCCGGCCGGACACCCCGGTCCCTCCGCCACCTGCCCGCGCGCATCGCGAGCCCCACGAACCCCGCCACCTACGTCGGTGACGGCTGTCCTGCACCTGCCTGACCCGTCAAGAAGGAGACACCATGTCCGTCGCAGTCGAGGAGCTCAAGGCCCTCACCAACACCACGGTCGTGGACGCCCGCGGCACCTCGTGCCCCGGCCCGATCCTCGCCGCCAAGAAGGCCGTCCGAGGCGTGTCCTCGGGCTCGGTCATGGAGGTCCTGGCCACGGACTCCGGCACCCTCAAGGACCTGCCCGCGTGGGCCAAGAAGATGGGCCACGAGTACCTGGGCCACTACGAGGACTCGGGCTACCTGCGCCTCTTCATGAAGATGAAGTGACCTGCGGATGAGCGACCACGGCGGCTCCGGCGAGCCGATGCCCCGGATCCTGGTGTTCTCGACGAACAACATCTCCGACCCCGGCATCGACCTCGCCGGGAGCCGGCACCTGCACTATCCGGCCACCGTCTCGGTGCTCGCGGTGCCGTGCTCCAGCGGCATCAAGCCCGCCTGGATCCTGCACGCGCTCGAGACGGGCCAGGACGGCGTCTTCATCGCCTCGGACGGCGAGGAGTGTGCCTACCTGCCCGACTGCGCCGAGCGCACCGCGAGCATCGTGACGCAGGCACAGGCCCTCATGGCCGAGAAGGGGCTCGAGCCCCAGCGCCTCAAGATGGCCGCGGTCTGCTCGGTGTGCGCCGAGCCGTTCGCCAACTACATGCGTGAGTTCGCCGCCGCCCTCAACGAGCTCGGGCCCCGTCCCGTCCCGGTCGGCTGACCCGCAACGTTCACTACCGGGAAGGGAACCCAAGAGGTGGAGTCGACAAAGAAGACGATCATCCTGTTCAGCGGTGACTTCGACAAGGTGATGGCCGCGTTCATCATCGCCAACGGCGCAGCCGCCATGGACGACGAGGTCGTCATGTTCTTCACGTTCTGGGGCCTGAACGCGATCCGCAAGGAGTCGCCCGTCCAGGCACCGAACAAGACGTTCGTCCAGAAGATGTTCGGCGCGATGATGCCGCGCGGCCCCAAGAAGCTCGGCATGTCGAAGATGAACTTCGCCGGCATGGGCCCCAAGCTCATGCAGCGCGAGATGAAGGCGCAGAACGTCATGTCGCTGCCCGAGCTCATCGAGACCGCGCGCGAGCAGGGCGTGAAGTTCATCGCCTGCACGATGTCCATGGACGTCATGGGCCTGAGCAAGGAAGAGCTGCTCGACGACATCGAGTACGCCGGCGTGGCCTCGTACCTCGGTGAGGCCGACGAGTCGAACGTCAACCTCTTCATCTAGACGCACGCCATCGGCGCGCCCTGACGGCGTGACGAGACAGGAGCAGGAGCCACTGATGGACTACGACGTCCTGGTGATCGGCAGCGGGATCGGCGGCATGGAGTCGTCGATCAAGCTCGGTGACATGGGTTACAAGGTGCTGCTGGTCGAGAAGGAGGCCAGCGTCGGCGGACGGATGATCCTGCTGTCCAAGGTCTTCCCGACCCTCGACTGCGCGAGCTGCATCTCCGGCCCGAAGATGTCCTCGACGATCAACCACCCGAACATCACCACGAAGACCTACTCCGAGGTGACCGGGATCAAGCGTCGCCCCGACGGTCGCTTCACCGCGACGGTCAAGGAGAAGTCGACGTTCGTCGACTGGGCGGCCTGCACCGGGTGCAGCGACTGCCAGACGGCGTGCACGGTCGCCGTGCCGGACGAGTTCAACGCCGACCTCGCCGCGCGGCGGGCCGCGTACATCGCCTTCCCCCAGGCGGTGCCCAAGAAGGCCGTGCTCGACCGCGAGGGCACGTCGCCGTGCATCGGCGCCTGCCCGGCCGGCATCAAGGCGCACGGCTACGTCTCGCTGGTGCGGTCCGGCAAGGACGAGGAGGCGTTCCAGCTCGTCCTGGACGCCACGCCGCTGGTCGGCACCCTCGGCCGGGCCTGCTACGCGCCGTGCGAGTCCGAGTGCACCCGCACCAAGCTCGAGGGCCCGGTGCCGATCCGGCTGATCAAGCGGTTCGCCGCCGACCAGCACTACGCGGCCAACGGTGCGACCCCGTCCGGGCCTGCCGTCGAGGTGGCCGAGCCGAACGGGAAGAAGGTCGCCGTCGTCGGCTCCGGCCCGGCCGGCCTGACCGCCGCGTGGCAGCTCGCGCGACAGGGCTACCAGGTCAAGATCTTCGAGAAGCGCTCGCAGCCGGGCGGGTTCCTGCGCCACGCGATCCCGTCCTACCGCCTGCCGCACGAGGTGGTGGACGCGGACATCGCGAACCTCACCTCGATCGGCGTCGAGATCGAGTGCGACGCGAAGATCGACGACATCGCCGCGCTCAAGGACTCCGGCTACGACGCCGTCGTGGTGGCCACCGGCACGCAGAACGCGACGCCGATGAACGTGCCGAACGAGGACGCCGCAGGGTCGGTCAACGGCCTGGACTTCCTCGCGGACGTCGCGAACGACAACGCCCCGGACCTGACCGGGAAGCGCGTCGTCGTGGTGGGCGGCGGCAACGTCGCGATGGACGCCGCGCGCGTCTCGCTGCGCCTCGGTGCTGCCGACGTCAAGGTCGTCTACCGCCGCACGCGCGCCGAGATGCCGGCGCACCACGTCGAGGCGGACGACGCCGAGGCCGAGGGCGCCCAGTTCGAGTTCCTGGTCACCCCGCTCGAGGTGCTCGCCACCGACGGGCAGGTCACCGGTGTCCGGCTGCAGAAGATGCAGCTGGGCGCGCCGGACGCCTCCGGGCGCCGCAGCCCCGAGCCGATCCAGGGCTCGGAGACCTCGGTCGCGTGCGACATGGTCATCTCCACGATCGGCATGAGCCCCGACGCCACGCTGTACGAGAACGTCGTGACGGTCGGGCGCGGCAAGCGGATCGCGGTCGACCCCCACACCCTGCAGACCGAGGTGCCGTACCTGTTCGCGGCGGGCGACGTCGCGACCGGCGCGACGGACATCACGCGGGCGATCGGCGCGGGCCGGCGCGCGGCGCACATGGTCGACCGCTGGGTCAACGACCAGCCGATGACCGGTTTCACCGCGCTGGACGACCGGATCGACACGATCGGTCACGACACCGTGCTGTCCCGCCAGACCGCGTTCGGCCACCGCAACCCGATCAAGGGCGCGGTCGACCTGACGCAGCTCCCGCGGGACTTCCACGAGATCGAGTCGCCGCTGACCGAGGAGCAGGCGCGTGCGGGCGCGGGCAGCTGCCTGGACTGCGGCGTGTGCTCGGAGTGCCAGGAGTGCGTGCACGCCTGCCCGGCGGACGCGATCCGGATGGACAAGCGCGACGTCGAGAACGACTTCGAGGTCGGTGCCGTCGTGGTCTCCACGGGCTACAAGCTGTTCGCGGCGGACAACAAGCCCGAGTACGGCTGGGGCAGGTACGCGAACGTCATCACCGGCATGCAGATGGACCGGCTGCTGGCCCCGACCCGGCCGTTCAACACCGTGCTACGGCCCGGCGACGGCAAGGTGCCCGAGCGGATCGCCTACATCTCCTGCACCGGCTCGCGCGACGCCCAGGTGGGCAACCCGCTGTGCTCGAAGGTCTGCTGCATGTACTCGATCAAGCAGAACCAGCTGATCATGGGTGCCCTGCCTCTGGCCGACGTGACCATGCACTACATGGACATGCGGGCCGCCGGGAAGCGCTACGACGAGTTCTACGAGCAGGCCAAGGACATGGGCGCGCAGTACATCCGCGGCCGCGTCTCGAAGGTCACCGAGAAGGAGAACGGCGACCTGGTGCTGCGGTACGAGGACACCGAGGGCACCGGCGAGATCGTCGAGGCCGAGTACGACCTGGTGGTCCTCGCGGTGGGCATCCAGCCCAACCGTGACGTCGAGCGGCTGTTCACCGACGAGGAGCTCGGCCTGGACGAGTACTTCTACGTCGCCGAACCGAGCGAGGACCTCGACCCGGGGGTGACCGACGTGCCCGGCGTGTTCGTCGCCGGCACCGCGTCCGGCGCGAAGGACATCGTCGACACGATCGTGCACGCCGGAGCCGCCGTCGCTCAGGTCGCGGCGCACCTGGAGAAGGCCGAGCAGGCCACGAAGGCGGAGGTGCTGGCATGAGCGAGACCGAGAGCCCTCAGCGCCGGATCGGGGTGTACATCTGCCACTGCGGCGGCAACATCTCCGACTACGTCGACGTCGAGAGGGTCCGTGAGGCGATCTCGGCCGACCCGGACGTGGTGGTCGGCAAGACGACGCTGTTCGCGTGTGCCGACGGCACGCAGCACGAGATGATCGACGACATCCACGCCGAGGGCCTCGACGGCCTGGTCGTCGCGTCCTGCTCGCCCAAGCTGCACACCACCACGTTCCGCGGGGTGTCCACCCGGGCGGACCTGAACCCGTACGCCTACACCCAGGTGAACATCCGCGAGCAGGACTCGTGGGCGCACACCGACGACCACGAGGGCGCCACCCAGAAGGCCATCGCGCTCGTCCAGGCGGGCATCGCCAAGACCAGGCTGTCGCTCCCGCTCGAGCCGCTGCGGGTCGAGACCGTCCCGGCGACCATGGTCGTCGGCGGCGGGATCACCGGTCTGCGCACGGCGATCGGCCTGGCCGACATCGGCATCGCGGTCACCATCGTCGAGCGCGAGGCCGAGGTCGGGGGGTGGGTCGGCCGGCTCGGGCCGATGTTCCCGCACAACGCCTCCGGTCGCGACCAGATCTCGCAGCTGATGGCCGAGATCGCCAGGCGTCCGACGATCACGGTACTCACCAACGCCGAGCTGGTCGGCAAGACCGGGTCGTTCGGCAACTACACCGCGAAGGTGAAGCTGCGCACCGAGACCACCGAGGAGCTGCGCCAGTTCCAGGTCGGCACGTTCGTCATCGCCACCGGGGCGGACGTCTACTCCCCGGAGGTCGGCGAGCTCGGCTACGGCATCGACGGTGTGGTGACCATCCACGAGTTCGGCGCGCTCGTCGACGCCGCGCAGGGCAGCGGATCGCTGACCTGGCAGGGCCGCAAGGTGCGCTCGGTCGCCTACGTGTACTGCGTCGGCAACCGGCAGGTCGGCGGCAACGAGTACTGCTCGAAGTTCTGCTGCGCGGCCACGGTGCACGCCTCGATCAAGGTCGCCGACCTCGACCCGTCGATCCGTCAGTTCCACCTGCACCGTGACGTGCGGGCCTACGGCAAGTACGAGCTGATGTACACCGAGTCCCGCGAGCGCGGGTCGGTGTACATGCGCTACCCGGACGACGCCCTGCCCTCGATCGAGCAGATGCCCGACAAGCGGCTCGCGGTCACGGTCACCGACGCACTGACGTCGCAGGACGAGATCACGGTGCCGGTGGACCTCGTGGTGCTGGTCACCGGGATGGTCCCGCGGGACAACGACGACCTCACGACGCTGCTCAAGCTGCCCACCGGCGACGACGGGTTCTACAACGAGATCCACCCCAAGCTGCGGCCGGTGGAGACCGTCGTGGACGGCGTGCTGATCGCCGGCGCGTGCCAGGGCCCCAAGCCCGCCACGGAGGCGGTCAGCGGCGGCCTGGCGGCGGTCACGCAGAGCGCCGGCATCCTCAAGAAGGGGTTCGCCGAGCTCGACCCGCTCGTCGCCACCGTGACCGAGAGCCTGTGCACCGGCTGCGGCGACTGCCTGACCACCTGTCCCTACGACGCGATCTCGTCGTACGTGTGCGACGAGGGCCAGAAGGCCTCGATCGCCGCCGCGAGCTGCAAGGGCTGCGGTGGGTGCGTGCCGGTGTGCCCGGCGGACGCGATCGACCTGCTCGGCTACACCAGCGCCCAGATGATGGCCGCGATCGACGGCCTGTCGGTGAAGGAGCCCGTGGCATGACCACGACGACTCAGCGGTCCCTGCGGGACCCGCGCGAGGTCATCCGCGAGGAGATGGCCATGCACGCGGTGATCAAGGCCGCGTTGGCAGACGGGCCGCTGACGGTGCCCCAGCTCGCCGAGGCGATCGGCCACCCGGCCGTGGAGGTCCTCTACTGGGTGATGGGCATGCGGCGGTACGGACACCTGGTCGAGATGCCCGACGAGGACGACGAGGGCTACTTCCCCTACGCCCTCCCAGGAAAGGGAGCGTGAGATGGCCACCGTCGTCGACATCGACCTGATGGCGGACGTGCAGAAGTTCGGCGCCGCCGAGGTCAACGCGTGCTTCAGCTGCGGCAACTGCACGGCGATCTGCCCCCTGTCGGACAACGACGCGACGTTCCCGCGCCGGGTGATCCGCTACGCGCAGGTCGGCCTCAAGGACGACCTGCTCGGTTCCAAGGAGCTGTGGGCCTGCTACCACTGCGGGCTGTGCTCGGAGTCGTGCCCGACCGAGGCCGACCCCGGCGAGTTCATGGCCACGGCCCGCCGGTACGCGATCGCGTCCTACGAGCCGACCGGGCTGGCGCGAGTGCTCTACACCAAGCCCGTGATCGGCACCGTGATCGCGGTGGTCGTCGCGCTGTTCTTCGCCGGGTTCATGATGTCCCAGGCGGAGCTCGGCGGGATCGACGCGCCGCGGCTCGCGCTGTTCGAGTTCATCCCGAACGACCTCATCCACTGGATGGGCATCGTGGTGATGGGCCTGATGTTCGTGGCCGGCGCCTGGGGCGTGGTGCGGATGGCGCGGGCGGTCGGCAGGCGTGAGGGTGTGACGCTCAAGGACACCTTCGGTTCGGGGGCGGCCTGGAAGCGCACGTTCGCGGCGCTGTGGGATTCGATCGGCGTCGAGTCGCTGGGCCAGAAGCGGTTCCGGGACGACTGCCACGACGACCAGGTGGTCGAGCCGCTGTGGCGGCGTCGCTGGCTGGTGCACGCCCTGACCATCTGGGGCTTCCTCGGGCTGTTCGCCGCGACCCTGATCGACTACGGGCTCGAGCTGCTGGGCATCAAGGAGACCGGCACGCCGATCCCGATCTGGTACCCGTCGCGCGCGCTCGGCACGGTCGGCGGTCTGATGCTGATGTACGGCGTGACCGTCTTCATGCTCGGTCGGTGGAAGAAGTGGACCACCGCGCAGGCCGAGTCGAAGGGCTCGGACTGGCTGCTGCTGACGCTGCTGTGGCTCACCGGGTTCACCGGGTTCGTCATCGAGGTCGCGCTGTACGTCACGACCCCGCCGGTGTGGGGCTACTGGTTCTTCCTGGTGCACGTCGCGATCGCGATGGAGCTGCTGCTGATGCTCCCGTTCACCAAGTTCGCCCATGTGATGTACCGGCCGGTCGCGCTGTTCTTCTACGCGCTGGCCAGGGACAAGAGGGCTGCCGAGGCCTGAGCCCCGGCCGTCCGGCCCCCATCGCCCGGGCCGCCCCGCTGCGACGACGCCGGGGCGGCCCGCCGGCATGTCTGGGCCGTGCGGGCACGCCGGCGGTTCAGTGCCCGGCGTCGAAGGCGATGACCCGCTCGACGAACCTCTCGGGCGCGGCGAGGTGCGGGTAGTGGCCGGCCGGCGTCCAGGTCTCCACGACGGCGGACGGGATCACCGACGTCAACCAGGCGGCGTAGTCCGGGCCGAGGTCGATGCCGTGCAGCGACAGGTACGGGGTCCCGGCGGGCAGCGCGGTGACCTCGGCGACCGTCGCGGCGAGCTCGTCAGGAGACAGGTCGAGCAGCGGCGACCACATGCCCAGCACCACGTCCTGCTCGGGGGAGCGCAGGGCCTCGAGCCGGGCGACCTCGGCCGGGTCCAGCTCGCCGTAGAGGGAGGCGAACATCTGCCCGATGAACGGGCCGAACCCGTCGCCGCGCAGCATGGGGGCGGCCGGTGCGACCTGCGCCTGCATCGCGCCGAGCGCGAGCGCCTGGTCGACGTTCACCACGCCGCGCACCGGGTGGTCATGGGCGTAGGCGGTCGCGACCACGCCGCCCATGGAGTGCCCGACGACCAGCGGGGCCGGGCCGTCGGGACCGACCTCGTCGACCACGGCCCGGACGTCCGCGGCGAGGGTCGCGAGGTCGTAGGGCGCGGTGCGGGGTGACTCGCCGTGGCCGCGCAGGTCCACCCGGAGCACCGTGTACCGGTCCTCGAGGTGGACCGGGTCCCAGCTGTGCCGGTTCTCGGTGATGCCATGGAGCAGCACGACCAGGGGGCCGCTGCCGGCGAGGTCGTGGGCGAGGGGGGTTGTGATCATGCGCCCAGTGTGGCCCGGCGGCCGGTCCGGGAGTAGTTCACCCGAAGTTCACAGGTTCAGGACTGGCGCAATCGCCTGGGACCTAGGACACTAGTCATAGGACGAATCTAGGAGGACTCGATGGCGAACCACCCCACCCACGACGTCGACCGCGACAAGGACGCGACCACGCGGGACACCCTGGTGGGCAACCCGAACCGAGTGCGTCTGTGAACTGACTGCTCTGTGAGCTGACTGCGACGAGGGCCCGTGCCGGACGGTACGGGCCCTTTCTGCTGCCCCGGACGGGGCGACGCCCGACCTTCAGGGCCCACCGGTCCGGCGCCCGGCGCCGTCGCGAGGGTCAGTGGTCGGTCGTAGCGTGGCACCAGGCCCGGGCACGGAGCCCGTGGCGGTCCCTGGTGGCCTCGGGAGGGTGCGATGGACGTGTCGGCGGTGCTGGTCGACGGCTACGGCCGGATCCAGGAGGAGGTGCGACGCGTCCTGCGCGGCCTCGACGACGATCTCCTGTCGGCGGTCCCCGAGCCAGGCTCGAACACGATCGCGTGGCTGGTCTGGCACCTGACCCGGGTCCAGGACGACCACCTGGCCGACGCGTTCGGCGGAGAGCAGGTCTGGGTGGCCGGCGGCTGGTCGGACCGCTTCGCGCTGCCGCTGCCGGTCGACGACACCGGCTACGGCCACAGCGCGGCGGAGGTGGCCGCGGTGCGTGCACCGGGCGCGCTGCTGCTCGAGTACCACGAGGCGGTGCACACCCGGTCGGTCGAGCTGCTGGCCGCGGTGACGCCGGCCGAGCTGGACCGCATCGTCGACACCCGGTGGGACCCGCCGGTCACGCTCGGCGTCCGCCTGGTGAGCGTGCTCGCCGACGACCTCCAGCACGTCGGCCAGGCCGCCTACCTGCGCGGGCTGCTCGCGCGCCGCGTCTCCGCCTGAGCCCTAGGGTGAGCGCGTGACCCTGCGCGTGCTCTTCCTCGGCGGTACCGGTGTGATCAGCTCGGCCAGCTCGGCGCTGGCCGTCGAACGCGGCATCGACCTCACGTTGTTCACCAGGGGCGGCTCGGGTCGGCCGGTGCCGGACGGCGCCCGCGTCCGGCACGTCGACGTGCGCGACCCGGCCGCGCTGCGCGAGGCGGTGGCCGGCCAGGAGTACGACGCCGTCGTCGACTGGCTCGCGTTCACGCCCGACCACGTGCAGGCCGACCTCGAGGTGTTCGAGGGCAGCGTCGGCCAGCTCGTGTTCATCAGCTCGGCCTCGGCCTACCAGACCCCGCCCGCGCGCCTGCCCGTCACCGAGTCCACCCCGCTGCGCAACCCGTGGTGGCAGTACTCCCGCGACAAGATCGCCTGCGAGGACGTGCTCATGGCCGCCTACCGCGACCGGGGCGCGCCGGTGACGATCATCCGTCCGTCGCACACCTACGACCCGTCGCTGATCCCGCTCGAGGGCGGCTGGACCGCCGTGGAGCGGATGCGGCAGGGCCGTCCCGTGGTGGTGCACGGCGACGGGACGTCGTTGTGGACGCTCACCCACCACCGCGACTTCGCGCGCGGCCTGGTGCCGCTGCTCGGCGACCCGCGGGCGGTGGGCGAGGCGTTCGGCATCACCGGCGACGACGTGCTGACCTGGGACCAGATCACCCATGCGCTCGCGGCGGCCGCCGGCGTCCGGGCCAGGATCGTGCACGTGCCGTCCGATGTCATCAACGCGGAGGACCCGCGCTGGGGGGCCGGGCTGCTCGGCGACAAGGCTCACTCGATGGTGTTCGACACCACGAAGCTGCGTCGCGTGGTGCCCGACTTCACCACGACCGTGCGTTTCGAGGCCGGCGCGCGCGAGATCGTCGCGTGGCACGACGCCGACCCGGCGCGCAAGCGGGTCGACCCCGAGCTGGACGCTCTGATGGACCGCCTGGTCGCGCGCTTCTCGGTCGACTGAGGGGACCAACGACCCCGACCGCTCGCCGGGCTGCTCCGGACAATGGCGACGTGTCTCGCAACGGCGCGAGGCACGTCGCCCCCGGGGGAGGTATGGACCACCTGCTGTCGCCGTATCGCCTCGGCGGGCTCGAGCTGCGCAACCGCATCGCTTTCCCCCCGATGACGACGCGACTGTCGGGTCCGGACGGGCACGTGGCCGCGCGCGAGATCGCCTTCCTGACCGCCAGGGCGCGCGGCGGGGCGGGCCTGATCGTCACCGGCCCCTTCCTGGCCGGGACCGCGATCGAGGAGCCGGCCGGGCTGCTGCGGGCCGACGACGACGCGTTCGTGCCCGGCATCGCCAGGCTGGTCGACGCGCTTCGGCGCGAGGGCGCTGCGGTGGGGGCCCAGCTGACCCCTGGCCTCGGCAGGCTGGCCCGGCCCAGCGGCGAGGCCCCTGTGAGCGCCTCGGCGGTCGACACGCCGGACGGGCGGCGCTGCCGGGAGCTGTCCGGCGCCGAGGTGGAGCAGCTCGTGACGGACGCCGAGCGGGCTGCGGCACGGCTGGCCGAGGCTGGTGTGGACCTGATCGACGTGGACGCGCGGGGCGGGGGCCTGCTCGACCAGTTCCTCAGCGAGCTCTGGAACCGGCGGGCCGACGCGTGGGGCGGGGACCTGGCAGGGCGCGCCCGGCTGCTCCTGGCGACCGTCGCCGCCGTGCGCCGCGGTGCGCCCGGCCTGCCGGTGAGCGTCCGGCTGTCCCTGGCCCAGCACCTGCCGGGCGGCCGCGAGCTGGCCGAGTCGGTCCGAGTCGCGGCGATGCTCGCCCGAGCCGGCGTCGACCTGGTCGCTGCGCAGGAAGGTGCCGCCGAGCTGCCCTACCTCGTCGTCCCGGACCACCACCAGCCGCCCGGCGCGCACCTGGCGGCCGCGGCGCGGCTGAGGCGCGACGTCGGGGTCCCGGTCCTGGTGACCGGTGCGACCACGCTGGGCCAGGCCGAGACGGCGCTCGCCGCCGGCGACGTGGACCTGGTGGGGCTGGGACGGGCGCTGGTGGCCGACCCGGACCTACCGCGGCGGCTGGCCGACGGCGGCCGCCGGAGCCGGCCCTGCGTGCGCTCCAACACCTGCCTGGACGCGGTGCGGGCGGGCCGCTCGCTGAGCTGCGCGGTCAACCCGATGGCCGGCTTCGAGACGGCCCTCGCCGTGCGGCCCGCACCTCGGGCCCAGCACGTCGTGGTGGTCGGCGGAGGCCCGGCCGGGCTCGAGGCGGCGCGGGTCGCTGCACGTCGGGGGCACGCGGTCGACTTGTACGAGGCGGGCTCGCAGGTCGGTGGCGTGCTCGTCCGCGCGGCGCGGCCGGGGTTCAAGAGCGAGCTGCTGGACCTCGTCGCGTGGTACCGCGCCGAGCTGGCCGAGCTCGGGGTCACGGTGCACCTGGACCGTCCGGTCCGGATGGGCTCGTCGGTGCTCGCCGAGGCCGGGCTCGTCGTGCTCGCCACGGGTGCCCGGCCGGTGCGGCCCGATATCTCCGGACTCGGCCGCAGCGAGGTCGTCGACGTGCTGGACGTGCGTCGGGCCGATCTCGGACGGCGCGTGGTGATGATCGGCGGAGGGACCTCCGGCGCGGACGCCGCGCTCGACCTGGCCGACCGCGGCCATCGGGTGACCCTCGTCGAGGCCGGTGACGAGATCGCGCCGGGCGGCCCGTCGGTCAGCCGGGCGGCGCTGCTGGCCGGCCTCGCGGAGCGCGGGGTGCCCGTGCTCACGGGCACCTTGGTGCACAGCATCGACGACGACGGCGTGCACGCGGTCGGGCCGGACGGTCCGGTGCGTCTGCCGGCCGACAGCGTGGTCCTGGCGGCCGGGGTGCTGCCCAGCCGGGAGCTCGCGGCGGGCGGGGTGCTCGAGGACCCGCGCGTGCACCTGGTGGGCGACTGCGCCTCGCCGGGGACCCTCGGCGACGCGATCCACGCGGGCTTCGCGGCGGGTCTCGCGCTCTAGGGCAACAGCCCCGCGCAATGTCCGGGCCATTGGTCCCGTGCCGCCTCTTGCATATACCCCGGGGGGTGTGTTTCCCCAGGTCAGCGGTGGTACAAGTCCAGACCTTCGTCCTCCCCGGGCTAGCCCCCCATGGCCCACGCTGGGCGTGCACGCCAAGGTCCTAGGGAGGGCACATGCGGACGATGGGGCTGGCCGGGCTCGACGAGCTCGTCGCGGCGCTGGGCCGGGCCGGGTACGAGGTCTACGGCCCACGAGCCCGGGACGGCGCGATCGTTCTCGCGCCGATCGCCGGCGTCGCCGACCTGCCGCACGGTGTGGGGGACACCCAGGATGCGGCCTTCTACCGGCTGCGGGATCGCGGCGACGCCAAGGTCTTCGGCTACTCCACGGCGGTCCAGGGTCTCAAGCCGGTGCTCTTCCCCGCCCACGAGCTGCTGTGGAAGGCCCGCAAGACGCCGATCGGCTTCGACGTGGAGGACGCCGACGCCACGCCGCCCAAGCCCCGGGCCTTCCTCGGTGCGCGGGACTGCGACCTGCGAGCCCTGGCGGTGCACGACACCGTGCTCGCCTCGCGCGAGTTCGCCGACAAGGCCTACGGCCAGCGTCGCGAGGGCGTCTTCGTGGTCGCGGTGACCTGTTCCGATCCCTGCGGCACGTGCTTCTGCGTCTCGCAGGGCGGCAGCCCGAAGCCCCAGGAGGGCTACGACCTCGCGCTGACCGAGCTGCTCGACGGCGACGGCCACCGGTTCCTCGTCGAGGTCGGTTCGGAGCGCGGCGCCGAGATCCTCGCCGAGGTGACCACGACGGACGCGCCCCCGACGGACACCGCGGCGGCGGACGCCGTCGTCGCCGAGGCCACCGCCTCGATGGGCCGCACGCTGGACACCAGCGACCTGCACGACGTGATGTACGCCGCGGCCGACTCCCCGCACTGGGACGAGGTCGCCGCCCGGTGCCTGGCCTGCACCAACTGCACGCTGGTCTGTCCGACGTGCTTCTGCACGTCGGTCGAGGACACCACCGACCTGACCAAGTCGATGACCGAGCGGCACCGGGTGTGGGACTCGTGCTTCGGCTCGAGGTTCTCCTACATCCACGGCGGCGTGGTGCGGGAGAGCGGCAAGTCCCGCTACCGGCAGTGGATCACCCACAAGCTCGCGGGCTACCAGGACCAGTTCGGTCTGTCCGGTTGCGTCGGCTGCGGCCGGTGCATCACCTGGTGCCCCGCCGCCATCGACATCACGGCCGAGGCCGCCGCGCTGCGCGCCGGCCTGACCACCGGCGCCACCGACGCCCTGGAGACCGCGGGAGAGACCCGATGACCGCCACCGACGTCGTCCGCGACGCGACCGCACCGGGCCCCATGGCGCCCCGGCCGTTCCGGGTCGTCGCGCGGCGCCAGGACACGCACGACACCGCGACGCTCGACCTGATCCCGCTGTACGGCGAGCAGGCGAAGTGGCGGTCGGGCCAGTTCATGATGCTGTACGCCTTCGGCGTCGGTGAGATCGCCGTCTCGATCTCCGGCGGGGCCCTGCCGGGCGAGCCGCTGCGGCACACCATCCGCGACGTCGGCGCCGTGAGCCACGCGCTGGTCTCCTCCCAGGTCGGCGACGTGATCGGGGTCCGGGGTCCGTTCGGCACCTCGTGGGACGCCATGGACGCGGTGGGCGGCGACGTGATGTTCATCGCCGGCGGCATCGGTCTGGCGCCGCTGCGGCCCTCGATCCTCGAGGCGATGCGCCGGCGCGGCGAGTTCCGGCACGTGATCCTGCTGTACGGCTCCCGCCCCGGTGAGGGCTTCCTGTTCACCGACGAGATCGAGGACTGGGAGCGCAACCACGGCTTCACGGTCCACCAGGGCGTGCGCGCCGGCCTGGCCGCCGTGACGTCCGCGCCCACGTTCGACCCGGACCACCTGCTGACCCTGGCGTGCGGCCCGGACATCATGATGGAGGTCGCCGCGAAGACCCTCGTCGGCAAGGGAGTGCCCGCCGACAAGGTGCGTCTGTCCATGGAGCGCTCGATGCACTGCGGGATCGGCCTGTGCGGCCACTGCCAGATGCGCGAGGCCTTCCTGTGCGTGGACGGTCCGGTCTTCAACTACGACCAGCTCATCCCCCTGCTCGCCACCGAGGAGCTCTGAGATGACGACGACGACCACCACGCCGACCGTTGCGGTGTGGAAGTTCGCCTCCTGCGACGGGTGTCAGCTGAACCTGCTGAACGCCGAGGACGAGCTGCTCGACGTGGCCGAGGCGGTCACCATCGCGTACTTCCCGGAGGCGACCCGCGCGATGCTCCCCGGGCCCTACGACGTGTCGATCGTCGAGGGCTCGATCACCACGCCGGAGGAGGTCGAGCGGATCAAGCACGTCCGCGAGATCTCCGGGGCGCTCATCACGATCGGCGCGTGTGCGACGCACGGTGGCATCCAGGCGCTGCGCAACTACGCCGACGTCGAGGAGTACACCCGCTACGTCTACGCCCACCCGGAGTACATCGAGACGCTGGAGACGTCCACGCCGATCTCCGAGCACGTCAAGGTCGACTTCGAGCTGCGCGGCTGCCCGGTGGACAAGTACCAGCTCGTCGAGGTGATCTCGGCCTTCGCCCAGGGGCGCCGGCCGCGGATCCCCACCTACAGCGTGTGCGTGGAGTGCAAGCGGGCCGGGAACATCTGCGTCCCGGTGGCGCACGGCACCCCGTGCCTCGGCCCGGTGACCCAGGCCGGGTGCGGCGCCATCTGCCCGTCCTTCAACCGTGGGTGCTACGCGTGCTTCGGCCCGCAGGACTCCCAGAACTGCCACGGCATGGCCGACCGGCTCGCCGCGCTGGGCATGACCAGCGAGGAGATGATCCGGGCCTACCGGACGTTCAACGCGACGTGTGAGCCGTTCCAGGCCGAGAGCCTGCGGCACGAGCGCGCCCGGAAGGCCGGCGCGGAGGAGGTCGAGGCATGAGCATGCAGCCCACGAGCGAGCGCACGCTCTCGGTCGAGGTCCTGGCCCGGGTCGAGGGCGAGGGCGGCCTGCACCTGTCGATGCGCAACGGCAAGGTCGCAGAGGCGAAGCTCAACATCTTCGAGCCGCCGCGCTTCTACGAGGCGTTCCTGCGGGGCCGGTCGATGATGGAGCTGCCGGACCTCACCGCGCGGATCTGCGGGATCTGCCCGGTGGCGTACCAGTTCAGCGCCTGCATGGCGATCGAGGACGCGTGCGGGGTCACCGTGCCGGACTCGGTGCACGCGCTGCGCCGCCTGCTGTACTGCGGGGAGTGGATCGAGTCCCAGACGCTGCACGTCTACATGCTGCACGCGCCCGACTTCATGGGGTACGCCGGCGCCATCGAGATGGCCAAGGACTACCCGACCGAGGTCGCACGCGGGCTGAGCATGAAGAAGGCCGGCAACGAGCTCATGACCCTGGTGGGCGGGCGCTCGGTGCACCCGGTGAACACCAAGATCGGCGGCTTCTACAAGATGCCGTCGGTGGCGGACATGATGGCGCTGCGCCCGGCCCTGGCCCAGGGCCTGGAGGACGCGCTCGAGACGGTGCGGTTCTGCGCCGGCCTGGAGTTCCCGGAGTTCGAGCGGCCGTACCTGTTCGTCTCGCTCCGCCCGGAGACCGGCTACCCGATCGACTCCGGCCGGATCGTGACCAGCCGGGGCGAGGACCTGAGCGTCCGCGAGTTCGTCGAGCGCGTCGAGGAGGTGCACGTCGAGCACTCCAACGCGCTGCACGGCGTGCTCGACGGTGAGCCGTACGTGGTCGGTCCGCTGGCCCGCTACTCGCTGAACTTCGACCGGCTGTCGCCGCTGGCCCAGCAGGCCGCGCGGGACGCCGGGCTCGGGGAGACCTGCTACAACCCGTTCAAGTCGATCATCGTGCGTGCGGTGGAGACCGTCGAGGCCTTCCACGAGGCACTGCGGATCATCGACTCGTGGGTCGACGGGCTGCCGGCCTCGGTGCCGGTGCCGCCGCGTGAGGCCGAGGGCTGGGGCGCGACCGAGGCGCCTCGCGGCCTGTGCTTCCACCGGTACAAGATCGACGACGACGGCCTGGTCACCGACGCTCAGATCGCGCCGCCGACCTCGCAGAACCAGCCGAGCATGGAGGCGGACCTGCGTGAGCTCGCGCAGGAGTGGATGTGGATGTCGGACGAGGACCTGACGCTGCGCGCCGAGGTCGCGATCCGCAACTACGACCCGTGCATCTCCTGCTCGGTGCACTTCCTCGACCTGACGGTGGACCGGGGGTGACCCACCCGCCGGCTCGGCGCGTCGTCGTCGGCCTCGGTGCCCCCGACCGGGGCGATGACGCGGTGGGCCCGACCGTCGCACGCGAGGTCGCGGCGGTCCTGGCCCAGCGGCCGGTCCCGGGCGTCGAGGTCCTCGAGCGCGAGGACCCGACGGCGCTGCTCGACGTCTGGGCGGGCGCCGAGCTCACGGTGGTGTGCGACGCCGTGCGCTCCGGCTCACCGCCAGGGACGCTGCACGTCGTGCGCACCGGCAAGGACCTGCCGCCGCTGACCGAGGGCCACGTCCAGGAGGCCGGGTCCCACGACTTCGGCCTGGCGTCGGCGATCGAGCTGGCGCGAGCGCTGGGGCGACTGCCGGAGCACGTCGTGGTGGTGGGCGTCGAGGCCCGCTCGTTCGAGTGGGGCGAGCCGCTGACGCGCCAGGTGGCGGGCGCGGTGCCCTCCGCCGTCGCCGAGGTCATGGCCCTGCTGCGCTCCTGACCGACCCCGCGCCCGGCGCCGGGCTCACGACGCCGCGGTGGCCGAGTACGACCAGGGGTGGACGTCGGCGCCCCGCGCCCGGTACCCGGGGCGGGGCGGTGGTCCGCCCGTGCGGCGATGTGCCAGGCCGGCCGCGCCGGGAGGCTCGTCTCCATGAGCGCCCCGGGCCGCCATGCGCCGAACCTCACCGCACGCCACGGGGCGGGCGTCGGGACGCGGCGTCGTCCCGCGGCGCACGACGCCCCGAGGCGCGTCCGGGCAGGCGTGGTCGTCGCGCTCCTCAGCCTCGTCGCCGCCGTGGCGTGGGCGCTTGCCGGGCTGCCCGAGGCCCGTGCCGCGGTGCAGGGCTGGGTGGGCGGTCCGGACGGTGGCTCCGCGCCCGTCGCGGCACCGCCGCACGCGCCCGCCTCGCCCGCCCCCGGCACCGACGGCCTCGTGCCGGAGCTGGCCGCGCGGTTCACGTCGGCGCGGGCGAGCGCCGGACAACGAGCCTGGCACTTCGAGGTGCTCGTCGCTCCCGGTGGGACGTGCCCGGCGACGAGCCCCGACGCGGCCGCGCTGTGGCGGTGACGTCCGTGGCGCGCCCGGGTCGCCGCGGGCGGGGTCAGCAGATCCGGGGGAGCTGCTCGCCCACCAGCATGTCGACGATCCGCTCCGAGCCCACCAGCGTGCGGGCGGTGACCATCCCCGGGTGCTCGGCGACCACGGTGCCGATCCGGGTCGCGCCCTCGCCCTCGGGCAGCGCGCGCATCGCCTCGAGGACGGCGTCGGCCGTCTCGGCGGGCACCACGGCGACGAGCTTGCCCTCGTTGGCCACGTGGTACGGGTCGAGGCCGAGCATCTCGCACGCACCGCGCACCGGGTCGGGGATCGGCACCGCCGAGTCGTCGATCACCATGCCGACGCCAGAGGCCTCGGCGATCTCGTTGACGGCCGACGCGAGGCCGCCGCGGGTCGGGTCGCGCAGCACCTTGATGCCGGGCTCGACCGCGAGCATCGCCGCGACGAGGCCGTTGAGGGCCTGGGTGTCCGAGGCGATCTCTGCCTCGAACTCGAGCCCCTCGCGCACGCTCATGATCGCCACGCCGTGCAGGCCGATCGGGCCGGAGAGCAGCAGCACGTCACCGGGCCGGGCGCGGTCCGCGCCGAGCTGCACGCCGGCGGGCACGACGCCGATCCCTGCGGTGTTGATGAAGATCTGGTCCGCCGCGCCGCGGCCGACCACCTTGGTGTCACCCGTGACGATCCGGGTCCCGGCCTTCGCGGCCGCGCGGGCCGCCGAGGCGGTGAGCGCGCCGAGGTCCTCCAGCAGCAGGCCCTCCTCGATGACGTAGGCGAGCGACAGCCCCGCCGGCTGGGCGCCCATCATCGCCAGGTCGTTGACCGTGCCGTTGACCGCGAGCTCGGCGATGTCGCCGCCGGGGAACACCAGCGGCGAGACCACGAACGAGTCCGTGGTGAACGCCACCCGCGTGCCGCCGACGTCCAGCACTGCCGCGTCGTTGAGCGGACCGCCGGGGGACGCGTCGGCCAGGCACGGAGCGAGCACGTCGCGCATCAGGGCGCCGGACAGCTGCCCGCCGGAGCCGTGCCCGAGGATCACCCGCGAGCCCTCCGGGATCGGGACCGGGCAGGTCAGGGCCAGGGGGTCGATGGTCGTCATCAGACGGTCACTCTCCGTGCGTCCAGGCCGCGGTTGGCCGAGTGGAAGGCCGCGCAGGTGCCCTCCGCGCTGACCATCGGGGCGCCGAGGGGGTGCTGCGGGGAGCACAGCGTGCCGTAGGCGGTGCAGTCGAGCGGCAGCTTCTCGCCGGTGAGGATCTGGCCCGCGATGCAGGCCGGGTGCTCGAGGGTGTGGATGTCGCCGACCTCGAACTTGGTCTCCGCGTCGTAGGCCGCGTACTCCGGCCGCAGGTGGTACCCGGACTGCGGGATCTCGCCGACGCCGCGCCAGGTGCGGTCGCCGATCTCGAAGACGTCGAAGATCTGCTTCTGGGCCAGCGGCACGCCCTCGCGCTTCACGGCGCGCGCGTACTGGTTCTCGACCTCGTGCCGGCCCTCCTCGAGCTGGCGGATCGCCATGAGCATGCCCTCGAGCAGGTCGAGCGGCTCGAACCCGGTGACCACGATCGGCACCCGGTACTTCTCGGCGATCGGCTCGTACTCGGTCCAGCCCATCACCGCGCAGACGTGCCCGGCGGCCAGGAACGACTGCACCTGGTTGGTGGGGGAGTCCAGCAGCGACGTCATCGCCGGGGGTACGAGCACGTGGCTGACCACCACGGAGTAGTTGTCGATGCCCTGCGCCTTGGCCTGGGCGATGGCCATCGCGTTGGCCGGGGCCGTGGTCTCGAAGCCCACGGCGAAGAACACGACCTCCTTGTCGGGGTTGTCCTTGGCGATCTTCAGCGCGTCCAGCGGGTTGTAGACGATGCGCACGTCGGCGCCGCGCGCCTTGAGCGCGAGCAGGTCGGTGTCCGTGCCGGGGACCCGCAGCATGTCGCCGTAGCTGGTGAAGATCACGTTCGGCCGGGCGGCGATCGCCAGCGCCTTGTCGATCTGCTCGAGCGGCGTCACACAGACCGGGCAGCCCGGGCCGTGGATCATCCGCACGCCCTCGGGCAGCGCCTCGTCCAGACCCTGCTTGACGATGGTGTGGGTCTGCCCGCCACAGACCTCCATGAGGGTCCACGGGCGGGTCGTGATGCGGTGGATCTCCGCGAGCAGGGACTTGGCGAGCTCGGGGTCTCGGTACTCGTCGAGGTACTTCACGCGCCCGCCTCCGCACCGCCGGTCAGCGCGCCGCTCGCCGGTGTCCCGTCGTCGTTGAGCACCGCCGGCTCGGCCATGCCAGGGCCCATGGTCTCCAGCTCCTGGGACACCACGTCACCCATCTGGGCGAGCACGTCGAGGGTCTTGAGCGCCTCCTCCTCGTCCACCTTGGAGATCGCGAAGCCCACGTGCACGATCACGTAGTCGCCGAGCTGCACCTCGGGGGTGTAGGCCAGGCAGGCCTCCTTGCGGATCCCGCCGAAGTCGACCTTGCCCATCAGCACGGCACCGTCGTCACGCAGCTCGATCACCTTGCCGGGGATGCCCAGGCACATGTCAGACCTCCTCAGAAGTGGCCGGTCGGTGGGTGCGGTCGGTGGAACCCGCCGCGATCGCGGCGGCGACCGCCGCCTGGCCGTAGCTGATACCGCCGTCGTTGCACGGCACCTGCTCGTTGACGTGGACCACGAAGCCGTCCCCGGTGAGCCGGTCGAGCAGGGTGGTGGACAGGCGACGGTTCTGCATCACTCCGCCGGACAGGCACACGACGTCGACGCCGGTGGCCGCTCGTGCCTCGTCCAGCATCTCACGGGTGACCTCGGCGACGGTCTCGTGCAGGCCGGCCGCGAGGGCGCTCACGGACCCGCCCGACGCGCGCCCGTCCAGCAGCGCCGTGAGGGTGGGGCGCGGGTCGTAGACCAGCAGGTCGTCGGTCCGCTCCAGGCGGTAGGGCAGCGGTCCGGCAGGCAGGTCCGCGGCCATCCGCTCCAGGTCGATCGCGGCCTGCGCCTCGAACTCGGCGACGTCGCGAAGGCCCAGCAGCGCGGCCGCCGCGTCGAACAGCCGGCCCGCGGAGGAGGCCTGAGGCGCGTTGAGCCCGCGGCGCACCTGGGTGGTCACGGTGGCGACCTCGCGGGGGTCCAGCTCGGCGGCGTACGCCGCGGCCAGCCCTGGGTCGATCGCCGGCCCGCCCGGCAGGTCCTCGGCGCCCAGCAGGTAGCCCAGAGCCATCCGGTAGGGCCGCTGCACCGCCAGCGCGCCGCCGGGCAGGGGCGCCCGGCCGAAGCGGGCCAGCCGCCGGTAGCCGTGCAGGTCGGCCAGCAGCAGCTCACCGCCCCACAGCGTCCCGTCGTCGCCCATCCCGAGCCCGTCGTAGGCGACCCCCAGGAACTGCCCGGACACGCCGTGCTCGGCGGCGCAGGACGCGACGTGGGCGTGGTGGTGCTGCACGCCGATCCGCCGCCCGGCCGGGGTGTGGGCCACGGCGTACTTGGTCGACAGGTACTCCGGGTGCAGGTCGTGCGCGACGATCTCGGGCTCGAGCGCGAGCAGCCGGGTCAGGTGGGCCAGGCCGTCGGTGAAGGCGGTGTGGGTCCGCAGGTCCTCCAGGTCGCCGTTGTGCGGCGCGACGTGCGCCACGCCGCCGCGGGCCAGGGTGAAGGTGTGCTTGAGCTCGGCTCCCACCGCGAGCAGCGGCCGAGGGGTGGCGATCGGCAGCGGCAGCGACTCGGGGGCGTAGCCGCGGCCGCGGCGCAGCATCCGCTCACGCCCGGCGTCGACCCTGGTCACCGAGTCGTCGTAGCGTGCGCGGATCTGCCGGTCGTGGACCAGGAAGGTGTCGGCGATCGGGGCGAGGCGCTGTGCGGCATCGGCGTCGTCGGTGGCCAGCGGCTCGTCGGCGACGTTGCCGGAGGTGAGCACGATGGGCCGGCCCACCGCGGCCGTCAGCAGGTGGTGCAGGGGCGTGTAGGGGAGCATCACGCCGAGGTCGGTCGCGCCGGCGGTGACCGACGGGGCGAGGGCGCCGGCGGCCCCGGGGTGCGGGCGGAGCAGCACGATCGGCGCGCGAGGGCCGGTCAGCAGCGCCTCCTCGGTCTCGTCGACCGCGGCGAGCGCACGCGCCGCGGCAAGGTCGGCGACCATGATCGCGAACGGCTTGGCCCACCGCCGCTTGCGCTCACGGAGCACGCCGACCGCTGCCTCGTCGGTCGCGTCGCAGGCCAGGTGGTACCCGCCCAGACCCTTGACCGCGACGATCCGCCCGGCCAGCAGGTCGGCGGCCGCGGCGCCGATCGGGTCGCCCGCGTCCGCGCCACCCGACGCGTCGCGGTAGGTCACCTGCGGCCCGCACGCCGGGCAGGCGACGGGCTCGGCGTGGAACCGGCGGTCGGCGGGGTCGGTGTACTCGGCGGCGCACGCGTCGCACATCGCGAACTCGACCATCGTGGTCGCGGCGCGGTCGTAGGGCAGGTCGTCGATGATCGTCGCTCGCGGGCCACAGTCGGTGCAGTTGGTGAACGGGTACGCGTGACGGCGGTCGGCAGGGTCGGTCAGGTCCGCCAGGCAGGCGGGGCAGGTGGCAAGGTCCGGCGGGAAGTGCCGCTCGACGGCGCCCGGCGCGGTGGTCGGGTCGCTCTCCTCGATCCGGAACGGCCGGGGCAGGTCGTCGGCCCACCGGGTGTCGGTGACCGGCGTGGCGGTCACCGCGTCGACGCGCGAGCGAGGCGGGGCGTCGGTGGCCAGGCGACGGGTCAAGGAGTCCAGCGCCGCCGCCGGGCCGGCCGCCTCCAGCTCGACGCGTCCGGCCACGTTGCGCACCCGACCGGCCAGGCCCAGCTCGGTGGCCAGTCGCCAGACGAACGGCCGGAACCCGACGCCCTGGACCACGCCCGTGACCAGGACCGTCGCGCCACGCATCCCCACGGCGGCATCGGGCGCGGGACCCGAGGCAGAGGTGGCGCGCGAGGGGTTCGGCATGGGTTCGATGCTGCCACCCGGAGCCCGGTTGCCCGCGGGCCGTTGGACCCCCGGCGACCGGGCAAAATCGCGACTGGGCGACGGCCCCCTCGCGGACCGCCGCACGATGGTCGAGTCCCTCAGTTCTGCCCCGGGACGCCCGATAGAAGAGGTGGTGATGGGAGGCTCGTGACCTTCGCCCTGGCGGTCCTGGCACTCGCGGTCGCGGTGGGTACCGCGACCGGCGTTCGCCTTGCCATGCGCGTGCACGACCTGCGACCGGTCCGGGCGGTCCTGGCGGCGTGCCTCTCGATGACCGCATGGGCGGTGAGCGGGCTAGTCATGGCCTTGACATCGGACGTCCAGGTGGAGCGACTGGCGTTCATCGCGAGCTTCCCGGCGTCCGGTGCCGCGGCTGCGGCGGTGCTCTGGTACGGGCTTGCGGTCTCTCGACGCCGCGCGCTCCGGAGCCGGTGGGTGTGGGCGCTGATCGCTGCAGAACCCGTCCTCGCAGCCGCCTGCCTCGCCGTACCGGCGTGCCGTGATGCGATGGCGACGGTGGTGGAGGGCCCGGCGGGGCCCTACGTCGTCGGGGGCGCGATCCTGAATGTCCACGCGGCCCTCGCCGGGAGCATGACGGTGCTCGGCACCCTGCTGCTGATCGGGAGCCGGGAGAGAGCGGCGACCGGGTTCCGTGGACGGCTCGCGTTCGCGGCCGTGATCGTGGGCCTGCCCTCGGTGGTGAACGTGGCGATGGTGGTGACTCGAGCCGCTCCCCTCACCATCCAGGTGGTGGCCGCGGCGATGTTCACCCTGGTGGCGCTCGTCTCGGCGACGCGGCCGCTGGAGGCCATGGAGCTCGGCGCGCCGATCGGGCCGGACGACGTGCTCAGCGTCATGGAGGACGCGGTGCTCGTGGTCGACGTCCGGGGTGTCCTGGTCCAGGCGAACACCGCGGCGCGAGAGCTGCTGGACTCCTGGGGCGTCGCTGCGCCCCTGCGCGGTTCGGCGGAGCTACCGGCGTCCGCTCTCCCGGGGCCCTTGCGTTCCCGGGGCATCGTTCGCACCCCCGACGGTCGCCTTCTCGACGTCCGGATCAGGGAGGTGGGTCTGTCCGACGGTCAGGTGGTGCATGTCACGACGGCGCGCGACGTCACCGAGGTGGAGGAGCTGCGCGCCCGGCTCGCCGACCAGGCCGAGAAGGACGGGTTGACCGGTGTGCACAACAGGCACCACCTGGAGCTCGTGCTGGGCGGCCTGGTCGCCCGGGCGGCGGCGGGGCTCGTGCCGCTCACGGCCGCGATGATCGATGTCGATCACTTCAAGCAGGTGAACGACACGTTCGGCCACGCCGTCGGTGACCAGGTGCTGGTCGCGGTGGCCCAGACGCTGAGCGAGGGCGTGCGGGCCGGCGACGTCCTTGTGCGTTTCGGCGGGGAGGAGTTCCTCGCGCTGCTCCCCGGCGCGCGCGCGGCGGACGTGGCCAGGCGCGCCGAGCGCTGGCGCACCTCGCTCGCCGAGCTCCGGGTGGCCGGCGAGCACGACCCGGTCCGGGTCACCGTGAGCATCGGCGTGGCCGAGGTGGGTCCCGGCGACGACGCTGACGACCTGCTGCGCCGCGCCGACGCTGCCATGTACAAGGCCAAGGTCGGCGGTCGCGACCGGGTCGTGGTCGCCGGCGTGATGCCCGCGGCGCTACCTCCGACCGGGGTGCTGCCCGACGCCGAGAGCGTGCGGTAGCACCGGATCGCGCGCCAACGCCACCTGGGGGCCGGACGGCGGCACACCGCGGGACCCGGGCCGCCGGGGTCGTTCACGGTTCGCGTGGCGGTCGGTGGCGTCGCACCCGCCGCGTGGCCATGCCGGTCAGCCGCCCCGCGGGTCCCGGGCGGCCGGCGCCGAGCCGGGTCGTCTCACCCCGCCGCGGGCCGCTGGGCACGTCGCGCGGCAGCGAGCTCGACGCCACCAGCCAGGTGGGCATGCCGAGCAGCCGGAGCGCGGCGCGCAGCCGCTCGGACTCGAAGGTGCTGTCCCGGTCGATCTCGTCGCCGAGCAGCTCGGTGAGGTCGTCCGCGGCGCCGGGCCGTCCGGCGGCCGCGGCGAGGTCGCCCAGCAGGTCCACGCCGACCGGGTCGGGCAGCAGGTCGTCGTCGTCCTCGTGGCCGACGGTCGGGTCGGAGTCGTAGGCGCCTTCCCCGTCCGGCGAGGCCCAGGTCAGGCGCAGCACCCGCGCGTCGTCGACCTCGACGCCCAGCACGAGGGTCTGCAGGCCGGTCGCGAGCCGCCGCGTCAGGTCCGCGACCCCGGTGCGCGAGCCGGCGACCGACCCGCCGGGGCTGTCGGCGACCGCCACGACCCAGCGCCCGTCGCCCGGCCCGACCCAGCCGCTGAACCGAGCCCGGCCCAGCGCAGCCAGCAGGGCGTCGCGCCCCGGGGCGGCGGCGTCGACGACGAGGCCCGCGTACCGGTGTCCCTCCGGGATCGGGTCCCCGGGGCGCTCGTACTCGCTCACCGTCCCATCATCTCTCGGGGCGTCCGCGGCCGACAGGTACCGCCTGGGACAGGTGCGGGAATGCCTCGCGGCGTGGGAGAGTTGGGCAGGTAGTTGAACGTTGGACAAAAGAGGAGCGGGCCATGATGCAGTTCGGGGTCTTCACCGTCGGGGACGTGACGCCGGACCCGACCACGGGGCGCACGCCCACCGAGGGCGAGCGGATCGCCTCGATGGTCGCGATCGCCAAGGCCGCCGAGGACGCCGGGCTGGACGTGTTCGCCACCGGCGAGCACCACAACCCGCCGTTCGTACCGTCCTCACCCACCACGCTCCTGGGCTACGTCGCCGCACGGACCGAGCGGATCGTGCTGTCCACCGCGACCACGCTCATCACGACGAACGACCCGGTGAAGATCGCCGAGGACTACGCCATGCTCCAGCACCTGGCGGGTGGCCGGGTCGACCTCATGCTCGGCCGCGGGAACACCGGCCCCGTGTACCCCTGGTTCGGCAAGGACATCCGCGACGGCCTCGAGCTCGCGGTGGAGAACTACGCCCTGCTGCGCCGCCTGTGGCGCGAGGACGTGGTCGACTGGTCCGGCAAGCACCGCACGCCGCTGCAGTCGTTCACCTCGACCCCGCGTCCGCTGGACGGCGTGCCGCCGTTCGTCTGGCACGGTTCCATCCGTACGCCGCAGATCGCCGAGCAGGCCGCCTACTACGGCGACGGGTTCTTCCACAACAACATCTTCTGGCCCACCGAGCACACCGCCGCGATGGTCGACCTGTACCGGCGGCGCTGGGAGCACCACGGCCACGGCCCGGCCGAGACCGCCATCGTGGGCCTGGGCGGCCAGGTGTTCGTCAGGCCGCGCTCGCAGGACGCGATCGCCGAGTTCCGCCCCTACTTCGACGTCGCACCCGTGTACGGTCACGGGCCGTCGCTCGAGGAGTTCATGGCGACCACCCCCCTGACGGTCGGCAGCCCTCAGCAGGTGATCGACCGGTACGCCGCCATGCGCGACCACGTCGGCGACTACCAGCGCCAGCTGTTCCTCGTGGACCACGCCGGGCTGCCGCTGGAGGTCGTGCTCGAGCAGATCGCGATCCTGGGTGAGGAGATCGTCCCCGCGCTGCGCCGCGAGCTGGCCGCCGGGCGCCCCGCCCACGTGCCCGACGCCCCGACGCACGCCACGCTCGTCGCGGCGGCGGGTGGGGGCCGCGACGCGACGGTCCACGCACCGGCCGACGCGGTCACCGGCGCGAGCCCCGAGCCGGTGGCCAGGTGAGCGCCGCCACGCCTGAGATCCGCAGGCTCCTGGTCGTCTCGGCCGGCCTGCGGCAGCCTTCCTCGACCCGGCTGCTCGCCGACCGGCTCCGGCAGGCCGTGCTGGCCGCGGCGGCGGCGCGGGGGCTGGCGCTCGAGGCACGCACCGTCGAGCTGCGCGAGCACGCGCGCGACCTCACCTCGATGCTGCTGACCGGGACGCCCACGCCCGCCGTGGACCAGCTGCTGGGCGAGGTCGCCGCGACGGACGCGGTGGTCCTGGTGACGCCGATCTACTCAGGCGCGTACACCGGGATGGTCAAGGACCTCGTCGACCTGCTGCCCGACGGCGCCCTCGACGGGGTGCCGGTCCTCATCGGCGGCACCGGCGGCACGGTGCGGCATGCGCTGGCCCTGGACCACACCCTGCGGCCGCTGCTCGGCCACGTGCACGCCGTGGTGGCCCCGAGCGCGGTGTTCGCCGCGACGGAGGACTTCGGTGGGACCGGCGAAGGCGCGGCGTCGTTGGCGCGCCGGATCGACAGGGCGGCGAGCGAGCTGGCCGCCCTGATGGTCGGACGGCCCGCTCGCCGGGCGCGTGACCCCTGGGGCGTCACGGATCTGGCCGACCTCCTCGGTGACGGTTGATCGGGCGTACCTCAAGACGGCCGCGCTCGGGCCGATAGGGGGTTGACCCCGATCAGGTGTCTCGACCCTGCCGCCGGCCGCGCACGTGCTCGCGTCTGCGGTGGGCGCGCTGAGCCACGGGACGGGGCCGAACCGTGAGCCCGACGTCGGGGTGGGCAGCGGGCGGGTGAGATCGGCAGCTCGGGCCTCCGGAACGCTCAAGCGGGCTCGGCGCTCGTCCGATGTCGAGCACGGAGACGGAGGTGGGGCATGGGAGCACGCGGCGGGACCGCTGACGCTCCCGCACCCCGCGTCCGCGCGCTCGCCTCGAAGCACCTGTGGAAGGCGCACCTGGCCGTCGGGGCCGCGGCGGTCGTCGCGATCATGAGCATGCCCGACGCGCTCCCGCGCGACCTGGTCTACGAGGCCCTCCCGCTGAGCGTGCCGGTCGCGGTGGTGGTCGGTCTCGGTCTGCACCGCCCGCGGCGGCGGGCGGCGTGGGTGCTCCTGGCCGTCGCCGGGGCGCTCTGGGCCCTGGGCGACGCGGTGTGGGCCTGGGCCGAGCACATCATCGGGGCCGACCCGACGGCGTCCTTGGCCAACGCGCTCTACCTCGCCGCGTACCCGATGCTCGCGGTGGCACTCGCCCTCGTCGGGAGGCACCGCCGGCCTCGCCGGGACCTGCCCTCGATCCTCGACTCCCTGGTCGTGACGGCAGTGGCGGCCCTGGTCGTGTGGGTGCTGATCCTCGAGCCCGTCTGGTCGACGTCGGGTGGCGTCACCGTCGACCGGGTCATCGGCGCCGCGTACCCGATCTTCGACCTGATCGTGGTCCTCCAGCTGACCTTCGTGTGGGTCAGCGGGACCCGGCGACCTGCGGCGCTCACGCTGCTGCTCGCCGCGGTCTCGGTGGTGCTGGTGAGCGACCTCGTCTACAACGTGGGCCCCTACGTCCCGGCGCTGGCCGTCGTCCTGCCTTGGCTGGACGCCGGCTGGCTGACCGGCTACCTGCTGTGGGGGGCGGCTGCTCTGCATCCGTCGATGGCGGTGATCGACCAGGTGGCCGGTCGGCCCGCTGCCGGCCTGACCGTCGGTCGGGTGCTCGGTCTCGGTCTGGCGTTCGCGATGCTGCCGATCCTGCGGCTCGTCTCGTGGTTCTCCGGCCGGCCCGCGTCACTGGTGGTCGTCGGGTCGATCAACCTGCTGATCGTGGTCCTGCTGGTGGTCCGCCTGATCGACGTCATGACCACGGTCCGCGCGCAGTCGGCACGCCTCGCGCACCTGGCCAACACGGACTTCGTCACGGATCTCGACAACGGCCGGCGTTTCGCCGAGAGGCTCGAGGAGGGGTCGTGCGGGCAGATCGCGGCGTCGAAGGGGCGACGTGCGGCCGTCCTGATGGTGGGTGTCGAGCGCTTCGCCGAGCTGAACGCGATGCTCGGGCACGCCGTCGGCGACGAGATCCTGCGTACCGTCGGCGCGGCCCTGCGCGCGGTGGCCGGCCCGGACGCGGCCCTGGCCAGGCTCGGCAGTGACGTCTTCGGCATCGCGGCGGAGCTCCGCGACGCCGATGACGCGTTCGACCTCGCCACGAGGGTCCGCGACCTGCTCGGCCGACCCCTGGACGTGGCGGGCCTCGGCCTGGTCGTCGAGGGCGCCGTCGGCCTGGTCCTGCTCCCGGACGACGCCACCGAGGTCGACCTGGCCCTCGAGCGCGCGGACGCCGCCCTCACCGCCGCATGGCTCACGAGTGGGCGGATGGCGCGGTTCGGGCCCGGCTTCGACGGGCACCGGGCGTCGCCGCGGCTGGTCGCCGAGCTGCGCGACGCGATCGAGGACGGCGAGATCGAGGTGTACCTCCAGCCCCAGGTGAACGTCGCCACCGGACGGGTCACCGGTGCCGAGGCCCTCGCGCGGTGGCGCCATCCCGAGCGAGGCATCGTGCTACCCGGGTCGTTCATCCCGGTGGCCGAGCGCTCCGGGCTGATCCGCCCGCTGACGCTCCGCGTGCTCGAGCAGTCGCTGGCGCAGTGTGCGGCGTGGCGCGCGCAGGGGCTCGACCTCTCCGTCGCGGTGAACCTGTCGGTGCGCAACCTGCTCGACCCGAACCTCGTGGGCGACGTCCGGCAGATGCTCGCGCTGCACGGGCTGCACCCGTCGCGTCTCGAGCTGGAGATCACCGAGACGATGGCGATGGTCGACCCGGCCCGCACCCTGCAGGTCCTCGGCGAGCTCGCGAGGCTCGAGGTGAGGCTCGCGGTCGACGACTACGGCACCGGGTACAGCTCGCTCGCCTACCTGCAGACCTTGCCGGTGTCGCGTCTGAAGATCGACCGGACGTTCGTCGCGGACCTGTCCCGGGACCAGGCGAGCCGGGCGATCGTGGCCTCGACCATCGACCTGGCTCGGCGGCTCGGACTCGGTGTCGTCGCCGAGGGCGTCGAGGAGGCGGCGAGCCTGGCGGTGCTCGCGGACCTCGGCTGCGACGAGGCGCAGGGCTTCGGGCTCGGTCGCCCGGTCGAGGCCGGCGCTTTCGTGGCGGAGGTCGGCAGGATCGAGGGCCGGTTGGCCCGGCCGGGCGGCTGGGGAGTCGTGCACCAGGGTCCGAGGGTCGTGCGCGAGGTCACGGGGTGACCTGGGCCTGAGCCCTCCGCGGGCCGGAGTGGCAAGGCTTGCCTTGCTGGACCGCGCCCGGCCGGGTGCCTACCGTCGTCCCATGAGCCAGGCCGAGCCGACGGGTGTGACCCGCGAGGAACCCCACAACGGCGGCAACGGCCTCAAGTCACGGCTGAACTGGCTCCGTGCCGGTGTGCTCGGCGCGAACGACGGCATCATCTCGACGGCCGGTCTGGTGATCGGTGTCGTGGCCGCGACGCCGAGCCGTGGTGCCATCATCACCGCCGGCGTGGCCGGGCTCGTCGCCGGCGCGGTCAGCATGGCGTTGGGGGAGTACGTCTCGGTGAGCAGCGCGCGGGACACCGAGGTCGCACTCATCGAGCAGGAGCGCGCCGAGCTGGAGGCGGATCCAGAGGGCGAGCTCCAGGAGCTGACCGACGCCTACCGCGCCAAGGGCCTCAGCGACGAGACGGCGCGGGCCGTGGCCGAGGAGCTGACCGCCAAGGACGCCATCCGCGCCCACCTGGAGACCGAGTTCGGCCTCGACGAGAACGACCTCACCAACCCGTGGCACGCCGCCATCGCATCGGCCGTGGCGTTCACGGTCGGGGCTCTCCTGCCGCTGCTCGCCGTGGTGCTCGCGCCGACGTCGGCGTCGCAGACCGCACGCATCGTGGTGACGGGTGTCGCCGTCCTGGTGGCCCTGGTCGTCACCGGCTCGGTCTCGGCCCAGTTCGGCGGCGCGAACCGGGTCCGTGCCGTGCTGCGCCTCGTGGTCGGCGGTGCGCTCGCGATGGGCGTGACGTGGGCCATCGGTTCGGTGCTCGGCACCCACGTGGGCGGCTGACCGCCCGACGAACGTCGGGCCGGGTGGGGCCTCCGCCTCAGGCGGACTCCCGCAGCACCACCCTCGCGCTGAGCATCACCGGCTCGGGGTCCTTCTCCGGGTGCGCCAGCAGGTCGAGGAGCATGCGCCCGGCACGGATGGCCATCTCCCGCACGGGTTGGGAGACCGTGCTCAGCGGCGGTCGTGTGCTCTCGGCCACCTCGAGGTCGTCGAACCCCATCACAGCCACGTCCTGGGGCACCCGACGCCCATGCGTGCGGAGCACCGCGAGCGCGCTCGCCGCCATGACGTCCGAGGCGCAGAAGATCGCGTCGACGTCCGGGTGCTCGGCGAGCAGCCGCTCGGTGGCGTCCGCGCCGCCGAGCGTGGTGAAGTCGCCACGTACCACCGCGTCGGTGGGCAGCCCGGCCGACTCCAGTGCCTGGCGCCAGCCCAGCAGACGGTCGATGCCGGCGGTCATGTCCGCCGGGCCGGCGATCGTCGCGACCCGCGTGCGGCCCAGGCCCAGCAGGTGCTCGGTCGCGAGCCTCGCCCCCAGCGTGTTGTCGATGTCCACGTAGTGCGCGTGGTCGACGTCCAGCGGCCTGCCGATGAACACCGACGGCAAGCCGGAGGCCACCAGCTCGCCGTTCAGTGCGTCGTCGCGGTGGTGGGAGGCGACCACGGCGCCGTCCACGTGGCCGGTGGTGAGGTAGCGCGAGGCACGTCGGGTGCCCGTGCCGTCCCTGGCGATCAGCAGCACCATCTGGAGGTCGCCCTCCTCGAGAGCGAGCGACAGGCCGTTGATGATGTTGCCGAAGAACGGGTCGGTGAGCAGCCTGGTGTTCGGCTCGGGCACCACGAGCGCGACCGAGCCGGTGCGGCGGGTGGCGAGCGAGCGGGCGACCGGGTTCGGGGTGAACCCGAGCTGGGTGATCGCTGCCTCGACCGCTGCCTTGGTCTGGGGGCTGACCAGGTGTCCGCCGTTGATCACGCGGGAGGCCGTGGCCCGGGACACCCCGGCGGCGGCTGCCACCTGGCGGATGGTCGGGGCCGACGTGCGCACTCGTCGGTTGTCACTCACGTCAGCACGCTACCGGCTCCGGAGAGGCGGCCGGACCGCGCGACCCGGGACAGCGCCCGCGCTGACGACTTCGGGGTGCGTGCGCCGGAGTCGTAGTCGACCCGCACGATGCCGAACCGCTGGGAGTATCCGTAGGCCCACTCGAAGTTGTCCAGCAGCGACCACGCGAAGTAGCCGCGCACGTCCGCGCCCTGCGCACGGGCCTGCTCGACCGCCCGGAGGTGGTCGAGGAGGTACGCGGTGCGCTCGGGGTCGTGCACCGATCCGTCCGGGCCGACGACGTCCGGGTAGGCGGCGCCGTTCTCGGTGATGACGAGCGGGATGCCCGCCGGCCCCGTGTGGTCGGTGTGGATCTGCACGAGGACCCGGCGCAACCCGTCGGGCTGCACCTCCCACTCCATGCCGGTGCGCGGCAGCCCGCGGCTGACCTGGTACGCCGGCGCGCCCACCACGGGGCTGCTCAAGGGGCGGGGCGTGGTCGGGGCCGTCGGCGGCGTGCGGTCCGACGGCGGGGGCGTCGCACTGATGAGATCGCCGTGGTAGTAGTTCAGCCCCAGCACGTCGATGGGCGCCGACACGGTCTCGAGGTCGCCCGGCCGGATCGGCACGTCCAGCCCGGACGCCGCCCAGACGTCCAGCGCCTCGGACGGGTAGCGGCCGTGCAGCACCGGCTCGAGGAAGACGTCGTTGAGCATCACCTGCGCGAGCCCGGCAGCGGCGACGTCGGCCGGGTCGTCGGGGTCGGCAGGGTCGGTCACGGTGACGTTGAGGGTGATCCCGATCGTCGCCGCCGGGTCGGCGGCCCGGAGCGCGCGGGTCGCCGACCCGTGCGCGACCAGCAGGTGGTGCGCGGCATCGACTGCCGCCTGGGGATCCTGGCGCCCGGGTGCGTGCTGGCCGCTGCCGTACCCGAGGAAGGCCGAGCACCACGGCTCGTTCAGCGTGAGCCAGTGCCGAACGCGGTCACCGAGAGCGCCGTGGACGGCCAGGGCGTAGCCGACGAACTCCTCGACCACGCCGCGGTCGGCCCATCCACCGCGGTCCTCGAGCCACTGCGGCAGGTCCCAGTGGTACAGGGTGATCCACGGCGTGATGCCGCGTTCCAGCAGGCCGTCCACCAGACGCGAGTAGAACGCCAGTCCCTCGGCGTTGATCACGCCGGGGGCGGGCACGACCCGGGCCCAGGACACCGAGAACCGGTAGGCGTTCAGCCCCAGGTCGGCCATCAGCGCGACGTCCTGCGGCCAGCGGTGGTAGTGGTCGCAGGCCACGTCGCCGGTGTCGCCGTTGAGCACGGCGCCGGGGATCCGGCAGAAGGTGTCCCAGATCGAGTCGGTGCGGCCACCCTCGTGCGCGGCACCCTCGATCTGGAACGCGGCCGTCGCCGCTCCCCAGACGAAGTCCGTGGGGAACCCGGCGCTCGCGGCCTGCTGCCCGAGCGCGCGCGTGGAGGTGCTCATCCCTTGACGGCTCCCTGCATGATCCCGGAGACCAGCTGCTTGCCGGCGACCACGAAGAGCACCACCAGCGGGATGGTCGCCGCGACGACGCCGGCCATGATGAGCGCGTAGTCCTTGAAGTACGACGCCTGGAGCAGCTGGAGGGCGACCGGCAGGGTCGGGTTGGAGGATCCGAGCACCACGAACGGCCAGAAGAAGTTCGTCCAGGAGGCCACGAAGGTGAACAGCGTGAGCATCGCCGCGGCCGGCCGCGCCGCGGGCAGCGCGACGTGCCAGAAGGTGCGGAACATCGAGCAACCGTCGACCCGGGCGGCCTCGATCAGCTCGTAGGGCAGCGCGGCCTCGAGGTACTGGGTCATCCAGAACACGCCGAACGCGGTCACCATGCCGGGCACGATGACGGCGGTCAGCGTCCCGGTCCAGCCCAGCTTGGCCATCACGATGAACAGCGGGACGACCCCGAGCTGGGTGGGCACCGCCATCGTCGCGATGATGAACACCAGCAGCGCACGCCGCCCGCGGAACCGCAGCTTGGCGAAGGCGTAGCCGGCCAGCGTGGCGAAGAACACCACGGAGACCGACGTGATCACGGCCACGATCAGGCTGTTGAGCACGGCGTGCCAGAACCCGATGTCGGAGCCCAGCACGCGCTGGAGGTTGTCGATCAGGTTGGGCCCGGGGATCAGCGACGGCACCGGGTTCTGGGCGATGGTGGCCGAGTCGGAGGACGCGAGCAGCAGCGAGTAGTACAGCGGGTACGCCGAGGCGATGAGGAACACGACCAGCAGCGCGTAGGTGACCCAGCCGGGCCGGCGCGAAGGGCCGAGCCCGCGCTTGTGTGCTGCGGCCCGGGCCGCACCGCGGCCGGCGGTCTGTCGGATCGAGGCGACCGAGGAGCTCATCGGGCACCGCCCTTCGGGTGAGCCGCGCCGGACGAGGCGATGCGACGGGTGATGGTGAAGTTGATGAGGCCGACGGCCACGATGATGAGGAACAGGAGCCACGCCACGGCCGCAGCCCTGCCGAAGCTCTTCTGCGCACCCCAGCCCAGCTCGTACAGGAACATCGTCACGGTCATCCACTGTCGGTCCGCGCCGCCGAGGCCGTACTGGTCGTACATCCGTGGCTCGTCGAAGATCTGCAGGCCGCCGATGGTCGAGGTGATGACGATGAAGATGATCGTCGGCCGCAGCAGGGGCACGGTGACCGAGAAGAACTGCCGGACCCGGCTGGCCCCGTCGATGACGGCCGCCTCGTACAGGTCGCGGGGGATGGCCTGCATCGCGGCGAGGAAGATCAGCGCGTTGTAGCCGGTCCATCGGAAGTTGACCATCGAGGCGATGGCGATGTGGCTCGCGAACGCGTCGGAGTGCCACCGGATCGGGTCGATGCCGATGTAGCCGAGCAGGGCGTTGATCATGCCGGACTGGTCGGCGAACAGCCGGGAGAAGATCAGGGCCGCGGCCACCGGGGCCACGACGTAGGGGAGCAGCACACCCATCCGCCAGAAGGTCTTGGCGCGCAGGTTCGCGTCGAGCACCGCGGCGATCACGATCGCGGTGATGACCTGGGGGATCGAGGAGAGCAGGAAGATGCTGAACGTGTTGCGCAGTGCGGTCGCGAACCGGGGCTGCTGGACGACGTCGACGTAGTTGGCCAGCCCGACGAAGTCCCCCTGCCCGCCGATCAGGTGCCAGTCGTGCATGGACACGTAGGCCGTGTACACGAGCGGGAACAGGCCGATGATCGCGAAGAGGATGAAGAACGGCGAGATGTACAGGTACGGCGAGAGCTTGACGTCGATCTTCCCGCGCAGGTTGCGCAGTCGGGTGCGGCGGGAGTCCGGGGGCGGTGGTCCCGCCGTCGAGGTCGTCGGGGTCGCAGCGGTGGTCGCCATGCGTGCTCCAGGTGCGCGAGGTCGGTCGGCCGGGGGTGGACGCGGCCACCGCCCACCGCCGCGATACCGGATCCCGCGGCGGTGGGCGTGGCGGCGGGGTGGGCCACCGTTGAGATGGCCCACCCCCTTACCGGGTCAGCTCAGGCCGAGCTCGGTGAACGCGGTGACGGCCTTGTCCCAGGAGGACGCGGCGTCGTCGGTCTTGTCGACCTCGACGCGGGTGATGGCGTCGACGACGGTCTGGTGGATGGCGAAGTAGTTCGCACCCTTGAACGGCGCGACGGTGACCGCGGCGGCGCGGTCGGCCAGGATCTGGCCGGTCGGGGCGTCGTTGAAGAAGGCGTTGGTCTGGCCGAGCAGCTCTTCGCTGGACAGCGCGTCGACCTGGCTCGGGAACGTGCCCTTGGAGATGAACGCCTTGATCTGCTGCTCCGGCGCGGTCAGCCAGGCGGCGAGCGCCTTGGCCTCGTCGGGGTGCGCGGACTGGGTCGGGACGGTCAGGAAGGAGCCGCCCCAGTTGCCGCCGCCGCCGGGGAAGACGTCAGCGATGTCCCAGCCGGTGACACCGGCGGCGTTGCCCTCGATGACGCCGAGCATCCAGCCCGGGCAGAGCATCGTCGCGAAGCCGTTGTTCTGGAACGCGGCGGTCCAGTCGTCGGACCACTGCGACAGGCCGGCCGACAGGCCGTCGTCGACCGAGGCCTTGAGGACCATCTCGTAGGCGTCCTTGATCTGGGTGTTCGTGGCCAGGTCCTTGGCGCTGCCGTCGCTCGGGTTCTCGTAGGCGGCGTCCATCTGGTTCACGACGCCCTGGAAGATCGCGTTGCCGGAGTCGAACCACGCGGAGTCGGACTTGGCGACGAAGTCCTTGCCCACGTTGAAGTAGTTCTGCCAGTCGCCCTCGAGGAGCTTGGCCACCTCGGCGCGGTCCGTCGGCAGGCCCGCGGCGCCGAACAGGTCGCTGCGGTAGCACACGCCCTCGGGGCCGATGTCGGTGCCGTAGCCGATGAGCTTGCCGTCCGGCGTGGTGGCCTGGGCGGCCTTCCAGTCGAGCCAGCGGCCCTTGACCTCGTCCGAGTTCAGGTCCACGAACTTGTCCGGGTACTGCATGAGCTCGGCGAGCCAGTCGACCTCGATCGCCTCGATGTCGGTCAGGCCCGAGCCGGCGGCCAGGCCGGTGAGCATCTTGTCGCGTGCCTCGTTGGAGGTCGCGGCCTTGGTGTGCTCGATCGTGATGTTCGGGTGGTCGGCCTCGTACTCCTTGATGAGGTCCTCGTAGCCGAACTCGTTGAACGTCGTGATCGTCAGGGTGATCTTCTCGTCCGAGGCGGAGCTGGACCCGCCGTCGCTGCTACCGCTGGCCGCGGGGTCGCTGCTGGTACCGCAGCCACTGACGACCAGCGCCATCCCGGCCAGACCCGCTGTGAGGGTCAACCAGGGCTTGATGCTCGTGCGCACGTGAGACTCCTTCGTCGTCGCAGGCGGCGTCGGTGCCGCCTCGGTGAGCCCGCCGCCGGGGCCGGCGGTGGGTTCGGGGCGCCGCCGTGAAACCGGTCCCAGTGACGGACAGGCACTGGATGGGACCGGTCTCAGGCGATAGGCCCACGGTGCCCGCCCGCCCTGGTCGGTGTCAATTCCCGTGATCGGACTGTGACAACCGGTCTTCGCCGTGGAATGTGCCCCGAAGTCCTAGATCACGCCGCGGGGTGCCCCCCAGACTTGGTGCATGCACCAGGGTTGGGACGAGCACCAGGCGCTCGCGTCGCGCAGTCGCGCCGCGCTCCTCGAGGTGCTGCGGGACGACGGCGGTGCGCTGGGTGTCGAGGAGCTGGCCGACGCGGTGGGGCTCCACGTCAACACGACGCGCGAGCACCTGGACCGGCTGGTCGGGGCGGGACTGGTCGCGCGTGCTCCGGAGCACCGGACCACCCGAGGCCGTCCTCGGATCCTGTACCGCCGCCGCGAGCCGGTGGGCGCGCGGGTGCGCGCGGTGATGGACGAGGTGCTCCTGGCCGGCTACGGCGAGGCGATGGACTCCCCGGAGGAGGCCGCGAACCGCGCCGGGCGCGAGGCCGCGGACCGGTTGACCCGCGAGCAGCCGCCGGAGCGCGCGCAGAGCCCCGCCGAGGCGCGTCGGATCTTCAAGGCCGAGCTGGACCGGCTCGGCTTCGCGCCCAAGGACGAGGGCGACGACCTGCGGCTGTGCCACTGCCCGGTCGAGTCGCTGGCCAGGGCGCGTTCGGAGGTCGTCTGCGCGGCGCACCGCGGCATGATGGCCGGCCTCCTCGACCGGATCGGGGAGCTCGAGCTCGCCGAGACGACGCCGCTGCAGGACGGCGAGACCTGCGTCCTGCGCCTCGTCACGCCCTGAGCCCGGGGCGGCGGCGCGAACGCCGAGCGCCCGCTCAGAGGTAGGCGGCCGGGTCGAACTCCTCCAGCGGGATGATCCGCACGCGCGGCAGGCGGACGGTGAACGCGTGTACGTCGTGCTCCAGGTCGAACACCTCGAGCCCGCGGTCGGTCAGCGCCCGCAACGCCGAGGAGATGAGCTCGGTGAAGGCCAGCAGACCGACCCGCCGGGTGCCCACCAGCGCGCCGAGGTGCGGGGCGAAGTCGCCGTCATGGCTGGCCAGCAGCACGTCGCCGGGCCGGTCGGCGAGCGCCTCGAGAGTGCGCTGGATGCCGACGTCGACCACCTTGACGTCCGCGTCCGCCGACGACAGCGGCACGGGCTGGAACCCGATCGCGAGCAGGGCCTGGACGAACGGCATCGGCAGCGTGCCGTTCGAGGCGTTGAGGAAGAACAGCCCGCGCACGTCGTCGGCGCCCCACGCGGCGCGCGCGTGGTCGAGCACCCGCTCCCAGCGAGGCCGCTGCTCGGGCGCCGGTCGCGCACCCAGGATCGAGCCGCCGAGCGTCGCGTCGATGTTCTCGCCGTCGACGAGCAGGTAGGTGGGGCGCGGGGCGGCGTCGGTGCTCACGCTCGTGAGCGTACGCGGCGGGCCGGCTCGCGGGGGCCCGCCCGCCGCCTGCCGGCCTCGTCTAGGGGTACAGCCCTCGGATCCGGTGCGCGTCGGCCACCCGTCGGACGCTGAGCAGCAGGGCGCCATCGCGCAGCGACACGTGCTCGCGCCGCGCCATCTCGGACACCTCCGCGTAGGCGTGCGCCATCCGTTCGGCGAGCTTCTGCTCGATCTCCGCCTCGGTCCACCAGTAGGCCTGCTGGGCCTGGACCCACTCGAAGTAGGACACCACCACGCCGCCGGCGTTGGCGAGGATGTCGGGCACCACGGTCACGCCACGCTCGGTGAGCAGCGCATCGGCCTCGCCCGTGGTCGGGCCGTTCGCGCCCTCGACCACCCAGCGCGCCTTGACGTCCGCGGCGTTGTCGGCGGTGAGCACGTGCTCCACCGCGGCCGGCACCAGCACGTCGACGTCCAGGGTCAGCAGCTCGTCGTTGGTGATCGGGTCCCCGCCGTCGAAGCCCACCACGGTGCCGCTGGCCGCCACGTACTCGCGCAGCCGTGGCATGTCCAGGCCGCCGGGGCGGTAGATCGCGCCGTTCTCGTCGCTGACCGCCTCGACGCGGGCGCCGGCGTCGGCGTACATCGTCGCTGCGGGGCCACCGACCTTGCCGAAGCCCTGGACCGCGACGCGCACGTCGTGCAGCTCGTGCCCGGCCTCGTGCAGCGCCGCCCGGGTCGCGTGCACGACACCGCGGGACGTCGCGGTCGCGCGGCCGAGCGAGCCGCCGACCTCCAGGGGCTTGCCGGTGACCACCGCCGGGATGGTGTGGCCGCGGTTGACCGAGTAGGTGTCCATCACCCAGGCCATCGTGCGCTCGTCGGTGCCGATGTCGGGCGCCATGATGTCGTGCTCCGGGCCGATCATCGGCATGATCTCGCTGGTGTAGCGCCGGGTGACGCGCTCGAGCTCGGACGAGGTGTAGCCGCGCGGGTCGATGGCGACGCCGCCCTTCGCCCCGCCGTAGGGGAGCTCGACCACGGCGCACTTCCAGGTCATCCACATCGCCAGGGCCCGGACCTCGTCGATGTCGACCGCCGGGTGGTACCGCAGGCCTCCCTTGCCCGGACCGCGCGAGATGTTGTGCTGCACGCGGTACCCGTGGAAGAGCTCGGTGGTGCCGTCGTCGCGCCGCAGCGGGATCGCGACGTGGATCTCACGGCGCGGCGCGGCCAGCATCGCGTGCATCCCCGGGTCGTACCCGAGCCGGCGGATCGCTCCGTCGAGCTGGCCGAGCGCGGTGCCCAGCGGGCCGTCGGACGGGGTGGTGTCGGCGGGCACCGGCGGGGTCGTGATGGTGGGGTCGGGGACGGTCGGGTCGGACATCGTGCTCCCAGGTTTCGGGCGTCGTCGGCCGGAGGTGGTCGTGCCGAGGTCGTCGGCTGAGCCCACTGTGGCACCACGCTGCGCGTCGTGCAGGTCCGGCGCACCGCGCGCCGTCGGCGGACCGCCGAACCGCGCCCGCCGGGACCGTCGCGGTGGGAGACTGGAACGTCCCACGTGCGAGGTGTCGACCATGGGGGAGCAGGGGAAGCGAACTCGACACCCGCCCCGAGCCGTTGCCGGGCGAGTGCCCTGGGCGACCGACGCCCCCTGCCTCCGTGAGCCACGTGGTCCCTGACCCAGGTCGTCCGGCCGCCGACGGCTGCCGGCCGTCGCCGGCCGCGGCGCGCGTCCCTCGGTCCGTAGGGGCGCGGGGCTCAACCGGAAGGATGGCAAGCGATGAGACGCACGTTCGCGCTGCTCCTCGCCCTGGCACTGCTCGGTTCGGTCGCGCCGGCCGCGTCGGCGGCGCCCCACCACGTCACGGGTGCGATGGAGCTCCAGTTCAACCTGTGCTGGCCCGGACCTCAGGAGGAGGTCGCCGACTGGGTCGGCACGATCACGATCGACGAGACCGAGTACGGCATGGCGTTCTTCAACATCGGGACCGGCAGGCCGCACGACACGGTGCACGGCAACGTCACGCCGTACGAGGAGATCTGGGTGATCTACGAGTCGCTCGACGCCACGTTCGACGACGCCGGGTGCCTGGCCGAGTTCACCCCGGGCCCGGTCCTGCTCAGCGGTGACGACCGGGGCGTCGCCACCCTGGTCAACGGCAAGTACCGGATGAACGGGACCGTCGAGGTCGCCGCGGGGGACTTCGCGTTCCTGCTCGGTCGCCCCGTGCACATGAGCGGCACGATCGTGCTGACCGACACAGGCGCCCCGCTGTACGCGCCGGGGACCTGGCGCACGTCCTGACCGTCGCGCGGCGGGTGCGGGCGCGTGACCCTGCGCCCGCCGCAGCTGCGACCGAGCACTGGGACGCCGGTGTTCGCGTGTCGGAGCCGCGGCCTAGCCTCGCGCCATGACGGATGCCATCACCGCCTCCGGGCTGGTCAAGCGATACGGCGACGTGGTCGCCCTGGCGGGCGTCGACCTGTCGGTCCCCTCGGGGACGGTGCTGGGGCTGCTCGGGCCCAACGGCGCAGGCAAGACCACCGTGGTGCGGATCCTGTCCACCCTGCTGCGCCCGGACCGCGGGAGCGCGACCGTCGCGGGGGTGGACGTGCTCGCCGACCCGCGCGAGGTGCGGCGCCGGATCGGCCTGTCCGGCCAGTACGCCGCGGTGGACGAGTACCTGACGGGGTTCGAGAACCTCCAGATGATCGGGCGGCTGTACCACCTGGGTCGGCCCAGAGCGCGCGAGCGGGCTCGTGAGCTGCTGGCCGCGTTCCGCCTCGAGGACGCGGCGGACCGCCCGGCCAGGACGTACTCCGGCGGCATGCGTCGGCGCCTGGACCTGGCCGGAGCGCTGGTCGCCAACCCGCCGGTGCTGTTCCTCGACGAGCCGACCACCGGGCTGGACCCGCGCTCGCGGATCGAGATGTGGGAGGTGATCCAGAACCTGGTGAAGGCGGGGACGACGCTGCTGCTCACCACGCAGTACCTCGAGGAGGCCGACGTGCTCGCGGACACCATCGTGGTGATCGACCACGGCCGGGTGATCGCCCGCGGCACCGCGGACGAGCTCAAGGCCCAGGTGGGCGGGGAGCGGCTCGAGGTGACCGTGAGCGACGGCGACCGACTGGCCGACGCGGTGGACGTGCTGGCGCCGGTCGCCGCGGGGGAGGCGTCCACGGAGCCGCACCGCAGGGCCATGACCCTGCCCGTGGTCGGGGGCGCGTCGGCGCTGGTCGACGCGCTGCGCAGGCTGGACGCCGCGGGCATCGAGGTCGATGACGTGGGCTGCGTCGCCCCACCCTGGACGACGTGTTCCTCACCCTCACCGGCCGCCCGGCGGAGGACGCCGACGACCAGGAGGTGGCGTGATGCGTGTGCCCAGCGTGCTCGCCGACGCCGACGTGGTGGCGCGGCGCAACATCACCAAGATCAAGCGGGTCCCGGACCTGCTGGTCTTCACGACGCTGCAGCCGATCATGTTCGTGCTGCTGTTCTCGTACGTGTTCGGCGGCGCGATCGGATCGGCGCTCGGCAGCGGGTCGGGGGCAGGCGAGGCCTACCGCGAGTTCCTCATGGCGGGGATCTTCGCCCAGACCGTGATCTTCGGTGCCACGATCACCGGGTCGGCCCTGGCCGAGGACGTCAAGAAGGGGATCATCGACCGGTTCCGATCCCTGCCGATGGCGCCCTCGGCGGTGCTCGCGGGGCGGACGCTGTCCGACGTGGTCAACAACGTGATCGTGCTGGTCGTGATGTCGCTCACCGGGCTGGCGGTCGGGTGGCGCATCCGGTCCGGCTTCGTCGACGCGGTGATCGGCTATGTGGTGCTCCTGGCGTTCGCGTACGCGGTGTCCTGGATCATGGCCTGGGTCGGGATGCTGGTGCGCAGCCCGGAGGTGTTCAACAACGCCTCGTTCATCGTGATCTTCCCGTTGACGTTCATCGCGATCACGTTCGTGCCGCTGGACACCCTGCCTGCGCCGCTGCAGCGCTTCGCCGAGTGGAACCCGGTCTCGTCGGTGACGCAGGCCGCGCGCGAGCAGTTCGGGAACGTGATCCCCGGCACGCCGGAGCCGGCCGCCTGGCCGCTGCAGAACCCCGTGCTCTACACCCTGCTGTGGGCCGTGGTGATCCTGGCGGTGTTCATCCCGCTGGCCAACCTGCAGTACCGGCGGTCGACCAGCCGGTGAGCGCCGTGGGGTGCCACGTGGTCGGTCAACCGGTGTACTCGAAGTGCCAGTACTCCGGGTTGCCCTTCTCCGTCGCCGCAGGGCACACCCAGCCGTAGTCGGGACCGTGCGCGACGAGCCACTCGTAGCGGGCGCTGCCGAAGTCGTAGGCCTTCCACTCGTAGGTGTCGATCGCCAGGCCGAGCCCGTGGTTGGAGGTGCCCGGCGTCGCCGCGAGGCCGCCGAACAGCTGCTTGGCGCGGACCTGGTCGTCGTAGGAGCGGTAGGACAGGTCGATCGCGATGTTCTCGCCGAACTCGGCCCGGAACGCGTCGTTGAGCCGGACCATCGCGGCTGCGGCGTCCGTGCGGAGCCACTGCTGGTAGCCCAGGGAGTTGGCGCACCACGACAGCGGGGTCATCGCCGACCGCGGCATGTGGCCGTTCGAGCCGTCGCCGTCCTCGGTGGGCACCGACGTGTAGAGCGCCTTCGCGGGATCGCCGGTCGGAGCCTCGTACGAGGCCTTCCCGCCGCAGTCCGCGCCGGCACCGATGGTCCAGGTGCCGCTGGGCCTGCTCGCCTTGCGCTCCGCGGCGGCCTTGGCCTGCGCCGCCTGCCACGAGGCGTGCGCCGCCTCGACCGCGTCCGCCGCCGTGCCCAACGCTGCGTACGAGGCGCTCAGAGCGCTCACCTGCTGGGCCTGCGGAGCTTCGGTCCCGGCGTCCAGGGCGCCCTGGGTGTCGGCCATCGCCGCTGCCAGGGCATCGCGCACGCCGTTGTCGGCAACCTCGCCGTCGGTGTCGGCGAGCAGGGTCGTCGCGGCGTCGAGGCGGTCGGTGGCCAGGCGGGACGCGGTGCTCCACGCCAGGGCGAGGACGCCGGCCTCGGTGGCGGCGCGCTCCTGGGCCGCGGCCTCCTGCGCTGCGGCCGCTTGCGCCGCGGCCTCGGCGGCGGCGCGCTCCGCCTGCTGTGCCGAGGCTTCCTCGGCGGCGGCCTGCTCGGCCGCGTGGGCCAGGCCCGCCTCGGCGGCGCTCGCCCGGAGCTGGACGCCCACCAGGACGGTCACGAGGACCGTGGCGAGCGCGGCGACGGCCATCGGCAGCCATCGTCTCTCGGCCCGGTGGGCGTGCTTGCTCACCGATGGAGTGTCACAAGGGGAGGGCCCGGTTGTCGACCCGCCTGCGTCGTCCCGGCGACCCGGGACGGCGACGCGGCGGCCCGCGACGCCGCCCTCGGGCCTCTGGTCCCGGTCGAGCGTGCGCCGCGCCACGCGCGCGGCACACGTGGGGTGCCGTCCGCGTGGCGCGGCGGGACCTGCGGCCCAAGACGTGGCCCGGACCGCGGGTGAGGCTGTAGGGGAGTCCGGAGCGAGGAGGTGTGTCGGGTGCGGGTCTTGGTGGCTGTCGCGTCTCGACACGGTGCCACGCGCGAGATCGGTGATGCCATCGCCGAGGTGCTCCAGGGCGACGGGTTCGACGTCGAGGTCGCGGATCCCGACGACGTCGACGACGTCGAGCCCTACGGCGCGGTCGTCCTCGGCTCCTCGGTGTACGTCGGCAGATGGGCCGCGGCTGCGCGCGCCTTCGTCGACCGGTTCGCCGGGCGGCTCGCGGACCGCCCGGTCTGGTTGTTCTCCTCCGGCCCGGTCGGTGACCCCCCGGCGCCGATGGGTGAACCCGAGGAGATCGCCTCGATCATCCGTCGGATGGGTGCCCGCGGGCACAAGACCTTCGCCGGCCGGCTCGACCGGTCCGGCCTGGCGCTGGCCGAGCGGGCCGTGGTCGCGCTGGTCCAGGCCGAGCAGGGTGACTTCCGTGCCTGGTCGGACGTCCAGGACTGGGCGGCGCGGATCGCGGAGGACCTGCACGCCGAGGAGATCCGCAAGCTCGGCTTCGTGACCTGATCGCGGCCGGGCGCGCTGCCGCGCCGGACGGTGTCAGTCGCGCGCGAGCCACTCGTGGGCTGCGCGTTCCTCGGCCGCCAGCGCCGCGAGCACCGCGTCCCGCATGGCTGTCTCGATCGCGGCCGCGAACAGCGGGATGGAGGCCTTGAGCTGGCCGTCGACGGCCAAGGTCGAGCTCGACGCGTCGCCGGTCAGGTGCAGGGTCCCGGTGAGCCGAGCCGGCACCCCGGTGACCTCGACCACGACGGTCCCGTGGCGACCGTCGGGCCCATCGGCCTCCCAGGCCTCGATCTGGCGCACCTCGAGGCTCGCGCCCACGAACGAGCGGAACTGGGCGGGGATCGATTCGGTCGGCATCTGGCGCCTGGTGGTCACCGTGAAGCCCTTGCCCGCGTCGCCGACGACGCCGGCGGTGTGTGACGCGGCGCCGGACGCGGCCACCTTCGTCCGGACGAACTCCTCGTCGGCCATCATCGCGGCAACGGTCGCCGGGTCGGCTGGGAACCTGGCCTCGGCCGTCACGTGCACCGTGGACTCCTCGCTCGATCGGTGCTGAGAGGCTAACAGCAGTGCCGCGGGTTCCCGGGCGGGTAGCCCTCGCGCACGCGGCGACCCGGTGCGCGGACGCCCTAGGCTCCTTGGCGTGTCGACCATGAGCAACCTCGTCGCGCGCTACTCCGACCTCGGCCCCGGCGAGGCCGAGTGGCTGCACCTGCTGGTCGGCGACTGGCAGCTGATCTCCGACCTGGCCTTCGCCGACCTCGTCCTGTGGCTCCGGGAGCGCGACGGCGGCTTCGTCGCCGTGTCGCAGGCCAGGCCGTCGACCGGCGCGACGGTGCACTACGACGACATCGTCGGGACCCGGGCGCCCGACGGTCAGCGGCCGCAGCTCGAGCGGGCGCTGACCGAGGTGACGATCCAGCGCTCGCGCGAGCCGCGCTGGTTCGGCACCTACGCGGTCCGCGAGGAGGCCGTGCCGGTGGTCCGCGAGGGCCGGGCGATCGCGGTCATCGCGCGGCAGACCAACCTCGGCGGGGCACGTACCCCCAGCCGCCTCGAGCTGAACTACGTCGAGGCCGCCGACGACCTGCTCGGGATGATCGCGCGGGGTGAGTTCCCGGCCCCCAACGCACCCACCGGCCCGCGCCGCGGCGCGCCGCGCGTCGGTGACGGCCTGATCCGGCTCAACTCCGAGGGCGAGGTGCTCTACGCCAGCCCCAACGCGCTGAGCTGCTTCCACCGGCTGGGGGTGCTCGGGTCGCTCGTGGGCCGGTCGCTGGCCGAGGTCACCACCGAGCTGCTCGAGGAGCACTCGCCCACCGACGAGTCCCTGCCGCTGGTGGTCACCGGGCGCGCCCCGTGGCGCACCGACCTCGAGTCGCGGGGGGTGTGCCTGTCGCTGCGTGCCGTGCCGCTGACCGAAGGGAACCAGCGGGTCGGGGCGGTCCTGCTGTGCCGCGACGTGTCAGAGCTCCGGCGCCGGGAGCGCGAGCTGCTGACCAAGGACGCCACGATCCGCGAGATCCACCACCGGGTGAAGAACAACCTGCAGACGGTGGCCGCGCTGCTCCGCCTGCAAGCGAGGCGGATGACCTCGACCGAGGCCCGCGAGGCGCTGGGCGAGGCGATCCGCCGGGTCACCACGATCGCCCAGGTGCACGAGACGTTGTCGCAGACCCTGGACGAGACCGTCGACTTCGACGCGCTGGTCGACCGGAGCCTGCGCCTGGCGGCCGACGTCGCGTCGGCCGGGGGGTCGGTGCGCACCGAGCGGGTCGGGTCGTTCGGGATGGTGCCGGCGGAGGCCGCGACCGCGCTCGCGCTCGTGCTCACCGAGCTGGTGACGAACGCGGTCGAGCACGGCTTCGCCGACGGCCGGCCCGGCACCGTCGAGATCACCGCCGAGCGCTCGGGCGGCCACCTGCGCGCGGTGGTCGCCGATGACGGTCGGGGGCTGCCCGATGCGCACGCGCCGCGTGGCGGCCTCGGCACCCAGATCGTCTCGACCCTGGTGCGCTACGAGCTGCACGGGACGATCGAGTGGGGGCCGCGGGAGTCGGGCGGGACGGAGGTCGTGCTCGACCTCGACCTGCGGGAGCCCAAGCCGGTGTCGTGACCGGACATGCGTCGACCCCGCGACCGGTGAGGTCGCGGGGTCGACGTGAAGCGGTCGGGAGCGGTCAGCTCGCGGCGCGGCGGGCCCGGGCGGTGCGGCGCTTGAGAGCGCGGCGCTCGTCCTCGGACAGCCCGCCCCAGACGCCGGCGTCCTGGCCGGACTCCAGCGCCCACTTCAGGCAGGTCTCGGTGACCGGGCAACGACGGCACACGGCCTTCGCGTCCTCGATCTGCTGCAGAGCCGGGCCGGTGTTCCCGATCGGGAAGAACAGCTCCGGGTCCTCGTCCAGGCAGGCAGCGCGGTGGCGCCAGTCCATACTTGTCTCTCCTCGGAACACACGGGGGCGCACCCTCGGACGAGGGGAACCTCACGGGGGGTTGCGCAGAACGTCCTACGACTTCTCCAAGGGTCACATCTGAAGCGCCGATGCACAAGGGGTAACGACACTGTTTCGCCCAGGTCACGAATGAGGCGTTCCTCACATCGGGTGACGGCGTCGGCACGCGAGGTCCGCGCCGGGAGAGGGACGTGACCTTGGTCCCGAACCCGGTGGGACGGCGCGGACGCACGCCACAGGCGGCGCGGCGGACGTAGGGTCGGGGCCGTGACCTCGCGCCCCCTCGCCGCGGCCGTGCTCGTCGCCGTCGGCCTCGAGTCCGCGACGCTGCTGGCCGCCGCAGCCTGGATGGTCGTCCAGATCGTCTCGGGGGACTCGGAGGCGATCGGCACCGCGATCGGGCTCGTGGTCTTCGCGGTCGCGCTCGCCGCTGTGCTGGTGGCCGTCGCGCTGCGCCTGGTGCGGGCCGGCTCCGGTCCGGCGCGAGCGACCATCGTGACCTGGCAGCTGGTGCAGGCCGGCAGCGCGGGGATGATCATCGGTGCGGCCGAGGCGTCTCCCGCGGCCCTCGTGGGCGCGTGGCTCGCCGCGGCCCTGGCCGTCGTCGTCGTGGTCCTCGTCGTCCTGGACGCCTGGCGGGCGTTCCGCGACGGCGAGGGGGTCGCGACCGGCCGGCAGGCGATGCGGCAGCGCTAGCCGGGGTCCGCATCCCGGGCGCACGGGCCGGCGAGCTGGACCGGGGTCGGACGACCGGACACGAGCAGCACCGCACGGCCCGGCACCCGGCGTGGGTCCACCGCGCGGGACAGGTCGGTCCCGGCGGCGTCGCCGGAGCCCGTGGCCAGGGGATCCAGCACGAGGATCGGCGCCGCGCCGCGCAGCGTCGCGACCACGCCGCGGAACGTGGCAGCCACCCGGTCCGTGCGCGCCGTCGCCGCGACCCTGGGCGCCGTCGGGTCACCCTGCTCGGCGGCGAGGACCCACTCGGCCAGCCGCTCGTCCAGGTCGGGGCGACCGCGCAGGGCCAGGTCGGCGTCGTCGAGCAGCACGAGGCGGCGAGAGCCGGAGCCGGCCTGCCACGCGGCGACCAGGTCGGGCAGGTCGCGGGCCGACGGTCGGGCGAGCTCGACGCCCTGCGGCGCGTGGCGGTCGATCCGGTCCAGGACGGTGGACCGACCGGACCCGGCGGGGCCAACCACCAGCAGGCCGCGCGAGAGGTCGGCGACCACCTGCGCGGCCTGGTCGCCACCTCGCCCGAGCGGAGCGGTCCACGGTGCGGTGCCGGGACCGACATCGACGACTCCCACGGGCAGCGGCGCCAGGCGAAGAGCGGTGGGCGTGGCCGGGACGACGCGGCGGGTCGCTCGGCGGTCCTCGGACGGCACCGCGACGTGGCACTCCGCGCCGTCGGCGTCCCGCACGCCCCGCCCCGGTGGCCAGGCTCGGGCGCTCGGCCGGGCGGCGTCCTCGTCCGGCCCGAGCCGCACGCGGGTCCCGGCCAGCGAACGTAGGTCGCGGGCGCCGCCGGCACAGGCGAACGGCACGCCGGCGGCGCGGAGCGTGTCGAGCACCCCCTCGCCCACCCCGCGCGGCATCGTGGCCAGCGCGCGCAGCACCCGTGCGACGTCGTCGACGAGCAGGATCGCGCGACCCGAGCGCCCCTCGGGCTCGGTGAGGCGCTCGACCAGCCGCAGCGCCAGGCGCGGGTCGTCGGTCCCGACCACCGTCCCGCGCCCGGGTGACGGCGCCTCGGGCCAGGTCCAGCCGGAACCGTGCAGCACGTGCACGTGCCGGCCGGCGCGCAGGGCTGCTTGCGCCACGGTGCGCAAGGCCGTCGACCTGCCCGCACCGGCCGGGCCGGTGAGCAGCAGCGGGCCCTGCGACGGCAGCCAGGTCAGCGCGGCGGTGCGCTGCTCGCCGGGCAGGTCGACCAGGCCGAGCACGAGCGCGTCGGTCGGGGTAGCGGTCCGCGCGCCGGGTTCGTGCTTCCGGTCCGCGCCGGGGAGCAGATCGGTGCCCGGCCCTCCTACCAGGCCGGCGACCTCGTCGAGGGTGCACCGCTCGGGCAGCCCCGGGCGCCACAGGGGCGTCGGGCGCGGCCGGCCCGCCCAGGTGCGCGCGATCGACGCCGCCAGCGTCGCGACGTGGTCGGCGGCGCGCTCCCCGGCGTGGGGCGGGGGCCACGGCTCGGCCCAGGCCGGCCCGTCGGCGCTCGGTGGCAGGGCCGCCCATGCGGTCTGCACGGCCTCGACGGGCAGGTCGGCTCGCCGCAGCACGGCCCGGCCGGGCAGGTCCGGCGCGATGGCCGCCGCGTCGTCGGTCCCGATCACGTCCCTCGAGTCGCTCGGGTCGGTGACCCGCAGGCACAGCCGCAGCGGCACGTTCGCGCGGACCTGGGCGTCCAGTGCGCCGGCCGGCCGTTGGGTGGCCAGCACGAGGTGGATGCCGAGCGACCGCCCCTGGGAAGCGAGTCGGATCAGCGCCGGGAGCACGTCCGGCAGGTCCTCGCGCAGCGCGAGCAGCTCGTCGACGACCACGACGAGCCGTGGCGGCGCCTGTCCGAGTGTGCGCAACGCCTCGAGGTCCCCGACCCCGGCGTCGGCGAGGAGCCGCTCGCGGCGCGCGAGCTCGGCGCGGACGCCGGTGAGCGCGCGCTCGGCGGCCCTCGGGTCGAGATCGGTGACCTCGCCGACCACGTGCGGCAGGCCGTGGCACGCGCCCAGCCCCGCGCCGCCCTTGAAGTCGACGAGCATCACGGCCAGGCGGTCGGGCCCGTACCGGGCGGCGAGCCCGAGCACCAGGGTCTGCAGCAGCTCGGACTTGCCCGCTCCGGTGGTGCCCGCCACGAGCAGGTGCGGCCCGTCCGCGAGGAGGTCCACGGCGACCGGCCCGCCGGCGCCCATCCCGATCGGCGCGCTCAGCCCTGCCGGGCCCGGGCCGGTGCGCTCCAGCAGATCTGCCAGGCTCACGACCTGCGGCAGGCCGGCGGCGGGGCCGGTTCCCGCGGCCAGCGCCCTCGCCTGGGCGTCCGCCCACGCCGCCGACGCGCGAGGCAGACATCGCTCGGACTCGACGTCGACCACTCGGCGGCACCACGCGGGGACCTGGTCGCGTCGCTCGGCCAGCAGCAGGGTCCCGGCCCCGCCGCGCGCCGACCACCACCGGTGCAGCGCGGCGTCGGGCTCGGTGTCCACCACCACCAGGCGGCGGCCCGCGACCGCGCCGGGTGGCCCCGGGGCGCCGCCGTCGGCAGGTGGCCCGACCACGACCCGAGGCCACCATCGGCACCAGTCCCACTGCTCGGGGTGCCCGGTGACGAGCCGCACGCGGAGCGCGGGATCCGCCAGGCTCGCGCCGAGGAGCGCCCGGGCCGCCGCGAGCGTCTGCTCGCGCGGACCCACCAGGGCGAGCCCGTCCAGCGCCTTCGGCCACCAGACGGGCGCGGTGGACCCGGCGCCCGGATCACCGTCGGCCGCCCCGCGGGCGCGGGCGCCCAGCACGGTCGCCTCCGCGGGCGTCGGCCCCCAGGGTCGGGCCGGCCTGGGCCGCGGCAGGCGGGCCAGCAGGGGAGCGAGGGTGGCCAGGGCGAGCAGCGCGAGCACCGGGGTGCGCAGCACCAACGCCATCGCGAGCGTGCCGCCGGCAGGTGCGAGCCAGGCCCAGACCGGACCCGGCGGGGGTGCCGCGCGCTCGGCAGGCAGGCGGACGGGGACCAGCACGTCCCCACCGGCGCGCACGCCCCGGCGGCGTCCCGCGGGCCGGGGCACGGGCACGCCGCTGCGGGCCAGCCACCACCAGGTGCCCAGCACCCGGAGCACGGTGCCGTGTCGCTCGACCACCGCCGGGTCGCTCAGCGGCAGGTCGGGCCCACCGGCGCCACGGCCCACCGTGAGGCGTCCCCACCGACCGCGCCCGGCGTCCGCCCACGCGCCCGCGTCCGGCCCGTCGACCACCACCACCTGCCAGCGCGCGTCGCCGGTCGCCTGCCTGACAAGGGCGCCCTCGTCCCCGACGGCGACCCGGCAGCCCTCGACCCATGGCTCGACCCCGGCGACCTGGTCCTCCGCCAGTCGCCGACCCCGCACGGACAGCGGCGCGCAGGCCAGCGCGGTGCTCCCGACGAGCTCGACCAGGCCCGGGCGGCAGGCGCTGAGCTCGATGCCGTCGGGCACCTCGACGTCTCCGGCGGGGCCGAGCGTGAAGCGCATGACCGCAGGGTGCGCGAGCCGGGCGGGTTGCCCGCAGCCGGGCCGGACGACCTGTGGACGGTCGGGCGGCGCGGCGGCCGTGGACCGGGCCGCCGGGGTGGGTCCGCGCCCTCCTCGCACGGACCCACCCCGGCACCCCGTCCCGGGCACGCCCTGCCCGCACCCAGGGCGACTCACTCCGTGGCGAGGGCCTCCACGGGCGGGGTGCGCACGGCGGCCCGCGCGGGGAGCACCGACGCGAGCAGCCCGGCGCCCAGCGCGACCACGAGCACCAGACCCAGGTCACCCCACGGCACGACGAGGGTCGCGCCGGACAGCTCGCTGAGCAGGGTCTGCGCGCCGGCCCAGCCGTACGCCACGCCGAGCACCGCACCGACCACCGTGCCGACGCCGGCCACCAGCAGGCCTTCGACCGCGAGCGTCGCACGCAGCTGGCCGCGGGTCAGGCCGATCGCCCGCAAGGTGGCCGACTCCCGGCGACGCTCGATCACCGACAGGGACAGGGTGTTGGTCACCCCGACCATCGCGATCACCACGGCCACGCCCAGCAGCCCCACGACGATCGCCAGCAGCGTGTCGATCACCCGCTGGAAGAAGGCGCGCTGCACGGCGGCGCCCGTGACCTCGATGGCCTGGTCGGTCTTGTCGGTGAGGTCCTGGACGTCGGCGACCGCCGTGGTCGCCGCGTCCAGGCCGGTGAGCCTGACGAACAGGTCGGCCTGCGGGGCGGCCGGGTCGAGCCGGCTCATGGTCGCCTGGGTCACGACCATCATCGGCAGGTCGGCGATCGTGACCGTGAGGTCGGCCGTGCCCCCCGGCCCGGTCACGCTGACCGTCTGGTTCTCGGCGAGGCCGTTCGAGACCGCCACACCTCGGCTCATCACGATGGTCGAGTCGTCGAGACGCGCGACCATGTCCGCCTTGAGCAGGGCGGCGCGCAGCTCGGCGGGATCGGCTCCGAGGACCTCGGTGGTGGTGGTGCCGGAGGGCTGTGCGAGGTCGAGGCTGCTCGCGGTCAGCACGGCGACGTCGGCGACGTCGGCCACGCCGCGCACCTGGTCGGCGAGCCCGGTCGGCAGGCTGCGCGCAGCGTCCGAACCGCTGGTCGCGGAGACCACCACGTCGACCGGCATCTGCTCCGCGAGGCCGTCGGTGAACGCCTTGGTCGCGCTGGACGCGCCCGTGGCCATCATCGCCACGAGGGTGACGCCGATGAACAGCGCGCCGCTGGTGGTGGCGACGCGGCGCGGGTTGCGCACCGCGTTGGCGGCGGCCAGCCGCGCGGCCGGGGTCCTGCCCAGGAGTGGCCCGAGGCGTCCCAGGAGCGCGGGCACCCAGTACACCGACCCGAGCAGCACGCCGATGAAGGAGACCGCTCCGCCGAGGATCCCGATCGCCAGGCCCATGGGCATGCTCGACCGCGACGACACGTAGAGCCCGAGCCCGAGGGCTCCGGCCCCGCCCGCGACCATCAGCACGGAGAAGACCGCGCGGACGCGGCCCGAGCGCTCGTGCACCGACGTCGTGACCGGGGCGAGCGCAGCGAGCGGCGCGACCCGCGTGGCGGCCCGGGCCGGCGCGAGCGAGGCGAGCAGCGTGACACCGGTGCCCACCAGCAGCGGGAGTACGACGGACGCGACGGAGACGTCGACGGTCGACGGGAGGGGAACGTCCGTCGTCCGGCCCAGCACCGTCAATGCGAGCTGGACCAGGCCGATGCCCAGCGCCGCGCCCGTGGCCGAGGCCGCCAGGCCCAGGACGAGCGCCTCGACCAGCACCCCCCGGCGCAGCTGGCCGCGGTCCGCGCCGACGCAGCGCAGCAGCGCGAGCATCCGGGTGCGCTGGGCGACGAGCACCTGGAACGTGTTGGCGATCACCAGCGCTGCCACCAGGAGTGCGACGGCGGCGAACCCGAGCACCACGCCGGTGAGCACGGACGTGGACCCGGTCAGCTGGGCGGCCTTCTGCGCGGCCCGCTCGTCGACGGTGAGCGGCGGGCCGATCCGGCCGCCCAGGGCGCCTATCGCGTCGGCGACCTGCGTCCGGTCCGCGCCCGCGCCGAGGACGACGGTCGCCTCCTCGTACGTGGGGGTGCCGCCCTGCTGGTCGGCCAACCACTGGTGGGCCACGGTCGGGTCGAGCACGGCGGGCCCGCCGGTGTCCAGGAACGCCGACGGCGGGTCGAGGAGGCCGCTGACCGTCAGGGCGTCGCTGACCTCGGTGCCGGTGCCGTCGGTGGCGGAGACGACGGTGCGCTTCGTGTGCACCTCGTCGCCCACGCCCACGTCCAGCCGGTGGGCGAGGTCGGCGGGCAGCGCGATCTGGTTCGGTCCGGTCGGCAGGCCGCCCTCGACGAGCGAGGCGGGCTCGAGACGTGCGTCGGACGCGCGCGGGGTGAACTGGTTCCACGCGGTGCCGCCGGGCCCGGTCAGCTGGGCCCACAGGGCGCCCGAGCCCTGGACCGCATCGACGCCCGGGACCGCGCCGATGGCGGCCAGGTCGGCGTCGGTCAGCTGCTCGTACCCGGACGGCCCGACGACGAGGTCCGCGCGGGCGTACTCGGAGGACACCGCGTCGTACGTGGTGCGGGTGATCGCGTTGCCGGCCAGCAGGGTGGCCGTGACGAACGCGGAGGCGATGACGATCGCGATGCCCGCGGCGGCGAGCCGCCCGGCGCTGCGACGCATCTGGGCGAGGGTGACCTGGAGCATCAGTGCACCTCGTCCAGCGACCGCAGGGCGTCCAGACCGGTGAGCACGGACTCCGGCGTCGGGTCGGCGATGTCTCCGGCGATCCGCCCGTCGGCGATGAGCAGGACGCGGTCGGCGTACGCGGCGGCCGAGGGGTCGTGGGTGACCATCACCACGGTGCGGCCGAGCTCGCGCACCGACGTGCGCAGGAAGCTGAGCACCTGGGCGCCGGCGCGCGAGTCGAGGTTGCCGGTGGGCTCGTCGGCGAACACCACGGCGGGTCGGGTGACCAGGGCGCGCGCGATGGCCACCCGCTGCTGCTGCCCGCCGGAGAGCTCGCCGGGCCGGTGGTCGAGCCGGTCGGCAAGGCCGAGGGTTGCCACCAGGGTCTCGAACCAGGCGCGGTCGACCGGGGTGCCGGCGATCTGCAGCGGCAGGGTGATGTTCTGCTCGGCCGTGAACATGGGCAGCAGGTTGAACGCCTGGAAGACGAAGCCGACGCGGTCGCGGCGCAGCCGGGTCAGGGCGGTGTCGCCGAGCGCGGTGAGCTCGGTCCCGTCCAGCCAGACCTGGCCGGAGGTGGCCTGGTCGAGGCCGGCGAGCAGGTGCAGCAGGGTGGACTTGCCCGAGCCGGACGGTCCCATGATCGCGGTGAAGGCACCTGCCGTGATCTCGACGTCGACGCCCCGAAGGGCGTGCACGGCGGCCTCACCGGAGCCGTAGACCTTGGTCAGGTCACGAGCGGTGACGGCGGGGGTGGCGGGTTCGAGGCCGATCGGCGCAGCTGAGGTCATGGTGGCGACGCTATGGCGCGGCCCGGGCCTGGAGGATCGGGCTCCGGTCGGGTCCTGTCGCCGCGGCGATCATCCCCAGGTAGGACGTCGGCCGCCGCCGGGTCCCCCCGGGCGCCCGTCACGCGTTGGGGCGGACCAGACCCGTCTCGTAGGCGGTGACGACGGCCTGGACCCGGTCGCGGGCGCCGAGCTTGGCCAGGACGCGGCCGACGTGGGTCTTGACCGTCGCCTCAGCGACCACCAGGTCCGCGGCGATCTCCGTGTTGGACCGGCCGCGGGCCATCAGCACGAGCACCTCGCGCTCGCGGTCGGTCAGGTCGTCGAGGCCGGGGTGGTGGCGCGCCTCGGGCAGGGCCGTGACCAGGTGCTCGAGCAGGCGGCGGGTGCTGGACGGGGCGATGACCGCGTCGCCGCTGTGCACCGTGCGGATCGCCGCCAGGAGGTCCTCGGGCGGGGCGTCCTTGAGCAGGAACCCGCTGGCGCCCGCCCGGATCGCCCGCAGCACGTACTCGTCCAGGTCGAAGGTGGTCAGCACCACCACGCGGGGCGCTGGGGCCCCGCCGGGACCCGGGCTCTGCGTCAGGCGTGCGGTCGCCTCCAGGCCGTCCATCAGGGGCATGCGCACGTCCATGAGCACGACGTCGGCGGCCACCACGGCCAGCCGCCGCACCGCCTCCTCGCCGTCGCCGGCCTCGAGCACGACCTCCAGGTCCGGCTGGGAGTCGATGACCATGCGGAACCCGGCCCGGACGAGCTGCTGGTCGTCGACCAGGGCGACACGGACGGTCATCGGTCCTCCTGCGGTGCGGGCGGGATGGGGATCTCGGCGCGGACCCGGAAGCCCCCGCCGGGCCGGGGCCCGAGGGTCAGCGTGCCACCGAGCATGGTCGCGCGTTCGCGCATGCCGATGCTGCCCTGACCCGCACCGTCGTCGGCGGCGGCCGCCCCGCGCCCGTCGTCGCTGACCTCCAGCACCAGGGACGTGGCGCCCCACTGGAGCAGGACGGTGGCGCGGGCCTGCGGGCCGGCGTGCTTGAGGACGTTGGTCAGCGACTCCTGGCAGATCCGGTACACCGCCAGGCCGGTGCCCGGGGGCAGGGTCCGCGGGGTGCCCATCCGCACGAGCGAGACCTCCAGCCCGGAGTCGCGGACCTGCTCGACCAGCTCGGCGATCTGGTCGGCGGCGGGCTGGGGCCGCAGCGGGGTGTCCGGTCCGTCGCGGTGTCCGGGCGGGTCGGCGTCGGTGCGCAGTACGCCGAGCAACCGGCGCATGTCGGTCAGTGCCGCGCGGCCGGTCTCCGCGATGGTGCCCAGCGAGCGCACCGCGGCCTCCGGGTCGGTCGCTCCCGCATACCTGCCGCCGTCGGCCTGGGCGATCACCACCGACAGGGAGTGCGCCACGATGTCGTGCATCTCGCGGGCGATCCGGGCACGCTCGGCCGCTGCGGCAGCCGCGGTCTGCTGGTCGCGCTCGGCCTCCAGGCGCCGGGCACGCTCGTGGAGCGCGTCGACCTGCTCGCGGCGCGACCGGCGCACCAGGCCGAAGGCGAACGCCGTCATCGCCGACAGGCCGACCACGGCCGTGGCGATCAGGCCGGCTCGGAGGTCGTCCGTGGTGGCGGTCACGGACGCGCCCAGCACCGCGGCCCCGACCAGGCTCCCGACGGCGGCGGTGCGGTAGGCCCACCGCGGTCCGAACATCGTGACGGAGTACATGCTGACCAGCACCATCGCGTGCCCGAGGTTCGGGACGGCTCCGGCGCCGGTGTTGAGCTCGAGGACCCAGAAGACGAGCTGGACCAGCCCGACGGTGAACACGGTGACCGCCGAGGCGACCGGCCACAGCCGGCGGACGGCCAGCGGCGTGGTGAACGCCACGGCCCACCACAGCCCCGAGGGGTTGTACGTGGTCGCGCCGAGCACGACCGTGACGAGCAGCGTCGCCAGCACCATCGCCGCGTCGGCCGCGACCGGGTGCGCGCGATCCCACGCGGTCAGCCGGTCCCACCATCGCATCGGCCCAGGCTAGGGCCGCGGGGCGGTCGCGACGTCGTACCCGGGTCGCACGCGGACGCCGCCCGCCTGCGACACGGGTCGTACCTTCGCCGGCCGACACGGACGCCGAGCAGCGGCGGGGCCGGTCGGCTGTGGCAGCATGGCCCTATGACCCGCGTGCTCTTGGCTGAGGACGACCCCGCGATTGCCGAGCCCTTGGCTCGAGCTCTCGGACGCGAGGGTTACGACGTCGTCGTGCAAGGCACCGGTCAAGGTGCGATCGACAGCGCCCCCGCCGCCGACATGATCATCCTTGACCTCGGCCTGCCCGACATGGACGGCCTGGACGTCGCGCGCCGGGTGCGCAACGACGGCATGACCATCCCGGTGCTCATCCTCACCGCGCGCGCCGACGAGGTGGACCTCGTGGTGGGGCTGGACGCCGGCGCCGACGACTACGTCACCAAGCCCTTCCGGCTGGCCGAGCTGCTCGCCCGGGTCCGCGCCCTGCTGCGTCGCTCGCACGCCGACGGCACGGAGGAGGACGAGCTGCGGGCCAAGGACGTCCGCGTCGACCTCGCCGCGCACCGCGCGTTCCAGGGCGAGCGCGAGCTGCACCTGACCGCCAAGGAGTTCGACCTGCTGCGCGTGCTGGTGCGTGACGCGGGCTCGGTGGTCGGCCGCGAGACCCTGATGCGCGAGGTGTGGGGCTCCGACCCGACGGGCTCGACCAAGACCCTGGACATGCACGTGTCGTGGCTGCGCCGCAAGCTCGGCGACGACGCGGGCGCGCCCCGCTACGTCACCACGGTCCGTGGGATGGGTTTCAGGTTCGAGTCCGGTTCGGACTGAGGTAGGGCAGGGTGCGCCGTCGCGTCCTGCAGGCGACGATCGCGGCGGTCACCGTCGCGGTGGTGCTGCTGGGCATCCCCCTCGCCTTCTACGGTGCACGCCTGGTGCGCGACACCGAGCTGCGCAACCGCGACGACCGGGCGGCCGCGCTCGCCCGCCAGGTCGACGTCCGGATCGCCAACGGCCGCCCCATCACCGAGGACCTCCTGGAGGCCTACGTCGGCGGCGACGACGGCAGCCTGCCCGCCTCGGTGACGGTGCTCACCAAGGACGGGACCCGGGTGCGGGCCGGCGAGCCGATCGGCGGCCGGGCGTATCCGACGGTGGTCCGGGCCCCCGAGTCCGACGCGGTGATCATCTTCACGCTCTCCTGGTGGGACGTGTTCTGGCGCTCGGCGCGGGCGGTCGCGCTGGTGATCGCCGCCTCGTTGGTGGCGTTCGGCGCCGGGATCGCCGTGGCGCTGTGGTCGGCCAGGCGGCTGTCCGCACCGCTGATCTACCTCGCGGCGAGCGCCGAGCAGCTGGGCAGCGGCCAGGTGCGCCCGCACCTGGAGGCCTCGGGCGTCGAGGAGATCGACCTCGTCGCCGCCGAGCTGGGCCGCAGCGCCGACCGGTTGGCGGGGCGGCTGGCCATCGAGCGCCAGTTCGCGGCCGACGCCTCGCACCAGCTCCGCACGCCGCTGACGGCGCTGAGCATGCGGCTGGAGGAGATCTCCCTGGCCTCGGACTCCGACGAGGTGCGTGAGGAGGCCCGGATCGCCATGGAGCAGGTCGAGCGCCTGGTCGCGGTGGTCGACGACCTGCTGCACCGCTCGCGCAGCGCGGCCGGCGGCACGACGGAGGCCGTGCACCTGCTGGAGATCGTGCACCAGCAGCGCGAGGAGTGGGGCCCGGCGTTCGAGCGGGCCGGCCGCGCGCTGGTGGTCGAGGTGGCGTCCGATGTCGCGGTGCTGGCCACGCCGGGGGCGCTCGCCCAGGTGCTGGCGACGCTGATCGAGAACTCGCTCAAGCACGGCGACGGGACCACGACGGTCCGGGCCCGGACCTCCGGCTCCAGCGGCGCGATCGCGGTGGACGTCACCGACGAGGGCCCCGGCGTGCCCGACGAGCTCGCCCCGCGGATCTTCGAGCGGGAGGTCACCTCGGGCAGCGGGACGGGGCTGGGGCTGGCGCTGGCCAGGGACCTGGTCGCGGCCGACGGCGGCCGGCTCGAGCTCGCCCAGCGGCGACCGCCGATCTTCACGATCTTCCTGGCCGGCGTGCCGCGCCTGTTCGACCCCTCGGTGGTGCTGCCGCGTGGTGCGGCCGTGTCACCCGGCCGTGGCCGTCGCGGTCGCCGGTGAGGGTTCGGGCGCCGGCGCGGTGAAGACCAGGCGCCGGTAGGCGACGTACCGGAAGAGCGTGCCCAGTGCCAGTCCCACGACGTTCGCCGAGATGTTGTCCGCCAGCGGTGAGGTCAGCCCGAGCAGGTAGTGGGAGAAGGCCAGGCAGCCCACCGCGATGGCCATCCCGACGACGTTGATGGCGGCGAAGACCGCCAGCTCGCGACCCCGCGAGGCGGTGCGCCGGTCGGCGAACGTCCAGTAGCGGTTGCCCACCCATGCGACCACGGTCGCGACGGCGACCGAGACGACCTTCGCGGTCAGCGGCTTGTGCTCGAGCAGGGGCAGCGGTCCGAAGCGCAGCAGGTTGAACAGCCCGGCGTCGACCACGTACGCGAGCGCGCCGACGAACCCGAAGCGGATCAGCTCGATCAGTCGTGCTCGCACCGAGCCAGGGTAACCCGACGCCGGTACGCTCGGCGCCCGTGACGGTGGTGGCTGTGGTCGGCGGTGGACAGCTCGCGCGGATGATGACTCCTGCGGCGACGGCCCTGGGCGTGCGCCTCCGGGTCCTGGTGGAGGGACCGACGGTCGCGGCCGCCCAGGTGGTGGTCGACGCGCCGGTGGGCGCGCCACGGCAGGCCGAGGACGTGCTCGACCTGGTGCGCGGCGGGGACGACGGTCCGATGGCCGACGTGCTGACCTTCGAGCACGAGCACATCGGCGCCGACGTGCTCGAGCGGGTGCGTGAGCTCGGCGTCCCGGTGCGTCCCTCGGCCGAGGCGCTGCGGTACGCCCAGGACAAGCTGGCGATGCGCGAGCGGCTGACCGAGCTCGGGGTGCCGTGCCCCAGGTGGGCGCCGGTGCCCGACGCGGCCGCGCTGGCCGCGTTCCTGGACCAGGTGGGCGGCCGCGCGGTGGTCAAGACCTCCCGCGGGGGCTACGACGGCAAGGGCGTGCGCGTGGTCGACGCGCCCGACCAGGTCGACGACTGGTTCGAGGCGGCCGCGCAGGGCGGACCGGCGCTGCTCGCGGAGGAGGCCGTGGGCTTCGCCCGCGAGCTCGCGGTGCTGCTCGCGCGCCGGCCGTCGGGGGAGCTGCGCGCGTGGCCGGTGGTCGAGACGGTGCAGCGCGGCGGGGTGTGCTCGGAGGTGATCGCGCCGGCGCCGGGCCTGGACCCGGCGCTGGAGCGGGCGGCGCTGGACGCGGCGACCCGGGTCGCCGAGGGGCTGGACGTCACGGGCGTGCTGGCCGTGGAGATGTTCGAGGTCCTGGGCGTGGGCGGCGAGCCGGACCGCGTGCTGGTCAACGAGCTGGCGATGCGCCCGCACAACTCGGGCCACTGGACCATCGACGGTGCGGTGACCAGCCAGTTCGAGCAGCACCTGCGTGCCGTGCTCGACCTGCCGCTCGGCGACCCGAGCCCGCGGGCGCCGTGGTCGGTGATGGCCAACGTGCTCGGCAGCACGCGCGAGAAGCTCACCGACGCGCTGCCCTACGTGCTGGTCGACCCGCACCTGCGGGTGCACCTGTACGGCAAGGACGTGCGACCGGGGCGCAAGCTCGGGCACGTCACCGCGGTCGGCCACGACCTGGCGGACCTGCGGGCCCGTGCCAGGGCCGGGGCGGACCTGCTCCAGGGTTTCGCGGAGGGCGCAGCGCCCGACGGCCGCCGTGGCGGGTCGGTCTGACAGGCTGGGCGACGGCGAAGGAGGACGCGTGGGCGAGCAGCCGCTGGTGGGCGTGGTGATGGGCTCGGACTCGGACTGGCCGGTGATGCAGGCCGCCGCCGAGGTGCTCGACGACTTCGGCGTGCCGTACGAGGCGGACGTGGTCTCCGCGCACCGGATGCCGCAGGACATGGTCGACTACGGCCGCTCGGCGGCCGAGCGCGGACTGCGGGTGATCGTCGCGGGCGCCGGAGGGGCGGCCCACCTGCCCGGCATGCTGGCCTCGGTCACTCCGCTGCCGGTGATCGGCGTGCCCGTGCCGCTGGCCCACCTGGACGGGCTCGACTCTCTGCTGTCGATCGTCCAGATGCCCGCCGGGGTCCCGGTCGCGACGGTCTCGGTGGGCGGGGCGCGCAACGCCGGCCTGCTGGCGGTGCGCATCCTTGCGGCCGGGGACGGTGACCTGGCGGCGCGGTTGCGTGACGCGATGGTCGCGTTCCAGGTCGACCTGCGCGGGCAGGCGGTCGCCAAGGGCGAGCGTCTGCGGGCCCGCGTGTCCGGCGGGCAGCCCACCGGCTTCAGCGCCTGACCTGCCGGAGCGGCCCCGCGAGGGCCCCGCGACGCCGCGTTGCGCTCGTGCTCCCCGCGTTCAGCGCCCCAGCTGGGCGTACCGCGCCTCGGTGGCGGCCTTGCGAGGCCGCCACCACGCCTCGTTCGCCCGGTACCACTCGATCGTGTCCACCAGCCCGTCGCGGAAGGTCGTGAACCGCGGGCGCCAGCCGAGCTCGTCGCGCAGCTTCGATGCGTCGATCGCGTAGCGAAGGTCGTGGCCGGGGCGGTCGCTCACCAGGTCGTAGGCGTCCGGTCCCTGTCCCATCAGCTCGCAGATGAGCGCGACCACGTCCTTGTTGCTCTGCTCACCGTCGGCGCCGATCAGGTACGTCTCGCCGATCCGTCCGCGCTCGAGGATGGTCCACACCGCGTCGTTGTGGTCGCTGACGTGGATCCAGTCCCGCACGTTCGCGCCCGTGCCGTAGAGCTTGGGCCGGACGCCGTCGATGATGTTGGTGATCTGGCGGGGGATGAACTTCTCCACGTGCTGGAAGGGCCCGTAGTTGTTGGAGCAGTTGGAGATCGTGGCCCGCACCCCGAACGAGCGCACCCAGGCGCGCACCAGCAGGTCCGACGCCGCCTTGGTCGCGGAGTACGGGCTGGAGGGGTTGTAGGGGGTCTGCGGTGTGAACTTCGCAGGGTCGTCGAGCTCGAGGTCGCCGTAGACCTCGTCGGTCGAGATGTGGTGGTAGCGCACGTCGTGCCGGCGCACCGCTTCGAGCAGGCTGAACGTGCCCTCAACGTTGGTCCGCACGAACGGCGAGGGGTCGTCCAGCGAGTTGTCGTTGTGCGACTCGGCGGCGAAGTGGACCACGGCGTCGGCCTCGCCGACGAGGCCGTCGACGAGCTCTCGGTCGGCGACGTCGCCATGCACCAGCCGGATCGCCTCGGCCACCGGGTCGAGGGACGCGCGGTCCCCCGCGTAGGTGAGGGCGTCGAGCACGGTGACCTGCGTGTCCGGCCGCTCACGCACGGTCTGGTGGACGAAGTTCGAGCCGATGAACCCGGCTCCGCCGGTGACGAGGAGTCGCATGGTCAAGCCTCCGGGCGAGGTTCTGGGCGGTCGGCGAGGAGCTGCTGGACGTCCGCCCAGCGGGGGAGCAGGCCCTCGTCGCGGGCCTGCGTGAGCGTGGGGGCCGTGCGGTCCTTGTCCGAGAGCGACAGCTCGAGCCGGGACCCGTCACGGGCCGTCTCCGGCCAGCGCAGGCCGAGCTCGGGGTCGAGGGGGTGGACGCCGTGCTCGCGTCCGGGGCTGTACGGCGTGGAGCACAGGTACACCACCGTCGAGTCGTCCTCGAGCGAGCAGAACGCGTGCCCGAGGCCCTCGGACAGGTACACCGCGCGCCGGTCGACGTCGTCGAGGAGCACGGAGTCCCAGGTGCCGAACGTGGGCGAGCCCTCGCGGAGGTCCACCACGACGTCGAGCACCGCACCGCGCGTGCACGTGACGTACTTGGCCTGGCCGGGCGGCACGTCCGCGTAGTGGATGCCGCGCACCACCCCGGCCGCGGAGACCGAGCAGTTCGCCTGGGCGACCGACAGCGGTGCCCCGACCGCCTCGGTGAACGCAGCGCCCTGGAACCACTCGAGGAACACGCCGCGCTCGTCGCGGAACTGGCGGGGCGTGTGCACCCAGGCGCCAGGGATGGCGAGCTCGATCAGGGTCATCGCGGTCCTTCCCGGAGTCCGGGCCAGCGTAGCGGCGCCCGCTACGCTCGACGGACCCGGGCGTGGGCTCCTGGACGTCGTGCGACGCTCGGGTCGTCGAGCGCCGCACGCACTGGAGGTGGAGATGCGCTGGCTGGTGGTGGGCGCCGCAGGCATGCTCGGTAGGGACCTCGTCGCGGCGCTCGAGTCCGACGGCCGGAGCGTGACGGCGATGGGCCGAGCCCAGGTGGACCTCACCGACCCTCGGCAGACGTTGGAGGCCGTCGCGGACCATGACGTCGTCGTCAACTGCGCCGCGTACGCCGCCGTGGACGCGGCGCAGGCGGACGAGGCCGCGGCGTTCGCGGTCAACGCGATCGGGGTGGCGAACCTCGGCAGGGCGACCCGACGGTTCGGCGCGCGGCTGGTGCACCTGTCGACGGACTACGTGTTCGACGGGACCGCGACGGCTCCCTATGCCGAGGACGCCGCACTCGCGCCGCGGTCCGCCTACGGGCGGACCAAGGCGGCGGGCGAGTGGGCCGCGGCGGCCGAGGCCCCGGATCTGCTGCTGCTGCGCACCGCGTGGCTCTACGGAGCCCACGGCGCGTGCTTCCCTCGGACCATCGCCCGGCTCGCACGCGAGCGCGGTGGCGTCGACGTGGTCGACGACCAGCGCGGGCAGCCGACGTGGACCGTTGACGTGGCCGACCTGATCATCCGGCTCGTCGACGCGGGTGTCGCACCGGGCACCTACCACGCGACGTCGTCGGGGGACGCGTCGTGGTTCGAGTTCGCCCGGGATGTCGTGGAAGCGGCGGGCCTGGACCCGGGCACCGTCCGCCCCACCACCAGCGAGGCGTTCGTCCGGGCCGCACCGAGGCCCGCCTGGAGCGTGCTCGGACACGGCACGCTCCGCGCCGCCGGTGTCGAACCGATCGGCCCGTGGCGCGAGCGCTGGGCGCTGGCGGCCTCCCGGGTCCTGGACGCGAGGTGACCGGCCGGGCGCCTCAGCGTCGGTCGACGCCGCCGTCCTGCTCGAGCAGCTCGAGCAGGTAGCTGCCGTAGCCGGACTTGACCAGCGGCTCGGCCCGGACGCGGAGCTCGTCGTCGCTGAGGAAGCCCATGCGCCAGGCGACCTCCTCCGGTGCGCCGATCTTCAGGCCCTGCCGATGCTCGATGGTGCGCACGTAGTCCGAGGCCTCGACGAGCGAGTCGAACGTGCCGGTGTCCAGCCATGCGGTGCCGCGCGGGAGCACCTCGACCTGGAGACGGCCCTGGTCCATGTAGTGCCGGTTGACGTCGGTGATCTCCAGCTCGCCGCGCGCCGAGGGGCGCAGGTTCCGGGCGATCTCCACGACGTCGGCGTCGTAGAAGTACAGGCCGGGGACCGCGTAGCTGCTGCGCGGGTGGGCCGGCTTCTCCTCCAGGGAGATCGCGCGGCCCTCGTCGTCCACCTCGACCACGCCGTAGGCCGTCGGGTCCGCCACCCGGTAGGCGAAGATGGCCCCGCCGTCCAGGTCGTGGAACCGGGCCAGCCGGGACCCGAGGCCCGGCCCGTAGAAGATGTTGTCGCCGAGCACGAGGGCGGCGGGGCCGCCGGCGAGGAACTCCTCACCGAGCAGGAACGCCTGCGCCAGGCCGTCGGGGCTCGGCTGCACCGTGTAGGTGATGGCCACGCCGTACTGCGACCCGTCGCCCAGCAGGCGCCTGAACTGCTCCGCCTCGTGCGGCGTCGTGATGACGAGGATGTCCCGGATACCCGCAAGGATCAGCGTCGAGAGCGGGTAGTAGATCATCGGCTTGTCGTAGACCGGCAGCAGCTGCTTGCTGGCACCGAGCGTGATCGGGTGCAGTCGTGTGCCGGAGCCACCGGCGAGGATGATGCCGCGCATGGCCGCCATCATGCCGCACGGGTGATCGCCGCCGGCGGGCTCGACGCGGCCGCGACCCCGGGTGCCTGGCGCGTCCGGCCTGCTAGGGCGCCGCTGTGAGCTCGCCGCGGGAGCCCGGTTCCAGCGTCCCGTCCGTGACGGCCGCGAAGAACGCCGGGGCCGTGTCCGGGTCGAGGAGGACGGTCGAGCCCACGCCGCCCGGCCGGTAGTCCGGGTTGGCGATCGGGGGGGTGCCCCGCACCCCGTCCTTGCCGGACGCGGCGCGGAACGCCAGTGCGAGGCGCCCGAGCGTCACGATGTTGGCGTGCTGGTCCACCACCAGCGCGCCGAGGCCCGCGTCGATCAGCGAGACCTGGCGTGAGGGGTGCCACAGCAGGGACTTGTCGGAGACCTTCCCCGTCACGGCGGAGATCAGCTCGCGCTGGCGGCGCTCGCGGCCGATGTCGCCCTCACGGTCGGCCTTGCGCATCCGTGCGTAGGCCACCGCGGTCGTCCCGTCGACGAGCTTGCAGCCGGGCGCGTCCCAGGTGAGCTTGGAGTCCTTGTCGTTGATCGGGAAGTCGACCTTGTCGACGGCGGGGTCGAAGCAGAGCGTGACGCCGCCCACGGCGTTGACCACCCGGGAGACGCCGCCCAGCCCGACCTCGACGAAGTGGTCGACGTGCATCCCGGTCAGCTGCTCCACTGTCGACACCAGGAGGGCCGGTCCTCCGTAGGCGTAGGCGGCGTTGAGCTTGCCAGGGCCGTGGCCCGGGATGTCGACGTACGTGTCGCGCGGCAGGCTGATCAGGGCCGTCGGGCCGGACCGCGGGACGTGCAGCAGCATGATCGTGTCCGAGCGCTGCCCGGTGGTGCCGTCCTGCTTGATGCCCTCGGCACCGCCGCGCGCGTCGGAGCCGGCGAGCAGGTAGGTGGTCCCCGGGGTGGTGTCGGGGGTGCCGCTCAGGGCGTCGACGTGCTCGATCTTGCCGTTGGCCCACACCGTCAGCCCGATCGGCCACGCGAGCAGGAGCACCAGAACCAGGGCCACCGTGGCCCCGGCGCGGCGCCTCAGCACCGCAGCGCGGGAGCGCTTCGGCGCCGGCTTCGACGGCGTGGGGCTCGGGGCGCGACGCCCGGTGCCGCGCGGATCCGGTGATGTCCGGGTGGGCTGGGGTCGGCGGGCCTGGCTCGAGGGGCTGAAGGTGGGCGGGGCGGCCACGCCGCGGGGCGGGGTGTCGCCCCGCGAGCCGCTGCCCGCCGGTCCGCCGGTCCGGGCCGGCGGCGCGGGGCGCCCGCCGGACCCGTTGCCGGGCCGCCCACCCGACCCTGCGGCCGGGCGACCGCCGGAGCCGGCGGCAGGGCGACCGCCGGACCCGGTACCGGGGCGACCGACCGGTATCGCCTGGTCGCCGCCCTCGGTGGGGCGCCGAGGCGGGCGTTGGGGCCGGAAGCTCGGTGGGGGCGTGTCAGCCATCGCCGCACACGCTCGAGATGTCGTCCGCGGTGAACGGGTCGACGCCGGGCGTGGGCGTGCTCGTCGGGGTCGCCGTCGCCGTCGCCGCCGGGGCGGTGCCGCTGGACGCGCCCGGCGTGGTGCCCGGGTCCGCGGTCGTCGAGGCGGTGGCCGTGCTCGGGGCCGGTCGGTCGACGATCGGCTCGTCGGCGGCCATCCGAGCCCAGATGGTGTCGGCCTCCGAGGTCCACTCCACCCGGTTGTGGTCCGAGGGCGCGACGCGCCACGGGATCGTCATGAGCGTGATGTTGCCACGGTCGATGTTGCGCAGGCTGAAGGCGAGGCCGGTGAGGTCCGGGATCGACGACATCCCGCTGGAGATGGTCAGGCTCTTGGTGGCTGCGTCCAGGAACTGGAGCAGCGCCGGCATGTCCGTGAGCAGGTTCTTCGCCATCGCCGTCTGCGCGACGGAGGCGATGAGCTCCTGCTGACGCCCGATCCGGGAGGTGTCCGAGCCGTTCAGCCCGGTGCCGGTGCGGGCCCTGGCGTAGCCGAGGGCCGTGGTGCCGTCGAGCACGTGGTAGCCGGCGGTGAGCAGGTCCAGGTGGGCCTTGGGGGAGGCGATGTCCTCCTCGATGCACATCGGCACGCCGCCGAGCGCGTCGATCATGTTGACGAACCCCGCCATGTTCACCACGACGAAGTCGTCGACGTACACGCCCGTCAGGCTCTCGACCGTCTTCTGGGTGCAGGCGGCGGCGTCGGAGACCTCACCGGTCTGGCCGCCGATCGAGAACGCGGAGTTGAACATCGCGTTGTACTGCGGCCTGGACTCGCTGCCGTCCGAGCGCTTGCAGGCCGGGATGTCCACCAGCGAGTCGCGGGGGATGGACACCATCTCGACCCGCGTCCGGTCCGCGGAGATGTGCACGACGATCGTGGTGTCCGAGCGCTGGCCGTCGACGTCGTCCTTGGCGTACGAGCCCTGGCCTTCGCGGGTGTCCGAGCCGAGCACGAGGATGGTGACCGGCGAGCCGGCGTTCGGGTCGTCGGGGTCCGGGGTCTTGGTGACCTGGGTCGGCCGGTCGGTGCCGAGCAGCGACTCGACGTCCGCGGACTGGATGTTGCCCTGCAGCCGGGTGTACGCGGTGGCCGCGCCGGCGAAACCGAAGGCCACGACGGCCACGGTCGTCAGGGCGATCGCGCGGGCCAGCCCGTGGCGATGGACGCGCCCGGCGTGCCGGGGGACGCCCGCCTCGCGGCTCGTCGCATGTCTGGCGGTCACAGGCGCTCAGTCTAGGGACGCGCGCACGGCCACCCGCGGTGGTGGCGGAGCGGCACCGTGGAGGACTTGTGCAGATGGGCGGCCTGCGGTGACTACCATCATCGGGATGTCCGACGACGAGCCTGCGCTGCCCGGCGTGTCCGTGGTGCTGCCCGTGCGCAACGAGGGGCCGCACCTACGGGCGGCGGTCCGGCGCGTCCTGGCGCAGCGGTACGCGGGGCCGCTCGAGGTGGTCCTCGCGGTGGGTCCCAGCGCAGACGAGACCGCGCAGATCGCCGCGGCGATCGCTGCCGCCGACCGGCGCGTGCGGGTGGTGGACAACCCCACGGGCCGCACCGCTGCCGGCCTCAACCTCGCGATCGCGGCGTCGAGCCACGACTACATCGTGCGGGTCGACGGGCACGCGGAGGTCCCCCCGGACTACGTGACGCGGTGCGTGGCCCTCCTCACCGAGACCGGAGCGGCGAACGCCGGCGGCATGATGGTCCCGGTCGGTCGCACGCCGTTCGAGCAGGCGGTCGCACGCGCGATGAGCTCCCCGCTGGGGATCGGCGCCGAGCGTTTCCACACCGGCGGCAAGGCGGGCCCGGCCGCGACCGTGTACCTCGGTGCGTTCCGGCGCGACGCGGTCGAGGCGGTCGGCGGCTTCGACGAGGAGTTCATCCGTGCCCAGGACTGGGAGCTGAACTACCGCCTTCGGGCCGCGGGGGAGACGGTGTGGTTCGACCCGGCCCTGGGCGTGGACTACCGGCCGCGGGGCAGCCTGCGCGCCCTTGCGCGCCAGTTCCACGCGACGGGCCGGTGGCGGCGCCAGGTGATCGCCCGGTACCGCGAGACCGCGAGCCTGCGCTACCTCGCCCCGCCGGTGACGCTGGTGGCGTGCGTGGCGGGAGCCGTCGCCGCGGTCGTCGGTGCGGCCGGTCCGCGATGGATGCTGGCGGGTGCCGCGTTGCCGGGTGGCTATCTCGTCCTGGTCACCGCGGGTTCGGCGGTGGTGGGGCGCGGGATGCCCGCCCGGGCGCGTGCCTGGCTTCCCGTGGTGCTCGCCACGATGCACCTGACCTGGGGCGCCGGGTTCCTGCGCGGTGCGCCGGGTGGCTCGAGGTCCGGGCCCGGTCCGAGAACCGTCTATCCTGGGTCGGCTCGCGCGGCCAACACCGCGCCCGTGGGCGAGACTCCGATGAGGACCGAACGATGACCACTTCCGCGACGGTGCCCGACTGGGACGCCGAGCTTCAGGTCTACGAACCCCACCGGGCAGGCATCCCTCCGCTGCGCCCGTACTTCCGCGACCTGTTCCAGCGCCTGCCCTTCGCCGCCGAGTTCTCCCGCTCGGGGATGAAGGCGGCGCACTCCGAGACGGTGTTCGGCCAGCTCTGGCTGGTGCTGAACCCGCTGATGCTCGCCCTGGTGTACTTCCTGCTGGTGAACGTGATCAGCCAGAGCAACGCGGGGCCCGAGGCGTTGGCGAGGATCGTCGGTGGCATCTTCATCTTCTACTTCTTCTCCGGTGCGGTCTCGACCGGCGCGGGCTCGGTGACCACCGGCGGACGGCTGATCCTCAACATGGCGTTCCCGCGGCTGCTCATGCCGTTGGCCGCGGTGCGCACGGCGTTCTTCCGCTTCCTGCCGACGGTGCCGGTGTACCTGGTGTTCCACATCATCGGCGGAGGCGCGTGGACCTGGATGATGCCGCTGGGCCTGGTCTTCCTCGGGCTGCTCACCCTGTTCGCCATGGGTATGGCGGCGTTCATGGCGACGGTCCAGGTCTACTTCCGGGACGCGAGCAGCTTCCTGCCGTACTTCCTGCGCATCTGGCTGTACATCTCGCCGGTGCTCTGGTCGCCGGAGCTCGCTGAGGGCCGCTTCGGGCAGTACGCGAAGCTGATGGTCCTCAACCCGCTGTACTCGCTCATCGGCGGCTGGACGGACCTGACCCTCAACGGCGTGATGCCGTCGGCGACCATCTGGATCGCCGCGAGCGCCTGGGCCATCGTCGCCCTGGTCGGCGGCTCGTTGTACTTCCTGTCGAGGGAGCGTGATTTCGCTGTCCGCATCTGACCGCTCGACATCTGTCAGCGAGACCAAGCTCGAGCCCGGGGTCCAGGACGCCACGGGCGCCGTTCAGGACTCGGCGCCCGTCGACGAGGCCGAGAAGAGCCGGCGCAAGACCCCGAAGCAGACGCCGCTGCCCGGCGAGCCGCCGACGGTGAGCGTGCAGGACGTCACGATCGTCTACCGCACGACCTTCGAGAAGGTGCCGACGTTCAAGAGCGCCATCGTGCGGCTCGGGCGCGGCGAGCGCGCCGTGCGCGAGGTCGAAGCCGTCAACCACGTGTCCTTCGACGTCCCGCGGGGGACGTCCTTGGGCATCATCGGCGCGAACGGGGCCGGCAAGTCGACGCTGATGCGCTCGATCGCCGGCGTGCTGCCGCCGACCAGTGGCCGGATCGAGGTGCGCGGCAAGATCAGCTCCCTGCTCGCCCTCGGCGTCGGTTTCAACGGCCTGCTGTCCGGGCGCGAGAACGTGATCCTCGGCGGGCTCGCCGCGGGGCTGTCGCGCGACCAGGTCGAGGAGCGTGCCCGGGAGGTCGCGGAGTTCGCCGAGATCGGCGAGTTCATGGACCTGCCGATGCGCACCTACTCCTCGGGCATGTACCAGCGCCTGGCGTTCTCCGTGTCGGTGCACATGGACCCGGACATCCTGCTGATCGACGAGGCGCTGTCTGCCGGCGACGCCTCGTTCAAGGTCAAGGCGAGCGAGAAGATGAGCGAGCTGATGTCGTCGTCGCGCGCGATGTTCCTGGTCAGCCACTCGCTCGGCAGCATCGAGCAGATGTGCGACGACTGCATCTGGATGCACAAGGGCAAGCTGATGATGCACGACTCGCCCGAGCGGTGCATCTCCGCGTACACGAAGTTCCTCAAGGTCGGTGAGGACGCGTTCACGCTCGACGACCTGTGAGTGTCGACCTCTCGGTCGTGACCTCCGGCCACGACGTCGCCGACGCGCGCCTGCATCGCGAGGTGGCTGCTCTCCAGCGGGCCGGGCTCTCGGTCGAGGTGCTCGCCCTGGGAGACCCGCGCGGAGGACCGCCCGGCGTTCCGGTGCGCACGTGGCCGCGGCGCGGGGGCGTCGTCCGCGCCCTGCGCGCGCTGCGCCTGCCCTGGATCGCCTCGGGCTCGGTGTTGATCGCGCTCGACCCCGACTCGGCCCTGGGTGCCGTCGTCCGCCGTGACCTGGGCCGGCTGCTGGGACGGCCCGGCGTCCGTGTGGTGGCCGACGTCCACGAGGACTACGAGCTGCTGCTGCGCGACCGGGCGTGGGCCTCCGGGCCCGCCCGCCTCGCCGGCGTCGCCGTCGCCAGGCTCGGGATCTGGGCCGCGCGCCGCGCCGACCAGGCCGTCGTGGCCGACGACCACCTGCTGCCCGGGCTGCGGCCCGTGGTGCTGGCGAACCTGCCGGACGCCGCGATGCTGCCGGGTCCCACCGACCCGGGTCCCGAGCCGCGCGCGTTGTACGTCGGCGACCTGCGGCGCAGCAGGGGGCTTTTCGCCATGCTCGACGCGGTCGCGGCGGCCGGCTGGCAGCTCGACCTGGTCGGTGCCGTGAGCCCGGGCGACCGGGCGGCGCTCGACGCACGCCTGGCCGCCGACCCCGACCTTGCCGCGCGGGTCCGGCTGCACGGCAGGATGCCGCCGCGAGAGGCGTGGGCGCTCGCCCGAGGGGCGTGGACCGGGCTGTTGCTGCTCGACCAGACCCCGGCGTTCCGGGGCGCGATGCCCTCCAAGCTGCACGAGTACCTGGCCTGCGGGTTGCCGGTCGTGGCCACACCCCTGCCGCGGGTGGCGGCGTTGCTGGAGGAGACCGGTGCCGGGGTCGTGGTCGACGACGCAGCCGCTGCGGCCGCCGTGCTGCGAGCGTGGGCCGCGGATCCCGAGGTCCGGATGACGCGTGCGCGCGCCGCGCACGCGGCGGCGGCGAAGTCGACGGCGCAGCCCGAGGCCTTCGTGGCCGCGTGCGAACGGCTCGCTGGCGAGGTTCGGCCGCCGGCGGACGCGCATGGGAGACTGCGACCGCAGGTGAGCAGCACGTTCGACGGGGGAGCCGTGGCGCACAAGGTGGCTGGGGGCAGCGTCAACGCGCGGTTCGCCTCGCTGGTCGCCGCCGGGCGCCGCTTCGCGGTCGCCGTGGTGAGGTCGGTGGCCCGTCGGCGTAGCAGCTGGCCCGGATGGGTCAACGCCATGCTCGACTGGGTCCGCTGGCACATGCCGGAGGAGTGGGTTCGCGTGCTCACCGGGCGCGGCAGCGGACGGGGGACGAGCGCCGTGCTGCCGGCCGGGTACACCTGGCCGAGGCGCCCGGAGGCCGGTACGCGGCTGATCGTCGGGCCGGCGAACTTCGCCGGCCAGGGCAACGCGTGGGCGCGAGCAGTCGAGAAGCACGTGCCGGATACCGGGGCGGTGTGCTTCGCCCTCCACGTCGCCGGGGGCTTCTCGTTCCCGGACGACTACACCGTGACTCCGGCGGTCTTCCGCCGCAACCGTCGGTGGCAGCGCGACCAGTTCGCCTACATCGTGGCCAACTACACGCACGTGCTGCTCGAGGCCGGGCGCACGCTGACCGCAGACCTGCACCACCTCGACCCCTTCCGCGAGGCGAAGGCGTTCGAGAAGGCCGGTCTGCGGGTCGCGATGATGTCCCACGGCAGCGACTCGCGCAGCCCTGCCCACCACGCGATGAGGTTCTCCTGGTCGCCGTATCGCGACCCGGAGTGGCACGAGGTCCCGCGTCTCCAACACCAGGCGGAGACGTTCGCCGGCCGGCTGCGTCACTTCGACGGCCCTGTGTTCGTGTCGACACCCGACCTGCTCGACGACCTCCCGTTCGCACGATGGTGCCCGGTGGTCGTCGATCACGAGGCATGGTCAGGGGGCGGGCCCGTGCTCGCCGGCGCGAGGCCCGTGGTCGTGCACGCGCCGAGCAACTCCCGGATCAAGGGCACACCGCTCGTCGATGCCGCGATGGCACCCCTCGACGCCGCCGGGCTCGTGGAGTACCGACGGCCGGAGCGGCTCAGCGCCGCGGAGATGCCGGACACGTACAAGGGTGCCGACATCGTGCTCGACCAGTTCCTCCTCGGCAGCTACGGCGTCGCCGCGTGCGAGGCGATGGCAGCGGGCCGCGCCGTGGTGGGCAACGTCACGCCGGAGAACCGGGCGCGCGTGCTCGATGCCACCGGGCTGCAGCTCCCGATCGTGCAGGCCGAGCCGGACACGATCGGGGAGGTGGTCCGCAGCCTGGTTGCCGATCCCGACCGCGCCCGCGCGGCCGCAGCAGCCGGTGTGGAGTTCGCTCGCGCGGTGCACTCGGGCGCCTTCTCGGCCAATGTGCTCGGCGAGTTCCTGCACGAGGGTGGTGAGTGAGTACGTGCGGATCGCCTACCTCGCCGGCAACGACGTCGTCTCCGACGCCCGCGTCCGCAAGTACGTTGCCACGGCGGTGGCGGCCGGACACGACGTCGCCGCATTCGGAGTCACACGGCAGGGCCGGGGGCACCGCGGCGAGCTGACCGGGGCCGAGCTCGTCGTCGTGGGTACCCGGCTCACGGCGAGGATGCGCGTCGCCAACAAGTGGCGTCAGCTGAGAGTGGTCCTGCGCTGGGGCTTCCCGGACGCGGAGGCCGAGGTCGCGGCCAGGGGACAGGTGTCGCGCTGGCGCGAGACCTCGCTCGGCAAGCGCGGCTGGCGGCGCGCGCTGCTCGGAGCGATGGCCGGAGGCGGGCGTGCCTGGCTGGCCGTCGCACGGCGGCTCCCCACCCGGCCAGTGCGCCGTGACGAGCCGGACGACTCGACTCGCGAGGCGGAGGTGGCGGCGCTGTTGGCCGGGCCGCTCGACTGGCGGCGTGAGCTTGCGGTGCTGGTCCGCGACGAGATCTCCCTCGGCCCGGTGATGGATGCCTGGCAGCCCGACGTCGTCCACGTGCACGACGTGTTCGGCCTCGCCGTAGCCTGCGGCGTGGTGGACCGGGCACGCGCCGCCGGTCGCCGGTGCTCCCTGGTGTACGACGCCCATGAGTACGTCCGCGGGCTGTCCTACGTGCCGGTGCGAACGGTCGCCGCGTACGCGGACCTGGAGCGCCGCCACATCGGCCGGGCGGAGCGTGTGGTGACGGTCTCGGAGCCGCTCGCCGACCTGCTCCGGGCCGACCACGGCCTCGAGCGTCGCCCACTGGTGGTCCTCAACGCGCCGATGACCGCGCCGCGCCCGGCGCAGCTGATCTCGCTACGCGACGCCGTCGGCGTCCCGGCGCCGGTCCCGCTGCTGGTCTACGGCGGCGGTGTCAACACCGCGCGGGGCGTCGACACCGCGGTGCGGGCGCTGCCCGAGCTCGCCGGGGCGCACCTGGCCGTCGTGACCAACCGGGTCAACTATGTGGTGCGCGCGCTGCTCGAGCTGGCCTCGGACCTCGGCGTGGCGGACCGCGTGCACCTGGCCGACTACGTGGACCCCGAGCTCGTCCCGCACTACTTCGCCGGGGCGACGGTCGGCCTGAGCACTCTGCTGCACTCGCCGAACCACGACGTCGCCCTCACGAACAAGTTCTGCGAGTACCTGCAGGCGGGCCTGCCGATCGTGACCAGCGACACACCGGCGCAGGCGGCACTGGTGGACGAGCTCGACCTGGGCGCGGTGTACCCGGCCGGCGACGTGGCCGGGCTCGTGGCGGCCGTGCGCGAGGTGCTCGACGACCACGACCGGCTCGCCGAGCGGATCGCCTCCGATGCCGGGCTGCGCCGCAGGTTCTCCTGGGCGGCGCAGGCGGACACGATCCGCGACCTGTATTCCGAGCTCGCGGCGGACGCCGGAGGGATCGAGTGAAGGAGCGCCCGCGGATCGTCCTGATGCCCGGCAACGACGTCCTCTCGGACGCGCGCCTGCTGAAGAACCTCGCGACCGCGGCGAGCCTCGGGATGGACACCGTCGGCCTGGGTGTGGTGCGTGCGGGGAGCGGTCGCGAGCTGCGGGTGGGCGACGCGACGGTGCGCGTGGTCGCGGTCCCGCCGCGGGTGGGGAACGCGGGCGCGGGCGCATGGTGGCGTCGGCTGCGGGAGGCCGTGCGTCCCTGGTACGCCACGGAGTCGGAGGAGAAGACGGCCCGGGCGCGGCTGTCGTACCTCGCACGCGAGGCCCGGGCCGCCGAAGGCCGGCGGGCCCGCGACGCCGGCCGCCAGGGCGTGGTCGACGGACCTGCGCCGTCGGTGTCCTCCGGGCGCCTGGCCCTGCTCGTCGGCAAGGTCGTGGTCCGAGCGCGGTCCGAGCTGCTCCGACGGAGGCGTGCCGCCGAGCTCGCCGACCATGAGGCCAGCGAGCGGCGCAGATCCACGGCGCTGGCCCGCGCGCGACGGACCGTCCGCTGGCGCAGTGAGCTCTCGGTCGCGATCGACGACGAGATCGTCCTCGGCCGGGTCCTGGACGAGCTGGCTCCCGACATCATCCACGTGCACGACGTCTTCATGATGGGCGTGGCCGCCCGCGCCGCCGGCCGCGCCGCGCTCGCCGGGCGCACGGTCCGCCTGGTCTACGACGCGCGCGAGTACCTGCCCGGACTGGCCCACGTCCCGGTGCGCACGGTGGCGGCGTACTGCGACCTGGAACGGGAGTTCCTGCCGGACTTCGACCGGGTGATCACGGTCTCGGAGCCCCTGGCGGAGCTGCTGGAGCGCGACCACCACCTGCGGGCCCGCCCCGACCTGGTGCTCAACGCTCCGGTGGTCGACCCGGACACACCCGACGTCCCACGCGTCCGCGACGCCGCGGGGGTGGCGGAGGGGGTGCCCCTGCTCGTCTACGGCGGCGGCGTGAACCCTGCGCGCGGGGTCCAGACCGTGATCGACGCGCTCGTGGAGCTCCCGGGCGTGCATCTGGCGCTCGTGGTCAACCGCTCGAGCCACGTCGTCCTCGACCTGCTGGCCCAGGCCGAACGCCTCGGTGTGGCCGACCGGGTCCACCAGGTCGGGTTCGTCCCGGCGGAGCACGTGACGCGCTACTTCGCGTCGGCCGACGTGGGGCTCTCGCCGCTGCTGCACGTGATCAACCACGACGTCGCGCTGACGAACAAGTTCTGCGAGTACCTCCTCGCGGGGATCCCCGTGGTCACCAGCGACACGCCCGCCCAGGCGGACCTGGTGACCGAGCTCGGGGTCGGGGACGTCCACCGCGCAGGCGACGCCGCCGACCTCGCGCGTGCCGTGCGGGCGGTTCTCGAGCGGGCCGAGGAGCTCCGGGCCCGGATCGCCGCCGACGAGATCCAGCGGCGGTTCGCGTGGACGGCACAGGCCGAGGTCCTGCGGGGGGTCTACGCCGAGCTGCTTGGGGGTCTCGGGGAGGCGGCCTGGCGCCCCGGGGCCACCACCGTGACACGCGTGTCGCCGATCGGGAGAACGATGTGACGAAGCACGAGACCGACGACCCCCGGCCCCACGTCGTGATGGCGGTGGCGAGCCCGATCGCCCGCGACGCTCGCGTGCGCAAGACCGCCCTGGCCGTGGCCGCCACCGGCCGGCGGGTCACGCTCGTGTACGGCGACCACGAGGGTGCCCAGGTGGTCGAGGGTGAGCTCGGAGACGTTCACACGATCGGGCTGCCGGTGCCGTACCTCATGCGGGACGCCCGGCGCCGGCGCATGGCCGCGCGGCGCGGCTGGCGCCCCGTGTGGCCCGGCTACCGCACCGACGTGCTGGCCCGGACGGCAGGGATGCGCAGCCAAGCGAGACTGGCCAGGGCCGCGGGCGGTTCCGCGATCGCTCGAGGCACGGCGGTCGGGCTGCGCCGAGTCCATCTCGAGCGGCTGCGGGTCCACCGGTTCCTCGACCGCGCGGCCAAGAGCCTGTGGCGGCGTTGGGACGCGGCGAAGGCGCGCAGGGCGAAGGTCCGCTGGCGTCGCGACCTCGCGAACATCGCCGACCTCGAGGCGGTCTTCACATCGTGGTTGTGGCGGCTCGAGCCCGACGTGCTGCACATCCATGACATCCACCTGCTGGGCGCAGGCGTCCAGGCGGCCCGGCGACTGCGCGCGACAGGACGCAGCGTCCCGCTCATCTACGACGCCCATGAGTTCGTTCCGGGCATGGTCGGTGGTGACCGACTGGCGGAGGCCGGCTACCGAAGCATGGAGGCCGACCTGATCGCCTCCGTCGACGCGATCATCACCGTGAGTGACCCGATCGCGGACGCCCTGATGTCGAGCTACGGGCTGACGGAGCGGCCGACGGTGGTGCTCAACACGCCCTCTTCTGCGCCGCCGGGACCCTGCGCCCTGGACGTCCGGACGGAAGCCGGCGTGCCCGACGGCGTCCCGCTCCTCGTCTACTCCGGCGTGCTCGGACGGTTGCGCAACGTCGCCGCAGTCATCGAGGCGCTCGCCCTTCTGGACGACGTCCACCTGGCAGTGGTGTGCGTCCCCAACGCGCACTACCCGGTGGCGCTCGCGCTTGCTGACCTGGCTGCGCAGCACGGCGTCGGCGAACGGTTCCATCTGGTCGAGCCGGTAGCCCCGGAGGAGATCCTCGCCTTCCTGTCGACCGCCGACATCGGCGTCCACCCGATGGTTCGTGGCCTGGACAACCATGAGATGGCTCTACCGAACAAGCTGTTCGACTACGTCTACGCCGGCTTGCCGGTGGCCGTCAGTGCGACGGCCGAGATGCAGCGGTTCGTCACCGAGTACGCCGTCGGCTCGACGTTCGACCCGGACGACCCGGCTGACGTCGCGAGCGCGATCCGCGACGTGCTCACCAACCTGAGCGGCATGCGAGAGGCCGCGCGCAGCGAGCGCCTTCGTGCGGCATTCGCCTGGGAGGCGCAGTCCGCCAGGATCGCGGGCTTGTACGATCTCCTCGCTCCGGGGGAGGACCAACAGTGACCGCTGCGCCGTATGTCGTGATGATCGTGCCGAATGCGATCTCCATGGACTCGCGCGTCCAGAAGGTGGCGATCACCGCGCAGCGGGCGGGCTACCGGGTGACCCTGCTCGGTGTCGAGGACTACTACCAGAAGGGTGCGCTGCTGGTCGGCGACGTCCTGGCGGGCCGGTTGTGGGCGCCGCGGCTGCTCTCCAACACCAGGGCCGTGCGGCGGTCCGGGCGGCTGGCTGCGCGGCGGTCCCGCCTCGCCGTCTCCGAGGGCATGATGCGCAGCCGCCGGCGCGCCGCCCTCGGAGCCTCGGGCCTGCGGGCCCGGTTCATGCGGCTGGGTCGGGCTCCTCTCGCCCTCCGGGTGGCGGCGCTCAAGCGCTCGATCGCGCGGCTCGAGGCGACGGCGGCGACGCCCCCGTGGCTGGCGCGATGGCACCTTCTGGCCGCCACCGTGCTCCCTGCAGCCGGGTGGCGTCGCACTTGGCCCTACTTCGTGGACTACGAGGACGCCTTCACGCCGACGATCGTCGAGCTCAAGCCCGATCTCATCCACGTCCACGACGTGCCACTCCTGCCCGCCGCCATCGCGGCGTCGCGTGCGCTGCGCGCCAAGGGCCACCAGACGAAGGTGATCTACGACGCGCACGAGTGGTGGCCCGGCGTCTCCACGCCGAACCGACTTCAGCGAGTCGTCACGGGCAAGGTCGAGAAGGCGTACGCGCGCCATGCGGATGCTGTGGTCACGGTCGGCTCGGTGATCGCCGGCTGGCTGGTGGACCGCCACCTCCTGTCCCGTGCTCCCACGGTTGTCGAGAACTGCCCGTCGATCGAGGTGACCGCCGAACCGGGCCGCAGGACCCTCCGCGAGGAGCTCGGCCTGCCTGCCGAGGTCCCGCTCCTCGTCTCCTCGGGCTCGACGGCGCCGCGACGGGGCATCGGCACGGTCATCGCGGCACTGCCGGAGCTGTCGGGTGTCCACCTGGCGATCGTCGGGAAGAACCCGGAAGCGCCGGAGGTCGCCGCCCTCCTTCGAGAGGCGGAACGGCACGGGGTCGCCGATCGGGTGCACGCCCGCCCCTATGTGTCCCAGGCGGCCATCACCTGGTACCTCGGCTCTGCGGACGTCGGCCTGGCGCCCTTCCATCGCACGCCCAGCCACGACTCCGCGCTCGCGACCAAGGTCAGCGAGTACCTGGTCGCCGGGCTACCGGTGCTTGGCAGCGACTGCACCGTGATGGCGCAGTACCTGCGCGAGAACGGCGTCGGTGAGGTGTTCGTGGCGCAGGACGTGGCCGACTGCGCGCGCGCGGCCCGCGCCTTGCTCGCCGACCTTCCGCGCTACCGGGCAGCCATCACGCCCGAGGTGCGTGCGTCGAGGTCCTGGGAGCGCCAGGAGCGCGCGCTCCTGGGGCTGTACGACGAGCTCGTCGGCCCCCCGCTCTCCGACACCTCTCGGCCTGACGACCTGATGCTCATCGGCCAGGGCCAGGCGATGGAGCGCTACCGGGCGGGCATCCTCGCGTGCTCGGGTGGCGACGCGCAGATCCGGGTGGTCCGCCCGTATCGGGCCGCGGGCGGCGCCGCGCTGGGCGACCGGGTCCGATGGGCCAGAGCACTGACGGTCTTCGCCGAGGCGCTCAGGGCCCGTGCCGTGGTCGTGGAGGGGCTCTCGCCGGTCTTCGGCCCGCTCATGCGCGGCGACGTCGAGGCCGAGATCGGCCTGCTGCTCGATCACGGTGTGCAGTGCCACATCCTCGTGCACCCGAGCGACCTCGAGCACAAGGCGATCGTGGAGCGGCTCGCCGCCCGAGGATGCGGCGTGCTCGCATCGTCGCCCGACGCGCTGCTGGGGTTCGATGGCGCCGAGTGGTTGCCGTTCGTGGCGGGCGAGGACTTCGCCGCGCTCCCGCCGGTGCAGGACCGCGAGCGCCCCGTCGTGCTCGCGCTCCATGACGGGAACCCGCTCCCCGGGCCACTCCTCCAGCTCGGCCGCGAGCTGATCGAGCTCCGGACCCACACCGGATGGCTCTCGGCCGAGACGCTCGGCGGTGTCGACGTGGTCGTGGAGACGCGACCGTCGGCCGGCCTGAACAGGCAGATCGTGCAGGCGCTCACAGCGGGACGGCCCGTGGTGGCCGACCTGAGCCCCGCGGTCCGTGACCGGTTCCCGGCACTGCCGGTGACTGCGGCCGCGGGTCGGCCCCACCTCGCCGTCCAGCGCCTTGTCGCCGCCGGCCTGGCCGACCAGGGGCGGATGAGCGCGAGGTACGCCGCCGCCGAGCACAGTCCGCTGTCGGCGGCAAGGGTCTTGTGTGAGACCGTCCTCGGGCGAGCGCCCGAGGACGCGTGGGGGGCCTCCGCCGACGCCACGGCGTGAGCTGAGGACGCCTAGCCTGCTCGCCATGCGGCTGGGCGGACCTCGCCGGCGTCGTCCGCGTCACATCTTCGGGTCCGTGACTCTGCCGCAGGGCCGGGTTACCGTACACAGCGACCGAGCCGCTCCGGTGCTCGGGTCTGGGATGAGGGGCCGTTCGCGGTTGGGGCTTCCTCCCGGTCAGTCGCGGCGCGGCGTGGCCGACAACTACAGATCCGCCTGCGATCATCCGAAGACTCAAGAGTGAAGGTCGTCTCCACCATGTCCGTCGTGCGCCGTTCCACGTCAGCCCTCGCATTGGTCGGCCTCGTGGCGGCTGCGCTCGCAGCACCCGCACAGGCGGACACCGCAGCCGACCCCTCCGAACCCGACGTCATCGTCGAGAGCATCGAGCTGGGCGACGTCAGCGCTGCGGGCCTGGACGAGCCCGAGGTCGACGGCCCGAGCGTCGCCGGGGGAGTCACCACTCAGGATCAGGTGGCCGTCGAGGGCGCGCCCGACGCGGCGTCGGCCGACCAGGTCGTGGTCGGCCTGAGCGACCCGCTCCAGGTGCCCGCGGATCAGGTCGCGACGCTGGGGGTCACCTGGGACCCAGGGGGCACCGACGGCGCGGTCCAGGTCGACGTGCGTGCCCGCGAAGGTGGCGAGTGGGGTCCGTGGGCAGCGCTCGATGTCGAGCAGGTCGACGGCGAGGTCGGTCGCCCGGGCACCGAGCCCTACGTCCTCACGCAGGCGGAGGAGGTCCAGGTCCGCGCGCTGACCACGGACGGCACCGAACCCCCCGGGCTGCGGCTGTCGGTGATCGGCGTCGGTGACGCCCCGGAGCCGGTCGTCGAGGACGGCTCGGCTGTCGTGGACGTCGAGACGGCATCCGCGACGGCTGACGCGACCGTGCGGTCCGCCCTGCTGACCTCCGCGGGCCGCGAGCCCGCGACCGTGGTGTCCGACACCGGCGTGGCCACCGTGGTGCCGACGCTGGACCGGCCCCTGAGTCCGGTCAGCGCCGCCCGCCCGACCATCCACCTGCGCTCGGAGTGGGGCGCCCAGCCGTTCATCGGCACCCCGGACCCCTCGGACGTCCAGGCGGCGGTGGTGCACCACACGGTCTCGTCCAACACCTACAGCGCCGACCAGGTGCCGGCGATGCTTCGTTCGATCCAGGCCTATCACGTGCAGGCGCGTGGCTGGTCGGACATCGGCTACAACTTCCTCGTCGACCGGTTCGGCAGGATCTGGGAGGGCCGCCAGGGCGGTGTGGACAAGGAGATCCGGGGCGTGCACGCGTCCGAGGCGAACGGCGTGTCCACCGGCATCTCGGTGATCGGCAACTTCGACATCGCTCCGGTCCCGTCCGCCGTGGTCAACAGCGTCTCAGCGCTCATCGCCTGGAAGCTCGCGATCCACAAGGTCGTCGTGGGTGAGACCTTCAAGCTCGGCACGACCACCTTGCCCAACGTGATCGGCCACCGCGACGTGCCCAGTGCCCAGACCGCGTGCCCGGGCCGGTACCTCTACGCGCTGCTCCCGACCATCCGGGCCCGCGCGGCCGCCCTCCAGACCTTCAACCCGGTCTGGTACGACAGGGGCATCGTCGCCGAGGGGTCGGTTGACGTCCTCGAGACCGGCGCGACGACCGACGTGTACACGCTCGACTCGAATCCCGTGACGGCCGGCACGGAGGTGGGTCACGGGTGGCAGATCATGGACCTGCTGACTACCGGGCCCGCGTTCAGCGGCGGCACGACTCGTGACGTCGTCGCGCGGGAGGCCGCGACCACCAGGCTGATCCTCTACCACGGAACGGTCAGCGGCGGCTTCTCGGGGCGGACCGTTCTCGGCCCCGGCTGGGGCGCGATGTCCCAGGTCGTCGCGCCCGGGGACTTCGACGGCGACGGGAACGCGGACCTTCTGGCGATCGAGCGGTCGACCGGGATCCTGTGGCTCTACCCCGGTCGCGGAAACGACTCGTTCTCGTCCCGCCGCGCGATCGGCAACGGGTGGCAGACCGTCCTGGCGATGAACGCGGCCGGGGACCTGAACCACGACGGTCGCCCCGACCTGGTCGGTGTGCTGTCGAACGGCACGGTGCAGGTCTACCCGTCCTCCGGGACCGGAGGGTTCCTCGCGGCCTACTCCGTCGGGCGGCTGCCGAAGACCGTGAACGCCATCGTGGCGCCCGGGGACATGACTCAGGACGGCATCGCGGACCTGGTCGCCCGCGATGCCTCCTCGGGTTCGATGCTCACGATGGCGGGCACGAGCGGCCGGAGCTTCGCGGCGGCGAGCACGTGGACCCCTCCGTGGAGTGCGGAGGCAGGCCTGATGTCCGGTTCCGGGTGGCGGGTCGGGGTCACCTCCGCCTTGCTGGTTGCCGAGCCGGACGGCATTCTCACCTACCGCCCGGCCAAGCGCGGCCTGTCCTTCGGCCGGACGGCGCGCTCGACGGTGTCGACGGCTGCGGCTGTCGAGACCGTCGTGGTGGGCGACGTGGTCGGCGGCCCCGAGGCGGACGTCGTGACCAAGGACTCCTCCGGCCGGCTCTTCCTGCACGAGACGGCCGCCGACGGAACCCTCGGAGAACCGGTCCAGATCGGCGTGGGCTGGAGTGGTTTCACCCAGCTCGTCGCCGTCGGCGACGCGAACTACGACGGTGCGCCGGACCTCCTCGCGAAGTACAAGGACGGCCGGCTGTTCCTGTACCCGTTCAGCCCTGACACCGGGCGTCTGATGACCCCGGTCCAGGTCGGGAACGGGTTCGCGAGCTACCGCCTCGTGGGTGCGCCGAGCTGGAACCGCAAGACCGGCGCCACCGTGCTGGCGATCAACACGTCGACGGGCGCCCTGCGGATGTTCTCCACGCGGAGCGAGAACTACCTCACGGGCGGCGCCACGATCGGCGCAGGCTGGCAGTACTTCACCGACGTCGTGGCCCTGAACAACCCGCTCGGCGACGGGCGACCCGGCCTGCTCGCGCGCCACCCCAGCGGCAAGACGTGGATCTACATGGGTACGGGCACGGGCGGCTTCGCGCCTCGCCTGGACGTGATCCCGCTCAGCGGCGCGACCGGAGGGAACCTGCGATGAGGCCGCGCACTCGAGCGAGCCGGTTCTGGGCGCTCGTCGCCTCGAGCGCCCTCGCCCTTCCGCTGGTGACGGCCGCGGCGGGCCCCGCCGCGGCCGCCCTGGGCGACCTGCACCTGGTGGGGCAGGGCTACGGGCATGGGATCGGGATGTCCCAGTACGGCGCCAAGGGGCGTGCCGAGGCCGGCCAGAAGTACGCGACCATCCTGGCCGCCTACTACCCGGGCACCACGGCCGTGGTGGCGGACGACACCGCGCCGATCACGGTCTGGATCAAGAACGTCACCACGACCAACGAGACGTGGGTGCTCGCGGAGCCGGGCATGACGCTCACCGCGTCGGACCCGGAATCCGGCACCTCGGCTGCGCCGGTGGCGGTCCCCGCGACCGTGACCCACTGGAGCGGCGTCCAGGTCACCCCCACGGCCTGGCGGCTGCGTCTGGTGTCCCAAACCTTCCGGCTGGAGGGCTACTACCAGGGCACCTGGTACGACGCGGGCTCCGCGGCCGTGACGGCCGCCCTCTCCGGCGCCCGCCGGGTGGGGCTGTCCGCGTCGGACGGGACCGTGCGCCTGATCACCGGCGGCAAGCACATCGAGTACCGCGGGACGGTCCAGGCCAACCGCACCAACACCGGTGACCCGTCCACCGTGACGACCACCGTGACCACGACGATGGCCAACTACCTGCGCGGCGTGGTGCCGGCCGAGATGCCGGCCTCCTGGTCGCTCGAGGCGGTCAAGGCGCAGGCCGTCGCGGCACGCACGTACGCGAGCTGGGACCGCGACGTCGCCAGCCGGCCGTGGTGGTACGACACGTGCGACACCACGGCGTGCCAGGTCTTCCCGGGCGCGGCCGTCTACGCCGCGGACGGCTCGCTCATCCGGGCGTACGAGGGGTCGGCGGACGCCGCGGTGAGCGGCACCGCCGGGGTCACGCTGACGTACCACGGCGATCCCGCGTTCACGCAGTTCAGCGCCTCGAACGGCGGCTACTCGGTGGCGGGCTCCCAGCCCTACCTGGTTGCCAGGTCGGACCCGTACGACCACTATCCGCAGTGGCAGGCGACCATCACCCGTGCGCAGATCCAGGCCCGCTGGCCGTCGATCGGCACGTTCAGCTCTTTGAGCGTGACCCGTGACGGCCGCGGGGCCTTCGGCGGCCGGGTGGAGAGTGTGCTCGTCCGGGGCTCGAGCGGGTCGGTCGAGGTCAGCGGGTCGAGCTTCCGATCGGCGTTCGGGCTGAAGTCGACCCTCTGGCGCGCCGACGTCGAGGCGCTGCCACCTCTGACGCCGCTGGTCACCCCGGAGCGGGACTGGACGGGCAACGGGGTCTCCGACCTCATCGCACGCGGCCCTGACGGCAACCTGTACCTCTACTCGGGGCGCGGTGCGACCACGTGGTACTCGCGGGTCCTCATCGGCTGGGGCTGGCAGACCATGAACATGATGACCGAGGTCTACAACTTCTCCGGCGGGGGCAAGCCCGAGTTCTTCGCCACCGACCCGCAGGGACTGCTCTGGCTCTACGTCGGGAACGGCAAGGGAGGCTTCAGCGGGCGGATCAAGGTGGGCCACGGCTGGCAGATGTTCGACGACCTGGTCGGTGTCCAGAAGTGGGTCTCCGGCGGCGGACCCGGTCTGATCGCCAAGACCCCCGACGGGCACCTGTGGTACTACCCGGGCAACGGCCGGGGAGGGTTCGCCGCTCCGCGCCTGATCGGCAACGGCTGGAACACCATGGACGACATCGTCTACGCCGGCGACATGACCGGCGACGGGCGGGCGGACCTGGTGGCGCGTGAGGCGGCGACCGGCAAGCTCTGGCTCTACCCGGGCAACGGCACCGGTGGGTTCTACGCCCGCCGCGCCCTGGCCACCGGCTGGGCCCAGTACGACGCGATCGTCGGCGCCGCCGACTGGGACCGCGACGGCCGCATCGACGTCCTGGCGCGTGAGGCCACGACCGGTGACCTGTGGCTGTTCCCGGGCGACGGGCGAGGTGGCTTCCAGTCGCCCAGGCAGGTGGGCAACGGCTGGGTCGGGTTCGCGCTGGTGACCTAGCCCTGGTCCCCGCGCCGGCCACTGCGCTCCCTGGAGTGTCGTAGCCGGCCCAGGGAACGCCGCAGCCGGCCCAGGACGCGCCGGGGTCGACGCAGGAGGCGTCGCAGCCGGCTCGGGAGTCTGGACTCCTCGATCTCCCTGCGTTGCCGTCGTTCCGCGGCCAGCTCACTCCTCGTCTGCTCGAGCGCTTCCAGGAGACGCGCTCGTTCGGCACGAAGCACCGCATCACCAGCACCTTCGTCCTCGCTGGAATCGGGCAGGGCGGGCCGAACGATGTCGGGACCGAGGGCGTAGAGCCTCTCGAGCTCCGCGCCGACGACACCAAGCGAGTGACGTGCCACAGCGAAGTCGCGGGCGCGGGCACCGAGATCGCGCCGGAGCTCGGGGGACTGGATGAGCCGGCGCACGACATCCGTGACCGTGTCCGGCTGGGCCACCATGCACGGGATCTCCCCGGAGACGATCGTGCTGCGCGGAGTGACCCGCGTGACGAGCGCGCGGCCGAGGGCGCACGCCTCGAGCGCCGTGACGCCGTACCCGTCGCCCAGGATCTTCTCGATGACGATGTCCGCCCGTGCCACGCGTGCCACGGCGTCAGCGTTGTCGGTGTGTTCGATCAGGTCGAGCTCGAACTCCACACCCTCCGCCTTCAGCGTGTCGAGAGCGTCCAGGATCAGGGCTGTCCCCTTGGTGAGCCGATGGCTCGGCACGTGGGCGATCACCGGCACGGCGCGCGTGGGCGGAGGCCCGGGCTTGAGAGCGTCGGTGTCCACCGCGAGCGGAAGGTAGTGCGCGTCCGGAACGTGGGCGAGGTTCGACGGGCTGGAGATTGTCATCACGTCGACCGTTGCCCGAATCACCCGCAGCCGCGTCTCGATGTCGGCCGGGTCGCCACCCTTCGCACCGAAGTGGTAGTAGGACCAGGGATCCAGGTCCATCTCGTGCTGCGTGTTGCGAATGTCCGAGCCGTGGAAGCTCATGACGACCCGCGCCCCGGAGGCTCGCCACAATGGGAGGTCCCACAGCTCGCCGAGCGCACTACTCGTGGGAACGAGCGAGCGCGCGTAGTGCAGGTGGACCAGGTCGAAGTTCTCGGCAACAGCTGTCGCGAACAGTCGCAGCGCCGAACCCGGGTCTGCCGGAACGGGGAGCTCTCGATCCGTGGGGTATCCGAACGTGCTCGCGCCCATCGTCCACATCTGGGCCTCGTGTCCGCGGCGCCGCAGGGCTTCGGCCTGAAGCCACGCCTGGTTCGCGATGTTGCTCGGCGCCAGGAGGACCTTCACGGCAAGCCGCCAGGCTCCGCGGCTCGCGTCACCCTCCGGACCGCGACCCTCGTGGCAGCCGCGCACCGGGCGTCAACCGGCAACAGGGTCGCTCACCTCCGCGCTTCTTGCTCGAGCCGCGCTCCCCAACGTTACCCGGCGCTCAGGCGAACCGGACGGCATCAAGCCCGTCGGCCGGGTCTGGATGGCACCCAGCAGTCAGCGGGCGCTCGAGCCGAGGACGATCCGAGTGACGCCCGCCCAGCCGTCCTCGGTGGTCAGGCGCCGGCCGTCGACAAGGACGCGCACGCCGGGCACGTCGGCGGCGGTCATCGTGCGGTAGACGTCGTGATCGGTCTGGATGACCACCACGTCGGCCGGCTCGCCGAGGTGGTACGGCGCCCATCCGAAGCCGGCGAGCTCGTCGTCGGAGTACATCGGGTCGTGCACCAGCACGTCGGCACCGGCCGCGCGGGCGGCGTCGACGGTGGCGAACACCCCGGAGAACGCCGTCTCCTTGACGCCGCCGCGGTAGGACGCACCGAGGACGACGGTGCGCAGCCCGGCGAGCGAGCCACCGGCGGCGGCCGTCGCGAGGTCGATCGCGTGCGCGGGCATGGCCATGTTCGCCTCGCGGGCCGCACGCACGATCGTCGCGTCCGGGTCGTTGAACAGGTAGAGCCGCGGGTAGACCGGGATGCAGTGGCCGCCGACCGCGATGCCGGGCCGATGGATGTGGGAGTACGGCTGGGAGTTCGACGCCTCGATCACCGCGTGGACGTCGATGCCGTGCTTCTCGGCGAAGCGGCCGAACTGGTTGGCCAGGCCGATGTTCACGTCGCGGTAGGTGGTCTCGGCGAGCTTCGCCATCTCGGCGGCCTCGGCGGATCCGAGGTCCCAGACCCCGTTGGGCCGACTCAGGTCGGGCCGCTCGTCGAACTCGAGCACCTCACGGTAGAAGGCCTCGGCGGCCTCGGCGCCTGCGGGGGACAGGCCACCGACCAGCTTCGGGTACTTGCGCAGGTCGGCGAGCACGCGGCCGGTGAGAACGCGCTCGGGAGAGAACACGACGTGGAAGTCGGTGCCCTCCGCCAGGCCGCTGATCTCCTCGAGCAGCGGCTTCCAGCGGGTGCGGGTGGTGCCCACCGGCAGGGTCGTCTCGTAGGAGACCAGCGTGCCGGGGGTCAGGTGCTCACCGATCGACCTCGTCGCGGCGTCCATCCACCCGAAGTCCGGCTGCCACGTCGTGTCGTCCACGAACAGCGGCACGACCACCACCACGGCATCGGCACCCGGGACCGCCTCGGAGTAGTCCGTGGTGGCCCGCAGGCGGCCGGCCGGCACCAGCTCGGCGAGCTTCTCCGCCAGGTGGGCCTCGCCCGGGAAGGGCTCCGTCGCCGCGTTGACCAGGTCGACGACCGTCGGGTTCACGTCCACGCCCACCACGTCGTGCCCTCGGTCGGCGAACTGCACAGCGAGCGGCAACCCGATCTTGCCCAGGGCGATGACTGCGATCTTCACGTGGACCCTCGTCTCGACGGCGAACAGCGGCGCCTACACTATCGGGTGCTCCGGGGCCGGAAGGTCCACGGGGGCCGCATGGAGGGAGCACAGGTGAAGGTCGTCAGTGTGGTCGGCGCGCGGCCGCAGTTCGTCAAGCTCGCGCCAGTCGCACAGGCGCTGGACGGTGCCGGGCACGAGCACGTGATCGTGCACACCGGGCAGCACTACGACGCGGCGATGTCCGACGTCTTCTTCGCCGACCTGCGGATCCCTGCTCCCGACGTGCACCTGGCGATCGGTTCCGGGAGTCACGGCGTGCAGACCGGCGCGATGCTCGCCGCGATCGAGCCCGTGCTCGCCGACGCCGCACCCGACTGGGTGCTGGTGTACGGCGACACCAACTCCACCCTCGCCGGCGCGGTCGCCGCGGTGAAGCTGCACCTGCCGGTCGCGCACCTCGAGGCGGGCCTGCGCTCGTTCAACCGGCTCATGCCCGAGGAGCACAACCGCGTCCTGACCGACCACGCGGCAGACCTGCTCCTCGCACCGACCGAGGTCGCGATGAACCACCTGGCGGACGAGGGCCTCGCGGCGCGGTCCGAGCTGGTCGGAGACGTGATGACCGACGTCTGTCTCCAGGTTCGTGACGCCGTCGCGGGCGACGCCCCCCCGGCCGGTCTGGACCGGGGCGGCTACCTGGTGGCCACGATCCACCGGGCCGAGAACACCGACGACCCCGACCGGCTGCGAGCCGTGGTCGGGGCGCTGGAAGCCCTCCCGGTGCCGGTGCTGCTGCTGGCGCACCCGCGCCTGCGGGCCCGTTGCGAGCAGCACGGCATCGCGCTCGGCACCGGCGCGGTGGTGGTGGCGGACCCGCTGCCCTACCCGGCGATGGTCGGAGCCGTCGTGGGCTCGAGGGGCGTGGTGACGGACTCCGGCGGGCTCCAGAAGGAGGCCTTCCTGCTCGGTCGTCCGTGCACCACCTTGCGCACCGAGACGGAGTGGCCCGAGACGTTGGCCGACGGCTGGAACGCGCTGCTGCCGGGGCTCGGCGGGCTCGACGAGGTCGCCGTGCGCCCGGCGCCGACCGCTGCCCGGCGAGTCCCGTACGGGTCGGGAGACGCGGCCTCCAGGACGGTGGAAGCGCTGGCACGGCGCGTGGTCGGCGAGTGACGGCGGCGGCTCCGTCGCTCGAGCGGTCGGTCGCCCGGACGGCCGACCACCACCGACCGGACCTCCAGGGCCTGCGTGCGGTCGCCGTCGGCGTCGTGGTGCTGTTCCACCTGTGGCCCAACCGGCTGTCCGGCGGCTACGTGGGCGTCGACGTCTTCTTCGTGATCTCGGGATTCCTCATCACGTCCCACCTGTATCGCGAGGTCGTCGCGACCGGCACGGTCGCGCTGCGCCGGTTCTGGGCGCGTCGGATCCGGCGCCTGCTGCCCGCCAGCCTGCTCGTGCTCGCGGTCTCGCTGGTGGCGGTCTACCTCGTCGTCCCCACGACGCTGTGGCCCCAGACCTCCAGGCAGATCGGGGCCAGCGCGCTGTACGTGCAGAACTGGGCCTTGGCGGCCGACGCCGTGGACTACATGGCCGCGGACAACGTGCCCACGCTCGCCCAGCACTACTGGTCGCTCTCGGTCGAGGAGCAGTTCTACCTGGTCTGGCCGGCCCTCATCCTGCTGCTGCTCGCGTGGCACCGCTGGCGTGGGCAGCGCGCGGATCGCGCCCGGGTGCTCCGGCTGGGGCTCGGCGTGGTGGCGGTGGCCTCGCTGGCGGCCTCCGTGGTGCTGACCGGTAGGGACCAGGCCCAGGCCTACCTCGTCACCCAGACCAGGGCGTGGGAGTTCGCCGCGGGCGCGCTGCTCGCGCTGGCACCGGCTGGCCTCGGTGGGCGATGGCGCGGCCCGCTGGCCTGGGCCGGTCTGGGTGCCATCGCGGTGGCGTCGGTGGGCTTCACGCCGACGAGCCTGTTCCCCGGGTGGATCGCGCTGCTCCCGGTGCTGGGCACGGTGGCGGTGATCGCGGGCGGCGCGGCGCACGGGCGGTGGTCGCCACGGCGCCTGCTCTCCTGGCGGCCTGCCACCTTCGTCGGTGACATCTCCTACTCGGTCTACCTGTGGCACTGGCCCCTGATCGTGGTGCTGCCGTTCGTGACCGGGCACCACCTCACCACGGTGGACAAGCTCGCGATCGGGGTCGCGACCCTGGCGCTCGCCGCGGCGAGCAAGTACTGGATCGAGGACCCGGGCCGGACCCGCCCGCTCCTCGCGGCCGCTCCGTGGCGGGCCTTCGCGTTCGCGGCGATCGGCATGGCCGTCGTGGTGAGCGGCGCGATCTGGCTCCAGCACGAGGTCGAGCGGCGCGCGGCCGAGTCGGCCGCGGTCGCCGCTGCCGCCCGACAGCAGGCCGAGGAACGCGGTTGCTTCGGCCCGGCGGCGCTCGAGCCGGGCCGCGGCTGCAAGCCGGTCACGGGGGTCGGCCCGCTGGTGCCGCCGCCCAGCGCGGTGGTGCTCCAGAACACCCAGCCGCTCTACCACGGATGCCAGGCGGGCCCGCTCACCGAGGGGCTGACCACCTGCTCGCTGGGCTCCACCGATCCCGGTGCGCGGCAGGTGGCGCTCGTGGGCGACTCGCACGCCACCCAGTGGTTCTCCGCGTTCGACGAGCTGGGCAAGCAGGACGGCTTCACGGTGCACACGTACACGCGATCGTCCTGCCCGCTGACCACCGCCGTGCGGGTGCTCGACAACGAGCAGACCTCGGACAAGCGCGACGCCTGCCTGCGGACCGACCGGAAGCTGCTGTCCACCCTGGCGTCGGACCCGAGCATCGACGTCGTCGTGACCGCCGCCTACACGACGGCCTACGACTGGGAGTCGGCACCCGGCCACCCGCTCGCCGACCCTCGCGTCGACGGCTTCGCCCAGGCCCTCGGTGAGCTCGAGAAGGCCGGGAAGAAGGTCCTCGTGATCTCCGACGTCCCGCGGACGCAGGGGGCCAACGTGCCGACCTGCCTGACGCTGCACCCGGACGACTGGATGGCGTGTGCGGTGCCTCGGGCCGAGGCACTGCCGGGCAGTGCGCTGGCGGCGGCGGTGCACCAGCTCGACGCCCCGGACGTCCAGCTGGTCGACCTCACCGACCGGTTCTGCGACACGACGTGGTGCTACCCCGTCGTGGGTGACGTGATCGTCTACCGTGACTACAGCCACCTGTCGGCCGACTACTCGCTGGCGCTGGTGCCGGACCTGCGCAAGGCGCTCGACAACCTGCTCGGAGACTGAGACCGGCGGGCGTCCGGCATCTGAGATCTGCTGCCCAGGACATTCCGGACATCTGGGGACTCCGCGGATGGTTCCGGACGGGTATCCTCGCAGGTCAGAGGGTTGATTGCCTATTGTCACGGCATGACCCGACCCTCCGTGAAGGTCCTCGTCGCGCTCGCCCTGGCAGTGGCGTCCGTCGGGATCGCCGCGCCCGCGTCCGCCGCGACGCTCACCGTCTCCCAGTACGAGTCGCAGATTGCGACCCTGGTGAACCAGGCCCGTGCGAGCGCGGGCCTGAAGGCGGTGACCGTCGACGCCTCGATCAGCTCGGTCGCGCGGACGTGGTCCACGACCATGGCGAAGACCGGATCGTTCGCGCACAACCCGTCCTACGCGACGCAGTACCCCTCGGGCTGGACCGCGGCGGCGGAGAACATCGCCTACGGCGCCGTCACGAGCGGCCAGTACCCGGCGTCGACCATCCACACGAACCTGATGAACTCCTCCGGCCACCGCGCCAACATCCTCAACGCGTCGACGACGCACCTGGGGGTCGGGGTCGCCTTCGTGAGCAGCGGTGGCTACAACTACGTCTACGTCACGGAGAACTTCGGGACCTACCCGTACGGGGTCGCCTCGGCGGGTGGCACGTCGTCCGCGAGCGCCAGCACGCCGTTCGACCAGATCGTGCCCACGCCGGACATGACCGGCGACGGGTACGGCGACGCCTTGGGCGTCGACAAGGACGGCCGCCTCTACCTGTACTCCGGCGCGAGCAACGGCGCGCTCCGGTTGAATCGCGCGTACGGCACCGGGTGGGGTGACCTCGGCGTGCGCGCCCCCGGCGACTGGAACGGCGACGGCAGGGCCGACCTCGTCGCGACCAAGCCGAACGGCGACCTCCTCCTCTACACCGGTAGCGGTTCGGGTGGGCTGTCCGCGGCAGGCAAGATCGGCAACGGTTGGACGGGCTTCCGGATCATCCCTGCCGGCGACGTCAACGGCGACCGCGCGGCCGACCTGCTCGCGATCGACCCCAAGGGCGACCTGTACCTGTACCCGGGCAACGGCCACGGCGGGTTCGGCGCCCGGCTGAAGGTCGGTAACGGCTGGACCGGGTTCGAGCTCTACTCCACGGGCGACATGAACCGGGACGGTCGTGTCGACATCCTCGGGGTCGACGCCAAGGGCTACCTCTGGTACTACGCCGGCCGCGGCGGTGGCTACTTCTCCCAGCGCGTGCAGGTCGGCAACGGCTGGAACACCTACACGTTCGCGTCCGGTGCCGACATCAACCGCGACGGCTACGGCGACCTGCTGGGCCGCGACTCGCAGGGACGGCTCTACTTCTACGCCGGGCAGCGCGGCGGGTCCTTCGCGATGAAGCAGCTCGTGGGCACTGGCTGGTAGGTCGCTGAACTGACGACGGGGCCCCGCATCGCTCAGCGATGCGGGGCCCCGTCGTCCGCGCGGTGCCGCGCGGTCAGAGCATGACCGTGGTGCCGGAGCTCGCCGCCTCGAGCACGGCCTCGGCCACCCGGACCGTCGCGAGCCCCTGCTCCATCGTCACGATGTCGGCGGGCTTGCCCAGGACGGCGTCACGGAACGCCTCGTGCTCGGTGCGCAGCGGCTCGGGCTTGGCGATCGCGTAGCGGACCACGTCGCCCTCACTGACGCCACGGAACCGCGCCACGGACTCCCAGGTGGTCGCCACGGTGCCGTTGGCGTAGAACGTCAGGTCGGCGTTCAGCGTGTCGGCGATGTACGAGCCGCGCTCGCCGGTGACGACCGTGACCCGCTCCTTCATCGGCGAGAGCCAGTTGACCAGATGGCTCGTGACGGTCCCGTCAGCGAGCTTCCCGACCACCGCGACGAGGTCCTCGTGGGTGCGGCCCGACCGGAACGCGGTCTGGGCGGCCACGCTCGTGAACGTCGATCCGGTGACCCAGGCGGTCAGGTCGATGTCGTGGGTCGCGAGGTCCTTCACGACACCGACGTCGGCGATCCGGGCCGGGAACGGCCCCTGACGCCGGGTGATGACCTGGAACACCTCGCCGAGGTCGCCGGCCTCCAGGCGGGACCTGAGCTGCTGGAGCGCGGGGTTGTAGCGCTCGATGTGGCCGGTCGCACCGACCAGGCCCCGGGAGGCGAACGCCTCCGCCATGCGGCCGGCCGAGGCGACGTCGGAGGCCAGCGGCTTCTCGACCATCGCGTGGATCCCGGCCTCGGCGAGTGCCAGGGCGATCTCCTCGTGGTAGGCGGTCGGAACCGCGACCATCGCGTAGTCGATGCCGGAGTCGATGAGGTGCTGGACGTCACGACCCACCTCGAGTCCGCCGGCGGCGCCGTGGGCGTCCCCTCCGGGGTCGGCGACCGCGACGAGCTCCACCCCCGGGAGCGAGCGCAGCACGCGGGCGTGGTGGCGGCCCATCATCCCGAGCCCGATGAGCCCTGCACGCAGATCGGCCATCACGCACCCGCCTTCGCCACGGCGTTGACGGCCTCGACGACCTGCTCGAGGTCGTCCTGGCTCAGCGCCGGGTGCACCGGCAGCGACAGCACCTGCGCGCACGCCTCCGCGGTGGCGGGCAGGTCGGTGTCGAGCCCGAACGACGGCAGCTGGTGGTTGGGGATCGGGTAGTAGACGCCCGAGCCCACACCGCGCTCGGCGAGGGCCGCGGCGAAGCCGTCACGGTCCTGCGGGACGCGGATCGTGTACTGGTGCCATACGTGGGTCGCGCCCTCGGCGACCGTCGGCACGACGACGCCCTCGAGGTGCTCGGACAGGAAGGCCGCGTTGGCCTGACGCTGCTCGGTCCAGGCACCGACCTTGGTCAGCTGGACCCGGCCGATCGCGGCGTGCACGTCGGTCATCCGGACGTTGAAGCCCACGACCTCGTTCGCGTAGCGCTTCTCCATGCCCTGGTTGCGCAGCAGCTTGACCATCCGGACGATCTCGTCGGTGGCGCAGGAGACCATGCCGCCCTCGCCCGACGTCATGTTCTTGGTCGGGTAGAGGCTGAACATCGCGAAGCTGCCGAACGAGCCGACCGGAGCGCCCTGCCAGGTCGCACCGTGCGCCTGCGCCGCGTCCTCGAAGAGCTGGACGCCGTGCCGCTCGGCGATCGCGCCGAGGGCTGTGAGGTCGGCCGGGTGCCCGTACAGGTGCACCGGCATGATCCCGGCGGTGCGCTCGGTGATCGCTGCCTCGACCGAGGCGGGGTCGAGGCAGTAGGTGACCGGGTCGATGTCGGCGAACACCGGCGTCGCGCCGGTGAGCGCGACCGAGTTGGCGGTCGCGGCGAACGTGAACGACGGGACGATCACCTCGTCACCGGGGCCGATCCCGGCCGCGAGGAGTCCGAGGTGCAGGCCCGCGGTGCCGGAGCTCACGGCGACGCAGGTGCGCCCGCCGACCAGCTGGTCGGCGAACTCCTGCTCGAAGGCGGCGACCTCAGGGCCTTGCGCGATCATCCCCGACCGCAGGACGCGGTCGACGGCGGCGCGCTCCTCGTCTCCGATGAGCGGCTTCGCTGCAGGGATCATGCTGGTCACTCCTCATCCCCGGCGGCGCGAGTGAGCACGCCGTCGGCTTCGTGATAGGTCTCCCCGGTCCGGGGGCACTGCCAGACGCCGGCTCCGAGGTCGGTGAGCGGGACCCCCGCTCGGCCGACCCATCGGATCCGGCGCGCCGGGACGCCAGCCACGAGGGCGAAGTCCGGCACGTCGCGAGTCACGACGGCTCCCGCCGCCACGGTAGCCCACCGCCCGATCGTCACGGGCGCGACGCAGACCGCACGAGCGCCGACCGAGGCTCCGCGGCGGATGGTGACGCCCACCGCCTCCCAGTCGTGCGCGGACTTCAGGGTGCCGTCCGGGTTGACCGCGCGTGGGAACGTGTCGTTGGTGAGCACGGCGGCGGGTCCGATGAACACGCCGTCCTCGAGCACCGCCGGCTCGTACACGAGGGCGTAGTTCTGGACCTTGCAGTGGTCGCCCATCTGCACGCCCGTGCCGATGTAGGCGCCGCGGCCGACGACGCAGCCCTTCCCCATCCGTACGGCCTCGCGGACCTGTGCGAGGTGCCAGATCGACGACCCGTCGCCGATCTGGGCGTCCGGGTCGACGTCGGCGGTGTCCACGATTCGTACGCTCATCGAGCTCCTTCTGGGCTGGCGACCGGCGGGACGGGGACAAGGGTACCCAGCGGCTCGCGCAGGCCCGCGGGCCCCAAGGGCCCGACGGGCACGGTCACTTGGCTACCATGCAGCGCACGTCAACAGTCAGGAGGTTCGGTGCTGCCGCTGCGGCCCGCGCTGCGCCACTACCCCTGGGGCTCGGCGACGACGATCCCTGACCTGTTCGGCATCCCGGCGAACGGTCGGCCGTTCGCCGAGGCATGGCTCGGCGCGCACCCCTCGGCGCCGGCCCGGATCGTCGACGCCCCGCCCGGCACGCCGAGCGACCTGTGCGCCCTCATCGGGACCGACCCAGAGACCCAGCTCGGTGCGGACGTTCTCGCGAGGTTCGGCCCTGGGCTGCCGTACCTGCTCAAGGTGATCGCTGCCGAGCGGCCGCTGTCGCTCCAGGTGCACCCGGACTCGCGCCGCGCGCTCGCGGGCTTCCGGGCCGAGGAGGCCGCGGGCATCCCGCGGGACGCCGACGAGCGCAACTACCGCGACCCGAACCACAAGCCGGAGCTCGTGCTCGCGGTCACCCGGTTCGAGGCCATGTGCGGGTTCCGCTCGCCGCGGCGGGTGATCGAGCTGCTCGCCGGCCTGGACACCCCGCTGACGGCGCGCCTGACCGACCAGCTGCGCGCCGAGCCCACGGCCGACGGCATCCGCAGGGTGTTCCGTGAGCTCTTCGACCCCGCCACCCGCCCGGCGCCAGAGCTGGTGGACGAGGTGGCCCGCTCGTGCTCCGCCCGGCTCGCCCGCAGCTCGCCGTCGCCGCGGGCCGACCGCACCGCCGTCCAGCTCGCCGAGGAGTACCCGGGCGACCCGGGCGTGGTGGTGTCGCTGCTGCTGAACCCGGTGACCCTGCAGCCCGGCGAGGCGATGTTCGTGCCGGCCGGCGGCGTGCACGCCTACCTCGAGGGCACCGCGCTGGAGATCATGGCGAGCTCGGACAACGTGCTGCGCGCGGGCCTGACCACCAAGCACGTCGACGTCGCCGAGCTGCTCGCGTGCGTGGACTACGTCGCAGCCCCGCCGGTCCGGATCGCGCCGGAGGTCTTCGGCGAGGTGACCCGGGTCTACTACGCGCCGGTCGACGACTTCGAGCTGTCGATGGCGACCCTGGTGGGCGGGGCGCCGGAGCACCTCCCGGGTCGGGGGCCGCGCGTGCTGCTGTGCCTGGACGGGCAGGTCGAGGTGGTTGCCGCGGACGGGCGCGCCACGCTGTCCCGCGGCCAGGCGCTGTTCGTCGGGGCTCACGAGGGCCGGCTGACCGTGCAGGGGACCGGCACCCTGGTCCAGGCCGACGTGCCCTGACCGCCCGGTCACGTCCCGGCTAGGCTCGCAGTGCCCGGGGCCGCGCGTGGTCCCGCAGCCTGCTGGAGGACCCGTGCTGCCGCTGACCCCGACCTCGCGGCGGTACCCCTGGGGTTCGCCCACCGCGATCCCACGGGCACTCGGGCTCGAGACGGACGACGGTCGTGCGCTGGCCGAGGCCTGGTACGGCGCGTACCCGACCGGGTCGTCGGTGGTCGAGGGGCCCGACGGCGCCACGACGCTGCACGCGCTGGTCGCGCAGGACCCCGAGGGGGTGCTGGGCGCCGACGTCGTCGCGCGGTTCGGCCCGCGCCTGCCGTTCCTGCTCAAGCTCGTCGCCGCGGACTCCCCGCTGCCGCTCGAGGTGCACCCCGGACGGGCGTGCGCCGAGGCCGGCTTCGCCGCGGAGGAGGACGCGGGGGTGCCGTCGGAGGTTCCCGCGCGGCGGTTCCCCGACCCCTACCACCGGCCCGTGCTCGTGTACGCCCTCGGCGGGGTCGAGGCGCTGTCGGGCTTCAGGGCGCCGCGCCGGGCCGCCGAGCTGCTCGACGGGCTCGGCGTCCCCCTGGCGCGGTCGCTGCGCGCGGCGATCCTGGAGCGGCCGGACGCCGACGGGGTGGTCGCGGCCTTCGCGAGCCTGTTCGACCCGGCGACCCGGCCCGACGCCGCCGTCGTGCGTGAGCTGACCACCGCGTGCGCGCAGCGGCTGTGGGACGGCTCGCCGTCGCCGCGGGTGGACCGCACGGTCGTGGCCCTCGGCGAGGAGCACCCCGGAGACCCGGCCGCGGTCGCGGCGCTGCTGCTCAACCCGGTGACGCTGCGGGCCGGTGAGGCCCTGTTCATCCCCGCGGGCACCGTCCACGCCTACGTCTCCGGGCTGTCGGTCCAGGTCTCGGCGGCCTCGGACTCGGCGCTCCGGCTCGGACTCACCGTGCAGCCGTTGGACGTCGAGGCTGCGCTGCGTTGCCTGGACCGCGTCGCGGCGCCCGCGATCCGGATCGCGCCGGAGACCTTCTACGGCACGACGAGCGTGTACTACGCCCCGGTGGACGACTTCGAGCTCTCGGTGACGACGCCCAGCTCGAACGCGCCGCTGCCGTTGCCGGGCCGTGGGCCGCGCATCCTGCTGTGCCTGGACGGCATGGCGGCGGTCAGCGGGGAGTCGGGCACGGTCACCCTGGGACGGGGCCAGAGCCTCGTGCTCACCGCTGCCGACGGGCCCGTGCAGGTGGTCGGCACCGGCCGGCTGGTCCAGGTCGCCGTGCCCTAGGGGCGGCGCCTCAACTCGTCGCGGTGTCCCGCGGTGCGCCGAGGTCCGGGTCGTCGGGGAGCAGGTCGACGTCGACCCGCTCGGTGGCGACCAGGCGGGCCCGTCGCTCGGCATCGGCCAGGAGCGTGCCGGCCCACTCGGCGCTGCCGAGCACCACCGAACCGTCGGCGGCCAGGGCGGCGAGCGTGACGGCCAGCAGGTCCGTGGGGTCGGCGCCCGCGGCGAGCACGCGTCCGCCGCGCGCGGCGGGCACGGCGGCGGCGGCCCACGCCAGGAGCTCGGCGTGCGGTACCGGTGGCTCGGCCAGGGCGAGGTCCTCCGGCGCCGCCGGCGCCCAGGGCCCGGGCCGGTCGGGGTAGGACATCACGGCCGCATTGCCGTCGACCGCGCCGGGCGGCACGGGCCCCGCGGTCCGGGCCAGCGCGGGGAGCGCCACCACCACGAGGTCGGCGGCGTCCGGCCAGCGGTCGGGGGAGTCGGTGACCACCACGCCGGGTGCGGCGCCCACCACGGTGGCCCCGACGCGCAGCCCGGCGATCGACCACACCAGCCCGCGCCAGTGCGCGGGGAGATCCACGACCAGCCGTCGGCCAGGCCCGACCTCCAGCTCGTCGACCAGCAGGTGGGCGGTCTTGGTCACCCAGTTGTCCAGCACGTGGCCACTGAGCTCGACCCGCTCGTCCTCCGTGTACCAGGTCAGGCACGGCCTGCTCTGGCTCGAGAGCCTGGTCAGCAGGGCGGGCAGGGAGGTCACCCGGCAAGGGTACGGGCAGTTTTCACCCGGTCCGGAACCGGACGGACTAGGCCAAAGCGGGGTTTCTAGCACATCCAGGCTTGACTCCGAGGGATGACACGCGTGTAATTCCATGCATGGTGTTCGGCGCCGACGGGCGCGACCATAGGGTCTCGGAGGCTGGACAGATGTGGAACGTGCTCGATGACGACGCACCCTTCCCCAGCGACCTCGATCGGCCTGTCGTCGCACCCGTCCTGCCGCTGTTCGGGACGGACGACCCGGACGAGACGGCGCTCGGCTGGCAGGAACGGGCACTGTGCGCGCAGACCGACCCCGAGGCGTTCTTCCCCGAGAAGGGCGGCTCGACCCGTGAGGCGAAGAAGGTCTGCACCGGCTGCGAGGTGAGGGGCGAGTGCCTGGAGTACGCCCTGGCCCACGACGAGCGGTTCGGGATCTGGGGCGGCCTGTCCGAGCGCGAGCGCCGCAAGCTCAAGCGACGCGTCGTCTGACGCCTGCTGTCGCCCGGCCTCCCCGAGTCCCGGGGTGCGGTGGCGCATGATGGGACGCGATGAGAGCCAGCCCCCACGACGTGGGCCACGCCGCGCCGGCGGTGGTGGCCGTCGTCGTCACCCGGGGAGCCACCGACTTCCTGGCCACGACGCTCCACGCGCTCGACGAGCAGACCCGCACCCCTGAGCGGATCCTGGTCGTCGACGCGGACCCCGACGACGGCGCGGTCGAGCGCGCGGTGCTCGAGACCTGGCCGACCGGGTCGCGGCCGGAGGTCGTCTCGGCCCGCGGTGCCCGGAACCTCGGGCAGGCGGTGCGCATCGCGCTGGCCGAGGCCGACGAGCCCGAAGGCGCATGGCTGTGGCTGCTGCACGACGACTCGGCACCGGCACCGGACGCGCTGGACCGGCTGCTCGCCTCCGTCGAGCTGGCGCCGTCGGTGGCCGTGGCCGGCTGCAAGCAGGTCGACTGGGACGACCCCGAGCTGCTGCGCCAGGTAGGGCTGGCCACGTCCCGGTTCGGCCGGCGGATGACGGGGCTGGACGACGTCGAGGTCGACCAGGGCCAGCACGACGGCCGGGAGGACGTCCTGGCGGTCGGTCTGGCCGGCGCGCTGGTGTCCCGCGACGTGTGGTCGGCCCTGGGCGGGCCGGACCCGGTGCTGGGCCCGTACGGCGACGGCCTGGACCTGTGCCGGCGGGCGCGCCTGGCCGGGCACCGGGTGATCGTGGTGCCCGGCGCCGTGGTCCGCCACGCGCGGGCCTCGCTGCGCGGGGCCGCGGTTCGCCCCGGCTGGGATGCGCGGCGATCGGCGCAGGCCCGGCGCGAGGCGTTCCTGCACTCGCAGCTCACCGGCGTCCCGTTGGCGCTCGTGCCGGTGGTCGCGCTGCTGGCCCTCGGGGCCGCCGTGGTGCGCGCCGGGATGCGGTTGGTGCTCAAGGAGCCCCACCTGGTGCTGTCCGAGCTGCTGGCGCCGTGGGTGGTGCTCCTGCGCCCGGGACGCATCGCGGCGGCGCGGCGGCGGGCGGCACGCACCTCGGTGCTGCCCCGACGCGCGCTGCGTCCGCTGGAGTACTCGGTGCGCGACGTGCTGCGCCAAGTCCGTGACCGGCGCCTGGCGGCGGCCGAGGCCCGCCGGAGCAGGTCGGCGCCGAGCGAGCTCGAGCTGCGCGAGCTCGCCGCGCTGCGGAGCCGGCGCCGGGTGGGCCTCACGGCCGTCGTGCTCGCCGGGCTCGTGCTGACCGGCGCCGTGCTGGGTCCGTACCTGAGCAAGGTGCTGACCGGATCGCGGCTGACCGGTGGCACCCTGCCGTTCGGCGACGCGGACCTCGGCGGTCTGTGGGCCGCGGCCGGCTCCTGGTGGGTCGCCAGCGGGCTGGGCCACGCCGCCCCGCCCGATCCCTTCCTCGCGGTGCTCGTCCCGCTGACCGCCCTGGTGGGCTCGGTCGGGTCGGCGGGTGCCGTGCTGGTGCTCGGCTCGTTGCTCGCCTCGGCGCTGGGCGCCTGGTTCGCGGCCGGGGCGGCCACCCGGTCGGTGGCGCTGCGGCTGTGGGCGGCGCTGGCCTGGACCGCCACGCCGGTGCTGCTCGCCGGGCTGGACCAGGTGCGCCTGGGTGCCCTGCTCACGCACGTCGCGCTGCCCTGGGCCTTCCTGGGCCTGGCCCGAGCGCTCGGCGTCGCGCGGATCGACGTGGTGCAGTCTGGTCTGGTCGGGGCCCAGCGGGTGGCGCGACCGGAGGCGGCGCCCGGGGCCGGGGCAGCCGTGCCCGCCGCCGAGGCCGACCGCTCGGGCAGTGCGACTGCCGACGTCGACCGCTCGGACGGTGCGACTGCGGACGCCGACCGCCCGGGTGGCGCGACCGCGGACGCCGATCGCTCGGGTGGTGCGACTGCGGACGCCGATCGCTCGGGTGGTGCGACTGCGGACGCCGGCCAGGGTACGGACGACCCGACGGACCGCGCCGCGGACGCGCGCGGCGCCGACCCGGCGGGCGACGGCCTCCCGGGCGCGGGCGACGACGCCCCGGAGCCTCCTCGCACCGCGGAGCCGTCGTTGGCCGCGGCCGCGGGTGCCGGCCTCGCGTTGTGCCTGGCGACCGCGGGGACGCCCGCGCTGCTGCCCGCCGTGCTGGCCGGGCTGGTGGTGGTGGCGTTGGTGCGGCCGCGGCGCCGGCTGTGGTGGGCCGCGCTGCCGCCGCTGGTGCTCCACGGCCCGACGGTGGCCGCGGTCGTCGCAGACCCGTCCCGCTGGCGCGCCCTGCTGGTGGCCCCGGGCCTGGCGGTGCCCGCGACCGCAGCGGCGGCCTGGCAGCAGCTGCTCGGCTGGCCCGGCGAGCCGACCGCGCTACCGGGTGTGCTGTGGGGTTCGCTGCCGATCTGGGCGGCCTGGGTGCCCGGCGGCGTGCTGCTGCTGCTCGCGGCCCTCGCCCTGGTGACGCGCGCTCCCGCGGGACGCGCGGTGCGGCTGGGCTGGGTGCTCGCCGCGCTGGGTCTGGCGACGGCGGTCGGGCTGGGGCATCTCCTGCTGGTCCCTGCCGACGGTGTCCTGACCGCGGCGTGGACCGGCGGCGCCGTGAGCCTCGTGGTCGCCGGGCTTCTCACCGCAATCCTCGTCGCGGGGGGACGCGTGCGGGCCGGGCTCAGCCGGACGGCGTTCGGCTGGCGGCACGTCGGCGCCGCGCTCCTCGCGGTGCTGGCCTTCGCCGCACCGACCGGCCTGCTGGCGGGGTGGCTGCTCGAGTCGCGCAGCGAACCTCCGGCCCTCACCGCTAGCGCCATCCCCGCGGTGCCGGCCGCCGGGACCCAGCTGCAGACGTCGCCGGACGCCGCACGGGTGCTGAGTCTGGAGGTGGGCGACGAGGTCCGGGCGGTGCTGCTGTCGGGCGACGGTGTCCAGCTCACCGAGGCCCAGCGGGTGCCGACCTCGGACCAGGTGACCGGCGATCCCGCAGACCCCCGGCTCGTCGAGCCCGACGACGCCGACCTCGCCCTGGCGCGGGCGGCCGCTGACCTGACGGTGCAGGCGGACCGCGCCGCCGACGAGCTCGCGGACCTCGGCGTCGGCGCCGTGCTGGTGCCGCCGCTCGCCGACGGCCAGGACGAGCAGGCGCACGCCGACGCGGTCGCCGCACGCACCGCGCTGGTCGGTGGCCTCGACGCGACGCCGGGCCTGGAACGGGTCACGGAGACCGACGCCGGGGTGATCTGGCGTGTCTCGACCGAGACCCGGACCGTGGCCTGGGCGCGGCTCGTGCGCGGCACCGCGAACAGCTTCGGCGAGGTCGTCGGACCGGTCGCCGCCGAGGGTCGGAGTGTGAGCACCACGCTCGAGCCGGGCCCCGCGGACCGCCTGCTGGTGCTCGCCGAGCGCTCCGACCCCAGCTGGCGCGCCTGGCTGGACGGTGTACCGCTGCGCGCCGTGGAGACCGGGTGGCGGCAGGCGTTCGAGGTCGGCCCTGGTGGTGGCCACCTGGTGGTCCGGTACCAGCCGGCCGAGCGGCGCCCGTGGCAGCTGGTCCAGCTCCTGGTGCTGGGAGCCACGGCGCTTCTGGCCGTCCCGGTGCGACGACGGAGGACGCGATGAGACGGGTGGCGGCCGCGGTGGTCGCGGTGCTGAGCGCGCTGGTCAGTGTGGCGCTCGTGGTCGGCGTGGTCCTGGCGCCCGGCTGGGAACCGGCGTCCCTGACGGCCGTCGACCCGCTCGCGGTCGCCGTTCCGCCCGCGCCCACCGACCTGGTCTGCCCGGGCCCGGCGCGGCTGGCCACGGAGCAGGAGCAGGGCGACGACGTCGCCTACGACCCGCAGTTCGACCCCGCGCCCGCGGCCTCGACCATGCGGGTCGGGGCGATCACCGTCGACCGGCCGACGGACCCGGCCGTGCCGGCCCAGCTGTTCGCGCTGGGGGACCGGAGCGCCGCGCTCGCCGAGCTGACCCCGGCCGCGGGAGCGGGCGTGGCCCGGGTCACCGCCCCCGGCGGCGTCGTGACGGTGCGGGCCGATCCGGGTGACGGGGGCCCGGCGTGGATCGCGGGGACCACGGTGGTGCGCACCGACAGCGGTGACCTGCGCGGTCTGGTCGCGGCGCCGTGCCGATCCGCGGTCAACGAGGCGTGGCTGGTCGGCGGGAGCACGACGCTGGGGTCGAGCGCGCGCCTGGTCCTGCAGAACCCCGGTGCAACGCCCGCACAGGTGTCCCTGGAGGTGTGGGGGCCGGGCGGACCGGTCGAGCTGGCCGGAGCCGCCCAGTACATCGTCCCGGCCGGCTCCGAACGTGCGGTGCTCCTCGAGGGCGCCGCCGCCGAGCAGCCCCGGATCGTGGTGCACGTGGTCGCCTCGGGCGGGTTGGTCGCGTCCTACCTGCAGGACTCGGCCCTGCGCGGGCTGACCCCGGCGGGTGTGGACGACGTCGTGCCGGGCGCGGCGCCGGCGCTCCGCCAGGTGGTCCCCGGCGTCTCGGTCGGAGCCTCGGAGGCCGACGGGGTCGACGTCTCGGTGCTGCGGCTGCTCGCGCCGGAGGAGGCGGGCACGGCCCAGGTGCACGTGCTGGGGCCGGATGGCGAGGTCCCGCTGCCGGGCGGGACCGACGTGGCGCTGGACGCCGGTGCGGTCATCGACCTGCCGCTCGGCGGGCTGCCGGCCGGGTCCTACACCGTCGTGGTGGATGCCGACGTGCCGGTGCTCGCCGGCGCGATGATCACCCGCGGCGTGGACGCGGGCGCTGCGACCCGCAATCCCGACCTCGCCCTCGAGCGGGCCTGGGCGGCCTCGGTCCAGCCGGGCACGGTGGGACCTCTCGCGCTGCCCGGCCTGGCCTCGTGGCACCTCGTGGTCGCGGTGCCCGAGGCCGCTCCCGGCACCGACGCCCCCGACGGGCCGGCCGATGTGGACGTGGAGCTGGTCGGCGCCGACGGCGCGGTCACCACCAGCACGCCTGTGGCCGCCGGCACGTCGATCACGGTCGGTCTGGACGACCTGGGCGAGGCGCCCGGCACCCTGTCCGGCCTCGTGGTGCGCACCGACGACCCGCGCGTGGTGTGGGCGGTGGTGCTCGACGTCAGCCAGAAGACCGGCGACCTGGTCAGCGTGCTCAGCCCGGTCGCGCCGGCCACCCGTCACGACGCGGTCGACGTCCGGCTCGGCGCATCCTAGGCGGGTGCCGATCTGGGCAGCTGCCACTCGGGCAGGAGCCATCCGGCCAGCTTCCCCCTAGGCGCTGAGGGGCAGCTCGTCTTGGTGGTGCTCTGAACCCGGCGGCGCCAACTCGTCCTCCGGTGGGGCGGTCGGCGGTGGCGTGCGCCCCACCGTCGTCGGTGCGGCGCGATCGGGTGAAGCCGACCTCGGTGGGTCTTGCCCGGGTGGTCGGTCGGTCAGGGGTGCGCCGTCGTGGCGTGCGAACCGCCACTGTCCCGCTGCCCGGGTGATGGTCAGGTTGCGGGCGTGGACCAGTGCGTGGTGGTGCCAGCAGATCAGGATCCCGTTGTCGACGGAGGTGGGGCCGTTGTCGCGTTCCCACCATTGGACGTGGTGGACCTCGCAGAGGATGGGTGGCGCGGTGCATCCGGGGTACTGGCAGTGCCGGTCGCGGGCGATGACCGCGCGGCGCTGGGGGCCGGTGAACACGCGTTGGGCCCGACCCACGTCCAGCACGGCACCGTCGGGGCCGAACACGACGCGGGAGAGCTCGCCATCGCAGGCCAGCCGGGCCAAGACCGAGGGTGGCACCGGGGTGTGGTCGGGGTACTCGGCCGGGGCGTGAGCCTCCCACGGGGTGTCAGTTCCTGGTTCCCACCCTGGTGGTAGCCACGCGGTGGCGTCATCGTCGGCGCCCTCGCGGCCCGTGCTGCGCTCGCGGTCGGCGCGTGCGGCCGCGGCGATCTGGCGTTGGAGGCTCTCCCAGGACACGGTGACCGACAGGTGGGGGCGCACGGCCTGCCCGCCGCCGGCCAGGCCCTGGTCCAGGACGAGGCGGGCCGCGTCAACCAGTGCGGCGGCCTGGCGCTGGTCGCGGGTGCGGGTGTCGTCCTTGGCCGGGACGCCTGCCACCGCGCGCAACGCGGTGATCACCGTCTCGGCGTGCTCGTGGCCCAGGAACCCTTGGAACGCCACCCCGTCGCGGCGGCGGGCCACGGTCAGGTACTCGCGGGCGCTCGCTGCCTCGTGCTCGCGTTCGACCGCTGCGGCGTCCACCGCCGCGCCCAGGCGGGCCAGCGTCCTGCGAAACTGGTCCACGCCCTGCCGGGCTGCCTGACCCACCAGGTTGGCCTCGTTCATCCGCGCATCGTCGGAGGCCAACGCCGCCTGACGCGCGGGGGAGGACTCGGCGTAGCCGGCCAGCACCTGGGCGTGCTCCAGGCTCATCCGCCCGTCGGCCACGGCCTTGGCGGTCACCGGTAGCGACTGGTCCAGCGCCCGCCCGAGGGCAGCCTCGCGGCGCGCCCCGGACACCGACGACCCCTGTTTCCGAGCGGCCCACTGGGCGAAGGTGCGTTCCCCGCCCGCCTGCCACCGCCCGTCAGCCTCCACCCGGGCCAGAACCCGCGCGGCCACCGACCGTACCCGGTCGGCCAACACGCCCAGCTCACGGTGCAACCCGGGCCCCGACAACCCATCCACGTCATCCAGGTCGAGGCCCAGCAGCGCGTCCACATCGGCGCGCAACCGAGCGAGCACGTCGCCCGCCGCACCCGCGCCCTGCCCCCCGACCATAGAACAAGTGTACGAGCAGCCACCCACACGCAGGGCCGCCGCAACCAGATCTGTGGACACGGGATGGAGAAATGCCGCCTTCACGGCGGGCAGCTGCCTAGAGGCGATACCCCGGGTCGACGTCCTCCGGCGCCCGGGCCAGCAGGTGCGCCACCTGCTCGACCACCACGTCGTGCACCAGCGCCGCGAGATCCGCGTCGTCGACGGCCCGGGTCTCGACCGGGCGTCGGTAGACCACGATCCGCGGCGGCAGGCCGGCGTCGGCGGGGAAGTAGCGCCCCAGGGGCACCCCGCCGTGCTCCCACGGCGCGGGACGGGAGGGCGGCACGTCCTCGACCGCGAACTCGGTGCCCTTGAGCTGCTCGGCCCAGCGCCGCTCGAGCCGCTCCACCGCGTCCAGCACGTAGTCGTCGAAGCGCTCGGCGCGGGTGCGGTGGGCGGGGGCGTCCGGCGGGAGGAGCATGCCTCGTGGACCGCGGCCACGGCGGTCCCGGCGCCGCACCGGGGCGAGTGCCTGACGCTGCTTCCTCAAGCCCGCCTTCACCGTTCCCACTGTAGTCCGTGTGCGCCGCCCGCCCGGGTGCCGCGACGGTGTGCCGGCGCTCGCGGCGTGGGAGGCAGGGCGTGTCGCAGGCGCCGGGTACTCTCCTGCTGTGAGGTCCGGACGCCAGTGCACGCGCAGCGCGTGCGGACGCCCGGCGGTGGCCACCCTGACGTACGTCTACTCGGACTCGACGGCGGTGCTCGGCCCGCTCGCCCAGCTCGCGGAGCCTCACTCCTACGACCTGTGCGCCGAGCACGCGCAGCGCCTGACAGCGCCCCGCGGCTGGGAGGTCGTCCGCGTCGCGCCGGAGTTCATCCCCACGGGGCCCAGCTCGGATGACCTCCTGGCCCTGGCCGACGCGGTGCGAGAAGCGGGGCGCCCACGCACCGCCGAGACTCCGGTCGAACCCGCCGAGCCGAGCGGAGGGGTGCGCCGCGGTCACCTCCGGGTCCTGCCCGGGGAGGGCGGACGATGAGCGACGCCTACGTCGTCCCTCCGGAGCGCTGCGCCTCGTGCGGGGCGGGCGACCTGACACGGCTTCCCATGGTCCTGACCGACGGGACCGACGTGCTCTTCGTCTCCTGTCAGGTCTGCGAGGGGCGCGAGTGGCTCACCGAGTCCGACGGGCAGTGGGTCTCGCTGTCGATCGACACCGTCATCCAGCGCTCGGCCCGCAGGACCTGACCGGCCGGTGTCACGGTCCGGTGCAGCGACTGGCTAGGCTGCCCGGGTGCCTGTCTCCTCCATAGACCTGTCCGGCCTCGTCAAGGCGTACGACGTGCGTGGCGTCGTGCCCGACGACTGGGGCCCCGCGACGGCCGAGGCGCTCGGCGCTGCCTTCGCCGAGGTCGTCGTCCTGCCGGGGTCACCGGACGGCCCGCTGTCCGCGCGACCGTCGGTGGTGCTCGGCCGTGACATGCGCGAGTCCGGCCCCGCGCTGGTCGACGCGTTCGCGGCCGGCCTGACCGCGCGCGGCGTCGACGTGGTCCGCATCGGGCTGTGCTCGACGGACGGCCTGTACCACGCCTCCGGAGCACGCGACGTGCCCGGCGCGATGTTCACCGCGAGCCACAACCCGGCCGCCTACAACGGCATCAAGATGTGCCGCGCCGGCGCCCGTCCCGTCGGGGAGCAGACCGGGTTGGCGCAGATCCGCGAGCTCGCCGAGTCCTACCTGGCGGGCGGCCTGCCGGCCCCCGTGGACGACCCGGGCACCGTGTCCGACCGGGAGATGCTCACCGAGTACGCGCGGTTCCTGCGCGCCCTGGTGGACCTGTCCGGGATCCGGCCGTTGAAGGTCGTCGTCGACGCCGGCAACGGGATGGCGGGGCTCACCGCTCCGGCCGTCCTGGGGACGGCCGCCGGACAGCCCGAGCTCCCGCTGGAGGTCGTCCCGCTGTACTTCGAGCTGGACGGCAGCTTCCCGAACCACGAGGCCAACCCGCTCGAGCCCGAGAACCTGCGCGACCTGCAGGCCGCCGTCGTCGAGCACGGCGCCGACCTCGGGCTGGCGTTCGACGGCGACGCCGACCGGTGCTTCGTGGTCGACGAGACCGGGCACCCGGTGAGCCCGTCGGCGATCACCGCGCTGGTCGGGCTTCGCGAGGTGGGCCGTGAGGTCGCCGCCGGCCGGGTCCCGGTGGTGATCCACAACCTCATCACCTCCCGCGCCGTCCCGGACCTCCTGGCCGCGGCGGGTGCGACGCCCGTGCGGACCCGCGTGGGCCACTCGTTCATCAAGGCCGAGATGGCCGAGCACAACGCGGTGTTCGGCGGGGAGCACAGCGCCCACTACTACTTCCGGGACTTCTTCTTCGCCGACACCGGGATGCTCGCCGCGATGCACGTGCTCGCGGCCCTGGGCTCGGCGCGGACACCGACTGGTGACCCGGTGCCGCTGTCCGCGTTGGCCGAGGCGTACGAGCCCTACGTGGCCAGCGGCGAGATCAACTCGCGGGTGGCGGACGTCCAGGCGGCCCGCGGCCGCGTGTTCGAGGCCTACGTGACCGAGCAGGGCGCAGGCCCTGTCGACGTCGACGAGCTCGACGGCCTCACGGTGACCCACTGGGACGCCACCCCGCGCTGGTGGTTCAACCTGCGCGCTTCCAACACCGAGCCGCTGCTGCGGCTCAACGTCGAGGCCGAGGACGAGGACATCATGGTCAAGGTGCGTGACGACGTGCTGGCGCTGGTCCGCCAGAGCGGGTCGTGAGCGCGCTCGCGGGCTGGGCGCGCGAGCTCCTGCGATGCCCGGCGTGCCACGCGGAGCTGGCCGACGCGCAAGCCGGCACGCGCCTGAGGTGCACCGGCTGCGGGTTGGTGTACCCGGTGCGTGACGGCGTACCCGTCCTGCTGGTCGACGAGGCCGCGGACGGCGACTGATGTCCACCTCCGGGGGCAACAAGGCGATCATGGCCGCGCTCGCGGCGAACCTGGGCATCGCGGTGACCAAGTTCGTCGCGTTCCTGCTCACCGGGTCCTCGGCGATGCTGGCCGAGGCCGTGCACTCGGTGGCCGACTCCGGCAACCAGCTGCTGCTCATCGTCGGCGGCCGTCGGGCCAGACGGCAGGCGGACGCCGAGCACCCGTTCGGCTACGGGCAGGTGCGCTACTACTACGCCTTCATCGTGGCCATCGTGCTGTTCACGCTGGGCGGGCTGTTCGCGCTGTTCGAGGCGTGGGAGAAGTTCCACGACCCGCACCCGATCGACTCCTGGCAGTGGGTGCCGATCGTCGTGCTGCTCGCCGCGCTGGTCATGGAGGGCCTGTCGCTGCGCACCGCGGTGCACGAGGCGACGCCGGCCAAGGGGCGTGAGACCTGGTGGCGGTTCATCCGGACCTCGCGGTCCCCGGAGCTGCCCGTGGTGCTGCTGGAGGACTCCGGGGCGCTGCTGGGCCTGTGCTTCGCGCTGTTCGGGGTCTCGATGACCCTGGTCACCGGGGACGGGCGGTGGGATGCCGTCGGGTCCGCGGCGATCGGCCTGCTGCTGGTGGTCATCGCCGTCGTGCTCGCCCGGGAGACGAAGTCGTTGCTCCTGGGCGAGGCCGCGACGCCCGAGCACGTCGCGGCGATCCGCGCGGCGCTGGTCGGTGAGGGCGTCCCCGAGGTGATCCACCTGCGGACCATGCACCTGGGGCCCGAGGAGCTGCTGGTCGCGGCGAAGATCGCGGTGCCCGCCGCGTCCAGCGCCGCGGACGTCGCCGAGGCGATCGACGCGGCCGAGGCGCGGGTGCGCGACGCGGTCCCACTCGCTCGGCTGATCTACCTCGAGCCGGACCTGCGTCACACCACGGGGTGAGGACGTGGCGCCGGGCGTGCGAGCGCTGATGCTCGGTGCGGCGCTGGTTGGCGCCGCAGTCCTGCAGGCCGGGTGCACCGCGTCGGACGAGGCCCCGCCGGCGCCCTCGACGGCGTCCGCGACCGACGCGGCGAGCGCCGCCCCGACGCCCGAGGCCGGCCACAGGGCGGTCGGCGCCGCCACCACCGCGCCCACCACGGTCACGGGTGCCACCGCGACGGCTCCCGCACACCGCGCCGACCCGGTCGACGCCCTCGCCCCGCCGGTCCTGCCGCCCGGCGCGACCCGCCCGGCACCGCCGGCCCGGATCACGTCGATCACCCCCGAGCTCGCCGCCCGGATGGCCACGTCGTGGCACGAGGGCTGCCCGGTGCCCCTGGCCGACCTGCGCTACCTCCGGGTGCCCTACGTCGACCCGGAGGGCCGGACCCACACCGGCGAGCTGGTGGTGCACGCGGACGCCGCCGAGGACGTCGCTGAGGTGTTCCGCGAGCTCTGGTCGATCGGCTACCCGATCACCTCGATGCGGCTGGTCGACGACTTCGGTGGCGACGACACCGCCTCGATGAACGCCGACAACACCTCGGCGTTCAACTGCCGACCGATCACCGGCGGGACGTCGTGGTCCGAGCACGCCTACGGCCTGGCGCTGGACCTCAACCCGGTGGAGAACCCGTACGTGGTGGGCAGCCACGTCGCCCCGCGGTCCGGGCGGGCCTACCTCGCCAGGCCCGACGCACCGGGCGTGCTGCACGCCGGCGACCCGGTGGTGGCCGCGTTCGCCCGGATCGGCTGGGTGTGGGGCGGGACGTGGACCGGCAGGGTGCTCGACTACCAGCACTTCTCGCTGCGCGGGCGCTGAGCGGCCGGCCTCAGTACGGGTCGGGCACCCCGTGCGGCAGGCGGGCGACCAGCTGCTCCTCGGCGGCCGAGCGCGCCACCTGGCGTGAGGCGAGGGCGAACTCGCGGTCCCGGCGCTCGGCGAGCACCGCGGCCAGGAAGCGCTCGGGGTGGGTGCCCGGCGGCGGTCCCGGCGCGACGAAACCCTCGACCTGCGCCGCGAGCTCACGGCCCAGCCGGTCCCGCGAGACCGGGTTGAGGTCGGCCGCTCGGCCCAGGAACTGCCGGGCGGACAGCGCGACGCCATCGGGCAGGCGGCGGATGTCGGCGCGGCGCGCCCAGCCGGCCAGCTCGTAGGGCATCACCAACGGGGGCAAGGGACGCTGGCCGCCCCGGATGCGCACCGCGTACGTGCCGGCGAGCAGGTCGCCGAGCCGTTTGCCGCGGGAGTTCAGCAACGAGGTGACCAGCGCGACGGAGCCGGCCGTCATCCACAGCTCGAAGATCCCCACCAGCGCGCGGATGATCGCGTGGCGGAACCGCACCGGGCCTCCGTCGTCACGCACGACCCGCAGGCCGAGGGCCAGCTTGCCCACCGACCGGCCCCGGGTCAGCGTCTCCACGGTCGCCGGCGCCACCACGATCACGCCGATCGTCACCGTGACCGACAGCGCAGCGATCACGGCGTCGTTCGCCCCCGCGCCGACGCCCACGGCAGCCGCGAGCAGGGAGACCACCCACAGCACGGTGACGAGCACGATCGCGTCCAGCAGCCCGGACAGCAGACGGCTGGCGAACGACGCCGGACGGGCGTCGAGCACCACACCCTCACCGATGAGGATCTCGTCCGACATCCACCCTCCCCACTCGAACGGCGCACCCCGGGCCTGAGGACAGCGCTGAGTCGTGGCCCGCTGTGGCAGGCTACCGGGCGTGGACCTCGACGCGTTCTCGGCCGTGCACGGCGCGAGCTGGAAGCGACTGGACCAGCTGTCCCGGGCCGGCCGGCTCAGCGGTGCCGAGGCCGACGAGCTGGTGCGCCTGTACCAGGAGGTCGCGACCCAGCTGTCGACCGTGCGCTCGGCCGCGCCGGACCCTGGCGTCATCTCGCACCTGTCGCAGCTGCTGGCCCGAGCGCGCTCGGCGATCTCCGGCTCGCACGACCCGTCGTGGTCCGACGTGTCGCGGTTCTTCGTCGAGGCGCTGCCCGCCGCCCTCTACCGGGTCCGTTGGTGGACCCTCGGGGTCGCCCTGTCGACAGTCGCGATCGCGCTGGTCGTCGGGGTCTGGTTCGTCCACTCGCCCGAGGCGCAGGCCGCGGTCGGGCCCCCGGGCACCCTGCAGAAGATCGCCGACCAGGCCTTCGCCCAGTACTACGTCACCTACGACGGCACGAGCTTCGCGCTGCAGGTCTGGACGAACAACGCGATGATCGCCGCGATCGCGGTCGCGTTCGGCATCACCGGGCTGTGGCCGGCGTACATGCTCGTCCAGAACGCGGTGCACGTGGGCATGATCGGCGGCATCATGGCGCTGCACGACGGCCTGGACGTGTACTTCCAGCTGCTCCTGCCTCACGGGCTTCTGGAGCTGACCGCCGTCTTCGTGGCCGGGGGAGCGGGCCTGAAGCTGTTCTGGACCGTCATCGACCCGGGCGGCCGGCCACGGAGCCGTGCCCTGGCCGAGGAGGGCCGGTCGCTGATCTCGGTCGCGCTCGGCCTGGTCGCGGTGCTGGGCGTGTCCGGCATGGTCGAGGGCTTCGTGACGCCGTCGACGGTCCTGCCCTGGTGGGCCAAGATCGCGATCGGTGCGGTGGTGTGGCTCGCGTTCTGGGTCTACGTCATCGGCCTGGGCCGCCCGGCGGTCCGGGCCGGAGCGACCGGCGACGTGCGCCGGGAGGACGCCGGCGACGCGCTGCCGCTGGCCGCATAGCCTGAGGCCTCACGCCTGGGCCGGTCCGGCGGGAATGCGCCCCGACGCCCGGGCGCGGCGGCGGGACCAGGCGACCACCGCCAGTCCGCCGAGCCCCGTCGCCAGGGGAAGCAGGACCATCATCGTCGGCAGCTGCCAGAGCACCGGGACGACGACGTCCTTGGACCATGCGCCCAGCTCGAGGGAGCACCCGTACTCGTCCACCGTCGACGTGCACGTCCCGGGTCCGTACACGATGTAGAAGGCGTGGCCGGAGGAGATCAGGGCCATGAGCGCGGCGGCGACGGCCACGGGCGCGAGCCGTGCTCGGCGTGCCAGCGCCGCGATCGTCGCACCCACGACCGCGGCGACCAGCAGGTTCCAGACGCCGACCAGGGCGGTGTCCTGGATGATGCGGCTCGTCGGCGGGACCACCGGGTAGACCTGCTGGACGACGGGGAACCACTGCGCGGTGTAGACCGCGGAGGCCACCCAGGCCCACAGCACGAAGCCCCCCAGGCCGAGCAGCACCGTCGTCGGCAGGTGTGTCAGGTCATGCCACACCAGCCTGGGCACCGCCCGCAGCGCCTGCCGTCGCCACCAGTGGCGCGCCGCACGGCCGCCCTGGGCGCTCGCGACCTCGGCACGACCCTCCGCGAGGTCGCCGAGCAGCTCGTCCTCGTCCTGGGCGAGGCCTGCGAGCACGAGCTCGAGCGGGCGGTCGATCCCCCCGACCCGGCCGGCTGTCGTCGGGACGGCCGCGTCCCTCGGGTCGGCGCTCACGCCTGACCCCACTGCGGTGACCCGCCCCACCGCCGGCCGGCCCGCTCCCGCTCGGCGGCCAGCACCTCGCGCCCGGCGGCGGTGAGCCGGTACTCCCGGCGCGAGCGACCGCCGCGCACCGGCAGCGGCTCGGTGCTGCGCGAGGACAGCAGGCCCTTGGCCTCGAGCCTCGAGAGGGTCGTGTAGGTCGCGCCGACGGACAGCTCGCTGCCGCGCGCCGTGCTGACCGCCCGGCGCACGAGGAGCCCGTACGCGGATCCGTCGTGCTGCGCGACGGCGACCAGCACGTCGAGCTCGAGACTCCCTGGCGTCCGCATGTGTCCTACATTGTAGAACAAATCCCGGGGTGTCAACCCCTCGCGGGGAGGAGTGCGGTCGGCGTTGCGGCCCCGGGGCCCGCTCGGACCGGACGTGGGGCGGCCGGGTCAGAGCCGGCCGGCGGCCTTCAGCGCAAGATAGGTGTCCGCCAGGCGCGGGGCGAGGTCCTCCGGCAGCGCATCGACGACCTCCACGCCGCGCCGCTGCAGGCGCATGAGCACGGCGGCGCGCTCGATCTCGGTTCGCTCGGCCGCAGCGGCGTCGTAGACCTCGCTCGCGCTGGCGCGCCGACGGGCGAGCGCGGCGACCTCGGGGTCTGCCACCGACGCGAGCACGACCGTGTGGTCGTGGGCGAGGGGACCGACGGCGGGCAGCAGACCGGACCCGACCGCGGCCGGGTCGAGCGTGGTGAGCAGCACCACCAGCGCCCGCTGGGACAGCCGCTGCCGGATCGCGGTGATCGCAGCCGGCCAGTCCGTCTCCACCAGGGCGGGCTCGACCGGGGCGAGCGTCTCGGCCAGCGACGGCATCAGGCGTGGGCCGGACATCCCGGCGACCTGGGCCCGCACCCGACGGTCGTGGGCGATGAGGTCCACCCGGTCGCCGGCGTGCGAGGCGAGCGCGGACAGCAGCAGGGCCGCCTCGATCGAGGCGTCGATCCGCGGCAGGTCACCGATCCGGGCGGCCGAGGTGCGCGAGGTGTCCAGCACGATCAGCACCCGCCGGTCGCGCTCGGGGCGCCAGGTGCGCACCACGACCTCGGAGCGGCGCGCGGTCGCCCGCCAGTCGATCGAGCGGACGTCGTCGCCGATGACGTACTCGCGCAGCGAGTCGAACTCGGTCCCCGCGCCGCGGATCTGCACCGCGGTGCGCCCGTCCATCTCGCGCAGCCGAGCCAGCCGGCTGGGCAGGTGGCGCCGCGAGGCGAACTCGGGCAGCACCCGCAACCGGCCCGGCACGTCGGCGGACTTCTGCCGGGCGGCCAACCGCATCGGGCCGAAGGCGCGCACCGTGACCCGGTCGGCCAGACGGTCGCCGCGGCGGGTCGGCAGCAAGGGCGTGACCAGCCGCACCGACTCACCCCCGGGCAACGAGACGGTGTGCCGGTTGTCGGTGGCGCCCGCGGACGGCTGCCAGGCGTCGCGCACCACGGCGCGCAGCCGACGGTGCCCCTCGTTGGTGACCACGAGGGTCGAGCGGGCCGGCTGGGTCAGGCGCACCGACGCGGGCACGACGCGGCGCACCACGACGTCGCGCGGCGACGCGGCGAGCGCCAGGTCCACCACCACCACGAGCAGCACGAGCAGGGCCCAGCCGATCACCACCGCGTACACCGGGACCAGCAGCACCGGCACCACGCCCAGGCCCGCCAGCGCGGCGGCCCGCCAGGACAGCGCCATGCTCAGCGGGGCACCGGCACCGCGCCGAGCACGGTGTCCAGCACGCTCTCCGCGGTCACGCCCTCCAGCTCGGCCTCGGGCCGCAGCTGCACGCGATGGCGCAGCGTGGGGTGCGCGAGGGCCTTGACGTCGTCCGGCGTGACGTAGCCGCGGCCGGCCAGCCACGCCCACGCCCGCGAGGTGGCCAGCAGCGCGGTGGCACCGCGCGGCGAGACGCCCAGCGACAGCGACGGCGACGAGCGGGTCGCGCGCACCAGGTCCACGGTGTAGCCGAGCACCTCGGGCGCCACGACGACCCGGGCCACCTCCCGGCGCGCCGCGGCGAGCTGGGCGGCGTCGGACACCGGACGGAGCCCGGCCGCGGCGAGGTCCCGCGGGTCGAACCCGGTGGCGTGCCGGTGGAGCACCTCGATCTCGTGGTCCCGCTCGGGCAGCGGCAGCGTCAGCTTGAGCAGGAAGCGGTCCAGCTGGGCCTCGGGCAGCGGGTAGGTCCCCTCGTACTCCACCGGGTTCTGGGTGGCGATGACCACGAACGGGTCGGGCAGCGGGCGCGGCGTGCCATCGACGGACACCTGGCGCTCCTCCATCGCCTCGAGCAGCGAGGCCTGGGTCTTGGGCGGCGTACGGTTGATCTCGTCGGCGAGCATGAGGTTGGTGAACACCGGACCCTCGCGGAACGAGAACTGCGCGGTCCGCGCGTCGTAGACCAGCGAGCCGGTCACGTCACCGGGCATCAGGTCCGGGGTGAACTGCACGCGCGTGGTCCTCAGGTCGAGCGAGGCGCTGAGCGCGCGCACCAGCAGCGTCTTGGCCACCCCGGGCACGCCCTCGAGCAGCACGTGGCCGCGGCACAGCAGGGCGATGACGAGCCCGGTGACCGCCGCGTCCTGGCCGACGACCGCCTTGCCCACCTCGGCGCGCAGCGCGCCCAGGCCGGCGCGCAGCTCGGCGGACGGCGTGAAGGCCTGGTGCGCGGGCGGCTGCGGTGCGTCGTGCGGTGGCGCCGCGTCCGGCGGCGCCGGCTGCTGGTACCCGAAGGGTGGCGCCGCGGGCTGGCCGGGCGCGGGTTGCGGGGTGTGCTGCGGGACGCCGAACGGCTGCTGGTCGGTCACGTGCGGTGAACCTCGCTCTCGAGCTGGTCGAGCGCCCGGGCCAGGGCCCGCAGCGCAACGTCGTCGGTCGGTGGTGGTCCGTACAGGAGGTCGGCGACCTCGTCGGTGCCGCGGCCGGTGGCGGCCGCGAGCGCTGTGATGATGGCCGGTGCGTCGGCGCTGCGGGGCAGGCCGAGCCGGGCCGCGGTCCGCCGCGCGGCGGCCGCCCTCAACGACGCGGCCGCGTGGCCGCGTGAGCGAGCACGCCGGTACAGGCGCGCCCTGCCCACCGTGGTCTCCGCCGCGCGCACGGTGACCGGCAGCGGCTCGGTCACCACGCGACCGAGCGCCCGTCCCCGCCACACCGCGACGACCACGAGCACCAGTCCCAGCCAGGCCAGGACCGGGCCCGCACCGGGCGGGAAGAACGCGCCCATGTTCTCGCCGCCCGCGCCCTGCACCTGGTCGTACGAGGCGGGGCGGGGCAGGAACCAGGTGAGCTGCTCGTGCTTGCCGAGCGCCCGCAGCGCCAGTGCGGCGTTGCCCGCCTCGGCGACGTGGGAGTTGACCAAGATGGTGCTGTCGGCGAGGACCCGGACGGTGCGCCCGTTCTGGGTCGTGACGGCGTAGGCCCCGACCTTCGGGGTGCTGGCGCCGAAGCACACGGTGGCCCGTTCGTCGAGGGCGAGCACCGAGTACGCGGCCCCGGACACCGTCCCGGCTGCGACGGCGTCGGGGTCCTGGCAGCCCGCATCCCGGCTCGCACCCGTCTGCTCCCAGGTGTTGATCAGGGCGTGGTCGGTCAGGGCGCGCAGTGCGTCGTCGTCGGCGTCGATCACGACCAGGTCGGCCTCGGTGCGGGCCAGCTCGACCAGGGCGGCGCCGTCGAGCGCGGACGTGGTCACCACGGCGAGCGTCGTGCCGGCCGTGGCCCGGGCGACCGCGGTGCCCAGGTCGTGCGTCGCGGTGATGTGCACGCCCTGGCGACCGAGCACCTGTGCCACGGCACGGGCGCCGTCGTCGCCGGGGTTGTCCACGGCCAACGGTTCGCTCGACAGGTCCGGTTGGATCAGCGCCGCGAACATCACCGACACCGCGAGCAGGCCGGCCACGATCACCGGCAGACGCCACCGGCGCCACCGGCGGGCCGCGACCGTCGCCGGGGGCTCGCCGCCGATGCGGACGCTCTCGCGCACGGCCGGGTCGCCCAGAGCCGAGCTGCCGGCAGCCGAGCCGCTCACTGCTGACCCACCTCGGCGAGCAGGGGCGCCGCGGGTGACGTCGGTCGGGTCTCGGAGACCCGCCGGTCCACGTCGGTGAGCCAGCGGTAGGAATCGGCCGAGGCCTCCAGGTCGCCGTAGGCGACGTCGTCGAACAGCCGCGCCGCGCTGCGCAGGTCCTCGGCGCAGGACGGCAGGCGCACCGCGCTCGCCTCGGCGGCCTCGTGCGCGGTGCGGCCGGGCAGCGGGTCGAGGACGGTGCGCTCCTCGAGCGACCGCAGGATCGCCCGGAACCCGTCCAGGACGGCGTCGTGGTACCTGCCGTCGGCCGCAGCCGCGTCGGCGGCGGCCCGTAGCTCGGCCGCGGAACGGAGCTCGTCGACCAGGACCTGGTGCGAGGTGCGCTGCCCGAGTCGTGCGCGGCGCACGGGACCGGTGACCAGCAGCGCGACCACCACCACGACGAGGATCGCGCCGCCCACCACCAGCGCGGCCACGAGCGGGTCGATCCCGGCGATCGCGGGGCCGAGCGCCGCCAGCTGCTCCTGGATCCAGGCGATCAGGCGGTCGAGCAGGCTGGGCGACTGGTGGTACAGGGGATCGGCGAGCTCCGCCTGGAGCCAGCTACGGGCCTGCTCGGCGTCCGGCTCGACGGGCACGTCCATCGCCGCGACGGCCACCAGCGCGGGCGACGTGAGTCCGCGGACAGAGGTCACGCGGCGGCCTCGGCCGCGCGGGCCAGCTCGATGTCCAGCCCCTCCGCGCGCATCCGGACGTCGACGTACAGCAGGGCCACCACCGGTGCGAGGAAGGTCAACGTGATGATCAGGGCGAGCGCCTGGGCGAGGACGTTCAGCGTCACGGTGAGCAGGCCGCTGTCGGAGAAGGCCGCGATCATCATCACGATGGCCAGGGGCACGGAGATGACCTGCTGGATGAACCACACGATGATCCCGGCGAGCGCGTAGATGCCCAGCAGCCGCCAGAAGTAGCCGCGGCTCAGGACCCAGCCGCGCTTGACGGAGGTCCACAGCGGCTGGCCCTCGAGCACGATCGCGGGCGGGATGAGCATGGTGCGGACGACGAGCCAGAAGGTTCCGACTACCAGCAGCAGGACGCCGACCACGAGCATCAGGACGCCGGCACCCTCGTTTCCGGTGCCGATCAGGACGAACCCCGGGGCGAGCACCACGGCGTAGGCCGCGAGCTGGAGCAGGCCGAGCAGGACCGAGTACGGGATGAGCAGCAGCGCGCGCTTGCCGTACGAGCGCCACAGGTCGCCGAGGGCGACGCGCTGGCCGAGCACCGATCGGCTCACCGACACGGTGAGCAACCCGGTCAGGACCGTGTTGGCGACGAACGACATCGGCAGCGTGCCGACCCCGGCGCCGATCGAGGAGACGTAGATGTTGGTCATCTGGTCCAGCGACTGGCCGGTGAGCTCGCCGGAGGAGTCGAGGCCGGCGAAGAGGTCCCCGATGAACGGGCGGATCAGCGGCATCAGCGCATAGCTGATCAGGATCGCGAGCACCGAGCCGATGGCGACCACGAGCACCGGCAGCCCGAACATCACGCGCGGGTTGTGCCGGATCGAGCGGAACGCTCCGTCGTAGATCTCGCCGAGGCCGAGCGGGCGCAACGGCACGATGCCCGGCTGCAGCGGTGCCGGACGGTAGCCGACCGGAGCGCCGTACTGGGGCTGGCCGTACTGGGGCTGGCCGTACTGCGGGGGCTGCCCGTACTGCGGCTGGCCGTACTGGGGCTGCCCGTACTGCGGGGGTTGCCCGTACTGCGGTTGGCCGTACTGGGGCTGCCCGTACTGCGGGGGTTGCCCGTACTGCGGTTGGCCGTACTGGGGCTGCCCGTTCTGCGGGGGTTGCCCGCCCTGGGACGACGTCCCGCCCGCCGGGCCGTAGCCCGGCGTGCCCTGCGGCTCACCCCACCCGGCGGGCGGGGTGGGCTCGGGAGCGGGCTCCTGGTCGGGCCGTTCTGGCGTTTGGTCGCCGGTCGGCTGCGACACCGGTCACCCCCTGTCCTCGTGCTGGTCGGCCGGCGACCATCGTGCCACGGCGACGCCTTCGATGGGCCCGGTGTCCCCCGCGTGGGGGCGCCGCGGCCGTGCGACGGCCTCGCAGGTGACACCATGGGTGCCATGAAGGGACGCATCCTCGTGGTCGACGACGACGTCGCTCTCGCCGAGATGATCGGGATCGTGCTGCGGTCCGAGGGATTCGAGCCGCTGTTCTGTGCTCATGGCGACGAGGCCATGGGCGCGTTCCGGTCCGGCCAGCCCGACCTGGTGCTGCTCGATCTGATGCTGCCGGGCAAGGACGGCACGGAGATCTGCCGGTTGATCCGGGCAGAGTCCGGCGTCCCGATCGTCATGCTGACCGCCAAGAGCGACACCGTCGACGTGGTGCTCGGGCTGGAGTCCGGCGCGGACGACTACATCGCCAAGCCGTTCAAGCCCAAGGAGCTCATCGCCCGGGTCCGGGCCCGCCTGCGCCGGACCGACGAGCCGAGCCCGGAGCACCTGTCGATCGGTGACCTCGAGGTCGACGTCACCGGCCACCGCGTGACCCGGGACGGCGAGCTCATCCCGCTGACGCCGCTGGAGTTCGACCTGCTCGTCGCGCTGGCGCGCAAGCCTTGGCAGGTGTTCACCCGCGAGGTGCTCCTGGAGAAGGTCTGGGGCTACCGGCACGCGGCCGACACCAGGCTGGTCAACGTCCACGTCCAGCGCTTGCGCTCGAAGATCGAGCACGACCCCGAGCACCCCGAGATCGTCGTGACCGTGCGAGGTGTGGGCTACAAGGCGGGTCCGGGTACGGCGTGAGGTCCTCGGCCGCGCTCGACCGGCTGAGGCGCGCCCTGCGCCTCGGCTGGTTGCGCACGCGCCGTGCGGTACGCGGGCTGGTGCACTGGTGGCGGGCCTCGCTGCAGATCCGGGTGGTCACCTCCACGCTCGTGGTGGGCACCGTGGCCCTGCTCGTCCTCGGGGGCTACCTGTCCGGGTGGATCCGCGACGGGCTCTTCGACGAGCGCGTCAACCAGCTGCTCGCCGAGTCCGCCCGCGCCGCCCAGCAGGCGCAGAGCAGCTTCAACGCGGCCGGCACCTCCACGCCGGCCGAGGTGAGCGCTCTGATGCGTGAGCTGCTGCCGCGCCTGCAGTCCACCGGCTCGGGCGCGCCCGAGGTCGCCCTGCGCCGGTCGCCGGGTGAGTCCCCGGTCCTGGTCCCCGACCAGGTGACCGAGGAGTCCATCAACGCGCTCATCACGCCGGAGCTGCGCCAAGCGGTGGGCGAGTCGGACAAGCAGCGCTGGATGTCGGTGGCGATCCCGCAGGAGGGAGGCTCCGTCGACCCGGGCATCCTGGTGGGGTCGGTGGTCAACGTGCCGTCGGCCGGCCAGTACGAGCTCTACTTCCTGTACAGCCTCGAGGCGGAGCAGCGCACGCTGTCCTTCGTGCAGCAGGTGCTGGCGGCGGCCGCCGCCGGGTTGGTGATCCTCATCGGCGGGATGACGTTCCTGGTCACCCGGCAGGCCGTGCTGCCGGTCCGCAGCGCGGCGCGGGTCGCCCAGCGGTTCGCCGACGGGCACCTGTCCGAGCGCATCCCGGTGCACGGCGTCGACGAGATGGCCACCCTGGCGAGCTCGTTCAACGAGATGGCGGGCTCGCTCCAGGACCAGATCAGCCGGATGGAGGAGATGTCGCGCATGCAGCGGCGCTTCGTCTCCGACGTCTCGCACGAGCTGCGCACCCCGCTCACCACGATCCGGATGGCCGCCGAGGTGCTGCACGCGGCGCGCTCGGACCTCGAGGCGGGCCCGGCCCGCTCGGCCGAGCTGCTCGCGACCCAGCTCGACCGGTTCGAGGACATGCTCGCCGACCTGCTGGAGATCTCCCGGTTCGACGCGGGCGCCGCGATGCTGGACGCGGAGAGCGTCGACGTGCGCGACGTGGTCACGATCGCGGTCGAGCAGGCCGGGCCGCTCGCCGAACGCAAGTCCGTCTGGCTGCACGTCGAGCTCCCGCCGGAGCCGGTTCTGGCCGACGTGGACCCGCGGCGCGTCGAGCGCGTGCTGCGCAACCTGCTGATCAACGCGATCGAGCACGCCGAGGCCCGCCCGGTCGAGGTGCAGCTGGCCCAGGACGACCGTGCGCTCGCCGTGGTCGTGCGGGACCACGGGGTCGGCATGACCCCCGACGAGGTCGCCCACGTGTTCGACCGCTTCTGGCGCGCCGACCCGGCGCGGGCCCGGACCACCGGCGGCACGGGCCTCGGCCTGGCGATCTCGATCGAGGACGCCCACCTGCACGGCGGCCGGCTCGAGGCCTGGGGGCGGCCCGGCGAGGGCGCCGTGTTCCGCCTCACCCTGCCGCTGCGCGCCGGGCTGACCCTCGAGGGCTCGCCGCTGCCGCTCGCGCCGCCCCGCGAGGCGGGCGTGCCGCGGCCGAGCGCCGGCCTGGACCCGGCGACCCTGCCGGACCTCGACCCCCTGGAGACACCGTGAGACGCCGGCTGTGGGCGCTGGCCCTGATCGCGGTCATGGCGCTGTCCGGGTGCGCGGCGATCCCCACGTCCGGGCCGATCCACACCGGGGACGTGGCGCTCAACGATCCCGCTCAGCCGATCCCGCTCGGGCTGGAGCCGCAGCAGGACGCGTCGCCGGAGGCGATCGTCTACGGGTTCCTGGCGGCGAGCCAGGCCGGCCTGATCGACCAGTTCGTCGGCGCGCGCAAGTTCCTGACGTACCAGGCCGCGTCGGACTGGGTGCCCACCACCCGGCTGCTGGTGTACCCGTCCACGACTCAGCCCGACGTGGAGGCGCAGTCGGACGGCACGGTCGTGGTGCGGGTGCCCGTGCAGGGTTCGCTGGACGAGACCGGGGTGTACACCGAGGCTTCCGCCGGTTCGCGCGAGGAGCTCGCGATGGAGCTGACCCAGAACGCCGACGGCCAGTGGCGGATCTCGAACCTGGACGACGTGGTCGTGATGTCCTCGTCCGACTTCAGCGCCTACTACCGCCAGGTGGCCGTGTACTTCGCCACGCCCGACCGCAGGTACCTGGTGCCGGACGTGCGCTGGTTCCCGGCGAACGGTGCGCCCAGCTATGCGGCCCGCGCGCTGCTCGCCGGCCCGTCGCCGTGGCTGCGGGACGCGGTGGTCTCCGGCGCCCCCGAGGGCACCAAGCTCGGGGCGGCCGGTGTGGACATCTCCGCCGACCAGACCGCCACGGTGGACCTCACCGCGGCCGCGGCCGGTGCCGACGCCGCCGATCGCAGCCTGCTCATCGCCCAGCTCACCGAGACGCTCGAACGGGCCGGCACCACGGTGTCCGCCGTGGTCGTCACGGCCGGCGAGGGCAAGCCGTGGCAGTCGACCGTCGACGCCCCGGTCCGCGATCCGCAGCCGGACAACGGACCCTACGTGATCGCCGACCACGAGCTGCAGGTGCTCGCCGACGGCCAGCTGACGCCGGTCGAGGGTGCGGCTGCGCTGCCGGACGGCGCGCACGACCCGGCGATCTCGATGGACGGCACGATCCGCGTGGTGCTGGACGGCTCGGGCACGCTGGTGCGCCTGCCCGACGACGGGTCGGCCCCGGTCGTGCTGTACCGGGGTACGGCTCTGCTGCCGCCCTCGATCGACCGGTTCGGCTGGGTGTGGACGGCCGAGGCGAACGGGTCCGGGCTGATCGCCATCTCGCCGGACGGCGAGGTGATGAACGTCACCGGCGACGTGCTCGCGGCCACCCCGGTCGACTCCCCGGTGATCTCGCTGGCGGTGTCGCGCGACGGATCGCGGGTCGCCCTGGTGCACGAGGGCAGCGATCAGCGGCCCGCGATCGACGTCGCCACGATCCTGCGCGACGCGACCGGGACCGGTCGCCCCCAGCGGCTCGGCTCGTCGTTCCAGGTGGGCTTCACGATGACCGACGCGAGCCAGGTCGAGTGGATGGACGAGTCGACGCTCGCCGTGCTCGGGCTCAGCGGCTCGCTCGTGGCGCCGACCGTGCACCTCGTTCCGGTCGGCGGTCAGACCAGCGCGCTCCCGCTGGTGGACGGCACCGTGTCGATCGCGGCGGGGCGCGGGGACCGGGCGCTGTACCTGGTCGACGCGGACGGCACGCTGCTGTGGCGGCAGGGCGCGGCGTGGACCGACGTAGCCGTGGGCGTCCGGGACCCGGTGTTCCCGGGCTGAGTCTGTGGACGGCGCGTCGCCGAGCGCGCCCCGCGCGAGGCTGGTGGCGTGCCAGTCGTCCGGCTGCTCCGCGAGGTGGTCGGTGTGGTGCTGCCCGTGTCCTGTGCCGGCTGCGGGCGCCCCGACGAGACCTGGTGCCCGCGCTGCGCGGCGGACCTGAGGTCCGTCGCACGCCGCGAGGGCGGGGCGCCGCGTCTGGACCGGATGGACGGCGCCCCGCCCCTGCCGGTGTGGACGGCGGGTCGCTACGCGGGCCCGGTCCGCCGCGCGGTGCCGGCCTGGAAGGACGGGGGACGGGCGGATCTCACCGGGGTGATGGTCGCCGCGGTGCGTTCCGCTGCTCGCGCCGCGGGCGCGGACCTGCAGGGTGTCGGGCCGTTGACCGTGGTCCCGGTGCCGTCCCGGCCGTCAGCCGTGCGCCGGCGCGGGACCGACCTGGTCCAGGCGCTCGCCCGTGGGGTGGTCGAGGAGCTGGGCGGGGCCCCGTCCGCCCGGCTGCGACGCCTGGTCGTGCGACGCGGCGGACGGGACCAGGCGGGTCTGGGAGCGCGCGCCAGAGGCCGCAACGCCGGGGCGTTCGAGCTGCGCGGGCGCGTCGACCCGGGCGCATGCCATCTGCTCGTCGACGACGTGGTGACCACCGGGGCGACCCTGGCCGCCTGCGAGGACCTGCTCGGCAGGGCCGGTGGCGTGGTGCTCGGCGCGGTGGCCGTGGCCGCCACGCCGGAGATCACCCGCGCAGCGCTTCACCACGGGGGCAAGGGGGACTAACGTCAATGTATGGAGCAGCTCCGCAGACCGGGTCGGATGGCCCGGGGCGGGGCTGTACGTGTCGGACCGGTCGCAGCGCGGCCCGTCGAGACGTGGAGGTGGTGCCCGCCGTCCGCCCCGTGAGGGTGTTCCCGTCGTTCGATCGGGCGGCCACGCCGCCCCAGCCCTGGAGGTTGCACCATGGAGATCGCCGTCGTCGGACGTCATGTCGAGGTCCCGGAGCGTTTCCGGCGCCACGTCGAGGACAAGCTGGCCAAGGTGTCCCAGCTCGCCCCCCGCGCCCAGCGCATCGACGTGGAGATCGCCCATGAGAAGAACCCACGGCAGTCGGGGACCAGTGAACGGGTCGAGCTCACCGTGCGGGGCAAGGGGCCGGTGGTGCGGGCGGAGGCCAGCGCGGACGACCCGTACGCCGCCCTGGACCTGGCCAGCACCAAGCTGATCGAGCGTCTACGTCGTGCGCGCGACCGGCGCAAGGACCACCACAAGGCCGCCGGCGGCGTGCCCACCCAGCTCCTCGAGCCGGAGCCGGCCGAGCTCGAGCCCGAGGACGAGCGGACCGTCACGGCCGACGGCGCGGTGGAGACGCCCTGGGGTGACTCGCCGGTGGTGATCCGGGAGAAGCTGCACCGTGCGCAGCCGATGACCCTGGACGACGCGCTGTACGAGATGGAGATGGTCGGGCACGACTTCTTCCTCTTCGTGGACGCGGAGACCTCGCTGCCGTCGGTGGCCTACCGCCGTCGGGGCTGGAGCTACGGGGTGATCCGGCTCGACGTGCCGGTCACCGCGCCCGCTGCGGCGGTGTGAGACCGGCGCGCCGGCGGCGCGTGTCACAGGTCCGGTCCAGGATGGGCCGGTGGTCGTCGAGGAGCTGAGCCTGTCCCAGGCGCGTCGTGTCGCGCTGCGCGCCCAGGGGCTGGACCGGCCCCGTCGCCTGCCGGCCGGCGAACCGACCCTGCGCCATCTGATGTCCGTCGTGGACCGCACGGGCCTGCTCCAGATCGACTCGGTCAACGTGCTGGCCCGCGCGCACCTCATGCCGACGTTCTCCCGGGTGGGCCCGTACGACGTCGGCCTGATCGACCGCGCCGCCGGGCGCCGGCCGCGCCGACTGGTCGAGGCCTGGGCGCACGAGGCCAGCTACGTGCCGCCGAGCACGTGGCCGCTGCTCGGCTGGCAGCGACGGTCGTGGCGGGACCGCTGGTTGGGCCCGGAGGACGGATTCGCCCGGACCCACGCGGCCGAGGTGGACGAGGTGCGCCGCGCGGTGCGCGAGCAGGGACCGGTCACGGCTCGTCAGGTGCACGAGCGGTTCGCCACCACCCACCCGCACTCCGGGGGCGGGTGGTGGGACTGGTCGGTGGCCAAGCGTGCCCTGGAGCTGCTGTTCTTCATCGGTGAGGTCGCCGTGGCGGGGCGGACGACTTCTTTCGAACGGCGCTACGACCTTCCCGAGCGCGTGCTGCCGTCCGAGGTGCTCGCCGCGCCGGAGCCGGACGAGGCCGACGCGGTCCGCGCGCTGGTCGAGATCGGCGCCCGGGCGCACGGCGTGGCGACGGCCGGCTGTCTGGCCGACTACTTCCGGATGACCACCCAGCGTGCCGAGGTCGCGGCGCGCGAGCTCGTCGACGCGGGCGCGCTCGTCCCGGTCCAGGTGCGCGGCTGGGGCCGGCCGGCCTACCTGCACCGGGACGCGAGCCTGCCGCGGCGCGCGACCGGCCGCGCGCTGCTGTCGCCGTTCGACCCGCTGGTGTTCGAGCGTCGCAGGCTCGAGGAGCTGTTCGGCACCCGCTACCGCATCGAGATCTACGTCCCGGCGCACAAGCGCGTGCACGGCTACTACGTGCTGCCCTTCCTCATGGGCGAGCGGATCGCCGCCCGGGTGGACCTCAAGGCGGATCGCAAGGAGCGCGTCCTGCTCGTTCGGTCCGCCCACCACGAGGTGCACCACGACCGTCGCGCCCCGGGCACGGACGAGGTCGCCGTCTCCCTCGCCGCCGAGCTCGGCCTGCTCGCGGGCTGGCTGGGCCTGGACGACGTGACCGTGCCGGACGGCGCCGCCGGCGACCTCGCCCCGCTCCTGGCTGCCCGGCTCGCGGACCAGGGCTAGCCTCGGGCGCGAGGAGGAGGTGGCCGGTGGGTGCACGGACGCGGACCGCGGGAGTGGTGCTCGGCGCGGCCGGCCTCGGGGCCGGGGCGGCCGCAGGACTGCGCGGGTTCGCCGCGCACCAGGCGCGGGTGCGCAACGGTGTGGTCCTGGCGCCCCCGTACGAGGTCGGCGCGGCGGCCCGCGAGCTGCACGCCCGGCTCGACGTGGTCGACCTGCACGCCGACCCGCTGCTGTGGCGGCGCGACCTGCTGCGCCGCTCGACCTCGGGTCATCTCGACCTGCCGCGGCTGGCGGAGGCGAACGTCGCGCTCCAGGTGTTCGCGTCGGTGACCCAGGTGCCCATGGGGCTCAACTTCGAGCGCAACGACCCGCGTCGGGACCTCATCACGCTGCTGGCGATCGCCCAGGGCTGGCCGCCGCGGACCTGGACCAGCCGGCTCGAGCGCGCGCTGTACGCCGCGCAGCGGCTGCACCGGTTCGCCGAGCGGTCCGCCGGCGCGCTGCGCGTCGTGCGGACGGGCGCTGACGTCGACGCGGTGCTCGCCGCCCGGTCGCGCGGCGCACGCGTGGTCGGCGGTCTGCTCGCGATCGAGGGCTCCCACGCGCTGGACGGGCGCCTGGAGAACCTCGAGGTGCTCGCCGACGCCGGGTTCCGGATGATCGGGCTCCAGCACTTCTTCGACAACGAGGCCGGTGGCTCGGCGCACGGCGTGACCCAGGGCGGCCTGACGCCGTTCGGCCGTGAGCTCGTCGCGAGGATCCGGTCCGCCGGGATGCTCGTGGACGTCGCGCACTCGTCGCCCGCCGTGGTCGGCGACGTGCTCCGGGTCGCCGAGGGCCCGGTGGTGGTCTCGCACACCGGGCTGCGCGGCACGTCCGACAACGAGCGCAACCTGTCCGACGAGCACGCGAGGGCGGTGGCGGCCGGTGGAGGGGTGATCGGCATCGCGATGTTCGCCCACGCCGTCGGTGGTCCAGGGGTCGACGACACCGCGCGGGCGATGCGGTACGGCGCCGACCTGGTGGGCGTCGACCACATCGCGCTCGGCACCGACTTCGACGGCGCGATCACGACGTCCGTCGATGCCACCGGGCTGCCGCTGCTCACCGAGAGCCTGCTGCGGCACGGTTTCACCGAGCCGGAGGTCGCGGCAGTGATGGGTGGCAACGCGTTGCGGGTGCTGCGGGCTGCCCTGCCGTGAGCCTCGTCCGGGGCCGCAGACCCGGTGCGGTCCTCACCAGCGTTGCTCGACGTCCTCCGCGGATCCCTCGATCCCGTCGACCTGCTGCCGACGCCCCGCGGCGTCCAGGACCCACCCCGACCACGTGCCGAAGCACTGGTGGGTGGATGACCGGACCACGCGGAGGTCGGTCAGCGACACCCGGTCGAAGAACGGGGTGAACGTCACGTCGACCGTGGCGCCCGAGATCCGCCACGGGTCGGTCCAGCGTCCCGGCGTCCAGGACCAGTCGAGCTCCTCGCGGATCTTGTGCAGCCGCCCGTCGACGACCAGCGCGTTCTCGGTCGAGCCGGTCCCGTCCGTCCAGCGTCCGCCCAGCTGGAGCCCGACCGTGCGCCCGTCGACCACGCCCGCGCCGAATCCCCAGTTCCACGCGAGCTCGCGCGGCCAGTACCCGCGGCCGTGGTCCAGGGTCGCCCAGCCGGTCAGCTCGTGGGCGTTCCCGTCGAGCCGGAGCTCGCCGGTCACGGGGCGGGCCACGTCCTTGACGGTGTACTGGAAGGTGCGTGCGTCCCAGGGCACCACGACGCCGAGCCGTTCGTGGCCAGGCGGCAGCGGCACGACGGCGTCCAGCCGCACGCGGGAGGTCGCCGCGCGCAGGTGGGTGCCCTCGGCCGTCGGGACGATCCGCACCGCGGCGCGGCGGGTCCGGGCGCTCGCCGTCCCCTCGTCGAGGGTGCCGGGCAGCGTGGTGCCGCGGGCGAGGGGGACGACAGCGACCTCGTCGACCTCCTCGCCGGTCGCCCGGTCGAGCACCCACACCTGGCTCAGGCCCGCGTAGTCCAGCGCGCTCACCGTGAGGCCCACGGCGTGCGACGGGGTCAGCAGCGCCCAGTACTCCCAGCGCTTGGCGCGGCCCCACCGCCGCGCGACGTGGCCCACCCGGTCGGTGCGGTGCAGCGGGGTGCGCGACCAGCCGACGGCGGCGGGGTCGAGCCGGCCGTCCGGGCTCTGCAGGTCGACGGCCGAGGTGATCTCGTTCGTGTCGACGTCCACGCCTCAGGTCTCCTCGTCGAGCAGTGCGATCCCCGCGTCGAGGGTGGCACCGGCCTGCTCGGGATCGATCCGGACGAGGGTCATCGCTGCCAGCACGAGCGAGGTGATCATCGTGGCACGCCGGTCCACCTGTGCGGGGCTCGCGAGCGGGAGGTGGGCGGCGATCCCCGCGCGCAGGGCGGCGTGGAGCTCTCGGCGGTAGTCGGCGACGACCCCCGCCACGGCGCGGTCCTTGGCGATCGGTGCGCCCGCGGCGTTGACGAGCAGGCAGCCGCTGCGTGCGGCGGGGGAGCCGGGTCGGGTGAGGGCGTCACGCAGGCCCGTGAGGTAGTCCACGACGGCGTGTGCTGCGACGGGCGAGGTGAGCAGCGGGCGCAGCCGAGGGCGGATCACCTCGTCGAGGTAGCTCGTCACGGCGGCGTCGAACAGGCCGCGCTTGCTGCCGAACGCGTGGTACAGGCTCGACCGGCGCAGGCCGGTGGCTGCCTCGAGCGCGGGCAGGGACGCGTCCTCGTAGCCGTGCTCCCAGAACACCCCGCGCGCCGCGCGCACCACCTCGGTGGTGTCGAAGGTCTGGGGCCGCCCCATCTTGCGCCTCCGTTCGGTGGGCTGACCGGTGCAGTATATTGTGTACCGATCAGTACACAATATGGTCTCAGGGCCATGCCTCAGGAGGTCGCGTGATCGTCGCCGGATGTCTGCTCGCGGGGGTCGCCGCGGCCGTGCACGTCTACATCTTCGTGCTGGAGTCCTTGCTCTGGACCGGCGACCGGACCCGGGCGGTCTTCGGCACGACGCGCGAGGAGGCCGAGACCACCCGTGCCCTCGCCTTCAACCAGGGGTTCTACAACCTGTTCCTCGCCGTCGTGACGGTGGTCGGCATCGTCCTGCTGGCGGGCGGCCGGACCGCGGTGGGGGCCACCCTGGTGCTCGCCGGCGCCGGGTCGATGGTGGCGGCCGGGCTCGTGCTCCTGCTGTCGTCGCCGGCCAAGGCCCGAGCCGCCCTCGTCCAGCTCACGCCGCCCCTGCTGGGGGTCGTCGCGCTGGTGATCGGGCTCGTGGCGTAGCCGCGCCGACGGGCGCGTGCAGCGCCCGGACCCCTCCGACCACGGCCTCGTCGGCCCCACCACCACCGAAGGATCGAGAGAAGCAGCCATGCCCGTCAGCACCCAGATCCAGCTCGCCGCCCGCCCCCAGGGGTGGCCCACCCCCGAGGACTTCGCGACCGTCCGCGTCGAGTACGGCCCGCTCGGCCCCGGCCAGGTGCGGGTGGTCAACGAGTACATCTCGGTGGACCCGTACATGAGGGGCCGGATGGACGACGCGAAGAGCTACGCGCCGCCCTACGGGCTCGGCGAGACGATGACCGGCGGGGCGGTCGGGCGGGTCGTGGAGTCGACCTCCGGCGAGGTGCCCGTGGGCGCCGTCGTGCTGCACCAGTTCGGGTGGCGCGACCTCGTCCAGGAGGACGCCGCCGGCTTCCGGGTGGTGCCCGAGGTCCCGGGCGTCCCGCTCTCGCTCTACCTGGGCACGCTCGGCATGACGGGCCTGACGGCATTCGTCGGCCTGACCGACATCGCCCCGGTCCGCCCCGGCGACACCGTGTTCGTGTCCGGCGCCGCGGGTGCCGTGGGCACCGCGGCCGGCCAGCTCGCGCGGCTGCTCGGTGCGAGCCGGGTGATCGGCTCGGCCGGTTCGCCGCAGAAGGTGGCGCTGCTGACCGAGAAGTACGGCTACGACGTGGCGTTCAGCTACAAGGACGCGCCGGTCCGCGAGCAGCTCGCCCAGGCCGCGCCCGACGGCGTCGACGTGTTCTTCGACAACGTCGGCGGGGACCACCTCGAGGCCGCGCTCGACGTGATGAAGCCCGGCGGCCGTGCCGCGCTGTGCGGCGCGATCTCCACCTACAACGCCAGTGAGCGGCGGCCCGGCCCGGACAACATGGCCAACCTGATCACGCGCGGGCTGACCCTCAGGGGCTTCACGATCGGCGGCTACCTGCACCGTGCCGAGGAGTTCAACCGGCTGGTCACCGGCTGGTTCACCGAGGGCCGGATCGCCTACGACGAGACGGTGGTCGACGGCGTCGAGAACGCCGTGGATGCCTTCCTGACCATGATGCGTGGCGGCAACGTCGGCAAGATGCTCGTCCGCACCCGCGTCGGCTGAGCCTGCGCTCCCGGGCGGCCCCGTAACAGAGCGATCATCCAGGGGGCCTAGGGTGCGCGCGTGACGCAGACCCGCCCACGCGACCTGGCCCTGGTCGTGGTCGGCGCGGTGCTGTGGGGGACCGGTGGGCTGACCGGAGCTGCGCTCGCCGAGCAGGGCATGGGCCCGCTGACCGTGGGGGCCTACCGGCTCGGCGTGGGTGGGGTGCTGCTGCTCGTGGGCCTGGCGCTGGCCGGGCGGCTGCACCGGGTGCCCCGTACGCGTGCGGTGGTGACGCGGATCGTGGTCACCGGGGTGCTCGCCGCCGTCTACCAGAGCGCCTACTTCGCGGCCGTGGCGCTCGGCTCGGTGAGCACCGCGACCCTGGTGGCGCTCGGTGCCGCACCGGTGATGGTCGCCGGTGCCACGGCCGCACTCACCCGGTCCGCGCCCTCGCCCCGGACCGTCGGTGCCCTCGCGCTCGCCCTCGTGGGGCTGGTGCTGCTGCTCGGCGCGCCGGCCGGCGGTGACGCACCCGTGCTCGGCGCCCTGCTCGCGCTGGTCCCGGCCGCCGCGTTCGCCGCCATCACGGTGGTCAACCGCGCGCCGGCGCCGGGCCTGGGTGCCCTGGAGCTCACCGGCGTCGCGTTCACCTTGGGAGCGCTGCTGCTGGCACCGGTGGCGGGCCTGCTCGGCGGCCCGCTGCGGCCGACGACCGGTGTCGCGGTCGGGCTGCTCGTGTGGCTCGGGCTCGGGCCGACGGCGCTGGCGTACGGCGCCTACTTCTCCGGCCTGCGGACGGTGCCCGCGACCGCGGCGAGCCTGGTGGCGCTGCTGGAGCCGCTGACCGCCGCGGTGGGCGCGGCGCTGATCTTCGACGAGCAGCTCGGGGTGATCGGGGTGCTGGGTGGGGCGTTGCTGGTGTCCAGCATCGTCGTGCTGCGAGTTGCGCCTACCATGGCTGCTGGTCCGCGCCAGGTGCGCTGAGCGCCCACGGACCTCGTCCGGTGCCGTCCGGCACCGGCGCCGCCGACCATGGAGCGAGCGTGGCAGTCCTCGACAGGATCCTGCGGATGGGCGAGGGGCGCGTCGTCCGGCGCCTCGCAGGCATCGCCGACCAGGTGAACGCCCTCGAAGACGGCTTCGTCGCCCTGAGCGACGCGGAGCTGCGCGAGGAGACGGACAGGTTCCGGGCCAGGCTGGCGGACGGCGAGAAGCTCGACGCGCTGCTCCCGGAGGCCTTCGCCGCGGTCCGCGAGGCCGCCAAGCGCACGCTCGGCCAGCGGCACTTCGACGTCCAGCTCATGGGCGGCGCGGCCCTGCACCAGGGCAACATCGCCGAGATGAAGACCGGTGAGGGCAAGACCCTGGTCGCGACCCTGCCGTCCTACCTCAACGCGCTCACCGGCAAGGGTGTGCACGTCGTCACGGTCAACGACTACCTGGCCGGCTACCAGAGCGAGCTCATGGGCCGCGTGCACCGGTTCCTCGGCCTGACCACCGGCTGCATCCTGGCCGGCCAGACGCCCGAGCAGCGCCGGGAGGAGTACGCCGCTGACATCACCTACGGGACCAACAACGAGTTCGGCTTCGACTACCTGCGCGACAACATGGCCTGGCGTCCGGAGGACCTCGTCCAGCGTGGCCACCACTACGCGATCATCGACGAGGTCGACTCGATCCTCATCGACGAGGCGCGGACCCCGCTGATCATCTCGGGCCCGGCCTCGGGCGATGCGAACAAGTGGTATGCGGAGTTCGCCAAGCTCGTGCTGCGCCTCAAGCGTGAGGACGACTACGAGGTCGACGAGAAGAAGCGCACCGTCGGTGTGCTCGAGCCGGGCATCGCGAAGGTCGAGGACTACCTCGGCATCGACAACCTCTACGAGTCGCTCAACACCCCGCTCATCGGCTTCCTCAACAACGCCATCAAGGCCAAGGAGCTGTTCACCCGGGACAAGGACTACGTGGTCATGGGCGGGGAGGTGCTCATCGTCGACGAGCACACCGGCCGCATGCTGCCGGGCCGGCGCTACAACGAGGGCATGCACCAGGCCATCGAGGCCAAGGAAGGCGTGCAGATCAAGGCCGAGAACCAGACGCTCGCCACGATCACCCTGCAGAACTTCTTCCGGCTGTACGACAAGCTCGCCGGGATGACCGGTACCGCCACGACCGAGGCGGCCGAGTTCATGGGCACCTACAAGCTGGGCGTCGTCCCGATCCCGACGAACATGCCGATGATCCGCGCCGACCAGTCCGACCTGGTCTACAAGCACGAGGAGGCCAAGTTCGACGCGGTGGTCGCCGACATCGTCGAGCGGCACGCCAAGGGTCAGCCGGTGCTCGTCGGCACGGTGAGCGTCGAGAAGTCCGAGCACCTGTCCAAGCTGCTGCGCAAGCAGGGCGTGCCGCACGACGTGCTCAACGCGAAGCAGCACGCGCGGGAGGCCTCGATCGTCGCGCAGGCCGGCCGCAAGGGCGCCGTGACGGTCGCGACCAACATGGCCGGTCGCGGCACCGACATCATGCTCGGCGGGAACGCCGAGTTCATGGCCGTCGAGGAGATGTCCCGTCGAGGCCTGGACCCGGCCGAGAACGCCGAGGACTACGAGGCGCTCTGGCCGCAGGTGCTCGCCGAGACCCAGGAGTCCGTGGCGGCCGAGCACGAGCAGGTGCTCGAGCTGGGCGGGCTGTACGTGCTCGGCACCGAGCGCCACGAGTCGCGCCGGATCGACAACCAGCTGCGCGGCCGGTCCGGGCGGCAGGGCGACCCCGGTGAGTCGCGCTTCTACCTGTCGATGACCGACGACCTGATGCGGCTGTTCAACTCGGGGCTGGCCGAGTCGATGATGAACCGGGCCGGCTTCCCCGACGACCTGCCGATCGAGTCGAAGATGGTCACGCGCGGCATCCAGAGCGCCCAGGGCCAGGTCGAGGCCCGCAACTTCGAGATCCGCAAGAACGTCCTGAAGTACGACGACGTCATGTCCCGCCAGCGCGAGGTCATCTACGACCAGCGACGCCGCGTGCTCGAGGGCGAGGACATGGCCGAGCAGATCCAGCACTTCCTGTCCGACGTGCTGACCGGCTACGTGCACGCCGCGACGGCCGAGGGGACCCCGGAGATGTGGGACCTCGAGGCGCTGTGGACCGCCCTGCGTGCGGTCTACCCGGTCTCGATCACCGTCGACGAGGTCGTCGAGGAGGTCGGGTCGCGCGCTCGGCTGACCCCCGACCTGCTGACCGAGGAGCTGGTCTCGGACGCGAGGCTGGCCTACGCCGCCCGCGAGGAGGAGATCGGCGAGGAGAACATGCGCACGCTCGAGCGGCGTGTGGTGCTCAGCGTGCTGGACCGAAAGTGGCGCGAGCACCTGTACGAGATGGACTACCTCAAGGAGGGCATCGGGCTGCGCGCCATGGCGCAGCGCGACCCGCTGGTCGAGTACCAGCGCGAGGGCTTCCAGCTCTTCGAGGCGATGACCGACGCGATCAAGGAGGAGTCGGTCAGCTACCTGTTCAACCTCGAGGTGAAGGTCGCGGATGCCGATGGCGAGGGGGCCGCGGCTCCCGAGGGCTCAGGCCTCCCCGAGGGCGCCACGACGACTCCCGCCGACGGCGCGGCACCCGCGGAAGGATCGGGCGCGGCGGCGCCGCCCGCAGGCGCTCGCGCGGCGTCCGGCGGGGGCGACGGGGAGGCGGCGCCGACCCGTCCTGCGCGGGCTCGCAAGGCCACGCCGTCGCTCATCGCCCAGGGGCTCGAAGGACCCGAGCGTCGCGTCCCGCTGTCGTACTCGGCTCCGAGCGTGGACGGCGACACCGCGCCCGACGTGCGGGCGGACGGCGGTGCGACGGCCCCGGAGAAGGACGGCCAGACCTATCCCGGCACGCCGCGCAACGCCCAGTGCCCCTGCGGCTCGGGCAAGAAGTACAAGCTCTGCCACGGCAAGAACGAGGCCTGACGCTCAGCGACGCCGCCAGCGGTGCACGACCGCAGCGAGCCCGGCGAGGTACGTCGTCACGCTGGCGGTGAGGTAGGGCCCGTACGCGCGCTCCAGCACGCGGTGCCCGGCCCACGCGCCAGCGGCGATCGCGGCGCCGAACCCGACGGCACGCGCGCCCCGGGCGGCCAGGGTGTGCCCGGCGAGGGGCACCCCGGCCAGTCCCGCCTCGGCCGCGGCGCGGGCGTAGACCTTGACCGGCACGCCGTTGAGTGCCTGGCGCCACATGCCGCTGACCCCGGCCGTGAGGTGCTCGGCCGCGGTTGCGTGCATGGCGGGGGTGGTCCACGGCGTCGGCGGTCGGTGCCCGCGGCGCACCAGGGCGCCGTGCACCAGCACGCCCGCGGTCGAGCCCAGGGCCTGCATCGCGACGGCCGCCGGGATCCGGCGGGGGTGGGCCGCGCCGACGAACAGCAGGTACGCCTCTGAGGTGATCGGCCAGGACAGCGCCTCGGCGAACGACCACGCGAACGCGCCGATCGGCCCGCCCGGCCCGGCCATGAAGCGGTGCACCGCCTGCCACGTGCGTGAGACGCCCGGGACCGCGGGACCACGGTCGAGCAGCTCGCGCAGCTGGTCGGCCACCTGGTCCATCGAGGTGAGGTCCTGCGGGGCGATGGCCGTGCCCACTCGCACCTCGACCGCGGCCGGGTGCAGGCGGCCGCGCTTGGGCAGCAGCGCTCCGGTGCCCACCAGCGCGATCGGCAGCAGCGGGACCTCGAACTCCTGAGCGATCCGCATCGCACCACGGTGCAGCGGGCCCAGGGTGCCGTCCGTGCTGCGCGTGCCCTCGGGGAATACCAGGAGCGTCGACCCGGCGCCGAGCACCTTCTCCGCGCCCGCCACCAGGCTCGCGTACCCACCGCCGGTGACACGGTCCACCGGGACCCCGCCGGTGGCCAGCGACAGCAGGGTGCGCCGCCACCTGGAGTCGAACCAGTAGTCGTCCGCGGCGACCACGACGGGCTTGTACGGCGCGGGCATCGCTGCCAGGAGCGCCGCGGTGTCGGCGTGCGACTGGTGGTTCGCCGCGACGACCATCGCCTGGTACGGCGCGGAGCCCGTCACGCGGAAGCCGCCGACGAGCTGGAACACCGAGCGCCAGAACCGGTGGCGGGCAGCGCCTGCGAGGTTGAAGCCCGGCGGCAGCCCGACGCGGCGGCGGACCCGCATGACCTCCTCGCCGACCCGGGCGGCCTGCTCGCCCAGGGCGGACTGCGCCTCGGCCAGGCGGGCCTGGGCGTCGGCGAGGTGGCTGTGGGCCTGGGCGGTGATGCGCGCCTGGGCCTCGCTGAGGTGGGTCTGGGCCTCGGCGAGGTGGGTCTGCGCCTGCTCGGCCAGCCCGGGGCGGTGCGGGTGGTCGGCGTCGGTCATCCGAGCACCGCCGCCAGCGGGAGCACGAACAGCAGCGAGTCCACCCGGTCCAGCAGCCCGCCGAACCCGGGCAGCCAGTCGCCGGCGTCCTTGACGCCCGCGGATCGCTTGACCATCGACTCCACCAGGTCCCCTCCGACGCTACCGACGACCACCGCGATCACCAGTCCTGCCGACAGCTCGCCGAGCAGTGTCAGGACGAGCGTCCCACCGATCAGCGCTCCGACAACCCCCCCGACCGTCTTGTTGGGTGACAACGGCGTGAGCGGCCGCCTGGCCCAGGCGAACCGCGCCAGCCCGGTGCCGCCGGCCCACGCCGCGACGTCGGTCGCCGCGACCGCGAGGAACAGCAGGTAGGCGTCGGACCCCACGACCACCAGGTGGGCCATGGCCCACGGCACCCAGATCGAGCCGAAAGCGGTGGCCGCGGCGCGCTCGGTCCCGTGCACGGTGTCGCCGCGCAGCACCGACGGCACCGCACACATCAGTGCGAGCAGGGGCGCGAGCTCGAGCCAGCTGGGGTGCAGCCACGCGGCGAGCGGGTAGAACACCGACAACGCCGCCAGGATCGCGACCTCGGCGCGCGGCAGGTCGAGCAGCCGGGCCAGCTCACGCACGCCCTGGAGGGCGGCAACGATCGCGAGCGCGGCGGTCGGGCCCGGGCCGAGCCATACCGGGATGCCGACCACCGGCAGGAGGATCGCCCAGGTGGTCCATCGCCGGCGTAGCTCCGGCTTGCGGGACGCGAGCACGGGCACGGCCGCGAGGGCGAGCACGACCAGGGAGAGCCCGGCCAGGAAGGTCGCCCGGCCCTCCAGGTGTCCGAGCACCGGAAGGTCGAGGGTCCACCATGCGGTGCGGTCCCAGCCGAGCCAGTCGCCGAGCGGGTCGGCCGCGGGCAGCACGGCGCACGAAGCGCTCACGCGGCGGCGCCCAACGCGTCGTGGCTCCGCACCAGCCGGACGGCCGCGGTGGCCAGCGAACCGACCGCGACCAGCGCGGCGATCGCCGGCAGCCACGTCGGGACAGCTGCGGCGACCACGGCCGCCAGGCAGCGTTCGGTCTTGCCGAACGGTCCGCCGTTCAGCCGGGGTGCGCCGGCGCCCGCGGCCGCGAGCGAGGCGAACGTGGGCAGACCGGCCGCCACGGCCGCGGTCAGCACCCACGCGACCGCCGGCCACGACGGGCCGACCCAGACGGCCTCCGGCGTGCGCACCGCGAGCAAGGTCAGCCCGGCGAACATCGCGAGGTCGCTCGCGCGGTCGCCCACCTCGTTGAGCACGAAGCCCCACGGGCGCGAGACGCCCCGGGCGCGGGCCACCGCCCCGTCGAGGTTCGCGCCGGCCAGGCGAGCCGCGAGCAGCACGAGCGCGACCGGCCACCACGCCACGGCGATCGCGGCGCCCGCGCCGACCGCCGCGACCACGCCGAGCGCGGTGAAGACGTCCGGCGAGATGCCGCGGTGCGCCGCGCCGTCGACCACGACCCTCAGCCGGCGGGTGTACCAGGGCTTGAGCGCGTACAGGCCGCGCGGCGTGCCGCGCGCCTCGGGGCTCCGCTGCTCGGACACGACGCCTCCAGGTCTGCCGGTCGGTGGAGCCGCGCCGGCCCCCGCGCGCCGACCGTACCGGTGCGCGGGGTCCGGCGGCGGCGCCTACGGGCGAGCGACGCCCGATGGGACGAGCGGGGGTCGCAACGGTTCACCCGATCTGGAGCACCGTGACCCGCCAGTGGCGTCGGTGCACCTGGAGGCGGAGAGCCGCCGCGCGCACCCTCTCGCCGTCGTGCACGACGACACAGGCCTCCACCGCGGTCGCCGACACCCTCGCCACGCGCGTCGAACGGATCGTCGGACGCCGCCGGTGGGTCGTCGCGGCGGTGGTCGCCCGGGCGTTCAGCTGCTCGAAGACCTCCGGGGTGACCCACCGCGAGAGCTGGACCAGCGGCCGGGAGCCGCCGAGCGCCTCGACGGCGGCGAGCACCACGGCTCCGGCGAGCGGCTCCGGGTCGGGCAGGGCGGAGCGCGAGGCGGGGTCGGCGGGCGGTACCGGCCAGTCCGCCTCGGCGGCGGGTAGCAGCACGGAGCGGGTCACGGGGTGGCGCAGCAGGACCTCGTGGGGGTCCGGGAGGGGCCGGGGCTCGGTCACGGGTGGCAGCAGCAGTCGTGGACGCGTGGGCGCGGGTGCGGGGCGGCGGGTGGCGAGTGCGGTGGCGGTCACGCGTCGACCCCGTCGGGCACGACGAGCCGCTGACCGGGCAGCAGGAGATCGGGGTCGGCTCCGATGGTGTCGGCGTTCGCCGCGTACCAGGCGGGCCAGGCCTGTGCGATGTCGGCGTCGTCCGCGCCGTCGGGCAGGTGCTCGGCCGCGATCGACCACAGGCAGTCGCCCGGCCGCACCACCACGGTGCGCGGGGAGTGGGTGGGCTCGGCCGGGTGGACGTCGGCGACGGCGGTGGCGGTGGCGTCGATGGTGGCGGTCGTGTCGGTGGTGGCGGTCGTGTCGGTGATGGCCGCGGCCTGCTCGGTGACCTGCCAACCGAGCGTCGGCGGGGTGTCGGCGAGCGCGGGCCCGGCCAGCCCGCTGAGCCCGGCACCCAGGCCCACGACCAGCGCGCGCCGCAGCAGCCGGGGCGTGAGCCGGGCCGCCGCGGCCTCGACCGCGCGCCACCGGCGGCCTGCCACACGTGCCGTCGCGCCCAGCACCAGCAGCGTCGTGCCCACCGCGAGGACCGCGGCGGCCACCGCGCCGACGGCCAGCGCCACGGCCGCGACCCGACCGTCGAGCGTGACGGTCGTGGCGGCCGCCCGGACCGCCGCGCGGGCGAGCAGGGCCGCCGCCCCGGCCGGTAGCGGCCAGACGGCCAGCGATCGGGGCAGCGACACGTCATGCACGATGGTGTCGTTTGATCGAGTTTGATGCATGATCACGAAACTAGATGAGCGAGCGCAGTGCGCGCCAGGGCCTGTGGATGGTCGAGTCGGGCCCGATTCGCCGTTGCCTATTCGGAACGCAATCGTGACCGCCGCACCGGGGGGCCGTGTCCGGCGGCTGCCACGATGGTGGGTCGGTCGTCGGGACGAGAGGGGGCGCGGTGGGTCGGGTCGGTCGCTTCGGCGTGGGAGCTGCGGTGCTGGCGACCCTCCTGCTGGCGGGCTGCACGCCGACCGGCAGCTCGCCCGCGGCGCCCGCCACGTCGAGCAGATCCGACCTGGCGTCGACCGCGAGCGGCTCCACGCCGGAGCCCACGATGGTGTCGTCGGTCACGGTCGACCCACGGCTCCCGTCGGCGCAGCAGCTCCCGGCCGGCCTGCTCGCCACGACCGATGCCGACTGGCTCGTCGCCACCGTGACCGGCAGCGCCGAGGACGAGAGCGCGCCGTCGGGCACGGTGCGGGTGGTCGACCTGATCTCGCCCGACGGCGTGCGGTACGAGCTGCCGCCGCTCGGCTCGTTCACCCTGGACCAGTGGCTCCCGGGCACGTCGCTCGGGCTCGGGATCGACGGCTCGGTGCCACCCGGGGCGTTCGCGGTCGTGGACCTGGAGACCGGCGAGGAGGTCGCGCGGCCGGACCTCGCCGGGCTGCTCTCCGACGTGCCGGCAGCCACGGCGGTCGAGGCGACCTTCGTCGGCGACGGCACCACGGATCTCGTCGTCACCGTGCGGTCCGCCGACGCGGGCCGCACGGTCCGCCTGACCCTCGACGGGAGCGTCGTGGCCGAGCTCGACCGCGGGCTGGTCCGGATGATGCCGAGCCCGAGCGGCGTCGAGCTGCTGGCCGCGGACGGCGTGACCTACGCACCCGTCCTCCTGGACCTCGCGACCTTCGACGAGCTCACCGTGCCTGCCGGTGTCGCGACCTGTTCGCCGAGCACGTGGCTGGACGGGGCGCGGTGGCTCGCCTCGTGCGGCGGCGCCGCCACGGCCTGGTTCGTGGTCGAGGACGACGTCACGTGGCGCCTGCCCGTGGAGCCGGGGTCCGACGTCGAGGGCCTCATGACCGACGCGGACGGGGCCGTCGTGCTGGCCGTCCGGTCCTGGGACCAGGGGGCGCTGGTCGCGGACTCCACTGCGCTGGCGACGCCGACCACGTTGGCACCGGCGGACACCGGTCAGGCGTTCGCCTGGGGCGTCGTCGGGTCGGCGGTGGTGGGAAGCCTGGCCCTGCCCGACGCGACCGAGGGGCCGATCTTCGGCCTCCCGGCGCCGGTCACCGCGTGGCACGCGGCCGACGGCTCCACCGCGACGCTCGTGCCGGCGCCGCTCCAGGGGCTGGTCACCGTGTTCCCCGCGCGGGTGCCCGGCGCGCCGGTGACCGGAGGGTGGTTCGAGCCCGACGTCGACGGCACCGTCTGGTTCCACCCGGCCGACTGACTCAGACCTCGTGCTCGGCCAGCTCCCGGAACTCCTCGGGCACGGCGCGGTCCCGGGCCAGCAGGGCCGGCGCGTAGCCCACGGCGTCGCGGCCGAACCTCGTGCGGATCGCGTCCATCGAGGCGTCGACCGCCCACCGGGCCGCGCCGGTCGGTGACCCCGGCCGCCAGGGGTCGGGCGGCTCGAGGTCGAGCTCGAGCTGGAGCACCCGCTGCTCGGACAGCTGGGAGACGGACACCGCGAGCAGGGTGATCTCCGCGCCCTCGTGGTCGTGGATCGCCGACCAGGCGAGCCGCTCGGCGATCTCGGTGAGTGTGAGCGTCGTCGCGACCGGCTGGGCGAGGGTGAGCGAGCGGGTGACCGAGCGCAGCTCGGTGAAACGCACCCGGACCGTCACGGTGCGCCCGGCCCGCCCTCCCTCGCGCATCCTCCGGCTCACCCGGTCGGCCAGGTGCGCGAGCGTGGCGCGGACCAGCTCCGGCGTGGGGGAGTGCCGTCCGAGGGCGGACTGCGCCCCGACCGAGTGCGCCCGGCGGCCGCCCGTCACCCGGCGGGGGTCGTCGTCCGCCGCCATCGCGTGCAGCTTGTGGCCCACGGCGTGCCCGAGCAGCCGCTCGACGACCGTCGACGGCGTCGCGGCGAGGTCCCCGATGGTCCGGATCCCGCGGGAGGCGAGCCGCTCCGAGGTGACCGGCCCGACGCCCCACACGAGGTCCACCGGCAGCGGGTCGAGGAACGCCCGCTCGCCGCCGAGCGGGACCACCACGAGGCCGTCGGGCTTGGCCACCTGGGAGGCGATCTTCGCCAGGTGCTTGGTGCGGGCGGCGCCGACCGAGATCGGCAGACCGATCTCGTCGCGCACCCGGCGGCGGATCAGGGCCCCGACGGCCGCGGCGTCGCCGAACAGGTGCTGCGCACCGGAGATGTCGCAGAACGCCTCGTCGATGGAGATCCGCTCGATGAGCGGGGTCACGTCCGCGAGCACGTCCATCACGCGGTCCGCGATCGGCTGATACCTGTCGAAGTGGCCCCCGACGAACACCAGCTCCGGGCACAGCCGTGCCGCGCGCCACCCGGGCATCCCGCCGGACACGCCGAACGCCTTGGCCTCGTAGGACGCGGCGAGCACGACGCCGCCGCTCGGGCTGCCGCCGACGGCGATAGGACGGCCGCGCAGCTGGGGCGTGAGCAGCTGCTCGACCGAGGCGTAGAACGCGTCGAGGTCGGCGTGCAGGATGGTCGGGCCGGCGCCCATGGTGAGATGCTAGTCGAACAGGTGTTCGACCACCAGTCTCGAGGGGCCCGGGGCTGCGTCTGTGGGGCCCGCGTCGAGCCGCGGGCCCGCCGATACCGTGTCCCCGTGCGCTGGGACGACCTGTTCGCCGACCTCGAGGCCCGGCTGGACGCCGCCCACGCCGCGGACCGGGCGGAGGAGGTGGCCGACCGCACCCGGGCCGAGCGAGCCCGCGTCGGGCTGGCCGACCGGCTGCGCGCCCAGGCCGGGCCCGTCGACGTCCTGGTGCGGGACGGCGGCACCGTGCGGGGCGAGGTGCGCGACGCCGGACCCGCCTGGCTGCTGCTCGCCGACGGCCCGCGCGAGCACATGGTGCCGACCCACGCCGTCGCGGCCGTGGCGGGCCTGACCGACCAGGTGGCCGTGGACGCCGGGGTGGTGCTGTCCCGCCTCGGGCTCGGCCACGTGCTGCGGTGCATCGCCCAGGACCGGTCCGTCGTCCGGCTGCGGGTGGCGGGAGCCGACCTGGTCGGCCGGGTGGACGCGGTGGGGGCCGACCACCTCGACCTCGCCGAGGTGGCGCCGGACAGCCTGCGTCCCACGGGTCGACGGCGCGCGGTCGCCACCGCCGCGCTCGACGTGGTCACCCGCCTCTGACCGCCCGCGGGGCGTGGGCGGCCGACGCGGCTCAGGCCTCGCCGTCCTCCGGCTCGTCCTCGGGGGAGGGGGCCACCTCGACGGACCGCTCGCGGTCCGCGGCCTCGCGCTCGCGCTCGATGCGCTCGCGGGTCTCCTCGTACATCCGCTGAATGTAGGACTCGAGCTCACTGGCCTCGACCCGCCACTGGTTGCGGCCGCCGATCTGGATCGCGGGCAGGTCGCCGGAGTTGACCAGGGCGTACGCCTGGGACGTCGAGATGTTGAGCACCTCGCACACGTCCGGGAGCTTGAGGAACCGCTGCGGCACGCGGCCAGTCTGGCACGCGTGCCACCACCCGATCGTGTTGTCCACACCCGGCCACGGCGCGTGCGCCGACCCGGCATGATGGGCCGGGGCCATCGACACAGGGGGAGCCAGATGACCACAGTGAGTCCGCCGGCGGTTCGTCTACGCAGACCCGGCTGGCGGGACCCGCGGCTGCTCGGCGGGCTGGTGCTGGTCGCGCTGTCCGTGGGGCTCGGTGGGTACGCGGTCGCCGCCGCCGGACGCACCGTCCCGGTCCTGGCGACGCCGTCGGCGCTGGTGCCCGGGGACGAGGTCGACGTCGACGCGCTCGTGGTCCGTCAGGTACGGCTCGCCGAGGCCGGGGACCTGTACCTGCGGGCCGACCGTCCCGTCGAGGACGCCCTGGTCGCCGTGCGAACCGTCGGTCCGGGCGAGATGGTGCCGCTCGGGGCCGTCGCGCCGGCCACCGCGCTCGACGTGCGCTCGGTGTCGGTGACGTCGCAGGCGGCGCTGTCCGAGCAGGTGGTGCCCGGGGCCAGCGTGGACCTGTGGTTCGTGCCGGACGCCGGCTCCGGGGACCCGCCCGGCGAGCCCCGGCAGCTCGCGACCGTGCTGACCGTCGCGGAGGTCTCCGACGCCGGCGGAGCCTTCTCGGTGGGGGGCGGGACCACGGTGCACGTGCTGGTCCCGGTCGACCGGTTGCCCGAGGTGCTCGGGGCCTTGGCCTCCGACGGGTCGGTCGAGGTGGTCCCCGTCGCCGGGGTGGTGCCGTGACCGCCGTGCTGTGCGCGGTGCGCGGACCCGGCGAGGCCGCCGTGGTGCGGGCGCTGACCCAGGTCGGCCGGCTCAGCGTCGCCCGCCGCTGCGCCGATCTCGCCGAGCTGCTCTCGGCGGCCGCGGCCGGGTTGGGCCGGGTCGTGGTGGTCTCGGCGGACCTGCCTGGCCTGGACCGCGAGGGCGTGCGTCACCTGCACGGCTCGCGCGCGTGGGTGGCGCTGCTCGTCGACGAGGCGGCCGGCTGGGACGAGGAGCGCGCCGACCGGCTCGGGGCCGACGTGCTCGTGCCCGCCGACCGGCCCGACGCGGTCGCACAGGCGGTCGGGGAGCTCGCCGGCCGGGGCGAGCGGACCGCCGACCATCCCGCGCCGGAGCGTCCGCCCGTGCCGGAGCCTCCGCCCGTGGCGGACCACGACCGCGGACACCTCGTCGCGGTCTGGGGGCCCACCGGCGCGCCGGGTCGGACCACCGTCGCGCTGGGTCTGGCCGAGGCCCTCGGCGACGAGGGGTGCCTGCTGGTCGACGCCGACACCTACGGCGGCACCGTCGCGGCGACGATCGGGATGCTCGACGAGGCGCCGGGGATCGCCGCGGCCTGTCGCGCCGCGGCGACGGGCCGCCTGGACCGCCTCGCGCTCGGTGCGCTGACCCCCGTCGTGGTTCCCGGGGTGCGTGTGCTCAGCGGGATCAGCCGGCCGGACCGCTGGCCCGAGGTGCCCGCCGCGCACCTGGAACAGGTCTGGGCGGCGGCCCGCGAGCTCGACCCGTGGACCGTGGTCGACTGCGGGTTCTGCCTCGAGCGCGACGAGGCCCTGAGCTACGACACGCGCGCGCCGCAGCGCAACGGAGCCACGATCTCGGCTCTCACGGAGGCCGACGCGGTGGTGGTGGTCGGCGCCGCGGACCCGATCGGGCTCCAGCGCCTGGTGCGTGGCCTGATGGACCTGGACGACCTCGTCCCCGGCGTCCGCAGGATCGTGGTGGTCACCAAGGTTCGCGCGGCCGTCGCCGGCACCCGGCCCGCCGACGCCGTGCGTGACGCGCTGTCCCGCTACGCCGGCGTCGAGGACCCGTACCTGCTCGGCTGGGACCAGAGCGCCTGCGACGCCGCGATGCTGGCCGGGCGGCTGCCGGGGGAGGCGGCACGCGGCTCGGCGCTCCACCGCGGGCTGGTCGACCTCGCCGGTGCGTTGCGCACCGAGCTGGCCGCGGGCGCGGCACACTGAGGACGTGCGCATCTACCTGCCCGCGACCATGGCCGAGCTCGCCGATCCCACCGGCCTGGGCCCGCGCGTCGTCCACGCGGTGACCCCGGCGCTGCGCGTCGCGCTGCCCGACGAGGACGAGGAGGGCCTGGAGTTCTCCGCCCAGCTCCTCGCCGCCGACGACAGCCTCGAGCTGCTCGGCGAGCAGGCCGCGGGCGCGGTGCCCCGCCGTGTCGTGGTCGCCGCCGACGTCGACGCGGACGACGTCGCGCCGCTCGACGAGAGCGAGGTGCCCAGCGCCGTCCGGCTGCTCGTTGCTGTGACCTGGGAGGACGTGGCCTGCGCGCACGTCGACGAGGAGGCCGCCGGGCCGGACGTCACGGCCGCCCTGGCCGGCGACGAGCTCGCCGCCGACCGGCTCGTGGAGCGCGACCTGCTCTGGTACGACGTGGGCGAGCTGCCCGCGCTGGCCGCCGGCCGGGCCTGAGGGGCACCGGCCGGTCCGTCACAGGGACGGCTGGAGCAGGTCGACCACCCGCTGGTGCAGCGGCCCGTTGGTCGCCACCGCGCTGCCGCCGAACGGCCCGGGCTCGCCTTCCAGGGACGTGAACGTCCCGCCGGCCTCCGTGACGATCGGCACCAGCGCCGCCATGTCGTGCAGCGCGAGCTCGGGTTCGGTGGCGATGTCCACCGCGCCCTCGGCCACCAGGCAGTAGGACCAGAAGTCGCCGTACCCGCGGGTGCGCCACACCGTGCGGGCCAGGTGCAGGAACCCCGGCAGCCGCCCCGTCGCCTCCCAGCCGGTCAGCGAGGAGTACGCCAGCGACGCGTCGGCCAGGTCGGTGACGCCCGACACGTGCAGCCGGGACGCCGACGCCAGCGACCTGCCGCTCCACGCGCCCGAGCCGGCGGCGGCCCACCAGCGTCGGCCCAGTGCCGGCGCGCTGACCAGACCGAGCACCGGGACGCCGTCGTCCAGCAGGGCGAGGAGGGTCGCCCACACCGGGACCCCGCGGACGAAGTTCTTGGTGCCGTCGATCGGGTCGACCACCCAGCGCCGGGAGCCGTGGCCGGTCAGGCCCATCTCCTCGCCGAGCACCGCGTCGCGCGGGCGTGCCCTGCCGAGCTGGGAGCGGACCACGTCCTCGGCGCCGCGGTCAGCGTCGGTGACCGGGGTCGTGTCCGGCTTGGTCTCCACGCGCAGGTCCTGGGCCTTGAACCGCGACATCGTCAGGCCGTCGACCTGGTCGGCGATCACGTGGGCCAGGCGCAGGTCGTCGTCGTACCGCAGTGCCTCGGGGGGGCTCATGCCTGCACGCTAGCGTGCGGGGTCGCTCTCACCGGCCCGGGAGGCCAGGAGTCGGCGCAGCGAGTCCACCCGATCCGCCCGCGCGGCGCTCTCCTGGGCGTCCTCGGCCTGCGACACCCACTCGTCCAGCGCGCAGTCCGGCGCGTCCGCCGCGTGCGTGCACCCGCGCGGGCAGCGCTCCTCGGCGACGTCGGCAAGGTCGTCGAACGCGGCGAGGATCCGCTCCGGCCGCACGTGCGCCAGGCCGAAGGACCGCACGCCCGGGGTGTCGATCACCCACGTGTCGCCGTCGGGCAGGCGCAGCGCCACGGCCGAGGACGACGTGTGCCGGCCGCGCCCGGTGACGTCGTTCACCACGCCGGTCGCCCGGTCCGCGTCCGGGACCAGGGCGTTGACCAGGGTGGACTTGCCCACCCCGGAGTGCCCGACCAGCACAGACATCCGGCCGGCCAGCCGGGCACGCACGTCCTCCAGGCCCTCGACCACGTGGGAGCCGCCGTCCTCGCCGCGACCGACCACGACGGTCTGCACGCCGAGCGGTGAGTACATCGCCACGAGCGGTGCCGGATCGGCCAGGTCGGCCTTGGTCAGGCACAGCAGCAGGTCCATCCCGGCGTCGTAGGCGGCCACCACACACCGGTCGATCAGCCGGGTGCGCGGCGGCGGGTCGGCGAGCGCGGTGACCACCACGAGCTGGTCGGCGTTGGCCACCACGACCCGCTCGACGGGGTCGGTGTCGTCGGCCGTGCGCCGCAGCACGGTGCTGCGCTCGGCGATCCGCACGATCCGCGCCAGGGAGCCCTCCTGGCCGCTGGTGTCCCCGACCACGTCCACGCGATCCCCGCACACCACGCGGGTGCGGCCGAGCTCGCGGGCCTTCATCGCCTGGACCTCGCGTTCGCCGTCGGCCATCAGCAGCGCGTAGCGGCCCCGGTCCACGCCGGTGACCATGGCGCGCTCGGCGTCCGCGTGCTCCGGGCGCTGCTTGGTGCGCGGTCGCGAACCCCGCCCGGGGCGGACCCGGACGTCGCGCTCGTCGTACTGCCGCGCCATCCCCGCCCCGCTCAGGCCCGCCCGAGCATGGCGGTCCACATCCCGACGAACCCGGGCAACGTCTTGCGGGTGGTCTCCACGTCGACCACCTCGACGCCGGGCACGCGCAGCCCGACCAGCGCGCCGGCGGTCGCCATCCGGTGGTCGTGGTAGGTCTGCCAGACGGCAGGTCGCAGCGGTCGCGGGGTGATGACCAGGCCGTCGGCGGTCTGCTCGGCCTGGGTACCGATCCGGCCCAGCTCGGTGGCGAGCGCCGCCAGGCGGTCGGTCTCGTGGCCTCGCATGTGAGCGATGCCGCGCAGCCGGGTGGGGGAGTCGGCGAGCGCCGCGAGCGCGGCCACGGTCGGCGCGAGCTCGCTGGCCGCGCGCAGGTCGATGTCGATGCCGTGCACGGTGCCGTCGCCGGAGACCGTCAGCACGTCGCCGTCCAGCTCTGCGCGCCCGCCCATCGCCTCGAGCAGCTCGGGGAGCATCGCGCCGGGCTGGGTGGTGGCCGCGGGCCAGCCCGGCACCCGCACCGTCCCGCCAGCGACCATCGCGGCGGCGAGGAACGGCGCGGCGTTGGACAGGTCGGGCTCGATGTGGACGTCGCGCCCGGCGATCGGGCCCGGGCGCACCTGCCAGATCTCCGGGCGGGAGTCGTCCACGTCCACCCCGGCGTCGCGCAGCACGGCGACGGTCATGGCGATGTGCGGCAGGCTCGGCAGCGTCGCGCCGGTGTGCCGCACGGTCAGCCCGCCCGGCATGCGCGCGGCCGCGAGCAGCAGCCCGGAGACGAACTGCGACGACGCGCTCGCGTCGACGTCGACGTTGCCCCCGCGGGCCGGTCCACGGACGGTGAACGGCAGCGTCCCTCGACCGTCGTCGTCGACGTGGACGTCGAGCGCACGCAGCGCGGTGAGCACCGGGGACATCGGTCGGACCCTGGCCTGCGCGTCGCCGTCGAACCGCACCGTCCGCCCGGTCAACGCCGCGACGGGCGGCAGGAACCGCATGACGGTGCCGGCCAGGCCGCAGTCGACCTGCGCGTCGGGGGTCTGCGACCCCGGTTCGCGCAGCGGAGCGACCCGGAGCGTGCCGTCACCCGGCCAGGTCATGTCCTGCGCGCCGAGCTCGACCAGCGCCGCCGCCATCAGGTCGGTGTCGCGCGAGGCGAGCGCGCCCCGCAGCACCGTGGGACCGTCGGCCAGCGCAGCGAGCACGAGGTGCCGGTTGGTCAGGGACTTCGACCCGGGCACCTGGACCACCGCGTCGAGCGGGGCGTCGGCGGTCGGTGCGGGCCAGATCATGCGGGCAGGCTACCGGCCCGGCCGGTGCGGCCGGGTGAGCGGTCCGGTGCCGTCGGGCGTCGGCTCAGCCCTCCGCGGCGGCTTCTCGCGCCAGGGCCCGGTCGATGCGTGCCTGCTCGATCCGCCAGCGCCACGACGGCCGGCCCTCGTGGTCGATCCCGGCCAGCAGCGCGCCGCCGAGCATCGAGACCGCACGCACCAGGTGCTCGCGGTCCTCGGCGGGCATCGAGCGGAGCGCTCGGGGGTTGGCCGGCACGTAGGCCACGACGAGCGGTGCGGTGAGACCGGCGAGCGCCAGGGCGCTGGTGCGCGGGGCCTTGCCGACCACGAGCATCCCGGCGGCGACCACCATCGCGCCGCCGTGCGCGCGGGCCACGAGCTTGAGCCGGCTCTCGTCCGGCACCGGCGGCAGGCCGAAGCGACCGGCCAGGTTCGCCCAGGTGGATCGGACCCGGGCGGTGTGTGACGAGGGGTGGCGCAGTGCCTGCCATCCCTCGACGGCGAACCAGGTGGCGAACAGGGATCTGGCGACCCGGCGGACCAGCATGGATGAGCCTCCCTCGAGCGAGCGACCGCGCTCCGCGCCCACGCTAACGCGTCCGCGCCGACCGGGCACGGGAATGGGATCGCGGCGTCCGGGCGTTGGCGACGGTGTGAGTGTCCTGTGCCCCGCACCGGTGCGCCCGGGCCCTGCGCTCGGTCTAGGCTCGTGGCCGATGAGCGACGAGACCCACCGCGCGCCCGATATCGAGCCTGCCGCCGAGCGTTCGGCGCGGTTCGAGGCCGAGGCACTGGCCTACGTCGACCAGCTGTACTCCGCCGCCCTGCGGATGACCCGGAACCCGACCGACGCCGAGGACCTGGTCCAGGAGACGATCGCCAAGGCGTTCGCGGCGTTCCACCAGTACCGGCCGGGCACGAACCTCAAGGCGTGGCTGTACCGGATCCTCACCAACACGTTCATCAACACCTACCGCAAGAAGCAGCGCGAGCCACAGCAGTCCTCCGGTGAGGAGATCGAGGACTGGCAGATCGCGCGGGCGGCCTCGCACACCTCCACGGGTCTGCGCTCGGCCGAGGCGGAGGCGCTCGACGCACTGCCGGACTCCGACGTCAAGGACGCCTTGGCGGCGATCGGCGAGGACTTCCGGATGGCGGTGTACCTCGCGGACGTCGAGGGGTTCTCCTACAAGGAGATCGCCGAGATCATGGGTACCCCGATCGGCACGGTGATGTCCCGGCTGCACCGTGGCCGTCACCAGCTGCGTGAGCTGCTCACCGACTACGCGCGCGAGCGCGGTCTGATCCCGATGCAGGGAGGTGACTCGTGAGCGACGACCGACCGGCCGACTGCGCCGAGGCGCTGGCCCGGCTGTTCGACTTCCTCGACTCCGAGATCGACGAGACCGACGGTGACCGGATCCGCGAGCACCTGGCCGACTGCGACGGCTGCTTGCACGAGTACGACATCGAGCACCATCTCAAGGCGCTCGTGCGGCGCTCCTGCAGCGACGTGGCGCCCGCCGAGCTGCACCTGCGGATCCGTCAGCAGCTGCTGGTGCTGCGCACCCGGATCGAGCCGTCGGGCTGAGACGACGACGGGCGGCGGACCCGTGGTCCACCGCCCGTGCCTGTCAGGCGTTCGGTCGCCTGCCGTGGTTCGCTGCGTTGCCCTTGCGGGAACGGCGCTTGCGGCCTCGCTTGCTCATCGGGGCTCCTTTCGAGCGGCGACCATAGTCGCACACCCCGGCCGGTCCTTCAGCCACGGCCCGAAACGGGCGTCGCCGCGCGCCGGGACGACCTCAAGTCACCGGGCCGTTCGTCCGATGGTGTGAAGGTGACCGCGAAGCCTCAGTCCGTGATCCCGCTGCTGCACGCCCTGGTCTCCAGCGGCGGCTCCGACCTGCACTGCAAGGTCGGCTCGGTGCCGCGCCTGCGCGTCGACGGACGCCTGCGCCGGCTCCAGGTGCCCGAGCTCCGTCCCGAGGACACCGCCGCCATGGTCGCGGAGGTGATGCCGGCCGAGCTGACGGACGAGTTCGCCCAGAAGCACGAGGCGGACTTCGCCTACTCCCTGTCCGGCGTGGGGCGGTTCCGGGTGAACGCCTTCCAGGCCCGTGGCACGTCGGGGCTGGTGTTCCGGCGGGTCTCGGTCGGGGCCCAGACCCTGGTCGAGCTCGGCATCCCCGAGGTGGTCGGTGAGCTGGCCCTCGAGCCGCGCGGCCTGGTGCTGGTCACCGGTCCGACGGGCTCGGGCAAGACGACGACGCTCGCGTCCCTGGTGGACCTGATCAACACCTACAAGGAAGTCAACATCGTCACGATCGAGGACCCGATCGAGATCCTGCACTCGGACAAGAAGGCGATCGTGTCCCAGCGCGAGGTCCGCTACGACACCGCCGACTTCACGGTCGCGCTGCGTGCCGCGATGCGCCAGGACCCCGACGTCATCCTGGTCGGCGAGATGCGCGACACCGAGACCGTGCGCGCGGCGCTGTCCGCCGCCGAGACCGGGCACCTGGTGATGTCGACCCTGCACACCATCGACGCGCAGGAGACCGTCAACCGGATCGTCGACTTCTTCCCCCCGCACGAGCAGAAGCAGATCCGCGGCGCGCTGGCCCAGGCCCTGCGCGGCATCGTCTCCCAGCGCCTGGTGCGCAAGGCCGACGGCAGCGGGCGGGTCGCAGCCGTCGAGGTCATGGTCAACACCGGCCGGACGGCCGAGGCGATCATCGAGCCGTTCGACAACCCACCGCTGGTCGAGCTCATCGCCGACGGCGAGTACTACAAGATGCAGACCTTCGACCAGCACCTGTTCCGCCTCATCCGGGACAACGTGGTCACCTACGACGACGCCTGCACGATCGCCTCCAACCCGCAGGACCTCACGGTCGCACTGCGTGGCGCGGGCATCGTGAGCTGACGCCGGACCGTCTGCGGCCCGACGGCCGCGCCGCCGTACTGCGACACCTCCGCCTCCAGGGCGTGCCTCGCGCGTGCCCTCGTGCCCTTGCACCGTGGCGCAACTCGCGATATATCTTGTTCTCCAAAGACGAGATATATCGCGAGGAGAGGTCGAGATGGACGGCGAGTCCTGGGTCGTGTCCGGCCCGCAGGTGATCGAGGTCGACGAGGTCGGCTCGGTGCGCGTGGCGCTGATCGGCGGGCGGGTGGACGTCATCGGCCGCGACGAGCCGGGAGCGCGGATCGAGGTCCACCGGGTCGACGGCAGGCCGCTCGAGGTGCGCCTGGTCGACGGTGAGCTCCAGGTGGGCTACGGGACCACCCTGTCGGGCTGGGACCAGCTGCTCGACCGGTTCCGCGCCACGACGTCGAGGGACTCGGCCGACGTCCACGTCGCCGTCCCGAGGGGCGTGGCCGTCCGGCTCGGCACCGTCTCGGCCGACGGGCTCCTGGCCGGTGTGGTCGGCGCGTCCTCGGTGGCGACGGTCTCGGGCTCGGTGGTGACCGACTCGACGCGTGGACCGCTCTCCGCGCGGACCGTCTCGGGCGAGCTCGACCTGCGCGAGCACGACGGTGACCTGGAGCTGACCAGCGTCTCCGGCCCGACGACGGCCAGCGGCGAGCTGGGCCGCGTCGGCGCGAGCACGGTCAGTGGAACCGTGACGATCGACGCGCGCCGCGCGCTCGAGGTGACCGCCCAGACCGTCTCCGGCGACGTGACGGTCCGCCTGCCGGCGGGCCTGGGCGTCTCGGTGGACGGGAGGAACGTCTCCGGGCGCGTCGTGGTCGACGGCCGGGACCACGGTGCCAAGAGCCCCGGCGGGGGAGCCTTCCACGCGGTGGTCGGCGACGGAGCATGCCGCCTGCGGGCGACGACGGTCTCGGGCGACGTCACCGTGCTGCGCTCGGGCGGTGACGCCTGATGGTCTTCGCCCACGGGCAGCTGCGCCTCTACCTGCTCGCGCTGCTGGAGACGGGGCCCAAGCACGGCTACGAGCTCATCACCGCGCTGGCCGACCGGTTCGGGGGCACCTACCGCCCGAGCCCCGGCACCGTGTACCCGCGGCTGGCGCGCCTCGAGGAGGAGGGGCTCGTGCGACGCTCCGACGACGGCCGGCGTGCGACGTACGCCCTGACCGACGCCGGCCGCGTCGAGCTCGACGAGCGGCGCGGTGACCTCGCGGCGCTCGAGGCCGACGTCGCCGAGTCGGTGCGCACCCTGGCGGCCGAGGTGCGCCAGGACGTGCGCGGCTCGATGGCCGGCCTGCGCGCCGACCTCGCGGCGGCTGCCCAGCAGGCGCGGGCCGCGGCGCGGTCCGGCGCTCGCCGACCGGTCGACGACCGTGCCGAGGCGCACCGGCTGCGACTCGAGGCCGAGGCACTCGTGACGCACTTCCGCGGTGAGGTGAAGGCTGAGCTGCGCCGGGCGGAGGCCGAGGGGCGGCTCGGGTCGCTGACCGTCCAGACCCTGCGGACGGTGCTGGCCAGCGCGCTGACGGCGGTGCGCGACACCGTGTGAGACGCGCGCGGCCGCGCCCGCGGGGGGAGCGCGCGCGCCTGCACCCGGTCAGCGGACGCTGTCCAGAGGCCTCCCAGATGTGATGGATTGTGAGGCATCACATGGGACGTATCTGACCAGGTCAGAAGGCTCTGCGTGAGTGAGAGTGTTACCCAAATGTGATGCACAAGCCCTTCCCAGCCTCGGGAATGTTAACGCTAATATCCGACACACGACCTGTGGGACGGGTTGGAACGCAGCACCCCGAGACCGGCGACGAAGCCGGGCCAGAACGAGGAGGTTTTGGAGATGCGGAAGCGGATCCTGTCAGGGTTTGCGCTCCTGGGGGCAGTCGCCCTCGCAGTGACCGGATGCTCGTCGAGCGACGGATCCAGCGATGCCGGCAACGGGGGAGGCAGCGGAGACGTCATCACCGTTGGCTTCGCGCAGACCGGCTCAGAGAGCGGTTGGCGCAGCGCGAACACCGAGTCGATGAAGACGGCCTTCTCCAAGGACAACGGCTTCGACCTGGTGTTCAACGCCGCGGACAACGACCCCGCCGCGCAGATCGCGGCGGTCCGGTCGTTCATCAACCAGAAGGTCGACGCGATCGTCATCGCGCCGATCGTCGAGGACGGCTGGGACGACGTCCTCAAGGAAGCCAAGGACGCGAACATCCCGGTGATCCTCGAGGACCGCACCGTGACGGCCTCGGACGACCTCTACGCGAGCTGGGTCGGCCTGGACTTCAAGCTCGAGGGCCAGAAGGCCGGCGAGTGGGCCAAGGAGACGTTCACCGACCCGACCAAGATGGTCGTCCTCGAGGGCACCACGGGGTCGGCCCCGGCCAACGACCGCGCCGAGGGCTTCGACTCGGCCATCGCGGGCTCGTCGATCGAGAAGATCGACTCCCAGACCGGCGACTTCACGCGTGACGGCGGCAAGTCGGTCATGGAGGGCTTCCTGCAGAAGTACGGCGTGGACGGCATCGACCTCGTGTTCGCGCACAACGACGACATGGCGCTGGGTGCCATCGAGGCCATCGAGGCCGCCGGCGCCAAGCCGGGCACCGACATCAAGATCGTCTCGATCGACGCGGTGCACGACGGCATGCAGGCGCTCGTCGACGGCAAGATCAACTACATCGTCGAGTGCAACCCGCTGCTCGGCGAGAAGGCTGCCGCCCTCGTCAAGGACGTGCTCGCCGGCAACAGCGTCGACAAGCGCACCATCGTCGAGGACCAGGCGTTCGACCAGGCCGCGGCCGAGAAGGCGCTGCCGGACCGCAAGTACTGATCCGCAGACGGTCCACCGCCAGCGCGTGGGCGGCGTCGGGGCTCGCAGCAGCGGCCCCGACGTCGCCCCGCCCGGAAGAGAGAGCGACGAACGAGATGGCTGCGGACACCGAGGTCCCCCCGATCGTCGAGATGCGCGGCATCACCATCCGATTCCCGGGGGTGCTCGCGCTCGACGACGTCGACTTCCTGCTTCGCCCGGGGGAGATCCACTCGCTGATGGGCGAGAACGGGGCGGGCAAGTCGACCCTGATCAAGGCGCTGACCGGGGTCTACGCCGTCGACAGCGGGACCATCACCGTCGCGGGTGAGCGACGAACCTTCACCTCGACGGCGGACGCCCAGGCGGCGGGCATCTCGACCGTGTACCAGGAGGTCAACCTCTGCCCCAACCTGACGGTCGGCGAGAACGTCATGCTCGGTCACGAGCCGCGGCGGGGCAGTGCGATCGACTGGCGGGCGACGCACGCCCAGGCCGACCGGCACCTGAGAGGCCTCGGGATGGAGGTCGACCCGCGCTCGCTGCTGTCGACCCACTCGATCGCCATCCAGCAGCTCGTCGCGATCAGCCGGGCCATGGTCCTGGAGTCCAAGGTGCTCATCCTGGACGAGCCGACCTCCAGCCTGGACCGTGACGAGGTCGAGCAGCTCTTCGGCGTGATCCGCGAGCTGCGCAACTCGGGTGTCGCGATCCTGTTCGTCTCCCACTTCCTGGACCAGGTCTACGAGATCTCCGACCGGATCACGGTGCTGCGCAACGGCGCCCTGGTCGGCTCGTATCCCATCGGCGACCTGCCTCGGGACGCCCTGGTGACCAAGATGATCGGCCGCGAGCTGGACGACCTCGAGGCGTTGTCCCGTTCGGCGCACCGCGCCATCGACCGGACCGGCGAGCCGGTGCTCCGCGCTGAGGGCGTGGGCAGGCGTGGCGTGCTCGAGCCCGCCGACCTCGAGGTCTACACCGGCGAGGTCGTGGGCCTGGCCGGGCTGCTCGGCTCCGGGCGGACCGAGCTGGTCCGGCTGCTGTACGGCGCCGACCGCCCCGACCACGGCCACGTCACGGTCAACGGCAAGGCGGCGCGCATCACCTCGCCGCGCCACGCGATCGACCGGCGCATCTCGTTCTCCTCCGAGGACCGGCGCGGCGAGGGCATCGTCGCGGACCTCACCGTCGCGGAGAACATCGTGCTCGGCATCCAGGCGCGCAAGGGGTGGATGCGCAAGATCCGCAAGGCCGAGCAGGACGCCGTCGTCGCCGAGTACATCGAGGCCCTCGGTGTGAAGCCGGCCGACCCCCAGCTCGTGGTCGCCAACCTCTCGGGCGGCAACCAGCAGAAGGTGCTGCTCGCCCGGTGGCTGGCCACCGCACCCGAGCTGCTCGTGCTGGACGAGCCGACGCGCGGCATCGACGTCGGCGCGAAGGCCGACATCCAGCACAAGGTCTCCGAGCTCTCGGCTCAGGGACTCTCCGTCATCTTCATCTCCTCCGAGCTGGAGGAGGTGCTTCGATTGGCCCAGCGGATCGCAGTGCTGCGGGACCGCAGGAAGATCGGCGAGCTCGACTCGGGCGAGGTCGATCTGGACGGCCTCATCGACTACCTGGCCAACGAGGGCAAGGGGAGTGCGGCGTGAAGAACTTCTGGAGGCATCGGCTCTTCTGGCCGGCCGCGGCCCTGGTCGCACTCGTCACCATCAATGCGATCGCGCGGCCGACGTTCCTGAAGATCACGATGCAGGACGGCGAGCTGTACGGCGCCCTGATCGACATCCTGCGCAACAGCGCGACGCTGATGCTCGTGGCACTCGGCATGACGATCGTCATCGCGACGCGCGGCATCGACCTGTCGGTCGGGGCCGTCATGGCGGTCTCCGGCGCGGTCGCCCTGACCATCATCGACGGCTCGCCCGACCCGGGTGGCGTCGGCACCGTGCTGGTCGCGGTCGCCTTCGCGCTGCTCGTCTCGCTGGTGCTCGGGGCATGGAACGGGTTCTTGGTCTCGGCGCTCGGCATCCAGCCGATCGTCGCGACGCTGGTACTGATGCTCGCCGGCCGCGGCGTCGCGCTGCTGATCACCGGAGGCTTCATCACCACGGTGAACTCCGACCCGCTGTCCTTCATCGCCAGCGGGTACCTGACGGTGCTGCCGTTCGCGTTCTTCATCTCGGTCGCGGCCATTGCGACGCTCGCCGTGGTCGAGCGGCGGACCGCGCTCGGCGTGCTGACCGAGGCCGTCGGCATCAACCCCGAGGCCAGCCGGCTCGCGGGCGTCCGGTCGCGCGGCATCATCTGGGGCGCGTACATGGTCTCCGGGGTCCTCGCCGGGCTCGCCGGGGTCATCTACGCCTCGAACATCAAGGCGGCCGACGCCAACGCCGCCGGGTTCCTCATCGAGCTCTACGCGATCCTGGCCGTGGTACTCGGCGGCACGTCGCTGGCCGGCGGGAAGTTCTCGATCGCCGGCACCGTGATCGGCGTGCTGATCATCCAGACGCTCGACTCGACGATCCTGTTCCTCGGCGTCCCGTCGGCCCAGAGTCCGGTGTTCTTCGCCTTCGTCGTGGTGGCCGTCGTGGTCCTGCAGTCGCCACGCACCAGGAACGCGCTACGGGCTCTCGGCGGTTCGATGAGCCGCGGTGGCCCCACCGTGAGTCGGACCGAGGCGGAGGTGGCGCGATGAGCGCGACGATGACTCACCCGGTCGCCGTCGAGCGACCCACGTCGAAGTACCAGAGCTTCCTGTCGCGCCGCGCCGGGATGATGCCGACGTTCGCCGCGGTGGCCATCCTGGCGGTGCTGCTGGCGTGCGCGGAGGCCTTCCTGCGGGGTGACTTCCTCTCGCCGGGCAACATCTCCGCCCTGCTCCTGGACAACGCCTACCTGCTGATCCTCGCGGTGGGCATGACCTTCGTGATCCTCACGGCGGGCATCGACCTGTCGGTCGGGTCGGTGATGGCCTTCACAGGGATCCTCGGCGCCCAGCTCCTCGCGAGCGGGGTGCCCGCCTGGCTGGCCGTCGTGGTGATGCTGGCCGGCGGAGCGGTCATCGGCCTGCTGATCGGCGTGCTCGTGCAGTACTTCAGCGTGCAGCCGTTCATCGCCTCGCTCGCGGGCCTCTTCCTCGCGCGGGGCCTGGCCTACGTGGTCAGCCTGTCCTCGATCAAGGTCGAGGACCCGGCGATCCTGTGGCTCCAGACGAACCGGATCAGGCTCGGCGACTGGTACATCACCCCCACCGGCATCATCGCCCTGCTGGCCGTGGCGGTCGCGGCCTTCGCGCTGCACCTGACCCGGTTCGGGCGCACGATCTACGCGATCGGCGGCAACGAGCAGTCGGCCCGGCTGATGGGCCTGGAGGTGGCTCGCACCAAGGTCTCGGCGTACGTGATCAGCGGCTTCTGCGGCGGGCTCTCTGGCCTGGTGCTGACCGCCTACTCGGGCGCCGGATATCCGCGCAACGGCATCGGCACCGAGCTCGACGCGATCGCCGCGGTGGTCATCGGCGGCACCCTGCTCATCGGTGGCCGCGGCTACGTGCTCGGCTCGCTGGTCGGTGTCTTCGTCTACGGGACGATCAAGACGATCATCTCGTTCATGGGCGCCGAGCAGTCGTGGATGCAGATCATCATCGGCTCGCTGCTGCTCCTGGTCATCGTCGTGCAGCGTGCGATCGTGGCCAGATCGGAGCGACGACGATAGCCACGTGGGTGGCGATGGCGGCTGAGCCCCGTCCCGACCGGGATAATGGCGCGATGAACGGGGCGCGGCCGCTGCTCGAGCTGACCGGCGCGACGGTGCGCTTCGGCGCCGACGCGGCGCTCGACGACGTCTCGTTCCGGATGTTCCCCGGCGAGGTCCACTCGCTCATGGGCGAGAACGGCGCGGGGAAGTCGACGCTGATCAAGGCCGTGACGGGCGCGCTGCCCCTGGACGCGGGCACCCTGGTGCTCGACGGCGAGGAGGTCTCCTTCGCGACGCCGCACGACGCGCAGCGGGCCGGCATCAGCACCGTCTACCAGGAGATCGAGCTGCTGCCCAACCTCTCGGTGGCGGAGAACATCCTGCTGGGCCGCGAGCCGCGCTCCCACGGCATGATCAGCCAGCGGCGGATGCGCGCCCGCGCCAGCCGGATCCTCGCCGACCTCGGGATCGACATCGACCCGGCGTCCATCCTCGGCACCCACTCGGTGGCGGTCCAGCAGCTCGTCGCGATCGCACGGGCCATCTCCACGGACCTGCGCGTGCTGGTCCTGGACGAGCCCACGTCGAGCCTCGACCTGGACGAGGTGGCCGAGCTGTTCAGGATCATCCGTGAGCTCCAGGCACGCGGCGTGGCGATCCTCTTCGTCTCCCACTTCCTGGACCAGGTCTACGAGATCTGCGACCGGGTCACCGTCCTGCGCGACGGGCGGTTGGTCGGGGAGTACCTCACCCGCGAGCTGCTGCGCATCGATCTGGTGCACAAGATGCTGGGACACGACATCTCCGACTTCAAGGCTCGCCAGCGTGAGCCGGTCGTCACGCCGGAGGCCCCAGTGTTCCTCAGCGCGAGGGGCGTCACGGCGGCCCGGGGCATCACGGCGGCCGACGTCGACCTGGGCGAGGCGGAGATCGTCGGGCTCGCCGGCCTGCTGGGCTCGGGCCGCACCGAGCTCGCGCGCGCCCTGACCGGCGCCTCGCGCCTGGACGCGGGCATCATCCGGATCGAGGGCCAGACGGTCCACCTGGACTCGCCGCGCAAGGCGATGTCGCTCGGTGTCGTGTACTCCTCGGAGGACCGGCGGGCGGAGGGCATCCTCGCCGAGCTCTCGGTGCTCGAGAACATCACCCTCGCGCTCCAGGCGCATCGCGGGGTGTTCCGCCGGATCCGGCCGGCTCGGCAGCGCGAGCTCGCCCAGAGCTGGGTCGAGGCGCTCGGAGTCCGGCCACCGGACCTGGACCGCCCGGCGGGGTCGCTCTCGGGCGGCAATCAGCAGAAGGTGCTGCTCGCCCGGCTGCTCGCGCTGTCCCCGCGCGTGCTCGTGCTCGACGAGCCGACCCGCGGCATCGACGTCGGCGCCAAGGTCGACATCCAGAACCTCGTCGGCGAGCTCGCCGACAACGGCATCTCGGTGATGTTCATCTCCGCCGAGCTCGAGGAGGTGCTCCGCGTCGGCGACCGGGTGGCGATCCTGCGGGACGGCCGGGTCGTGGAGACGGTCCGCGCGTCGGACGTGACGGTCGACTCCCTGCTGGCGCTCGTCGCCCGGCCGGACGATCAGGAGGGCTGAGCATGCCCGACCAGAAGCCGACCCGCGCCGCGAACATCTTCGACGTGGCCCGCCTCGCAGGTGTCTCCCACCAGACGGTCTCCCGGGTGCTCAACGACCTGCCCAACGTGCGACCCGCGACCCGTGAGCGTGTCGAGCAGGCGATCGCGCAGCTGCGCTACAACCCCTCGCCTTCGGCGCGCTCGCTGGTGTCGCGGCGCAGCCGCGCGATCGGGCTCATCGCGCCCGCGGTTCCCGACCACGGGGTCACGAACATCGGCATCAGCTTCTCGAACGCCGCCCGCGCGGCGCGGTACTCGGTGGACATGGTCACCACCGCCCACGACGACCCGGGCGCGGTCCGCGCCGCGATCGAGGGACTCCTGCGCCAGCGGGTCGACGCGATCGTCCTGGTGGTCCTGGACATCGGGGTGCTGGAGATGGTGCGCGCGATCGACCTGTCGGTGCCCGTGGTCGCCGCCGCGTCCTCGGCGCGGCGCAGCCCGCTGCTGGTGCAGATCGACCAGTACCGGGGGGCGCGGTCGGCGGTGCGGCACCTGGCCGAGCTGGGACACACGCGCGTGGCGCACGTCGCGGGTCCGGCGAGCGCCGCCGATGCGGTCGAGCGGGTGCGCGGTTGGCGGGACGAGCTCGCCGGGCGGGGCCTGCCCGTGGTCGACCTGGCCTATGGGGACTGGACGGCGGCCGGCGGGTACCGGATCGGCCTGGAGATGGACCTCGAGCCGGGCATGGCGATCTTCGCCTCGAACGACCTGACGGCGCTCGGCGTGATGTCGGCGCTGCGCGAGCGGTCGCTGAGCGTGCCCGACGACATCAGTGTCGTCGGGTTCGACGACATCCCGGAGGCGGCCTTCCTGTACCCGCCGCTGACCACGGTCCGGCAGGACTTCGCCGCGCTCGGGGAGCTCATGCTGCAGAAGGTGCTCGTGGCGCTCGAGGAGGGCGACGACGAGACCACGGACACGCCGCTGCCGACGCACCTGGTGGTGCGCGAGTCGACGCGCGGCCTGGGCGTCGGGGCGGTCGAGCCGTCGGCGTCCGAGCGGATCCTCGCTCGCGAGGAGTCGGGCGCGGGCCCGAGGGACTAGTGGTCGGGGCTACACGGCGTCGTCGGGCAGGCCGAGCCAGCGGTTCCACCCCGCGTGCAGGACCAGCCAGGCCATCAGCCCGTAGCCGGCCTGCCCGGGCGTGCGGCCGTCGCCGTCGGCCAGGTCGGCCAGCCACTGGTCGTGACGGACGAGTGGGCGGTGCGTCTCCACGTACGGCACCCGGCGCCGGCCCGCCACGTCGGCGAACGCCGAGGAGAGCTCGGCCTGCAGCTCGGGGTCCCCGAGGCTCGGCGGGGGCCCCACGACGAAACAGCTGATCCGGCGGCCCTCGGCCACGTCGAGGATGTTCGCGAGGTTGAGGCGGCTTCGGGCGAGCGAGACGCCGGCGGCCAGGTCGGCCTGACCGAGCGCGACCACCATGCGGTGGCCCTCGGCCGGCGACGCCTCGGGGAGTCGTCGGCCGACCTCGTCCTCCCAGCGTGCGGCGAGCGCCGTGGTGGTCTCGTCGGGCACGGCGAGGGTGAGCATGGTCGGCCGGGGCTCGGCCTGGGTCCGCGCCGCGACCCGGCCCACCCACCCCAGTGCGCGGGGGTCGCCCTCCCCGGCGGCCAGCTGGTCGCCGACCACCACGATGCGCAACGCGCCGTCCACCGAGTCCTCCTCCGTCCGGTCGCACCCAGTCTGGCGGAACGGGGCCGGCCGGCCGCCACGGCGCGCCGCGGGTTCTCGGGCGGGGCGGAGCTTCCAGGTCAGCGAGGAGGAATGCCGGGCACGTCCTCGGTCCAGTCGCGGTGCGAGCGGGGAGGCGGCCGGTGGCCCAGGCCATCGGTGGAGATCAGCACGGCCAGTCGCGCACCGAGGACCACGACGGTGACGACGAGGAGGAGGGCGAGGAGCGCGGCGAGGGTCATGGCAGTAATTCTTCGGGCATCGATATGCCGCCACCAGTGGCAGACGTGACACCCAGCATCGATTTTCAGCCACGTTGCTGCGATGATCGGGGCGTGCTCCGTTCCGTGGCCGTCCTGGTCCTGCCCCGCGTCGCCCCGTTCGAGCTCGGCGTCGCGTGCGAGGTGTTCGGGATCAACCGCACCGACACAGGCGGACCGGTGTTCGACTTCCGGCTCGCCACGCCCGAGCCGGGCCGGGTCCCGACCAAGCTGGGGTTCGAGGTCGTCGTCGACCAGGGGCTCGAGGCGGCCGCGGACGTCGACCTCCTGGTGGTGCCGGCCTACGGGGACGACGCGCCTCTACCGCCCGCCGCGCTCGAGCTGATCCGGGCGACGCACGAGCGCGGCGCGTGGGTGCTCAGCGTCTGCAGCGGCGCGTTCGCGCTGGGCCGCGCCGGGCTGCTCGACGGGCGGCGCTGCACGACGCACTGGATGTACACCGACCAGCTCGCCCGGCAGTTCCCCGCCGCGACCGTCGACCCCGGGGTGCTGTACGTCGAGGACCGCGGGGTGATCACCAGCGCGGGCACCGCCGCCGGCGTCGACGCGTGCCTGCACCTGGTGCGGCGCGAGCTCGGTGCGGGCGCCGCGTCGGCGATCGCGCGGCGCATGGTGGTCCCGCCGCACCGGGACGGCGGTCAGGCCCAGTTCATCGACGCCCCGGTGCCGCAGTGCACCGGGCCGCTCGCCGAGGTGCTCGCGTGGGCCGAGGAGCACGTCGCCGAGGACCTCTCCGTCTCCTCGCTGGCCCGCCGGGCGCTGATGTCCGAGCGAACGTTCGCGCGCCGGTTCCGCGCCGAGGTGGGCGCGACGCCGGCGGCATGGGTCGCGCGGCTGCGCCTGCACCGCGCCCAGGAGCTCCTCGAGCGCACCGACCTGTCCGTCGAGGAGATCGCGCAGCTGTCGGGCTTCGGTGCAGCGGCGGCCCTGCGCCACCACTTCACCCAGGCCCTGGACACCACGCCGCAGGCCTACCGCCGCACCTTCGCCCCCGTCTCCTGAGGGCGGAGGTCACCGGGCGAAGGCCTGCTCGACGATCGCCAGCTGCTCGGCCGCGTGGACCTTGGACGAGCCGGCGGCCGGCGAGGCCGACGCGGGGCGCGAGATGCGCCGCACGTCTCGCCCGAGGGACCGGGGCAGCCGGACCTTGATGTAGGTCCACGCACCCTGGTTGGCGGGCTCCTCCTGGACCCAGACCACCTCGGCGGACCCGTACGGGGCGATCGCCTCGGCCACCGCCGAGCGCTCCAACGGGTAGAGCTGTTCGAGGCGGACGATCGCGGTACGGGTGTCCCCGGTCTTCTCCCGGTGGGCCAGCAGGTCCCAGTAGACCTTGCCGGCGCACAGCAGCACCCGGTCCACCGCGGCGTCCGCCGGCAGCCGCTCCTCGGGCACGACCGCGCGGAACGTGCCTGACGTGAAGTCCTCGATCGCGGACGTCGCGGCTTTGAGCCGGAGCATCGACTTGGGCGTGAACACCACGAGCGGGCGCCGGGGGCGCTGGTACGCCTGCTGGCGCAGCAGGTGGAAGTGGGACGCCGGGGTGCTCGGCATCGCGACGGTCATGTTCTGCTCGGCCGACAGCTGGAGGAACCGCTCGATCCGCGCCGAGGAGTGGTCGGGTCCCTGGCCCTCGAACCCGTGGGGCAGCAGCAGGACCACCGACGAGCGCTGGCCCCACTTCTGCTCCGCGGAGGAGATGAACTCGTCGATGATCGTCTGCGCACCGTTCGCGAAGTCGCCGAACTGCGCCTCCCACAGCACCAGGGCGTCGGGTCGCTCGACGGAGTAGCCGTACTCGAAGCCCATCGCCGCGAACTCCGACAGCGAGGAGTCGTAGGCCCAGAACTTGGCCTGGTCGGCGGACAGGTACAGCAGCGGGGTCCACTCGGCACCGGTGATGCGGTCGTGCAGCACGGCGTGCCGCTGGACGAAGGTGCCGCGGCGGCTGTCCTGACCGGCCAGGCGCACCGGGGTGCCCTCGATGAGCAGCGTGCCGAAGGCGAGCAGCTCGCCGAAACCCCAGTCGATGTTGCCCTCGCGGGACATCTGCTCGCGGGTCTCGAGGAGCTTGCCCAGCTTCGGGTGGACCGTGAAGCCCTCCGGCGGGCGCACGTGCGCCCGCCCGATCCGCGCCAGGACGTCGGCGTCGACGGCGGTCCGCCAGCCGACCATCGTGCCCGCGTCCTCCAGCTGGGACTCGGGCTTCTCCAGGCCGGCGACCGGCTCGGTCTCCGGGGAGGGGGTGTAGACCTCGCGGGTCTCGGCGAACACCCGCTCGAGCTCGCCCTGGTAGTGCGCGAGCGCCTCGGATGCCTCGTCGACGGTGATGTCGCCGCGGCTGACCAGCGCCTCGGTGTACAGCTTGCGGGTCGAGCGCTTGGCCTCGATGAGGTTGTACATCAGCGGCTGGGTCATCGACGGGTCGTCGCCCTCGTTGTGACCGCGACGCCGGTAGCAGATCATGTCGATGACCACGTCGTGGTCGAACTGCTCGCGGAACTCGAACGCGAGCTCCGCGACCCGCACGCACGCCTCGGGGTCGTCCCCGTTGACGTGGAAGATCGGCACCTGCAGGCCCTTGGCCACGTCCGTCGCGTAGTGCGTGGAACGCGACGACGACGGCCCGGTGGTGAAACCGACCTGGTTGTTGACGATCACGTGCACCGTGCCGCCGGTCCGGTAGCCGCGCAGCTGGGAGATGTTCAGCGTCTCGTAGACCACGCCCTGGCCCGCGAACGCGGCGTCGCCGTGGATGAGCACCGGAAGCACCGAGAAGCCGTCCCCGCCGAGGTCGATGCGGTCCTGCTTGGCGCGGACGATGCCCTCGAGCACCGGGTCCACCGCCTCCAGGTGCGAGGGGTTGGCGGCGAGGTACACGTTGGTCGAGGCGCCGGACTCCGTGGTGAACGCGCCCTCGGTGCCCAGGTGGTACTTGACGTCCCCGGAGCCCTGGACGGAGCGCGGGTCGGTGCTGCCCTCGAACTCGGCGAAGATCTGCGAGATCGACTTGCCGGCGATGTTCGCCAGCACGTTGAGCCGTCCGCGGTGCGACATCCCGATCGCGACCTCGTCCAGGCCGCTCTCCGCCGCGCGCGCGACCACCGCGTCCAGCAGGGGGATGAGCGACTCGCCGCCCTCGAGCGAGAACCGCTTCTGCCCGACGTACTTGGTCTGCAGGAACGTCTCGAACGCCTCGGCCTGGTTCAGCTTGCGCAGGATGCGCAGCTGGTCCTCGCGGGGGGTGCGCGCGTAGCCGGCCTCGAGGCGCTCCTGCAGCCAGCGTCGCTGGCGGGGGTCCTGCAGGTGCATGTACTCCGCGCCGACGCTGCGGCAGTACGAGTCGCGCAGCAGCCCGAGGATGTTGCGCAGGGTGTCCTTGGACGTGCCGCCGAACCCGGCGGTCGGGAAGACCCGGTCCAGGTCCCACAGCGTGAGCCCGTGGTTCTGGATGTCCAGGTCGGGGTGGCGTCGCTGGCGGTAGGCGAGCGGGTCCGTCTCGGCCATGAAGTGCCCGCGTGAGCGGTAGGCGTGGATGAGCTCGGCGATCCGGGCGGGCTTGGCCAGCTCGGTGTCAGTGTCGACCGTGTTGTCGCGCACCCAGCGCACGGGCTCGTACGGGATCCGCAGCGCGGCGAAGACACGGTCGTAGAAGCCGCCCTCGCCCAGCAGCTTGCCGCTGATCACGCGCAGGAACTCACCGGAGTGGGCGCCCTGGATGATCCGGTGGTCGTAGGTCGAGGTCAGGGTGAGGACCTTGGAGACGCCGAGCCGGGCGAGCTGCTCGTCGGAGGCGCCCTGGAACTCGGCCGGGTAGTCCATCGCGCCGACGCCGACGATCACGCCCTGCCCGACCATCAGGCGCGGCACCGAGTGGACGGTGCCGATCGTGCCCGGGTTGGTCAGGCTGATCGTGGTGCCCGCGAAGTCGTCCGGGGTGAGCTTGTTGTTCCGCGCGCGGCGCACGACGTCCTCGTAGGCGGCCATGAACTGGCCGAAGTCGAGGTCGTCGGCGTGCTTGATGTTGGGCACCAGGAGCTGGCGGGTCCCGTCGGGCCTGGGCAGGTCGATCGCTAGCCCGAGGTTCACCGTGCCGGGGTCCACGACCGCCGGGCTGCCGTCCTGGGGTGCGTACCCACGGTTCATCGCGGGCACCTCGGCCAGGGCCTCGACCACGGCGTAGCCGATGAGGTGCGTGAACGAGACCTTGCCGCCGCGGGTGCGGCTGAGGTGGTTGTTGATGACGATCCGGTTGTCCACCAGGAGCTTCGCGGGCACCGCGCGCACCGAGGTCGCGGTGGGCACCTCGAGGCTCGCCTCCATGTTGGAGACCACGCGAGCCGCCGCGCCGCGGAGTCGCTCGACCACGGGCTCGGCGTGGCTCGGGTGCTCCAGGCGGGCGGCCGGCGGGTGGGCGTAGGCGGCCGTCGCCGGGGTCGCCGAGGCGATCGGACCGGTGGTCGGCGGGACCGGCTCGCGCGGGGTGCGTGGCACGGCCTGGCCGGCGGCGCGCTCGGACCGCGACTCGGGCTCGACCGCTGCCATCGCTCGCTCGGAGCGTTGGGCCGGGCCGTCGGACGTCGCAGGCGCGGCGGGAGGCGCCGGAGGTGCGGTCGGTGCCGCGGCCGGTGCGGGGGTGGCCGGCTCGGGCTGCGCCGGCCCCGCGGGCGCGGGTGCGGCGGCGTCCGGCTGGACCGGCTGGGCACTCCCGTCCGCGTCGCCGCGTGCGTCGTTGCGGGGGCGGTAGTCCTCGAAGAAGTCCCACCACGCAGGGTCGACGGAGTTGCGGTCGGCCAGGAACTGCTCGTAGAGCTCGTCCACGAGCCACTGGTTCGCACCGAACGCCGCTCTGACGGCCTCGCTGCCTGTCTGCTGGGCCACCCGCGTGCCTCTTCCCAACGACGGACCTTCGGCCGTTGCGCGGCCGCTTGCGCTTGTCAAGCCTAGGCCACCGAGCCGGTCCCCGCCCGCGTCGACCCGGGTGTCGGACGCGGGGTACGCCGCAGCCCCCGAAACCCTCGTGACCAGGCAACACGGCGGCAAAGCGGGCCGCCGGACCGGCCAAGATCAGGGCCGCGAACGGTCATGTCAGGTCACGGCACGCGGTCCCGGCCTAGGAGGCGTCGCCCGCCGCGGGCTGTCCGGGGAGCCGAACCTGCATGTCGCAGCCGGTGTCGGAGTCCACGACCTCGATGCTGCCGCCGTGCAGCTGCACGGCCCACCGGACGATCGCCAGCCCGAGCCCGGTCCCGCCGGTGCTGATCTGCCCCGTGATCGCCGGGACGTTGCCCCGCGTGAAGCGCTCGAAGACCCGCGCGCGGTCCTCCCTGGCGATCCCCGAGCCCTGGTCGAGCACGTCGATCACCACGTCCCGCCCGTCGCGGCGGGCGGTGAGCCGTACCTCGCCGCCGCGCGGGGAGTGCCGGACGGCGTTCTGGACGAGGTTGGTGACCACCTGGTCCAGGCGCTTGGCGTCGCCCGACACGGACAGCCCGCCGGGTCGCACGTCGACCACGAAGGTGAGGTCCTTCGCGGGCGCGATGAGCGCGGCCGCCTCGACCACGTCGTCGAACAGACCCTGGAGCCGGACGGGCGCCAGCTCGAGCCCGCCGGCGCCGGCCTCCAGGCGGGACAGGTCGAGCAGGTCCGTGACCAGCCGGCCGAGCCGCTCGGTCTGGTGCAGCGCGGCGCCGAGGGTCTCGGGGTCCGCCGGGCTGACGCCGTCGACCAGGTTCTCCAGCTGGGCCTGGAGCGCGGCGAGCGGGGTGCGCAGCTCGTGGGAGACGTTGGCCACCAGCTCGCGGCGCAGCAGGTCGGCCTGCTCGAGGTCCTCGGCCATCGTGTTGAAGGCGTCGGCCAGTCTGCCGACCTCGTCGTGGCTCGACGCCGTGACCCTGCGCGTGTAGTCGCCCTGGGCCATCGCCTGCGCGGCGGCCGTCATCTCGCGCAGCGGGGAGGTCATGCCGTGGGCGAGCACCTGGACCGCGACCAGCGACACGACGATCGCCAGCGGGAAGGTGCGGCTCGGCCCGAGGTGGTTGTACAGACCCAGCCAGGTGATGAACGCCGCGAGCGTCACCGACGCGGCGACCAGCACGCCCAGCTTGATCTTGATGGTGGTGAACCGGTCGAGCGGCCGCACGTCAAGCCGCGCCCGAACCGCGTGGCGGGGCGCTTCCACGCGATCAGCCCTCGGTCGGCTCGAAGGCGTACCCGACCCCGTGCACGGTCCGGATCAGGTCGGCGCCGAGCTTGCGGCGCAGCGCCTTGACGTGCGAGTCCACGGTGCGCGTGCCGCTCGCATCGACCCAGTCCCACACGTCCGCGAGCAGCTTCTCGCGGGTCAGCACGGTGCGGGGGCTGGCGGCCAGCGTGACCAGCAGGTCGAACTCCGTCGGCGTCAGGTGGACCTGGACCCCGTCCCGGGCGACCCGGCGCTGGGCCCGGTCGATGACCACGTCCCCGAGCTGCTGGGGCGGCTGGGTGGTCGCCGTGGCGGCGAGCTGCCGAGCGCGCTCGACGCGGCGCAGCAGCACCTTGGTGCGGGCGACCAGCTCGCGCATCGAGAAGGGCTTGGGCAGGTAGTCGTCCGCGCCCACCCCCAGGCCGATGAGCATGTCGGTCTCGTCGTCGCGCGCGGTGAGCATGATCACCGGGACCGGCCGTTCGGCCTGCACCCGGCGGCACACCTCCAGGCCGTCCATCCCGGGCAGCATGACGTCCAGCACGATCACGTCGGGTTGCAGCCGCGCCGCGGCCTCGACCCCGGAGGGGCCGTCGGCGGCGATCTCCGCCTGCCACCCCTCGGCGCGCATCCGGTGCGCGACCGCCGTCGCGATCGCCGGCTCATCCTCCACCACCAGCACCAGTGGTGCGTCGCGGACCGCAGCGTTGGCATCCATGCGCTCAGCGTGGCACACGCGGCTATAGTCACGACACGACGACCTGCTGGAGGCTCGCCACGTGCTGAACGAGTGGCTCATGGTGCTGCTCGGAGTGGCCCTGACGGCCGGCACCGCGGTGTTCGTGGCCGCGGAGTTCGCCCTGGTCACTCTGGACCCCGGCGCGGTCGACCGCGAGCTCGGGCAGGACACCTCCCGCTCGGGCCGCAGCGTGCGGCGGGCGCTCGCCACGTTGTCCACCCAGCTCTCCGGGGCGCAGGTCGGCATCACCGCGACGACGATCCTGCTCGGCTACACCACCCAGCCGGCTCTGGCGAGCCTCCTGCGCCAGCTCCTGGGCCGATCCTCGCTCACCGACGCGGTGTCGGCGGCGACCGCTGCCGTGCTGGCGCTGGTCCTGGTCAACGGCTTCTCGATGCTGCTCGGCGAGCTGGTGCCCAAGAACCTCGCGCTGTCCACCCCGCTGACCACGGCGCGCGCGGTCGCGCCGGCGCAGCTGGCCTTCACCGCGGCGCTGCGCCCGGTGATCGGCGTGCTCAACGGCACCGCGAACGCGATCCTGCGGCGCTTCGGCGTCGAGCCGCGCGAGGAGCTCTCCGGCGGGCGGTCGGCGCAGGAGCTGGTCGCCCTGGTCCGCCGCTCGGCCCAGGTGGGCACCCTGGACGAGGGCACCGCGGTCCGGCTGACCAACTCGATCGAGCTCAACACCCTTGCCGCCGTCGACGTGATGACCGACCGGACCCGGATGGAGGTCGTCGATCGCGAGGCGACGGCGGCGGACGTGGTCGCGGCGGCCCGCGCCACCGGCCACTCCCGGTTCCCGGTGATCGACGGCTCGCGGGACGACGTGGTGGGCCTGGTCCACCTACGCCGGGCGATCGCGGTGCCGTACGCCAAGCGCGGCGAGGTCCCCGCCGGTGCCCTGATGGACCCGGCGCCGCGGGTGCCCGAGACGGTGCGCCTCGGGCCGCTGCTGGTCGAGCTGCGCGAGCAAGGCATGCAGATGGCCGTGGTCGTGGACGAGTACGGGGGCACCGCCGGCGTCGTCACGCTCGAGGACGTCATCGAGGAGATCGTCGGCGAGGTCGCCGACGAGCACGACCCGGCCCTGGCGGGGGTGTACCGGTTGGGCGGCGGCTGGTCGGCCCCGGGCCTGCTGCGCCCGGACGAGCTCGCGGAGGAGACCGGGGTGAGGGTGCCGGACGACCCGGCCTACGAGACCCTCGGCGGGCTGGTCATGGCGCGGCTCGGCCGGGTACCGGTGCCCGGCGACGAGGTCGTCGTCGACGGCGTGCGGCTGCGCGTGCAGCAGATGGACGGCCGGCGCGTCGCGCGCCTGAGCGTCCGGCCCGCACCGACCGACGAGGGGCAGACGTGAGCACCCAGGCCGCGCTCCTGGTCGCGCTCGCGCTGCTCGCCGGCAACGCGTTCTTCGTGGGCGCGGAGTTCGCGATCATCTCGGCCCGCCGCAGCGCCGTCGAGCCGCTCGCCGAGGCGGGCTCGCGCCGCGCGCGGGTCGTGCTGTGGGCGATGGAGCACGTGTCCCTGATGCTGGCCTGCGCCCAGCTCGGGATCACGGTGTGCTCGACGTCGCTCGGCGTGGTGGCCGAGCCCGCCATCGCGCACGCGATCGAGGGACCGGTCACGGCGCTGGGCCTGCCCGCCGGCGCTGCGCACGCGGTCGCGCTGGTCATCGCGCTGGCGATCGTGGTCTACCTGCACGTGGTGCTCGGCGAGATGGTGCCCAAGAACCTCGCGGTCTCCGGCCCGGACCGCGCGGTGCTGTGGTTCGGCCCCCCGTTGGTGGGCGTGGCCCGGCTGGTGCGGCCGCTCATCGCCGTCCTCAACTGGATGGCGAACCACATGATCCGGCAGATCGGCATCGAGCCCAAGGACGAGGTCGCGTCGGCGTTCACGGCCGAGCAGGTCCACTCGATCGTCGAGCGCTCGCAGGCCGAGGGGCTGCTCGACGACGCGCACGGCCTGCTCACCGGCGCGATCGAGTTCTCCGACAAGACCGCTGCCGAGGTGATGGTGCCCACCGACCGGCTGGTCGCGGTGCCGATGGGCGCGACGGTGGCCGACATCGAGCGCGAGGTGGCACGCACCGGGTTCAGCCGGTTCCCCGTGACCGGCTCCGGCACCGACCCGGTCGGCTACCTGCACCTCAAGGACGTGCTGTACGCGGGCCCCGCCGAGCGCGACGAGCCGGTCCCGTCGTGGCGGGTCCGCGACCTGGCCGTGGTCCGCCCGCAGGACGAGGTCGAGGCCGCGCTCGCGGCCATGCAGCGATCGGGGTCCCACCTGGCCCGCGTGGTCGACACCGGCGGCGCCACGGTCGGTGTGGTGTTCCTGGAGGACATCCTCGAGGAGCTGGTCGGCGAGGTCAGGGATGCGATGCAGCGCGGTACCCTCGGCGGTCGTGCCGTCGGTCGCGGTGAGGTGTGACACACCTGACGCCGAGGCGGCTTGGTCCGAACGGGGTGCACCCGTTACCCTTTCGTAATCACCCGCTCGGCTGCTGTACCCCCCTGGCCGGCGGGTGCCGGGTGCCAGGAGGGTCGGAGGCGTAGTGGAGTACGAGCAGAGCCCGACGGGCGCTCCGGCCTCCCGTCGAGATCTGCACCCCCGGCCAGAGCGCCGGACCCGCAAGGCCAAGACCCTGCGCCCTCCACATCCCAGGACCCTGGCTCGCGCCCTCGTGGTGGGTGCGATCGCCGTCGCCACCATCGGTCTGCCGGCCACCGGGCTCCTCGCCCCGACCTCGGCCGGCGCCTCCGTCGTCGCGGTGAGCGCGGACGCCCCTGCGACGGCGGAGATCCTCGCGTCCGCACCGCAGGCGACTACGCCGACCTCGGTCCTGGCGCCGTCCTCCGTCGGCCTGCGTGACGTCCAGGCCGTCAGTCGCTCGGTGGAGCGGAACCCGCTGCCCGACTGCACCGGGGTGGTGGTCGAGACCTCCGGCAACGGCCTGATCCCGGCCAAGGACCTGTGCACGCTGTGGGACGGGACCCACATGCTGCGCGGTGACGCCGCGGTCGCGCTCACCGAGCTGAACGAGAACTTCAAGGCCGCGTTCGGCCGCAACCTGTGCCTCACCGACGCCTACCGGACCCTGGCGGTGCAGCGCCGCCTGGCCTACACCAAGCCTGGCCTTGCGGCGACGCCGGGCACCTCGAACCACGGCTGGGGTCTGGCGATCGACCTGTGCGGCGCCGAGACCGGCTCCTCGGGCGTGATGGGATGGCTGGCCGAGAACGGTCCGGCCTACGGGTGGGTCAACCCGAACTGGGCGAAGCGCGGCGGTTCCGGCGCCTACGAGCCCTGGCACTGGGAGTACCTCCCGGGCACGACCGCGATGGGCACCAACTACTGACCCTCGCGCCGGTCCCCGCGTCCGCGCTCAGCCCAGTCCCACCACCTCGTCCCCGGTCCAGGCAACGAGCTGCTGACCGACGACGGTGAGCGAGACCGTCCCGGCTGGCATCGCGGCACGCCAGAGCGTCGCGCCGTCGGCGATCCGGCGGGCGACCAGCTCGACCCCGCCGTCGCGGTCGCGCTCGGGCAGCAGCAGGACCTCGCCGTCGGTCAGTGCCGAGCCGGTCACGTCCGGGTCGACCGGCGCCCTCCACAGCTCGGAGCCGTCGCCCACGTCGATCGCGGTCGCGGTCGTCCCGTCCTCGAGGATCATCACCCCGTCGACCTGGAGGGTGGCGCGGACCGACGCCACGCCGGGGTGGTCCCGCGACCACCGGATCCGGCCGTTGCGCAGGTCCAGCCCGCGAAGCCGATCCCCGTCGCCCGTCGTCACGAGCGTCGACGCCAGCGAGCCGTCCGTGAGGGCCGGCACCAACGGCGGACCGAGCAGGGCGAACACCCGCATGGCGTGGTCGCTCGTGACCCGGCCTTGGCCGTACGCCCCCTCCGCGTACCACCACCACGTCGCGCGCTCGCCCCCGGGCAGGGTGTACTCCTCGAAGCGGATCGGCTGGCGTCGCGCGTCCTCGGCGTCGCGCTCCTCGCCCGTGGCGAGGTCGAGAGCGATGCCGCCGACGGTGAGCGACTCCGACCGGAGCTCGAGGGCGTCGCTCGCCTCGGTCACCACCGGCTGCGGGCTGGTGTACTCCCACCGCGGGGCCTGGGCCCCGAGGTCCCAGCGGGCCGCGCTCAGCCTGCCGTCGGCGAGACGTGCGACCACCAGGAGGTCCCCGTCCAGGGGCTCGGCGGCCAGGAGGGACCCCTGCACCGCCACCGTCCGGGTCACGGTTCCGGTGCTCGGGTCGAGAAGCACGACACGCGACAGGGGCGCTTCGGCTTCCGACGGGTTCGGGTCCGCCGCGGGGACGCAGGCCACGGTGGCCGGCCCGGCGGCGCCGTCGGCGCCCGGCGCCCGGTCCGGACCGAGAGCCCCGTCCACCGGGAAGCACCGCCCGATGGGCGACGCGTCCCCAGCCCCGACCGTCCACAGCACCCCACCGGTGGCCGGGTCGACCCGCCGGAGCGAGCCGTCCTGCGTGCCCGCGACGAGGAGCACGTCGGCCTGGTCGTCGACGACCCGGCCAGGTGTGCGCCACAGCTCGGCCGGAGGGCTCGACGCCGCCGTCAGGACGCCTGGGGACGCCTCCAGCGCGGCGAGGCGGGCCGCGGCCCGGCGGGCCTCGACGATGCCCGGTGCGATCGCCGCCGCCAGGGCGACCACCGCGACCGCTGCCGCGAGGACGAGCCGTCGCTTGCCGATCCTGCGCACGAGCCGGGCCGTCGCGTGCCCGTCGGGTGGCGCGGGAGCCTCCTCGTCGTAGACCTCGACCCGCGGGTCGCCGGGGGAGTGGGCGCGCAGGGCGATCGCCTCGAGGGCGATCTCGTGCAGCAGGGCGAGGAACTCGTCGACCGGCTCGTCCTCCTCGAGGACGACCTCGATCGTGTCGACCTCGACCAGGTCGACATACGGCCGCCACCCGCGCCGGCTCATGCCACCAGGCTAGTGAGTGGTCCGCGTGCGTGGTGGGCTCAGCGGGGCGGGTTCGCGGCCCAGGGGCGCGGTCGGGCGACCGATCCGGGGCGGACGGGTGAATCCGATCGCATCAAAGGCCGTAGGTCCCCTTCGTTTCCGGGGGTGGACGGTGCCAGGATCGGAGGGACGCGTGCGCGACGTCGCGTACCAGGAAGGTGGCACACATGTCAGAGACGACGGAGACCATCTGCCACTGGGAGCAGGTCCAGCGTCAGTGGAAGTGGGAGTGGGCCAGCTACCACCCTCACCCCGGCGTGTTCTGGACCGCCGACCAGGAGGACGGCACCACTGAGCTCCTGGAGGACGCCACGTTGGCGTCCGAGCCACCCGAGCTCAAGGTGGATCTCACCTACGGCAGCAGGTGGGAGAAGGTCTCGGGCACCGGCACGAACGTCGTCGTCGCCGAGGTGGACCTGCCCGAGGGCGAGTCGCCCGTCGGTGAGGGCTGGCACCTGGCGGAGACCGTCGGGCGCTGAGTCGCGCTCCCGGCGGGGCCGGCTTCGGCTGCGCCGGGAGCCGAGCGTGGTGCGTGTCCGGCCGCCCTCTCAGAGCAGCGCCATGCCCCAGGTGACCTCGTGCGTCTGGCCGGGCTCGAGGTGGACCAGCCGCTCGCCGGTGCGGAACGCGTCGGCGATGCAGCTCATGGGCTCGGCGGCCAGACCGGTGCGCCGCCAGCCGACCGCGTCGAGGTGGTCACCGGTGCAGACCTGCCAGGTGTCCAAGGACTCGTCCATCCACACTGCTGCCGTGCGCCCGTCGGGACCGGTGAGCCGGATCCAGGACAGCCCGTCGTCGTCGCGCAGCACGTCGACGTAGGCGTCGTCGAGATCGAGCCCCCGCGCCGACCGCGGCTCGCGCAGGTCGAAGTCGCCGGCCACCGGCTCGGTGCCGATCGGCAGCAGGCGGTCGTCCGTGGTGACCCGCGTGGCGGCGTCCAGCCGCACCGTGCACTCGTCCAGCGAGCCGGCGCCGGGGGAGAGCCACGGGTGGAACCCCACGCCGTACGGCGCCGTCGCGGTGCCCAGGTTCGTCGCGGTGGCCTGCACGTGCAGGCCGGTCGCGGTCAGCCGGTAGGTGACCCGGATGAGCAGGTCGAACGGGTAGCCGCCGCTCGGGGCCGTGCGGGTCTCCAGCGTGACGGCGGACCCGGACCGCTCCGCCACGGTCCAGCGCTGCCACATCACCAGACCGTGCAGGGCCGTCATCCGGCTGGGTTCGGAGATGTCGAGCTGCCGCTCCACGCCCGCGAAGGTGTAGCGGCCGTCCCGGATCCGGTTGGGCCATGGCGCGAGCACCGCGCCGTGGCCGGCCGGCGCCGGCTCGTCGACGTCGAACGGCGTGATGACGTCTCGCTCGCCCACCGCGTAGGTCCGCAGCTTCGCGCCCACGTCGGTCACCGTCGCGGTCTGGTCGTCGAGCGTGAGCGTGATCTGGGCACCGGACAGCGGCGTGGGTTCGTGAGTCACGCGCACACGCTACCGGCCCGGGCGTCGCGAGCCGGCCAGGTTCGCGACCCCGGGAGGAGCGGCCAGTCAGGAGGACGTCTGGAGGTCCCCGGCGAGCTTGTCGAGCTGGTCGGACAGGGACCTCAGGACGCTCGCGAGCTGGTCGGGTGCCTTCGCGGCCGCCGAGTCGACGGCCTGCTTGGCGCTGTCGAGCGCGGACCGGGCCTTGGTGACGGCCTCCTCGCCGGCGTCCTTGCCCTGCTGCGCGACCGTGCGCGCCTGGTCGATGGCCGCAGTCGCCTGGTCGATGGCGCTCTTCGCCTCGGCGCCGGCAGCGCCGAGCTCGTCGGCCTTGGCCTGGGCCTCGTCGACCGCGCCCCGCGCGGACTCCGCGCCCTGCTGGACCCGGTCGCCCAGCTGGTTCCAGTCGATCGAGCCGTTCCCGGAGCAGCCGGCGAGCAGCACGGCGGCGCTCGCGGCCAGGACGACGGCGGTGAGGCGGCGGGACATCGGACCTCCAGGTACGGGGGGACCAGTGTCGCAAACCCAGGCGGCCTGCTGCGACCCGCGGGCACGACGGTGCCCCGCCACGCCGGAGCGTGGCGGGGCACCGGGAGCCGGCGGGTCCGGGTCGCGGACCGTTCGGCTCAGCGACAGGGAGGTGTGGCCACCACCGGGATCACGGGGCGGCGACCTCCTCGACCTGCCGGGCTGCGGCGGCCGCACGGACCTCGTCGAGCGAGGTGCCGTAGTACGCCGCGGCCATCAGGTCCTTCATGTCGTCGAGCATCGGCATGCGGGGGTTCGCCGGCGCGCACTGGTCCTCGTAGGACCGCATCGCCAGGTCGTCGAGCTTGCCGATGAACTGGTCCTCGGCGACGCCCTGAGCGGCGAAGGATGCCGGGATGCCGACCTTCTCGCGCAGCTGCTCCACGGCCTTCGCGTAGGACTCGACGCCCTCCTCGGGCGTCGAGGCAGGCAGGCCCAGGTGCTTGGCGATCTGCTGGAACCGCTCCGGGGCGACGTAGTGCTCGTACTTCGGCCAGCTGGTGAGCTTGGTCGGCACGGTGCCGTTGTAGCGGATCACGTGCGGCAGGAGCGTGGCGTTGGTCCGGCCGTGCACCAGGTGGAACGTCGAGCCGATGGTGTGCGCCATCGCGTGCACGATCCCCAGGAAGGCGTTGCCGAACGCCATCCCGGCGATCGTCCCGGCGTTGTGCATCTTCTCCCGCGCCACGACCGCGGCCTCGCCGTCGGTCACCGACTCCTCGAGGTTCTCGAAGATCAGCTTGATGGCGTGCAGCGCCATGCCGTCGGTGAAGTCGTTGGCGTAGACCGAGACGTACGCCTCGGTGGCGTGGGTGAGGGCGTCGAAGCCCGAGTCGGCGGCCAGGAAGCCGGGCATCTTGCCGGTCAGCGCCGGGTCGATGATCGCCACGGTCGGGGTCAGCGCGTAGTCCGCGAGCGGGTACTTCACGCCGGTCTCACCGTCGGTGATGACCGCGAAGGGTGTGACCTCCGCGCCGGTGCCCGACGTGGTGGGGATGCAGACCAGCTTGGCCTTCTCGCCCAGCGTCGGGAACTTGAACGCACGCTTGCGCACGTCGAAGAACTTCTCGCGCATGTCCGCGAAGACGATCTCGGGGTGCTCGTAGCGCAGCCACATGACCTTCGACGCGTCCATCGGCGAGCCACCGCCGAGCGCGATGATCGTGTCGGGGCCGAAGTCGCGCAGCAGCTCTGCGCCCTTGTCGACGGACGCGATGGTCGGCTCGGGCTCGACGTTGTCGATGATCTGCAGCGCGACCTTGTTGGGCCGCCGGTTCAGCACGTCGATGATCCGGTCGACGAAGCCGAGCTTGGTCATGGTCGCGTCGGTGACGATGGTGACGCGGTTCACGTCCGCCATGTCCTCGAGGTAGCGGATCGCGTTCGGCTCGAAGTAGGTCTTCGCCGGCACCTTGAACCACTGCAGGTTGTTGTTCCGACGGCCGATCCGCTTGATGTTCACCAGGTTGACCGCCGAGACGTTGTTGGAGACCGAGTTCGCGCCGTAGGAGCCGCAGCCCAGGGTGAGCGAGGGGATGAACGAGTTGTAGATGTCGCCGATGCCACCGTGCGAGGACGGCGAGTTCCAGATCACCCGGATCGCCTTGACCCGGCTGCCGAACTCCTCGGCCAGCTCGGCGTCCTCGGTGTGGATCGCGGCGGAGTGGCCCAGCCCGTCGAACTCGACCATCTGCTCGGCGAGCTGCAGGCCGTGCTCGCGGGTCTGTGCCCGCAGCACGGCCAGGACCGGCGCGAGCTTCTCGCGGGTCAGCGGCTCGGCCGGGCCGACCTCGTCGACCTCGGCGATCAGGATCGAGGTGTCGGCGGGCACCGTGAAGCCGGCCATCTCCGCGATGCGCACCGGGCTCTGGCCCACGACGCTCGCGTTGAGCTTGGCGCCCGCGCAGTTCGCGGAGCCGGCCGTGACCCCGAAGATCAGCTCCTCGAGCTTGGCCTTCTCCTCGGCCGAGCAGCGGTGGGCGTGCAGCCGGGCGAACTCGGTCATTGCGACGTCGTAGATCTCGGTGTCGAGGATCGCGGCCTGCTCGCTCGCGCAGACCATGCCGTTGTCGAAGCACTTGGACATCACGATGTCGTTGATCGCGCGCTTGAGCTTGGCGGACTTCTCGACGTAGGCCGGCACGTTGCCGGCGCCGACGCCCAGCGCGGGCTTGCCGCAGGAGTACGCCGCCTTGACCATCGCGTTGCCGCCGGTGGCCAGGATCAGCGCGACGCCCGGGTGGTTCATCAGCGCGTTCGTCGCCTCGATGGAGGGGGTCTCGACCCACTGGATGCAGTGCTCGGGGGCGCCGGCCGCGACCGCGGCGTCTCGCACGATCCGGGCCGCGGCGACCGAGGACTCCTGGGCGCTGGGGTGGAACGCGAAGATGATCGGGTTGCGCGTCTTCAGGGCGATGAGCGACTTGAAGATCGCGGTCGAGGTGGGGTTGGTCACCGGGGTGACGCCGCAGATCACGCCGACCGGCTCGGCGATCTCGACGATGCCGTGCAGGTCGTCGCGGCTGACGATGCCGACGGTCTTGAGCTCGGCCATCGAGTTGGTCACGTGCTCGCACGCGAAGATGTTCTTCACGGCCTTGTCCTCGAAGACCCCGCGACCGGTCTCGGCGACCGCGGCCTTGGCGAGCTGGCCGTGCTGGTTCAGCGCCGCGACGGAAGCCTTCTTGACGATGTGGTCGACGTCGGCCTGCGTGAAGGACGCGTAGGCCGACAACGCCTTGGTGGCCCCCGCCACGAGGGCGTCGATCGCGCCCTCGAGCGTGGCCGGCTCGGCGGCCGGGGTCGTGGCGCGGGTGGGTCGTGTGCTCACTGGCTGCTCCTGGTCGATTCGGACGTATCCGGATCGCCCTTGACCCACCTACGACGCTAGGTGCTGGCAAGGGGTGCCGGGCTGTGCCAAAGGTCCTCGCGCGCGGCGAGATCCGTGGGTTGAAGGTCCCGGGTCAAATCGACCGCTGCCTGTCACGTCCCAGGTGGGCGGGTGTTTTCTCGCTCTGGGCGAAACGCTGGCACTCCGTCCGGAGGAGTGCTGGCACTCTCCATGTGAGAGTGCTAGAACATGAGGTGTGGAGCAGCCCCACCGGGCACCCGTCCGGCGGGGAACGTGACAAGCCCCGGAAGGTCCGGGGCACATCGAGGAGGTGCTCTCGTGGCAACCCGTCTGATCCCGTTCGCCGACCCGACCCGGCTGATGGATGAGGTGTTCGGCACCCTGCGTGACGCGCCGACGGTCGCGTCGATGCCGATGGACCTGTACCGCACCGGCGACCACTACGTGCTCAACATCGACCTGCCCGGCGCCGACCCGGGTTCGGTGGACGTCGCCGTCGAGGACCGCACGCTGACCATCCGCGCCCAGCGCTCCGCGCGGACCGAGGCGGACGTGCAGTGGCTCGCCCACGAGCGGCCCACCGGCACCTACGTGCGCCAGCTCAACCTGGGTCGCGGGCTGGCGCTGGACGCGATCGAGGCCAGCTACAGCGACGGCGTCCTCACGCTGACCATCCCGGTCGCCGAGGAGGCCAAGCCGCGCAAGATCTCGATCCAGCACTCGGCTCAGCCGACCGCCATCACCGCGGAGCAGGGCAGCTGACCTGCGCCACGGCGGCCATCGACGGCCGGTCACCCTCGGCGGTGGCCGGCCGTCGCCGCGTTCGCACGCGCCTGCCCGGCCGTGCTGTGCAGCGGCGGCTCAGCCGCGCAGGGCGGCGGCGATCCGCCGGCCCGCCTCCTCGACCAGGCCGCGGTGCATGGCCAGGTTGAGCCGCACGAACCCGTGCCCCACCTCGCCGCAGCGCGCACCGTCCACGACGGTGACCCCGCTCGCGCGCCCCAGCCAGTGCGCCACCTCACCCGGCTCGAGGTCGCGGGCGGCGGGCGGCAGGGCGTCGCGCAGGTCCAGCCACGCCAGGTAGGTGCCCTCCGGGGGGCGGTAGCCGACCGCGGGCGCCTCGGTCGCGAGCACCTCGGCGAGGCGCCGGGCGTTGTCGCCCAGGTAGACCACGGTCTCGTCGAGCCAGGGCTCGCCGTGGTCGTAGGCCGCCATCGCCGCGACCGCGCCCAGCACGGACACACCCTCCGACGCGTCCTGCCACGCGGCGACGTGCGCGTCGCCGGTGAGCACGACCTGCGCGCACTTCAGGCCCGGGACGTTCCAGCCCTTGGAGGCTGCGGTGGCCGTCACGCAGTGCTGGGCCGCGACGGGGGAGAGGGACGCGTACGGCAGGTGTCGGTGCCCGGCGTGGACCAGCGGCGCGTGGATCTCGTCGGCGAACACCGTGGCGCCGCGCGCCTCGACGACCGCTGCCAGGGCCTCGAGCTCCTCACGGGCGTGCACCCGCCCGGTCGGGTTGTGCGGGTTGACCAGGACCACCAACCCGGCCCCGGCGGCCAGTGCCGCATCGATGCCGTCGAGGTCGAGCGTCGCTCGTCCGTCGGCGTCGGTGGCCATCGGCACCTGGATCACCTCACGACCCCAGGCGGCGGGCATCGTGACGAACGGCATGTAGGCGGGGGTCGGCAGGACCAGCGCCGAGCCGGGCGGCGTCAGGCGCTCGAGCGTGAGCCTCAGGGCAGCGATCACGTCGGGCACCAGCCGGACACGGTCGGCCGGGACCTCCCAGCCGAAGCGGCGGCGCTGCCAGTCCGCACACGCCTGTGCTGCGCCGGCGCGCTCGTGCGGGGGCAGGTAGCCGGTCAGACCGCGGTCGATCGCGTCGTGCAGGGCGTGCGTCACCTCGGGCGCGGTGCCCAGGTCCGACTCGGCGACCCAGGCGGCGATGTCGCCGCGGGTGCCGGTCCACTTCAGGCTGCCGCGCGCACGGAGCAGCTCACGGTCGTCGGTCGGGGTGAGTGGGCACACGCGAGCAGTCTGCCGGACGCCGCGGCCCGGGCGGTCCGCCATCGGCTCCGGGTGCGGCGAACACGGCGAACCCGGGACCAGAGCCGCGGACAGGGGCGCACTCGTGCAGACGGGTGAATTCGGGCATCCATGCACCCCTGTGGCTTGCCCCGCCGGGGTCCGGGATGTGACCGTGTACTCGTCAGCGACAAGGGCAAACCCATCGCGAGGTGGGGACGCAAAGCCGACGGGACCCTCGTGGTCGGCCGGGCTACCGAACGACGAAGGAGAGCGCCATGTCAGCGCACACCACCATCCCCACCGCTCGCCAGGACGCCACCCGCAACGCCCTGCTCACCCCGTCCGAGGTGGCGAGCATGTTCCGGGTGGACCCCAAGACCGTGACCCGCTGGGCCAAGGCCGGCAAGCTCTCGGCGATCCGGACGCTCGGCGGGCACCGCCGCTACTCCGAGGCCGAGGTCCGGATGCTGCTCACCGGGGTGCCGAACCCGCGCGACGGCGAGTGACCCGTTCCTGATCGACACGGCGGCCCCGGGCGGATGCCCGGGGCCGCCGTGGTCTAGCCTCCCGACGGTGGCCGGGGCCGCGGTGAGCGATCGGGCAAGGGGGCGCGCGGTGAGCGATCGGGCAGGGGGCCCGTCGGACGGGTTGCGGTCGGCGGCTGTGTGGCGCGCCGTCGTGAGACCGGTGGTCGGACGCCTGCGGCGCGAGGTCCAGTGGCGCCGCGTCGGCGGCCTGCGCCTGGCGACGGGGCCCGCGCAGGCCCAGCCGTGTCGCGTAGCCGAGCACGCCACGCCGTTGGTGAGGCCGCTGGCCGGTCTCGACCTCGATCTCCAGCGCGGCAAGGTGGTCAACCTCCGGCTGGCCGCCGAGCGCCTCGACGGTCTGGTGCTGCCGCCGGGCAAGCGGCTGTCCTTCTGGTGGCACGTGGGCCGGCCGACCCGGCGCCGCGGCTTCGTCGACGGACTGGTCCTGGACCACGGCCGGATGACGGCCGGCACCGGCGGCGGGCTGTGCCAGCTCACCAACCTGCTCTACTGGATGACCCTGCACACCCCGCTGGAGGTCGCTGAGCGCTGGCGGCACAGCTACGACGTCTTCCCGGACGCGGACCGCACCCAGCCGTTCGGCAGCGGTGCGACGTGCGCGTGGCCGTCCCTCGACCTGCAGGTGGTCAACCCGACCGAGGCGACCTTCCGGCTCGCAGTGCACCTGACCGACACGCACCTGGTGGGTGCCTGGACCGCCGATCGCCCGGTCGACCTGCGCTACGAGGTCTACGAGGCCGCGCACGTCATCGAGCCGGTGGGCCCGGCGGCGCCCGGGGCGTTCGTGCGGCGCAACGTGCTGCGTCGGCGGGTGCTCGACCCGGACGGCGCACAGGTCGCCGACGAGCTGGTCGCCGAGAACCACGCGCTGATGCGCTACCGCCCGCTGCTCGAGGGCGCGTAGCCGGCGGGAACACCGGGAACCGGCCCGTCGTTCCCGTGGCACGTGCACCTGGGAGGCGGGGACGAGATGAGCCCGGTCCAGATGGCGGCTGAGACGTTCGAGGACCTGGTCCGCGACGCGCTCGACGCCCTGCCTGACTGGACCGCGCCGGTGCTGGAGGAGATCGCCGTCCTGGTGCGCGACCAGCCCGAACCCGGCGCCGCGGCCCCGGGCACCACGCTGCTGGGGATCTTCCGCGGATTCCCGGTGACCGCACGCGGCGGCCGGGTGCCGGGCAGCATGCCGAGCACGATCACCCTGTACCGCCTGCCGATCCTCGCGGCGTGCCGCACCGCCGACGAGGTCCCGGGTCGCGTGCTGAAGGTGCTGGGCCACGAGGTGGGCCACGCGATGGGGATCGGCGAGCGCCGCCTGCGTGAGCTGGGCTGGTACTAGGGCTCGAGCGGCGGGCGTGGCCCGGCGTCGTGCTCGGCCTCCTCGGCGAGGGCCTCCGCGCTCCGTCGTCCCTCCAGGCGCGTGAAGACCAGGTCGAGCACCACCCCGATCACCAGGCCGGCCACCACGCCGACCACGACGGCGCCCACCGGGTGCCCGGTGAACCACGCGCCCGCCCCCACGCCGATCGCTGCGGAGTACAGCGCCCACGTCGTCGAGCCGATCGCGGCCAGGACCGCGTAGCCGCGCCGGGGGTAGCCCAGTGCGCCCGCCGCCATGTTGACCGCGACCCGCGCGACGGGCACGAACCGGCCGGCCAGGATGAAGGAGCGGCCGCGGTGCCGCAGCGACCGCTCGGCCCACTCGAGCATCCGCCGACCCCGCCCGCGGCGTAGCAGCGGGAACCGGTGGACGTCGATCCGCCGCCCGATCGCGTAGGCCACCAGGTCCCCGACGAAGGCGCCGGCCGCGGCGACCAGGAGCAGCAGCGCGAGGTTGGGGGCACCGGTCGAGGCTGCGAGCGCCGCCAGCCCCACTGCGGCCACCTCGCTGGGCATCGGCGGGAAGAACCCGTCGATCAGCGCGAAGACGAACATCCCGGGGTACACCAGCGGCGACTCGGCGAGGGCGAGGAGCCAGGCCTCCACGGCTGACCTCCTCGGTGGCCGCGGCATGCCCGAGAGCCGCGGCGTCTGCGCTGGTCAGAGGGGGTGCCCGAGACAGGATTCGAACCTGCGACCTTCTGCTCCGGAGGCAGACGCTCTATCCACTGAGCTACTCGGGCGCGGGGCAGCACATTACCAGCACGGCGGGCGGCCGCCGCATCGTCGGTGGCCGGCCGGCGACCAGGCCCAGGGTCAGGCCGGCTCGACGCCGATCAGCGTCGACAGGTAGTGGTCGATCTCCGCGACCGCGGCGCGGGCGTCGCCCTCGGCGATCGCCTCGACCAGCGCGTGGTGGGAGTCGTCGTCGTGCGCGGGGTGCTCGAAGTTGAAGCGGATGTTCGCGCTGATCGCGTCCTGGAGGTTCTCGTACAGCGCGATGAGCACCGGGTTGTGCGAGGACTCCGCGATGAGCCGGTGCAGTGCGAGGTCGGCCGCGACCATCGCGTCGAGCTCGCCGGAGGCGTAGGCGTCCGACCGGGTGTCGCGCAGCTGACGCAGCTCGTCGACCTGGGCCGGGGTTCGCCGCACGGCCGCCAGCCGGGCCACCTCGACCTCGAGCGCCCGTCGCACCTCGAGCACGTCGCGCTGGTGGGCGCCGGCGATCTCGCGGCCCATCGCGTTGCCGAGCTCGGAGTCGGAGATGACGTAGGTGCCCGAGCCCTGGCGACGCTCCAGCATCCCGGCGTGCACCAGCGACTGCACCGCCTCGCGGACGGTGTTCCGGCCCACCCCGATCAGCTCGGCGAGCTCCGGCTCGGCCGGGATCCGCGTGCCGATCTCCCACGTCCCGGACGTGATCTGTTGGCGCAGCCTGCCCACGGCGAGGTCGATGAGGTTGGTGCGTCGCATCCCGTCTCCCCACTGAGGTCGTGGGATGAGTGAACACCCAGCAGGGGCCTCGGCGCACGTTTCGCGCCCGGTGTCGCGCCGCGCGAGGGGCCGTCGAGGGTGCCGCCGGGAGCGCTCGGGGGCGGTGCCGGACGCCGTCGCCGGGCGGGGGGAGCGGGCCCGTGCGCCGGTACGATCGGCCGGTGACCCCCGCCGAGCTCTCCGCCGCGCTGCGCGATGTCCTGCTGTCCGCCAGAGCCGATGGCGCCCTGGCGATCGAGGCCGACCAGGTCCCCGAGACCGTCGCGGTCGAGCGTCCCCGGCAGCGCGAGCACGGCGACTGGGCCTCGAACGTGGCGCTCCAGCTGGCCAAGAAGGCCGGGGTGGCGCCGCGGGCGCTCGCCGAGGTGCTCGCCGCCCGGCTCGCGGAGCTGCCGGGGATCGCGGCGGTCGAGGTGGCGGGCCCGGGGTTCCTCAACATCTCCCTCGAGGCCGCGGCGGCGGGCGAGCTCGCGCGCACGATCCTCGAGGCCGGGGCCGCGTACGGGTACAGCGGCGCGCTGGCCGGCCAGCGGGTGGACCTGGAGTTCATCTCCGCCAACCCGACCGGCCCGCTGCACCTGGGGCACACCCGCTGGGCGGCCGTCGGCGACGCGCTCGGGCGGGTCCTCGCCGCGGCCGGGGCCGAGGTGACCCGGGAGTTCTACGTCAACGACCTCGGCGTGCAGATGGACCGGTTCGGCGCGTCGATCATGGCCGCGGCGCACGGCGAGCCGATACCGGAGGACGGCTACCACGGCGACTACATCGCCGAGATCGCCGCGGACGTCGTGGCCGAGCAGCCCGGCATCGTCGACCTGCCCGCGGACGAGCAGCTCGTGGCGTTCCGCGAGGCCGGGTACGCCCACCAGCTGGCCGAGCAGAAGGCGGTGCTGGCGCAGTTCGGCACGCATTTCGACGTCTGGTACTCCGAGCGCACCCTGCACAGCTCCGGTGCGGTGGAGCGCGCGTTCACCCGGCTCCGCGAGCAGGGCCACGTGTTCGAGACCGACGGCGCGGTGTGGCTGCGCACCACCGACTTCGGCGACGACAAGGACCGGGTGCTGGTCAAGTCCGACGGCTCGCTGACCTACTTCGCGTCCGACACCGCGTACTACGTGGACAAGCGGGTGCGCGGTCACGACGTCTGCATCTACATGCTGGGCGCCGACCACCACGGGTATGTGGGGCGGCTCAAGGCCGTGGCCGCGTGCGCCGGGGACGACCCGGAGCACAACATCGAGGTGCTCATCGGCCAGCTGGTCAACCTGCTGCGGGGCGGCGAGCCGGTGCGGATGTCCAAGCGCGCGGGCACGATCATCACGCTCGCCGACCTCATCGAGTGGGTCGGCGTCGACGCCGCTCGGTACTCCCTGACCCGCTCGTCGACGGACTCGCCGCTGACCCTGGACATCGACGTCATCACCCGCAAGACCAACGACAACCCGGTGTTCTACGTCCAGTACGCGCACGCCCGCACCGTCAACGTCGCGCGCAACGCCGAGCAGCTGGGCGTGCACCGGGCCGACGCTTTCGAGCCCGGGCTGCTGGACCACCCGAGCGAGGGGGTACTGCTCGGCCTGCTGGGGGAGTTCCCGCGGGTGGTGGCCCAGGCCGCTGAGCTGCGCGAGGCGCACCGCGTCGCGCGGTACCTGGAGGAGCTCTCCTCGGCGTTCCACAAGTGGTACGACCAGTGCCGCGTCACGCCGATCGGCGACGAGCCGGTCACCGACACCCACCGCACCCGGCTGTGGCTCAACGACGCCACCCGCCAGGTGCTCGCCAACGGCCTGGACCTGCTGGGTGTGAGCGCTCCGGAGCGGATGTGACCGACGCGCACGTGTGGCCCGCGTCGGCGGCGGTCGGCGCGGACGGCGCGATGCGCGTCGCCGGGGTGGACCTGCGTGCGCTCGCAGCCGAGCACGGCACCCCGGCCTACGTCCTGGACGAGGCCGACCTGCGCTCCCGCGCCCGTGCGTGGCGCGAGGCATGGAACGACGCATTCGGCACCGCGGACGTGTACTACGCGGGCAAGGCCTTCCTGTCCGTCGCGGTGGCCCGCTGGGTGCACGACGAGGGCCTGCGGATCGACACCGCGACCGGTGGGGAGCTGGCCGTGGCGCTGCGGGCCGGGGTACCCGGCGAGGCGATCGGCCTGCACGGCAACAACAAGTCCGACGCCGAGCTGGTCGCCGCCCGTGACGCCGGCGTCGGTCGGGTGGTCATCGACTCGATGGCCGAGATCGACCGGGTCGCCGCCGTGGCGGCCGACGGCTGGGGCGGTGACCCCGGGCGCCGTGCGCCGGTGATGGTCCGGGTGACCACGGGCGTGCACGCCGGTGGGCACGAGTACATCGCCACCGCGCACGAGGACCAGAAGTTCGGACTGTCGGTGGCCGGCGGCCAGGCGCTCGCCGCGCTCGAGGCGGTGCTCGACCGGCCCGAGCTCGAGCTGCTGGGCATCCACTCGCACATCGGGTCGCAGATCCTGGACCCGGCCGGGTTCACGCTCGCGGCCCGCACCGTGCTCGCGCTGCGGTCCCAGCTCGCCGCGCTCACCGGGGTGCTGGTCGAGGAGGTCGACCTGGGCGGCGGCTTCGGGGTCGCGTACCTGCCCGGCGAGGTCCCCCTGGACCCGGTGCGGATCGCCAAGGACGTCGCGGCGACCGTCGCCGACGCCTGCGCGGAGCTCGGCACGCCGCAGCCGCGGATCTCGATCGAGCCCGGGCGGTCGATCGTCGGGCCGAGCACCCTGACGCTCTACACCGTCGGCACCGTCAAGCCCGTCACGCTGGACGACAGCACGGTGCGCACCTACGTGTCGGTCGACGGCGGGATGAGCGACAACCTGCGTCCGGCGCTGTACGGCGCGCGGTACCACGCCGCCCTCGTCTCGCGGACCTCGGACGCCGCGCCGGTCCGCGCCCGGGTGGTGGGCAAGCACTGCGAGAGCGGCGACATCGTGGTGCACGACGTCGACCTGCCCGGCGACGTCGCGGCCGGTGACCTGCTCGCCGTGCCGGTGACCGGCGCCTACGGGCGCTCGATGGCGTCGAACTACAACCTCGTCCCGAGGCCACCGGTGGTCGCCGTGGCCGACGGCGTCTGGCGCGTGCTGGTGCGCCGCGAGACGATCGACGACCTCCTGGCCCTCGACCAGGGCTGATCCGCGCCGTGGTGGCCCCGCGAGGGGTCGGGATGGGGCAGGCTGTGGTCGTGGACCTTCGTTCCCAGTGGGACCCCGTCCCCGGGTACCTCGACGCGGCGAGCATGGGCCTGCCGCCTCGGGTCGTCGTCGAGGCGATGACCGAGGACCTGAGCACCTGGCGGGCCGGGCGCGCCCGTCCCGCCGACTACGACGAGGTGGTGCGCCGGGCCCGCGAGGCCTTCGCCCGGGTGGTCCGGGTGGGCGTCGAGCGGGTGGCCGTCGGGCCCCAGGTCTCGGTGCTCGTGGGGCTGATCGCCGCCAACCTCCCGCGTGGTGCGCGCGTGGTGGTGCCCACCGGCGAGTTCACCTCGGTCACCTACCCCTTCCTCGTGCACGACGACCGGGACGTGCTGGTGGAGCACGTGCCGCTGGCCGGGCTGGCCGACGCGGTGCGGCCCGGCGTGGACCTGGTCGCGTTCTCCCTGGCGCAGTCCGCCGACGGCACGGTGGCCGACGCGGACGCGGTGCTCGCGGCCGCCGCGGACTCCGGGACGATCGTCGTGGCCGACCTGACCCAGGCGGCCGGCTGGCTGCCGGTGGACGCGGGGCGCTTCGACGTCACGGTGACCGGGGCCTACAAGTGGCTGTGCGCCCCGCGCGGCTCGGCGTTCCTCACCGTCGCGCCGCACCTCGCGGACCGGATCAGGCCGGTGTGCGCGGGCTGGTACGCGGGCGAGAGCGTCTGGGCGTCGGTGTACGGGCCGGCGATGGCCCTGGCGGGTGACGCCCGGCGGTTCGACACCTCGCCGGCCTGGCCGGTCTGGGTCGGCACCGCCCCGGCCATGGAGCTGTTCGCCGACTGGCTCGACGACCCGGCCACCGCGCAGGTCGTGGCCACCTACGGCGCGCGGCTCGCCGACCGGGTGCGCGAGGCGCTCGGCATGGAGCCGCAGGGCCGGCCCGTGGTCGCGCTCCCGGACCCGGAGGGCACGCGCCGGCGAGCCCTGGAGTCCGTGGGCTGCCGGGTCGCCGGCCGGGCGGGGATGGTGCGGCTCGCGTTCCACCTGTGGAACGACGACGAGGACGCCGACCGCGCGATCGCCGCGCTCAAGGTTCCGGCGCCACGCTGAGTGTCGACGCCCGAGGGACGGGACGCCTCGGCCACCGGTCGAGCCCGCGCCCGTATCCTGGGCGCGCCCCGGGCGGCGCGCACGGCGGCACCCGGTGACGAGAGGGGTGGGCGTCCGGTGACGGTCCGTGTTGCGGTGCTCGGCTGTGGTGTGGTCGGGACCGAGGTCGTCCGGCTGCTCACCACCTCCGCGGCCGACCTCGAGGCGCGGGCCGGGGCCCCGCTGGAGCTGGTCGGTGTCGCGGTGCGCTCGCTGGACACCCCGCGCGACCCGGTGGTCGACCGCGCCCTGCTGACCACCGACGCCGAGGCGCTGGTGGACCGCGCCGACGTGGTGGTCGAGCTGATGGGCGGCCTGGAGCCGGCGCGCTCGCTGCTGCTGAGGGCGATCGAGAACGGCGCCGCGGTGGTCACCGCGAACAAGGCGCTGCTCGGTGCCGACGGCCCCACGCTGTACGCCGCGGCCGACGAGGCCGGCGTCGACCTGTACTTCGAGGCGGCGGTCGCCGGCGCGATCCCGCTGGTGCGCCCGGTGCGCGAGTCGCTGGCCGGCGACGCGGTGACCCGGGTGCTGGGGATCGTCAACGGCACCACCAACTACGTGCTGGACCAGATGGCCTCGACCGGGGCGGACCTGGACCTCGCCGTGAAGCAGGCCCAGGAGCTCGGCTACGCCGAGGCGGACCCGACGGCGGACGTCGAGGGGTACGACGCCGCGGCCAAGGCGGCGATCCTCGCCTCGCTGGCGTTCCACACCCGGGTGTCGGTGGACCAGGTGCACCGGGAGGGCATCGGTGCGATCACCGCCGAGGACGTGGCGTGGGCGGCCGAGACCGGGCACGTGGTCAAGCTGCTCGCAGTCGCCGAGCGGGTTGCGGCGACCGCCGAGCACCCGGAGGGCGTCGTGGTGCGCGTGCACCCGGCGCTCGTGCCGCTCGACCATCCGCTGGCCGGGGTGCGCCAGGCCTTCAACGCGGTGTTCGTCCAGGCCGAGGCCGCCGGCGAGCTGATGTTCTACGGGCGGGGTGCCGGTGGCCGACCCACCGCGAGCGCCGTGCTCGGCGACCTGGTGACGGTCGCCCGCCACCGCGTGCGTGGCGGTCGCGGACCGATCGAGTCGCGCTACGCGGACCTGCCGGTGCTCGGCATGGGGGCCGCGCCGACCCGCTACCAGGTGCGGATGCGGGTGGCCGACCGTCCTGGTGTGCTCGCGTCGGTCGCGGCGGTGTTCGCCGCGCGCGACGTGTCGATCGAGGCGGTCCGGCAGGCCGACGGCGACGGGACGGCCGACCTGCTGGTCGTCACCCACACGGCGCCTGAGGCGGCCCTGGCCGCCACGGTCGAGGACCTGACGGGGTTGGACGTCGTGGACAGTGTGCTGTCCGTGCTGCGAGTCGAGGGAGCCTAGGTGGCCAACCAGTGGCGGGGAGTCATCGCCGAGTACGCCGACCGTCTGCCGGACCACGTCCAGACCGACGTGGTCACGCTCGGGGAGGGTGGCACGCCGCTGGTCGCCGCGCCTGCGCTCGACCGGCGGACCGGGGCGCGGGTGATGCTCAAGGTCGAGGGGCAGAACCCGACCGGGTCGTTCAAGGACCGCGGCATGACCACCGCGATGTCCGCCGCGCTGCACCACGGCGCCAAGGCGGTGATCTGCGCGTCCACGGGGAACACGTCGGCCTCCGCGGCCGCCTACGCCGCGGCGGCGGGCGTGACCTGCGCCGTGCTGGTGCCGGACGGCAAGATCGCGATGGGCAAGCTGAGCCAGGCCGTGGCGCACGGCGCCCGCCTGCTCCAGGTCGACGGGAACTTCGACGACTGCCTGGTGGCTGCGCGCAAGGTCGCCGAGGCGTACCCGGTCGAGCTGGTCAACTCGGTGAATCCCGACCGGATCGAGGGCCAGAAGACGGCGTCGTTCGAGATCGTCGACTGGCTCGGTGACGCGCCGGAGATCCACGTGCTGCCGGTGGGCAACGCCGGCAACATCACGGCGTACTGGAAGGGCTTCGTGGAGTACGCGACGGACGGACCCGCGACCAGGACCCCGGCGATGTGGGGGTTCCAGGCCGCCGGTGCGGCGCCCATCGTGCTGGGTCATCCGGTCACCGAGCCCGAGACGATCGCGACGGCGATCCGGATCGGCAACCCCGCGTCGTGGGACAAGGCAGTGGCGGCCCGCGACGAGTCCGGCGGGCTGATCGAGGCCGTCACCGACGAGCAGATCCTGGACGCGCACCGCTTCCTGTCGCGCGAGGTCGGGGTGTTCGTCGAGCCCGCGTCGGCCGCCGGCGTGGCGGGGCTGCTGAGGCTCGCCGACGAGGGTCGCGTCCCGCACGGGGCTCGGATCACCGTCACGGTCACCGGGCACGGCCTCAAGGACCCGCAGTGGGCGCTGCGCACGCCGGACGGCAGCGAGGTGCGGCCCGAGCGGGTCGCACCGGACGTCATGTCGATCGTTCGCGCGCTCGGGCTGGAGGAGTCGTGAGGCTCGGCGCGGACCACGTCCGGGTCCGGGTGCCCGCGACCAGTGCCAACCTCGGTCCGGGGTTCGACGCCCTGGGCCTCGCCCTGGACCACCACGACGAGGTCGAGGTCTGGGCGCTCGGCTCGGCCGAGGTGAGCGTGGAGGTCACCGGGGAGGGTGCCGGCGAGCTGCCCACGGGTGAGGACCACCTGGTGGTCCGGGCGATCCGGGCCGCACTCGACGAGGTGGGCGCCCCGCAGTCCGGGCTGCGCCTGCGATGCCACAACACGATCCCGCACGGGCGGGGGATGGGCTCGTCGGCGGCCGCGGTGGTGGCGGGGATCCTCGCCGCCCGGATGCTCATCTCCGAGCCGGAGGCGCTGTACAACACCAGGGCGTTCAAGATCGCCTCGGCCTTCGAGGGACACCCGGACAACGCGGCGCCGGCGATCCTGGGCGGGGCGACGGTGTGCTGGGTCGGCCGGGACGGTCCGCACGCCACCGAGCTGCCGCTGCACCCGGACGTCGTGCCGGTCGTGCTCGTACCGCACGAGCGGCTGGCCACGGCGACCGCCCGGCGGGTGCTGCCCGCGACGGTGCCGCACGCCGACGCCGCGTTCACCGCGGGCCGCGCGGCGCTGCTGGTCCAGGCGGTGTGCCACCGGCCTGAGCTGCTGCTGGCCGCGACGGAGGAGCGGCTGCACCAGGAGTACCGGGCCGACGTCATGCCGCAGACCTGGGCCCTGGTCCGCGCGCTGCGCGACGCGGGCCAGGCGGCGGTGGTCTCGGGTGCCGGGCCGTCGGTGCTCGTGCTCGAGCGAGCCTCCGACGGCGACGCCGGCGCCGAGGCGCGCGAGCGGGTGCTCGACGAGCTGGGGATCCGTGACCGGTGGCGAGTGCTCGCGCCGGGTGTGGCCGGAGGGGCGCTGGCCGAGCGGCTCTGAGCCCGAGCGAGGGGGCCGGCGCGGTCCCGGCGGCACCCGGTCGGGTGAAAACGTGCCCGGTTCATCCGGGTCCGGGTGGCACTGTTGGCGCGGTGCTATCCTGGGCCCACCCCCGGTTCTCTCGCGACCTCCGTTCGCATCTACCGCGGGTAATCGCCACCACCGGCCCGCTCAGCGCGGAGCGCGGGCGTGTGGCTCCGACGTGCCGATCAGTTCATCGGGCGTGACCCTGCGGCGCACTCGGGTCGGGTGCCAGCCGCCGACGAGGGGGAAGGATCCTTCGTGTCAGAGACCATCCAGGCCGAGCGCGGGCGCTCCGGCGCACTGTCGTCCATGCGGCTGCCCGAGCTCCAGGCCCTCGCCGCCGAGATCGGCCTGCCCGGCGCCGCCGGCATGCGCAAGCCCGAGCTCGTCGCGGCGATCCGTGAGCACCGTGGGGGCAAGTCCCCGGCGAGGTCCAAGCCCGCGACCGGCGAGAAGCCGGCCGACACGTCCGCGCGACGCCCCGCCGAGGGGCGGGACGACGGCGCGGCCGACGAGAGCCGCGAGAACGGTGCCGGCCAGCGGCGCCGGGGTGGCGAGGGCTCCCGGACGAGCGCGGCGCAGCGCGACGAGACGCTCGGCATCGAGCTGCCGGACCGCAGCGGGGCCCCGCGCACCGGTGACCGGGCCGCCCGGGCCGCCGACGCCGCGCGCGAGGTGACCGAGGCGCGCCGTCCGCGCCGCGCCGGCCGCGAGGAGGGCGCCCCGCAGGCCGACGAGCAGCGGGATCGTCAGCGCGACGGCGGCAACCGGGAGCAGTCCGCGAGCCGCGACCAGTCCGCCAACCGTGACCAGTCCGCGAGCCGTGACCAGTCCGCGAGCCGTGACCAGTCCGCGAGCCGTGACCAGCAGGGCCGTGACGACGACGGCAGCGGTCGTCGGCGCAGGGGCCGCTACCGCGACCGCAACAAGCGCCGGGGTGGCCGCAGCGGCCAGGGTGAGCTGACCGCCTACGAGGAGGTCGAGCTCCGCGAGGACGACGTGCTCGTCCCGGTCGCCGGCATCCTCGACATCAAGGACAACTACGCCTTCGTGCGCACGTCGGGCTACCTGCCCGGCGAGAACGACGTGTACGTGTCGATGAACCAGGTCCGCAAGCAGGGCCTGCGCAAGGGCGACGCGATCACCGGCGCGGTGCGCCAGCCCCGCGAGGGCGAGCAGCAGCCGCAGGGCCGCAACGCCAAGGTCAACCCGCTCGTCCGGCTCGACACCGTCAACGGCATGAGCCCGGAGGACGCGCGCAAGCGGACCGACTTCGGCAAGCTCACGCCGCTGTACCCCCAGGAGCGGCTGCGGCTGGAGACCGACCCCGGTCTGCTCACCACCCGCGTCATCGACCTCGTGGCGCCGATCGGCAAGGGCCAGCGCGGTCTGATCGTCTCTCCGCCCAAGGCCGGCAAGACCCTCGTGCTGCAGGCGATCGCCAACGCGATCACCACGAACAACCCCGAGGTCCACCTCATGGTCGTGCTCGTCGACGAGCGCCCCGAGGAGGTCACGGACATGCAGCGCACGGTCAAGGGCGAGGTCATCGCCTCGACCTTCGACCGCCCCGCGGACGACCACACCACGGTCGCCGAGCTCGCGATCGAGCGGGCCAAGCGGCTGGTGGAGCTGGGCCAGGACGTCGTGGTGCTGCTCGACTCGATCACCCGCCTGGGCCGGGCCTACAACATCGCCGCCCCGGCGAGCGGCCGGATCCTGTCCGGTGGCGTCGACTCCTCGGCGCTGTACCCGCCCAAGCGGTTCTTCGGTGCCGCGCGCAACATCGAGCACGGTGGCTCGCTGACCATCCTGGCCACCGCGCTCGTGGAGACCGGCTCGAAGGCCGACGAGGTCATCTTCGAGGAGTTCAAGGGCACCGGGAACATGGAGCTCAAGCTCTCCCGACAGCTCGCGGACAAGCGGATCTTCCCGGCGGTGGACGTCGACGCCTCCGGCACCCGCCGCGAGGAGGTCCTCATCGCGGCCGACGAGCTCAAGATCAACTGGAAGCTGCGCCGGGTGCTCTCCGCGCTCGACCAGCAGCAGGCGATCGAGCTCCTGCTGTCCAAGCTGCGCGAGACCAAGTCCAACGTGGAGTTCCTGCTCCAGGTGCAGAAGACCACCCCGGGCATGAACGGCAACGACTGAGCAGCGCCGGGACGGGCCGGGAAGGATCCGGCCGGTTCTGGTGTTGGAGCCTTGCCATGGCAGACTGTCCGCTTGGTCTCCGGTTCACGTGGGCGCCCGCCCGCGACCCGGAGGCTCCGTGACGAGGAGAGACCCGTGAAGAAGGACATCCACCCCGCGTACGTCACCACCGAGGTGACCTGCACGTGCGGTACCACGTTCACCACCCGTAGCACCCAGGCGTCGGGCCAGATCCACGCCGAGGTGTGCTCCGCGTGCCACCCGTTCTACACGGGCAAGCAGAAGATCCTCGACACCGGTGGCCGCGTGGCCCGGTTCGAGGCGCGGTACGGCAAGAAGCCGGCCGCCAAGTAGCTCGTCGGACGCCGGCGGGTCCGGCCACCCAGCGGTGGCGGCCCGTCGGCGTCTGCCATGTTCGGGGCACGGACGGGAGGCGGTAGGTGGACAGCGAGCCGTTCGGCGCCGTCGCGCCGTTGCTCGACGAGCACGCCGCGCTCGAGCGTGAGCTCGCCGACCCCGCCCTGCACGCCGACCCCGCCGCGGCCCGCCGCGTCGGCCGGCGCTACGCCGAGCTGCGTCGCGTCGTGGCCGCCTACCGTGCCTGGCTCGCCGCCCGGGACGACGCCGAGGCCGCCTGGGAGCTGGCGGGGGAGGACGAGTCGTTCGTCCCCGAGGCCGAGGCGCTGGTCGTCGCCCGCGACGCCGCCGCCGAGGCGCTGCGCCGGGTGCTGCTGCCCACCGACCCGGACGACGCCCGCGACGTGCTGCTCGAGATCAAGGCGGGCGAGGGCGGCGAGGAGTCGGCGCTGTTCGCCGGAGACCTGCTGCGGATGTACCAGCGCTACGCCGAGCGCCAGGGCTGGTCCACCCAGGTCCTCGACCTGACCGAGACCGGCCTCGGCGGGGTCAAAGATGTCACCCTCGCGGTCAAGGCGCGGTCCGTCGCCGAGCCGGCCGACGGCGTGTGGGCGCACCTGAAGTACGAGGGCGGCGTGCACCGCGTCCAGCGGGTGCCGGTCACCGAGTCCCAGGGCCGGATCCACACCTCGGCGGCCGGCGTGGTGGTGCTGCCCGAGGTCGACGACCCGGCCGAGGTCGAGATCGACCCGGCGGACCTGCGCATCGACGTGTACCGCTCGTCCGGCCCCGGCGGCCAGAGCGTCAACACCACCGACTCGGCGGTGCGGATCACGCACCTGCCCACCGGCACGGTGGTGGCCGTCCAGAACGAGAAGTCCCAGCTGCAGAACAAGGAGCAGGCGCTACGGGTCCTGCGGGCCCGCCTGCTGGCGATGCAGCAGGTCGCCGCCGACGCCGAGGCGTCCGCCGCTCGCCGCTCGCAGGTGCGCACCGTGGACCGTTCCGAGCGGATCAGGACCTACAACTTCCCCGAGAACCGGATCGCCGACCACCGCACGGGGTACAAGGCCTACAACCTCGACCAGGTGCTCGACGGGGACCTGGAGCCCGTGGTGCGCTCCGCGGTCGAGGCCGACGAGGCGGCCCGGCTGGCCGCGGCCGGCGACCGGTGACCGTGGTCCCGACAACCGGCGGCCAGGGCCCCGACGCGTCGGTCCGGGAGGTCACCGCGTCCGGCGCCCCGGACACCAGGGCCCACCTGCGCGCGGTGCGTGCGCTCCTCGCCGAGGCCGGCGTGCCCTCCCCGGACGTCGATGCGCGGGCCCTGGTCGCCCACGCGCTGGGCCTCGCCTCGCTCCCGGTGCCGCTGCCCGACGCCCTCACCCCCGAGCAGGTGAGCCGGCTCGCCCGCGCCGTCGACCGCCGCGTGAGCCGCGAGCCGTTGCAGCACATCGTCGGCCACGTGGGCTTCCGGTACCTGACCCTGCAGGTCCGGGCCGGTGTCTTCGTGCCGCGCCCCGAGACCGAGACCGTCGCGCAGGTCGCGGTCGACGAGGCCGCGGCGCGCGCGGCGGCCGGGCACGAGCCGGTGGTGGTCGACCTGTGCTGCGGGGCCGGGGGCATCGCGTCGTCGGTGGCGACCGAGGTCCCGGCCGCCCAGGTGGTCGCGGTGGACCTGTCGCCCGAGGCGGTCGCACTCACCACGGTGAACGCGTCGGCGGCCGGTGCCCGTGACCTCCGGGTCGAGCTCGGCGACGTGCGCGACGCCGTGCTGCCCGAGCTCGAGGGCCGGGTGGACGTCGTGGTGTCGAACCCGCCGTACATCCCGCCCGACGCCGTGCCGGTGGACCCGGAGGTCCGCGACCACGACCCCGACCTCGCCCTGTACGGCGGCGGGTCGGACGGGCTCGACGTCCCGCGGGCCGTGGTCGCCCGGGCGGCGGCGCTGCTGGCGCCGGGCGGGCTGCTGGTGATGGAGCACGCCGAGGTCCAGGCCCGCGCGGTGCGCGACCTGGTCGCGGCCACGGGGGCGTTCACGGGCGTGCGCACCGGCACCGACCTGACCGGACGTGACCGCATGGTGGTCGCGCGGCGTGCGGCGGGCCCCGCGGCGCCGGTCGGCGACCCCGGCCTAGACTCGCCGACGTGAGGGACTGCACCGACCCGGCGACCTGGGGCCCGGCGCTCGACGAGGCGGTCCACGCCCTGGGTCGTGGTGGGCTCGTGGTGCTACCCACCGACACCGTCTACGGGATCGGCGCCGAGGCGTTCGACGCCGACGCGGTCGCCGCGCTGCTCGCCGCGAAGGGCCGCGGTCGCCAGATGCCACCACCGGTCCTGGTCCCCGGGGTGCCCACCCTGGCCGGCCTGTGCACGGACGTGCCCGACGCGGCCCGCGCCCTGGTCGAGGCGTTCTGGCCCGGGGGCCTGACCGTGATCCTGCGCTCGCAGCCCTCGCTCACGTGGGACCTGGGGGAGACCCGGGGCACCGTCGCGGTCCGGATGCCGGACCACCCCGCGGCGCTCGCGCTCCTGACCAGGACGGGGCCCCTCGCGGTCTCGTCGGCCAACCGGACCGGGCAGCCCGCGGCGCTCACCGCCGCCGAGGCCCGGGCGCAGCTCGGCGACGCCGTGGCCGTCTACCTGGACGGCGGGGCCGCCCCCGGCGGTGTGGCGTCGTCGATCGTGGACGCGACCGATCCGGGCCGGGGCCTGAGGCTGGTGCGTCCCGGGGCGATCGGGATCGACGCGCTGCGCGAGGTCGCCGACGTCGCCGACGGCGGACCTGCATGAGGGCGTACCTGCTCCTGCTGCTGACGGCCGCGGCCGTCGCGTGGCTCACCACACCGCTGGCCCGCCGGCTCGCGACGGCGTCCGGCGCGATCACCGCGGTGCGGGCCAGGGACGTGCACACCGAGCCGATCCCGAGGATGGGCGGCGTGGCGATGCTCGCCGGCATCGCCGTCGCGCTGGTCGTCGGGGCGCAGATCCCGTTCCTGGCGCCGGTGTTCGCCGGTCCGACGGCCTGGGCGATCCTCGGTGCGGCCGGCGCGGTGACCCTGCTCGGCGTGGCCGACGACATCTGGGACCTGGACTGGCTGACCAAGCTCGTCGGTCAGGTGCTCGCCGCCGGCCTGATGGCCTGGTGGGGTGGCGTGCAGCTGTATGCGCTCCCGATCGCGGGGCTGACCATCCCCTCGAGCCGCCAGTCGCTGTTCGCCACGGTGCTCGTGGTCGTCGTGGCGATCAACGCGGTGAACTTCGTGGACGGCCTCGACGGGCTCGCCGCGGGTGTCACTGCGATCGGCGGCTCGGCGTTCCTGCTCTACACCTACCTGCTCACCCGCAACATCTCGGCCGACTACGCCAACGTCGCGAGCGTGGTGATCGCCGTGGTGGTCGGGGCTTGCCTGGGCTTCCTGCCGCACAACCTCAACCCGGCGCGGATCTTCATGGGGGACTCGGGGTCGATGCTCATCGGCCTGACGTTCGCCGCGGCCGGCATCGTGGTCACCGGGCAGGTCGACGCCACCACGCTGACCGCGCGCCAGCAGGTCCCGGCCTTCCTGCCGATCCTGCTGCCGGTGGCCGTCCTGCTCCTGCCGCTGCTGGACATGGGGTTGGCAGTGGTCCGCCGGATGGGCCGTGGCAAGTCCCCGTTCCACCCCGACCGGCAGCACCTGCACCACCGGATGCTCCAGCTCGGCCACACGCAGCGACGTGCGGTGGCGATCATGTACCTGTGGACGGCGGTGTTCGCCCTGGGCGCGACGTCGCTCGTCGCGTGGAGCACGACGCAGGCGCTCGTGGCGATCGGTATCGGCACGGTGGTCGCGCTGGCGCTGACCCTCGGACCCTTGCGCGGCCGGGCCCAGCGCCCGGCGGAGCGGGAAGGAACCTCATGACAGTCCAGCCACCCGCGTCGGCCGATGCCGTGCGTGCCGTCCTGCGGCGAGCGTTGCGGCACCTGCTCTGGCTGCTCGCGGCGCTGGCCGTCGCCGGCTCGGTGTTCGGCTGGTTCGTCGCCGGCGCCGCCGGGGTGTGGGGCGCGCTGATCGGCGTCGGGGTCGCGTTGGTGTTCTCCGGCACCACGGTGCTCGCGCACCTGCGCACCGCCGACGCTCCGGCGACCACCACCGGCGCGGTGATCCTCGGCTCGTGGCTCGCCAAGATGGCGCTGCTCGTCGTGCTGCTCGCGGTGCTCGACGGGCTGACGTTCTACGACCGCACGGTGCTGGTGGCCGTGCTCGTCGTCGGCGTGGTCGGCTCGGCGTACCTGGACTACCTGGCCGTGACCAAGGAGCGCGTGCCCTACGTGGACCCCGCCCCGAGGCAGGACCCGACTACCGAGGCCTGAGACCCAGCGGGAGACACCGCGCCCGGGCACCCCAGAGGACCTCGAAAGCCCCCGGGCAGGGCCCATCGGGTGGGGGCGTTCCGCTGTGAGGATGGGTTAGGATTCCCGCGACGTCCGGGTCCGTCGCGGTGCCGTGGTGCCGCCGAGGACCGCCACGCCCACGAGCCCCGGGGAGCCACCCTGTCCACCGTTGCGACGATCCTTCCGCTCGCCGCCTCCGGTGAGGGCAACGGCTTCCACGCCCCGTCGATCGCCGAGTTCTTCCCGGACGCGATCTGGTTCGCCGGGACGCCGTTCGAGATCAACCGCATCGTGATGGTGCGCCTGCTCACGGCCGCCGTGCTGGTGGTCGTCATGGTGGTGGCCGCGCGCCGCGCGAAGGTGGTGCCGAGCCGCGGCCAGAACATCATCGAGCTGGGCCTGGACTTCGTGCGGGTCAACATCGCCGAGGAGATCCTGGGCCACAACGCCAAGCGGTTCGTGGCGATGCTCACCACGATCTTCTTCTCGATCCTGGTGTTCAACCTCACCGGTGTCGTGCCGTTGCTCAACATCTCGTCGACCGCGCTGATCGGCATGCCGATCGTGCTCGCCGGCTGGGTCTACCTCATGTACCTGTGGTCCGGGGTGAGCAAGTTCGGGGTGGGTGGGTACCTGAAGAACAGCCTGTTCCCACCCGGGCTGCCATGGTTCCTGTACATCCTGGTCACGCCGATCGAGGCCCTCCAGGTCTTCCTGTTCCGCCCGGCGACGCTCGCACTGCGACTCACTGCGAACATGATCTCCGGGCACCTGATCCTGGTGCTCTGCTTCTCGGCTACGCAGTTCTTCCTGTTCGAGGCAGGCGGCGCGCTCAAGGCGGCCTCCGTGCTCTCGCTCGGCGCCGGCGTCGCCTTCACCCTGTTCGAGGTGCTGGTCGCCGCGCTGCAGGCCTACATCTTCACCCTCCTGTCCGCCGCCTACCTGAACATGGCGGTGGAGGAGGAGCACTGATCGCCCGACCGTCCGCTCCGGCGGGCGCAACCGACGCCCCCCGGGGCGCCAGATGAAAGGAAAGCTCGTGGACAGCACCACGCTCGCCGCGGTTGGCGGCAACGTCGCGACCATCGGGTACGGCCTGGGCACCCTCGGCCCCGGCATCGGCCTCGGCATCCTGATCGGCAAGGCGCTCGAGGGCATCGCCCGGCAGCCCGAGGTCGCCGGCCAGCTGCGCACCACCATGTTCATCGGTGTGGCGTTCGTCGAGGTGCTCGCCCTGCTCGGCCTGGTCACCGGCTTCCTGTTCACGTCGTGACCGGCGCTCTGCTCTCGGCGGTGCTCGCAGCCGAGCCCGCCGAGGGGACCATGAACCCGCTGCTGCCGGCGCCGGCCGACCTGATCTGGTCGGTGGTCGTGGCGGTCATCATCGGTCTGGCCTTCTACCGCTACGTGCTGCCTCGCTTCAACGAGGTCCTCGACGAGCGGACCGCGAAGATCGAGGGTGGCATGGCCAAGGCCGAGCAGGCCCAGGCCGAGGCCGCCGCGGCGCTCGCCGAGTACCGCCAGCAGCTCGCCGAGGCTCGCGCCGAGGCCGCTCGGATCCGTGAGGACGCCCGCGGCGAAGGCGCGCAGATCGTGGCCGAGGCCAGGTCCAAGGCGAGCGACGACGCCTCACGCATCGTGGCCAACGCCCAGCGCCAGGTCGAGGCCGAGCGGACCCAGGCCGCGGTGGCGCTGCGCGCCGAGGTCGGTGCGCTCGCGACCGACCTCGCGTCGAAGATCATCGGTGAGTCGCTCGCGGACGAGGCCCGTCAGTCGCGGGTGATCGACCGGTTCCTCGACGAGATCGAGGCGTCGGCGGCCGGCAAGGAGGCGTGATGCGGGGTGCCAGCGTGGCGTCGCTCGAGGCCGTGCGCGTGGGCTTCGAGCCCATGCTGCGCAAGGCCGGGACGAGCGCGTCCACGGTCGGCGCCCAGCTGTTCGCCGTGACCGGAGACCTGGTCGACAACCCCGGGCTGCGTCGGGCCCTGGCCGACCCGTCGCGGTCGGGCGAGGACAAGGCGGGCTTGGCCCGTCAGGTGTTCGGCGCCGCGGACCCGCGGGTGCTCGAGGCCATCACCGGACTCGCCGCCGGACGCTGGTCGAGCGACATGGACCTGGTGGACGCCGTCGAGGAGCTCGCGGCGCACGCGGTCCTGGCCTCGGCCGAGGCCACCGGCGACCTGCCGACGGTCGAGGACGAGCTGTTCCGCTTCGACCGGATGCTGATCGGCCAGCGAGAGCTGCGGCGCGCGCTGGTGGATCGGGTCGCGACCCGTCCGGCGCGGGCGGAGCTCGCCCGGCGGCTGCTCGCGGGCAGGGTGCACCCCGCCACCGAGCAGCTCGTGGTGCAGGCCGCCTACCGCCCCCGCGGCCGGCGGATGTCTCAGATGCTGGCCCGGATGGGCAAGCTCGCGGCGCGCCGGCGCGAGATGCTCGTGGCCACGGTGACCGCGGCCGCGCCGCTGGACGAGGCGCAGACCGTCCGCCTGCGCGAGATGCTCGAGCGGAGCTACGGCCGCAAGGTGCGCATGTCGGTGGCGGTCGACCCGTCGCTGATCGGCGGTCTGAAGGTGCAGGTCGGTGCGCAGGTGGTCGACGCCACCCTGCTGGCACGGATCGACGGAGTACGACGACAGCTTGCCGGTTGACCCCGGCATCCGGGCGAAGGCCCGGGCAGGAGGGCCGCACGCGGCCCACGAGGAGGAGACGACAGACCATGGCTGAGCTGACGATCAAGCCCGAGGACATCCGGGCTGCGCTGGACAGCTTCGTGGCCTCGTACACCCCCACGGGCGCGGTGCGCGAAGAGGTGGGCCGGGTCACGCTGGCCGGCGACGGCATCGCGCAGGTCGAGGGCCTGCCCGGTGCGATGGCCAACGAGCTCCTGGAGTTCGAGGACGGCACGCTCGGGCTCGCGCTCAACCTGGACGTGCGGGAGATCGGCGTCGTGGTGCTCGGCGAGTTCACCGGGGTCGAGGAGGGACAGCTGGTGCGCCGCACCGGCGAGGTGCTCTCGGTGCCGATCGGCGACGGGTACCTCGGCCGGGTCGTCGACCCGCTGGGCACCCCGATCGACGGTCTGGGCGAGATCGAGACCGAGGGCCGCCGTGCCCTGGAGCTCCAGGCGCCGGGCGTGATGGCCCGCAAGTCGGTGCACGAGCCGCTGCAGACCGGCCTCAAGGCGATCGACGCGATGATCCCGATCGGCCGCGGCCAGCGCCAGCTCATCATCGGCGACCGCCAGACGGGCAAGACCGCGATCGCGGTCGACACGATCCTCAACCAGAAGGCGAACTGGGAGACGGGCGACCCGACCAAGCAGGTCCGCTGCATCTACGTCGCGATCGGCCAGAAGGGGTCGACGATCGCCGCGGTGCGCGGCGCCCTGGAGGACGCCGGCGCGCTGGAGTACACCACGATCGTCGCCGCCCCGGCCTCGGACCCGGCCGGCTTCAAGTACCTCGCCCCGTACACCGGCTCGGCCATCGGCCAGCACTGGATGTACGCCGGCAAGCACGTGCTGATCATCTTCGACGACCTGTCCAAGCAGGCCGAGGCCTACCGCGCCGTCTCCCTCCTGCTGCGCCGGCCGCCGGGCCGCGAGGCCTACCCGGGCGACGTGTTCTACCTGCACTCCCGGCTGCTGGAGCGTTGCGCCAAGCTCAGTGACGAGATGGGCGCGGGCTCGATGACGGGTCTGCCGATCATCGAGACCAAGGCGAACGACGTGTCCGCCTACATCCCGACGAACGTCATCTCGATCACCGACGGCCAGATCTTCCTGCAGTCCGACCTGTTCAACGCCGACCAGCGTCCCGCGGTCGACGTCGGCATCTCGGTGTCCCGGGTCGGCGGCGCGGCCCAGGTCAAGGCGATGAAGGGGGTCTCCGGCACGCTGAAGATCGACCTCGCCCAGTACCGCTCGCTCGAGGCGTTCGCGATGTTCGCCTCGGACCTGGACGCGGCCTCGCGCCGGCAGCTGACCCGCGGTGCACGCCTCATGGAGCTGCTGAAGCAGCCCCAGTACACCCCGTACCCCGTCGAGGACCAGGTGGTCTCGATCTGGGCGGGCACGCACGGCAAGCTCGACGACGTGCCGTTGTCCGAGGTGCGTCGCTTCGAGCGGGAGATGCTCGACCACCTGCGCCGCAGCTCCGACGTGCTGACCACCATCGCCGAGACCGGCAAGCTCGACGAGGAGACCGAGGCGGCTCTGGAGGCGGCGGTCGACGCGTTCGCCGCCGGGTTCGTGGTCTCCGGGGACGAGCTCGACGCCGAGATGCCCGAGGCGGCCGAGGCAGAGGCCGACGTCGCCCAGGAGCAGATCGTCAAGCAGAAGCGGGGCTGAGCGTGGCGGGTCAGCAGCGCGTCTACCGGCAACGGATCCGGTCGACCCAGTCGCTGAAGAAGATCTTCCGCGCGATGGAGCTGATCGCCGCCTCGCGGATCGGCAAGGCGCGCGAGCGGGTCTCGGCCGCGGGGCCGTACTCGCGCGCGATCACGCGTGCGGTCTCGGCGGTCGCGACCCACGCCGGCGTCGACCACCCGCTGACCACCGAGCGCCCGGACGCCACGCGGGCCGCGGTGCTGGTGATCGGCGCGGACCGCGGCATGGCAGGCGCCTACACCGCGTCGGTGCTGCGCGAGGCCGAGCGGCTGGTCGGGCGCCTGGCGGAGGACGGCAAGCGGTCCGAGCTGTACGTGGTGGGTCGCCGCGCGGTCTCCTACTTCACGTTCCGCGGCCGGGACATGGTGCGGACCTGGACCGGCGAGTCCGACGCCCCGTCGGCCGACCTGGTCGGCGAGATCGCCCGGACGTTGCTCGACGCGTTCCTCACACCCGAGGAGGACGGCGGCGTCGGCGAGCTGCACATCGTGTACACGCAGTTCGTCAACATGGTCACCCAGACCCCGCAGATCCTGCGGATGCTGCCGCTCGAGGTCGTCGAGGCCGAGGTCTCCGAGACGCACGAGGCGTTGCCCCTGTACGACTACGAGCCCTCGCCCGAGCTGGTGCTCGACGCCCTCCTGCCGCGCTACGTGCAGAGCCGGATCCGGTCCTGCCTGCTCCAGGCGGCCGCCTCCGAGCTCGCCGCCCGCCAGCGTGCCATGCACACGGCGACGGACAACGCCGAGGACCTCATCCGCACGTACACCCGGCTGGCCAACCAGGCCCGCCAGGGTGAGATCACCCAGGAGATCACCGAGATCGTGTCCGGCGCCGACGCGCTGGCCGCCTCCTGACACCGACCACCACCGGAAGGCAGGACCATGACAGCGACCACCACCGACCAGGCTGCGCAGCAGGCGGCATCGGTCACGGGCCGCGTCGCCCGGGTGATCGGCCCGGTCGTCGACATCGAGTTCCCCGCGGACGCGATCCCCGACATCTACAACGCGCTCACCGTCAAGATCGACCTGTCGGCGCAGGGCGAGGGCGAGTCCGTGATCGACATGACCCTCGAGGTCGCCCAGCACCTGGGCGACTCGATGGTCCGCGCGATCGCGCTCAAGCCGACCGACGGCCTGGTCCGCGGCGCGGTGGTCACCGACACCGGCGCCGCGATCAGCGTCCCGGTCGGCGACGTGACCAAGGGCCACGTGTTCAACGTGACCGGTGAGGTGCTCAACCTCAAGGAGGGCGAGACGCTCGAGGTCACCGAGCGCTGGCCGATCCACCGCAAGCCGCCGGCCTTCGACCAGCTCGAGTCCAAGACCGAGATGTTCGAGACCGGCATCAAGGTGATCGACCTGCTCACCCCGTACGTGCAGGGCGGCAAGATCGGCCTCTTCGGCGGCGCCGGCGTGGGCAAGACGGTGCTGATCCAGGAGATGATCTACCGGGTCGCCAACAACCACAACGGCGTGTCGGTGTTCGCCGGGGTCGGGGAGCGCACCCGCGAGGGCAACGACCTCATCCAGGAGATGACCGAGTCCGGCGTCATCAAGCAGACCGCGCTGGTGTTCGGCCAGATGGACGAGCCGCCCGGCACGCGTCTGCGCGTGGCGCTGTCCGGCCTGACCATGGCCGAGTACTTCCGCGACGTGCAGAAGCAGGACGTGCTGCTGTTCATCGACAACATCTTCCGGTTCACCCAGGCCGGCTCCGAGGTCTCGACGCTGCTCGGCCGGATGCCGTCCGCGGTGGGCTACCAGCCGAACCTCGCGGACGAGATGGGCCAGCTCCAGGAGCGGATCACCTCGACCCGCGGCCACTCGATCACCTCGATGCAGGCGATCTACGTCCCCGCGGACGACTACACCGACCCGGCCCCGGCGACGACGTTCGCCCACCTGGACGCCACCACCGAGCTCTCGCGCGAGATCGCCTCGCGTGGTCTGTACCCCGCGGTGGACCCGCTGGCCTCGACGTCGCGGATCCTCGACCCGCGGTACGTCGGCAGGGACCACTACGACACCGCGGTGCGGGTCAAGCAGATCCTGCAGCGCAACAAGGAGCTCCAGGACATCATCGCGATCCTCGGCGTCGACGAGCTGTCCGAGGAGGACAAGATCGTCGTCTCGAGGGCCCGTCGCATCCAGCAGTTCCTGTCGCAGAACACCTACATGGCGACCCAGTTCACGGGTGTGCCGGGCTCGACGGTGCCGCTGACGGAGACGATCGAGGCGTTCTCCAAGATCGCCGACGGCGAGTTCGACCACATCGCCGAGCAGGCGTTCTTCAACATCGGCGGCCTGGAGGACCTCGAGCGCAACTGGGACCGGATCCGCAAGGAGCTCGACTAGTGGCCAACCTCGAGGTCGAGCTGGTCGCGGCCGACCGGACCGTCTGGTCCGGCGACGCGACGCAGGTGAGTGCGCCCGCCGCCGACGGTGACGTCGGCATCCTGGCAGGTCACGCCCCGCTGCTGGCCGTGCTGCGACCCGGCACCGTGCGGGTCCGCGGCCTGGACGGCAGCGTCCTCGAGGCCCGGGTCGACGCCGGCTTCCTGTCGGTCGACAGCAACCAGGTGACCGTGGTGGTGGACTCCGCCGAGGTCCTCGGGGGGGCGACGAGGTAGCGAGTGGTGGAGCCGGGGCTGCTACTGGTTCTGGGGGCGCTGCTCGTTGCCCTGGCACTGCTGTTCGGCATGATCTCGCGCCAGCGTCGGCTCACCCACCGGGTCGGCTCGTTCGGCTGCCGCTACGCGGCCGACCCGGAGACGCCGCTGCTCGCGGTGCCGGGGGTCGCGGGGTACGGGACCGGGCGCCTGGACTGGTGGCGGCTCGTCTCGCTCTCGGCGCGGCCGGCCCACAGCTGGTCGCGCGACCGGCTCAAGGTCGTGGGCAGCGAGAGCCTCGGTGAGGTCGACGACCGCGGGCGGCCGCTGCTGGTGGTGCACTGCAGGCACGACACGGAGGAGTTCGCCCTGACCATGACCACGCAGGCCTACGCCGGCCTGGTCTCCTGGCTCGAGGCCCGGCCCCGACGCGCCAGGGCGTTCTGAGTGCGGCTCGTCGTCGCGCGCTGCAGCGCGCAGTACACCGGACGGTTGTCCGCGCACCTGCCTCTGGCCACCCGCCTGCTGGTGGTCAAGGCCGACGGCAGCGTGCTGCTGCACTCCGACGGCGGCTCGTACAAGCCGCTGAACTGGATGAGCCCGCCGTGCACCCTGACGGTCCTCGACCCGGGCGACGAGGCCGCCGGGCGCGGCGTCGACCAGGTCTGGGTCGTCCAGCACGCCAAGTCCGACGACCGGTTGGAGATCGAGCTCCACGAGGTCCTGCACGAGTCCGCCCACGACCTGGGCGTGGACCCGGGCCTGGTCAAGGACGGCGTCGAGGCCCATCTGCAGGCCCTGCTCGCCGAGCAGATCCACCTGCTGGGCGCCGGGCACGTGCTCGTCCGGCGCGAGTACCCCACGGCGATCGGTCCGGTCGACATCCTGGCGCGCCACCCCGAGGGCGGCACCGTCGCGGTGGAGATCAAGCGGCGCGGGGACATCGACGGCGTCGAGCAGCTCGCCCGCTACCTGGAGCTGCTGGGCCGCGACCCGCTGCTGGCCCCGGTCCGTGGGGTGTTCGCCGCGCAGGAGATCCGACCTCAGGCCCGGGTGCTCGCCCACGACCGGGGTATCGCCTGCCTCGTGCTGGACTACGACGCGATGCGTGGGGTCGACGACGTGGAGTCGCGGCTGTTCTGAGTGCGCCGGCGCCGGCGAGAGGGCCGGCACATTCGTGCGCGGTGGTTCCCCCGGGGGCCCTGTCTCAGCACAATGGCCGCATGGCAGAGTCGCCCGGTCCCTGGTCCCTGCACGGCCGGGTGGTGACCCCGGACGGGGTGGTCGACGGCTACCTCGTGGTGGATGGTGAGCGGATCGTCGAGGTCGTCCCGGGTGGGCCGGGCGCGGCACGGGCCGCGGTCGACGCCGCTGACCTGGGCCTGACGGAACCCCTGACGATCCTGCCGGGACTCGTGGACCTGCACTGCCACGGCGGCGGGGGCGCGGGGTTCCCGGACGCGACGGAGCCCGAGGTCGCGATCACCGTGGCCACGGAGCACCTGCGCCACGGCACCACGTCCCTCGTGGCGTCCCTGGTCACCGACGCGCCCGAGAACCTGCTGGAGCGGGTGGCGGTGCTCGCTCCCCTGGCGGAGGCCGGCCAGCTCGCGGGCATCCACGTGGAGGGCCCCTTCCTCTCGCCTGCCCGGTGCGGCGCGCAGGAGCCGTCCCTGATGACGTCCGGCGACGTGGGTCTGGTGCGCGAGCTCGTGTCGGCCGCGAACGGCCAGATCACGGCGCTGACGGCCGCGCCGGAGGTCCAGGGCGTGCTGGGCGTCGGCGGGGTGTTCGAGGCGATCGTCGCCGCCGGGATCGTGCCGTCGATCGGGCACACCGACGCCACCGCGGAGGTGGTCGACCACGCCGTCGCCGAGGCGCGCCGGCTGCTGGGCCACGGTGGCCGCTCGCCCCGCCCGCTCGCAGCGCACCTGTTCAACGGCATGCGTCCGCTGCACCACCGCGACCCCGGGCCGGTGGCCGCCCTCCTCGCGGCAGCCGGGCGCGGGGACGTCGTGGTCGAGCTCATCGCGGACGGGGTGCACCTCGCGCCGGGGACGGTACGCGCCGTGATGGAGCTCGTGGGCCCCGACGCCGTGGCCCTGGTGACCGATGCGATGGCCGGGGCCGGGATGCCGGACGGCTTCTACCGGCTGGGTCCGGCTCGCGTCCAGGTGACGGATGGTCTCGCGCGGCTGGCGCGGGGCGGGGCGATCGCGGGCGGGACGGCCCACCTGCTGGACGTGGTGCGCGCCACGGTGTCCGCCGGCGTGCCGCTGGCCGACGCGGTCCGGTCGGCCGCGACGACGCCGGCCTCGGTGCTGGGGCGCCCGGACATCGGCGCGCTCGAGGCGGGGCGGCGCGCGGACCTGGTGGTCGTCGACGCCGACCTGCGGCCGCTGCGGGTGATGCGGGCCGGGACCTGGTTGACCTGACCGAACGCGACGGGACCGCGCCTGCGGCCGGGGCGGGGCCACGGCAGGATGGCGGTGTGTCGAAGGACGGGGAGCGGTCGGCGGACCGCCTGGCCGCGCTGCGTCGCAGCTACCTGCTGGGCGGCCTGGACGAGCGTGACGTGGACCCCGACCCGATCGCGCAGCTGCGCCGCTGGCTGGACGACGCCGAGCGCGCGGGGGTCGTCGAGCCGAACGCCATGGTGCTCGCAACGGTGGACGCCGATGGCGACCCCGCGGCGCGCACCGTCCTGCTCAAGGGCCTGGACGCTCGCGGTCTGACGTTCTTCACCCAGCGCCGCTCGGACAAGGGGCGCCAGCTGGCTGCCCGTCCGAGTGCCGCCGCGGTCTTCGTCTGGCACGACCTGGACCGCCAGGTGACGGTGCGCGGACCGGTGACCGAGGTGGAGCCCGGCGAGGCCGCCGCGTACTTCCGGGCTCGCCCGAGGGGCCACCAGCTGGCCGCCTGGGCCAGCGAGCAGTCCAGCCCGGTCGCCGACCGGGCGGCCCTGGAGAGCGGGTATGCGCGAGCCGAGGCACGGTTCCGCGGCGAGGTCGCGGTGCCCGACCACTGGGCGGGGTACCGCATCACCCCGCGCAGCGTCGAGCTCTGGCAGGGCCGGCCGGACCGCCTGCACGACCGGCTCCGCTACCGCATGGCCGACGGACGCTGGACGCTGGAGCGGCTCCAACCGTGACGGCCGTACGCTGGTCGCCGTTGTCCGGGACGGTATGGCGGAGGTGCACGGATGAGCCGGTCGTTCGACCGCGGTTTCCTGTGGGGCGCGGCGACCGCGTCCTACCAGATCGAGGGAGCCGTCGACGAGGACGGGCGCGGGCCGTCGATCTGGGACACGTTCTCCGCGACGCCGGGCAAGGTGGCCGACGGGCACACCGGTGCGGTCGCGGCCGACCACTACCACCGGATGCCCGCCGACGTGGCGATGATGCGTGAGCTCGGGCTCGACGCCTACCGGTTCTCCCTGGCCTGGCCGCGCATCCAGCCTGCGGGCTCCGGTCCCGTCGAGCGCCGCGGCCTGGACTTCTACTCGCGGCTCGTCGACGAGCTGCTCGCGGCCGAGATCGAGCCGATCATCACGATGTACCACTGGGACCTGCCGCAGCCGCTGGAGGACGCGGGGGGCTGGCCGGCGCGCGAGACCGCCGAGCGGTTCGGCGAGTACGCCGCGATCGTGGTGGACGCGCTGGGCGACCGTGTGCGCCGGTGGACGACGCTCAACGAGCCGTGGTGCTCGGCGTTCCTCGGCTACGCCTCGGGCGTGCACGCCCCGGGGCGGACCGACCCTGCCGCCGCGCTCTCGGCGGTGCACCACCTCAACCTCGGCCACGGCCTGGCAGGTCAGGCGGTCCGAGCTGCGCTCGGCGAGCAGGGGATGTTGTCGCTCACGCTCAACCTGCACGTCGTCCGGCCCGACTCCGACCGCCCCGAGGACCTGGATGCGGTGCGCCGGATCGACGCCGTGGCGAACCGGTCGTTCCTCGTGCCGGTCCTGGAGGGGCACTACCCCGAGGACCTGCTGGCCGACACTGCACGCGTGACGGACTGGGGCTTCGTGCAGGACGGTGACCTGGCGGTCGCGCACACCGGCCTGGACGTGCTCGGCGTCAACTACTACTCGACGCAGCGGGTGCGCCACGTCGCCCCTGGGACGCCGCGCTCGATGGCCGACGGGCACGCCGCATCGGCGCACTCGCCGTGGGTGGGCGCCGACGACGTCGAGTTCCTCCCGATGCCCGGCCCGCACACGTCGATGGGCTGGAACATCGACCCGACGGGCATGACCGAGCTGCTGACCGGTCTGTCGCAGCGCTACCCCGGGCTGCCGCTGATGATCACCGAGAACGGCGCGGCGTTCGAGGACGAGGTCAGCGCTGACGGGGCGGTGCACGACCCGCGCCGCGTCGCCTACCTGCACGACCACGTCGAGGCCGTGGGCCTGGCCATGGACGCCGGTGCCGACGTCCGCGGCTACATGGTCTGGTCGTTGCTCGACAACTTCGAGTGGGCCTACGGCTACCACAAGCGGTTCGGCATCGTGCGGGTCGACTACGACACCCAGGCGCGGATCTGGAAGGACTCCGCGTCCTGGTACCGCGACCTCGTCCGCACCGGTCGGCTCCCTGCCGCGCCGGCGCAGACCTGAGTGGGCCGCCCGGAGCGGGGCGGCCCACCCGATGGGTCAGAAGACGTTCGGGTCGATCAACGTGACCGACTTCCGGAAGTAGGTCGTCGGAGCGTTCGGGTTGAGCGAGTCGGGCAGAGTGATGCTGTTCTCCTCGCCCGGCAGCCAGGCCTGCCCGGTCGACCTGGCGTACGAGCACACCCACGGGTGCAGGTCCACACCGTTGCGCCGGTACGTGACGCATACCTTGACGACGCGCTTGCCGTTGTAGAGGTTGCCCGCCGCGTAGGCGCGCCCGTTGTACGTGAGCTGAAGACGCTCGGTGCTCTTCGCGTAGCTGGATCCCCACCAGAACGTGGTGGTGTTGACCAGGCCGGCGGGTGACGCACCCGTCATACGGCGCGACGCCTTGGTACCCGACCCCACCGCGACCTCGTCCTCGATGACCACGAGGCCGCTGCCGGGTCCGATGTCCGCCACGGTGGCCCCGGGCGCCTGGTCGCCGTCGTCGATCGCGGCCGAGGCCGCTCCCTGGCTGCCGACGATGAGCACGGCGGACAGCAGCGCGGTGGACAGGTTCCTTCTGAATGCCATGGTTCCCCCTGTTCCTGTGCCTCCCCCTGAGGCGCAGTCGTGCGGCGCGTGGTGATGGGCGCCGCGCGGCAACGCTAGCAGCCGGTCCTTGCGCGCCGAGGCCCCTCGGCCGCGCCGGTCACCGCGGGCACAATGGGGCCATGGCCCGGCGATCGTCGAAACGTCCGTGGGGTGCCGCGCACCCCGAGCTGGACGTCGAGCGGGCCCGCGGGGGCACGAGGTCCGAGGAGGGGCCGGACGGCTCCTGGACGGTGCGCTCGGTGACCTCGCAGGACAAGACCTATCTGTGCCCCGGGTGCCGGCAGGAGATCGTGCCCGGCACGCCGCACGTGGTGGCGTGGCAGACCGACGCGCTGCTGGGCGCCGACGCCGCGCTCGAGCTGCGCCGGCACTGGCACCGCTCGTGCTGGAGCCGCCGGGGCTCGCGCCGGTGAGCCAGGCGCTGCCGCGCCTGGTCGCGACCGATCTGGACGGCACCCTGCTCCGGCCGGACGGCACGATCTCGGAGCACACCTCCAGGGTGCTCACGGCCGTGCGGGACCTCGGCGTCGAGATCCTCGTGGTCACCGCCCGCCCGCCGCGCTGGCTGGCTCCGGTGGCCGGGCTCGGCCACGCGACGGCGATCTGCCTCAACGGCGCGGTCGTGGTCGACGTGGCGACGTCGCGGGCGATCGAGCGACACCTGATGGATCCGCGGCTCACCCGCGCGGTCGTGACGGACCTGCGGCGAGCACTGCCCGGATCGGTCTTCGCGGTCGAGACCCCGGAGGGCATGCTGGCCGAGCGCGGCTTCGAGGGATGGCAGACGCAGGCCTCCCGCGCGGAGCGGATCGAGGACGTGGCGGACACGGCAGCCGGCAAGCTGTTGGTGCGCTGCGCGGGCGTGGACGACGACGTGTTCGGGGCCCAGGTGCGTCAGGTGGTGGCCGGCCGGGGCCAGGTCCACGACTCCGGGGCCGTCGGGCTGGCCGAGATCGCGGCGCCGGGCGTGACGAAGGCCTCGACCCTGGCGCGCTGGGCGGCCCAGCGCGGCATCGGGGCCGACGAGGTGTGGGCGTTCGGTGACATGCCCAACGACCTGGAGATGCTCACCTGGGCCGGCCGTGGGGTGGCCGTGGCGAATGCGCACCCCAGGGTGCTCGCCGCGGCCGACGAGGTCTGCGGGTCCCACAGCGACGACGGCGTGGCCCGGCGCCTCGAAGCCCTGCTGCCCTGAGGCCCGGTCAGGCCGCGTGGACCGCCGCCTCGCGGGCGTCGACCACAGCGCCGACCGCGGTGGAGAGAGGTTCGGCGTCCAGCCGCCGCGCGCTGGTCACGCACTGCTGGGCGAGCTCGCGCACCTGCCCGATGAGCGTGAGACCGGCGTTGAGCTGCTCGTCGATCGGACCGGTGTACGGGTCCAGCTGCCGGGACAGCCCGTAGCGTGGGATCAGCAGGCGCCAGGTCGCCAGGAGCCGCTGGAACTCGAGCATCTTCTCCTGGACCTCGATCAGGGCGTCCGCGACGTCGTCGAGGATGGCGTGGGTCATCGCCATCTCCCGGGTGACGGTGGTGGCCGTCTCCTCGAGGGCGTGGCACAGCTGCTGGACGTAGACCGGCGCGCGCTCGGGTGCCTCGGAGGCCGCCATCTCGCGGGCGAACTCGGCGAGCGTCTCGTCGTGCAGCCGCGCGAGCGCGTTGCGGAGCTGGAGCTCGGAGATGCCGAGGCGGGCGCGGCCCAGGAGCCGGGCCAGCTCGTCGAACGCCCCGCGCAGCCATCCGCTGGTCTCTGCGAGGGGACGGGCGACCTTCGCCAGGACGGGCTGGGTGTCGGAGACCTCCCGCGAGGCCGAGGTGGCGGACATCACGGCGCCGTCGAGCTGCGCGACGGAGCCGACCGTCCGCGCCGAGGCCTCGGCCAGAGCGCCGGACAGAGCCTCGAGCTCGGCGAGCGCCGCCTCCTGGGTGTCCAGCGCGCGGTCGACGGAGATCGCGGCGTCGACGAGGCCGCGCGTGACACCGTCGACCGGGTCGCGCGGGTCGGGGGCGGTCCACGAGGTCGCTGCGCGGCGCGCCGCGACCTCGGCGGGAACGGCGTGACGGATGAAGTCGGAGTAGTCGGCGAACCCGAGGCCGGCGATCGCCTCCTGGATCGTCTCCGCGCCGGACCGTGCCGCCTGTGCGCGGCCGGCCCCCTCGCGTCGCGCCTCGAGCTCGGCCGGGCGCACCTGGTCGTAGAGCGCGGCTGCGGTGCGGAACGTGTCGGTGACGCACGGCCGCTGGCGCACCGACAGGAAGCCGTCGCCCAGGGGCGTGATCGTGGCGAACACCCAGTAGGTCGCCCCGTCGGCGGCCAGGTTCGCGACGTAGCCGGCCATCGGCCGCCCGGAGAGGAGCAGGTCCCACATGATGTGGAACACCCCACCGGGCATGTCGGGGTGCCGGATGATGTTGTGCGGCGCCCCGAGCAGCTCGTCCATCGAGTACTGCGCGTAGTGGCAGAAGACCGTGTTCGAGCCGTCGATGACACCCTTGCGGTCCGTGGTCGAGAAGAAGAGGTCCTCGAACGCGACCTCGCGCTCGACGGACCCGGCCTGCGCCGTCATCGGTTGCCTCTCGCCGGGGGATTGGCGCCCGCGCCGTGGCGGGTGGTCCATCGAGGTTAGCCGCGATCGTGGGTCCGAGATCCCCGACTAGGCTCAACTCGATGGCGAATTCACCCGTTCCGATCCGCGCGATGTCCGTGCTGCCCGCCCGCCGCACCGACATCGAGCTCCACACCGCCGACGGGTTGCGGCTCGTGGGCGAGCTCGCCCTGCCCGCGGACCGGCCGCCCGTCGCCACCCTCGTGACGCTCCACCCGCTGCCCACCCACGGCGGGTTCATGGACTCCCACGTGCTGCGCAAGGCCGCCTGGCGGTTGCCGGCGCTGGCCGACCTCGCGGTGCTGCGGTTCAACACCCGGGGGACGTCCTCCCCGCGTGGACGCAGCGACGGCGAGTTCGACGGTGGCCGCGGCGAACGGTACGACGTCGCGGCAGCGATCGAGTACGCCGAGTTCCACGACCTGCCGGCGCCCTGGCTGCTCGGCTGGTCGTTCGGCACCGAGCTGGCGCTCATGCACGGTGCGGATCCCGCGGTGCGGGGCGCGATCCTGCTCTCCCCGCCGCTGGCCCGGGCCACGGACGCGGACCTGGACCGCTGGGACGCGTTCGGCCGGCCGCTGGTGGCGCTCGTGCCGGAACTCGACACCTACCTGCGGCCGGACGAGGCGCGGCGGCGGTTCGCCCGGGTCCACCAGGCCGAGGTGATCGGGGTCGAGGGCGCCAAGCACCTGTGGGTCGGAGAGCCCGCCGTGCGCCGGGTGCTCGACGAGGTCGTCACCCACGTGCTGCCCGGCCACAGGTCGCTGCCGACCACCTGGGACGGTCCGATGACCACCGCGGCGCAGCCCGCCGCCACGTCCGAGGAGGGCGCCCGGGCCGGGGCGCCGGAGAGTGAGGACCGATGACCACCGACGGCATGCTCGCGCTGCACCGGCTGCGCGCGGGGCGACCCGGATCGGTACCGCTGGTGCTGCTGCACGGCTTCCCCCTGGACCATCGCATGTGGCTCGACGTGACGGACCTGCTGCCCGGCGACCCGACGGTGCTCGCCGTGGACCTGCCGGGTTTCGGGGTCTCTCCGATCGGCGAGGACGTGGCCGAGGCCCTCGGTGGCCAGGGACCGTCGATCGAGGTGATGGCCGACGGGGTCGCCGCGACCCTGCGCGGCGCGGGCGTGACCCGCGTGGTGGTCGCCGGGCTGTCGATGGGTGGGTACGTCGCGATGGCCTTCGCCGAGCGCCACGCCGACCTCCTCGCGGGCCTCGCGCTGCTGGACACGCGATCGGGCGCGGACGCCGACGCGGCTCGGGACAACCGCCTACGGATCGCGGACGCCGTGCTCGCGGAGGACTCGGTCGAGCCCGTGCTCGGCATGCGCACGACGCTGCTCGGCGCGACCTCCCGGGTGACCCGTCCGGACCTGGTCGAGCACCTGGAGACCTGGATCGGCGACCAGGGGCCACGCGGCGTGGCGTGGGCACAACGTGCGATGGCGGCGCGGCCCGACCGCACAGCGGTGCTGCGCGAGGTCACCTGCCCGGCGCTCGTCCTGGTGGGCGAGCAGGACGAGATCGCGCCGCCGGAGGCCGCCGGGGTGATGGCGGAGGCGCTGGGCTGTGAGGTCGTCGTGGTTCCCCGGGCCGGCCACATGACGCCGATCGAGAACCCGGAGCCCGTCGCGGCCGCGCTGAGCGGGCTGCTGCACCGGGCGGGCGGCTGAGCGTCCCATGAACCCACTGCGCGCGTATCTGGACGCCTGGCTCTGCCGGGACGTCTCGGCGGCGCGCGCGGTGCTGGACGACGGGTGCGTGGTGGTCGACTCGCACGGGGTCGTGCTGCGCGGCGCCGACGCCGTGGTGGACTGGTTGAGTGGCTGGATCCGCGCGGGCGGCATGGTGCACACCGTCGAGATCGCCGAGGAGTCCGAGTCGGACGGCGTCATCACCGCGCAGTGGGCGCTCGAGGTCACCTGGCAGGGCGTGCGCGCGCAGGTGGAGGGCCGTTCGGTGGCGCATGTCCGGGACGGGCTGATCACCTACCTGCGCGAGTACACCACCAGCGGTCCGCTGGGGGACTGGGACGGCACCTGGCAGCCGTGACCGGCCCGCTACGAGCCCGCGGCGCCGTCCAGGACCCGGGCCAGGGCGTCGGCCAGGTCGATCGACTCCCCGTCCCGCGCACCGGCGCCGAGCACCAGCGGTGGGTCCGACGGTGTCAGGCGCACCCCGCGAACCAGCGCCAGCGGTGACGACGGGGCGGTCGTGAGGTAGAACTCGCCGTCGGGGGTCAGCGCGACGGTCTCGTTGCGGCGCAGGTACCACCCGTGCAGGCCGGTCCGGTAACGCCAGCGGCCGTCGGCGGAGCGGGCCCGCAGCTCGACCGTCGCCAGGCCACGCTCGCGCGCCTGCGCCAGGAACTCGGCGATCAGGGCGCGTGCGCGCTCGGTCTCCTTGGCGCGGCGGCGGTCCAGCGCCTCGGCGTGCGCCCGGGCGGCCTCGGCCCGTTCTGCTCGCCGGTCGTCCGCCGACCGCGCCGGCTCGTCGGCGGCGCCGGGCTGCTCGGGCACGGGAGGCTCAGCGGCCGGCACGGGCCTTCTGGCCGCGCTGGGGCTCGTCCCCGGTCGGCTCGTCGTCCTGGCCGTCGGTCTCGACCTCGGCCGTCGCCTCGGCGACGTTCTCCGCGCTCTCGTCCGGCTCGCCGCGCTGCTCGGGAAGGGTGGCGACGGTCTCGCCGTCGGTGTCGGCCTCGGGCTCGGTCGTGGCGTCGGCCTCCGGAGCGGCCTCTGCGTCGCCCTGTGCCTCGCCCTCCGGCTCGGTGGTGTCGTCGGCGTCCCCGGCCTGGTCCTCGGTCGCCTCGGGCGCCTCGTCCCCGCCCTCGGTCTCCTCGGCGGAGTCCTGGCCATCGGCGTCCGCGTCGGTGGTCTCCACGGCTTCGTCGATGAACCGTGCCTCGGCGGCCTCCGCCTTGGCCAGCATGGTCAGCGAGGGGACCGGCTCGTGGCCGAGCAGGCTGCGCAGCTCGTCGAGGTAGGACGTGATCGCCTCGCGCTGGCGGTTGAGGTCCTCGACCTGGCGCTGGGCGGTGGTGCGCTCCCGCTCGGCCTCGGTCATCGCGTCCGACAGCGTGGTCTCGGCGTGCTCGCGCGCGTCGCTGACGACCCGGTCGGCGTTGCGGCGGGCGTTGGACACCAGCTCCTTGGCGTGCGCGTCGGCGTCGTTGCGGATCTTCTCGGCCTGCTCGAGGGCGTGGGCCACCCGCTGCTCGGCGTCGGCTGCGTGGGCCTCGGCGTCGGACACCATCTTCTCGGTGGCCAGGCGCGCGGCGTCGTGGCGCTCGGCGTCCGCGCGCTCGGCCTCCTCGCGCTTGGTCGCGATCTCCACCTCGGCGTCGGCGAGCTGCTTCGCGGCCGCCGAACGCTTGGCCTCTGCCTCGGCGTTCGCGGCACGGAGCGTCTCGGACGCGGCGCGCTTGGCCTCGGAGAGCAGGCGGTCGACCTCCAGGCGCGTGGTCTCGCGCAGCTCGGTGGTCTCGCGCTCGGTGGTCTCGCGCAGCTCGGTGGTCTCGCGCTCGGTGGTCTCGCGCAGCTCGGTGGTCTCCCGCGCCACCGTGGAGCGCAGGTGGCTGGTCTCGCGCTCGGTGGTCTCGCGCAGCTCGGTGGTCTCGCGGTCGACGGTCGCGCGCAGCACGCTCGCGTAGTCCTCGGCCTCGGCCCGCACGGTCGCGAGCTCCTCGGCGAGCGCCGCGCGTGCGGAGGTGGCCTCCTCGGCGACCGACGAGCGCAGCTCCGCGACCTCGCGGTCGGCGGTGGCCCGCACGTACCCCGCGTACTGATCGGCCTCGGTGCGCAGGGCCGTGGCCTCCTGCTCGGCGGTCGTCCGGATGGACCGGGCGTCCCGCTCGGCGGCGTTGCGCACCTCGTCGGCCTGCTCGGCGGCCTTCGCGCGCAGTGCTCCGACCTCGGTCTCGACGGCCTCGCGCAGCTCGGCGACCTCACGCTCGGCGGTGGCCCGCAGCTGTGCCGCGTACTGCTCCGCCTCCGTGCGCTGGGCGGCGGTCTCGGCCTCGGTGCGCTGCCGCAGGGTCGTGGTCTCGGCGTCCGCGGTCGCGCGCAGCTCGGCGGCGTACCGCTCGGTCTCCTCGCGCAGCTCGGTGGTCTCGCGCTCGGTAGTCGCACGCAGCTCGGTGGCGTACTGCTCGGTGCTCACCCGCAGCTCGGTGGTCTCGCGCTCGACGGTGGCCCGCTGGGTGCCCAGCTCGCGCTCGAGGCTGCCGCGGCGCTCGGCCTCTTCGGTGGTGATCGCGCTGGAGATCCGCGCCGCCTCGCGCTCGGCCGAGCCCACCAGCTCCTCGGCGCGGCGCTGGGCAGAGGTCAGGGTCGACTCGGACTCGGCCTGGGCGGTGCTGCGCAGCTCCTCGGCCTCGCGTCGGGCGGTCGCGAGCATCTCCGCGACCTCGTTCTCGGCCCGCGCGCGCAGCTGGCCGGCGGCCAGCTTGGCTCGGGCCATCGCGTCGGCCGCCTGGGCGTTGGCCTGGGCGAGCACGTCGGAGGACTGCTCCTCGGCGGACCGCAGGAGCTGCTCGATCCGGGAGCCGAGCCCGGAGTAGGTGGGGCGCTCCGCCTCGCGCAGCTGCCGGTGGGCCTCGGACAGCTCGCCGGCGATCTGCATCGAGCGGGTGTCCATCTGCTCGACCTGGGCGCGGGCCTCGTGCAGCTGGCGCTCGAGCTCGCCGAGCCGCTGCTCGACCTGGGTGCGGTCGTAGCCGCGGAGCACGACCGGGAAGATCGCTCGCTCGTCAGACACCAGTACCTCCAGCAGAGCTCTCGGGTGCAGCCGCAGGGGCCGGGCCGCGACCGCCGCCGTCGCCGGTAGGGCGGCGGCACTCGGACCAGCCTAACCGTCCCGACACCGGGGACCCACCCCCGTCCCGGCAGCTGTCGGGCACGCACCTCGCACGGCGCTCGCCTATCCTGGGGCGTCACGTCGAAAGGGACCGATCCGTGCTGCCTCGCCTCATCGCGTCGTTGCTGTGCCTGCTGGGCGCCGCCGCGGCCGGCCTGGGCGTCGCCTCGGCGACCGTCTGGCGCCCCTCGGACACCCTGAGTGCGTCGGCCACCTCCGACACCTATCTCGTCACCGACCCGGGGGTGCTCGACCTCGCGGCCGACCGAGTGACGGTCACCGCGCACGGTGCCGGCCCGGTGGTGGTCGCTCTCGGGCGGACGGCGGACGTCGAGGCGTGGATCGGTGCCGACCCGGCGACCCACGTCACGGGTCTGGCCAGCCGGACCGAGCTCGCCACCGAGGCCGCCTCGGGGACCGAGGCGCCGGCCGCGCCGGGTACCGCGTCGCCGAGCGGCTCCGAGTCCGCGACGGGGTCCGCGACCGAGACCGCGTCGCCCACCGAGACCGCGTCGCCCACCGAGACCGCGTCGCCCACCGAGACCGCGTCGCCCACCGAGAGCGCCGCGCCCACCGATGGCGCCACCGAGAGCACAGCACCGGACGCCGGGGCCACCACCGTCGCGGACCCGACCGGCTCCGACCTGTGGGTCGACCAGGTCACCGGCACCGGGACGGTCGTCTACACGTGGCAGCGGGAGGCCGGCCGCTGGAGCGTGCTGGCCGCGGCCCCTGGCGGCGGTCCGGTCGAGCTGACCCTCGCCTGGCCCCAGGTGGTGACCACTCCGTGGCTGCGACCCGGCCTGATCGTCGGCGGCGTGCTCCTGGCGCTCGGCGTGCTGTGGTGGGTGCTGCTGGGACTGCGGGCCTGGCGCCCCGCGCTCGGCGCCGGACTGGTGGGGCGAACCGCCCGGGTGTGGGACGCGCTCGTCCCGATCCCCGCCGGCGCCGCAGCCGCCGCGCTCGAGGAGGCCCCGACCAGGACCGGCCGCCACTCGCGGGTCGCTCCGGCCGCCACGGTGGCCGAGCCCGAGGCACCCGCCGCGCCGACCGCGCCCGGGCGTCGCTCGGCCCCGGTGCGATGGACGGTCGCGCGGCCGGCACCTGCGGCCGAGGAGACGACGTCTGGCTCCGCTGAGCCTGTGGTGGGGGTGCCCGAGCGGCCGGACGAGCAGCCACCGCCCGTCGCCCATGAGCCTGCCGCCGAGGACGAGGCTGCCGCGCCCGGTTCCGCGGGAACGCTGCCGCCGAGCGGTGAGGTCCCGCTCACCCGTCGGGCGCTGCGTGAGATGCGCGAGCGGGAGGAGCGGGAGCGGGCCGCGGCCCTCGCCGCCGACGCGCGCCCTGCAGGTGCGCCGGGGGAGTCGGTCCCCGGGCCGGCGCGGATCCCTGAGGCCGCGACGGCGCCCGCCGAGCAGGCATCGGCCGCGGCGCAGACCCCGCCCACGGCGCAGACCCCGCCCACGGCGGTGGAGGGATCCCGCGCCGAGCCGACGGCCCGCCGTCACGGACGCCGCGCCCGCTCCGAGCCGCCCCAGGGTGGCGCCGCGCCCGACGAGCACCCCGTGATGCCGGCCTGGTCGACGCCACCGGTTCAGGCCGCTCCGCCCGTGGCGCCGGCGGCAGCGCCCGGGCCCACACCATCGGTCCCGGCCGCGGTCGAGTCGTCACCGGCCCCGATGCCGGGGACGCCCGAGCCTGGCCCTGCTCCTGCGGAGCGCTCCCAGGGCAGCTGGGCTCGGCGAACCTTCGGCCGCCTGCGGGGGCGGCAGCGCGACGTGGTCGAGCCGTGGATCCCCGAGCCGGAGTCCGAGGAGCCGGTCGCGCTCCCCGAGCCGCCCACGGTCTCGGGGCCGTCCGGCGACGCCTGGCGGCGCGCGTGGGGGCTGCCCGCCGCCACCACCCAGGCCAGGGAGCAGCGTTTCGGTGCCGACCCCCGCGCCTCGAAGGAGGAGGACCGATGAGGCGCCGTCCCGCCACGCTCGTCGCGGCCCTGGTGCTCGGCGGCGTGCTGACCTCGTGCGCCGCCCCGCTGCCCGAGCCGACGCCGGACGCGGTGCTCGCCGAGGCGCCGCCCGCTCTCGGCCCCGACCAGCTCGGGCGCATCCTCGGTGACGTCACCGGGGTCGTCGAGCAGGCGGACACCGCAGCGCTCGCCGCGGCGGCGGCGGGAGGCGACGACCTGTCCGGACAGCTGGACCAGATCGACACCGGCCTGGCCACCCGCCTGACCGGCCCCGCAGCCCAGATGCGTCGGGCCCAGTACGTGCTGGCCACCCAGGGCGGCGCCGACGCGATCACGACCGTGCCGGCCGGCGCGCAGACGGTGATCGACCCGGCGACGACCACCTGGCCGCGGGTGCTCATGGTGGTCACCGACCCGCCCGAGGACCTGCAGGCACCGCTCCTGCTCACGCTCGTGCAGGAGGCGCCCCGCGAGCAGTACCAGCTGTGGTCGTGGGAGCGGCTGTACGGCGGCGTCGAGATGCCGGCCACGATGCAACCCGACCACGGCAGCGCACCGGTACCTGTCAACGGTGGTCCGGCCGCACTGACGCCGCAGGACGTGATCGGCCACTACGTCGACGTGCTCACCAACGGCGACGCGTCGCAGTACGCGGGCGAGTTCACCCAGGACCCGCTGCGGGTCCGGATCGCCGAGCAGCGCGACGCGTGGAAGGCCGCGATCGGCAAGGGTTCGGTCACCGAGACCTACACCCCGGGCACGACCGGCCCGTGGGCGCTGGAGACCGCCGACGGTGGCGCCATCGTGGTGGGCTCCGTCGAGACGGTCACCACGCTGACGCTGGTCGACTCGACCCTGACGATCGCCGACCAGACCGCTGCCCTGCTCGGCACGAACACGGTCAAGAAGGACCTGGCCATCCACTGGCTGAGCACGGTGGCCTTCGCCGTGCCGCCCGCCGGTTCCACCGACCCGGTCACGGTGCTCGGCGCCGAGCACGTGCCCGTCCAGGTCACCGGATCCTGACTCCATCACCCGTCGCTCGAGGACACGATGACGCAGACCCCTGACCCCCGTCCGCGGCTCGACATCCGCGGTGCCGTCGACCTGTCCGGGCTCGGCCGGCAGGCCCCACCCGCCGGGCCCACGACCGCGCCCGGTGCGCCCACGTCCGCGGTGGTCGACATCACCGACGAGGCCGGGTTCGGCGCCGTCGTGCAGCAGTCGTCGACCGTGCCCGTGGTGCTGGTGCTGTGGGCCTCGTGGAGCGAGGTCAGCACCCAGGTGGCCGCCGACCTCGTCGCGTTGGCGGCCGAGCTGGACGGCCGGCTCCTGGTCGCCCGCCTGGACGCCGACGCCAACCCCCAGCTGGCCCAGGCGATCGGCGCCGAGGCGATCCCGACCGTGCTCGGCGTGCTGCGCGGCCAGCCCGTGCCGCTGTTCCAGGGGCCGGCCGGACGCGAGGACATCCGCGCCCTGCTCGATCGGCTGCTGGAGGTGGCCGAGGCCAACTCGATCACCGGACGGGTCGGGCCGCCGACCGAGCAGGCGCCGGACGCCGAGCCCGCCGAGCCCGTCGAACCACCCCTGCCGCCGCTCCACCAGGAGGCGTACGACGCCATCGAGGCCGGGGACCTGGCCGGCGCGGCCGACGCCTACCGTCGCGCGCTCGCGCAGAACCCGCGGGACGACATGGCCGCCGCCGGGCTCGCCCAGGTCGACCTGCTCCGTCGGGTCGAGGGGCTCGACCCGACGGACGTCACGGCGCGTGCCGCAGACCTGGCCGACCTGGACGCACAGCTCGCGATGGCGGACCTCGAGCTGGCCTCCGGCGACGTCGAGGCGGCGTTCGACCGGCTGCTGGGTGTGGTCCGTCGCACCACCGGGCCGGACCGTGAGAGCACCCGCGAGCGGCTCGTCGCGCTGTTCACGGTGGTCGGCACCGACGACCCGCGGGTCGCTCGCGCTCGCCGCGACCTCGCCAGCGCGCTGTACTGAGGCGACCACCGCCGGCGGTCGCCTCAGTACGGTCCGACGGCTACTGGTCCTCGGGGACCAGCACGATCGCACCGAGAGCCGGCAGCCGGACGCTCGCCGACCAGCCCTGGGCGTGCATCGGCTGCGCGGAGGCCTCGACCCTGCCCATGTTCCCCACGCCCCAGCCGCCGTAGACGTCCGCGTCGGTGTTGATCACCTCGCGCCAGGCCCCGCCCGACGGCAGCCCGAGCCGGTAGCCCTCGTGGGTGACCCCGGCGAAGTTCACCGCGACCACCACGCTGCGACCGTTCCCGTCGCGCCGGATGTAGCTGAGCACGTTGTGCCCGGCGTCCTGGGAGTCGATCCACTCGAACCCGGCCGGGTCGGCGTCGAGTGCCCACAGGGCGGGCTCGGAGCGGTAGAACCGGTTCAGGTCCACCACGAGGCGGGCGATGCCCTGGTGCGTGGCGTGCTCGAGCAGGTGCCAGTCGAGTCCGCGCGACTCGCTCCACTCGGCGGTCTGGCCGAACTCGCTGCCCATGAACAGCAGCTGCTTGCCGGGGTGCGTCCACTGGTAGGTGAGCAGGCCGCGCAGGCCCGCGGCCTGCTGGAGGTGCTCGCCCGGCATCTTGTGCATGAGCGAGCCCTTGCCGTGCACGACCTCGTCATGGCTGATCGGCAGGATGAACTTCTCGGAGAACGCGTACACCATCGAGAACGTGATCTCGTTGTGGTGGTACCGGCGGTTGATCGGCTCCTCGGCCAGGTAGCGCAGGGTGTCGTTCATCCAGCCCATGTTCCACTTCAGGCCGTAGCCCAGGCCGCCGCCGCTCGTCGGGGTGGTGACCCCCGGCCAGGCCGTGGACTCCTCGGCGATCATGAGGATGCCGGGGGTGCGGCGGTACGCCGTCGCGTTGGCCTCCTGGATGAACGCGATGGCGTCCAGGTTCTCCCGGCCGCCGTGCACGTTGGGCCGCCACTGGCCGTGGCTGCGCGAGTAGTCCAGGTAGAGCATCGAGGCGACCGCGTCCACGCGCAGGCCGTCGACGTGGAACTCCTCGAGCCAGTACGTGGCGTTCGCGACCAGGAAGTTGCGCACCTCGTTGCGGCCGAAGTCGAAGACGAAGGTGCCCCAGTCCGGGTGCTCGCCCAGCAGCGGGTCGGGGTGCTCGTACAGCGGGGTGCCGTCGAACCGGCCCAGCGCCCACTCGTCCTTCGGGAAGTGCGCCGGGACCCAGTCCACGATCACGCCGACGCCCGCCTGGTGCAGCCGGTCGACGAGCAGGCGGAAGTCGTCGGGGGAGCCGAACCGCGAGGTGGGGGCGTAGTAGGAGCTGACCTGGTAGCCCCACGAGCCACCGAACGGGTGCTCGGCCACCGGCAGGAACTCCACGTGCGTGAAGCCCATCTCGACGACGTGCTCGACCAGCTGGTCGGCGAGCTCGCGGTAGCCGAGACCGGGGCGCCACGAGCCCAGGTGCACCTCGTAGATGCTCATCGGGCCCTGGTGCGGGTCGGCGCGGGTGCGTCGGTCGATCCAGTCCTTGTCGCCCCAGGTGTAGCTCGACTCCACGACGACGGACGCCGTGGCGGGGGGCAGCTCCGTGCCCTTGGCCATCGGGTCGGCCTTCTGCCGCCACGAGCCGTCCTGGGTGAGGATCTCGTACTTGTAGACCGTGCCGGCCGCGACGCCGGGGACGAACAGCTCCCAGACCCCGCTGCCGCCCAGCTCGCGCATCGCGTGGGTCGCGCCCTGCCAGTGGTTGAAGTCGCCGACCACGCGCACCGCCCTGGCGTTGGGCGCCCAGACTGCGAACGACGTGCCCTCCACCTCGCCCATCGGGCCCTCGTAGCGGCGCACGTTGGCGCCGAGCGCCGTCCACAGCTCCTCGTGGCGACCCTCGGCGATGAGGTGCAGGTCCATCTCTCCGAGCGTCGGGATGAACCGGTACGGGTCGTCGAGGGTCGCGGGGATGCCGCCGTAGGTCACCCGGAGCCGGTAGTCCGGGACCTCGCGCGCCTCGAGCACGGCGACCCAGACCCCGTCGTGCTCGTGCGCGGCGGGGACCTCGCCGTCCGGCGTGAGCACCACGACGGCGTCCGCCATCGGCCGCAACATGCGGAAGGTGACGACCCCGTCGTCGAGGTGAGCACCCAGGACCCGGTGCGGGTCCTGGTGGACGCCGGCGGCGATCGCCGTCAGCTCCTCTGTGAAGACTCCGCGGGGCGCCGGTGCAGACGGAGGTGGAGGTGTCGTCATGGAGCCACCCTGCCATGGTGTGGCGCGGTGCGCACCGACTCAGGTCGAGGACGCCCCGAGCAGGCGGTCGACGGCGCCCAGCGGCACGTCGATCCACTCCGGGCGGTTGCGCGCCTCGTAGACGACCTCGTACAGCGCCTTGTCCAGCTCGAGCGCGGCGAGCAGTGCCGCGTCCTCGCGGGGATCGCGTCCGGCCACGTCGGCGTACCCGGCGCAGAACGCGTCGCGAGCAGCGCGGGCCCAGGCGTCGGCCGCGCCCGCGGCGGCCCCGTCGTGGGTGCTCACCCGGATCTGACCGGCGGCGTAGTCGAAGGAGCGGAGCATGCCGGCCACGTCGCGCAGCGCCAGGTCCGGCCGCGCGCGATCGGCGAGCGGCCGCAGCGGCTCGCCCTCGAAGTCCAGGACCACCCAGCCTCGGGTGGGCGAGTGCAGCACCTGGCCGAGGTGGAAGTCGCCGTGCACCCGTTGCAGCGGAGGTAGGTCGGCGAGGTCGAGGTGCTCGGCCCGGTCTGCCAGCGCGCCCCGGTAGCGCTCCAGGGCGTCGGTGGTCGACAGCGCCCAGGTGATCCGCGAGCGCAGCGCGTCGCGCAGCCCGGCTCGGGCCGCGTCGTCCACGGGTGTGGTGCCGAACGCGCCGGCGAGCGCGGTGTGCAGCGTCGCCGTCGCGGCGCCGAGGCTGCGCGCCCGGGCGCCGAAGTCCACGCCGTCGGCGACGGCCTCGGCTGCCTCGCGCCACGCGTCCCGGCCGTCGGCGACGAACTCGGTGGCGACGGCGAGCTGACCGTCCACCGGCTCGCCGGCGGGCCCGGCCCAGGACCCGGGCAGCCAGCCGACCAACCCCGGGACCTGCGCGAACCCGTCCAGCCCGCGCAGCACCTCGACGTCCGGGTTCTCACCGGGGTGCAGCGTGCGGAACACCTTGACGATCACCGGCCGGGGGCCGTCGCCGTCGATGATCACGCTGGTGTTGGACTGCTCGCCGCGCAGCACCCGCGACGTGGTGGGCGCAGGCGGCGCCGGGTGGCCCGCCGGGCGCTCGAGCGCCGCGAGCAGGGCGGCGACGAACGCCGGGTCGTGCGGTGCGTCGTAGACCCACACCCGCCCCCGCGCCGGGTCGGTCGCGCGGCCCACCAGCGCGTGCTCGGCGCCGGCCAGTGGCGCGGAGCGCGACGTCAGGGGCACCTGGACGACGTCCAGCCGGTCGCCGGAGTCCAGGCCCACGACGTACACCTCGACCGCGACCTCGCCGTCCGACGCCGATGTGCCGTCCAGGCGGATCTGACGGGCCGTGCCGTCCAGGCGCAGGCCGCCCAGGATGCGCAGCCCCACGCCGCGGCCCTTGGCCGGGTACCACCGTTGCCGCGGCATCCAGTCCGCGAGCAGCGGCACGAGGTCGCGGTCGAGGCTCACGGCGCCACCGTGAGCCAGAAGAAGTCGCGCGAGCCCAGCGTCACGCGCACCGTGCCGTCGGCGCCGACCTGCCCGAACTGCGCGCCGCCGAACACGTCGGCCAGCGCCGCCCCCGCGTGGTCGGGCAGCGTCAGCGTGGCCGCCCGCGGCGTGGCCGCCAGGTTCGCGACGCACAGCACGGTCTCGGTGTCGTCGGTGCGGCAGAAGGCGAGCACCGCGTCGTTGTGCGTCTGCACGGGCACGTACCGGCCGCTGCCGAACACCGGGTGCTGCCGCCGGATGGCGAGCATGCCGTGCACCCAGTGCAGCAGCGAGGTGTTCTGCGCGAGCTGGGACTCGACGTTGATCGCCGTGTAGGTGTGCACCAGGGACTGCACCACGGGCAGGTAGAGCTTGCCCGGGTCGGACGTGGTGGAGAAGCCGGCGTTGCGATCCGGGGTCCACTGCATCGGGGTGCGCACCGCATCGCGGTCCGGCAGCCAGATGTTGTCGCCCATCCCGATCTCGTCGCCGTAGTACAGGCAGGGGCTGCCGGGCAGGGACAGCAGCAGCGCGTGGGCGAGCTCGATCTCGGCCCGCGAGTTGTCCAGCAGCGGTGCGAGCCGCCGGCGGATCCCGATGTTGGCGCGCATCCGGGGGTCGGGCGCGTACCAGCCGTACATCGCCGCGCGCTCCTCGGTGGAGACCATCTCGAGGGTGAGCTCGTCGTGGTTGCGCAGGAAGGTGCCCCACTGCCCGCCGGCCGGCACCTGCGGGGTGTCGGCGAGGATGTCGACGATCGCTGCGGCCTTCTGGTCGCGGATCGCGTAGAAGATCCGCGGCATCACCGGGAAGTGGAAGCACATGTGGCACTCGGGCGCCTCGGCCGTGCCGAAGTACTCGATGACGTCCTCGGGCCACTGGTTGGCCTCGGCGAGCAGGATCCGCCCGGGGAACTCCTCGTCGACCATGGCGCGCATCTCGGCCAGGTAGGCGTGGGTCCGGGGGAGGTTCTCGCAGTTGGTGCCCTCCTCCTCGAACAGGTAGGGCACCGCGTCCAGCCGGAACCCGTCGATACCCATCCGCAGCCAGAACCGGGCGACGTCCTTCATGGCCTCGCGCACGTAGGCGTTCTCGAAGTTCAGGTCCGGCTGGTGGCTGAAGAACCGGTGCCAGTAGTACTGCCGGCGCACGGGGTCGAACGTCCAGTTGGAGGCCTCGGTGTCCACGAAGATGATCCGCGCGCCGGAGTAGCGCTCCGGGTCGTCGCTCCACACGTAGAAGTCGCCGTAGGGGCCGTCGGGGTCCGAACGGGAGGCCTGGAACCACGGGTGGGCGTCCGAGGTGTGGTTCATCACCATGTCGACGACGATCCGCATGCCCCGGGCGTGGGCGGCCTCGATGAGCTCGGCGAAGTCGCTCAGGGTGCCGTACTGGGAGGCGATGGCCGTGTAGTCGGCGATGTCGTACCCGCCGTCGCGCAGCGGGGACGGGTAGAACGGCGGCAGCCACAGGCAGTCCACGCCGAGCCACTGCAGGTAGTCCAGCCGCCCGATCAGGCCCCGGAGATCTCCCGAGCCCGCCCCGGTGGAGTCGGCGAAGCAGCGCAGCATGACCTCGTAGAACACCGCGGTGCGGTACCAGTCCGGGTCGTCGGACAGGCCGGGCGAGGGCTGGTGGGGCAGTGCCGCGGTCGGTTGGGCACGCGGCGGCAGCGCCCGGGTCGGGTCCACCCGCGCGGTGCTGCCGGTCGTCGGCCGTACCTGCTCCGGCTCGACGATGCGCATCGCCCCGGTGTCGACCGGGACGGGTGACGGCGTCTCGCTCACGGCGCCTCCACAGCCAGGACGTGGCCGCAGCGGGTCCAGGGGTCGAGCCGCACGTACGGCTCGCCGTCCCACGTGTACGTCTCGCCCGAGATGAGGTCCCGGACGACGAAGGTGCCCGCGTCCGCGGCCAGGCCCAGCGCCTCGAGGTCGAGCCGCAGGGTGCCCTCACGGGTGTGGTGCGCGTCGGTGTTGACCACCACGAGCACGGTGTCGGCGCGACCGGTCGGGGACTGCTCCGCGGTGACCCGACGCGAGAAGCAGACCGTCGCCTCGTCCGTGGCCGGGTGCACGGTCAGGCCGCGCAGCCGCTGGAGCGCTGGGTGCTCGCGGCGGATCGCGTTCAGCCGGGCGAGCAGGTCGCCGATGCCGGTCTGGCGGGCGGCGAACCAGTTGCGCGGCTTGAACTCGTACTTCTCGTTGTCGATCTGCTCCTCGACGCCGGGTCGCGGCACGTTCTCCACCAGCTCGTAGCCGGAGTAGATGCCCCAGGTCGGCGCGCCGGTGGCGGCGAGGATCGCGCGGATCGCGAACGCGGGAGGCCCGCCGTGCTGCATGTACGGCGTGAGGATGTCGTGGGTGGTCGGCCAGAAGCTCGGCCGCATGTAGGCCGCCGGCGCGCCGGACACCTCCTCGAAGTACTCGGCGATCTCCTCCGCGGTGTTGCGCCAGGTGAAGTACGTGTACGACTGGTGGAAGCCGATCTTGGCCAGGGTGTGCATCATCGCCGGCCTGGTGAACGCCTCGGCCAGGAAGATCACGTCCGGGTGCGCCGCGTTGACGTCGGCGATCAGCCACTCCCAGAACTCCAGGGGCTTGGTGTGCGGGTTGTCCACCCGGAACGCCGTGACCCCGTGGTCGATCCAGACCTGGAGCACCCGGCGCACCTCGGCGTAGATCCCGGCGGGGTCGTTGTCGAAGTTCAGCGGGTAGATGTCCTGGTACTTCTTGGGCGGGTTCTCCGCGTAGGCGATGGTCCCGTCCAGCCGGGTGGTGAACCACTCCGGGTGCGCGGTCACCCACGGGTGGTCGGGCGAGCACTGCAGGGCCAGGTCGAGGGCGACCTCCATGCCCAGCTCGCGTGCCCTGGCGACGAACGCGTCGAAGTCGTCGAACGTGCCCAGCTCGGGGTGGATCGCGTCGTGGCCGCCGTCGGGCGAGCCGATCGCGTACGGCGACCCGGGGTCGCCCGGGGCCGGGGTGAGTGAGTTGTTGCGACCCTTGCGGTACGTGGTGCCGATCGGGTGGACCGGGGTGAGGTACACCACGTCGAAGCCCATCTGCGCGATCGCGGGCAGCCGCGCGGCCGCGGTGCGCAGGGTCCCCGAGCGCCACGTGCGGGTGGCCGCGTCGTAGGTCGCGCCCTCCGAGCGGGGGAACATCTCGTACCACGAGCCGGCCAGGGCGAGCGGGCGCTGCACCACCAGCGGGAAGTCCGGCGAGGAGGTCAGCAGCTCGCGCAGCGGGTGGGCGTCCAGCGCGGCGACGACCGGCTCGGCGAGCCCGGCCGCGAGCCGCTCGCGGGGCGCCAGGTCGGTGTCCCGCAGCCCGGCGGCGCCCGACCCGAGGGCGGCTCGGACGTCGTCGGGCAGTGGTTCGCGGGCCGCGGCGCGCTCGAGGAGCATCGCGCCCTCCGCCAGCATGAGCTCGACGTCCACCCCTGCGTCGACCTTGATCGTGGCGTCGTGCACCCAGGTGCCGTACGGGTCCGACCACCCCTCCACGCGGAAGGACCAGCGGCCGGTCGCGTCCGGTACGAGGTCGGCCCGGTAGGTGTCCAGGCCCTTGTTGACCACCGTCATCCGGGTCGTGGTGTGGACCGAGCCGTCCGGAGCGACCAGCACCGCGCTCGCGGCGACCGCGTCGTGGCCCTCGCGGAACACCGTCGCGGTGACCTCGACGGCCTCGCCGACCACCGCCTTGGCGGGCCAGCGTCCGCCCTCCAGCACCGGCTGCACGTCCACCACGGGGATCCGGCCCACCGCGGTACGGGCATCACCGGGCAGCGAGGGCAGCGGCGTGCGGGCGCGGCCGAGCGGCGCGGGCAACGAGGTGGAGGTGGTGGGCTCGGGCGAGGCGGTCATCGAGCCGTCGTCGCCGGAGCCGACGCGCGACGCCACGGCCGGTCGGCCGGCGGGGGGCGCGGCCGGCGTCGCCGGCGCGCTCGACGGGGCGGTCGCCCGTCGTCGGGCGCTGCCCTTGGTGCGACCGCCGGGCGAGCCACCTCCGGCGCGGTTGCGGCCGCGGGGCTCGTCGGGCGTGGGTGTGCGATCGGGCGACGGGCTCACACGTCGAACCTACCGAGGCTGGCGTCGTTCGGACACCCGGGCCCCGGAGCGTCGGGTCAACGCGGACCGGCGGAGTACAGGCGGATGGCCAGCGGTTCCATCTGGATCGCGCTGCCGACCGGCAGGATCTCGACCGGCTCCGCCGTCGTCTCGTCGGGGTGCTCGGACGCCGAGTCCCAGCGCAGCGTCCAGTCGCCCGCCAGGCCGTCGGCGAGGACGAGGTCGACCGGGTCCAGCGCGCCGTTGACCACCAGCAGCACGGCCGAGCCGTCGCAGCCGGTGCGGATCATCTGCAGGGTGCGCACCGCCGGGTCCTGCCACTGGTCCGTGCGCAGCTCGGCGCCCTCGGCGGTGCGCCAGAACAGGTCCGGGCGCTGGTCGTCGCAGCCGTCGAAGGGGCGACCGCGGAAGATCGCCGCGTTGTGCAGGGCGGGCAGCTCCTGGCGCAGCCGGATCAGGTGCCGGACGGTGGCCAGCAGGTTCTCCCGCCACGGGCTGAGCCGCCAGTCGATCCACGAGGTCGCGTTGTCCTGGTTGTAGGCGTTGTTGTTGCCGTGCTGGGTGCGGCCGATCTCGTCGCCCGCGGTGATCATGGGGGTCCCGGCGGACAGCAGCAGCGTGCCCAGCAGGTTGCGGATGGAGCGGCGGCGCAGCGGGAGGATCTCCAGCCCGGGGCCCTCCGCGGTCACCGGGCCCTCGATCCCGTGGTTCCACGAGCGGTTGTCGTTCGTGCCGTCGCGGTTCTGCTCGCCGTTGTCCAGGTTGTGCTTGTGCTCGTAGGCGACCAGGTCGGCGACGGTGAACCCGTCGTGGGCCGTGACGTAGTTGACGGACGCGACCACGCCGCGCATCAGCGGGGGGTCGGAGTAGCCGAACAGGTCCGCCGAGCCGGCCAGGCGGGTCGCCAGGTCCCGAACGCCGTGCCCGGGACGACCGTGGGCCGCCTCGGCAGGGTCGCCCAGCCAGAAGGACCGGACGGCGTTGCGGAACCGGTCGTTCCACTCCGACAGGGGTGCGGGGAAGCCGCCGGTGCGCCAGCCGCCGGGGCCCAGGTCCCACGGCTCGGCGACCAGCTTGAGGTCGGACAGCACGGGGTCGGTCTGCAGCGCCATGAGGAAGGGGTGCTGCGGGGTGAAGCCGTCCGCGTCCCGCCCGAGGGTGACCATCAGGTCGAACCGGTAGCCGTCCACGCCGACCCGCTCGGCCCACCAGCGCAGCGAGTCCAGCGCGAGCTGCACCACCCGTGGCCTGCGGAAGTCCAGGCTGTTGCCGCACCCGGTGACGTCGGCGAACCGCGCCGGCGTCGACCCGTCGTGCAGGTAGTAGACCGTCGGGTCCAGGCCGCGCCAGGACAGGTGCGGTCCGTCGGTACCGCCCTCGCAGGTGTGGTTGTAGACCACGTCGAGCAGCACCTCGAGACCCGCTGCGTGCAGCGCCTGGACGGCGCCGCGGATCTCCTCCAGCACCGCCGCCGGCCCGGCCTCCCGCGCCGCGCGGGTGGCGTAGCCGGGGTGCGGGGCGAAGAAGCCGAGCGTGTTGTAGCCCCAGTAGTTGGAGCGCCCCTCGCGCACCAGCCACGGCTCGGTGGCGATCGCCTGGATCGGCAGGAGCTCGAGCGTGGTCACCCCGAGGTCGGTCAGGTGCGCGATGGTCGCCGGGTGGCCGAGCCCCGCGTAGGTCCCGCGCAGCTCGGGCGGCAGCGCCTCGAGCCGCTGCGTCAGACCCTTGACGTGCGCCTCGTAGACCACGGTCTGCGCCATCGGCACGCGCGGGCGGGTGTCCGCCGCGTGGCCCGGGTCCGCCAGGACGACCGAGTGCGGCATGACGGCGCGCGAGTCGGCCGGGTCGGCTGCGAGCCCGCCGGGCAACGGTTGGTGGTCGGCGTCGACCGCGTGCCCGTAGCGCTCGGCGCGGGGGGTGGCGAGCCGTTCCAGCCCGTCCAGGCCGCGGGCGTACGGGTCGACCAGCAGCTTCGCCGGGTTGTAGCGCACCCCGGCGGCCGGGTCCCAGCGGCCGCTCGCGCGGAAGCCGTACCGCTGGCCGGGCGTGACGCCGGGGACGTGGGCGTGCCAGACGCCGTAGGTCGGGCCGGACAGCGGCACCCGGCGCTCGGCCCAGCCGTCGGGCGACGTGGGGTCCGGGTCCAGCAGGCACAGGTCGACGCCGTCGGCGTGCGACGCGAGCACGGCGACGTCGACCCCGTCGCCGGCCGGGTGCACACCCAGCCGGCGTAGGTTCCCGTAGCCGCTGTCGTCGTGCCGCATGGTGCACCAGTGTGGCGTACCGGTACCGCTCCGCGTGGGCGGTGCCCGCATCGTGCGCCGTCCGCCGCCGACGGATCCGCCCGGTGGTGCGGTCGCCGTCGGTCGGCGGTCTCGTGCCCCGGCGAGTAACCTGTGGCGTCGCTCGCAGGACTGAGGGGAGCTCGAGCTCGGTGAGGATCGTCGTCTGCGTCAAGCACGTCCCGGACCTGATGGCCGACCGCCGCCTCGGCGAGGACGGTCGGGTGGCGCGCGACGGAGGTGACGGCACGCTCAACGAGCTCGACGAGAACGCCGTCGAGGCGGCCCTGGTGCTGGCCGAGGAGCATGACGCCGAGGTGGTCGCGCTGACCATGGGGCCGGACGACGCCGAGGACGCGGTGCGCCGTGCGCTGCAGATGGGCGCCGATCGCGCGGTGCACGTGCTCGACGACGCCCTGGCCGGCACGGACGTCTTCGGTACCGCCCGGGTGCTGGCCGCCGCCGTGCGCCGGATCGCCGAGGACGGGCCGGTCGACCTGGTGATGACCGGCATGGCGTCGCTGGACGCCCTGACCTCGATGCTCCCCGCGGCGCTCGCTGCCGAGCTCGACCTGCCCCAGCTCACCCTGGCGGCCGGCGTCGACGTGGCGGACGGCGCGGTACGGGTGCGCCGCGACCTGGACCACGCGACCGAGGTGCTCCGCGCACCCCTTCCCGCACTGGTCTCGGTCACCGACCAGGCCAACGAGCCGCGCTACCCGGCGTTCGCCGGGATCATGGCGGCGCGCAAGAAGCCGGTGGACACCGTGGACCTGGCGGACCTGGGGATCGACCCGGCCACGGTCGGCACCGGGGGCGCACGCACGCAGGTGCTGTCCGCGGCCGAGCGACCGCCACGCACCGACCGCGTGCTCATCACCGACGAGGGCGACGCCGGCGTGCGCCTGGCCGAGTACCTCGTCGAGCACAAGCTCGTCTGAGCGGGCCCGCCCGCCGACGTCCGAGGAGACGCTGATGACCACCCCCGCCGAGGCCGACGTCCTCGTCCTGATCGACCACGCCGACGACGGCACGCTGCGCCCGCAGGTGCGCGAGCTGCTCACCCTGGGCCGCGCCATCGGCACGGTGCACGGCGTGTGGGTGACCGGGGCCGGCGCGACGCCGCCGCCCGCGGCCCTGGAGGAGGTCGGCGGGCACGGCGCGCCCGTGGTGCACGTGCTCGACACCGGCTCGGTGCACCCGCGGCTGACGCCCGTGGTCGCCGAGGCGCTGGCCGGTCTGGTCGGCCCGGCCACCCGCGCGGTGCTGGTGAGCTCCTCGTTCGAGAACAAGGAGGTCGCCGCGCGGCTCGGCGTGCTCACCGGCGCGGGGACGATGGTCGACGTCACGGCGGTCGAGGTCGGCCCGGACCGCCTGGTCGTGGACAAGCAGGTGTTCGCCGCGACGTGGACGTCGCGTTGCACGGTGCGCACGCCGCTCGCGGTGCTGGGCGTCAAGCCGCACGCCGTGGAGGCCGAGGCCACGTCCGCCGACCCGGCGGTCGCCGTCACCCACGAGGTCGAGGTCTCCGCGACGGCCCGCGCCGTCGAGGTGGTGGAACGCACGGAGCGCGCCCCGTCGGACCGCCCGGATCTCGGCGCAGCGCAGGTGGTGGTCGTCGGCGGCCGGGGGACCGAGGGCGACTTCAGCCTGCTCGACGAGCTGGCCGACGTGCTGGGCGGCGCGGTGGGTGCGACCCGGGTGGCGACCGACGAGGGCTGGATCGACAAGGACGCGCAGATCGGCCAGACCGGCGTCACCGTGGCCCCGCGGCTCTACATCGGCGCGGGCGTGTCCGGCGCGGTGCACCACCGCGGCGGGATGCAGGCCTCCGGCACCATCGTCGCGATCAACACGGACGCGGACGCGCCGATCTTCGAGATCGCCGACCTGGGCATCGTCGGGGACCTGCGCGAGGTCGTGCCGCGGGCCATCGCCGAGCTGCGCCGGCTGCGGGGCTGACGGGCGGAGCGGTCAGAAGCGCCGCAGCCACGCCAGCGCGGCGCGGCCGTGGGCGAGCTGGAACGGCCGCAGGTTGCCGATCCCCAGGGGAGCGGGCCGTACGGCACCCAGCAGGAAGTAGCCCGTCAGCGCCGCGAGGACCGCGCGCACCGACTCCCGGTCCGCGCCGGCGGCCGTCGGGTGGGACCAGAACAGCTCCTCCGGATCGCCACCACCCTGCATCGACACGCTGACCAGCAGTCCGACCAGGTCGTACCAGGGGGGTGCGTCCTTGCAGGCGTGCGGCCAGTCGACGACCCACGCGTCGTGCTCGTCGAGGAGCACGTTGTCCGCGCGCAGGTCGTTGTGCGCGAGCGTGGTGCCGGTGGCCAGGAACGGCGCCTGCTCGGCCCAGGCCACCAGGTCCGTCAGGTGCTCGGCGAGCCACTCGCCGTGCTCGCCGACGGCCGCCACGGCCCGCTCGAGGTCCGTGGGGCTGTCGGCCAGGGCGCGGGTCGCGGCCGCGAGCCCGTCGAGGGCGGTCGACAACGGCGGCAGGTCCTGCGGGGCCGGCGTCCCGGCGCGCGCGAGGCGGTCGACCACGTCGAGCGTGCGGCGCAGCTGGTCGGGGCGCCAGGGGTGGTCCGGGACGTGCCCGGCGACCGCCTCGATCCCCATCATCACCCAGGTCCCGTCGTCGTGGGACCAGCGCAGCCGCGGCGCGGGGACCTCGGGCGGGAGGAGCTCCAGGGTCCGGATCTCGGCGCGGGCGAGGTTCGGCGAGTCGGGGTTCTGCTCGGGGGAGACCGCCTTGACGAACACCTCGGTGCCGTCGGCCAGCTCGAGCAGCGACGCGTAGCCGGGGCTGAAACCGGTGGTGGCCGGGGCCTCGGTGGCCACCTCGGCACCGGCCAGCTCGGCGATCCGGGCCCGCACGTCGCGTGGCATGTCCGACCACGCCAGGCGTGATCCGCTGAACGCCAGCGGCGGGCCGTCATCGGTCACGGGGGGATTGTGTCAGCAGTTGCGGACATCGGAGACGGACGTCCGGCTGCCGGGCGCTCCCACCCGGCGGTCGCCCGGCACGGTCGGGGCGCGGGCCCGCCTACCCTCGGGGCGTGACCCACTACCTGGACCACGCCGCGACCACGCCGGTGCATCCGCTGGTGGCCGAGGCGATGGTCGCCGAGCTGGCGCGGGTCGGGAACCCGTCCTCGGTGCACGCACCGGGCCGTGCGGCGCGCCGGGCGGTCGAGGAGAGCCGGGAGCGACTCGCGGCGACCCTCGGTGCGCGGCCGAGCGAGGTGGTCTGGACGTCCGGTGGCACCGAGGCGGACAACCTCGCGGTCAAGGGCCTGTGGTGGGCCCGGCACGGTGCCGACCCGCGACGCATCAGGGTGCTGGTCAGCGCCGTGGAGCACCACGCCGTGCTCGACCCGGCTCGCTGGCTGGCGACGCAGGGCGCCGACGTCGTCGAGCTGCCCGTGCACCCCGACGGCGCGCTCGACCTGGACGCGCTCGCCGCCGAGCTGTCCGAGCACGGCGACCGCGTCGCCCTCGTCTCGGTGATGTGGGCCAACAACGAGATCGGCACGGTGCAGCCGCTCGCCGAGGTCGTCGAGCTCGCGCACGCCCACGGTGTGCCGGTGCACACCGACGCGGTCCAGGCGTTCGGTCACCTGCCCGTCGACCTGCGCGCCATCGCCGTGGACGCGGTGACGATCTCGGCCCACAAGCTCGGCGGCCCGGTGGGCGTCGGTGCCCTGGTCGCGCGGCGCGGGCTCGAGCTGGTGCCGGTGCTGCACGGCGGTGGGCAGGAGCGTTCGGTGCGGTCGGGCACGCTGGACGCCGTGGGGTCCGTGGGGATGGCGTTGGCGGCGGAGCTGGCGGTCGCCGACCTGCCGACCGAGGCGGTCCGCCTCGCGGCGCTGCGCGACGCCCTGGTCGACGGCGCGCGCCGTCTGGTGCCCGACGCGGTGCTCCGCGGACCCGAACCCTCGACCGGCCGCCGGCTGCCGCACAGCGCGCACCTGACCTTCCCCGGCTGCGAGGGGGACTCGCTGCTCTACCTGATGGACAGCCGCGGTGTGGCGTGCTCGACCGGCTCCGCGTGCGCGGCCGGGGTGCCCCAGCCCAGCCACGTCCTGCTGGCCTGCGGCGTCGACGAGGCCGACGCGCGCGGGGCGCTGCGGTTCTCCCTGGGCCGCACGTCGACGGCCCAGGACGTCGAGGCGGTGCTCGCGGCGCTACCGGAGGTCGTGGCGCGGGCCAAGGCGGCGGGGCTGGCGTCGGCTCCGGCCCGCCGGGTCGGCTGACGACGGCCAGGACGCCCGGTCCGGCGGCCGGAGCACCCGCGGCGCGCCCGTACGCTGGGCGCATGCGCGTGCTGGCGGCCCTGTCCGGCGGGGTGGACTCCGCCGTCGCGGCGGCCCGCGCCGTGGACGCGGGGCACGACGTCGTGGGCGTGCACATGGCGCTGTCGCGCAGTCGTGCCGAGCACCGGACCGGCTCGCGCGGCTGCTGCACGATCGAGGACGCCTCGGACGCGCGCCGCAGCGCCGACGTGCTCGGCATCGGGTACTACGTGTGGGACCTGTCCGAGCGCTTCGAGGAGACGGTGGTCGCGGACTTCCTGTCCGAGTACGCCGCGGGTCGCACCCCGAACCCCTGCGTGCGCTGCAACGAGCACATCAAGTTCAGTGCGTTGCTGGACAAGGCCACGGCGCTCGGCTTCGACGCGGTGTGCACCGGCCACTACGCCCGCGTGGAGCTGCCCGAGGACGGCCGGCGCAGCCTGCACCGCGCGCGCGACGCCGCGAAGGACCAGTCGTACGTGCTCGCCGTGATGGGGCCGGAGCGCCTGGCCCGGGCGATGTTCCCGCTCGGCACCGTCGCCACCAAGGACGACGTGCGCGCCGAGGCCGCGGCCCGCGGCCTGCCGGTGAGCGCCAAGCCGGACTCCTACGACCTGTGCTTCGTCGCAGACGGCGACACCCAGGGGTTCCTGCGCGAGCGGCTGGGCTCCACCCCGGGTGACGTGGTGGACGCCGACGGCGCCGTGGTGGGCCGGCACGACGGCGCGTGGGCGTTCACCGTGGGGCAGCGCAAGGGCCTCGGTCTGGGCCGGCCCGCCGCCGACGGCCGCCCGCGGTACGTCCTGGACGTCCGGCCCGCGACCAACACCGTGGTGGTCGGGGCCGCGGAGCTCCTCTCGGTCACCGGGCTGCGCGGCGCCGACGTCGTGTGGTTCGACCCGCCGAGCGCCGGCTGGACGGCCGGTGAGGTCCAGCTGCGCGCGCACGGCACGCCGGTGCCGGCCCGCTGGCGCGCGGCGGACGGCGGGCTCGAGGTGCGCCTCGACCGGCCGGTGCGGGGCCTCGCTGCCGGTCAGTCCGCGGTGGGGTACCTGGGTGACCGCGTCGCGGTCCAGGCGACGATCGACGAGGTGGACCGCCGGTGACCGGTGTGACGGCGCTCGGCCCGTGGCCGGGTCACAAGGTGCTCAAGGCGCAGGACGTGGCGTTCACCGAGCTGGCCGACGTGCCGGCCGGTGTGGTCGGCATGCCGCCGATGGTGCACATGCCCAAGCGCGGACCGTACGCGGAGTCCACCGCGCGCACCGCGGCGCTGCTGGAGGGGATGCCGGTCGAGCTCGGCCCGCACGGCTGGCAGCTCGCCGACCGGCCCGGCGCGGACCTGGAGCGCTCGGCCGCACTGCTGCGCGAGGACCTGGATGCGCTGGCGGTGCTCGGCCACGCCTGGGCGGGGCCTCTGGTGGTCACGACCCGTGGCCCCTGGTCGCTGGCCGCGGCGCTCTGGCTGGCCCGCGGTGACCGGGTCCTGTCCGACCACGGTGCGGTGCGCGAGCTCGTGGAGTGCCTCGCCGAGGGGATCGCCCTGCTCGTGCGCCGGGTGCGCGAGGCCGCCCCGCACGCGGAGCTCGTGGTGGTCCTGCGCGAGCCGAGCCTGCCCGACGTGCTGGGCGGTGCGGTGCCGACGTTCTCCGGCCACGGCCGGATCGGCGCCGTCGCGGTGCCGGATGCGGCGGCCCGGCTGGACCACGTGATCGAGATCGCCCGAGGTGCCGGTGCTGCCCGCGTTGCGCTGCACGGCGGCGCGCGCTTCGCCTCGCGCTCGCTCGCCGTGATGGCTGCGACCGACGCGGACTGCATCGGTGTCGCCGCGGCCGGGGTGCGCGCCCAGCAGTGGGAGCCGGTCGCCGCAGCGGTCGAGCGCGGCAAGCGGCCGTGGTTCGGGCTGCCGCGCGAGCACCCCCGCAAGGGCGGCCCCGACGTGGCCAAGCTCGCCCGACTCATCCACCGGCCCTGGGGCGAGATCGGCCTGCCCGCCGCGGGCCTCGCGGACGTCGTGGTGCACACCGACACCAGCGGCGGCGGGGACCAGGTACTGGGCAACCTGCAGGCCGCCGCCTACGAGACCCGCACCGCCGTGCAGGTCGCCGCACTGCTGGCCGAGCGCGCCGAGGCCTGAGCCGTTCGCCGCTCAGGCGAGCCGCTCCGCCAGGAACTCGAACGCCAGCGCGGACATGAACGCCGCCTGCGAGTTGTCCGCGGCACCGCCGTGGCCGCCCTCGACGTTCTCGTAGTACGTGACGTCCTTGCCGTGGTCGCGAAGCCACGCGGCCATCTTGCGGGCGTGGCCCGGGTGCACCCGGTCGTCGCGGGTCGAGGTGGTGAGCAGCACAGGCGGGTAGTCCCGGTCGGCGTCGAGCAGGTGGTAGGGCGAGAACGTCCGGATGAACGCCCAGTCCTCCGGGTCGTCGGGGTCGCCGTACTCGGCCATCCACGACGCGCCGGCGAGCAGGTGCGAGTAGCGCTTCATGTCGGCCAGCGGCACCTGGATCACCACCGCGCCCACCAGCTCCGGGTACCGGGTCAGCACGTTCCCGGCGAGCAGGCCGCCGTTCGAACCGCCCTGGACGCCCAGGTGTGCGGGCGTGGTGACACCGGAGGCGACCAGGTCGCGGGCCACCGCTGCGAAGTCCTCGTAGGCGCGGTGCCGCTTCTCGCGCAGCGCCGCCTGGTGCCAGGTGGGTCCGTACTCGCCCCCGCCTCGGATGTTGGCCAGCGCGTAGACCCCGCCACGGGACAGCCACGTGCGCCCGAGCGTCCCGGAGTAGGACGGCAGCAGCGAGATCTCGAAGCCGCCGTACCCGTACAGCAGCGTCGGGGCCGTACCGTCGGTGCGGGCCTGCGGGCCACGGACCAGGAAGTAGGGCACCCGGGTCCCGTCGTCGGAGGTCGCGAAGCGCTGGGCGACCTGCACCCCGGTGGCGTCGAAGAAGGTCGGCGCGGACTTGAGCGGCTCGGGCGGCGCCGGCTCGCCCGACGCGCCCAGCTCCTGCACCGCGAGCGTGGGCGGCGTGGTGAAGCCCGTGGTGACCAGCCAGATCGCGTCGGACTCGATGCGGTCCACCGCGCGGGTGCCGACCGTGACCAGCTCGGCCAGCCCCGGCAGCGGCACCGCGGCCCAGTCCACGCCGGCCACGGCCGGCTCGGGTGGGGTGAGCACGCTCACCTCGGTGCGCACGTCGTGCAGCACCGACATCACCATGCGGTGGCGGGTCCAGCTCAGCCCGGCCAGCGACGTGGCGGGCGTCGGCGTGAAGAGCACCGTGAGCTCGCGCGAGCCGGCCAGCCAGTCCTCGAGCACCGCGGCGACCATGCTTCCTGCCGGGTGGCTCGCGCCGCCCGGGACCGGGGTCCAGTCCTCGCGGAGCTGGACGAGCAACCACTCGCGGTGCACGGACGTCTCGGCGCTCGTGGGCACGTCCACCCGGACCAGCGAGCCGTCGTCCCGGCGCAGGTGGACCTCGGCGGAGTAGAAGTCCAGGGCGCGCTGGACGAAGGTGCGCGAGAAGCCGGGGGTGTGGTCGTGCCAGGCGTCCACGGACAGGTCCTCGGCCTCACCGGCGAAGATCTCGGGAGCGTCGGCCAGCGGCGCGCCGCGGCGCCACAGCCGTACGGTGCGCGGGTACCCGGAGGTGGTCGTGCTGCCCGGGCCGAGATCCGTGGCGACCAGCACGGTGTCCAGGTCGACCCAGCCCAGCGACCCCTTGGCCTCCGGGCGGAAGAAGCCACCGTCGTCCGGTGACACCCAGGTCAGGGTCACCAGGTCCAGCTCGCGCGTCACGTCGGCGTCCGAGCCGCCGTGCGACAGCGCCACCAGGGCGCGCCGGAAGTCCGGCCGCAGCACCTTCGCGCCGTGCCAGACCCAGTCCTGCCCCTCGGCGGCGTTGAGCGCGTCGAGGTCCAGGACCACCTCCCAGTCCGGTTCGGCGGTCCGGTACGACTCCCAGGTGGTCCGCCGCCACAGCCCTCGCGGGTGCTCGGCGTCGCGCCAGAAGTTGTAGAGGCGGTCTCCGACGAGGGCCGCCTCGGGGATCTTGTGCGGCGAGTCGAGCACCTCACGGATCGCGTCGCGCGTCGCGGCGAAGCCGGGGGTCGCGGCGGGGCCGGCGAGGGTCTCGTCGTTGCGCTCGCGGACCCAGGCCATCGCGTCGTCGCCGTCGACCTCCTCGAGCCAGGCGTACGGGTCGACTGCATCGAGCGGAGGCGCCTCGGTCATGGAGCGCCAGCCTAGGCCCGGCGGAGGTCGCGCCAGGGGAGCGCCGACCGCGTCGCGTCGCGCGGGCGTGGTGTGGGTGCCGGCGGCCATGATGGGGCGGTGAGCCAGACCGAGAGCGCCGCGAGCCCGCCGCCTGCCGACCTCGACGCCCGCAGGCGCTGGGCCGAGCTGGCCGAGCAGATCCGCGAGCACCAGTTCGCCTACTACGTGCGCGACGCGCCCACCGTCAGCGATGGGGAGTACGACGCGCTGCTGCGTGACCTGACGGCGCTCGAGGAAGTGCACCCGGAGCTGCGAACCCCGGACTCGCCGACGCAGACCGTCGGCGGCACCTTCTCGACGGAGTTCGCCACGGTCGCCCACGCCGAGCAGATGCTCAGCCTGGACAACGCCTTCTCGGCCGAGGAGCTCACCGCGTGGACCGAGCGGGTGCACCGGGACCTGGAGGGCGCGCCGCTGCACTGGCTGTGCGAGCTCAAGATCGACGGCCTGGCGATCGCCCTGCTGTACGAGGACGGCCGCCTGGTGCGGGCCGCGACCCGCGGCGACGGGCGGACCGGCGAGGACGTGACCCTCAACGTGCGCACCATCGACGGCGTGCCGGCCCGGCTCGCCGGGCAGGACGTGCCCGAGCGGATCGAGGTCCGCGGGGAGGTCTACTTCCCGGTCGCGGACTTCGAGGCGCTCAACGCGGCGCGCGTGGCGGCGGGCGAGGCGCCGTTCGCCAACCCGCGCAACTCGGCGGCCGGCTCGCTGCGGCAGAAGGACCCTCGGGTCACCGCGTCCCGGCCGCTGCGCCTGATCTGCCACGGGATCGGCGGCCTGGTGTGGGCGGGCCACGAGCAGGCCACTGCCCGCCAGTCCGAGACGTACCACCTGCTCGAGTCGTGGGGGTTGCCGGTCTCCTCACGCTCGCGCGTGGTCGAGGACGTGGCCGGCGTGCTCGAGATGATCGAGTACTACGGCCAGCACCGGCACGACGTCGAGCACGAGATCGACGGCATCGTCGTCAAGGTCGACGAGGTCGCGCTCCAGCGGCGGCTCGGGGCGACCAGCCGCGCCCCGCGTTGGGCGATCGCCTTCAAGTACCCGCCGGAGGAGGTCAACACCCGGCTGCTGTCCATCGAGGTGAACGTCGGGCGCACCGGGCGGGTCACGCCGTTCGGCGTCATGGAGCCGGTCCGGGTCGCCGGCTCGACCGTGTCGATGGCCACCCTGCACAACCAGGACGTGGTGCGGGCCAAGGGCGTGCGGATCGGCGACATGGTGGTGCTGCGCAAGGCGGGCGACGTGATCCCCGAGATCGTCGGGCCGGCCCCGCGGGCCGCCGACGACGACTGGCCGCGCCGCGACTTCGTCATGCCCACCCGGTGCCCGGAGTGCGACACCCCGCTGCGCCCGATGCGCGAGGGCGAGGTGGACCTGCGCTGCCCCAACGCGCGGACCTGCCCGGCCCAGGTGCGCGGCCGCGTGGAGCACATCGGCTCGCGCGGCGGGCTGGACGTCGAGGCGCTGGGCGAGGTCACGGCCGCGGCGCTGACGCAGCCCGAGGTGCCCGAGACCCCTCCGGTGGTCAACGAGGCGGCGCTGTTCGAGCTCGTCGGCTACCCGGCCGACGCCACGGCCGAGGAGCGCGACCGGGTCCGCGCGGCCAGCCTCGCGGCGCTGCGCGAGGTCGAGGTCGTCGTGCGCGACCCGGAGACCGGCGAGCCTCGCGCCGACGAGGACGGTGTGGTCCGCCGCAGGGCCCCCTTCCGGCGCAGGGCGACCTGGTCGAAGGCCGAGCGGGCGGCCGCGGCGGCCGAGGGCAGGCCGTTGGACGAGTGGCTCCCGTCGTCGGCGGCTCTCACCCTGCTCGACGAGCTCGAGATCGCCAAGACCAAGCCTCTGTGGCGGGTCCTGGTGTCGCTGAGCATCCGCAACGTCGGCCCGACGGCGGCGCGGGCGCTGGCCCAGGAGCTCGGCTCGATGGCGTCGCTGTGGGATCTCGTGGTGGGCGGCGAGCTCGGCGCGGAGCCGGTCGCCGACGGCGCGGACGAGCGCCGCTCGGCCGCGATCGAGCGGCTGTCCCAGGTGGACGGCGTCGGGCCGGTCATCGCCGAGTCGATCGTGGACTGGTTCACCGGCCCGGACGGCGACTGGCACCGCGACGTCGTGCGGCGCTGGGCGGGGGCCGGCGTGCAGATGCGCGACGAACGCGACGAGTCCGTCGAGCGCACCCTCGAGGGCCTGACAGTGGTGGTCACCGGCTCGCTCGCGGGCTTCACGCGGGAGGGCGCCAAGGAGGCGATCCTGGTCCGCGGCGGCAAGGCCGCAGGGAGCGTGTCGAAGAACACCGACTTCGTCGTCGTCGGGGAGAACGCCGGCTCCAAGGAGGCCAAGGCCCGTGAGCTCGGCCGCCCGATCCTCGACGAGGCGGGGTTCGAGGTGCTCCTCGCCCGCGGCCCGGAGGCCGCCGCGGCGCTCGTGGAGGGCAGCGGCGCGCAGGCGGGCACGGAGCCCGACGCGTGACCCCGCGGCCCGGACCCGCCGTCGAGGCCGCCACGTGGGTGCCGCTGCGCGTCGAGGCCGTCGGACCGTGGCGGGTCGGCCTGTCGCACGGCTTCACCCGGCGCGGCAACTCTGCCCTGCTGGTCGACGGCGCCGACGGTGCCGAGGCGGTCACCGCGCTGGACGACGTCGAGCGGCTCTACGCCTCGGCGGACCGCCCGACGATCGTGCGCCTCGGTACCGAGCGGTCGCCGGACCCGTCGCCGGCGGAGCTGACGGCTGAGCTGGCGGTCCGCGGCTACCGGACCGTCTCGACCACGAGGGTGCTGACCAGGGCGGTGGCGGGCGGACCGCGGCCCTCCGGCGGCGTGACACCTGAGGACGCGGTGCCCGTGACCCACGGCTGGCCCGACGGCGTGCAGCTCCGCACCGCCGATGAGCCGGACGACGCCTGGCTGCGCGGGTGGCTGGGCACCAAGACGGCCACTGCCGGCCGGGTGGACCTCGACGTGGCGCGTCGCCTGCTGACCGGCGCGCCCGCGCGGTACCTCACGGCGGTCGACGCCGACGACGTGGTCGGGACCATCCGGGCGGCCGTCGCGGGCTCCTGGGTGGGTCTGTCCTGCCTCGTGGTCGACCCGCGGGTACGCCGCCGCGGGCTCGGCCGGCGCCTGACCCGGGCGGCGCTCGCGGGCCACGACCGGGCCGGCCGGGCGTTCCTCCAGGTCGAGGTTCACAACGCCGGAGCGCTCGCCCTCTACCGTGGGCTCGGGTTCGCCGAGGTGGACGAGTACACGTACGCCGAGCGCTGAGCGCCGGGTCGCCGGGCGTCTCGGGGCGCGAGAGGGAGAGACCGATGGTTCAGCACGAGGTGCCCCGGCTCGGGGTCGGCATGGTCGGCTACGCGTTCATGGGACGCGCCCACTCCCAGGCCTGGCGGGTGGCCCCGCGGTTCTTCGAGCTGCCGCTGCGGCCGGAGATGGCGGTGCTCGCCGGGCGGTCCGAGGGACCGCTGCGCGACGCCGCCGCGACGCTCGGCTGGGCCGACGTCACCACCGACTGGCGCACGCTGCTCACCCGGGACGACGTCGACCTGATCGACATCGGCAGCCCGGGGGACACCCACGCCGAGATCGCGATCGCCGCCCTCGACGCCGGCAAGCACGTGCTGTGCGAGAAGCCCCTGGCGAACACCGTCGCCGAGGCGGAGGCCATGACGGCCGCCGCCGAGCGCGCGGCCCCCCGCGGCGTGCGGGCCATGGTCGGGTTCAGCTACCGGCGAGTCCCAGCGCTGACCTTCGCGCGGGATCTGATCGCGCAGGGGCGGATCGGGGCGGTGCGCCAGGTCCGGGCGCAGTACCTGCAGGACTGGCTCGCGGACCCCGAGTCCCCGCTCACCTGGCGCATGGACAAGGCACGGGCCGGGTCGGGTGCGCTCGGGGACATCGCGGCGCACATCGTCGACGCGGTGCAGTTCCTCACCGGCGAGGCGGTCACCGGGGTCAGCGGCCTGCTGGAGACGTTCGTCGACGAGCGTCCGGTCGCCGCCGGGCCCGGCACCGGGCTTGCGGGCTCGCCGGGGGTCGAGCGTGGACCGGTGACCGTGGACGACGCCGCGCTCTTCCTCGCACGGCTGTCGGGGGGCGCCGTGGCGACTTTCGAGGCGACGCGGTTCGCGTGGGGACGCAAGAACGCGCTGCGGCTGGAGCTCAACGGCGAGACCGGGTCCATCGCCTTCGACCTCGAGGCGCCCAACGAGCTCCACGTGTTCGACGCGACGGTGCCCGCTCGCGAGGCGGGGTACCGCCGGATCCTGGTGACCGAGCCCGATCACCCGTACGCGGGGGCGTGGTGGCCGCCCGGCCACATGCTCGGGTACGAGCACGCCTTCACCCACCAGGTGGTCGACCTGGTGCGCGCGATCGCCGCGGGGGAGCAGCCGACGCCGACGTTCGCCGACGGTCTGGCCGTGCAGCGCGTGCTGGAGGCCGTCGAGCGCAGCGCCGCGGACGACAGCCGCTGGACTGCGGTCGAAGGCTGATCGGGCGACACTGGGTCGATGGGCACGCTGATCTCTGAGCACCTGGCCACCGCGCTGCACGAGGCGGGACTGCGCTGGACCCCGGCGCCCGGCGACCGGTTCGTCATCCCGCAGCCCGAGCTGGCGGGGCAGGTGTTCACCCTGTCGGAGATGACCATCGAGGCGCACCACTACCCGACGGGGACGGTTCTCGGGTTCAACGGCACGACCGAGTGGGCGCTGGACGCGGTCGCCCAGGAGGACGCCCTCTGGCTGCCCCGCGAGGACCAGCTCCGTGAGCTGCTGGGCGCGACGTTCGTCTCGCTCGAGCGCGACCCGGACGACGATCGGCCCTGGGTGGTCGCGGTGCGGGAGCCCGGTGGCAGCCCGCGGCGCCACCGGGGCGCGACCGCCTCCGACGCGTACGCGACCGCGCTCCTGGCCCTCGTCCAGCGGGCCACGGCACCCGTCTAGCGCGGTCCCGGGCCCCCGGTCAGCCCGTTGCGTCGAGCCAGGCCAGGACCGCCCTGACCCGCCGGTGGTCGTTGTCGTCCGGTGGCAGGTCGAGCTTGGCGAACACGTTGCCGACGTGCTTCTCGACGGCGCCGGCGCTGATCACCAGGGCCGCGGCGATCGCCGCGTTCGAGCGGCCCTCCGCCATGAGCATCAACACCTCGCGCTCGCGGCCGGTCAGCCGCGCGAGCGGGTCGGTGCCGCGCCGCGCCGCGACCAGCTGGGCGACGACGTCCGGGTCCAGCGCCGAGCCGCCCGCCGCGACCCGGTGGAGGGCGTCGTCGAGCGCGCCCAGGTCCTGGACCCGGTCCTTGAGCAGGTACCCGATCCCGCCGCGGCCGTCGGACAACAGGTCCCGGGCGTAGGACTCCTCGACGTACTGGGAGAGCACGAGCACCGCGATCTCCGGCGCCAGCCTGCGCAGCTCGACGGCGGCCCGCAGGCCGTCGTCGGTGAAGGTCGGCGGCATCCGGACGTCGAGCACCGCGACGTCCGGCCGGTGCTCGAGCGCCGCCGGGACGATCCGGTCGGCGTGCTCGACCGTCGCGACCACGTCGTGCCCCGCCTCCTCGAGCAGCCGCACGAGGCCCTCGCGGAGCAGCACGGAGTCCTCCGCCAGCAGGATGCGCATGAGGCAACCTAACCGCCCCGACGCACCCGGCGGGTGCAGGGCCGCGGCCAGGCCCTGCACCCTCACGACCGTGCCGGCGGTCACTGCCAGGGCAACGTCGCCCGCACCACCGTGGGCCCGCCCTGCGGGCTGGTCAGCGCGAACGTGCCGCCGAGCCCCTCGACCCGCGCCGCGAGGCCGGCGAGCCCGTGCCCCTTCGCCTCGGTGGCGCCGCCCGCGCCGTCGTCGTGGACCTCGACCTGCAGGACGCGCGTGCCGTCACGCTCCTGCGGGCCGACCCACACCCATGCGCCCGACGCGTTCGCGTGCTTGGCCACGTTGACCAGGGCCTCGGTCACCACGAAGTAGGCAGCCGTCTCGGTCGCGGGGGACGGACGGTCGGGAACGGTCACCTCGACGGCGGTCGGCACGGTGCACCGGGCGGCGACGGGGGCCAGTGCGGCCGCCAGCCCGCGGTCGGCGAGCACCGGCGGGGCGATGCCGCGCGAGAGCGTGCGCAGCTCGGCGAGGGTCTCGGCGGCCTGCGTGCGCGCCTCGGCGAGCAGCCGCTGCGCCTCCTGCGGGTCGTCCTCGAGCCTGCGCTCGGCGGCGGACAGGTCCATCCCCAGCCGTACCAGCCGCTGCTGAGGGCCGTCGTGCAGGTCGCGCTCCAGCTTGCGCAGGGCGGCGGTCTCGGCCGCCGACGCGGCCTTGCGCCGCGCCGTGAGGTCGCCCACCTGTGCCTCGAGAGCCCGGCGGGACGCGCCGGTGAGCAGCAGTCTCGCCCACCCCACGTGGGCCGCGGCACAGCCGCGCAGCACTGCCGGCAGGCTGACGAGGAACACGATGCCGAGGATGAGGTTCACCATCGACTCGCTCAGCGGGAGGCGCAGCAGCTCGGCCAGGCCCTGCTCGTCCGCCGGCAGCCACCGGTGCCAGAACCAGTAGGTCAGCCCGCCGAGCGTCCCGGCCCACCAGGTGACCGTGATCGACCACGTCACGACGGCCAGGGCGAGGGCCCCGACGCCGTGCAGCACGGCGGCCCAGCGGCGGGGGTCGGCCAGCCGCCGCAGCTGGGCCTGCAACCCCAGACCCGGGACGGGCGCGTACACGACCGGCGCGAGGTGGGTGCCGCGGGCCGCCAGCCGGGCGCGCTCCAGGCTCGCGAACCACGTGGCGAGCGTGAGCGTCGCGGCGCCGATCGGCACCCCGACCCAGACCACGGCGAGGCCGACGGCCAGCGACACCCCGGTCACCAGCACCGTGAACGAGGCGATCGCGACGGGCAGGGAGGCCAGCAGGTACAGCGAGTCGCGGCCCACCTCGTCCACGATCTCCCGGAAGGGGGCGGGCTCGGTGGGTCCGGTGGCGGAGTCCGGCGTGGTCGCAGGTGACATGAGTTCCATGCCTCGATCGTCTCGGGGCTGCCGCGCCGTGCCGATCCGGCAGGCGGGCCGATCCAGGGTAGGGCCAGCCCCACCACGCCGTCGCCGGTTGCCGCCGCTACCGCGCGATCAGGGCGACGAGGGCCCACCCGAGGTACCTGCGGGTGAAGGCCGCGTACTGCTGCGGCTCGGTCGCCAGCAGGCGGCGGACCTCGTCGTGCAGCTCGTGGTCGGGGTGGGCGTCGGCCCAGCGACGCATCGCCAACCACTGCGGGGCCTGGTAGCGGTCCCAGGACTCCTCGGTCGCGCAGACCATCTCCACGACGTCGTAGCCCTGCGCGCCGAACGACCCGAGCAGGTCCGGCAGGGTGCTGAACTCCTCGGCCGACGGCACCCCGCACCCGGCCAGGGCCTCCGGGGTCGTAGGAACGGTGCGCCAGTAGGGCTCGCCCACCAGCACCATCCCGCCGGGTTCGAGGCTCCGGCTGAGCAGGTCGAGCGTGCCCGGCACCCCGGCCCCGATCCAGGTCGCGCCCACGCACGCCGCGACGTCCACGGGGTCGTCGGCGACGTAGCCGGCCGCGTCGGCCTCGACGAACCGGACGGCGTCGCCGACGCCGAGCTCGCCGGCACGGGCCCTCGCCTGCGCGATGAAGTCGGGGTTGAGGTCCACGCCCAGCCCGGTGATCCGGTGGTCGCGCGCCCAGGTGGCGAGCAGCTCCCCGGAGCCGCAGGCCAGGTCGAGGACGCGCGCGCCGGCGGCCAGGTCGAGCGCGGCACCGAAGGCGGCGAGCTGCCGCTCGGTCAGCGGGTTGTGGATGCGGTGGCGGGACTCACGGATGGAGAAGATGCGGAGGTCGAACACGGTGGTGCTCCTTGCACGGGTTCCAGTAGGGGCTCGGGTGTGAGCGGGCGGGCCCGCTCACCGGCACCGCGACCGTCATCTGGCATCAGACCTTCTGGGATCGCCCTGCTCACCGACCGCGGCCGGGCGTGGCTCCGTGCGAGCCTGCCGCGACACTAGGGCCCGCGCCGCCTCGCGCTCCACGCCTTTCCCGCGGGCGACCCACGGCGCCGGCCCGCCCTAGCCGGTGGGGTCCGCGCAGCGCCGCCCGGAGCGGCGGACCAGGCGCCACAGGCCCGCCAGCGCCACGGTCTGCGCAGCGCCCAGCGCCATCGTCCACCGGATGCCGGCGCCGCCCGGGTCGAACGGGCCGTCCAGCACCCCCGTCGGCGCGATCGCCAGCACCGGGAACGCCGCGGCGAGCTCGTCGAGCCGCTCCGGCGAGGCCGCGCCCACGTCGCCGACGGTCGCCCTGCCGACCACGCCCATGGCCCGGATGGTCGCCACGAACGCCGCGCGGCGCTCGTCCGGGTCGGTGACCTCGCGGGCCGTGCCCGACAGCCGCGCGCCGGGCAGCACCACCTCGACGTGCGGGTCGGCGAGCGCGTTGGCGAACCAGTGCGCGGACCGCCCGTACCCGGCGACCACCAGGACCTCGCCGTCGCGCACCGCGTACCCGAGCGGCGCCTCGCGGACCAGCCCGCTGCGCCGCCCCGTGGTGCGCAGCAGCAGCATCGAGCCGGTGGCCGGCGTGGCGATCAGCGGCCCCAGCCCGGCCCGCAGCAGCGGGCCGGTGACGCGACGGTTGACCGTGAGGAACCCACGGCGCATGGGTTCCAGGAGCCGGGTCATCACGGGTCCGTAGGGCAGTGCGGCGTCGCTCACCCCCGTCACGGTGCCCGTGCGGCGAGGGTCTCGCCACGGTCGTTCGTCCCCGGGTCCCGGACACCGCGCCGCAACACGCGGCCCCTAGACTCGACGCCATGTCCACCATCTCCCGCGAGGAGGTCGCGCGCCTGGCCGGCCTGGCCCGCATCGACCTCACCGACTCCGAGCTGACCCGCCTGGCCGGCGAGCTCGACGTGATCGTCGAGTCCGTCGCGCGCGTCGGCGAGGTCGCCACCGACGACGTGCCCGCCACGAGTCACCCGATCCCGATGACCAACGTCTTCCGTGAGGACGTCGTCGAGACCCCGCTGACCGTGGAGGAGGCGCTGTCCGGCGCCCCGGAGGCGCTCGAGGGCCGGTTCGCGGTCCCGCAGATCCTGGGGGAGGAGGCGTGAGCGGGCCCGCCGGCGACCTGACCAGGCTCTCCGCGGCGGACCTCGCCGACGCGCTCACGTCGCGCGCGGTGAGCAGCGTCGAGGCCACCCAGGCCCACCTGGACCGGATCGCCGCGGTGGACGGCGCCGTGCACGCCTTCCTGCACGTGTCGGCCGACGAGGCGCTCGAGGTCGCGCGCGACGTGGATGCCCGGCGCGCGGCGGGCGAGGACCTGCACCCGCTGGCCGGCGTGCCGATCGCCGTCAAGGACGTCGTGGTGACGCGCGGGCTGCCCACCACGGCCGGCTCGAAGATCCTCGAGGGCTGGGTCCCGCCCTACGACGCGACCCTGGTGTCCCGGATCAAGGCGGCGCGGCTGCCGATCCTGGGCAAGACCAACATGGACGAGTTCGCGATGGGCTCCTCGACGGAGCACTCCGCGTATGGTGACACCCACAACCCCTGGGACCTCACGCGCATCCCTGGCGGCTCCGGCGGTGGCAGCGCGGCCGCCGTCGGGGCCTTCGAAGCCCCGCTGGCGATCGGCACGGACACCGGCGGCTCGATCCGCCAGCCCGCCGCCGTGACCGGCACCGTCGGCGTCAAGCCGACCTACGGCGGGGTGTCCCGCTACGGCCTGATCGCCCTCGCGTCGAGCCTGGACCAGGCCGGCCCGGTGACCCGCACGGTGCTGGACGCCGCGCTGCTGCACGAGCTGATCGGCGGGCACGACCCGCGCGACGCGACGTCGCTCCCCGAGCCCGTCCCGCCGCTGGTCGCCGCCGCGCGCCAGGGCCTGACCGGTGACCTCACCGGTGTGCGGATCGGCGTGGTGACCGAGCTGAACGGTGAGGGCTACCAGCCCGGGGTGCGCGCCAGGTTCGAGGAGGCGCTCGACCTGCTGCGCGGTGCGGGGGCAACGGTCACCGAGGTCTCGTGCCCGCACTTCGGCTACGCGCTCGCGGCCTACTACCTGATCCTGCCCAGCGAGGCGTCGAGCAACCTCGCCAAGTTCGACGGCATGCGCTACGGCTTGCGCGTGGTCCCCGAGGACGGCCCGGCCACGGCCGAGCGCGTCATGGCCGCGACCCGCGGCGCCGGGTTCGGCGACGAGGTCAAGCGCCGCATCATCCTGGGCACCTACGCGCTGTCCGCCGGGTACTACGACGCCTACTACGGCAGCGCGCAGAAGGTCCGCACGCTCATCCAGCGCGACTTCGCCGCTGCGTTCGAGCAGGTCGACGTCCTGGTCTCGCCCACGGCGCCGACCACGGCCTTCAAGCTGGGCGAGAAGCTGGACGACCCGCTGGCGATGTACCTCAACGACGTCGCGACCATCCCGGCGAACCTGGCGGGCGTGCCGGGCCTGTCGGTGCCGTCGGGCCTGTCCGACGACGGGCTGCCGGCGGGCTTCCAGGTGCTCGCGCCGGCGCGCGCCGACGACCGCCTGTACCGCGTGGGCGCGGCGCTGGAGACCCTGCTCGAGGCGTCGTGGGGCGGTCCGCTGCTGTCCCGCGCACCGGAGCTCAGCACCGAGGGGAGCGCCCGATGAGCGCCGCACCGGACCTGGTCCCGTTCGACGACGCCGTGCGCCGGTACGACCCGGTGATCGGCATCGAGGTGCACGTCGAGCTCGGCACCGCGTCGAAGATGTTCGACGGCGCACCCACCGAGTTCGGCGCGCCGCCGAACTCCCAGACCACGCCCGTGTCCCTGGGCCTGCCCGGCGTGCTGCCGGCGCTGAACGGCAAGGCCGTGGAGTCCGCGATCCGGATCGGCCTGGCGCTGAACTGCCAGATCGCCGAGCTGTGCCGGTTCGCGCGGAAGAACTACTTCTACCCGGACGTCCCGAAGAACTTCCAGACCTCGCAGTACGACGAGCCGATCGCGTTCGAGGGCCTCGTGGAGCTCGAGCTCACCGACGGCACACCGGTGCGCGTGGAGATCGAGCGCGCGCACATGGAGGAGGACGCCGGCAAGAACACCCACATCGGGGGCACCGACGGGCGGATCCACGGTGCCGACTACTCCCTGGTGGACTACAACCGCGCGGGTATCCCGCTGGTGGAGATCGTCACCAAGCCGATCACCGGCGTCGGCGAGCGCGCCCCGGAGGTCGCCGCCGCGTACGTGCGGTACCTGCGTGACCTGTTCCGCGCTCTGGGGGTGTCCGAGGCGCGGATGGAGCGTGGCAACGTCCGCGCCGACGTCAACGTCTCGCTGCGGCCCACGCCGGACGCCCCGCTGGGCACCCGTACCGAGACCAAGAACGTCAACTCGTTCCGCTCGGTCGAACGTGCGGTGCGCTACGAGATCTCTCGCCAGGCGGCGGTCCTGGACTCGGGACAGCCCGTGACCCAGGAGACCAGGCACTTCCACGAGGACACCGGCACCACGTCGTCGGGCCGGCTGAAGTCCGACGCGGAGGACTACCGGTACTTCCCCGAGCCCGACCTGGTGCCCGTCGCGCCGAGCCGGGCATGGGTCGACGAGCTGCGCGGCACGCTCCCGGAGATGCCGGCCTTGCGCCGCAAGCGGCTCCAGGCCGACTGGGGCTTCACCGATCCCGAGATGCGCGACGTGGTCAACGCCGGCGCCGTCGAGCTCATCGAGGCGACGGTCGTCGCGGGCGCCTCGCCGGCAGCCGCCCGCAAGTGGTGGATGGGCGAGCTGGCCCGGACCGCGAAGAGCGACGAGGTCGACCTCGAGGCGCTGGCCATCACCCCGGCGCAGATCGCCGAGCTCCAGGGCCTGGTGGACTCGGGACGGCTGAACGACAAGCTCGCCCGCCAGGTGCTGGCCGGCGTCCTGGCCGGGGAGGGCTCGCCGGAGGAGGTCGCGTCCGCCCGCGGGTTGGAGGTCGTCTCCGACGACGGCGCCCTGGAGAGCGCCGTGGACGAGGCGCTGGCCGCCCAGCCGGACGTGGTCGCCAAGATCCGTTCGGGCAACCTCGGGCCGGTGGGCGCGATCATCGGCGCCGTCATGAAGGCGACCCGTGGCCAGGCGGACGCCGGCCGGGTGCGCGAGATCGTCCTGGCCCGCGTGGCCCAGGACTGAGCGGGAGAGCCATGAAGGGCATGCCGACGTTGCGCGGCGAGATGGTCACCCTGCGTCCGATCCGGGCCGACGACGCGGACGGCATGTGGGAGATGGCCACCGACGACCCGGAGGGCACCCGGCAGACCGGGACCACGCAGAAGTTCACCCGCGAGCAGGTCGACGAGTGGTGCGCCACGGTCGCAGACCGCGACGGCCGGGCGGACTGGGCGATCACGCACGAGACCGACGAGTACCTCGGCGAGATCGTGCTCAACGAGATCGACGAGCACTCGCGCAACGCCAACCTGCGCCTCGCCCTGCGGCCGGGGCACCGGGGCCGCGGGTTCGGCGGTGAGGCGATCCAGCTGGTGCTGGACCACGCGTTCGACCCGCACGGGCTGGCGCTGCACCGGGTCTCGCTGGACGTGCTGAGCATCAACCCGCGGGCCTTCGCCCTCTACGAGAGCCTGGGCTTCTTGGTCGAGGGGCGGCTGCGCGAGGCGCACCTGGACGGCGAGCACTGGTGCGACGTGATCGTCATGGCCGTGCTCGAGGACGACTGGCGGACGCGGGACCGGTGATCCGAAGCGTGCCTGGTGCCCGGTCTGCCGGTGCCACGATGACGTCATGATCACCGTCGCCGCGGCCCACCCCGAGATCGTCGACCCGCTGACCGACGACCCGGTCGACGGCGTTCGCGTGGTGACCTGGCACATGGGCGAGCCGCTGCCGGCCGACGTCGACCCGGCGGACATCGACGTCGTGGTGGTCCCGCACTACTACGTCGGGGCGAACGGCTTCGCCAGGCTGACGGAGCTGCCCAACCTCAAGGTCGTGCAGCTGCCCAGTGCGGGGTACGAGTACGCGCTCGACCTGGTGCCGCCGCACGTCACGCTGTGCAACGGCCGGGGCGTGCACGACGCGGGCACCGCCGAGCTCGCCCTCGGGCTGCTGCTGTCGATGCAGCGGGGGATCGTGGACGCCACGCGCGCGATGGCCGAGCACCGGTGGGCACCGCAGCTCCGCTCGTCGCTGGCCGACCGTCGGGTCATGGTGCTCGGCTACGGCTCGGTGGGTTCGGCGATCGCGCACCGCCTGGACGCCTTCGAGGTGGACGTGGTGCCGGTCGCCACGACGGCCCGCGAGGCCGACGGCCGCCACGTGCACGGCATCGACGAGGTACCCGGTCTGCTGCCCACGCTCGACGCCGTGGTGATCATCGTGCCGCTGACCGAGCAGACCGACGGCCTGGTGGACGCCGCGTTCCTGGCCGCCCTGCCGGACGGCGCGCTGGTGGTGAACATGGCGCGCGGCAAGGTGGTGGACACCGACGTGCTGCTGGCCGAGCTCACCTCGGGCCGGCTGCGCGCGGCCCTCGACGTCACCGACCCCGAGCCGCTCCCGGCCGACCACCCGCTGTGGGACGCGCCGAACCTGGTGATCACCCCGCACGTCGGGGGGTTCACCGACGCGACCCATCCCCGCTTCGCGGCGCTGCTGCGCCGCCAGCTGACCTCGATGGCCAGCGGCGCCGGCCCGATCAACGTGGTGCGGGCCGGGACCCCGTTCTGAGCGACCGCCGTCGGGGCCCGACGGGCGGATGTCGGTGTCCGGTGTGACAGTGGCGCCATGAGCGAGGAGACGCTGACCCGGGCCGAGGCGAGCGCCGCGGTCGACGAGCGCCACTGGCGACTCGTGCTCGGCCGCCTGCACACCACCGTCGCGACCGGCTCGTTCGTCCGCGGTCTGGAGCTGGTCGCGCGCGTGACCGAGGTGGCCGAGCGGCTCGGCCACCACCCCGACGTCGACCTGCGCTACCCGGTGGTCCACCTGTCGGTGGTCTCGCACGACGTCGGCGGGCTCACCGACCGGGACGTGGCGCTGGCCGGGGAGATCAGCCGGGTGCTCGACGAGCTGGGTCTGGAGGCCACGCCGCGCGAGCCCCAGGCGCTCGAGATCGCGATCGACGCGCTGGACATCCCGGCGGTGGTGCCGTTCTGGCGCGCGGTGCTCGGCTACGCCGACGAGACGTCCCCCGACGACGGCGACGCACCGGCGCTGGTGGACCCGGCCGGCATCGGCCCGTCGGTCTGGTTCCAGCAGATGGACGCACCCCGGCCGCAGCGCAACCGGATCCACCTGGACGTCTCGGTCCCGCACGACGAGGCCGAGGCGCGGGTCGCCGCCGCGCTCGCCGCCGGCGGCACACTGGTCCGCGACACCCGGGCGCCGGCGTTCTGGGTGCTCGCCGACGCCGAGGGCAACGAGGCGTGCGTCTGCACCTGGCAGAACCGCGACTGAGTCGCTGCTCCCGGGACACGCTCGCAGGAGGACCTTGGTCCCCGGGTTGTGTCCATGAGATAAGACCGTGATCCACGATGTGAGACGCGATGATCGGCACGTGACAAGCGCCGGGTCCTGTCGTAGTCTCCGAGGCGTGCGGAAGCTCGTCGTCGTAGTCAGCCAGGCGTAGGCCGGGGACACCCCCACCTGCGCCCACCCCTCGTCGTGCCCTCCCGGGCCGAGGGGTTTTTTCATGCCAGGGGTCGGTCGGCCCATCCGCACGGACGAGACACAGGAGAGCAACGATGGTCCAGGGCTCCCAGCAGGCGCCCCCAGCGGGGGAGCGCCACAAGGCGGCCGCGACGGTCACCCCGGCGGATCTGCGACCCGCCCCGCCGCAGCCGATGACCGGTGCGGAGGCGATCGTCCGGTCGCTCGAGCACGCCGGGGTCGACACGGTCTTCGGCATCCCGGGCGGCGCGATCCTGCCGACGTACGACCCGCTGATGGACTCGACCAAGCTCCGCCACATCCTGGTGCGCCACGAGCAGGGCTCCGGGCACGCGGCGGAGGGCTACGCGTACACCTCGGGCAAGGTCGGGGTCTGCATGGCCACGTCCGGCCCGGGTGCGACCAACCTGGTCACCGCGCTCGCGGACGCCAACATGGACTCGGTCCCGGTGGTCGCGATCACCGGTCAGGTCGCGGCGCCGCTGATCGGCACCGACGCGTTCCAGGAGGCCGACATCGTCGGCATCACCCTGCCGGTGACGAAGCACAACTTCCTGGTGACCGACGCCGACGACATCCCGCGGACCATCGCCCAGGCGTTCCACATCGCCTCGACCGGCCGCCCCGGGCCCGTGCTGGTCGACGTGGCCAAGTCGGCGATGCAGGCGCAGACCACCTTCACCTGGCCCACCGAGCTGGACCTGCCCGGCTACCACCCCGTGACCAAGCCGCACGCGAAGCAGGTGCGCGAGGCCGCACGACTGCTGGCCACCGCACGCCGGCCGGTGCTCTACGTGGGCGGTGGCGCCGTGCGCTCGGGCGCGGCGCCGGAGCTGCGCAGGCTCGTCGACGAGTCCGGCGCGCCGGTCGTCACCACCCTGATGGCCCGTGGCGTCCTGCCCGACACGCACCCGCAGAACCTCGGCATGCCAGGCATGCACGGCACGGTGCCGGCGGTCGCCGCGCTGCAGAAGGCCGACCTCATCGTCGCGCTGGGCACCCGGTTCGACGACCGGGTGACCGGCAAGCTGTCGTCGTTCGCGCCGCACGCCGCGGTGGTGCACGCGGACATCGACCCGGCGGAGATCGGCAAGAACCGCCGCGCCGACGTGCCGATCGTCGGCGACCTCAAGGAGGTCATCGCCGACCTGCTGCCCGAGCTGGCGCGCGAGCACGCCCAGCACGGCAAGCCGGACCTGGAGCGGTGGTGGAAGCAGATCGAGGACTGGCGCGAGACGTTCCCGCTCGGCTACTCCGACACCGAGGACGGCCTGCTCGCGCCGCAGCACGTCATCTCCCGGATCGGCGAGATCGCCGGGCCGGAGGCGGTCTACGTCGCCGGGGTGGGTCAGCACCAGATGTGGGCCTCGCAGTTCATCAAGCACCAGCGTCCCGGCGCCTGGATCAACTCCGGCGGCCTGGGGACCATGGGCTTCGCGGTCCCGGCCGCGATGGGGGCCAAGGTCGGCGACCCGGACCGGGTGGTCTGGGCGATCGACGGCGACGGCTGCTTCCAGATGACCAACCAGGAGCTGGCCACCGCCACGATCAACGAGATCCCGATCAAGGTCGCGGTGATCAACAACTCCTCGCTGGGCATGGTCCGCCAGTGGCAGACCCTGTTCTACGAGTCGCGGTACTCCAACACCGACCTGCACACCGGCCACGGCACGGTGCGCATCCCGGACTTCGTGAAGCTGGCCGACGCGTACGGCGCGGTCGGCATCCGGGTCGACTCCAAGGCCGAGGTGGATGCCGCGATCAAGCGTGCGATGGAGATCGACGACCGCCCGGTGGTCGTGGACTTCACCGTGTCCCGCGACGCGATGGTGTGGCCGATGGTGGCCGCCGGCGTCAGCAACGACGAGATCCAGTACGCCCGTGGGATCAGCCCGGCCTGGGACCGGGAGGACTGAGCGCGATGCGTCGCAAGGAAGCAGGTGCAGCATGAGCCGCCACACCCTGTCGGTCCTGGTGGAGAACAAGCCGGGTGTCCTGACCCGCGTCGCCGGCCTGTTCGCGCGCCGGGCGTTCAACATCCACTCGCTCGCCGTGGGCCCGACCGAGCACCCGGACGTGTCCCGGATCACCGTCGTGGTCGACGTCGACGAGCTGCCGCTGGAGCAGGTGACCAAGCAGCTCAACAAGCTCATCAACGTGATCAAGATCGTCGAGCTCGAGTCCGAGGCCTCGGTCCAGCGTGAGCTGCTGCTGGTCAAGGTCCGGGCCGACGTCTCGACCCGCGCGCACGTGCTGGAGGTCGTCCAGCTGTTCCGGGCGCACGTCGTGGACGTCGTCCAGGACGCGGTCACCGTCGAGGCGACCGGTAGCCCGGCCAAGCTCGAGGCGCTGCTGGCGGCGCTCGAGCCGTTCGGCGTCCGCGAGATCGTCCAGTCCGGCATCGTCGCGATCGGGCGCGGCTCGCGATCGATCACCGACCGTGCGTTCGAGCGCGTGGTGCGCTCGGCCTGAGCCCTAGGCTCGGCGCGGGACCGTCGCGCCGGCCCCCACCCTCCGTCCACCCAGCAAGGAGAATCCCCGTGGCAGAGCTGTTCTACGACGACGACGCCGACCTGTCGGTCATCCAGTCCAAGAAGGTCGCCGTCATCGGCTACGGCAGCCAGGGTCACGCGCACGCCCTCAACCTGCGCGACTCCGGCGTCGACGTGACCGTCGGCCTCCGGGAGGGCTCGCCGTCGGCCGCCAAGGCGACGGAGCAGGGCCTGGCCGTCAAGCCGGTCGCCGAGGCCGTCGCCGAGGCCGACGTCGTCGTGATCCTCGCGCCCGACCAGGTGCAGCGGCACCTGTACCGCGACGACATCGCTCCGCATGTGCGCGAGGGCGCCGCCCTGGTGTTCGGGCACGGCTTCAACATCCGCTTCGGCTACATCCAGCCGGCGCCGGGCCTGGACGTCGTGATGATCGCGCCCAAGGGCCCGGGTCACCTGGTCCGCCGCGAGTACGAGGCGGGGCGCGGCGTGCCGGTCATCGTCGCGGTCGAGCAGGACGCCTCCGGCTCGGCGTGGGACCTGGCGCTGTCGTACGCCAAGGCGATCGGCGGCCTGCGCGCGGCCGGCATCAAGACGAGCTTCACCGAGGAGACCGAGACCGACCTGTTCGGCGAGCAGGCGGTGCTGTGCGGCGGCACGTCGCAGCTGGTGCAGTACGGCTTCGAGGTGCTCACCGAGGCCGGCTACCAGCCCGAGGTCGCCTACTTCGAGGTGCTGCACGAGCTCAAGCTCATCGTCGACCTGATGATCGAGGGCGGCATCGCCAAGCAGCGGTGGAGCGTGTCGGACACCGCCGAGTACGGCGACTACGTCTCCGGCCCGCGGGTCATCGACCCGCACGTCAAGCAGAACATGAAGGACGTGCTGGCCGACATCCAGTCCGGGGCGTTTGCGGCCCGCTTCATCGCCGACCAGGACGCCGGTGCCCCCGAGTTCAAGGCCCTGCGGGCCAAGGGCGAGGCCCACCCGATCGAGGCGACCGGTCGCGAGCTGCGCAAGATGTTCGCCTGGATCAAGCCGACCGACGCGGACTACTCCGAGGGCCACGCGGCGCGCTGACGTGACCGAGACGCCGTCGGACCCCTCGGGCGCCGGGTCGGCGCCCGAGGGCGACGCACCCGACGAGCTCGCCGTCTTCTGGGAGGCGGCGCGCTCGCGGTCCAAGCGCAACCCGGTCCCGACGTGGACCGGTCCTGGCGTGCCCGGCACTCTGGTGCCGCCCGCGTTCGCGTTCGGGGACGACCCGGTGCTCGCCGACGCGCTGCTCGAGCTCGTGCTCGCCGGCGTGAAGACCGCGACGTCGACGGCGCTCGTCGAGCTCGAGAGCTCCGGTGAGCCGATGCCTGTCGTCGGCGACCTCTCGATCGTGCTCGACGGCGGCGGGCACCCGCGGGCCCTGCTGCGCACGACGTCGGTGCGCCTCGTGCGCTTCGCGGACGTCGACGCCGAGCATGCGGCCGCCGAGGGCGAGGACGACCGGACCCTGGAGTTATGGCGCCGGGAGCACGAGCGCTACTGGCGACGCGTGCTGCCGCGTTTCGGCGCCGAGTTCAGCCCGGACCTCGAGCTGGTGCTCGAGCGGTTCGAGCTCCGGTTCCCCACGGCCTGGGACCGCTGAGCCCGCGCGGGCCGGGAGAGGACAGCCTCTCCCGGCCCGCGCGGTGTGACGGTGACCCGGATCGCCGGGACCGTCAGCCCTGCCGACCGGGGCGCTCGCCGTTGCCGGGCATCTGACCGCCCGGCGCCTGGCCGCCCCCCATGCCGCCGCCCATCGTCCCGGCCGACGCCACGCCCGCGGTCGCCGTGGCGACCTCGGTCGCACCCGACGCGTCGCCCGGAGCCGGGTCCGCCCCGGCGCTTCCGCCGGTCGCGAGGGTGTACGTCTGGCCGGAGACCACGTCGGCCGAGGAGAAGACCACGCTCGCGACCTGCTTGGTCGTCGTGAACGACGCGAGCACCGTGCCGTCGGCGTCGAGCACGTGCGCGACGGTCCCGGCGGCCAGCGACGCGGTGAACGCGACGAACGACTGCGACGAGCTGGCGTCCGGCGTCTCGGCCATCCCGGCGGAGCCGGTCGCCAGCAGCACTCCACCGGTGGTGGTGAGGGTGCCGTTGGCGTCCAGCGCCCCGTTGCCGTCGTTGGTCGGCCCGTGCACCACGGTGGTGCCGCCGGAGACCAGCAGGTCGCCGTTGGAGTCGAGTCCGTCGCCCCCGGCGTCCACGGTGAGCGTGCCGCCGGAGATCTCGAGCAGCACGCCGGCCTCGGCCGCCATGCCGCCGCCACCCATCCCGCCGCCGGTGCCGGACGTGTCGCTGGTGTCGGTGGCGTTCAGCCCGTCGTCCGAGGACGTGACGTCCAGGACGCCGCCACTCACGGTGACGACCATCGACTCCAGACCCTCGTAGGACGCGGTGACGTTCACGGTGCCGCCGGACACGGTCAGCGCCGTGTCCGCGTGGATCGCGTCGTCGCCCGCCGCGAGCTCGAGGGTGCCGTCCTCGACCACGACGGTGCCGTCGGAGTTCACGGCGTCGTCGGAGGCGTCGACGGTCAGCGTCCCGCCACCGACCGCCACGCCGGCGCCCGCGGACACACCCTTGGACGTGTCCGTGCCGCCGGCGTGACCGCCGCCGGCCACGACGGTCAGGCTGCCGCCGGTGAGGATCGCGTCGGTCTGGACGTCGACCCCGTCGTCACCGGCCGTGACGTCGAGGCTGCCGCCCGTGACGAGCAGGTAGCCCATCGTGTCGTCGGAGTCGTTGTCGGACTTCAGCCCGTCGCCGCCGGCGTCCACGGTCAGGGTGCCGCCCGTGACCACCAGCCAGTCCTTGCCGCGCACGCCGTCGTCGGCCGCGGTGACCGTCAACGTGCCGTCGGTCACGACCAGGCCGTCCTTGCTCGTCACGCCGTCGTTCGAGGCCGAGGTCACGGTGAGCGAGCCGGATCCCGCGACCGTCAGATCGGCGCTGGACCAGACCGCGGCGTTGGGTGCGTCGGAGTCGGCGTCCACCGCCGGTGAGGTGTCGGTGACGGCGTTCGTCGAGCCGTCGGCGAGGACCAGCACCACCTCGTCCGCGTCGAGGACCTGCAGCGGAGCAGTCGTCGACGAGGCCAGGGTCGCGCCGTCCAGGACGATCCGGACCACGCCGTCGTCGGTGGTGTCGACCACCACGGAGCCGTCGTCGAGCGAGCCGGACAGCACGTAGGTGCCTGTGGCGGTGATCGTCACCGTGGAGCCGTCGACGCTCACGGCATCGGAGTCGGCGCTCGCCGTGGTGCCCGAGAGCGTGATGGTCACGGCGTCGGCCGGGTCGTAGGAGGGGTCGCCGGCCTCCCAGGTCGCGTTGGCGTCGATCGCGCCGCTCACGCCGGTCGGGGCGTCGGCGACCAGGGCGTCGGTGGTGGTCACGGTGCCCGAGCCGTCGATGGTGGTCGTCGTACCCGCGTCCAGGACGCCGGAGCACCCGGTGAGGGCGAGCGCGACGGCGGCGGCCATGGCGACGGGCAGGGTGCGGCGCAGCGGGCGGCGCCCGCGCAGGGAGGTTCGCATGGGGACTCCTCGGTCAGGACGCGGCCGGCAGGGCCGCGAGGTGGGGCAGGACGTGGCGGTCGAGCGTGCGCCGCCAGGGGGTGGCAGGCAGGCGCGCGTCGAGCGCGGCCATGCCGGTGGCGTACTTGGAGATGCGGACCGGCCGGATGCCGGCGCGCCACAGGGCACGGTCGGCCGAGGACGGCGTCGCGCCGGACTTGGTCTCGACGACCGCGAGGCCCCGGAGGGCCAGGTCGCACCCGGCGCCGCTGCGGACCGCTCCGGGCAACGGTCGCCAGACCAGGTCGGTGTCGACGGTGAGGCGTGACTCGGTGCTCGGAAGGTGCACGGTGACGCGGTCGAACCGGCTGGTGAGCGTCGGCCGCAGGTCGAGCGGGGCGTCCAGCGCGCAGGGGAGGGCGGCGTCCGCGACCAGCGCCCGGGCCGTGAACGCGGCGTCCGCGGCGGAGAGCCGATCGGCGTCGTCCGGGCGCGGGGTCCGGTGCTTGACGGTCGTGCCGCGCGCGCCCCGCGTCTTGACCTCCATCCAGCAGGTGCCGGAGTCGAGGTAGGTCCGGGTGCGGACCTTGAACCGGTGGCGGCGCCGGCGGGCGGCGTCCAGGTATGCCGTCAGCTCGGGGGTGTCGAAGTAGACCGAGCGGTAGCCGAAGCGGCGGCGCCCGTCGATCTCGAGGACCCGGGCACCGGGCTCCAGGTCGTCGAGCAGCGCGCCCGCCAGCAGCACGGGCACCAGGTACTTGCGGTCGACCCGGGTCTGGCGCCCGGCGCGCGCGTCCAGCTCGGCGAGGGAGATCGGCTCGAGCCCGAGCGCAGCGGGGGCGTTCACCGGCGCTCCCACTCAGCGGCAACGGCGTCCGCGGTGCGCGACACGGCGAGGCCGTCGGCGCGAGCCGCGGCTCCCCGAGGGAGCTCGTACCGGACCTCCACGGTCGTGGTGTCGTTGACGAGGTCCACGCGCTTGACGGTGACGGCGTGCACCTTCGCGCCGAGCGCGGTCTGGACGTGGGCGATGAGCGCTGCCTCGTCCGTGAACGCGCGGTCGAGGACCATGTCCTGGCGGCGGTGGCGGGCCAGCACCCAGCGGGAGTCGGCGACGGCGATCGCGCCGAGCACCAGCGCCATGATGGCCGCCGTGAGCCCGAGCGAGTGCGCGCCGAGGCCGGCGATCAGCCCGAGCGCCAGCGCCGCGAAGTAGTACGCGACCTCCTGGTGCTCGAGCTCGGTGGACCGCAGCCGGATGATCGACAGCACGCCGAACAGGCCGAGCCCGAGGCCGGCGCCGACGGTGCCGGTGCCGAGCGCGGCGGACACGGCGAGCACGCCGACGTTGACGCCGACGTAGGCGACCGCGAGGTCGCGGCGGTGGTGTCGCGGCAGGTAGAGGCCGAAGGTGAGGATGGTGATGGCGACGAGGTCGGCCAGCAGCAGGGTGAGGTCCACGGTGGTGTCTCCAGGGTCGTCGTGATGGTGTCCATGGCACCGGCCCGACCGATGCGCCATCTGTGAGAGCACTGAGGTCCCGGTACGCGTTCACCTCCCGTTCACCCCGGCGTGGCGTCTGCGATATGAGATTCCCGTCCCGAGGGGTGGGACGGGCGGTAGGCTGCGGGCATGCAGCAGATGAGGCTCGCGGTCATCGCCGGGGACGGCATCGGCTCGGAGGTGGTCGAGCAGGGCCTCCGGGTGCTGGACGCCGCGCTGGCCGGCTCCGGCACCACCGTCACGACCACTGAGCTCGACCTCGGCGCGCGTCGCTGGCACGCGACCGGCGAGACGCTCACCGACGGCGACCTCGCGACGATCCGCGAGCACGACGCGATCCTGCTCGGCGCGGTGGGCGACCCGGGCGTCCCGTCCGGCGTGCTCGAGCGGGGCCTGCTGCTCCGGCTGCGCTTCGAGCTCGACCACTACGTGAACCTGCGGCCGGCCCGCCTCTACCCGGGCGTGCGCTCGCCGCTCGCCGAGCCGGGCGACGTGGACTTCGTCGTGGTGCGCGAGGGCACCGAGGGCCCGTACGTCGGCAACGGCGGCGCGATCCGCGTCGGCACCCCCCACGAGGTCGCCAACGAGGTCAGCGTGAACACCGCGTTCGGCGTCGAGCGCGTGGTCCGCGACGCGTTCGCCCGCGCGGCCGCCCGCCCGCGCAGGCGGCTGACCCTCGTGCACAAGCACAACGTCCTCGTGCACGCCGGGCACCTGTGGCGGCGCACCGTCGAACGCGTCAACGCCGAGTTCCCCGACGTCACCACCGACTACCTGCACGTCGACGCCGCGACGATCTTCATGACGACCAACCCGTCGCGGTTCGACGTCGTCGTCACCGACAACCTGTTCGGCGACATCCTCACCGACCTGGCCGCCGCGATCACGGGCGGCATCGGCCTGGCGGCGTCCGGCAACGTCAACCCGGACCGCACCGCGCCGTCGATGTTCGAGCCGGTCCACGGCTCGGCCCCGGACATCGCGGGCCAGGGCAAGGCCGACCCGACCGCGACCGTGCTGAGCGTCGCGATGCTGCTCGAGCACCTCGGCCTCGCCGACGCTGCGGCCCGGGTGGAGAGCGCCGTGGCCGCCGACCTCGCGGAGCGGGCCGGGCGAGTACGGTCGACGGCCGAGGTGGGGGCCGACCTGGCGGCACGCGTCGCCGGCTGAGCCACCCGTCGGCCGCCCCGCCCCGACCCGTCACGTCCAGGGAGCCGACATGACCGAAGCGCAGCCCGCGCGTACCGACACGACGCCGCCGTCCAGCTGGGCCGTGCACCGCACGCCCACCCCGGTGGCAGAGGCCGACCGGGAGGCTCGGCTCGCCGCGCCCCGCTTCGGGGAGACGTTCACCGACCACGTAGCCCGGATGACGTGGACCGCCGAGGCCGGCTGGGGCGAGCGCCGGGTCGAGCCGTACGCGCCGCTCGCCCTCGACCCCGCGGCGCTCGTGCTGCACTACGGCCAGGAGGTCTTCGAGGGACTCAAGGCCTTCCGGCACCCGGACGGCTCCGTATGGACGTTCCGTCCCCGGGCCAACGCCGAGCGCCTCGCCGCCTCGGCGCGCCGGCTGGCGCTGCCGGAGCTCCCGGCCGAGGACTTCCTCGGCTCGCTGCGCGCGCTGGTCGGCGTCGACGAGGCATGGGTGCCGGCGCGCGTCGGCGCGAGCCTGTACCTGCGGCCGGTCATGGTGGCGACCGAGCCGACGCTGCTGGTCCGGGCGGCCCGGCGCGTCGAGTACCTGGTGATCGCCTCGCCGGCGGGGGAGTACTTCGCCGGCGGCGTGAACCCGGTCTCGATCTGGGTGGCCGAGGACCTGCACCGTGCGGCGCCCGGCGGCACCGGCGCGGTCAAGACGATGGGCAACTACGGCGCCTCGCTGGCCTCGCAGGTCGTCGCGCAGCGCCACGGGTGCGACCAGGTGTGCTTCCTGGACGCGGCCACGGGTCGCCTCGTCGAGGAGCTCGGCGGGATGAACGTCGTGGCCGTGCTCGCCGACGGATCGGTGGTCACCCCGGCGCTCGACGGCACGATCCTTCCCGGCGTCACCCGCGATGCCCTGCTCACGCTGCTCGCGGAGGACGGCCACCCGGTGGCCGAGCGGCCGCTGCCGCTCGCGGAGCTGCGCGAAGGGCTGCACACCGGCGAGGTCGCCGAGCTGTTCGCGTGCGGCACGGGCGCGGTGGTGGCCCCGGTCGGCCGGCTGGCCGGCGAGGGCTTCGACCTGACGGTCGGCGACGGCGGGACCGGACCGGTCACGGCCGCTGTCCGGCGTCGGCTCACCGACGTGCAGTACGGGCTCGCGCCCGACCGTCACGGATGGCTGGAACGGCTGGTGTGACGAGCGCACGGGCGCGGGTAACGTCATCCCGGGCGGCGGGGCCGTCCGGGCCGAAGGGAACGAGATGAGCACCACGAGCCACACCACGGCCGACGCGTTCGAGCGGCGGCTGTCGGACCACCCGCGCAGCGACGCCGAGCGTGCGGCCCTGACGGCCGAGCCGGCGTTCGGCGTGGTGTTCACCGACCACATGGCCCGCATGACCTGGACCGCCGAGGCCGGCTGGGGCGAGCGGCGGGTCGAGCCCTACGGCCCCCTGCTGGTCGACCCGGCCGCCGCGGTGCTGCACTACGGCCAGGAGATCTTCGAGGGTCTCAAGGTCTACCGGCACGCCGACGGTTCGCTGTGGTCGTTCCGGCCGTGGGCCAATGCCGCACGGTTCGCGGCCTCGGCGCGCCGCCTGGCCCTGCCCGAGCTGCCGGCCGACGACTTCCTCGGCTCGATCGAGGCGCTCGTCGCTGTCGACGGAGCCTGGGTGCCGTCCGCCGAGGAGACCAGCCTCTACCTGCGGCCCTTCATGTTCGCCTCCGAGGCGTTCCTCGGCGTGCGTCCCGCGCGCCGTGTCGACTACCTGCTCATCGCCTCGCCCGTCGGGCCGTACTTCGCGGGCGGGGTCAAGCCGGTGTCGATCTGGGTGAGCGAGGACTACCACCGCGCCGGACCGGGTGGCACCGGCGCGGCCAAGTGCGGCGGCAACTACGCCGCCAGCCTGCTCCCGCAGCAGGAGGCGTACTCCCACGGCTGCGAACAGGTCTGCTTCCTGGATGCCGCGACCGGCAGCCTGCTCGAGGAGCTCGGCGGGATGAACGTCATGGTCGTGCAGCGCGACGGCACGGTGGTGACCCCGGCGCTGAGCGGCACGATCCTCGAGGGTGTGACCCGCGACTCGGTGCTCACCCTGCTGCGCGAGGGCGGGCACGAGGTCGTCGAGCGGGACCTGCCGCTCGCCGAGGTGCTCGACGGGCTGCGTACCGGTGCGATCACCGAGGTCTTCGCATGCGGCACGGCAGCGGTCGTGACGCCGATCGGGCGGCTCGCGGGGGAGGGCTTCGATCTCGCGGTCAACGGGGGCCAGACCGGGGCGGTCACGGCGGCGGTACGCCACCAGCTCACCGCGATCCAGTACGGCCGTGCGGCCGACCCGCACGGCTGGATGCACCGGCTGGCCTGAGCGGTCGCGATGTCGGAGCCCGAGGTGCGGCCTGACGTGCCCGACCGCCATGAGACCCCTGCCGAGCGCGCGGACCGCAACTGGTCCGAGCTGCTCGCCGAGCTGCGCGTGCTGCAGACCGGCGCGCAGATCCTCGTCGGCTTCCTGCTGACGATCCCGTTCCAGGCCAGGTTCACCGAGCTCGACGACTACCAGCGCGGCTCCTACCTGGTGCTCATGGTGCTCGCGGCGCTGTCGACGGTGCTCATCGTGGCGCCGGTCAGCGTGCACCGGGCGCTGTTCGCCCGGCGCCGCAAGCCGGAGCTGGTGCGTACGGCGGCGATGTTCGCCCGGGCCGGACTGGTGTGCTTGGCGCTGGTCCTGGCCGGCGCCCTGATGCTGCTGGTCGACCTCGTGGTCTCACGCGCTGCGGGTCGCTGGGTGGGTGCCGGGCTCCTGCTCGTGATCAGTGTGGCGTGGTGGCTCGTGCCGGCGGTGCTGGCCCGGCGGGCGGACGCCGAGCGGCGCGAGGACCGGTAGCCGGCCGACCGGGGAACGCAGCGGGCGTCGGTCAGGCGGCCGCCGGAGCGCGGTGCATCGTCCAGCCCAGCACGCCGGTGAGCAGCGACCAGATCGCGATCCCGACGAGCAGGTTCACCCCGCCGGTGGACAGGGCCGACGTGAGATCGGACGTCCACGTCAGCGGCAGGAGCGTCGCCACCACGGTCAGCAGCCCGATGATCCAGCCGAAGAACGCGCGCGGGCGCGGGGTCGACGCCACCAGGAGGTGCAGCAACCCGGCGGCGAGCAGCGACGCGACGATGCCGCCGACCACGTAGGCGCCGACGTGCGACCCGATGCCGAACACGTCCTGGACCACCAGGTCGATGCTCAGGATCTGCTCGAACACGATGGTCCCGACGACGCCCACGAGGGCCGCGACGGCTGCGGTCGCCGCCGCTCCTGCCCAGAAGCGGCCGGCCTCCAGGGTCCAGCGGTCCTGCTGTCTGGCCGGCGGCGCCGCGTAGGTGGGCGGCGGCTGGGTCGGCGGTGGTGTCGGGGCCCCCTGCGGCGGGACCGGCGGCATTCTGCGGGTCGGTTCCTGCGGGTCGGTCATCGTGACTCCCGGCGTTGGGATGAGTCCGGCTCGACCTCGACCACGCTAGCCGTCCGACCGCTGGACCGCACTGGCTCGCGGGCGGGCGTCAGGTATCTTGATGTCAAGATATGTGGAGGTGGCGGGCCGTGCGCTGGGATCCGGACGAGTACCTGCGGCGCAAGGCGGAGCGCTCCCGGGCGTACGACGAGCTCCTCGCGCGGGTCGACGTCGTGGATGCGGAGCTGGTCGTGGACCTGGGATGCGGCCCCGGCCACCTCGTCGACCGGCTGATCGCACGGTGGCCGGGGGCGCAGATCGTCGGTGTGGACTCCTCGCCCGACATGGTCGCCGCCGCGCGAGCGCAGGCACCGGCGGGCGTTCGGATCGAGCAGGCCGACCTGAGGGAGTGGGCCGCCGACCGGCCGGTCGACGTCCTGACCTCGAACGCGACACTGCAGTGGGTGCCCGACCACCTCGCCATGCTGGAGCGGCTGCGCGCCATGGTGGCGCCCGGCGGTGCGCTGGCGATCGGCGTCCCGTCGAACTTCGACCGGCCCAGCCACGTGCTGCTGCGCGCGCTCGCGGCCGACGCGGCCTTCGCGCCGTGGACCTCGGGGCTCGCCTGGCCCAGCTCCGCCGCCCCGGAGGCGTACCTCGACGTGCTGAGCGGCCCGGGGTGGCGGGTGGACGTGTGGCAGAGCACCTACTGGCACGTGCTCGACGGACCGGACCCGGTGCTCGCCTGGATCTCCGGCACCGGCGCCCGCCCCGTGCTCGAGGCGCTGCCCGACGCCGAGCGAGCCGACTTCCGGCGCCGGTACGCCGCGGCGGCGGCCGAGGTCTACCCGTCGCGCCCCGACGGCACCGTGGTCCTGCCCTTCACGCGGACGTTCGCCGTGGCCCACCGCCGCTGACCCTGCGTCGGCCCCGCCGCGGCGCGGTGCGGCCGATGCGCAGCGCGGGTCGAGGCCGATGTGCGCTCGGTGAGGTGCGCTTCGCCGACGCGGTCCAGGCGCTCCACGCGGCGAGGAAGCGCTCAGACACCGATCCGTGCGGGGCCGTCCGCACGGCGGACGCCGATCCGCGCCTCCGACGCCCTTCGCCGCGCCGGCCGCCGATCCGCGCCTCCGGCGCCCTTCGCCGCGCCGGCCGCCGATCCGCGCCTCCGGCGCCCTTCGCCGCGCCGGCCGCCGCCACAGTCCCGCTCCCACCGTCGTCGACGCGCCCGGCGAGCAGCCCACGCGGATCAGGTGACCTGAGGTGCAGGAGTGACCGATGCGCCACCCCACCCGCCCCTTCAGCCACTCCCGTCACACGAGCCGCGCCGGCCGCTCACGGTCCGCTCATGGCTGCTGATTGAGTGGCACCGGATCCGCCGGCGGAGGTTCCGAGGCGCCGTGTCAGCCGGTGCAGGTGAGGGCCTCGCCCCCGGGGTACCGCACCGGCCTTCGCCCGCCGTAGATCGTGAACCGCGCCTCGCCCGTCAGGCCGACCGCCGGCGCGGACCCGCTCACGCGCTTGACCCGCAAGGCCACGACGATGTCGTCACCGGTGGCGTCGAGGCTCGGGCTGACGACCTCGTCGACCCCGTACAGGTACGTCAGGACGAGCGTGTCACCGTCGAACCGGCAGGAGTCGAACGCCCGCTCCGTCCCCGCATCGGCTGCCCGGTACCACCCGATGCTGGTCACGACGAGGCCGACGACCAGGGCGCTCAGGACGACGTACCTGACTCCGCGCACGGAGCCGAGTCTCGCAGCAAGCGCGATCGCCCGTCGGGGCCGACGTCGACGACGTGGCCGGCCCCTTCGGCGGGAGGAGGACGTGGGCCGGCGCGCCCGTGCTGTCGGCGGGCCGTCAGCCGGGTGTCTGGACCACGAACACAGGCAGCCCGGTCTCGCACGTGGCGGGGATGATCGTCGTCACACCCGGGTCCTCGGGGCTGACACCGCCGCCGCCCAACGACACCGTCTGGCCGTCGATGTAGGTCTGGTTGCCGTAGACCAGGGTGCTCGCGGCACGGGTCACGCCACGGGCGAAGACCGGCAGGATGCGCTCACCCCCGTCGCCGACGACGTAGGCGCACCCGGGTTCGAGCACGAGGGCGCCGACCAGGAGCGCGTCCATGCCGCCCGTGCCGATCGGCAGGTAGGTCGCCACGTCCGGGGCGACCGGGACGTCGGTGGGCAGGGCAGGAAGCCCGAGCACCGGCGCGACCAGCGACGGGACGTGCCACGGCTCGACGGCGGCGGCGACGGCAGCGTCGAGCTGGTCGAGCGCACCCGGCTCGATCGGCGCGTCGGTCACGTCGAGGGTCACGACCACGCTGTGGGACGCGGGGTCGTAGGTGGCGGCGTGCGGGCGCCGCTGGTCGACGAGGACGTCCATCGCCGCAGACTCGATCGCGGCGGCTCGCGCCCCGGCGTCGTCGTGGCCGGTGAGCAGCGCGACGATCGCGCTCGCCCTGGAGGGCGTGTCCGCGCTCAGCACCATCGCGCCGCCCGGGATCGGGGACATCACCTGGGCCGCCAGGAGCACCGTGCCGTCGGCCAGCATGGCGAGCCGCTGGCCGAACGCGTCGTCCGTCACGGCCTCGAGGGTCGCCTGGTCCGTGCCCTCGAACGTGAGCGTCACCGTCGCGCTGGCCGGCTGGCCGCCGCCGAGCTGGACGGAGGCGGGTGTGACGTGGCCGAGCGACTCACCGAGCTCGTAGGTCGTGGTCGCGTCGAGGTCGCACGCGGTCCCGGGGCCGTCGCCGGTGAGGTGCGGCGCCGTGCACCGGCCGGAGGTGGACGAGGTGACCAGGCGCAGGTCGAGGGCGGCGATCTGGTCGCTCGCCGCGGGGGCCGGCCCGGTGGTGGGCTGGGCCCAGGTCAACAGGCTCGCAGCCCCCGCGACGGCGATCGCGGTCACCGTGACCCCGACGCCCGCGCCCCAGCGACGGCGCCGCACCCGTCGGCGCCCGGCGTCCAGCACCCGATCGGGGTCAAGGGCCATCGGCGGCGCGTCGGCTCGGGCGCGGTCCCGCAGCCGCGCACCGAGATCGCGGTCGGTCGGCGTGGTCATCGGTGCCTCCTCGACTCGGGGTCAGCCGACGGTTCCAAGGCCGTGCGCAGCTGGGCCAGGGCGCGCGACGCGGTGGACTTCACGGTGCCGGTGGAGATGCCGAGGTCGGCGGCCACCTCCGCCTCGGACAGGTCGACGACGTAGCGCAGCACCACGACGCGGCGCTGCCGGGAGGTGAGCCCGGCGAGGACGCGCACCAGCTCGTCGCGATCGTGCACCCGCGGGTCCGCGCCACCGTCGGGCGTCGCGGACCGACCAGGGCGCAGGCCTGCGGCCGCGCCGTCCAGTGACGAGCCGTCCAGGGCGGCGCGGCGCCCGGCCTCCGGCACCTGATCCGGCGCGACGAGGACCTCACGCCGGCCGCGGCGCCACCCGTCGGTGCGCAGGTTCACCAGGACCCTGCGGGTGTACGCGGCCGGGTCGCGGCGGGCCCGGGGCCAGGCGCCGTACGTGCGCACCAGCGCCTGCTGCGCCAGCTCCTCGGCACGGTGGCCGTCGCCGACCAGCAGCCACGCGAGGTGCAGCAGCTCACCCTGGGCGGCGGCCATGAACGCCGCGAACTCCGCGTCGCGCGAGCCCACGGGACGCGCGTCGGGGAGGACCACGACGACGTCGTCCGACGGCTCTCCGCCGGGCTGCCCCGTCCCGACTCTCGCCCCCGTCACCCTCACATCCTCACAGCGCTGCACCGGCCCATCAGGTTGTCTCGCGCCACGAACGAGTGTCCGGCAGGACGGGACGGACCGTGTGCGGACATGCCGCCGGCCCGCCGCAGGGCATTCGCCGGCTCGCCGTGCAGGTGGTCTACCCCTTCCGGTCTGCGGTGCGCCGTGCTACGAATCGCCTATCGGTGGTGCACCCGATCTCCGCCGCGATCACTGTCTGCCGACCGGCGCCGTGACGTCCACGACGGTGGGCGGCGAGTGGCGAGGGCGAGGCGGCCATGTGGCGCGACCCGGTAGCGACCGATCCCGACCACTACGTGGTTCTCATGGAGAACGACCGTGTGCGCGTGCTGGAGTACACCGACACGCCGGGCACGGTGACGACCCCGCACGACCACCCCGACAGCGTCATGTACACGCTCAGCTCGTTCCGGCGACGCCTGCACGCGGACGGCGCCTCACGCGACGTCGAGCTGGCGGCGGGCGGTGCGCACTGGCTGCCGGCGCAGCGCCATCACGGGGAGAACACCGGAGACACCGAGACGCACGTGATCTTCGTCGAGCTCAAGGCCGCTGCGGGCCCCCACGCGCCGGCCGAGGCGCTCGGCCCGGAGTAGGGGCGGTGGGCTTCGCCGCCACGTAGAGGTGCACGCTGCCCCAGCCGCCGATCTCGTCGTCCCGCACGTCCAGGCCCGCGGCGGACAGCAAGGCCGGGACGTCCCGGATCAGGTCCCCGGCGGGTTTCCAGACGCGCTCGACCAGGCCCGTGCCCCACCGGTTGCCGTCGCGTGGGTAGCCGATGTCGACGACGACGAGGCGGCCGCCGGGCTTCACGACCCTGGCCAGCTCGGCCGCGGCCTTGGCGCCGTCCGGGTATCCGGTGAAGGCCATGGTGTTCACGACGGTGTCGAACGTCGCGTCCGGGTAGGGGAGTGCGGCGACGTCGCCCTGCCGCAGGTCCGCCTCGAGCCCCACGCGATCGAGGTTGCGGCGCGCGATGTCGACCATCGCCTCGTTGAGGTCGACGCCGTCGACCCGGAACCGGCCGGCGTACCGGGTCAGCAGCCACCCGGTCCCGAAGGAGACCTCCAGGACCCTCGGTCCCCGGATCTCGGGCAGGGCGTGCCCGAGCCACCGGCGCCACACCGGGAACACCTTGACCACGACGTCGTAGACCCGCGCCAGTCGCGTGTACCACCGGTCGTTCGCCGCCGTGTAGGCACCGGGGTCGGCGGGTTCGGCCGAGTACTGCGGACCGTCGGGTGCCACCGACGGATTCTCGCACCGACCCGCCCGTCGCCGCGGGGGTCCGCCGAGCGCCGGGCTCGCCTCACCCGGCCACACCGATCCGGTGGTCGTGGGCGACTGCGGCATGCCCCGTAGGGGTGCACGGCTGCCCCAGCCGCCGATCTCGCCGACGTCGACGACGCGTCCGTTCTCGCCCCGTTCACCAGGCGACGGCCACCACGTCGGTCGCGAGCGTGGTGACGCTCTGGTCGCCGTCCCACCGCACCAGCCGGTACGCGAGGCCGTCGGGCGCGCTACCGTCCTGGTGGCCGAGGAGGGCGAGCAGTGAGTCGCCGGCGGGGTCTGTGGCCAGCTGCGCGACCTCGTATCCGTCGAGAGGGGTCAGGTCCTCCAGCACCGCGGCCGAGCCCGGGTCGACCAGCAACACGTGCCAGTCGGTGTTCGTGTCGCCGATGTCCCGCGAGGAGTCGTACGTCGCCGTCGCCACCGCGAGGCGCCCGTCCGCGAGCTCCTGGGGCCAGGACCAGGTGGGCCCGGCGCCGTACGAGCCGCCGATCACCCGCCCCTCCTGCAGCGTGGTGTCCACGGCCGGGTCGATCGCCAGGATCTGGGTCCCCTCCGGCCAGCCCTCTGTGACGTAGAGCATGGAGCCGTCCCGCGACCAGCCCAGGCCCCCGTACCAGCGCGCCGGGTTCGACGCGATATCCCGGATGAAGTGCGAGCGCCTCGTCGAGAGGTCGAGCAGCACGAGCCCCCAGTTGCCTGAGTCGTCGGGCCCGGTCCAGGCCAAGGTGCCGCCGTCCGGGCTGAGTGCCGGGAGCTCTCCGGCGCCGAGGACCTCGGTGTGCGCGTCGGCCAGCGAGACGGCGACCACCTGTTGCGTCGCCGTGGACATGTAGGCGACCTTGCGGTCCGCGTCCACGGCCAGGCCGACCTTGGCCCAGTCGTCCGGGGCGCTGCCGGTCAGCACGGTGTCGAGGACCTGTCCGCTGCTCGAGTCGAGGACCACGAGCGCACCTGAGCCGGTCAGGGCTACGGCCGTCGTCGGTGCCGCCGGGAGCTCGGGCTGCGTGGTCGAGGACGCCTCCGGCGTGGGGCTCTGCGTGGGGCTCTGCGTGGCGGTGGCGCTGGGCGACGGCGCAGGCACGGACGAGGACGACGGTCCGGGCGCGGCGGGCGGTGGGGTCGACGGCGTACCGACCAGCATCGCGACCAGGACCGCACCCGCGGCCGCCGTGAGCCCCGCCGCACCGAGCGCACCGGCACGCAGCGCGCGACGCCGCCGGATCGTCGCAGCCAGGCCGTCGGGGTCGAGGGGGGCCGGGTGCAGGGCGTCGTCGTCGTGGAGCTCGGACAGCGCGCGAGCCAGGTCGAGACCCATGATCAGCCCTTCCTCCGGGACGCGGACAGCTTGACCACCACGTCGTCGCGCGGTGGGTCGTCGATCGGCCCGAGGCTTCGCTCCAGCCGCTGCATCGCGTTGGCCAGGTACCGCTTCACCGAGCCTTCGGCCAGGCCCATCCTCGACGCGATCTGGGGCACGGTGAGGTCGTCGTAGAACCGCAGCACGACAGCAGTGCGTTCCTGCCTGCCGAGCTGGGCGAGCGCCTCGGCCAGGTCGAGCCGCGTGGCGGTCGACGCCTCGGGGTCGACGACGGGAGACGGATCCGCCAGCAGCTGCTCGGTGCGTTGCCGGCGCCGCCTCCCGCGGTGACGGTCGATCGCGAGGGTGGCCATGGTCCGGCGCACGTACGCCTCGAGGAAGTCCGGCGCGCGGCCCCGACCGACCCGGACGAACACCTTGACCACGGCGTCCTGGACGAGATCCTGCGCGGAGGCGAGGTCGCCGGTGAGGAGGTAGCCGTAGCGGACGAGCGCTTCGCCGCGGTCGCGCACCAGGTCGCCGAGGACGGCATCGTGGCTCCGTTTCACCGACATCCCCCCGAGGTCCATGGCCTGCCTGATGTGGTGACGTCCGCCGGGGCGCAATCGTTGTACCGGCGCGCGAACAGGCCTGGCGAGCCGACCACCGAGACGCCTCTTGGCCACCGGCACGTGGTGTGTCATCATGCCCGCGTGACTCGGTTCCACCTCATTATCGAGTAGCGCGTTCGGCACCAGCCGGACGCGCAGACCTCCCGTGACCTTCGGGGGGTCTTTTTGTTGGCCGAGGCACCACCCATCGCCCCGGCCCCGCCGTCCAGGGCCCGGCACCACCAGCCGCCGGGCAAGCACCCGCGTACCGTGGACGGCGCCTGCCCGACCGGAACGACCCCGCCGGCGCCGACGCCGACGGACACCCCGAGGAGACCCGGTGGACGCCACCTTCGACGTGTACGACACGACCCTGCGCGACGGCGCCCAGCAGGAAGGGATGAACCTGTCGGTCGCCGACAAGCTCATGATCGCCCCGCTGCTGGACGAGCTCGGGGTCGGCTTCATCGAGGGCGGTTGGCCCGGGGCGATCCCCAAGGACACCGAGTTCTTCAAGCGGGCCGACAAGGAGCTCGACCTGGTCAACGCCGACCTGGTGGCCTTCGGCTCGACCCGCAAGGCGGGCGCGAAGGCGTCGGACGACACCCAGGTGCGCGCACTGGTCGACAGCGAGGCGCCGGTCGTCACCCTGGTGGCCAAGAGCGACATCCGGCACGTCGAGCGGGCGCTTCGCACCACCGGCGAGGAGAACCTCGCGATGATCACCGACACCATCACCTACCTGCGGGACCAGGGCCGGCGGGTCGTGCTCGACGCCGAGCACTTCTTCGACGGGTTCCGCTACGACGAGGACTACGCCGTGGCCTGCGCGGTCGCAGCCTTCGAGGCCGGCGCGGAGACCGTCGTGCTGTGCGACACCAACGGCGGGATGATCCCGGACTGGGTGCACGAGATCGTGACCGCCGTGGGCCACCGCACCGACGGCCGGCTGGGCATGCACGCCCATAACGACAGCGGCTGCGCGGTGGCCAACACCCTCGCGGCCGTCAGCGCCGGGGCCGTGCACGTGCAGGGCACGGTCAACGGCTACGGCGAGCGCACCGGCAACGCCGACCTGCTCACCGTGGTCGCCAACCTCGAGCTCAAGCACGGGCGCACCCTGCTCGCCGGGGACGGCCTGCGCGAGATGACCCGGATCGCGCACGCGATCAGTGAGATCACCAACATCGCCCCGTTCGCGCGCCAGCCGTACGTGGGGGCGAGCGCGTTCGCGCACAAGGCGGGTCTGCACGCCAGCGCGATCAAGGTGGACCCGGACATGTACCAGCACGCGGACCCGCAGGCGGTGGGCAACGACATGCGGATGCTGGTCTCGGACATGGCCGGCCGCGCCTCGATCGAGCTGAAGGGGCGCGAGCTCGGCTTCGACCTCACCGGTCGCGGTGAGCTGCTGTCCAGGGTGACCAACCGGGTCAAGGACGCCGAGGCCCAGGGCTACACCTACGACGCAGCCGACGCGTCCTTCGAGCTGCTGCTGCGCGAGGAGTTGGACGGTTCACGGCCGTCGTTCTGGACCACCGAGTCCTGGCGGGTGTTCGTCGAGACGGTGCCGGGGGACCCCAACCAGGCCACGAGCGAAGCCACGGTCAAGATGCACGTGGGTGGTGAGCGGGTGCTCGCCACGGGCGAGGGCAACGGCCCGGTGAACGCTCTGGACCACGCGCTGCGCAAGGCCGCGGCCCCGACCTACCCCGAGGTGGAGCGGTTCGAGCTGATCGACTTCAAGGTGCGCATCCTGGACACCGAGCACGGCACCGACGCGACCACCCGGGTGCTGGTCGAGACGATGGACACCCAGGCCGAGACCACCTGGATGACGGTCGGCGTCGGGCCGAACCTGGTGGAGGCCTCCTGGGAGGCGCTGGTGGACTCGCTCACCTTCGGCCTGCTCCGGGCGGGGGTCACCTCGCGTTCCTGAGCCGAGTGGTGCCGGGCTCGGTCGGGCTCGGGACGAGCCCTCGGCCGATCGGGTGAGATCCGGTGGATCGGCCCAGCAATTTATGACGTTACTGGCCGAAAGAATTGCGCTGACTCCGCCGCCCCTCCACCATGGCAGCCACGGCGAGCGGGGGAGGCAGCGCGATGAGGGGCACCGATCCGGTCCCAGGGCACGCCGCCGGCGACCGGCCCGGCGGTGGGCTCGAGCTGCTCCGCGCGCTGCCTGATGCCGTCCTGGTCTGCGCGACGGACGGCACGGTCGTGCAGGCCAACAACGAGGCGGAGAGGCTCTTCGGCTACGCGGTGGGCGAGCTCGTCGGGTCGCCGATCGAGATGCTCGTGCCCGGCGAGCTCGCCGCCGCCCACCGCTGGCATCGCGAGCGGTACGCCGCGACCGAGCACGCCCGCCCGATGATCACCGGGCCGGGCATCGAAGGCGTGCGCAAGGACGGTTCGCGGGTCCCGGTCGAGGTCAACCTCGCGTCGGTGACGATCGCCGGCAGGCCGGCGATCGTGGCCTCGGTGCGTGACATCACCGAGGCGCGTCGGACCACCGAGGCGCTGCGCGCCTCGCACGAGCTGGTCAGCGGTGTGCTCAGCGCCGCGACCGAGCAGGCGATCGTCGCCGTGGGGCTCGACGGCGACATCGAGATGTTCAGCCGGGGTGCGGAGCGGATGCTGGGCTGGACCGCGCTTGAGGTGGTCGGTCGGCCGGTGACCGCGCTCGTCGATCAGGACGCGGAGGCCGACGACCCTTGGGGCCTGCGCGAGGGCGGCGGCCTCGTCGAGCGCATCCACGCGCTGGCCGCGGCGGGGGTCTCGGCAACCCGGCCGTGGGTGCTGCAGACCCGCCGCGGCGAGCGACGGCACGTGGCGACCTCGGTCAGTGTGCGGGCCGGGGCCGACGGGCCGTCCGGGCTGATCCTGGTCGCCACCGACGAGACGGCTCGTCGCGAGCGGGAGGCGGCGCTGGCGCGCAGCGAGGAGCGGTTCAGGCGGGTCTTCGAGGACGCCCCGATCGGCGTCGCGATCGTCTCGCTCGACCCCCGGGCCTCGAGCGTCCTGCTTCGGGCGAACCGCACGCTGTCGACGATGCTGGGGCTCGAGGTCGACGAGGTCGTCGGGCGCCGGTTCTCGGCGCTCGCGAACCCCGAGGATGTCCACCCGACGCAGGTCGCGGTCGAGGCCCTCGCCAGCGGCTCGGCGGACTCCGAGCAGCTCGAGCTGCGCCTCGTGCACGCGGAGGGCCGCGAGGTCTGGGTCGAGGCCGGGTTCTCGCTGATCCGTGACGAGGCGGGAGCGCCGGACTACGTCGTCGCGATGCTCACCGACGTCACGGACCGCAAGCGCGCCGAGGCCGAGCTGCGCCGCCGCGCCCTGCACGACGCGCTGACGGGCCTGCCGAACCGGCTGCTCGTCACCCAGGCGCTCCAGGACGCTCTGGCGCGGTCGCGGCAGGCCGACACCGGTGCCGGGGTGCTCTACGTCGACATCGACGACTTCAAGCAGGTCAACGACTCGCTCGGCCACGGCGCCGGCGACGAGCTGCTGGTCGAGGTCGCCCGTCGGCTCGAGGGCTGCATGCGGGACTCCGACGTGGCCGGCCGCTTCGCCAGCGACGAGTTCATCGTGGTGTGCGACAGCGTCGCCGCGGCCGAGGACATGGTCGCGGTGGCCGAGCGGGTCGCCCGGACCCTGGCCATCCGGCTCCCGCTCGCGGGGGAGATGGTCACGGTCTCGACGAGCATCGGCATCGCCTACTCGCCGGACGCCTCGGCCGAGCCGGGCAGCCTGCTGCGGCAGGCCGACATCGCGATGTACCGCGCGAAGGGCAACGGCCGCGCGCGGTTCGAGTTCGCCGACGCCGAGCTCCAGGAGCGCGCGACCCGGCAGGTCGAGCTCGAGGCGGACCTGCGTCGGCTGCTGGCGGCCGTCGACGGTCCGGGCGCCGAGGCCGCTGCGGCGGAGGTCGGCGAGCTGGTCCTGGACTACCAGCCGTGCTTCGCGGCGGAGTCCGGGGGTCTGGTCGCGTGCGAGGCCCTGCTGCGCTGGCGGCACCCGACCCGGGGACTGCTGGGCCCCGGCGAGTTCCTCGACGTCGCCGAGGATCGCGCGCTGATGGTGCCGCTCGGCGCCTGGGTGCTGCGCACGGCCTGCCGCCGGGCCGCGGCCTGGCAGGTTGCGCTCGGTGACGGCGCACCCGAGGTGTGGGTCAACGTCTCCGCGGCCCAGCTGGGACGGCCGCGGTTCGCCGAGCAGGTCGCCCGCACGCTCGCCGAGACGGGGCTGGCCCCCGAGCGGCTCTGGCTGGAGATCACCGAACGGCAGGCGCTGTCCACGGCGGCCGCGACCCTGGAGGACCTCGATGCGCTGGCCGCCATGGGTGTGCGGCTCGCGGTGGACGACTTCGGCACCGGGTACGCCGGGTTGGAGTACCTGCGGCGGTTGCCGGTGTCCGGCTTGAAGGTGGACGCCTCGTATGTCGCGGCGATCGGCAAGGACCCCACCGGGGCCGCGCTCGCGGCGACCGTCGTCGGGCTGGGCCGCGCGCTGGGCCTGACGGTGGTGGCCGAGGGGATCGAGACCCCGGAGCAGCAGTCCGTGGTCTGCGAGCTGGGCGTGGACGTGCTGCAGGGCTTCCTGCTGGCCAAGCCGGGCCGGCCAGAGGTGGTGTCGCAGCTCGTGCGGGCGGAGGCCACGTCGGACGTGCTCCCGGGCAGGTGCTGACGGGCGGCTCTCAGACCGGGCGGCGCGCCACGACGTGGAAGACGTGCCAGTGGCGAGGCCCGGTGTACGAGCCGCCCTCGCCGTCCTCCTCGGCCCAGTGGACGATCTCGAGCCCGGCGAGCAGGTCGCGCACCTGGTCGGCCGAGTGGAAGGTCATCTCCGGGTCGCCGAAAGCGTCGTCGTGGGGCCCGAAGAGCTGGCATGACAGCACCCCGCCAGGGCGCAGGGCCCCGCGCACGGCGGCCCACAGCGCGTCGAAGGCCGCGGGCGGGCAGTACGGCAGCGCGTAGGAGGAGTGCACCAGGTCGGCGGCCGGGAGGTCGGGCGGAGCCGTGAAGTCCGCCCGCACGGCGTGCAGCCGCTCGGCGACCGGGGTCTCGGTCCTGGCCACGAGGCGGTCGAGCGCGGCGTCCTCGCCGTCCACCGCGTGGACGACCCAGCCGTCGGCCAGCAGCGCCGTCACCTCGACGCCCTCGCCGCACCCGAGGTCGATCGCGACCGGGTCGCGGTCGCTCGGGCGTTCGGCGGCGTCCAGCGCCATCGCGAGCGAGCGTCGCGGCTCACGGCCCCACTGGTGGGCGTTGTACTCGTCCCAGCTCACGTCGTGCGGCACGCCGGAACCCTAGCCGTGTCGACCGGATCAGGGACTCAGGTCCGGCGCCACCCGTCCCGGTGGGCGGTGAGATGGATGCGGCGCGCAGTTGATCACGGGCAGGGTCTCCCATATACCCCCAGGGGTATGTATACTCGCCCCTCACCGACGGCCGATGGCGCGTCGCCGCTACGACCTCGAGGAGGAAGTCGATGGCACGGGTAGTGATTCTGGGTGCCGGGATCGCCGGACATACCGCGGCGCTGCATCTGCGGCGCATGCTCGCCAAGGAGCACGACGTGGTGGTGGTCTCGCCCAACTCGAAGTGGAACTGGATCCCGTCGAACATCTGGGTCGGCGTCGGCAAGATGAAGGCCGACCAGGTCGTCTTCCCGCTCGCGCCCATCTACAAGCGCAAGGGGATCGAGTTCCACCAGGCCCTGGCCACCACGATCTTCCCCGAGGGCACCGCCGAGGAGCCCCGGCCGCAGGTCGAGGTCCGCTCGACCGAGACGGGCAGCGAGGGCCGCACCGAGCGGCTCGTGTACGACTACCTCATCAACGCGACCGGGCCGAAGCTCAACTTCGCGGCGACCCCGGGTCTCGGCCCGGAGGGCAACTCGCTGTCGGTGTGCACCGCGTCGCACGCGACCGAGACCGCCGGCATCTTCGACGAGCTGGTCGCCGAGCTCGCCAAGGGCGAGAAGAAGACGATCGTCATCGGCACCGGCCACGGCACCTGCACGTGCGAGGGCGCCGCGTTCGAGTACACGTTCAACGTCGAGCACGAGCTGCGTCAGCGCGGCGTCCGCGACAACGCCGAGATCATCTACCTGTCCAACGAGTACGAGCTCGGGGACTTCGGCGTCGGCGGCATGAGCTTCACGCAGATGGGGTTCACCACCTCGTCGAAGACGTGGACGGAGTCGCTGTTCCGCGAGCGCGGGGTCAAGGCGATCCTGCGGGCGCACGTGCAGAAGGTCGAGCCCGGCGTCGTGCACTACGAGCAGCTGGACGGCAGCGAGCACACCCTGGACTTCGACTTCGCGATGCTGCTGCCGCCGTTCCGCGGCGCGGACATGAAGGCGTTCGACAAGGACGGCGCGGACATCACCGACACGCTCTTCGCGCCGAACGGGCTGACCAAGGTCGACGCGGACTACACGCCCAAGCCGTACGAGGAGTGGTCGGCCGAGGACTGGCCCACGACCTACCGCAACCCCACCTACCCGAACATCTTCGCGCCGGGCATCGCCTTCGCCCCGCCCCACCCGATCTCGGTGCCGCGCAAGAGCCCGAACGGCACCGTCATCACCCCGGCGCCGCCGCGCACCGGCATGCCGTCGGGGATCATGGCCAAGACGGTGTCGCTGACCATCAAGGAGCTCATCGAGAAGGGCGAGCAGGCGCACGCGCACTCGGCGTCGATGGCTCAGATGGGGGCGGCGTGCGTCGCGTCGGCGGGCGCCGGCCTGCGTCACGGCTCCGCCGCGGCGATGACGATGTTCCCGGTGGTCCCGGACTGGAAGAAGTACCCCACGACCGGGAGGGACCAGAAGGGGACGTCGGGCGAGATCGGCCTGGCGGGCCACTGGATCAAGGCGATGCTGCACTACCTGTTCATCTACAAGGCCAAGGCGCGGCCGTTGTGGTTCCTCATCCCCGAGTGACCCCAGGCGCCCCGACGAAAGGAACCACCATGGCCGACCCGATCGCAGACGAGGCCATCGCCTCGTCACCGTTGCCCACGCCCAAGACGCTGGCCCGCCGCCGGAACGTGGTCTTCCAGTTCTACCGGTTCGCCGCGATCAACCTGAAGATGATGCGGGTGATCGCGCGCGGGCACGGCTGAGCCCGCACCGCACCGACTTCGAGGCCCCCGGCGCACGTGCGCCGGGGGCCTCGTCGTGCTCAGGGCCGGCGGCGGCCGACGATGCGCAGGAGCTCGGTCGCGGCCTGGCCGGGCTGGTCGTCGCGGCGCCACACCGCGCGCAGCGCACGGCCGAGGTCCACCCCGACGGGCACCTCCACCAGCCGGCCGTCGGCGAGGTCGGGGGCGACCGCGAGGATGCTCAGCACGGCGGGCCCGGCGCCGGCGGCCGCCGCGGCGCGGACCGCACTCGTCGAGGACAGCTCGAGCACCGGCGGTGCGGACGTCGGCGCGCCGGACGCGGCGAGCGTGGCCTCCAGGTGGGTCCGGGTGCCCGACGTCGGCTCGCGCTGCACGAGCCTGGTCGCGGCCAGCTCGACCGCCGTCACGGGGTCCTCGCGCAGCGCCCAGGGGTGGTCGGGGGAGACCACCACAGCGAGCCGGTCGCGCGCCACGACCCGGGACCGCAGCGTGCGCGGCACCGTCGGGCCCTCGACGAATCCCAGGTCCACAGTGCCCTCGAGCACCGCCTGCTCGACCCGCAGCGAGTTCATCGCGTCGAGCGTCACCGTGGTGCCGGGGTGGTCGGCGGCGAACATGGCCAGCCACCGGGGCAGCAGGTGCTCGGCCACGGTGAGGGACGCGGCGACCCGCAGCCGGGACGCCGCGTCGTGGCGCAGCGACGCCAGCCCGGCCGCGAGACCCTGTGCGGCGTCCAGCGCCCCGTCGCCCCAGCCGGCCACCAGTGCCCCCGCGGGGGTCAGCCGGGAGCCGCGCGGTCCGCGCTGCACGAGCGAGGTCCCGGCCAGCCGCTCCATGGCCCGCAGGCGTGCGGTGGCCGCGGGTTGGCCCAGGCCGTGCATGGCGGCGGCGCGGGACAGGCTGTGCCCGTCGCCGATCGCGCGGAGCAGGGCGAGGGAGATGAGGTCGGGCACCGCCCGGAGCGCAGCCGGGTCGGGTGCGGGCGCCGCGGGCCCGGCAGGAGTGGTCACTGCGCCACGGTACCGTGACCCATCATCGATGGTGATGGGTCGATCGGTGGGTGGGGGCTACCGCGGCCCGGCGCGGGCAGCCAGGCTGGCACGGTCGTCGTCATCGAGGAGGTCCCGTGCCAGGCGATCATCAGGCCGCCCCGGGTGAGCAGTGGAACCCCGGGGAGCAGTCGAACCAGGGGGAGCAGCACGCGTTCGGGGCGGAGGCCACCGCCGTCCTCCCGCAGCCCGCAGAGGTCCTTCGGGACCACGGCACCGCCGGGGTCGACACGGCCGCTGCGTCCGTCGGGCCGGCCGCCGACCCCGTCCCGCCCTCGCGCGTGTGGCCGGGGCTCGCGGCGGTTGCCACCGCCACCGCCGTGGCGTTCGGCGTCCAGGCGCTCGTCCCCGGCTTGGGCTCGACCACTGTCGCGGTCGTCCTCGGCGCGCTCGGCGCGAACCTCGGCCTGCACCGCGCGGCGCTGCACCCGGGCACGACCTTCGCCGCGAAGCGTCTGCTGCGTGCCGGGGTGGTGCTGCTGGGGCTCCAGCTGTCGCTCACCCAGCTGGCCGACCTGGGCCTCGGCGGTCTGGCCGTGGTGGCGACCACGGTCACGGTGACGTTCTTCGGCACCCAGGCGCTGGGCCGGCTGCTGGGCGTGGGCCGCGCGAGGTCGTTGCTCGTGGCGACCGGGTTCTCGATCTGCGGGGCCTCGGCGGTCGGCGCGATGAAGGAGGTCGCCGGCGGCGACGAGGAGGACGCGGGCGTCGCGATCGCGATGGTCACCCTGTTCGGCTCGCTCGCGATCCTTGCGCTGCCGCCGATGCGCGGCGTGCTCGGGCTCGACGTGACGTCGTTCGGGTCCTGGGTCGGCGCCAGCGTGCACGACGTCGGCCAGACCGTGGCGACCGCCAACCGGGTGCCCGGCGCCCTGACCGCCGCCATCGTGGTCAAGCTCAGCCGCGTGGTGCTGCTCGCGCCGCTGGTGGCCGGGGTTGCCATGGTGCGGCGCCGCGAGCTGGCGGACTCACCCGGGCGTCGTCCGTCGCCGATGCCGCTGTTCGTGGTGGGCTTCCTGGCGGCGATCGTGGTCGCGAGCACCGGGTGGCTGCCCCAGCCGGTGCTCGACGGCGCGAAGCTCGCCCAGCAGGTGCTCCTGACGGCGGCGCTGGTCGGCCTCGGCGCTGGGATCCACATCAAGGTCCTGCGCCGCACGGGAGGTCGGGCACTCGTCCTCGGCGTGCTGTCCTGGGTCCTCGTGGCGGCGGTCGCCTACCTCGGGGTCCGGCTCACCGGCGCCTGACCGGACCGGTCGTGGGATTGTCCGCCTGACGCGGACCGTCCTGCGCCGCACGCCGGGCGTGGCCGGGACGGGTCAGATGGCTTGGAAGACGTAGGCGAAGGCCGAACGGGTGTAGGCGACGCCACGCCCGCGGCGTCGGATCTGCTCAGGGTCGGCGGCCTCGGGCCGCTTGGGCACCAGGTAGTCCGCCAGCCGGTCCATGCTCAGGCCGTACCGGCCGTCCCGATGGTGCGCGACACCCACGAGCCGCAGCGACGGGTCGAGGGCGGCGAGGCTCGCGTCGCCGTGGCTGGTGTTGGCCAGCAGCCACCCGCCTGGCCGCGGGTACCGCCGGCAGTGGTCCCACACCGGCCCGGCGAACAGCGAGATCAGCAGGTCGACGCTGCCGTCGGCGAGGTCGAGCGGCCGCGTGTAGTCCGAGGCGAGGAATGCCACCTCGGTCGCCGCGCCCGGGTCGGTGCGCCCGGCGAGGTCGGCTCGCACCCGTTCGTGCTCGGCGAAGTACCGCGCGGCCCGGGCGTCGGTGTCGACGTAGGTCACGGACGCGATGGCCGTCGACGGGGACAGGTCGACGTAGCTGCCCGGGTACAGCGCGCGCTCGATCGGCCAGGTGCCGGCGAGCGCGGCGAACAGCCCGGAGCGGTCCCCGATCGAGTCCCGGTACTGCGCCCACGACACGAGCCCTGCCATCGCCCCATCCCAGCACACCGGCGCGAGGTCGCTGCGTCGCTCAGCGGGAGAGGAACACGTGCGACTCCCACGGCGAGAGCGTGATCGCTCCTCCGGCCACCGAGGCGTCGCCGCCGGTCTCAAGCACCGGTTCGCCCTGGAGCAAGTACCCGTCGGCGCCGAGGTCGACCGTGACCGCGCTGCCGGAGAGGTTGGCGACCACGAGAAGTCGAGTCGTGCCGAGCGTGCGCACGTACGCGAAGACCTGCTCGTGCTCGGGGAGCAGCAGACGGAAGTCCCCGTGCACCGCCACCTGCTCGGTGTGTCGAAGCGTGATCAGCCGCCGGTAGTGATGGAACACCGAGTCCGGATCGGCGAGCGCGGCCTCGGCGTTGATCACGTCGTGGTTCGGGTTCACATCCAGCCACGGGGTGCCGGTGGTGAACCCAGCGTTCGGCGTGGCGTCCCACTGCATCGGTGTGCGGGCGTTGTCGCGCGACTTGAGGGCCAGGGCACGCACGATGGCATCGGTCCCCATGCCTTGGCTCGCCGCCTCCGACGCCCACCTCAAGGATTCGATGTCACGGTAGGAGTCCACGGACGTGAGGTGGGCGTTCGTCATGCCCAGCTCCTCGCCCTGGTAGACGAACGGCGTGCCGCGCATCAGGTGAAGCACCGTGGCCAGGGACTTGGCCGACGGCACCCGGTACGCACCGTCGTCCCCCCAGCGGGAGACCGATCGCGGCTGGTCGTGGTTGTTCCAGTACAACGAGTTCCAGCCCACGCCGGACATACCGTCCTGCCACAGCGCGAGGTTCGACTTGAGGTCGGTCAGGCGTAGCGGGGCGAGGTCCCACTTCCGGCCGCCGGGGATCATGTCGAGGTCGACGTGCTCGAACGTGAACACCATGTTCACCTCGCGCCGGGCCGGATCGCAGTAGAGCCGGGCGTCGGCCACCGTCGAGCCGGGCGCCTCGGCCACGGTCATCAGGTTGCGACCCTCCAGCACCTCGTGGTGCATCTCTTGGAGGTGCTCGTGGATCCGCGGTCCGTTCATCACGAACGGGCGCACGTCGCCGAGGCCGTCCGCCCCTGGGACACCGTCCGGCAGGCTCCCGTCCGGGTTCGTCCGCTTGGAGATGAGGTTGATGACGTCCATCCGGAACCCGTCGACACCACGTGCGACCCAACGGTTCATCATCTCGAACACTGCCCGGCGCACCGCTGGGTTCTCCCAGTTGAGGTCGGGCTGCTTGCGGGAGAACAGGTGCAGGTAGTACTCGCCGGTGGCCGCGTCGTACTCCCATGCGGGCCCGGAGAAGAACGACTTCCAGTTGGTCGGCTCTGCACCGGGCGCACCCGGCTCGCACCCCGGGCGCGCGGGCCGCCACCAGTACCAGTCGCGCTTGGGGCTGTCGACGCTCGAACGCGACTCGACGAACCATGGGTGCTCGTCACTGGTGTGGTTGACCACGAGGTCGATCACGAGCTTGATCCCACGGGCGTGCAGGCCGCCGATCAGCTCGTCGAGGTCTGCGAGTGTGCCGAAGACCGGGTCGACGTCCTCGTAGTCGCTGATGTCGTAGCCGTTGTCGTCGTGCGGCGAGCGGTACACCGGTGACAGCCAGACCGCGTCCACGCCGAGCATTGCGAGGTAGTCGAGCTTGCCGATCAGGCCGGGCAGGTCGCCGATCCCGTCGCCGTCGCCGTCCGCGAACGAGCGGGGGTACACCTGGTAGATCACCGCTGACCGCCACCAGTCCGCATCGCTCGGGACTGCGGGCGCGGGTGCCCCGGTCGTGTCTGCCGTCACGGTGCTCATCCACTCCTGTCGTCGTCGCGACCACGGCCACGGATCAGGGCGTGGTGCACCAGCTCACCTCGGTCGACCCGCGCGGTGCGCCCACCTGCCGCGGTCGGGACCACCAGCGCCAGCACGCCATCGGCGGCGAAGACCTCCAGGGTCGGGCCGTCGAGCACGACCCGGATCGTCGTTCCGCGGCAGGGCATGCGTTCGGTCGCGGCGGCGGTCGCTGCGACGAGGTGCTCATCCGCGCAGACTACGGTCACGTCCGGCCCGGCCGGGCCCGCCAGCGTGAGGGTCGAGGTGCGAGCCGGGTCGAAGGTCCACTCCAGGTCGGCGGCCGCCGCCAGCTCGACGGTCCTTGCCGCGGTGATCACCTCGCGACCGGTGCGGGTGCCGTCCAGCTGAGGGTGGGGGCGTGCAACCAGGCGATCACCGTCGACTGCGATGCGGTGCGGCAGCGAGTGCGCCCCTGCCCACCGGCCGGCCGGGTCGCGCACGTCGCGCAGCCAGTGGATCAAACCTTGCCGTCCCTCGGCGTCGGAGAACGACGAGCCTGCGTAGTAGGAGGAGCCATAGGTCAGCCGCGCCCAGCGCTGTGGGCGGAAACGTCCGTCGACGAGGTCGCCGACTGCGTAGGCCTCGTAGTGGGACTGGCCTGACTCCCAGACCGAGACGGTCAGCACCCACCGATCGCCGACTGGGATCAGCTGCGGGCACTCCCAGACCGAGCCCGTCCAGACGGGTGTGCGATCGGTCGTGTGGCGGCCGAGGAGGACCCCGTCGTAGCGCCACTGCTCCAGGTCGTCAGAACGGTAGGCCAGGGCGCACGCGGTGCCGTCGGCACGTCCTGCACCGACCACCATCAGCCAGGACGCGCCGTCGTGCAGCACGTGTGGGTCACGGAACGCGGTGAGAGCGAGATCCGCCGGGGGCTCGACCACCAGGTCGGTCCTGCGCCACCGCGCCCAGGTGCCGTCCACGGGCCGAGCTGTCCTGATCCGCCCCTGCGACAGGTCGGGGGCGGCCACGCCGGTGTAGAAGATGGCCGCCGGCCCGGTTTCGGGGGCGACCACCGACCCTGACCAGACACCGTCGTCGCCGTCCCCCGGGGCCACTGCGACCTGGTGCTCCTGCCAGCCGAGCAGGTCGGTGCTCGTCGCATGGCCCCAGCTCTGCTCCGGGGCCCATCGCGTCCGGTCGGGCACGTGCTGGAAGAACAGGTGGTAGCGGCCGCCGTGCCAGGTGAGTCCGACGGGGTCGTTGATCCATCCCCGGCGCGGCGTGAAGTGCAGGGCGGGGCGCGCGGTCGAGGTCGGTCCCGTCATGGCGCGACCCGGAGCCCGACCCTGCGTGCGCGCGCTGTCGAGCCGCGGACCACGAGCTCGGTCGGGAGCGGTCCGGGTCCGGGCCGCAGCGCGGGTGGCTCTGCGAGGTCGGCCGCCTCTCGCCCGGCGCGCAGCAGCGGCAGCGCCACAGTGGTCAGCTCGGGTCGGACGAGCGCGGAGGCCGGGTCGTTGCCGAAGCCGACGACCGACATGTCCTCCGGCACCCTCCGACCGTGTGCCTCGAGTCGTCGGACCACGCCGATCGCTACCGCATCGTTGTGGCAGAGCACTGCCGTCGCGCCGCTGTCGAGCACAAGATCGGCGGCAGCGACGCCACCGCCGTGAGTCGGGGGGACGTGACCGAGGTGGATCACCTCGATCCCGGCCGCGGACAGCGCACCGCGCTGCGCATGGTCGTACCACGAGTCGGCCGGTGAACCACCGACGTAGGCGATCACGGCGTGCCCGAGGGCGCGCAGGTGCGCCAGCGCCTGCCCGATCCCGGACCCGACGTCGAAGACGATCGCGGGGAATGACCCCACCTGCCCGTCGACGAGCACCAGCCGCCGCCCGTGCGAGCAGTCCTCCAGCAGACCCGCGGGCAACGAGGAGCCGCACAGGACGACACCATCGATCGGCGACGGCAGCGACCGGAGGATGTCGGCCTCGACGGTCGCGTCGCCCCCGGCGTCATACGCGAGCACCGTCCGTCCGGTCTCCCTCGCGCGCCCCAGAACACCTCTGGCGATCGCCGCGAACCTGAGGTCGGCCAGGTCGGGTACCACCAGGGCCAGCCGGCCGGCTCCCGCATCGCCCACTGCACGGGTTCCCCCAGCCGGCCTGTAGCCGAGCTCGCGAGCGGCGCGAACGACCTGTTCCCGACGGGCGTGGGAGGCCGATGTCGGCACTCCGAGGACCCGCGAAGCGGTCGCGACCGACACCCCCGCCGCCAGCGCGACATCGCGCAGGGTGACCTCTCCCGACGGACGGCGCGGCATCGCTCACCCTTCCCCCGGACCGTCCGTGTCTCCAACGCTCGTGGCGCGCAGGAGCACCAGCTGGTCCGGCGCGAGCGACGGGGCCTGGAGCCCCACGTCGGCGAGCGCACGGCCGCTCATCGTCAGACCGATCGAGGCCCACGGCGGGGCGGCGGGGCCCCGTGCAACCGACCCGCCGCCGGGAGCCACGACAGTGACCCGGTACCTGCGATCGGCGTCCAGTCCGGGCAGGGGCACCCGACCGACGGGCCAGCCGATGGTGTGATCCAGGGCGGAGAGCCGGTACCACGCCTCGGTGCGGTCGGTGGACACCACGCCGTCGAGCTGCAGGGCAGGATCCGGCAGGTCGGCGCGAACCACGGCCCCCGAGTGCAGCCCACGACGCGACTGCTTGTAGAACGCGACCCACGCGCCGAGCTGCGCGAGCTCGTCCGCGTCGGCACCGGCGAGGTCCCACTCGATGCCGAGGTGGCCCCAGACGGCGGTACCGGCCCGGAAGTCCAGGGTGTGAGCACGCCCGGTGGTGTGATCCACACCGGAGCCGACGTGAGCGCCCAGCATCTCGGGAGGCAGGACGATCCCGGTCCAGCGCATCATCCTGTGGCGTTCATGAGCGTCGATGCAGTCACTGACCCAGGCGCGGTCTGCGACGGACATGATCCCCAGGTCCAGTCGCGCCCCGCCACCGGCGCACGACTCGATCTCCAGACCCGGATGCCGAGCCTTGAGCTCGGTGATCATCCGGTAGAGGGCGCGCACCTGCTCGTGAACGCCCGGCGTGTGCGCCGGACCGTGCCCGGCATCGACGAGGGCGCGGTTGTGGTCCCACTTGAGGTAGCGGAAGTCGTGCGCGGCGACCAGGTCCGAGATCCGTTCGAGCACGTGCGCGTAGGCCCTCGGGTGGGCGAGGTCCAGGACGTGCTGGTGCCGCGAGGGCACCCCGGGCCCGTGCGAGGTCCCGAACAGCCACTCGGGGTGCTCACGCGCCAGGCCGGAGTCGAGGTTGACCATCTCCGGCTCGACCCACAAGCCCAGCTCCATGCCGAGGCCCCGGACGTGCTTCGCCAGACGGTCGAGGCCGTCCGGGTAGACCACCGGGTCCACCATCCAGTCGCCCAGGCCGCTGGTGTCGTCCCGGCGCCCGAGGAACCAGCCGTCGTCCAGCACGAACCGCTCCACGCCCACACCAGCCGCGCGCGTTGCGAGGTCGAGAAGGCGATCCTCGTCGTGGTCGAAGTACACCGCCTCCCAGACGTTCAGAAGCACCGGGCGGTCGGTCCGGGGGTGCTCGGAGCGGCTGCGCAGGTACCGGTGGAAACGGCCCGACAGCTCGTCGAGCCCCTCGCCCCAGGACGCCGTCAGCCAGGGCGACGCGTACTCCTCGCCGTGGCCGAGCACCACCTCACCCGGCAGGAGCAGCTCGCCACCGCGCAGCAGCCGCCACCCTGTGGGCGAGTGCTCGGCCGACAGCACCTGGTTGCCTGACCACGCCAGATGCACGGCCCAGACTCGGCCGCTGCGGAACCCGAACGCGGGCCGCCCGGCGGCCAGGAAGGTCGGGCTGTCGTGGCCCGGTCGCCCACCCCACGACTCGCGCACCCAGTGGCCTCGATCGAACGGTCGACGTTGCGGTGTCCGCTCGTGCGCGTGCCGCCCCGTCGTGTCCAGCAGCTCTTCGGCTTCGGCGGGGACCGGGAGCGCCGGCTCGAGCAGGCGGACCTCGTAGCCGCTGTCGCCGACGTTGCGGACGAGCGCGCGCAGCCGCACCAGGCCCGATGGGTGCAGCTCGAGCTCGGAGATCACCCGCAGGCCGGAGGGCTCGTCGTGGCCCGTGCTGATGACCCGGACGGCGCCGACCGGCCCCTCGGGCCAACGCTCCGAGCCGGCTTCGTCGACCCGGTGCTCGACGCGGTCGAAGGAGACCGACCAGTCGCGACCGGCGCGCGAGCCGAGCAGGCCGGGCCTCCCGATCCATCCCATCGAGTGCTGCGGCAGCACGGACAGCTGCGAGGGTGCCGCGACGACGCTGTCCCCGGGCGGCATCCGCACCGCGAGCCCGAGGTCGCCGAGCTCTCCCGCACCGAGGTCAGGGCCCCAGTGCAGGACACAGGCGAGCGTGTGTGGCGGGAGGTCGAGCACGACGCTCGTCCCGCCGCGGCGGAGATGGACGATGCCGCTCACCCCCACGGTGGCACCGGACCGATTCGTCGACAGCACTCGTTCAGCCCTTCACCGCTCCGGCGGTCAGACCACGCACGAAGTACCGCTGGAGCGCGAGGAACACGGCGACCGGGACCACCATGGACAGCAGGCCGCCGGCGGTCGTCAGGTTCCAGCCCAGGCCCAGGGTCGTCTTGAGGTGGGTCAGCGCCACGGTGACCGGCTCGTTCGGCCCCGGTCCCAGGAACACCAGAGCCACCATGAGGTCGTTCCAGACCCACAGGAACTGGAAGATCGCGAACGACGCCAGCGCCGGGACCGACATCGGCAGCACCAGGCGGTAGAAGGTCTGGTAGTGCGAGGCGCCGTCGATCTTGGCCGACTCGATGACCGACCGGGGCAGGGTCTGCATGTAGTTGCGCAGGATGAAGATCGCGAGCGACATGCCGAACCCGATGTGCGCGAGCCACACCTTCGGGAAGCCGACCAGCTGCAGCGAGTTGTAGACGCTCTGCAGCGGGATGAAGGCCACGAAGTTCGGCACCACGAGCAGACTGACGATGATGATGAAGAGGGTGTCGCGTCCGCGGAACTCCATGAAGGTGAAGGCGTAGGCCGCGAATGCCGCGATGAGGATCGGGATGAACGTCGCAGGCAGCGCGATCGCCAGGCTGTTGATGAATGACAGACCCATGTTCGCGTTGCTCGCCCCGGCGCCGTTCCACGCATCCACGTAGTTCTGCAGAGTGAGCCGGGACCACAGCTCGGGCTTGTACAGCACCTCCCACCAACCGCTGGTGTTGACGTCGTCGAGCGTGCGGAACGAGGTGATCATGGTCCCCACGGTGGGGACGAGCCAGAGCACCACGAGGGTCCCCAGCAGGATGCGTGTGAACCAGCCCGACCGCCCCGGGTCGGCGCTGCGGCTCGTCCGGCGCCGCGCGGCCCTGGTCGTGACCGCCTGTGTCGTGACGTCGGCGCTCATGCTGCCGCCTCCTCGGCCTTGAAGTGGCGAACCTGGTAGATCATGATCGGGATCACCGCGACCATCAGCATCACGACGATCGCGGACGCCGCCCCGTAGTTGAAGTTCGTGGTGAGCTGGTTGATGAACTCGTTTGCCACCACGTTGGTGTTGAACTGCCCGTTGGTGTTCACGTAGACGATGTCGAAGATCTTCATCACCATGATCGTGACCGTCACGCCGACCGTCACGATGGTGCCCTTGATCTGCGGCACGATGACCCGGAAGAACACCTGGCGCTCGTTGGCTCCGTCGATCCGGGCCGCCTCGAGCGTCTCGCCGGGTACGGCCTTCACCGCGGCTGACAGCAGGACCATGGCGTAACCGACCTGCGACCAGAGCAGGATGACCATGAGCAGCATCGTGTTCAGGCGGAACGTGCTGGTCTGCAACCAGGGCACGGGGTCGGCACCCCCGGCCGTCCACACCGCGTTGAGCAGCCCGGTCTGGGGCTGGCCCGGCGGCTGGTAGGCGTACACGAATCGCCACACGGTCGCGGCGCCGACCATCGAGATCGCCATCGGCAGGAAGATCATCGTCTTGACGAACTTCTCGCCCCGAGCGCGCAGTCGGTCGGCGAGGGCCGCGACCGCGAGCCCGACCACGATGGTGATCGTCGGTACGAAGACCACCCACAGGATCGTGTTGAACACCGTGGACCTGAACCCGCTGTTCGCCAGCAGGGAGGTGTAGTTGTCCAGGCCGACCCACTCGCGGCTCGCCTTGTCCTTGAAGCTGTTGATCACGGTCACCACTGCCGGGTAGAGCAGGTACACGGTGATCGCCAGGTAGGCCGGAAGGATGATCAGGTAGGGCTTGAGTCGGCGCTCCCACCTCGACGGGAGCAGCTCGGCTGCTTTGTTCAGCAGCCAGAAGAGTGCGAGTGCGCCACCGATGCCCGCGAGCACCACGACGACTGCGTTCAGTGACTTGGCCAGCATGACTTGCCTTTCGGTCGTCCTCGTCGACTACCGTTCGTGCTCGGTGCGGGGGGCCCCAGGATCTCGGGGCCCCCCGCAGGGACGCTGCGGTCAGTTCGGCCGGCTCGCGTCGATGTTCTTCAGCGCGGTGTCGAGGTCCTCCTCGCCCGCGATCCACGACGTCATGTCCTTCCAGAAGGTGCCTGCCCCGACCTCGCCCGGCATCTGGTCCGAGCCGTCGAACAGGAACGCCGTCGAGGCATAGGCCACGGACGCCACGTCCTTGGTGGTCTGGTTCGGGTACAGGTCCATCGGGAAGTCCTTGTGCGGGCTGATGAACGAGCTGGTCGGCGCGGCCTGCTCACCGATCTTGACGTCCGACAGGATCTTCATGGCCTCAGCGGTCGTGGCCTTCTCGTTCAGCATGACGGCGAGGTCGCCGCCGCCGATCACGGGGTTGTCGCCACCTGCCGTTGCGGCCGGGAAGCCGAAGACGCCGACGTTGGCGTCCAGGTCCGCCTTGACGGCGTCGGGGAAGAACCCGGTGATGAAGGAGCCCTGGTTGTACATCCAGCACTGAGGGCCACCGTCGGCGAACATGGGGGTGCCGGCGGTGCCGAAGTTGGTGCTCGTGATCGCCGCGCGGCCGCCCAGGACGTTGCCGTCGGTGAACATGAGCTTCTCGAACTCGCCGGCGGCCTCCTTGACCAGCGGGGAGTCGAACGCGACGTCGTGCTTGACCCACTGGTTGTACTGGTCCGCGCCTCCGTACTTGGCGACGAGCGTCTCGATCCAGTCGGTCGCCGGCCAGCCGGTCGCGGTGTCCGACTCGATGCCCATGCACCACGGCGTACCGCCGTCGGACTTGATCTTCTCGGTGAGTGCGTTGAGCTCGTCGATCGTCGTGGGCGCCTGGTAGCCCGCTGCGTCCCAGGCCGGCTTGTTGTACCAGACGAGGCCCTTGACGTTCATGCTGACCAGAAGCCCGTAGAGCTTGCCGTCGACAGTGCCGGCGTCCAGTGTCCCGGGAACCATGGACGACTTCAGCGAGGCCATGTCGAGTGCGTCGTCCAGCGGGTAGGCCCCGCCGCGGTCGACGAGGTCCGCTACCACGCCCGGCTGCGGGAGCAGAGCGATGTCGGGCGCGTCCGCGGCGCCGAGCTTGGTCATGATCAGCTGGTTGATGTTGTCGACCTTCTGCCATTCGATCTTGATGTCTGACCCCGCGGTCAGCTCATCGGAGGCCGCCTGGAGACCGTCCATCACGGGCTGGTCAACGCTCGACCAGACCGTGACGGTGGTCCCCTCGCCGTTCCCGGCCGAACTCGATCCGGTGTCGCCTGCGCTGTTGCCGGAAGAGCAGGCTGCGAGCGGGAGTGCCAGGGCGGCTGCGGCTGCGACCGCCAATGCCGAGGTCCGCCGGCGCACGTCGGTGTGCATCGTTGTTCTCTCCTCGTGATTGTCCGATCCCGCCGGAAGCGGGAGCCCGGTAGCCGATCCCTCACGTGCTGAATCGAGCCAGCACCTATGATCAGCCGCGTCTGCAAGCGCTGTCAAGCAACAATTCGGTTACGGTGCCTGCGTCGATGGACCATGTCCCCAGGGAAGAGAGAGCCGTGAGTCGTCCCAAGAGGCCGACGCTACGCGACGTCGCAGCGCTCGCAGGTGTCTCCCGCACCACCGCCTCGTACGTGCTCAACGGCCGCGCCGACGCGATGCGCATCGCCGAGGACACCCAGGCTCGCGTGCACCGGGCCGTCGCCGAGCTGGGCTTCCGGCCGGACCGCGTGGCTCTCAGCCTGCGCACCAACCGGACCAAGACGATCGGCTTGATCTCGGACCACGTCGCCTCGGGCGAGTTCGCCAGCCGGATGCTCACCGGGGCGAGCGCAGCCTCACGGCGGCTCGACCATCTGCTGGTGATCGGCGAGACCGAGGGTGACCCGGACCTGGAGCGTCAGCTCATCGACGAGATGCTCGAGCGCAAGGTCGACGGGATCGTGTACACGACGCTCGTGGCGAGCCGGATCGCCGTGCCCGACGCCTTGCGGGATGTGCGGACGGTTCTGCTGAACTGCTTCGACCCCGAGTCACCGGTGCCGGCCGTCATCCCCGACGAGTACGGCGGTGGGCGCGCCGCGGCACGAGTCCTGCTCGACGCCGGGACGGCGGGCGATGTCGCCGTGATCGGGATCTCCGACAACCCGTCGGCGATCGCAGGCGAAGGCCGGCTCAGGGGTATCCGCGACGAGCTCGGGACCGAGGGGCGCGAGGTCGCCGCGCGCGTCCTGTGCCAGTGGGAGGTCGATGATGCCTACCAGGCGGTCGCAGGGTGGCTCGCCGACGGGGGCGAGGCCACGGCCTTGGTGTGCCTCAACGACCGCATCGCCATGGGCGCGTACGAGGCTCTCGACGAGCGGGGGCTGACCATCCCGGGCGACGTGTCGGTCGTGTCGTTCGACGGGTCGAGCCTGGCCGGCTGGCTGCGCCCGGCGCTGACCTCCGTGGCCCTGCCGTTCGACGCGATGGGTGCCAGGGCGGTCGAGCTCCTGATCGGCCCGTCCACTCACGCTGACGGGCCAGTGAAGCTGACGATGACGGTGCAGCACGGTCGGTCCGTGCGGGGGGCGCGGGCAGAAGATGTCGCCGCGTCGGCCGCGGCGCAGGGGTGAGTCCTGATCCTCCGACCCGCGCGACCGTCAGTCCGCGGTGACCAGCCGCAACGTCTGGAGCCGCCGGATCGCCAACCACGTCGCGCCGACCACGAGCACCGCGAGCAACGAGAGGCCGACCGGCACCGACACGGCCGACTCCACGCCCCATGCCTTGGCGTTGTCGCCGAGCAGCGCCTCGGCCGGCGCCAGCGCCCACTGCCGCACCGACACCGCCCGGATGCCGGGCACGAACCCGCCGAGAACCGTCTCCCACAGCAGGGCGTACAGCAGCCCGATGATCACCGCGTTGCGGGTCAGCACGGACAGCGCCACGAAGACCGTCGTGTAGGCGATCCCGGCGAGCAGCGTCGCGAGGCCGTAGGCCGCGGTCAGCTTCAGGCCCTCGTCCCCGGCGATGGCGGCCGAGGCCATCACGGGCAGGACCGCGAACACCACCGTCGCCACCAGCCCGACGCCGAGCTTCGCGAGCAGGATGGTGCGCCGCGGCAGCGGCTTGGCGAGCAGGTACACGATCGAGCCGTCGTCGATCTCCGGGCCGATCACCCCGGTGCCGATCAGCAGGCACATCAGCGGGAGCAGCGTGCCCATCGCGAAGCCGCCGGTCAGGCTGGCCGACGCGGCGACCGAGCCCTCCGACGCCCATCGGGTCAGCCCGGCCAGCACGAGCAGCAGCACCGGTAGCACCACGAGCAGCAGCGACCTGCGGCGGCCGAGCAGGCCGCGGACGGTGAGACCCACGACGGTGCTCATCGGGCCACCAGGTAGGCGAAGACGCTCTCCAGCGACTCGTCGGCGGGCGAGACCTCGAGCAGCCGCACTCCCGCCTCGCGGGCGACGCGGGGGAGCGCGTGCACGAACCTGCCCCAGTCGGAGGTCTGCACAGCGAGCGCTCCGGCGCCGACCGTGACGCCGTCGGCAGCCCCGGCCGCGACGAGGGCCCCGGCCAGGCGGCGGTCGTCGCTGGAGGTGATCGTGTACTGGTGCGGGCGCTCGGTCATCAGCCGGCGGATCCGGCGGTAGTCGCCCGACGCGGCGTGCCGGCCCGCGACCAGGACCTCGATGGTGCCGGCGATCTGCTCGACCTCCTCCAGGATGTGGCTGCTGAACAGCACCGTGCGGCCCTCGGACGCCAGCCGGGTCAGCAGGTCCATGAGGTGCAGCCGCTGGCGGGGGTCCATGCCGTTGAACGGCTCGTCGAGCAGCAGCACCGACGGGTCGTGGACCAGCGCCGTGGCCATCTTGATGCGCTGCTTCATGCCCTTGGAGTAGGTGGCGATGGGCCGGTCGCTCGGCTCGACCATGTCGACCGCCTCCAGCGCCCGGCGGGCGGCGGCGCCGGCGTCGGCCAAGCCGTGCAGGCGGGCGTTCGCGAGCAGGAACTGCTGGCCGGTGACCATGTCGTACATCGCCTCCGGCTCCGGGACGAGGCCGATGGTCCGGTAGATCTCGGGGTTGCGCCACACCGGTCCGCCGTCGAGCGTCACCGTCCCCGTCGAGGGTGCCAGGAAGCCGCCCATCATCGAGATGAGGGTCGACTTGCCGGCGCCGTTGGGGCCCAGCAGCCCGGTGATGCCGGGACCGACGGTGATCGACACGTCGTTCACGGCGACGACGTTGCCGTACCAGCGCGAGACGGACTCCAGGACGATGGTGGTCACAGCGGCACCGCGTTCCGGTAGCGACGGAGCAGGAACCCGCCGAAGCCGAGCACGCCCAGGAGCCACGCCAGGGCGAGGACGCCGGCCTGCCACGCGGCCGTCGGCGCGAACTCGCCGATCGCGGCGTCGACGCCGAGCACCCACGAGGAGAGCCCGTCGACGATCCGGTACGGGTCGAGCGCCCCGGCCACGGCGGCGAGGTCGGTCAGGTTCTGCTCGGCCGCCAGGCCGGACAGGGTGAAGCTGAAGCCCTGACCCACCAGCAGGATCGTGATGATGGCCGCGACCCCGACGCCGCGGCGCGGTGTGAGCGTGGCGACCGCCAGCCCGAACGCGGCGAGCAGCACCGCGAGCAGCGCCGACATCAGCAGGCCGCCCGCCCAGCCGGTCAGCTGCTCGCCCACCGGGAGCTCGGCGAGCAGTGCCGCGACCATGAGCAACGTCTGCGGCACGGCCATGATCGCGAACATCGAGATCACCAGGCCGGCGTACCGCGCGGCGAGGTAGTCCGAGCGCATCAGGGGTCGCGACAGGTACAGCGACATCACGCCGTGCCGCAGGTCGCGGGAGACCGCGTAGGGCGCTGCGGCGGCCAGGAACAGCGAGATCGGCAGGTTCAGCTGGTACAGGTACTGGGTGTAGGAGATCGGCGGCTGGTCGCCGCCCGTGACGAGCACGACGAGGCCGATGACGATCGGCGGCAGCGCCAGGATCGCGACCAGCAGCCAGGGCATCACCTTGCTGCGTGCCGGCCGTCCGAGGCCGAAGATGCCGCGGATCGTGTCGATCAGCAGGGACCGCACGATCCAGCCCCTGCCGAACCGCTCGCCCTCGTAGCGCCGGAAGCCGATGTCGTGGATGACGTCGCTCATCGCGTCCCCCCGAACAGCTCCGTGAGGTGGTGGCGGCTGCGCTGCATGCGCACCAGGCCGACGCCCAGCTCGGCGGTCGCCGCGGTCAGCTCGTCGAGCACGCGCTCGTCGGCCCCGGTGACGGAGAACGTGGTGCCGCCGTCGGTCTCGACCTCCGCGCCCGCGGCGCGCAGCCGCGCGACGACCTCCTCGGCCCGGTCGGTGACCTCGACCAGCAGCGCCCCGGACAGGGCCGTCGCCTCGGCGGTGGAGGTGGAGCGTTGCAGCACGCCCGCCTCGATGACGACGACGTGGTCTGCGATCCGCTCGAGCTCGCCCAGCAGGTGCGAGGTCACCAGCACCGAGATGCCGAAGTCCACGTGGACCCGGCGGATCAGGTCGAGCATCTCGTCGCGGCCGGCGGGGTCCAGGCCGTTGGTCGGCTCGTCGAGCAGCACCAGCTGCGGGTCGTGCACCAGGGCCTGCGCGAGCTTGACGCGCTGCTTCATGCCCGTCGAGTAGCCACCGATGGGGCGGTACCGCTCCTCGTAGAGCCCGACGTGGCGCAGCGTGTCGGCCGCGCGCTCGCGGGCGGCGGCGCCCGGCAGCCCGGACATCCGGGCCAGGTGGACCACGAGCTCGGTGGCGGAGACGTCCGGCGGCAGGCAGTCCGACTCGGGCATGTAGCCGACGACCCGGCGGATCGCGAGGCCGTCGGTCCGGGCGTCCAGGCCGAGGATCTGCGCGTCCCCGGAGGTGGGCGGGAGCAGGCCGAGCAGGATCTTGATGAGCGTGGACTTGCCGGCGCCGTTCGCGCCGACGAGCCCGACGACCCCCTGGGGCATCTGGACCGAGAGGTCCCAGAGCGCGGTGACGGCGCCGAACTGCTTGGTCAGGTGCCGCGTCGTGATCGCCGCGCCGTGCGACCACGCGGTCGACGGGTTCGGGGCGACTTCGACCGGATCGGCTGGCACGCGCCCATTCTCGGGGCATCGATCGACTGCTGTACATCGGGGTCATCCCGGAGTCGACCCTGATCATGCCCGGGCGGACGGGACGGGACGGGACGGAGCGGGGCGGGGCGTAGCGTCGTGCCGGGCCGGCGTCCGTGCCGAGGCCCGGTCACCGGAGGTTGAGGGGGCACATCGATGGCCGAGGAGCCGAGCGCCCGCACGCCCGTCACCTGCGAGCACCACAGCCATGTCCGGGGCCCGTTCCTGCACGGGACGCGGTTCGCGCTCGAGATCGGCTCCGAGCTCGTCCCGGGCCGTGGCTCCAACTTCCAGCAGGGCCGGGTCTCGAACCACATCTACTTCACCACGCTGGAGTCCACGGCCGCCTGGGGTGCGCAGCTCGCCGCCGCGCTCGCCGGGGACCCGGGGCGCGGCCACGTCTACGTGGTCGAGCCGACCGGCCCCTTCGAGGACGACCCGAACGTCACCGACAAGCGGTTCCCCGGCAACCCGACGCAGTCCTACCGCTCACGCACGCCGTTGCGCGTGGTCGCCGAGCTCGACGGTTGGCAGAGCCACGACCCCGACGAGCTCGCGACGATGCTCGACAACCTCGCGCGGCTGCGGGAGCAGGGCCTCGACGTCATCGAGGACTAGCGGGCGGCGCCTCGACCTGCGAGCTCGGCGACAAGTCATAGGATGATTCGATGCGCGGTGAGTACAAGGTTCCTGGCGGCAAGCTCGTGGCGGTCGACGTGGAGGTCGCCGACGGCCGGCTGGCGCGGGTCGCGGTGAGCGGCGACTTCTTCCTCGAGCCGGACACAGCGCTCGAGGACATCGACGCGGCCCTGGTCGGCCACCCCGCCGACGCGAGCGTCGCGGCCCTGACCACGGTGGTCTCGGACGCGTTGCGCGCCGACGTCGTCATGGTCGGCTTCACCGCCGAGGCGGTCGCGATCGCGGTGCGTCGCGCCCTCGGGCACGCCACGCGCTGGGAGGACCACACGTTCGAGATCGTGCACGAGGGCCCGCAGTCCCCGGCGATGCACATGGCACTCGACCAGGCGATGGCCGAGGCCGTCGGGGCCGGGACGCGCAACCCGACCCTGCGGATCTGGGAGTGGGGCGCGCCGGCGGTGGTGATCGGCAGCTTCCAGTCGCTGCGCAACGAGGTGGACGCCGAGGCGGCCGAGCGCCACGGCATCACCGTCGTGCGGCGGATCTCGGGCGGCGGGGCGATGTTCATCGAGCCGGGCAACACCATCACCTACTCGCTCACCGTGCCCACCTCGTTGGTCGAGGGGCTCAGCTTCGAGCGGTCCTACGCCTTCCTCGACGACTGGGTGCTCGGGGCCCTCGGCGAGCTCGGCATCGACGCGCGGTACGTGCCGCTCAACGACATCGCCTCACCGGCCGGCAAGATCGCCGGCGCCGCGCAGAAGCGCCTGGCCAGCGGCGCCGTCCTGCACCACGTGACGATGGCCTACGACATCGACGCCACGAAGATGCTCGAGGTGCTGCGGATCGGCCGCGAGAAGCTCTCCGACAAGGGCACCGCGAGCGCGAACAAGCGCGTCGACCCGCTGCGCTCGCAGACCGGGATGGCGCGGGCCGACGTGATCGAGGCGTTCAAGGCCCACTTCCGGTCGCGCTACACCACGGTGGACGGTGTGGTCACCCCGCTCGAACGTGCCCGGGCCGAGGAGCTGGTGCGCACCCGGTTCGCCACCCCGGAGTGGACGGCGCGGGTGCCCTGACCGGCCTGCCGTCAGGCGGCGTGCCGCCCGGAACCGTTGCCCGCAGCGGCCTCCACCGCGTCGATCCCGTCGCGGAGGGCCGCGGCCGCGGGACCGGCCAGCGGGTGGCGTACGGCGGAGAGCAGGGAGTGCAGGGCACGGGCCGGGACCACGGCCTCGGGAGTCCAGGCGTCGTGCCGCAGGAGCCGCCACGCGCCGCTGCGGTGCAGGGCGTCCGGGTCGTGCCGGGCCACGACCGCCTCGTACAGGCCGTCGTCCGCCAGGAGGACGGCCCGCGCGACATCGGCCGGGACGAAGGGGTGGTCGCCTCGGTCTCGCAGGATGCTGCTCGGGACGTTCATGGTCGTGCTCCGGTCGTGGGGGCCTACTGTCCCCATCGGCATCGGGCGCCAGGCCTCAAGGCCGCGAACGTGATCGACATCGCCGGAGCGGGTGAAACGTCGATGGGCGTCCATGGTGACCTCCTCACCTCAAGGAGAGCACGAAGGTCGGCTCAGATGACGGATCTCGGGCCGAACACGGCCGAACCGATACGAACGACGGTCGCGCCCTCGGCCACCGCGAGCTCCAGGTCCCCGCTCATGCCCATGGACAGCTCGGCCGCTCCGCCGGTCCCGGGTGCTCCGCTCGCCACCAGGGCGTCGCGCAGCTCGCGCAGCCGCGCGTACCCCGCGCGCACCAGACCGGCGTCCTCGGAGTGGGCGCCGATCGTCATCAGGCCGCTCAGGTGCAGCCGCGGCAGCGCGGCGACGGCAGTGGCGAGGTCGAGGGCCACCTCGGGCGCGACGCCGGACTTGGTCGGCTCGCCGGACACGTTGACCTGGACCATCACCTCCAGGTCGCGGTCGACCGCCTCGCACCGACGGGAGAGCCGCTCGGCGAGGTCGAGCGTGGCCACGGACTGCACCCGGGTGGCCCAGCGCAGCGCGGCGTTCACCTTGTTGGACTGCAGTGGCCCGATCACGTGCCAGGTCGGGGCCAGGTCGGCCAGCTCGGGCGCCTTGGCCACGAGCTCCTGCACCCGGTTCTCACCCAGCAGCCGTGCCCCGGCGAGCACCGCCGCGCGCACCACGGGGACCGGCATCGTCTTGCTGGCCAGCAGGAGCTGCACGTCGTCCGACGGCCGTCCGGCCGACGCGGCGGCGGCCGCCAGCCGGGCGCGCAGGGTGAGCAGACGCTCGGCGACCTGGTCGGCGGGCGTGGGGGTGCTCACAGGCCGGACTGTAGTGGCCCGCAGGGGAGCCGGCGGCCGGCGCCGTGGCACCCTTGGGCCGTGGACTCCTACGCAGCGGTGCTGGACGAGGTGGTGCGCGAGATCGACCTGGCCGGCGAGGGTCCGCTGCTGGTCGGGGTGGACGGTGTGGACGGGGTCGGCAAGACCGTGTTCGCCGACCGGCTCGCCGCGGTGCTCGAGTCGCGCGGGCGCGCCGTGGTGCGGGTGTGCCTGGACGACTTCCTCCACCCGGCGGCCGTGCGTCACGCCAAGGGGACCGACTCGCCGGAGGGGTACTACGGCGACTCGGTCGACCTGCCGGCGTTCCGTGCCGCCGTCGTGACCCCGGCGCGCTCCGGCCACCCGATCCGGACGGCGGTCTTCGACCATCGCGCGGACGCCCCCGTCGACGTCCAGCCGACCCCCGTGCCCCCCGACGGCGTGGTGCTGGTGGACGGGATCTTCCTGCATCGGCGCGAGCTCGCCGCGGTGTGGGACGTGTCGGTGTTCCTGGACGCGCCCTTCGAGGTGACGGTGGCGCGGATGGCCGCGCGCGACGGCTCCCCCTCGGACCCGGATGACCCGGCCCTGCACCGCTACGTCGCGGGTCAGCGCCTCTACCTCGAGGAGTGCCGCCCGCGGCACCTGGCGACCGTCGTCATCGACCTGACCGACCTGGAGCACCCCCGGGTGCTGCCCGGCGGGGCGGACTGAGGCGTCGCCCGCCCGCGGCGCCACGTCGACGAGCCGTCCGGACTCAGGGGGTTCCCGGATACCGCCGGCCTCCCGCAGCGGGCACAGTGGCGGTGTGAGGACCCTGCTCAACGTGATCTGGCTGGTGTTCGCCGGCGCGTGGCTCGCGCTCGGCTACGTGCTCGCGGGCATCGTGTGCACGGTGCTGATCGTGACGATCCCGTTCGGGATCGCGTCGTTCCGGATCGCCGGTTACGTGCTGTGGCCGTTCGGGCGCACCGTCGTCGACCGGCCGGGCGCCGGCGCGTGGTCGGCGATCGGCAACGTGATCTGGTTCTTCGTCGCGGGCATCTGGCTCGCGATCGGTCACGTGCTCACGGCCATCCCGCTGTTCGTCTCGATCATCGGCATCCCGATGGGGATCGCGAACCTCAAGCTCATCCCGATCTCGCTGCTCCCGCTGGGCAAGCAGATCGTGCCCAGCGACCAACCCTTCGCGGTGCGCTGACGCCGGCGCCCCGGGCACGGTACAAAGGTCCGGTGGCCGGGGGACGGCCGCAGGCGGGGGTGAACGGTGCAGGACATGGTGGCGGCGCGACCGCGCGGACCTCGCGAGCGCGCGATCTACTGGTGCAACGTCGGCGCGGTGCTGCTCGGGCTCTGGGCGGTGACCGAGCTCATCCGCTGGGGCAACCGTTGGTATGTCACCGAGATGCTCGCGCGCGGCGCGAGCCCGGGGGACGACGCGGCGTGGCCATGGCTCTACGTCAAGCTCCACTCGGCGATGGACGCCCTGGTGCTCGGCCTCGTCCTGGGGCTGCTCGCCACCGGGTTCGCCGTGCTCGCGGCGTTCCTGCGACGTCGCGGGCGGGGAACGGTCCCCTCGGTGCCCCCTGCTCGCTGACCGTCGACTGGGCCGAGGCCGGGCAGGTGGTACGGCCGGGCCGTCAGGCCTCGTCGAGGCGGAACCCGATCTTCAGCGTGACCTGGACGTGCGCGACCGCCTGATCGGCCAGGTGCCCGCGGATCTCGGTGACCTCGAACCAGTCGAGGTTGCGAGTGGTCCTGGCGGCGCGCTCCACCGCGTTGTTGACCGCCGCGTCGATCCCTGCGGCCGAGGACCCGACGACCTCGACGACCTTGTAGACGTGATCGGACATGGCGTTCCTCCTGCACCTCGTCGTGCACTGATGCCCGGCACGCTAGCCGGGCGTGCGACACCGCGCACGTGACGCCACGCCCGCGGGCGGCCTCGACCGTTGAGGCGTTGGCCCCGGTATGCGAGGCCAACGCTTCAACACCGGCCCGGTGGACCTCAGTCGCGGGCGATGTCGGCCACGGTCGCGTCGGTGAGCGCGACGAGGTCGTCGGGTGCGAGGCCGATGTCCAGGCCACGGCGGCCGCCCGAGACGTAGACGGTGTCGAAGAGCACCACCGTCTCGTCGACCACCGTGGGGTGGGCGGTCTTCTGGCCCAGCGGTGAGATGCCGCCGACCACGTAGCCGGTGACGCGCTCGGCGACCGTGGGGTCGGCCATCGAGGCGCGCTTGCCGCCGACCGCCGCCGCGAGGGCCTTGAGGTCGAGCTTGCCCGCGACCGGGACCACGGCGACGGTCAGGGTCCCGTCGACGTCGGCCATGAGGGTCTTGTAGACCTGCTCGGGTGGGATGCCGAGCACCTCGGCGGCCTCCAGGCCGTAGCCGACGGCGCTGGTCGCGTCGTGCTCGTACGGGTGGACGGTGTGCGCGACACCGGCGCGTTCGAGGGCGATGATCGCCGGTGTCCCGGCCGGGTGCTTCGGCTTGGCCACGCGTCCGAGCGTAGTCGGGGCGGCCTAGAGCCTGCCCGCGTCGACCAGGTGCCACACGGGCTCGCCGGCCTCGTCGGAGGCGGCGAGGTCCACCACCGCGTCCAGGTGCCAGTCGTGGTGCCCGGCGGGGTCGTCGAGCAGCTGTCGCACCTCCCACCGGCCGGGGTGCTCGGTGACGATCAGCAGGTGCGGGCCGCGCGCGTCACCGCCGACCAGCAGCTCGTCGTGCTCGTCGAAGTAGGGGTCGAGCGCGGCGTGCCAGCGGTCGGCGGTCCAGGTCGCGCCGTCGGCGTCCGTGTCGCCGAGCGCGCCCAGAGGGCCCCAGGCCTCGCGGGCCACGAGCTCGACTCGCCGGAACAGGGCTCCGCGCAGCATGGCCCGCAGCGCGCGCGGCGCCGCCGACAGCGCGGTGGGCGGTGGCGGCGCGGCGTCGGGCGTCGCCGTCGGGTCGGCGAGCCGTTCCCACTCGTCCAGCAGGCTCGAGTCGGTGCCGCGGACCACGACGCCGAGCCACTCGAGCAGCTCCTCGAGCGCCTCGTCGCGGGCCTCGGGCGGCACGGTCTGGCGCAGGGCGCGGTAGGCGTCGGCGAGGTAGCGCAGCAGCACGCCCTCGGTGCGCTGGAGGCCGTACGTGCTGACGTACTCGGTGAAGGTCGCACCGTGCTCGGCCATGTCGCGCACCACCGACTTGGGCGACGGGATGTGGTCGGCGACCCACGGGTTGGTGCGGCGGTAGATGGTGAACGTCGCCTCGATGAGCTCGGCCAGCGGGCGGGGGTAGGTGACGTCCTCGAGCAGCGCCATGCGCTCGTCGTACTCCAGCCCCTCGGCCTTCATCGCGGCCACGGCCTCGCCGCGGGCCTTCTTCTCCTGCGCGACCAGGACCTGGCGAGGGTCGTCGAGCGTGGCCTCGACCACCGAGATCACGTCGAGCGCGTAGGTGGTCGCCGAGGCGTCGAGCACCTCGAGCGCGGCGAGCGCGAACGGCGACAGCGGCTGGTTGAGCGCGAACTCCTCGGGCAGCGAGACGGCCAGGCGCACGGTCCAGTGGCCGTCGGCGGTGCGCACCCGGTCCACCACGCCGCTCTGGCGCAGCGACCGGTAGATCCGGACGGCCTGGCGGATCAGGCGGCCACGGTTCGCCTCCGGCTCGTGGTTGTCGGTGAGCAGCCGGCGCATCGCCGCGACCGGGTCGCCCGAGCGCCGGGCGAGCACGTTGAGCACCATCGCGTGCGTCACGGTCATGCTCGACGTCAGGGGCTCCGGCGGCGCGTCGCGCAGTCGCTCGAAGGTCTGCTCGGTCCAGTTCACCTGACCGGGCGGCGCCTTCTTGCGGACGATCTTCTTGACCTTCTTCGGGTCGTCGCCGGCCTTGGCGAGTGCGGCCCGGTTCTCGATGACGTGCTCGGGCGCGAGCACCAGGACCTCGCCGAGCGTGTCGTAGCCGGCGCGACCTGCGCGGCCGGCGACCTGGTGGAACTCGCGCGCGGACAGGTGGCGCATGCGCTGCCCGTCGTACTTGACCAGCGACGTGAGCACGACGGTGCGGATCGGCACATTGATCCCGACGCCCAGGGTGTCGGTGCCGCACACCACCGTCAGCAGACCGCGTTGGGTGAGGCGCTCGACCACCCGCCGGTAGCGCGGCAGCATCCCGGCGTGGTGCACGCCCACCCCGTGCCGCAGGAACCGCGACAGCGTCGTGCCGAACCCCGTGCCGAACCGGAACCCGGCAAGCTCCGCGGCGATCGCGTCGCGCTGCTCGCGGCTCGCCACCGGTGTGGACAGCAGCGCCTGCGCGCGTTCGACGGCGTCCTTCTGCGTGAAGTGCACCAGGTAGACCGGCGCGCGGCCGGTCTGCACCAGGCGGGCCACCAGCTCGTGCACCGGCTCGACGACGTACTCGTACGTCAGCGGGACCGGGCGCTCGACGCTGGTCACGGTCGCCACGTCCACGCCGGTCCGGCGCTGCAGGTCCTCGGCGAAGAACGTCGGGTCACCGAGCGTGGCCGACATGAGCACGAACTGCGCGCGGGGCAGCTCCAGGAGCGGCACCTGCCAGGCCCAGCCGCGCTGCGGGTCGGCGTAGAAGTGGAACTCGTCCATCACCACCTGGCCCACGGCGTCCTCGCCGGGGACGGCGGGGTCGTCGACGTGCCCGGTCTCCAGAGCGGTGCCGTCGCCGGTGCGCAGCGCGATGTTGGCGAGGATCTCCGCGGTGCAGCAGATGATCGGGGCGCCCGCGTTGACGGCGGAGTCCCCGGTCATCATCCCGACGTTCTGCGCGCCGAACGCGGCGACCAGGTCGAAGAACTTCTCGCTGACCAGGGCCTTGAGCGGCGCCGTGTAGAACGTGCGCCGTCCCTGGGCCAGCGCGACGAAGTGCGCGGCCATCGCGATCAGCGACTTCCCCGAGCCCGTCGGGGTCGCGACGATCGCGTGCGACCCGGTGACCAGGGCGAGCAGGGCCTCCTCCTGGTGCGGGTAGAGGGTCAGGCCCTGGTCCGTCGCCCAGGCGGTGAACGCCTCGTACAGCGCGTCCGGGTCGGCGCCCCCGGGCAGGCGGTCGGCGAGGGACGGGGGCATCGGACCATCCTCGCAGAACGACCGGGTGGGGCCGGTCCGCGAGCCGGAGCGTGCCTCGACCGATGGCAGACCGTGCGCCGGATCGGGTAGGCGCACATGGTTGCCGTCCGCGCCCGGCAGGAGTGGGATGGTCGCATGATCCCGACCGAGGCCGCCGCAGCGATCGCGTCGATCGAGCGCACCCACGACCGGCTGCGAAACACGCTCGACGGCCTCACCGATGACGCGGTGCGCGAGCCGTCACGGCTTCCGGACTGGACGCGGGGTCACGTGCTGGCCCACCTGGCCGGCTTCGGTGAGGCGGCCGAGCGCCAGGTGCTGCGGGCGCTCGCGGCCCAGGACGCCGGCGAGTTCTATGACGGCGGCCGGTCTGGCCGGGACGCGGCGATCGAGGAGGGCGCGCATGCGTCGGCCGCCGAGCTCGTCGCGCGGGTCACGGCCGTGGTCGACCGGATGGAGGGCCTCCTCGATCTGCTGGACGACGACCACCTGCGCCTGCCCACCGCCTACGGGGACGGCCTGCCCGTCAGTGCGCTCGTGATGGCCTGGTGGCGCGAGTTCTCGATCCACCTCACCGACCTCGACCTCGGCACCACGCACACGATGTGGAGCCCCGAGCTGCGCGAGCACCTGGTCACGTTCCTCGCGCCACGTGTACCCGCGGGCGCCCAGCTGGCCCTCGAGCCCACGGACGTGGACGAGCAGCGCCGGATCGGTCAAGGGTCGCTGATCGTGCTGCGCGGCACTGCGAACGACCTCGTGGCCTGGCTGGCCGGGCGCGAGCCGCTGGGGCCGGTCGAGGCTCACCGCGCGGACGGCGAGCCGGTGGACCTCCCGGCGCTGGGTCCGTGGCCTCGCCCCGTCAGGGCCGCTGCGCGGAACGGGTGACTCCGCTCAACCCGAGCATCTCGACAGTCGATAGGTCCGGTGCCAGGGCATATCGATAGTCGAGGGGGTCGTCGCGATGGTGGACGTCGAGGTCGAGCAGGCGACGAGCCGAACGAGGACGTGGTGGGCGACCGGGGCGGTCGCCGTCGCCACGGTGGGTGCGCTTCTCGCCCTCCTCGTCGGAGTGGTCGAGGCGTTCTCGTTGTCGAGCTACGACGGGACCTGGGTGGTGCGGGTGCCGGTCGGGTGGCCGGCGGTCGATCTTCCGGACTGGGTCTGGGGGCCGTCGGCGACCGGATGGGCGGTGCTCCAGTCCGATGGCACAGGCCTCAACCTCTGGGTGGAGCAGGCCGACCGGTGGACCACCCTGCTGGCGGAAGCGGCGCAGTGGATCGTCTGGCCCGTCGTGGGCCTCTCAGTCCTGCTGCTGGTCCCGGTGCTCCGTTCTCTGGTCGCCGGCCGGGTCTTCGCGCCGGGCAACGCGAAGCAGGTGTTCACGGTCGCGGCAGTCGTGGCGGCCGGCTGGGCAGGAGCCGCATGGCTCCCGTACCTCGCAGCTGCGCGAGCCCTCGCCCAGGACAGCACGGGTGTGCTCGCCGGGGCCTTGGCGCCGGCCTTCCGCCACGAGTGGTGGCCGTTGGGCGTGGTTGCCCTGCTGGTACTGCTCGCGCTCGCAATCCGCCAGGGCACCAGCGCCACCCGCGACACCGAGGGCCTGGTCTGATGCGCCGTCGCCCGCCCGCCGAGCGCGAGCACCGGGTGATCAGTCACCTCGGCTCGCTGCTGGACCAGCGCGGGATGACGCTCGTCCAGCTCGCGGAGGCGACCGGCGTCACGGTCGCCAACCTCAGCGTGCTCAAGAACGACCGCGCGCGTGCCGTCCGCTACAGCACGCTGACCGCGGTGTGCGACGCGCTCGGCTGCCAGCCCGGCGACCTGCTGAGCGTGGCGCCGGCCGGCGCCACGCCTGCTCAGCGGTCGATCGATGCCCACTCCGCCGCGGCCTCGGCCATGGCGGCGATCGCCTCGGCATCCGTGACGGGGGAGAAGTCGTCGTAGGCCTGGCCCACCGCGTGGAAGTCGGACGGCACGTGCAGGGCGACGCACTCGTCGGCCACGTCGTGCATGGGCAGCGCCCAGTGCGGTGGCGCGACCGGGACGGCGAGCACCACGCGGCTCGCCCCCCTGGCGCGGGCGGCGATGCAGGCCGCGCGGGCGGTGGAGCCGGTCGCGAGCCCGTCGTCGACGATCACCGCCGTCCGGCCCTGGAGCGACACCGGCGGGTGACCTTCGCGGTACGCGGCGGCGCGAGCCAGCGCGGGCCGCTCGTGCTCGGCGGCATCCTCGATGGTCCGGCCGGTCAAACCGGTGCGGCGGACGACGTCGTCCTCGACCACCTGGACGCCGCCCTCGGCGATCGCGCCCATCGCCAGCTCGGGCTGCCACGGCACGCCGAGCTTGCGCACGGGGAGCACGTCGAGGGGCGCGCCGAGCGCCACGGCCACCGGGGCAGCGACCGGCAGCCCGCCGCGAGGCAGGGCGAGCACCACGACGGACGCCCCCCGCAACCCCACCAGCCGAGCGGCCAGCCTGCGCCCTGCATCTGTGCGGTTCGCAAAGGTCATGGGCTCCATAGTGCGCCTCGTCGGCGCCGTCGTGCAGTCGATCGGCGTGTCGGCCGGCTGTGGAAGCGGTGCGCGCCTCCTCGCGGCGGGCCGTGGCCCGGGTCGGTGCGCACTAGCGTGGGGGCGCCGCGCGGGCGGCGCACGGATCGGCGTGAGGGGGAGCGGTGGCGGACGCTGGGGTGACCGACGGCCGGTCGTGGGTGCGGGTCGACTCGGTGGTGGAGCTCTTCCCGGACGCGCCGGACGTCGACCGGTCGGTGGAGTTCTGCTGGCCCGACGACACGCCGAACCGGCGGATGGTGCGTAACGTCACGCGTCCGACCCTGACGCCGTACCTGCCGGCGCCCGAGCGCGCGACGGGGCTCGGCGTCGTGGTGTGCCCGGGCGGCTGGAACCACTTCCTGGCCGTGCGGCACGAGGGCGAGGACGTCGCGGCCGCCCTGGCGCAGCGGGGCGTCGCGGCGTTCGTGCTGTGCTACCGCGTCGAGCCGACCGCGGCGGACCACGTCGCCTTCGAGGCCGAGCTCGCGGCGCTCGCGGCCGAGCCGGGTCGGATGGACGAGATCACCGGACGCCGAGCCCCGCTGGCGGTGGCCGACGGCTCGGCCGCGCTGGACCTGGTGCGTGCTCGGGGTCGCGAGTGGGCGGTCGAGCCGGCGCGGGTGGGCATCCTCGGGTTCTCCGCGGGCGGCTTCGTCGCGACGCGCACCGCGCTCGAGGCGGAGCCGGGCTCGCGGCCCGCGTTCGTGGGAGCGCTGTACGGCGCGCCGTGGGGAGGCCCCCGGCCGACGCCCGGGGCGCCGCCGCTGTTCACCGCGTGGGCCCGCGACGACGAGCTCGGCGCGACGGTCACCGAGGCGTGCCCGGCGAACGCGGCGGCTTGGCGCGTGGTGGGTGCCTCGGCCGAGGCCCACGAGCTCGCCGACGGCGGTCACGGGTTCGGCATCGAGCAGCACGGGACCGCGGCCGACGCGTGGTTCGAGCTGTTCCTCACCTGGCTCGGCGGCCTCGGGGCCGGCGGCGGGGCGGCCGGATAGGGTGCCCGGGTGCCGCAGACGTTGACCGAGGTCGAGATCTGGACCGACGGGGCATGCAAGGGCAACCCGGGTCCCGGGGGCTGGGGCGCCTGGCTGCGCACGGGCGACCACGAGCGCGAGCTCTTCGGCGGTGAGCGCCTGACCACGAACAACAAGATGGAGCTCACGGCCGTCATCGAGGGCCTGCGGGCCCTGACCCGCCCGTGCTCGGTGACGATCCACGTCGACTCCACGTATGTGATGAACGGCGTGCAGCGCTGGATGCCCGGTTGGAAGCGCAACGGGTGGCGCACGGCGGACAAGAAGCCCGTCAAGAACCTCGATCTGTGGCAGGCCCTGGACGCCGAGCTCGCCCGGCACGAGGTGCGATGGGCGTGGGTCAAGGGCCACTCCGGGGACCCGGGCAACGAGCGCGCCGACGCCCTCGCCAACCGCGGCGTCCCGAGTCCCGCATAGCGAGACCATTCGTTCCGACTATTGATACGCGGTGCGAGGGTGGGCTTCGCTGGCCAGGTGAGCTACACGCACGGTCACGCCGAGAGCGTGCTGACCTCCCACCGCGCGCGACGAGCCTCGGACAGCGCGGCCTACCTGCTGCCCGAGCTTCGGCCCGGCATGCGACTGCTGGACGTCGGCTGCGGCCCCGCGAGCATCACTGTCGACCTGGCGGGCGTGGTGGCCCCGGGCGAGGTGGTCGGGGTGGACGCGGCGGAGAGCGTGCTCGACGAGGCGCGCCGAGCCGTCGAGGCCGCCGGGGACGGCGTGCGGGTCTCGCTCCGGCATGCCGACGTGATGGCCCTGCCGTTCCCGGCCGGGTCGTTCGACGTGGTGCACGCCCATCAGGTGCTCCAGCACCTGCCCGACCCTGTCGGCGCGCTGCGCGAGATGCGCCGGGTCGCCCGGCCGGGCGGCCTGGTCGCGGTCCGCGACGTGGACTACGCCACGATGACCTGGGCGCCGGAGTCCGAGGGCTTGTCCGAGTGGCTCGAGCTGTACCGCGAGGTCGCGCGGGCCGACGGGGGTGAGCCGGACGCCGGGCGGCACCTGTTGGGCTGGGCCCTCGCCGCGGGCTTCGAGCCGGACGACCTCACGGTCACGGCGTCGGCCTGGAGCTACGCCTTCGAGCGCAGCCGCGACTGGGCCGAGCAGTGGGCCGAGCGGTCGGTGCGCTCCTCGTTCGCCGCGCACGCGGTCGCCCACGGGCTGGCCGACGAGGTGCTGCTCGAGCAGATCGCCGAGGGGTGGCGGTCCTGGGGCGAGGAGGCCGACGGCTGGTTCGCGATGCTGCACGGCGAGGTGCTCGCCCGGGTGCGCTGAGACCGGCGTCGTCCGAGCCGGTCTCGCTCAGGCCGGGTCACGCAGCGCCGACGCGGCCCCCGTCGACGCGGCGTGCAGCAGCCGTTCGAGCGGACCTCGGCCCCACCGGACGCGCCACGCCCAGCAGACCGCGACCGTGACCAGGACGAACGCGGCGAGCACCACGTTGCTGGGCCGGAACACCACGTCCGGCCCGAGCACCGCGATCGCCACCACCTGGCCGGTGTAGGCGGTCAGGGCCAGCGCGCCGGTCGCCGCGAGCGGCGCGAGCAGTCGCGGGACGCGGGCGGCCAGCACGGTCGCCGCCGCCAGCACGGTGAGCGCGAACCCGAGGTTGCCGGTGACCTCGGGCGCGGTGCTGGTGTGCGGGGTCAGGTCCAGCCAGGTGCCCAGGGTGAGCCCTCGGGCTGCCGCGATCGCCCCGGTGCCGTAGCCGAGCGCGGCCAGGCCAAGGCCGATCCCCGCCAGTGGCCCGGGCCGGACCAGCAGCCCGGCCCGCACCACCGCGAGCCCCGCGAGCAGGTACGCGAACCACACGACCGCCGGGTAGTAGTGCCCCACCAAGATCGACGCCGGCCACCCGACGCCCCGGTCCACGGTGGCGAGCACCACCGAACCGACGGCGAGCACGCCGACCGCCGACCACACGAGCGTCCGTGGTCGCGCGCCGAGCACCGGGACCAGCGCGAGGAACATCACCGCGTAGGTCGGCAGGATCACCACCACCGGGGTGCCCAGCGCGGTGAGCAGCACACCGAGCGTGCCGATCAGCAGTGCGCGGGTCGCGATGCGGATCCGCGCCCTGGGCAGGTCCCGCGGTGCCGCCCCGCCGGACAGCAGGCCGGCCGACACCCCGGCGAGCGTGGCGAACGTCGCCGCGGAGCGGCCGTCGGCCACCTGGAGCCATCCGGTGGGCTCGCCCCAGCCGCCCGCGTCGCCGACGTGCGCGACCGCCATGCCGAGCACGGCCAGCCCGCGGGTCGCGTCGACGCCGACCAGCCGGCCCGTGGCGTTGTCGGTTGGCTGCACGCAGGCAGGCTACGGGGCCGCGACTAGGCTCGCGGCATGCGGATCGCACGTTTCACCACCGGTGCCGACCCCCTGTTCGCGATGCTCCAGGGGGAGGGCGACGCCGCCGAGCTGCACGTGCTGCGCGGCGACCCGATGTACACCCGGGTCGAGCTCACCGGCCAGGTGGTGCCGATGACCGACGAGGTGCGGCTGCTCGCGCCGGTCATCCCGCGGTCCAAGATCATCGGTGTCGGGCGCAACTACGCCGACCACGCCGCGGAGATGGGCAACGAGGTGCCCGTCGCGCCGCTGCTGTTCTTCAAGCCGAACACGTCGGTGATCGGGCCGGACGACCCGATCGTGCTGCCGCCGTGGACGTCCGAGGTGCACCACGAGGCCGAGCTGGCCGTGGTGATGGGCAAGGTCACCAAGGGCGTGTCGGTGGAGCGTGCGCTGGACCAGGTGTTCGGGTTCACCGTGGGCAACGACGTCACGGCGCGCGACGCCCAGCGCAGCGACTCGCAGTGGCTGCGCGCCAAGGGCTTCGACTCGGCGTGCCCGCTGGGCCCGGTGCTGGTGCCCGGCCTGGACGTGGACGACCTCGCCGTGGTCGCGCGGGTCAACGGCGAGGTGCGCCAGGAGGGCCGCACCTCGCAGCTGCTGTTCTCGGTGGCGCACCTGATCTCCTACATCTCCGAGGTGTGCACCCTGCTGCCCGGCGACGTGATCCTCACGGGCACGCCGGCGGGCGTCGGCCCGATCGAGCACGGCGACGTGGTCGAGTGCGAGGTCGAGGAGATCGGGGTGCTGCGCAACCCGGTGCTGCGCAGGGACTGATCGGCTGACCGGCCCGCCCGCCTGCCGCTACTACGCTGACGGCATCATGACCAGCGCTGCCGCGGCCGACGCCGCCTCCACCACCCCGACCGGCTCCGACATCCGGGTCCGGTTCTGCCCGTCGCCGACCGGCACGCCGCACGTCGGGCTGATCCGCACCGCCCTGTTCAACTGGGCCTACGCCCGGCACGTGGGCGGCACGTTCGTCTTCCGGATCGAGGACACCGACGCCGCACGGGACTCCCAGGAGAGCTACGAGCAGCTGCTGGACGCGTTGCGCTGGCTGGGCCTGGACTGGGACGAGGGCGTCGAGGTCGGTGGCCCCTACGGCCCCTACCGGCAGTCCGAGCGGATGGACGTGTACGCCGACGTCGCTCGCCGGCTGCTCGACGCCGGGTTCGCCTATGAGTCCTACTCCACCCCGGAGGAGGTCGAGGCCCGCCACCGCGCCGCCGGGCGGGATCCCAAGCTGGGCTACGACGGCTTCGACCGCGACCTCACCGCGGAGCAGAAGGCCGCCTACCGCGCCGAGGGCCGCGAGCCGGTGCTGCGCATCCGGATGCCCGACGAGGACGTGACGTTCACCGACGTCGTGCGTGGCGAGCTGACGTTCGCGGCCGGCTCGGTGCCCGACTACGTCATCGTGCGGGCCAACGGCCAGCCGCTGTACACCCTGACCAACCCGGTCGACGACGCGATGATGCACATCACCCACGTGCTGCGCGGCGAGGACCTGCTCAGCTCCACGCCGCGCCAGGTGGTGCTCTACCGCGCGCTGACCGCGCTGGGCGTTGCGGACGGCGTGCCGGTGTTCGGCCACCTGCCCTACGTCATGGGTGAGGGCAACAAGAAGCTCTCGAAGCGCGACCCCGAGTCCAACCTGTTCCTGCACCGCGAGCGGGGCTTCGTGCCCGAGGGGCTGCTCAACTACCTCGCGCTGCTCGGCTGGTCCATCGCGCCGGACCGCGACGTCTTCAGCCCCGCCGAGCTGGTCGCCGCGTTCGACGTCGCCGACGTCAACCCCAACCCGGCCCGGTTCGACCTGAAGAAGGCCGAGGCGATCAACGGCGACCACGTGCGGATGCTCGCGCCCGCGGACTTCCGCGACCGTGTGGTGCCCTACCTGCACGCCGCGGGGCTGGTGGCGGCCGAGAGCTTCGCCGACCTGACGCCGCACGAGCAGGCGGTGCTGACCGCCGCCGCCCCGCTGGTCCAGGAGCGGATCGGCCTGCTCGGTGAGGCGGTCGGGATGCTCGGCTTCCTGCTCGTCGACGACGACGCGCTCGTGGTCGACGAGGACGCGCGTGCCGCCGCGCTCAAGGGCGAGCCGGCGGCCGCGCTCGACGCGTCGGTCGCCGCGCTGGAGGCGGTCGAGCCGTTCGAGGCCACGGCGATCCAGGACGCGCTGGCCGCCGCGCTGGTCGAGGGGCTCGGCCTCAAGCCACGGGTGGCCTACACGCCGCTGCGGGTCGCGGTCTCCGGGCGAAGGGTGTCACCGCCGCTGTTCGAGTCCATGGAGATCCTCGGCCGGGACGCCACGCTCGCCCGGCTGCGTTCCCTGCGCGCGAGCCTGTGACGACGCGTCGCGTCGACGGCGTCCTGCTCGACATCGACGACACGCTGGTCGACACCCGTGGCGCGTTCGAGCAGGCGCTCGCCCGGGTGGCCCAGGTGTACCTGCCGGACGTCGCCGACGAGCGGCTCGGCGAGCTCGTAGCGGTGTGGCGCGCCGACGTGCAGGGCCACTACCGGCGCTACACCCGCGGCGAGGTCAGCCACGTCGACCAGCGCCGTGCCCGGGCCAACGAGCTGCACGATCGGTTCGGCGGGCCGGAGCTGGACGAGGCCGCGTTCGCCGAGTGGGACGCGGTGTTCGAGGCCGCGTTCGCCGACTCCTGGCGGGCGCACGACGACGCGGCGCCGAGTGTCGAGGCGCTCGCGGCCGCTGGCCTGGCGCTCGGCACGCTGACCAACGCCCGGGTCGACTACCAGAGCGTCAAGCTCGAGCGCACCGGCCTGGGGTGGTTGCCGGTGCTGGTGGGTCAGGACACCCTCGGCGTCGGCAAGCCCGCGCCGCAGGTCTTCCTCGAGGCGTGCCGCCGGCTCGGCACCGACCCGGCGCGCACCGTGTACGTGGGTGACGAGCTGGACATCGACGCGGTGGCGGCCGTGGGTGCCGGGTTGGTCGGGGCGTGGTTGGACCGCCCGGGGACCCGCCGGCACGTGATCGACGAGGCCGAGATCGCCGACGCCCGCGCGGCGGGTGTCCTGGTGCTGGCGAGCCTGGCCGAGCTGCCCACGCTGGTCGCGGGCTGATCCGGTGACGGCCCGACCCGGGGGTGGCGAGGCCATGGCGGGATCCGGTCGGAGGTTGGCCGGAAGCGGAGTGCTCGGCGTGGGCGTCAGGCCTTAGCGTCGGAGCATGACGACGATCGACGAGGAGCGGGCCACGGCCCCGGCCCGCGAACCCGGCCCCGGCGCCGAGGCCGACCCGCGGGCCGAGGCCGTGCTGGTGGCGGCCACCGCGATGGTCCGGGCCGGCGGTCCGCTGCCGAGCGCCGAGCTGGCCCGGCTGGCCGCGGTCTCAGAGCGCACGCTGCGCCGGGCCTTCACCGAGCTCGTCGGGGTGGGCCCGCGGGCTTTCGGGCAGGCGGTGCGAACCGGCACGGCGCGGGACCTGCTGCGCGCCGGCAACCCGGTGACCGACGCCCTGCTCGAGGCCGGCTTCGGCTCGGTGCGGGCGTTCTACGAGACCGCCGCGGAGACGATGGGCATGACCCCGAGCTCGTACGCCGCGGGTGCACCGGGGGAGCGGCTGATGTGGACGGCCGTGCCCACGCCGGTCGGCACCGTGCTCGGTGTGGCCAGCCGCAGGGGGCTGTGCGCCGTCCGGATCGGGCCCGAGCTCGAGCCGCTGCTGGACCAGGTGCGGGCCGAGTTCGCTCGGGCTGACCTGGTACGCGACGACGAGGCGCTCGCCGACGTCGCGCGGGCCCTGGCCGCACTCGCGGTGGGGCACCCGGCACCCGAGCTCCCGCTGGACGTGCGCGGCACGGCCTTCCAGGCGAGGGTCTGGCAGGCGTTGACCCGGATCCCGGCCGGCGAGACCCGGACGTACTCCCAGGTGGCGAAGGAGATCGGCGAGCCGAGGGCGGTGCGGGCGGTGGCTGGTGCGTGCGCCCGGAACCGGCTCGCGCTGGTCGTGCCGTGTCATCGCGTGGTGCGCGCCGACGGCGGGCTGGGCGGCTACCGCTGGGGGCTGACCGTGAAGCAGTCGCTCCTGGACGCCGAGCACGGCACTGCGGGTTCTGAGGGACGCGAGCCCAGCCGGGCCGACGACGTGCGGGTGGCGGGGTGATCGCCGCACCGACGGCGTCCGCGGCGCCGGCGCGCAGCTGGCTGCCGGCGTACCTGGCCAACGCGCTGATGTGGGGGTCGTCGTTCGCGTTCATGCGGGTGAGCCTGGACGCGCTGAGCCCGGTCCAGGTGGCGTTCTGGCGTCTGGCGCTGGGTGCCGTGACGCTCGGCGCGCTGGCTGCCGTGCTGCGAGTGGGCTTGCCGCGCCGGGCGTCGGTGTGGCGGCACCTCGTGGTGTACGCGGCGCTGCAGAACGCGGTGCCGTTCACCCTGTTCGCGTTCGGCCTGCAGCACGTGCCGACGGTGCTGGCTGCGATCATCAATGCGGCGACGCCGCTGAGCACGTTGGCCTTCCTCATCGTGGTGTTCCCGGAGGAGCACCCGACGGCCCGACGGGTCGCGGGGTTGCTCACCGGGTTCGTCGGCATCCTCGTGGTGGTCGGGGTGTGGCAGTCGTTCCCCGTGGCGCAGTGGCAGGGCCTGCTGGCATGCGTGGCCGCGATCTGCTGCTACGGCCTGGCGATCCCGTACGCGCGGCGGCACCTGGTGGGCGGGCCCGAGGGCCCGGTCGCGGTCTCGGCCGCTCAGATCTCCGTCGCGGCCGTGCTGGTGCTGCCGGTGATGCTCGCCACGGGCGTGCGGCCGGAGGGCTCCGTGACCGGCGGGGTGGTCGCGGCGATGGTCGCGCTCGGCGCGCTGAGCACCGGCGTCGCGTTCGTGTTCAACCTGCACGTGATCCACCAGGTGGGCTCGTCGACGGCGAGCACGGTGACGTACCTGACCCCGATCGTGGCCGGCGTGATCGGCTTCCTGGCGTTCGGCGAGCGGCTGTCCTGGAACGAACCGGTGGGCGCGGTCGTGGTGGTCCTCGGCATCGTCGTGGCCCAGGGGGCGCCGCGGCTGCGTCGGCGGGCGCCAGCGGGACCGGCGGACGTGGACGCGGGTGGTGGGGACGCCGTCGTGCAGGCCGGCGAGGCAGGGGTGCCTGGGTCGGAGGCCGACGACGTCGAGGTCGGCGAGCCCGTCTGAGCGCGCCCAGCTCACCCTGGGCTCGGCAGGAAGGATGTCGTCGACCACCTCGGCGGGCGAAGGCGTCGACCGCCACGGCGACGCCCGCCCTCGCCCCTTGGCGCCGTGACTGTCCGTACGACTGTGCGTGCCTGGCCGTGCGAGCCTCTGGCGATGGCGAGCATCGAGGAACTAGGAGGGGTGCGGTGGCCGCCACCGGCGGATGACGCCACCTCTGTCATCAGGCGGTGCCACGAGCTTCGGCGCGTCTGCCTGGGTGACCTCACGCCCGAGGGCCTGCGCCTGCTGGTCAGTCAGCGGGTCGGCGAGGCGCTGGTCCTGCCCGCCGTCGTGAGGCTGCTGGTCGACGATCCGCTCGTCAGTGGAGATATGTTCTTCGGGGATCTGCTCGCCGCTGTACTCCGCCTTCCCCCCGACGCGTGGGCCGCCCGCGTCGAGGAGCGTGAGGCCCTTCGACGGGCCGTCTCCGAGCTGGTGAACGCCCCACCGAGCGAGGGCCGTCGGGCGTCGGTCGACCAGGAGCTGCGGACCGCAGCGGCCGCGTTCGTCGCGCAGTGAGCGGATGTGCTGGGCGGTGCCCGGCCGTGCGGAGTGGCGCTGACTCGAACATCGGGCACGAGTTCGTACGTCCGCCTGTTCGGGGACGCGCCATATGTTCGAATCCGCGGCGGCTTCCGGAACTCGGCATGCGGCCGCGTGGCGGCGGCGGCTTCCGGAACTCGGCATGCGGCCGCGTGGTGGCGGCGGCTGCTGGGCGCACCTTGATCGCGTTGGGGTCCGCGAGGGCTCTACCGGGCGGATCGCGGCCGGCTGCCGAGCTCAGCCCATCCAGAGCGCGATCGCGGCGGCCAGGGCGGCGACCACGATCACGGCGCGCAGCACCGGCGCCGGGATCCGTCGTCCGACCCGTGCGCCGAGCAGGCCGCCGAGGGCGGAGCCCACCGCGACCAGTCCGGCGATCTTCCAGTCGACCAGGCCGCCGACGATGAACACCATGGCGCCGACGACGTTCGCAGTGCCGGCCAGCACGTTCTTGGCGCCGTTCGCGCGTTGCAGGTCGGTGCTCCACGCGATGCCCAGCATCGAGATCAGGACGACGCCCTGGGCCGCGCCGAAGTACCCGCCGTACACGCCGGTCGCCATGATGCCCAGCGCCAGGCCGACCGACAGCGGCGCGGTGGTGTTGCTCCCGTCGGCCTCGTGCTCGGCGTGCCGGCGTAGCGCCTTGGCCACCCGGGGCTGGATCGCCGCGAGGACTGCCGCGACCACCAGCAGCCACGGGACCACGGCGGTGAACGTGCCGGGCGGGGCAGCCACCACCAGCAGCGAGCCCGCGATGCCGCCCACCGCGGACAGCAGCGCCATCCGGACCACCTGGCCCCAGTGGCCGGCGAGCTCGCAGCGGTAGCCCCACGCACCGGTCACCGCGCCGGGCACCAGGCCCACCGTGTTCGAGGCGTTCGCGGTCAGCGGCGGCACCCCGAACGCCACCAGGAGCGGGAAGGTGACCAGCGTCCCGGCACCGACGATCGTGTTGACGGTGCCGGCGGCGAGGCCCGCGAGCAGCACCCCGAGCAGCTCGAGAGGGCTCACCGGCCCACCGCGTACGCCTGAGCGCCCCGGGAGGTCGCGCCCGCGTGCAGCAGCCCGTCGGGCCGGGTGCCGGCCGCGGAGAGCCGCCCGAGCGACCACGGCCCGGTGACGGTCACGGCGTGGCCGCGCCGGCGCAGGTCCGCGATGACCTCCGGGCCCACGCGCTCCTCGACATGCAGCCCGAGGACGTCGACGGTGCGAGGCTCGAACGAAGCGACGTGGTGGGTGGTGTGCCACATCGGCTCGTCGATCGCGGCCTGCAGGTCCTGCCCGCCGAGCAGGTGGCGCAGCAGGAACGGCACCTGCCACTGGTCCTGCATGTCCCCGCCGGGGGTGCCGCAGGCCAGCTCGGGAGCGCCGTCGCGCAGCACGAGGGTGGGGCTGAGGGTCGTCCGCGGGCGTCGGCGGGGACCGAGGGAGGTGGGCAGGCCAGGCTCGAGCCAGAACATCTGGGCCCGGGTGGGCAGGGCGAAACCGAGGCCCGCGATCACCGGGCTCGACTGCAGCCAGCCACCGCTGGGCGTGACGGCCACCGTGTTGCCCCAGCGGTCGACGACGTCGAGGTGGCAGGTGTCGCCGCGAGGCGGGTCGCCTGCCCCGAAGGTGGGCTCGCCGGTGCCGCCGCCGGTGCCGGTGCCTTGCCGTGGCGTGCTCGCACCGAACGTGGGCTCGCCTGTCCCGGAGCTGCCGGCGCCCTGCCGCGTCGTGGCGGTGCCCGTCCCCAGGGCGTCGGTCACCAGCCGCGGCAGCCGCGGCACGCGGCCGTCCGGGGAGCCGGGCCGCAGGTCGGGTGACGCGTCCGGGCCGATCAGCCGGCGGCGCTCGTCGGCGTAGGCGGGCGAGAGCAGCGTGGCGAGCGGCACGTCGGTGTGGTCGGGGTCGCCGTACCAGGCGTCGCGGTCGGCCAGGGCGAGCTTGGCCGACTCGGTGACGGCGTGGACGAGCTCGGCGCTGGTGGGCAGCGTGTCGGCCAGGTCCATGCCCGCGAGCACCAGGAGCTGCTGCAGCAGGGCGGGGCCCTGGCCCCACGGGCCGGTCTTGGCGATCGTGCGGCCGAACACGTCGGCGGTGACCGGTGGCTCCTCGCGGACCCGCCAGGCGGCGACGTCGTCGGCGGTGAGCAGTCCGGCGTGCGCCCGGCCCGACGAGTCCATCGCGGCCTCGCGGACCTGGGCGTCGATCCGCTCGGCGACGAACCCGGTGTAGAACGCCGCCCGCGCGGCTTCGATCTGCAGCTCGCGGTCGGGGCCGGCGGCCTCGGCCTCGCCGACCAAGGCTTCGAGCGTGCGGGCCAGCACCGGGTTGCGGAACCGTGCGCCCGGGCCGGGTACCGCGCCGCGTGGCAGCCAGGTCCTGGCCGACGTCGGCCAGTGCTCGGTGAAGGTCGGCGCCAGCCGGGCGATCGCGGCCGAGGCCGCGGGGAGCAGCGGGTGGCCGTCTGCGGCATAGCCGATCGCCGGCTCGAGCACGTCGCGCACCCGCCACGTGCCGTACCGCGCGAGCAGGTCCATCCAGGTGCCGAACGCCCCGGGGACCACGGCGGCGAGGTATCCGGTGCCCGGCACGACGTCCAGGCCCTGGTCGGCGAACGCCTCGATGGTGGCTGCCGCGGGGGAGGTGCCCTGGCCGCACAGCACGAAGGGTTCACCGCCCGCGCGGCAGCCGATCAGCGGGACGTCGCCGCCCAGCCCGTTGAGGTGTGGCTCGACCACATGGAGCACGAGCCCGGCGGCGACGGCGGCGTCGAACGCGTTGCCGCCGCGCTCCAGCACGCTCATCCCGGTCGCCGAGGCGAGCCAGTGGCTGGAGGCCACCATCCCTAGAGAACCTGCGATCTCGGGGCGTGTGGTGGCGGTCGTCACGCCCGGCATCGTCGCACAGCACACCGGGTGTGTCGGGACAGCGGCAAGCCGAGCGGCAGCGGCCCGTGACAGGCGAGAGCGGCGCCTCGTCGCGGGGGCGTAGCGTCGGCGCTTGCCCAGGTGCTTGCCGGGTGACGCGTTTGGAGCCGCCGTCGGGCTCCGGTACGATCGTGCGCCGGTACGCCGCTGGTTCACCGCGCCAGATCCTGTCTGGCCGGAGCGCCGCGGATACCCCGGTGGGGTATGGTGTAATTGGCAGCACGAGTGATTCTGGTTCACTTAGTCTAGGTTCGAGTCCTGGTACCCCAGCGTTGGTCGCCCCGGTTCCGATCGGGTCGATCGCACTGGTCAGCGGCGCGCCGAACATGCTGTAAGGTGTTCCGCTGTCGCTCCCGCAAGGGAGTGTCCTGGCCCCCATCGTCTAGCGGCCTAGGACGCCGCCCTCTCACGGCGGTAGCAGGGGTTCAAATCCCCTTGGGGGTACGCCTCGAAGGCCCCGGTCCATCGGACCGGGGCCTTCGTTCATGTCGAGCGCCGGAGCCTTCAGGAGCTGTAGCCCTGCGAGAAGCCCTCGATGAACGCCGGGATGATGCCGGCCGTGAACCCGATCACGATCCAGACCGCGGTGATGACCAGGGCGGCGATGGCCAGCCCCTGGCCCTTCTGCTGGTTCTTGGGGATCTGGCTGAGGGCGACGATGGCGAAGACGACCCCGAGCAGGGATCCGCCCAGGAGGCACAGCACGAAGCCCGCGATCGCGAACCCGTTGGTCGTGCCTGCCTTGGGGTTGTAGGGCGCCTGGTAGCCGTAGCCGCCGTAGGGCTGCTGCGGGTAGGGCCCCGCCGACGGGTAGCCCGCGTAGGCCTGAGGGGGCGGGTAGGCCGCCGGCGCGTAGGGCGCGGGGTTCGGCGGGTAGCCACCGGGTGAGGACTGGAGGGCCGGTTGGTGCGGGGCGGTGTATCCGGGGTCCTGCCACTCGGGCTGTGGCTGGTAGGGGTCCTGCGGGTAGCTCACGGCGAGTCCCTCCACGCTCTCGATGGGCGCGATCGAAGGAGCGCCCTGCACGATGCCTATCGGCCTGCCGGTGCCGGTCGATGAGCGCCGGAGTGCAGGAGCTGCGCCGCTCTCACTCGCCGGTGCGGCGCAGGACCTCGGTGAGCCGGTTGGCGGCGGCCACCACGGCGGCGGCGTGCAGCCGGCCGGGCTGACGGGTCATCCGCTCGACAGGGCCGGAGACCGACACGGCGGCCACCACGCGCCCGGACGAGCCGCGGACCGGGGCGGACACCGACGCGACGCCGGGCTCGCGCTCGGCGACCGACTGGGCCCAGCCGCGGCGGCGCACGCCGGACAGGATCGTCGCGGTGAATCGCGCGCCCTGCAGGCCGCGGTGCAGCCGGTCCGGCTCCTCCCACGCGAGCAGGATCTGCGCGGCCGAGCCGGCCTGCATGGTCAGCGTGGCGCCCACCGGGATCGAGTCGCGCAGGCCCATCGTCGGGCGCTCCGCGGCGGCGACGCAGATCCGCTGGTCGCCCTGGCGGCGGTAGAGCTGGGCCGACTCCTGGCAGTGGTCGCGCAGGGCGGCCAGCACCGGGTTGGCCGCGGCGAGCAGGCGGTCCTCGCCGGCGGCCGTGGACAGCTCACCCAGGCGGGGCCCGAGGATGAACCGGCCCTGCATGTCGCGGGCGACGAGCCGGTGGTGCTCGAGCGCAACGGCGAGCCGATGGGCCGTCGGTCGGGCAAGATGGGTGGCGGCGACGAGCTGCGCGAGGGTCATCGGGCCCGCTTCGAGCGCGCTGAGGACGGCCGCGGCCTTGTCCAGGACGCCGACTCCGCTAGAGTTGTCCATAGGTCGATATTGGCGTCTCGAAGGCTGAGATGCAAGTACCCAGGTCGATCAATACGCCACAACACCCGCCCTGAGCCTACGCGGCGGGTCGGAGAGGAAGCACCATGGGCAAGACCTTGGCGGAGAAGGTGTGGGACGCGCATGTCGTGCGTCGCGGCACGGACGGCGCCCCGGACCTGCTCTACATCGACCTCCACCTCGTGCACGAGGTGACCAGCCCGCAGGCGTTCGAGGGCCTGCGGCTCGCGGGCCGCCCGGTGCGCCGGCCCGACCTGACGATCGCGACCGAGGACCACAACACCCCGACACTCGACATCGACCTGCCGATCGCCGACCCGACCAGCCGGACCCAGATCCAGACGCTGCGCAACAACGCGGCGGAGTTCGGCATCCGGATCCACTCGCTCGGCGACGCGGACCAGGGGATCGTGCACCAGGTCGGCCCCCAGCTCGGGCTGACGCAGCCGGGTCTGACGGTGGTCTGCGGCGACTCGCACACCTCGACCCACGGCGCGTTCGGCGCGCTCGCGTTCGGCATCGGGACCAGCGAGGTCGAGCACGTCCTCGCGACCCAGACCCTCCCGTTGGCGCCGTTCAAGACCATGGCGATCACCGTCGACGGCGAGCTGCCCAAGGGCTCCACCAGCAAGGACATCATCCTGGCGATCATCGCCAAGATCGGGACCGGCGGCGGTCAGGGCTACGTGCTCGAGTACCGCGGCGAGGCGATCCGCGCGCTGTCCATGGAGGCGCGGATGACGATCTGCAACATGTCGATCGAGGCCGGCGCGCGTGCCGGGATGATCGCGCCCGACGAGACCACGTTCGACTACCTCAAGGGCCGCCCGCACGCGCCGGAGGGCGCGGCGTGGGACGAGGCCGTGGAGTACTGGCGCTCGCTGCACACCGACGAGGACGCGGTGTTCGACGCCGAGGTGGTGCTCGAGGCCGCCGACCTGGAGCCGTTCGTCACCTGGGGCACGAACCCCGGCCAGGGCCTGCCGCTGTCCGGCAACGTCCCGGTGCCGGCCGAGATCGGCGACGACAACGAGCGGATCGCTGCCGAGCGGGCACTGGAGTACATGGGCCTGACGCCTGGCATGCCGCTTCGCGAGGTCAAGGTGGACACCGTCTTCATCGGTTCCTGCACGAACGGGCGGATCGAGGACCTGCGGTCGGTCGCGAAGCTGTTCCGGGGCCGTACCAAGCATCCCGACGTACGGGTGCTGGTGGTGCCGTCCTCGGCACGCGTGCGGCTGCAGGCCGAGGCCGAGGGGCTGGACCAGATCTTCCTGGACTTCGGCGCCGAGTGGCGCAACGCCGGGTGCTCGATGTGCCTGGGCATGAACCCCGACCAGCTCAAGCCGGGGGAGCGGGCGGCGTCGACGTCGAACCGCAACTTCGAGGGGCGGCAGGGCAAGGGCGGGCGGACGCACCTGGTGTCGCCGCTGGTCGCGGCCGCGACGGCGATCCGCGGCACGCTCTCCTCGGTCGCCGACCTCGGTGACGTCGAGGCGCCCGACGGCAGCCCGCTCGAGCCGGCGACCGTCTGAGCGGCGTGCCGCGTCACGCCGGACGCCCGGCCACACCACCCGACCCGATCTGATCGCCTGAGAGGTAGCGCGATGGAGAAGTTCACCCAGCACACCGGCGTCGGGGTCCCGCTGCGGCGCAGCAACGTCGACACCGACCAGATCATCCCGGCGGTGTACCTCAAGCGGGTCACGCGGACCGGCTTCGAGGACGCGCTCTTCGCCGCGTGGCGTGGCGACCCGCACTTCGTGCTCAACCAGGACGCGTACCGCGCCGGTTCGGTGCTGGTCGCGGGGCCGGACTTCGGCACCGGGTCGTCGCGCGAGCACGCGGTGTGGGCGCTCAAGGACTACGGCTTCAGGGCGGTGCTGGCGAGCCGGTTCGCGGACATCTTCCGCGGCAACTCGGGCAAGCAGGGCCTGCTGGCGGCCCAGGTCGCGCAGGACGACATCGAGCTCATCTGGAAGATCCTCGAGAGCTACCCGGGCACGGAGGTCACGGTCGACCTCGAGGCGAGGACGGCGCACTGCCAGGACGTCACCGTGCCGTTCCAGGTGGACGACTACACGCGGTGGCGGTTGCTCGAGGGCCTGGACGACATCGGCCTGACCATGCAGCACGACGCCGAGATCAGCGAGTTCGAGCAGACCCGCGCGACCTGGCGGCCGACGACGCTGCCCGCCAAGCACCTGCCGCCCGTGGAGATCGTGTCGGCGCGCCCGGTGCACGCCGACGACGCGCTCGGCTGAGCCGGCTCGGTTCAGTGCAGCGGCCGGCGGGCCGCGAAGCGCCCGACGCCGTCGCCGCCGACCGCGACGCGATCAGAACGGCGGCGGCTCCGCCGGCAGCAGGGTGATCTCGCCCTCGCGGCCGGGGACCACTCGGACGCGTAGGCCGGTGGCGGTGGTCCACTCGAGGACCCCGGGCTCGTCCTGCACGAGGTGCATGAGACCGAGCGTCTTCGCCGTGTGGTCCGGCGCGCACAGCGGAGCGAGGTTGTCGTGCGACGTCGTACCCTGTCCGATCGCCGATGCGGTGCCCGGCGGAGCGCCTCCGGGTGGCGCGTCCTGGGGAGGCCCGCAGCCGAGCGACGAACCGAAGGGGACGGTGTGGTCGAGCTCGGCCCGCGCGGCGGGCACGGTGCAGCCGGGTCGAGCGCAGGTCCGGTCCCGTGCGATCACGTGCTCGCGCAGCGCTGCGGGTGGTCGGTAGCGCGTGCGTCCGACGTCGAGCACCGCGCCGGTGAGCGGATCGGTCACGAGGCGGCGCCACGTGCCACCGGCCGCGAGCGCCCGGGCCTGCTCGGCCGTGATGGCGCCGTAGCCGGCGAGGTCTCCGGGTGCGTCGTCGAGGCCCATGAGGGTGGACAGCGCCACGGTCACGTCAACGCGCACGGCGGTACCTGCGGACCTCGTCCCGACGCCTCCGCGCTGCGCGACCTCACCCCTGGCCCGCGTCGCGCCGCCCGACGTGCGGGCCGTTCCCTGGCCTCCAGCCTCGGTCGTCGGTGCGGGAGACACCCCCACCACGAGGTCCACGAGTCCGTCCGCGCGCAGCTGGTCCAACGTCCTGCGGTCGCCGGCGGCCCGGGCGGCCGCTGCAGCGGCGTCCAGCGTCCCGTCCACCAGTGCGGCCTGCTCCGCCGGCAGCACGGCCCAGATCCCTGCCATGCCGTCAGGTAGCACCCGGGGGTGGTGTACGCGGCGCTCGGCCTTCGCGCGGCGGTGGCGGTCCCCGGCCTCGGTGGGGTCGACCTCGATCAGCGCGCGGGCGAGGTCGCGGTCGACCTGCGCGGGGCTGCGGAGCCCCGCGCCCGGCAGCACCGCGTCCTGGACCTCGAGCGCCGTCTGCAGAGGGCTGTCCGCGAGGCGGTCGGCGATCTGGCGGGCCTTGCGCGGGTCGATCTCGCCGCGCTCGAGCGCCTCACCGGTAGGTGCTAGCGCACCCTCGAAGAGCCGCCCGTCGCGGGCCAGCAGCTCGCCGGCGCGGACCGAGCACCCGAGCCGGATGGCGATCTCCGTGCCCGTGGCGCGCAGCGTCGTGTAGCGCCGGCGGCCCCGACCGACGGGCACCGGCTCGGCGGGCACCTGGAGGCAGTCACGGCGGGAGAGGGCGGCCGCGGCACGCATCAGCCCCGCACTCGCGGTCGACACGACCCGCTGCCACGACGCGATGACCTCGAGCAGCGCGAGATCGCTCACCTGCTCGGTGTCCGTCACGTCGAGGCTGCGCAGCAGGTCCAGAAGTCGGCCGCTCGGCGTGGCGTCCCGCAGCAGCTGCGCGTCGACATCGGACGGGTCGAGCGCATCCAGGCCGTCCAGCCGGCGCAGGTCGCGGACGAGCTCCCGGAACGCCCCCTCCGTCGGGGTCCCCGGCGTCGAGAGGTCGACCGACACCGGGCCGCTCGGAGTAGGGACCGCTCGGCGGGCGAGCGCAGGCCGGGCGCCCGGAAAGGGCCTCTGACCTGCTGTGATGTCCACGGAGAGAGGCTATCGCCGGCCACTGACACGCACCGTGCGGGGGAGGGTGAGGTGTGGACGGCCCGCGGACGACGGCCCTCGGATGACGGCCCGCCCACGAGCCTCCCGCGGCCGCTACGGGTGCCCGCTCGTGACAGCGCGGCGCGTGCTCGCCGCGGCACGGCGGGGCCGGCGTCCGTCACCCGGCCGGCGGGCCCGACCGGACCCGCGCCAGGTGGTCGGCCATCGGCGTCGCGTCCGACCAGTCGGCGTGCACCCACCACGTCACGCCGCAATCGGCGAGCTCGGCCGCGCGGTCCGTAGCCGCGGCGGAGTCCTCGGGCAGGGCTTCGCTCACGACGACCTCGAAGGGCCCGGTGCGCCCCTCGGTCTCCCGCAGCTCGCCGATCACCTCGAGCGAACCGCGCACCACGTCCGCGTCGACCGGGGCGTCCGAGCGCAGCCGCTGCACCACCAGGCCGTCCCACCGCGCGGCGCGTGCCAGCGACCGGCGGCTCGGCCACGCGCCGACGACCCAGACCGGCACCCGAGGCCGCTGCACCGTGCCCGGGGCGAACCAGACGCCGTCGACCTCACTCCGGTGACCGTGCACGGTGACCTCACCGCCTCCCGCCGCCGCGTCGAGCACGGCGAGCGCGTCGTCCAGCCGTTCGGCGCGCTCGCGCAGGCTCACGTCCCGCCCGAGCCGGGAGTACGCCACGTCGTCGTCCACACCGAGGCCGACCGGCAGCACCACCCGCCCACCGGAGAGGTGGTCGACGGTCTGCACCTGCCGCGCCAGGGTCGCGGGTTCGTGCCGCGCCGGGGCGAACACCATCGCGCCGAGCCGCACTCGCGATGTGCGGACGGCCACCGCGGCCAGCAGCGCCCAGGGATCCCAGCCGTCGTTGCCCGCGATCGACAGCGCGTCCCAGGTGAAGAACCCGTCCCAGCCGTGCTCGTCCGTCTCACGGGCGAGCGCGACCAGCTCACCCACCGGACCGTGCGTCGCCACGAACCCGAAGCGCACCGCGGTACCTCCCGTCGCTTCGCGGGCGCGCACCCGACCACGTCGCCCACCTGTCCCGCACGCTAGGCCTGGCCTGTGACATCGCTGTGCGCCCCGTCCTCGTGCGCCGGTGCTCCCGCGGGGCGCCCGTCTGCGTGCGCCGGTGCTCCCGCGGGGCGCCCCGTCCGCGCCGCCCGGCCGCTCACCCAGCGCCTACCTGGCGCCCCGGAACCACCAACCGTCCACAGGACCTCCACCGCCGGACCGACCTCGCGGCGTGAGTTTCGCCGCGGTGTGCGCGACGATGGGGCCCATGCGTGACGTCCTTCAGGTCAACGGCGGTATCCCGCTGCACGGCGAGATCACCGTGCGGGGTGCGAAGAACTTCGTCTCCAAGGCGATGGTCGCCTCCCTGCTCGGCGACACCCCGAGCGTGCTGCGCAACGTCCCGCAGATCCGCGACGTCACGGTGGTCACCGAGCTCCTCGAGCTGCACGGCGTGAAGGTCGGTACCGACGACGGCACCCTCACCCTCGACCCGCGCAACGTCGAGCACGCCCACGTGGCCGACATCGACGCGCACGCCGGGTCGAGCCGGATCCCGATCCTGTTCTGCGGGCCGCTGCTGCACCGCCTGGGCGAGGCCTTCATCCCCGACCTCGGTGGCTGCCGGATCGGCGACCGGCCGATCAACTACCACCTCGACATCCTGCGGCAGTTCGGCGCCGAGGTGGACAAGCTCGACCAGGGCATCGCGATCCGTGCGCCGCACGGGCTGATCGGCACCAAGGTGCGGCTGCCGTACCCGAGCGTCGGGGCCACCGAGCAGCTCCTGCTCACCGCCGTGCGTGCCGACGGCATCACCGAGCTCGCCAATGCCGCCATCGAGCCCGAGATCATGGACCTGATCAACGTCCTGCAGAAGATGGGTGCGATCATCTCGGTCGACACCGACCGGGTCATCCGGATCGAGGGGGTCCCGCGCCTGCGGGGCTTCTCGCACACGGCCCTGCCCGACCGGATCGAGGCCGCCTCGTGGGCCGCCGCGGCCCTCGCCACCGGCGGGGACATCGTCGTGCGCGGCGCGCACCAGCCCGAGATGACCACGTTCCTCAACGTGTTCCGCAAGGTCGGCGGCGAGTTCGACGTGCTGGACGACGCGATCCGCTTCTGGCACCCGGGCGGCGACCTCAACTCGATCGTGCTCGAGACCGACGTCCACCCCGGCTTCATGACCGACTGGCAGCAGCCGCTGGTGGTCGCCCTCACGCAGGCCAAGGGCCTGTCCATCGTGCACGAGACGGTGTACGAGAACCGCTTCGGCTTCACCGACGCGCTGCTGGGCATGGGCGCGACGATCCAGGTCTACCGGGAGTGCCTGGGCGGGCACCCGTGCCGGTTCGGGCAGCGGAACTTCTACCACTCCGCGGTGATCAGCGGCCCGACGCCGCTCGAGGCCGCCGACATCGAGGTGCCCGACCTGAGGGGCGGCTTCTCGCACCTCATCGCGGCCCTGACCGCGAAGGGCACGTCGAACGTCGCGGGGATCGGCATCATCGACCGCGGCTACGAGCGGTTCCTGGACAAGCTGGGTGCGCTGGGCGCGGAGCACACGCTGCTGTAGCCGCCGGGCCCTCCGCGCCTGCCGGGTAGCATCGGCGCCGTGCAAGCCCCAGAACGCGCCTCGCGGACGTACCGCAACCTCGCCCACGTCGTGCGCGCCTTCCTGCTGGCGGCCACCCGGCGCGACTGGCGCGGGGCCGAGCACCTGCGCCGGCCGGGCGGCTTCATCGCCGTGGGCAACCACGCGTCGAACATCGACCCCCTGACCTTCGCGCACTTCCTGTGGGACAACGGCTGCGCGCCGCGCATCCTCGCCAAGGACTCGCTGTGGAAGATCCCCCTGCTGGGCCGGATGCTCACCGCGACGGGTCAGATCCCGGTGGCGCGAGGTACCGCCAGCGCCGGCGAGTCCCTCGAGGCCGCCCGCCGCGCGCTGGACGAGGGGGAGTGCGTCGTCGTCTTCCCGGAGGGCACGCTCACCCGCGAGCCGGACCTGTGGCCGATGCAGGGCAAGACCGGGGTCGCCCGGCTCGCGCTCGCCAGCCGCGCGCCCGTCGTGCCGATCGCCCAGTGGGGCGCCTACCGGCTGATGGGGCGGTACAAGAAGCTGATCAAGCCCATCCCGCCCAAGAGGATCACGGTGGTCGCCGGCCCTCCGGTCGACCTGTCCGACCTGTACGACGTCCCGCTGGACGCAGCGGTGCTGCGCGAGGCCACCGACCGGATCATGGACGCGATCACCCGCCAGCTCGAGGAGATCCGCGGCGCCTCGGCGCCCACCGAGCGTTTCGTCTGGCGCAAGGGGCAGCCGGAGCCCGGCCGGTGAGGGTCGCCGTTCTCGGCGCCGGTTCCTGGGGCACCACCTTCGCCGCCGTGCTCGCCGACGCCGGCAACGACGTCGTGCTCTGGGGCCGCGACCCCGACGTGATCGCGCAGATCCTCGCGGTGCGGACCAGCCCGCACATCGCCGAGCTCACCGTTCCCGACGCCGTCGACGCCACGACGGACCGCGAGGCTGCGGTGCGCGGCGCCGAGCTGGTGGCCGTCGCGGTACCCGCCCAGTCCGCCCGCGAGATCCTCGCGCCGTTCGCCCCGCTGCTCGGCCCCGACGTGGTGGTGCTGTCCCTGATGAAGGGGATCGAGCTGGCCACGGGTCTGCGGATGTCCGAGGTGCTCACCGAGGTGCTGGGTGTCCCGCCCGAGCGGGTCGCGATCCTCTCCGGTCCCAACCTCGCGCGTGAGATCGCCCAGCACCAGCCCACCGCGACGGTGATCGCCGCAGCCGACGAGGACCTGGCGCAGCGTCTCACCGCGGTGTGCGCGACGCCGTGGTTCCGCCCGTACACCAACACCGACGTCATCGGCGTCGAGCTGTGCGGCGCGGTCAAGAACGTCGTGGCGATCGGGATCGGCGTCGCGCAGGGACGCGGCTACGGCGACAACACGACGGCCACGCTCATCACCCGCGGCCTGGCCGAGATCACCAGGCTCGGCCTGGCGATGGGTGCCGACCGGGAGACCTTCGCGGGCCTGGCCGGGATGGGTGACCTGTTCGCCACGTGCGACTCGCCGCTGTCCCGCAACCACCAGCTCGGCCGCCGGATCGGCGAGGGCATGGAGCTCGAGGCCGCGCTCGCCGCGACCCCCGGCACCGCCGAGGGTGTGAAGACCGCCAGCTCGGTGGTCGCGCTGGCCCGTCGGATCGGGGTCGACATGCCGATCAGCTCCGCCGTGGCCGCGGTGCTGCACGAGGGCCAGTCGGTGGACCTCATGGGCGAGCTGCTCCTGGCCCGCCCGCACAAGGCCGACGGCGTCTGAGCGCAGGGTCTCAGCCCGCGGGGTTCTGGACCTCGATGACCACCCGTGACGGGTCGCTCATCCCGTAGACGCGGAACGACTGGCGCCCGCCGTGCACGCCCACGAACGCCTGGAGCTGGCCCTCGAAGATCGAGGACAGCACGACCTCGTCGACCGAGTCGGTCCCGGAGATGCGCACCGTCGGCGGCCCGTCGTACGGGTCGTGCCCGTCCTCGGGGTAGGCGACCGGGTGCAGCAGGACCTGGAGCACTGCGTCCCCGGAGACGTCCACCACGGTGCCGCTCGGGTCGCCGATCGGGGTGTCGACGTACTGCACGTCCCAGCCCGGGATGTCGGGACCGTCGAGCTGGAGGACCACCCGGTCGAACGTGCCGTGCGCGCCGAGCCGCATGTCCACCAGCGTGCCCACCTCGTCACCGGTGCCGTCGCCGCTCTCCCGCTCCCCGCCGGACGGGAACGTCCCGTCACCGGGCGTGACGTCGTCGGGCCCGCTCGTCGGGGTGGCGTCGGTGCCGGGCGTCTGGACCGGGGCGGTGGTCTCCGAGACCGGTGACGCGGTGCTCGTGGGCCCGTCCGACGAGCCGCCGGAGCCCGTCGACGAACCGGGGCTGCTGCTGCCCGGGCTGCTCGACGCGGTGCCGTACGGGTCGAGGGTGCACGCAGCCGTACCGAGGGGCAGCATCAAGGCTGCCACCACGGCTGCGACCCGCCGCAGGCTCGCCATCCGGTCCCTTCGTCGACGCCTCCGATGCTACGCGCGGGCCGTGCCCGCCGGGCCGCGGACGCGCCCGGCTCAGCCGGCCGACGCGAGCGCCTGGTGCAGGTCCGCCCAGAGGTCCTCGACGTCCTCGATGCCCACGCTCAGCCGCAGCAGGTCCTCGGGCACCGTCGGGCTCTCGGTGGCGAACCGGCGGCGGCGCTCCAGCAGCGACTCGACGCCACCCAGGCTGGTCGCGGGGACCCACAGCCGCACCGCGTCGACCACCGCGTCCGCCGCCGCCGCGCCGCCGCGCGGCCGCACCCCGAGCACCGAGCCATAGCCGGCGAGCAGACGGGTGGCGCGCTCGTGCCCGGGGTCCGACGGCAGGCTCGGGTGGCGGACCTCGACCACGGCCCGATGCGCCGCCAGCCGCTCGGCGAGCACCGCAGCGGACGCCTGGGAGCGCTCGACCCGCAGCGCGAGGGTGCGCAGCCCGCGCAGCGCGAGCCAGGTCTCCCACGGACCCGCGATCGCGCCGTGCAGCCGACGGAACGTGGCGAGCCGGTCGTGCAGCTCCGGGTCGGAGGTCAGCACGGCACCCAGCACCACGTCGGAGTGCCCGGCCAGGTACTTGGTGACCGAGTGCACCACCAGGTCGGCGCCGTGCGCGAGCGGCCGCTGCACGAGCGGCGTCGCGAACGTGTTGTCCACGGCGACCAGGGCCCCGACCTCGTGGGCGCCCGCGACCAGGGCCGGCACGTCGGCCACCTCGAGCATCGGGTTGGTCGGGGACTCGACCCAGAGAAGGTCGGCACGGCCTTCGCCGCCCGTCCCGCGCACCGCCGCGAGCACCGCATCGGTGTCCGCGACGTCCACCCGCGTCACCCGCAGACCGGTGCGGCCCGCGAGGTCGTCCAGCAGGGCTCCGGTGAGCTGGTACGCGTGCCGCGGCAGGACGACCCGGCCGCCGGCCGGTACCAGCGAGACGGCGGCGTCGATCGCGGCCATGCCGGACGCCGTGACCAGGGCGGGCAGCGCCGCACCCTCGAGCGCGGCGAGTGCCAGCTCCAGGTCGCTCCACGTCGGGTTCGCGTACCGCCCGTACAGCGGCTCGTCCGCGGCGGGTGGCCCGGCCGAGACGTAGGTCGAGGAGAGCACCGGGCCTGCGGTGAGCGGTGCGCCCCTGGTCCGCGCGGGTCGCCCGGCGGTGACGGCGATCGTCGCTGGTGACTGAGCGCGCTGGGGCTGGCGAGGCTGGTCCACGGCGGCCAGCCTAGGGTCGGTGCGCTGCTAGCCTTGCTCGCCGTGCTGACGGTCGTGGCGGGGGACCTCCTGGCCGACCGGACCGGTCGGCCAGGCTCCGACGTGCTCGCGCTGCACGGCTGGGCGCGCTCCGGGGCCGACTTCGGGCGGGTGGTCGAGGGGCTCGACGCGCTCGCGGTCCACCTGCCCGGGTTCGGCACCACGCCGGAGCCACCGGCCGCGTGGGGGAGCGTCGAGTACGCCGACCACCTCGCCGACGCGCTCGCCGGCACCGGCCCGTACGTGGTCGTGGGGCACTCGTTCGGTGGCCGGGTCGCGGTGCGGCTGGCGGTGCGCCACCCGGAGCTCGTGCGCTCGCTGGTGATCACCGGGGCGCCGCTGGTGCGTGCCACGCCGCCGCCGCGCCCGGCGCTGCGGGTCCGGCTCGCCAAGCGCCTGCACGCCGCCCACCTGCTGCCCGCCGCCGTGGTCGAGCGGGCGCGCAAGAACGCCGGCTCCGACGACTACCGCGCCGCCCAGGGCGTGATGCGCGACGTGTTCGTCCGGGTGGTCAACGAGGACTACCGCGACGACCTCGCTGCGATCGCCGTGCCCACCACCCTGGTGTGGGGCGAGCTGGACGACTCCGCTCCCGTGGCCGGCGCTCGCCTGGCCGCCGAGCTGATCCCCGGCGCGCGCCTCGAGGTGGTGCCCGGCGCGGGGCACCTGCTGAGCGGAGATCTCGAGGCCCGGGTGACCGCCGCCCTGCACGACCAGCTGGAGCAGAGCCGATGATCAAGGACCTCGCGGTGCTCGTCGCGGTCCTGGCGCTGACCGTGGTGTCCGGGCTGCGCTGGCTGCGGGTCAGCCAGCGTGAGCACTACCTGCCGGGCCGGGCCGGACGGATCGCCCGGCTGTGGTACGCGCGGTCCGGGCAGGACGCCATGGGCGAGCTGGTCGCGGTCGCCCTGGCCGTGCTGGCCCTGGTGCCGTTCGACACCGCGTGGCTCGCCGCGATCGTGGGCGCGGGGATCGGCGCGCTGGTGCCCACCGGGCTGTCCGTCCGCGGGCGCACCTCCAAGCTCGCGTGGACCGGGCGCCTGCGGCGTCTGGCGGCGGGTTGGATCGTGTTGGTCCTGGTGCTCGGCGCACTGCTCGCCTGGCTCGTCGGCCCGCCCGCCACCGCCCTGGTCGCGGTGAGCGTGCCCCTGACCGTGGACGCCGCGGCCTGGTTCATGGGCCTGGTCGAGAAGCGGCTGTCCGCACCGTTCGTGGCCAAGGCGCGCAAGCGTCTCGCCCGGGTCCGGCCCTCCGTGGTCGCGATCACCGGCTCCTACGGCAAGACGTCGACCAAGGGATACGTCGCGCACCTGCTGGCCCGCAGCCGTGCCGTGGTGGCCTCGCCGGCGAGCTTCAACAACCGCCTGGGGCTCTCGCGCGCGGTCAACGACGGCCTGGCCGAGGGCACCGAGGTGTTCGTCGCCGAGATGGGCACCTACGGCCCCGGCGAGATCCGCGAGCTGTGCGAGCTGTTCCCGCCCGACGTCGCCGCGATCACCACGATCGGCGAGGCGCACCTGGAGCGGATGGGCAGCACGGAGGTGATCCTCGCCGCGAAGTCCGAGATCACCGAACGGGCCAAGGCCGTCGTCCTGCCGGTCGACGAGCCGGGCCTGGCCGCGCTCGCCGAGCGGTGCCGCGCCGACGGCAAGCGCGTGGTCACCTGCTCGGTCACCGGCCTGGACGCGGACGTCGTCGTCGACCTGGCCGCGGGCACGGCCACGCTCGCGGCGCCGGACCGGACGGACGGCCCGGTGACGCTCGAGCTCGGCGAGGGGGTTGCGCACGGCGTGAACCTCGCGGTCGCGCTCGGCATCGCGCTGGCCCTCGACGTCGAGCCCGAGGCCCTGCGGGGCCGGCTCACCGGCCTGCCGCGCGCCGCGCACCGGGCCGAGGTCCAGCGCACCGCCGAGGGCCTCACGGTGATCGACGACACGTACAACGCCAACCCGGTCGGCGCCAGTGCCGCGCTGACCGAGGCCGCCGGCCTGGTCGGTGAGGGCGGCCGGCTCGTGCTGGTCACGCCGGGGATGGTCGAGCTGGGCCCGGTGCAGGTCGAGCGCAACGCGGCGCTGGGCCGTCAGGCCGCCGAGGTCGGCGCGCACGTGGTGGTGGTCGGCCGGACCAACCGCTCCGCGCTCGTCGCGGGGATCACCGCCGGCGGGGGCGAGTACGAGGTCGTCGAGCGCCGCGACCAGGCGGTCGCCGTGGCGACGCGGGTCGCCGGGGCCGGGGGCGTCATACTGTACGAGAACGACCTGCCCGACCACTATCCGTGAGCCGGGACCCCCGACCCGCGAGGTAGCCGCACGATGCCCGACAACCGGTCCGCGAGCACGTCCGACGCCCGGTGGGCCGTGGTGTTCGGTGGCCCGTCGCCCGAGCACGAGATCTCCATCCTCACCGGCCTGCAGGCCGAGCGGGTGCTGACCAAGGCGGGCCAGCAGGTGCTGCCGCTGTACTGGGCGCCCACCGGCGGCTGGTTCCTCGTGCCCAACGGGGCCGAGGCGAAGGACTTCCTCGAGGGCCCGCCGTCCGCGGCGCGCCCGGTCGAGGTCCGGCTCGGCGCGGACCCGGGGTTCTTCGTCAAGGGCCGGCTGCGCAGCGAGCGCCTGGACATCTCCGCGGCGCTGTCCTGCCTGCACGGCGGGCTCGGCGAGGGCGGCGGCTACGCCGGCCTGATGGCGCTGCTCGGCATCCCGACCACGGGCGGCTCGCTGTACGCCTCCGCGCTCGGCATGGACAAGCTCGCGTTCGGCGGCGTGCTGGCCGCGGCCGGGATCCCGACCCTGCCGCGCGTCGCGCTGGAGCCGGACCTGGAGCTGCCGTTCGACGGGCCGTACATCGTCAAGCCGCGCTTCGGCGGCTCCTCGATCGGGATCGAGATCGTCGACGACCTGGAGACCGCCCGGGTGGTCGCCCGCACGTCGGCGCACCTGCGCGCCGGCGCCGTGGTCGAGCCGTACCGGGCCGACTTGGTCGACCTCAACATCTCGTTCCGCACCGGCGGGGACGGGGTCCAGGTGTCGGACCTGGAGAAGCCGCTGCGCAAGCCGGACGGCGCCGTCTACTCCTACGACGAGAAGTACCTCGCCGGCGGTCCGGGCGAGGCAGGGCTCTCCTCCGCGCCGCGCGAGCTGCCGGCCCAGGTGCCCGACGAGGTCGCGGCGCTGGCCGCCGAGCTGGCCGAGCGCGTCGCCGTGCTCACCGGCGTCACCGGGGTGGCGCGCCTGGACTTCCTGTACGACGAGTCGTCCGGCGAGCTCGTGGTCAACGAGGTCAACGCGGTGCCCGGCGCGCTCGCGCTGTACCTGTGGGCGCCCAAGGTCGGTGCCGCGGAGGTGCTGCTGGACGCGCTGCGCGAGGCGCGCGACGCCCCGCCCGTCAGCGCCCCGAGCGGCTTCGGCTCGGGTGCCGCGCTGCGCGCCGCTGGCGGCATCGCGGGCAAGCTCGTGGGCCTGGACGGACCGCGCCTGTAGGACGTGCCGGTCAGCGCCGCGCCGCTGCGAACGCCGTGCGGTAGTCCCGCGGCGCCACCCCGACGACCCGGCGGAAGTGCGGCCTCAGGGCCGTCGCGTCGCTGAAGCCGCACCGCCGTGCGACCTCGTCGACGTCCAGCTCGGACCCCGCCAGCAGCTCCTGGGCGCGCAGCACGCGCTGGTCGATCAGCCAGCGCAGCGGAGAGACGCCCGCGGCGGCGCGGAACCGGCGGTCGAACGTGCGCCGCGACATGCCGGCCGTCGCGGCGAGCCCGGCGACGTCCAGGTCGGGGTCGTCCAGACGCACCTGGGCGGCGCGCATCGCGTCCCCGACGCCGTCGTGCGGGGTCGGCGGCACCGGACGCTCCACGAACTGGGCCTGGCCGCCGCCACGGTGCGGTGCCACGACGAGTCGACGGGCCACGTGGTTGGCCACGCGCGAGCCGTGCTCGCGGCGCAGCAGGTACAGGCAGGCGTCCAGCCCCGCCGCGCTGCCCGCGCTGGTCAGGACGGAGCCCTCGTCGACGTACAGCGCGTCCGGCTCGGTGCGGACCGCGGGGTGGCGGCGGCGCAGCTCGTCCAGCGCCGCCCAGTGCGTCGTCGCGCGGCGCCCGTCGAGCAGCCCGGCCGCCGCGAGCACGAAGGTGCCCAGGCACAGGCCGACGACCACCGCTCCCTCCCGGTGCGCCCGGCGCAACGTGGCGAGCACCTCCGGCGCGGGTTCGGGCGGTCCCGAACGCCAACCGGGCACGACGACGACGCCGGCGGAGTCCAGATCGGCCAGGGTGTGGGGCGCCTGGAGCCCGAGGCCGCCCGTCGTGCTCTGGCGTCCCGGATGCTCGGGGGCCAGGCGCAGCTCGAAGGCCGGCCCGCCGACGCCCGTGACGTCCACCGAGAAGACCCGAGGTGCGACGGCCAGCTCGAGGAGCGGTGCGCCGTCCCCGAGGATCACCCCGACCGTCGTCGGGTCCCGGCGCTTGGCAGGCTCGGACATGGCTCGAATCTATCGGTACATGGCTTTCACGCCACTTCCGCATCGAGTCCGGTGGGGCGAGCCTTGACGGCATGGACTCCTTCGTGCGGATCGGCGGCCCGACCGTCGCCTTCACCTACGCCGGCCTGAGGTTCCTCACCGACCCGACCTTCGACCCGCCGGGGCCGCACGGGCGGCTCGTCAAGACCGTCGGTCCGGCCCTCGCCTCCGAGGCGCTCGGCCCGGTGGACGTGGTGCTCCTCTCGCACGACCAGCACGCCGACAACCTCGACGAGGCCGGCCGGGAGGTCGCGCTCGCGGCGCCGCTCGTGCTGACCACGCCCGAGGCCGCCGAACGGCTGGGGCCGCCGGCGCTCGGGCTGGCCGACTGGGCCCGGCACCGCGTGGACCGGCCCGACGGCTCGGGGGCGGTCGTCGTGACAGCCGTGCCCGCCGTGCACGGCCCCGACGGCGCGGGGCAGCGTGCGGTGACGCGGCGCCTGGCCGGTCCGGTCACCGGCTTCCACCTCGCGGCGGACGGCGAGCCGACGGTCTACGTCAGCGGCGACAACGCGTCCCTGCGGGTGGTGGGCGAGATCGCCGACCGGCTCGGGCCCGTCGACCACGCGGTCCTCTTCGGTGGTGCGGCACGGTCGTCGCTGCTGCCCGCGAACCTCACCCTCGATGCTGCCGCGATGGTCCGGGCGGTCCGGCTGCTGGGCTCGCCGACGGTCGCGCCGGTGCACGTCGACTCGTGGGCGCACTTCACCGAGGGCATCGACGACGTGCGCGCGGCCTTCGAGGCCGCCGGGCTGTCCGGACTGCTGCGCTAGGACGACGTGCGCTTCAGAGGCCGGCGCCGCGCCCCTTCGCGGTGGCCATGAGGTCGGCCAGGAGCTCTCCGAGCGGACGCCCGATCTCCGCCGCGGCGAGCGGCAGCACCGACGTCTCGGTCAGGCCGGGCGAGATCGCGGCCTCGAGGAACCACGGCGTGCCGTCCTCGTCGACCACGACGTCCGTGCGGGACAGGTCGCGCAGGCCGAGGACCTCGTGGACCGTCTCGGCGGTCTGCCTGACCCGTGCGGTCGACTCCGCGGACAACGGCGCCGGCAGCGCGATCGAGATGAGGTCCGCGCTGTAGCGGGCCTCGAAGCTGAACGGCGAGACGTCGGGGTTGGCGAACTCGGCCGGCGGGAGCGCGCCGGGCACGCCGTCGGCGTCCTCGACCACGACCGTCTCCACGGTCTTGCCGGTCACGTACCGTTCGATGAGCGCGACGTCGCCGAACGTGAAGCAGCGCACCAGGGCGGCCGGCAGGTCAGCCGCGTCCGAGACCAGGCTCATGCCGAGCGTGGAGCCGCTGGTCGCGGGCTTGACCACGACGGGCAGCCCGAGCTCGTCGAGCACCGATCGGATGATCTGGGTGGGGGAGAGCTCGCGGAAGCTCCGCGCCGAGATCGCCGCCCAGGCCGGCGTCGGCAGCCCGGCCCTGGCGACCAGCACCTTGGCGACCACCTTGTCCCAGGCCAGGTGGCACGAGGCGGGCGGCGAGCCGACGTACGGGATGCCGACCAGGTCCAGGGCGGTCTGCAGCGACCCGTCCTCGCCGCTGGCGCCGTGCACCGCGAGGTAGGCCGCCTCGATCCGGTCGGCCTTGAGCCGGTCGAGCAGGGTCTCGTCGGCGTCGTAGAGCGTGGCGTCCACACCCGCCTGGCCGAGGGCGTACTGAGCGCGGCGGCCCGAGCGCCAGGACACCTCGCGCTCGTTCGACAGGCCTCCGGCGATGACGGCCACGCGGGCCAGGTCGCTGCTCACGACACCCTCCTCGATCGGCGCGGGTCTGCGGCGATCCTAGGGCAGTCGCGTCGCCGGTCGGCGGGCCGTGCTGCCTGCGACGCCGCTGCGGTCACACGCAGTGCCGGGTGGCGGGGACCTGGCTGATCGCCCGGCCCAGCTCCATGAGGAACGCGGTGGATCGGGTGTCGGTCACCTGCAGCGGCACGAAGACCTCGACGGCGGGGGACCTCCCGTACGTGGTGAACGTCCAGTCGGCGTAGCCCTCGGCGTCGGCCTCGCCGGGCACGGCGACCCAGTCGACCGAGTACGTGCCGTCGTCGGCCGTCACGCACTGGTCGGTCGTCGGACCCGGCGGCTCGACGCCGCACCGCAGCACCACCGGGTGCGTCGGGTCGCCCCACGCGACACTCGCCTGGCTGTCGGTCAGCAGCCGCGGCAGCCCGCCGAGCGTGTCGGGGAGGGAGAGCACGACCTTCGCGCACACCGGATCGCCGGCGGATGGCGCGGGCTCTACCGCCACCCGGGTCGCACAGCCGGCGAGCGATATCGAGGTCACGGCGAGCAGGACGGCGAGGCGGGGGGAGCGGCGGAGCACGGTCCCACGCTAGCCGTCCCGGTAGCGTGGCTGCCCGTGGACGAGGACGGCCTGCTGGCCCGGATCGTGCCCCGCCTGCCGCGGGGGAGCGACACCCTGCTGGGACCGGGTGACGACGCCGCCGTGGTCGCCGCAGCCGACGGGCGAGTGGTGGTGTCGACCGACGTCCTCGTCGACGGGCAGCACTTCCGGCGCCGCTGGTCCTCCGGCCGGGACGTGGGCTTCCGCGCGGCGATGCAGAACCTGGCCGACATCGCCGCGATGGGCGCCCGTCCCACCGCCCTGGTGATCGCTCTCGCAGTTCCGGACGACATCGCGCCCGAGTGGCTCGAGGACCTGGCGGACGGGCTGGCCGAGGCGTGCGGCGACGTCGGTGTGGTGGGCGGGGATCTGTCTGCCGGGACGGAGCTCAGCGTGGCCGTCACGGTGCTCGGGGACCTGGCGGGTCGGGAACCGGTACGGCGCAGCGGCGCCCGGCCCGGCGACGTGCTGGCCCACGCCGGCGTGCGAGGCAGGTCGGTGGCGGGCCACGCGGTGCTGGAGGCGGGCCTGGACGGGTTCGACGACCTCGCCGACGCCTACCGGCGCCCGCTACCCCCGCTGGCGGCGGGTGTCGACGCCGCTCTTGCGGGGGCCACGGCGATGCTCGACGTGTCGGACGGCCTGCTGCGGGACGCGCTCCGGATCGCCACGGCCAGCGGGGTGCGCGTGGACCTGGACGCGCCTGCGGAGGTCTTCGCCGATGACCTGGCCGCGCTCGCAGCCGCCGCGCGGGCGCTGGGCGTCGACCCGGCGATGTGGGTGCTCGCCGGCGGCGAGGACCACGGGCTGCTCGCGGCGTTCCCACCGAGCACGCCACTGCCCGCGCCGTTCCGCGCCGTGGGGCGGGTGATCGCGGGGGAACCTGCGGTCACCGTGGCGGGCGAGGCGCCCCGGGGCCCGTTGGGCTGGGACCACTTCGCGCGGCGGTCCGACCGCGGCTGATCATGACTGCTAGCGTCTCGGCCGTACCGCAGGGGGCGCGGTCGGCATGTGTCGTACCGCGGACACGGTGTCTTCCTCCTGCGTAACGTCGGAGGAGGACGACGATGCACCAAGGATTCAGGAAGCGCGCCGCGGCGGTGCTGGTCGCAGTGCTGATGTCGCTGGGTGCTGTCACCGTGACCGCGGGGCCGGCGTCGGCGAGCGCGGCGTCCGCGGCATTCAGCCGGTGCATGGACCCATACCTCGCGGGGCAGCGCACGGCCTACTCCTGGCACCAGGACAAGGTCGCGCTCGCGATCCTCTACACGGGCTACGCGCACTGCTACCTGGACCTGTCTCAGCGTTCGGACATCTCGAACCAGACCGAGATCAACGCCATCAACAACTACAACCGGTACTACGCGAAGGCGCAGGTGGCCATCGCGAACGCGGGCCTCACCTACTACAAGTCGATGCTCAAGCTCGGGCTCAAGGGCCTTCGCCTTTGACGTCGGCGCTCAGGTGAACTCGGTGTCCCGGGGGCGACCTCGGCAAGCTTCCCGAGCGCCCGGGAGACCGGGATCGGCTCGGCCAGGGGTGCCGGTCAGTTCCGGCGGTAGCGCACCTCGAGGTACGAGCGGTCCCCGGCGGTCTCCATCCGTTCGACGCCGTCCGGGGAGAAACCGTGCCGACGGTAGAAGTGCCGGGCACGCTCGTTGTCGGCCAGGGCCCACAGGGTGACCGGTGCGTTGTCCGGGAGGCCGCCGAGCAGCGAGCGCATCAGCTCGCGAGCCACGCCGCGGCCCCAGGCCGACGGTTCGAGGTAGATCGCGTAGATCTCCTGCGTGCCGAAGCCGGCGTCCTCGTCGCGGCTGTGGCCCACGTGCGCGAACCCGACGATGTCCCCGTCGAGGTCGGCGACCAGCACCGAGCCGTGCCGGCCCTCGATCGTCTCGCGCCACCGCTGGGCGCGTTCGGACTCGTCGGCCGCCGCGAGCTGCTCGGGTGGGACGACCTCCTGGTAGGCCTCGCGCCACGACGCGAGGTGGACGCGTGCGATGGCGTCGGCGTCCTCGACGACGGCTGGACGGATGGTCGCCTCGGGCAGCTCGTCCTCCATGGCCCCCAGCCTGCCATCCGAGGGCGGGGGCGGCCAGGGCGGGCAGTGGTCGCGTGGGCGGCGCACAGCACGACGCCCGCGGGCCGTCGGCAGCCGCGGGCGTCGGAGACGGGGGTTCAGGCGGTGCGCTGGACCTTGCCGGCCTTGAGGCACGAGGCGCACACGTTGACCCGCTTCGGGGTGCCGGCGACCACGGTGCGGACCCGCTGGATGTTCGGGTTCCAGCGCCGCTTCGTGCGGCGGTGGGAGTGCGAGATGCTGTGCCCGAAGCTCGGGCTCTTGCCGCAGATGTCGCAGTGAGCAGCCACGGGTCGGTCTCCTGATCGTCGCGCGCAAGGAGCGCGGTCATGTCGGTCTGGTGGGGCAGGATGGCGTCGAGGTCGACGGCCGCCCGCACGTCCGGGAACGCCCGGACAACCTCGCTAGGGTAGCCGATCGCGCAGGTCCGCCCAAAACGAGGGCGTGGGCCGCGGGATCGCGGACGACGGGAGGTCGGGTGGTCGGGTCCCGCTGGGCCGAGTCCCTCGAACGGCTGCTGGGCAAACGCGCCGCCGGACCGCTCGCCGGGCTCGGTCTGCACACGGTCGGCGACCTGCTGCGGCACTACCCGCGGCGGTATGCCGCTCCGGGACGCCTGACCGACCTGACCGAGCTGCGGCCCGGCGAGCACGTCACCGTGATGGCCGAGGTGCGCCGCGCCACCGTGCGTTCCATGCGCTCGCGTGGCGGCGTGCTCATGGAGGCCGTGGTGACCGACGGCTCGCGTGAGCTGTCCCTGACGTTCTTCGGCAAGCACCCCGGTTCGCTGCGCGTGCACGAGAGCCGGCTGCGGCCCGGGCGCCTGGGGATGTTCACCGGCACGGTGAGGCTCTACCGCGGCACCGTCCAGCTCACGCACCCCGACTACCAGCTGGTCGGCGCCGAGGTCGACGACGAGGCGGCGGCGCTCGTGGAGGCCACCCGGCCGATCCCGGTGTACCCGGCGTCCGCGGCGCTGCCCACCTGGCGCATCCAGCGCGCGGTGCGCACCGTGCTCGACCCGCTCGCCGAGACCGACCTGGCCGACCCGCTGCCCCGCGAGCTGCTCACCCGGCTCAGGCTGCCCGGGCTGCTCGAGGCCCTGCGGCTGGTGCACGAGCCCTACACCGACGACGACTGGCGGCGCGGGCAACGCAGGCTGCGGTACGAGGAGGCCTTCGTCCTCCAGGCCGCACTGGCCCGTCGGCGCGCCGAGGCCGCGGCGCGACCGGGCGTGGCGCGGGCGGCGGTGGGTGGCGGCCTGCTCGACGCGTTCGACGCGCGGCTGCCCTTCACGCTCACCGCCGGGCAGCGGGAGGTGGGCACGGAGATCGCCGCCGACCTGGCCGCCGAGCAGCCGATGCAGCGCCTGCTCCAGGGGGAGGTCGGGTCCGGCAAGACGGTGGTCGCGCTGCGGGCCATGCTCCAGGTGGTCGACGCCGGCGGTCAGGCGGCCCTGCTCGCCCCGACCGAGGTGCTCGCCGTCCAGCACCTGCGCACGCTGCGCGAGCTGCTCGGCCCGCTCGCCGAGGAGGGCATGCTCGGTGCCGCCGAGCGGGCCACCCGCGTCGTGCTGCTCACCGGCTCGCAGGGCGCCGCCGCCCGGCGTGAGGCGTTGCTGGACGCCGCGAGCGGTGCGGCCGGGATCGTGGTGGGCACCCACGCGCTGCTGGGCGAGCAGGTCCAGTTCGCCGACCTCGGGCTCGTGGTGGTCGACGAGCAGCACCGGTTCGGCGTCGAGCAGCGCGACGCGCTGCGCAGCCGCGGCGGGCCCCAGGACGCCGTGCCGCACCTGCTCGTGATGACCGCGACGCCGATCCCGCGGACCGTGGCCATGACGGTGTTCGGGGACCTGGAGGTCTCCAGCCTCACCGAGATCCCGGCCGGGCGCGCCCCGGTGACGACCCACGTGGTGCCCGCGGACAACGAGGTGTGGACGGCGCGGACCTGGGCTCGGGTGCGCGAGGAGGTCGACGCCGGGCGCCGCGCCTACGTGGTGTGCCCGCGGATCAGCGCCGACGCCGCCGACCCGGACGCCGACCTGCTCGCCGCCGACGAGCCGGGCGAGGACGACGTCCCGGCCGCGCCGCTGCGCGCCGTCGAGGAGGTCGCGGCCGAGCTCGCCGCGCTCCCTGCGCTCGACGGCGTGGCGATCGGCACGCTGCACGGCCGGATGTCGTCCGCGGCGAAGGACGAGGCGATGGCCGCGTTCGCCGACGGACGCACCCCGGTGCTGGTCTCCACCACGGTGATCGAGGTGGGCGTGGACGTGACAGAGGCCAGCGTCATGGTGGTTCTGGACGCCGAGCGCTTCGGGCTGTCCCAGCTGCACCAGCTGCGCGGCCGGGTAGGTCGCGGGACCGACCCCGGCCTGTGCCTGCTGGTCGCGCGGGCGCCCGAGGGCACCGACGCCGCGACCCGGCTGGCCACGCTCGCGTCCACCACCGACGGCTTCGCGCTGGCCGCCGTGGACCTGGAGCTGCGCCGCGAGGGCGACGTGCTGGGCGCCTCGCAGTCGGGCCGGTCGAGCTCGCTGCGCCTCCTGCGGGTGGTGCGGGACGCCGACCTCATCGCCGAGGCCCGCGAGGAGGCCAGGGCGTTCGTGGCCCGCGACCCCGCGCTGGCCGCCTGGCCGGCGCTCGCCGAGGCGATCGACGAGTGGCTCGCCCCCGACGAGCAGGAGTACCTCGACCGCGCCTGACCGGACTGGTGTCGGAGGGCGACGCGCTCTGTCCGGACGACCCCGCGGGCGCTCGTAAGGTTGGGGCGTGTCACGAGCCCGCCCGCCCGCCGTCCTGCGTGTCTCCAAGCTCTCGGTCGGCTGGACCGGCCGACCGGTCTGCGGCCAGGCGTCGTTCACGCTTCCCGCCGGGCGGTCCCTCGCGCTCGTCGGCCCCAACGGCTCGGGCAAGTCCACGCTGCTGCGCGCCATCCTCGGCCTGCTCGAGCCGCTGTCCGGCTCGGTGCAGCTCCTCGGGGTCGAGGTCGACGAGCGCCGCGCGTCCTTCCGCGCCCAGGTCTCTGCGGTGCTCGACGACGACGCGTGGTTCCCGGCCCTGACCGTGGCCGAGCACCTCTACCTGGTGGCGCGCGGGCACGGCGTGGGCGACGCCCAGGACGAGGTCGACGCCCTGCTGGACGAGTTCGGGCTGACCGGCCACGCCGACGTGCTGCCCACCGCGCTGTCCTCCGGGCAGCGCCGCCGCCTGCTGCTCGCCGCGGGCCTCGTCCGGCCGCGGTCGTTGCTGGTGCTCGACGAGCCCGAGCAGCGCCTGGACACCGCGACGCGCCAGCTCCTCGCCGAGCGTCTCAACGCCGAGAAGGAAGCCGGCGGGGCCGTGCTCGTCGCCACGCACGACCCCGATCTGCTCGCGGCGGTCGCCGACCGCGCCGTCATCGTGGGCGACGAGACCCGCCTCGTGAGCACTGCCGAGGCGGTCGACGCCCTGCGGCCGGGGGTGCTGTGAGCGAGGTCGAGTGCGCGGTCGGACCGGCGGAGCGCACGCCGGTCCCCGCGGCGCGCTCGATGCGGCGCTACAACGCCGCGGTGGCCCGCAAGCACGCGCACGGCGGGGTCACCGCACTCCTGTCGGACGTGTACTACTCCGTCGTGATCGTCGGCATCGCGGTGCTCATGGCCATCGGTGCGCTCGGCCAGCTCCCGGTGCACGAGCCGCCGGTCGGGACCAGCCACGCGACGTCCCTCGCCGGTCTGACGGCGGTGGCGTACCTGGCCCTCGCCGGGGCGCTGATCGGCAGCGCCGGGCGGCTCGGACCGGTGGGCGCCGGGGGAGCGGAGGCCACCTGGTGGCTGCCGCTGCCGGTCGACCGGCGTGGGCTGCTGCGCCCCAACGCGCTGCGGATGGTGGCCCTCGGTGGCGTGGCGTCGGCAGTGGTCGCCACGGTGCTCGCCTTCGCGGTGCCCGGCGGGACGTCACCGGGCCGCTCGGTGGCCGGGGTGGCCGTGGCCGGCGTCGCCGCGGTGGTCGTCGCGGGACTGCTCCAGGTGTGGACCGCCGCCCGGGTGGCCGTGCGGCTGGGTGACCTGCTGCTCGCCGCCGCGCCGGTGGCGGCCGCAGCGGCTGTGCTGGGCAGCTGGCAGCCCGAGTCCGTCCTCGCCGTGCCGTGGTGGGGGATCGGGCTGCTCGGGGCCGTGGCGGTGGGCGGCGCCTTCGCCCTGGATGCGCTGCTGGGCCGGATCCCGGCACGGCGGCTGCGCGAGAGCGGTGCGGTCGCGGCTCAGGCGACCGGTGCGCTCGTGTCGCTCGACACGCGCGAGCTCGGCCGGGCGCTGGGCGACCGCCTGGCGCGCCAGCAGCGTCGACGGTCCCTGCGGATGCGCCTGGTCGGCGGTCCGGTGCGGGCGCTCGTCGTGGCCGACGCGCTGGTGCTCGCCCGCTCGCCGCGGCACCTCGGCCAGATCCTGGTCACCGCACTGGTGCCCGCCCTCGTGCTCGCCACGCCGGACCTGACCGGGTCCGTGCAGCTGGCCCTGGCGTTCCTGGTCGCCGGGTCGTTCGCGATGCTGGCGACCGGTGAGGCGTCCCGCCGCGCCGAGATGTCCCCGGGGGTGGACCGGTTGCTGCCGATGGGCGCGACCGCCACCCGCCGCGCGAGGCTGATCGTGCCGGGCGTGGTCATGACGCTGTGGACCCTCGTCGCCCTGGGCTCGGTGGGCCTGTGGCGCGCCGACCCGCTTCCGTGGCTCGCGCTCGCGGTGCTCGCCGGGCCGGCCTGGGCCGGGGGCGCGCTGCGGTCGGCGTTCCGGCCGGCACCCAAGTGGGACTCGGCGTTGGTCTCCACCCCCGCCGGCGCGGTGCCGCTCGGTGCGGCCGCCGTGCTGGCCAGGGGGCCGGACGTCGTGGTCCTCGGGCTGCTGCCCGCGACGATCGCGGTGCTGGCCGGGTCGGTGCCGCAGACGTTGCTGCTGGTCCAGGCGGTCGCGACCGCGGTCGCACTTCGCTGGGGGTCGAGCACCGAGACCCGGACCCTGATGGACCGGCTGGCCGAGGCCCAGGAAGCCGCCGGCGAGGCCCGCAAGTGACCCGGATCATCGCGGGCGCGGCGGGCGGCCGGACCATTGCGGTCCCACCCCGCGGCACCCGCCCCACCAGCGACCGGGTGCGCGAGGCGCTGTTCTCCCGGCTCGAGCACCTGGACGTGATCGACGGTGCCCGGGTCGCCGACCTGTACGCCGGATCCGGTGCACTGGGGCTGGAGGCCGCCAGCCGCGGTGCCGCGCACGTGGTGCTCGTGGAGTCCTCCGGGCGGGCCGTCACGGTGTGCCGGCGCAACGTCGCCACGCTCGGGCTGCCGGGGGTGCGGGTGGCCGCCGAGCGGGTCGAGGCGTGGCTCCAGCGCGGCGGGCCCGCCGGGGACGCCGGCCGGATCGACCTCGCGCTGCTCGACCCGCCGTACGACCTGGCCGAGGACCAGCTCGCCGCCGTGCTCACCGCGCTCGTGCCCCTGCTGGACGCCCAGGCGGTCGTCGTGGTCGAGCGGTCGGCGCGCGGGCCGGAGCCCGCCTGGCCGACGGGGCTGGGCCGCCTCGACGAGCGGCGCTACGGCGAGACCGTGCTCTGGTTCGCCGAACCCACCGCCGACGGCGGGCCGGTGGCCGGGATCGGCCCCGGGGAGCCCGTCGCGCCGTAGGGTGGCCCCGTGCGGATCGCGGTGTGCCCCGGCTCGTTCGACCCGGTGACCCTCGGGCACCTCGACGTGGTGGGCCGCGCGACCGCGCTCGCCGACGAGGTGGTGCTGGCCGTGGCGACCAACGTCGGCAAGAAGCCTCTGCTCGACCGTGGGCTCCGCGTCGCCCTGGCCCGCGACGCGGTCGCCCACCTCCCGCAGGTTCGCGTCGAGCCGGTCGACGGGCTCCTGGTGGACTTCTGCCGCCGGATCGGCGCGACCATGCTGGTCAAGGGGCTTCGTTCGGGTGCCGACCACGACGCCGAGACCCCGATGGCCCTGATGAACCGGCACCTGACCGGCATCGAGACGGTGTTCCTGCCTGCCGACCCGTCGGTCGCGCACATCGCGTCCTCGCTGGTCAAGGACGTCGCCCGGCACGGCGGCAGGATCGAGGACCTCGTCCCGCCAGGCGTGGCGGACGCGGTGCGGGCCGCGCTGGCGGGAGAGGGGACGAGATGAGCGACGAGGAGCCCCAGAGCCTGGTCGCGGTGCTCGACGAGCTCGAGAAGGTGGTGCACGCCGCTCGGGCGATGCCCATGTCGTCCTCGGTGCTGGTCGCCCGGGACGAGGTGCTCGCTCTGGTCGAGCGGGCCAGGGCGCTGCTGCCCGGCCAGCTCGCGCACGCCGACGAGGTGCTTGCGGGCGCCGACAAGGTGCTCTCCGATGCACACGAGCACGCCGACCGGATCATCCGCTCGGCCCACGAGCGGGCCGACGAGCTGGTCGCCCAGGAGCGCGTCGTGCTCGCCGCGCAGGCCCGCGCCGCCGAGCTCGTCGCCGAGGCGGAGGCGACCGCCGCCCGGCTGAGGCACGACGCCGACGACTACTGCGACCGTCGGCTCGCCGACTTCGAGATCGACCTCGGGCGTGTGGTGGCCCAGGTGCAGGCCGGTCGGGCGAAGCTGGCGGGGCGTCTCGAGCAGCCCGGACCGACCTCCGGCTGAGCCCCGGCGGGGCGGGTACCGCGGCTCGTCCGCGCGCCCCGGCAGCCGGGTTGGGACGGCGACCGGCATGCCGTAGGATGGCCCGTCGGTCCATCGCTCGCTGCGTGGGCCGAGACCCCTCGACCCTGGACCGATGATGGAGCGTCACGCCCTCGATCCCCGCGCGCCGTTCGTGCTCGACACCCACGAGCTCGACCGCCGCCCGGGGACGATGCGCACGATCTCCGAGACGGTCCCGGCGCCGGAGGATCTCGGCACCGCCGTGATCGGTGTCCCGGCCGGATCCGACCTCGAGCTCGACCTGCGGCTCGAAGCGGTGATGGAGGGGATCCTCGTCTCGGGCAGTGTCCGGGGCGGGACCGTCGGGGAGTGCGTGCGCTGCCTGGAGGAGGTCGTCGGCACCGTCGACGTCCAGATCCAGGAGCTGTTCGTCTATCCCGAACGGGCCCAGGCCGCCGTCGAGGACGGCGACGACGAGGAGGACCTGCGCGAGATCGAGGCCGACCTGATCGACCTCGAGCCCGCGGTGCGTGACGCGGTGGTGCCCGCACTGCCGTTCCGTCCGTTGTGCTCGCCGGACTGCCCGGGCCTGTGCCCGGAGTGCGGCGTCCGTCTGGCGGACCCGGCCAACGCCGGTCACCAGCACGAGGTCACCGACCCGCGGTGGGCTGCGCTGGCCGACATGTTCGACGAACCGAAAGAGAGCTGACCGTGGCTGTCCCGAAGCGCAAGATGTCGCGCAGCAACACCCGTGCGCGTCGGTCGCAGTGGAAGACGACCGCAGCGACCCTCACGACGTGCCCGCGCTGCAAGGCGGAGAAGCTCCCGCACACGGCGTGCCCGTCGTGCGGCGCCTACAACGGCCGCCAGTACGCCGAGGCGCTGCGGACCGAGCACGAGGCCCGCTGACCCGTGGCTCCCGGTGGTGACGAGACCGTGACCGCCGCTGCCCGCCTGCTCACCACGCTCGGGGTCCAGCTGGACCCCGAGCTCTTGGTGCTCGCCCTGACCCACCGTTCGTTCGCGCACGAGGCCGGCGGCCTGCCCACCAACGAGCGCCTGGAGTTCCTCGGGGACACCGTGCTCGGTCTGGTGGTCACCGAGGCCCTGTACCGCCGGCACCCGGACCACTCCGAGGGCGAGCTGGCCAAGATGCGCGCCGCCACGGTCTCCCAGCGCGCCCTCGCGGGCATCGCCCGGACCATCGACCTGGGGGCCTACCTGCTGCTCGGCAAGGGCGAGCTGGCCACCGGGGGCCGGGACAAGGACTCCATCCTGTCCGACACGCTCGAGGCGATCTTCGGCGCGACGTACCTCACGCACGGCCTCGAGGTCTCCCGAGAGCTCGTCGAGCGGCTCGTCAGCCCTACCCTCGAGGCCGCGGCGGACCTGGGTGCGGGCCTGGACTGGAAGACGTCGCTCCAGGAGCTCGCGGCCAAGCTGGGCCTGGGCGCGCCGGAGTACGACGTGCGCGGCACGGGCCCGGACCACGCACGCACGTTCACCGCGCGGATCCTGCTGGCCGACGAGGTCTGCGGCGAGGGCGTCGGCCCTTCCAAGAAGGTCGCCGAGCAGGAGGCCGCGGCAGCCGCCTACGCCTGTCTCGCCGAGCGCGCGGGCGTGACCTCCGCGGGCGGCTGAGTGCCCGAGCTCCCCGAGGTCGAGACCGTCCGTGACGGCCTGGCGCGTCACACCACCGGTGCGACCGTGACCGACGTCGAGGTCCTGCGGGCCAGCAGCGTGCGCCGGCACCTGCCCGGGCCGGCCGACTTCGCCGCCCGCCTGCGCGGCCGGACCCTGGGCGCAGCGGTGCGCCGAGGCAAGTTCCTGTGGCTCCTGCTGGACGACGACGAGGCGCTGACCGCGCACCTGGGGATGAGCGGCCAGCTGCTCGTGCACCACGCCGCGGACGCGCCCGAGCACCGCCACCTGCGGGTGCGCCTGAACCTCGCCGTGCCCGGGGCGCCGGACCGAGTGCTCGACTTCGTCGACCAGCGGACCTTCGGGCACCTGGCGCTCGCCGAGCTCGTGCCCACCGCCGACGGCGGGCCGGGTGGGCGTGGCAGCGACCTTCCCGCGCTGCCGCCCGCGGTCGCCCACATCGCGCGCGACCTGCTGGACCCCTACCTGGACCGCGACGCCGTGGTCGCGGCGGTCAGGTGGCGGCGCTCGGAGCTCAAACGGGCGCTGCTCGACCAGACGCTGGTCTCGGGGATCGGGAACATCTACGCCGACGAGGCGCTGTGGCGCGCCCGGCTGGACGGTGCGCGTCCCACGGATCGGCTTCGGCCCGTCCAGGTCCGCACGGTCCTCGGCGCGGCCGAGGAGGTCATGCGGGCGGCGCTGCGCGCCGGCGGCACGAGCTTCGACGCGATGTACGTGGACGTGAACGGGTCCTCGGGCTGGTTCGAGCGCGAGCTCGCGGTGTACGGCCGCGACGGCCTGCCGTGCCTGCGATGCGGTGCGTCGGTGGTCCGCCGGCCGTTCATGAACCGGTCCTCGTACAGCTGCCCGAGGTGCCAGCCTCGTCCACGCTCCGTGCGGCGGCTACAGTCCGCCGCCGCGTTTCTCTAGGATGCCGCACGTGACGAATGTCCCACCGGCCCCGGGCCGCGCCAGCGAGATCGCCGTGATGATCGTCGACGACCACGAAGTCGTCCGACGAGGGATCGCCGAGGTGATCGACAGGTCCGAGGGCATGGGCGTGGTCGCCGAGGCCGGCACCGTCGCCGAGGGAGTGCGCCGCGCGACGCTCGTACGCCCTCAGGTGATGCTCGTCGACCTCCAGCTCCCGGACGGCACCGGCATCGACCTGATGATGTCCCTGCGCGAGTCCCTACCGGACACCAAGGCGATCGTGCTGACGTCCTTCGACGACGACGACGCGCTGGCCGCCGCGCTGCAGGCGGGCGCGTCGGCGTTCCTGCTCAAGTCCGTGCGCGGCACCGAGATCGCCGAGGTGATCCGCCAGGTCGCCGCCGGCCGGACCCTGCTCGACGAGCGCACCGTCACGCGTCGACGCGCCGACCACGACGACCCGACCGCCGAGCTCACACCGTCCGAGCGCAAGGTGCTGGACCTCATCGGCGAGGGCATGTCCAACCGGGAGATCGCCGAGCGGCTCGGCGTGGCCGAGAAGACCGTCAAGAACCACATCACGTCGCTGCTGTCGAAGATGGGCCTGCAGCGCCGCACCCAGGTCGCCGCGTGGGTGGCGGGCCACAAGCACAGCTCCTGGCGCAGCGAGCCGGGGGACTGACCGCCCGGGCTGAACCCGCCCGCGACCGAGCGCCCCGGGGGCCGTCCACCCGGCGGCCGTGCCTCAGACGCGGCGCAGCGGCGCCGTCCAGCTCAGCAGGGTCCCGCGGCCCTCGGCAGTGGTGCCCAGGGTGAACGTGCCGCCGTGCCGGCGCGCCCGTGCGGCCAGGTTGTCCGTGCCCGAGCGACGATCCCGCTCCGGGGGAAGGCCGGCGCCGTCGTCCTCCACCTCGACCGTGACCGTGCCGGACGGCTTCTCGCCGACCAGGTCGACCCGCACCGCGACGGCTGTGGCCCTGGCGTGCCTGGCGGCGTTGGCCAGGCCCTCGCGGACCACGGCGACGACGTCGTCGGACATGTCCTCGCCGATCCGGTCGTCGAGGGCGCCCGCGTCGCCGTCCAGCGCATCGACCGAGTCCAGGACCCGGTCGTCGACCGTGATCACCAGCGACGGGGCGAAGCCCAGGCCGGTGCGAGCCAGTGACGCCTCGCGGCGCAGCCGCTCGGCGAGCGGCGCCGAGGCGTCCGGGTCACGCAGGGCGTGCACGATCGACCGGATCTGCCGCACCGTGGAGTCGACGTTGTCCAGCGCGTCGTCCACGATCCCGGTGAGCTCGGTGGGGTCGACGCCGCGGGCCGCGCGCCGGCGGACGGTCTCCAGCTGCATGCCGGTGGCGAACAGCTGCTGGATGGCCAGGTCGTGCAGATCCCTGGCGATCCGCTCGCGCTCGTCGAGCAGGGCGGCGACGTCCTGGGCGTGCCGCGCCTCGGCCAGCACCAGGGCCAGGGCGGCCTGGGCGGCGTAGGTCTCGGCGGTCGCCAGGTCACTGGGGCCGAACGGCGCCGAGCCCACCCGGCGCAGCAGGATGAGGACGCCCACGCCGGTGCCCCGGGCATGCATGGGGGCGTACAGGGCGGGCCCGAACTGGCGCATCGCCTCGACGCGCATCGCGCGGGCGCGGGACAGGGAGTCGACCACCAGCCCGTTGCCGTCGCGCAGCACCGTCCGGGCCCGGCCGTCGGGCGGCATGATCGTGCCGATCAGCTCGTCCGAGCCGACGCCGTCCACGATCTCCATCACCCACTGGTCGCCGATCCCGGGCAGCACCAGCGCCGCGGTGTCCGCCCCCGCGACCTCGCGCGAGGACGCCGCGATCTCCTGCAGGACGTCCTCCTGCTCGGCGCCGGACAGCAGCATCGTGGTGATCTGCTGGCCCGCGCGCAGCCAGTGCTCGCGGCGCTCGGCCTCGGCGTACATCTGGGCGTTCTGGATCGCGACCGCCGCCGCCGCGGCGAGGGTGAGCACGACCGCGTCGTCCTCGTCGGTGAACCCGCCGGGCTTGTCCGCCAGGTACAGGTACCCGTACACGCGGTTGCGGACCCGCACGGCGGTGCCCAGGAAGGAGCCCATCTTCGGGTGGTGCGGGGGGAAGCCCTTGAACTGCGGGTGCTGCAGCAGGTCGTCCAGCCGCAGCGTGCCGTGCGGCGGGATCGCGCCGAGGACGCCGGTGGCGTGCGGGGCGCGGCCGAGCAGGTTCGCGAGGCGGTCGTCGACGCCGGTGTGCACGAAGGTCGTGGACCTGCCACGGGCGTCCAGCACGTTGATCGCCCCGAACCTCGCCCCGGTCAGGTCCGCGCTCGCCGTCACGAACCGGTGCAGGACGGTCGGCAGGTCCAGGTCCGAGGCCAGCCCGAGGGCGGCCTGCAGCAGGTCGGCAGCTGCCAGCGACTCGTCCCGGGCGTGGTGGGGCTCGTCGTGCCGGGGCTGGGGGGTGCTCGTCATCCGATCTCCTGCTGCTCGGACTGCCAGGCCGTGCGGTAGGCCGGCACGGCACGGGGGCCCTCGAGCAGCTCGGTGTGGGTCCCGCGTGCCCCGACGCTACCCGTCCGGTCCAGCCAGATCACCTCGCCGGCCGCCTCGAGCCCGGCGAGCCGGTGCGTGACCACCAGCACGGCGCGGCCGGCGGCGAGGCTGCCGTCCAGAAGCCCGGTGAGCAGCGCGCGCCCTCCGGCGTCCAGGTGCTCGGTGGGCTCGTCGAGCAGGAGGACGGGCGCAGGGGCGAGCAGCGCTCGCGCGACCAGCAGACGCCGTCGCTCGCCGCCCGAGACGGCGGCCCCGTCGGCGCCGATCCGGGTGTCGAGTCCCTCCGGCAGACCCTCGAGCCAACCGTCCAGCCCGACGGCCCGGCACGCGTCCTCGGCCTCCTGCACCGTGACGTCGCCGCGCGCGACGCGCAGGTTCTCCAGCACCGTCGTGTCGAACACGTGCGCGTCCTCGGTGGTGAGCGCGACACGGGCGGCCGCGTCGGCGCGTTCCAGCCGGTCCGGCGGCTCGCCGCCGGCCAGGACCTCACCGCTCTTGGGTGGCAGAAGCCCGGCCAGGGTGAGCAGGAGCGTCGTCTTGCCCACCCCGCTCGGGCCGACCACCGCCACGCTGTGCCCCGGTGTGAGCTCGAGGTCCAGCCCGCGGACCAGGGCGGGACCGTCGGGCCAGCCGGCGGCCAGGTGGTGGGCCTCCAGCGGCGGCGCGTCCGGGCCGGGCTCGGCGACCGGGACGGGGCTCACGGCGGCGGCCGGCTGGGCGCCGTCGACCAGCTCGACGACCCGGCGGGCCGCCTCCCGCGAGCGGAGCAGGGCTACGGCGGCGCCGGGCAGCACCGCGGAGGCTTCGAACACCGCGAGCGGGGTGAGGACGACCACGGCGAGCTCGACGGGGTCGAGCACCCCCGACGTGGTCGCGGGGATGGCGACCAGCAGGGCGCCGAGCATCGCCAGGCCGGTCGCGAGCGGTGCGAGCGCTGCGGCGACCGCAGCCGGCACCGCGCCCCGGTCGGTCGCCCGGGCCAGGCGCGCGTCGGCCGCACGGAGCTCGGCGAGCATGGGCTCGACGCGGCCGGCCACCCGCAGCTCGCCGGCCCCGTCCAGCAGCGACTGGCTCACCGCGGCGAGGTCGGCGCGGGCGGCCGCGGCCTCGCGCTCGGTGGCCCGTGCGCCGCGACGGGCCAGCCAGGGCGCGACGACGCCCGCCAGCACCAGGCACGCGGCGAGCGTGAGGCCGGCCGCCGGCAGGAACAGGCCCATCGCCACGGCGCTGCCCACACCCAGCACGGCTGCCACGGCCATGGGCAGCAGGCCGCGCACCACGACGTCGCCCACCGCGTCCACATCCGCGCCGACCCGGGCCAGCAGGTCGCCGCGACGCAGCGCCAGCAGTCCGGCGGGGGAGCCGGCCGCGAGCCGTTCGTACAGCCGTACCCGCAGCGTCGCCATGCCGCGCAGCGCGACATCGTGGGACACCAGGCGCTCGACGTAGCGCAGCACCCCTCGCGAGATGCCGAACAGCCGCACCGCGACGGCGGCGAGGTTGAGGACCGCGACCTCGGGCATCTGGGCCGCCCGGGCGATCAGCCACGCCGAGACGGCGGCCAGGGCGATGGCGCTGCCCAGGCCGCCGACGCCGGCGGCCACCGCGCCGGCGACCCGGCGGGCGTCCACGTCGAGCAGGCGCACGGCGCGCCACAGCGGGTCGCGGCTCACGGGGTCACCAGCGCTTCGGCGGTCACGACGACCGTGCGGTCGGCGACCTCGAGCAGGCTCGTGCGGTGTGCGACGAGCAGCACGGTGCGCCCCTGGTCGCGCAGCCGGCGCACGGCATCCAGCACGACCTGCTCGCCGCCCGCATCCAGGTGGGCGGTGGGCTCGTCGAGGACCACCAGCGGGGCGGGCGCGAGCAGTGCGCGGGTCAGGGCGAGCCGCTGCCGCTGGCCGAGGCTCAGCCCGGTGCCACCCTGCCCGAGGCGCTGGTCCCAGCCGCCGGCGAGGCCGTCCACGACGCGGTCCAGTCCGGTGAGCTCCGCCGCGGCTGCGAGCCGCCGGTCCTCGACCGGCACGCCGCGTTCGACGGCCTCGCGCACGGTGCCGGGCTCGATCACCGGGCGTTGGGGGACCCAGGCGATCTGGGACCACCAGCCGGCCGGGTCCACCTGCGCCAAGGGCACCGGGCCGTCGGGGCCGTCGAGGAGCACCTGACCGCCGTCCGGGGCCAGCAGACCCAGGAGCACGGCGACGGCCGTGGACTTGCCGGCCCCGTTGGCGCCGGCGAGCGCGACCACCTCACCGGGCGCCAGGTCCAGGTCCAGGCCGGCGGGCGCCAGGTGCGCGCGGTCGGGTGCGGCCACCGTCACGTCGCGCAGCCGCACCGTCGTCCGGGTCAGGTCGGGGGCCGGCGCCTTGCCTGGCTCGGCGACCGGCTCCTCGAGCACCGCGAACGCCTGCTCGGCAGCGGCGACGCCGTCCGCCGAGGCGTGGAAGTGCGCGCCGACCTGGCGCAGGGGGAGGTAGACCTCAGGCGCCAGCACCAGCACGGCGAGGCCGGTCACCAGGTCCAGGTCGCCGAACACCAGCCGGAAGCCGACCCCGACCGCCACGAGCGCCACGGACAGCGTCGTGAGCAGCTCGAGGGTCATGCCGGACAGGAACGCCACCCGCAGGGTGCCCATGGTGGCCTTGCGGTGCGCGTCGCCGAGCTCGGCGACCTGGCGCTCGGGCCCGCGCTCGCGGCCGAGGGCCCGCAGGGTCGGCAGCCCGGCGAGCAGGTCGAGCACCTGGGTGCCGAGCCGGGTCATCGCGGCGAGACGGCGGTCCGCGTAGCCCTGGGTCATCCGGCCGATCAGCACCATGAAGACCGGGATGAGCGGGAGCGTCAGCGCGATGGTCGCCGCGGCGATCAGGTCGTGCGTCAGCACCACCACCAGGGCCGCCGGGGTGACGGTCGCCGCGAGCAGGAGCTGCGGCAGGTATCTCACGAAGTACGGCTCGAGCGCGTCCAGGCCCCGCGTCGCCAGGGTCGTCACCCCGGGGTGTGCCACGATCCACCGCGGCCCGAGGGCGACCGCGCGGGCGAGCACCTGCTCGCGGAGCTCGGCGGTCGCGCGGGTCGCCGAGCGGTGCGCGAAGCGCTCCTGGGCCCAGACCAGGCCGGCGCGCACGGCGACGACGGCCGCGAGCCAGCCCACCAGGGGTGCGACGTCCGCCCAGTCGGCGGTCCGCAGCACCACGGGGGAGAGCACCCGCGCGAGAAGGAGTGCCTGGAGGATGACCGCAGCGGCCGTCAGCCCGCCGAGCCCTGCGGTGAGCAGGACGTACCGGCGGGCTGACGTGGCCCTCTGCAGGAGCCTCGGGTCGAGTGGCTTCACACCTTCTCGAGCGAGAGACCGGCGGGCTCGGGGATGTGGTCGACGTGGATCCGCTTGCGGAACACCCAGTACGTCCAGGCCTGGTAGGCCAGGACGATCGGGGTGAGCGCGACCGCGACCCAGGTCATCACGCCGAGCGTGTACTGGCTGGACGACGCGGCAGCGACCGTGAGGTTGTTGACGCCGTCGATGTCCGGCATGACGTTCGGGTACAGGCCGCCGAAGATCAGCGCCACTGCCCCGACGATCGCCACGCCCATCAGGATGAACGCCCAGCCCTCGCGCCGCACCCGGGCGGCCAGGACAACGCCGATCAGGGCGACCGCGGCGACGCCGGTGGCCAGCCACGTCCAGGAGTTGTTGGAGTAGGCGAGCTGGAGCCAGACGGCCCAGGCGCCGGCCACGACGAGCGTCACCAGCGAGAGCGTCTGCGCCAGCTTCGCCGCGCGCTCCTTGATGTCACCGTCGGTCTTGAGCGCCAGGAAGATCGCCCCGTGGGTGAGGAAGATCATCGCGGTGGTGACGCCGCCGAGCAGCGCGAACGGGTTGAGCAGGTCGAAGAACGTCCCGGCGTACTGGATGTTGCCTGCGGTGTCGGTCTCGAGCGGGACGCCGCGCACGATGTTGCCGAACGCCACGCCCCACAGCACGGCCGGGATCCACGAGCCCAACACGAGCCCCCAGCGGAAGCCGTTCTGCCAGCGCACGTCGTTGATCTTGCCGCGCCACTCGAAGGAGACGATCCGGGCGATCAGCGCGAGCAGGATGACCAGCAGCGCCAGGTAGAAGCCCGAGAACAGCGTGGCGTACCACTCCGGGAAGGCCGCGAACGTGGCGCCACCGGCGGTGAGCAGCCACACCTCGTTGCCGTCCCACACCGGGCCGATCGTGTTGATCATGACCCGGCGTTCCTTCTCGTTGCGCCCGAGGACCGGCAGCAGCATGCCGACGCCGAAGTCGAAGCCCTCGAGGAACAGGTAGCCGGTCCACAGGACGGCGATGAGGACGAACCAGATGATCTGCAGGGTTGCGTGATCCATGGCGTGCTCCTCAGTAGGCGAACGACATCGGACGGTCCGCGTCCGCGTCGGCGTTGGCTTCGGGGGACACGTCGGGCTCGTGGTCCGGTACACCCTTGGCTGCGTACCTCTTGAGCAGCATGAACCAGAGCACGGCGCAGACGAGGTAGATCAGGGTGAAGGCGACCATCGAGATGATCACCGACACCGCGCCGACCACCGGCGAGTTGGCGTGCTGGGTGAGCATCCACACCATGTCGACGCCCTCGGGGTTGGGGTTGGGCGCGACGATCCAGGGCTGACGGCCCATCTCGGTGAAGATCCACCCGAACGCCGAGGCCAGCAGCGGCGCGGGCAGGGCGATCAGGCCGAGCCTGCCGAGCCAGGTGCCGGTCGGGACCTTCCCGCCGCGGGTCAGCCAGAGGATGGCCGCGCCGAGCGCCGCGGAGAACACCCCGAACCCGATCATCAGCCGGAACGACCAGTAGGTGACCAGCAGGTTCGGCACGAAGCTGAAGCCGTCCTCGACGCCCAGGGACGCGGCGTACTTGTCGGTGTAGGTCTGCTGGAGCTCGTCGATGCCGGCGAGCGGGGCCTTGAAGTCGCCCGTGGCCAGGAACGACGTCAGGCCCGGGATGGAGATGATCGCGGTCGTGTCGCTGCAGTTGTTCGACGCGGGGTTGCCGATCGTCAGGATCGAGAACGGCGCGCCGTCGGTGTAGGACTCGCACATCGCCTCGGCGGCGGCCATCTTCATCGGCTGCTGGTTGAACATCATCTTGGCCTGCCAGTCACCGGTCCAGATCACGCCGATCCCGGCGATGATCAGGACCCAGGCGCCGAACTTGGCACCCGGACGCCACACGTCCTTGGCGAGCTCGGTCTTGCCCTCCTTGGCCGACTTGACCATCCACCACACCGAGATCCCGGCGACCGCCGTGCCCGCCGTCACCAGGGAGACGGTGATGACGTGCGGGAACGCCGCGAGGAGGGTGGGGTTGGTCAGCACGTCACCGATGGAGACCATCTCGGCGCGGCGGCCGTCGGCCGACATCTCCGCACCGACCGGGTGCTGCATCCAGGAGTTGGCGGCGAGGATGAAGTAGGCCGACAGGTTCGTGGCGAAGGCGACGAGCCAGATGGTGGCCAGGTGGACCTTCTTGGGGAGCTTGTCCCAGCCGAAGATCCACAGGCCCAGGAACGTCGACTCGATGAAGAACGCGGCGAGCGCCTCCATCGCCAGCGGCGCTCCGAAGATGTCACCGACGAAGCGGGAGTACTCGCTCCAGTTCATGCCGAACTGGAACTCCTGCACGATGCCGGTCGCGACACCGATCGCGAAGTTGATCAGCAAGAGCTTGCCGAAGAACTTCGTCAGCTTGAGCCATCGTTCGTTGCCGGTGCGGACCCAGGCGGTCTGCATGATGGCGACGAGCGGGGACAGGCCGATCGTCAGCGGCACGAAGATGAAGTGGTAGACCGTGGTGATCCCGAACTGCCATCGGGCCAAGGTCAATGCGTCCACGGTGTCTCCTCATTGGGGCGCGCGGGTGGGTCGACGCCAGGGCGTCAGGACGACCGTAGGGAAGATCAGTACGCACGCGGTTGGGACTTTCGTCCCTCTTTGCTGACGGAGCGTCAGATTCCTGGGGCGCTGTGACGAAGGTCTCCGTCAGATACCCCTGACGGTATCGGCGTGTCGCGCCGTCATGACCTGGGGACGAGCCTAGCGCGGGCGACGCGCGAGGCTTCGGACGTGCGCGAGGGGTCGGGCACCTGCTGTGCGATACTGACCCCGGTCATGGAGTCCGCCACACCGGGCTCGGGACCGAGAACTTGCTGTCGATCGGATCCGCGACCGCCGTGCGCCGCCTCCTGTGGTTGGGAGCGCGGGCGCCGGCGGGTATCGACACGGATCGTCCGGCAGACACCGACGACTTCCGTCGAGGCGCCCAGGCGCCCGCGACGACCGGATCGCCTAGGGCCGGCGAGTGTGGACGGCCCGGGCTTGGAGCACCTCGTGACCGACGAGACCACCCCTCAGACCTCGGACGAGACGTCCGCCGAGACGGCTCCTGCCGCTGCAGCCTCGAGCACCCGTCCGCGACGTCGCCGGGCCACCGCCCCGGCCGGCACCCCGTCCGGCACGACCGCCTCGGCGGACGTGGCCGAGCCCGAGGCCGGACCGCCCGCCGCCGAGGAGCCGCAGGCCCCCAAGCGCCGCAGCCGGCGTCCGGCGGCGTCCGCGGAGGCCGACGAGGGGGACACGCCGCCCGCCAAGCGGACGCGCACCGCATCGACCAAGACCAAGACCAAGGCCAAGGCCAAGGACGCCGGCGCGACCGCCGAGCCCGAGAGCGCCGCGCCGGAGAGCCCCACCGAGTCCGGGGGCCCGGCAGGCGACGACTCCGGTTCGACCGCCGCTGAGCCGCAGAAGGCGAAGGCGGGCACCCGCCGTCGCCGCGCGTCGTCCAAGGTCGCGGAGGACGCCGGCGACGAGGCGTCGTCCGGGGACCGGGCCAAGGATCTCGACGTGCTCGCCGAGCTCGGCTCGGCCGCTGTGCTCTTCCAGGCTCCCGAGCCCGTCAAGCGTCGCCGCGCGCAGGCGCCGGCCGGGCCGCCGCGACCGGCCGACGAGGCCGACGGGGAGGGCGGCGAGGAGCCGGACGAGACCGCTGAGGCCGAGAGCGCCGAGAAGCCCGAGCCCGAGGCGTCGGGCGGCGCCCGCAGGTCGCGGCAGCGGCGGTCCCGGTCGGGTGCCGCCGAGCCCGAGGGCGGCAACACCGAGGCCCCCGAGGCGACCGTCGCCGAGTCGGAGGAGGACTCCGACGAGGAGTCCGACGAGACCGGTGGCGACGAGGGCGAACCGCGCGAGGGCGCGCGTCGGCGTCGACGCAGGCGAGGCGGCCGTGGCCGCCGGCGCTCCGCCGACGGTGAGGCCGAGGAGACCGGCGACGCGGAGAGCCCCGAGGGCGAGGAGCCCGACGAGGAGTCCGGTGACACCGGTGGCGAGGACGGCGAGGCTCGTGAGGGCGGGCGCCGGCGTCGTCGTCGGCGTCGGTCCGGCCGCAGCGGTGGGGACGCCGAGCCGCGTCGCGACGAGGTGACGGCCCTCAAGGGGTCCACGCGTCTGGAGGCCAAGCGCCAGCGGCGCCGCGAGGGGCGCGACGCGGGGCGCCGCCGCGCGGTGCTCTCCGAGGCCGAGTTCCTGGCCCGGCGCGAGTCGGTCGAGCGCGCGATGGTGGTGCGCGAGGCCGGCGGTCGGGTGCAGATCGCGGTGCTCGAGGACGGGGTCCTCGTCGAGCACTTCGTGTCCCGCGCGGGTGGGGGCGGCCAGAGCTCGTCGTCGATGATCGGCAACGTGTACCTCGGCCGGGTGCAGAACGTGCTGCCCAGCATGGAGGCGGCGTTCGTCGACGTCGGCAAGGGCCGCAACGCGGTGCTCTACGCCGGTGAGGTGAACTGGGACGCCGCGGGTCTTGAGGGCCAGCCGCGCCGCATCGAGCAGGCGCTCAAGTCCGGTGACAGCGTGCTGGTGCAGGTCACCAAGGACCCGGTGGGCCACAAGGGTGCGCGCCTGACCTCGCAGGTCACGCTCGCCGGCCGCTACCTGGTCTACGTGCCGGCCGGCGGGATGACCGGCATCTCCCGCAAGCTCCCGGAGAACGAGCGTGCCCGCCTGAAGAAGCTGCTCAAGGAGATCGTGCCCGAGGGCGCCGGCGTCATCGTGCGCACCGCCGCCGAGGGCGCCTCGGAGGAGGAGCTGCGGCGCGACGTCAAGCGGCTGCAGGACCAGTGGGCCGCGATCGAGAAGAAGCAGAAGTCCGCCTCGGCGCCGGCGCTGCTGCAGGGCGAGCCGGACCTCGCGATCCGCGTGGTCCGCGACATCTTCAACGACGACTTCTCGTCGCTCACGGTCCAGGGCGAGGGCGTCTGGCGCCTCATCCACGAGTACGTCGAGTCGATGGCCCCCGACCTGCTCGAGCGGGTGGGCCGGTGGACCGGTGACGGCGACGTGTTCGCCTCGCACCGCATCGACGAGCAGCTGTCCAAGGGCATGGACCGCAAGGTCTGGCTGCCCTCGGGCGGCTCGCTGGTCATCGACCGGACCGAGGCCATGACGGTCATCGACGTCAACACCGGCAAGTTCACCGGCTCGGGCGGGACGCTCGAGGAGACCGTGACCCGCAACAACCTCGAGGCCGCCGAGGAGATCGTCCGCCAGCTCAGGCTGCGCGACATCGGCGGGATCATCGTCATCGACTTCATCGACATGGTGCTGGAGTCCAACCGCGACCTGGTGCTGCGCCGGCTCGTGGAGTGCCTGGGCCGTGACCGGACCAAGCACCAGGTGGCCGAGGTCACCTCGCTCGGCCTGGTGCAGATGACCCGCAAGCGCGTGGGGCAGGGCCTGGTCGAGGCGTTCAGCGAGACGTGCCAGCACTGCGCGGGGCGCGGCTACCTCATCCACACCGACCCGGTCGAGGCCGCGGCGCCTGCCGAGAACGGCGAGCAGGCGGAGGCCAAGCGCTCGCGCCGTTCCAAGCGCCCGCAGTCGAACGCTCCCTCGGCGGTGCCGGTGCTGCCCGAGGCGCGCGAGGCCGTCAAGGCGACGTTGGCGACCATCGCCGCCGCCGCGGCGCACGCGCACGACCACGACGAGGAGCAGCCGCGCCCGGAGCCGGACCCCGAGATGATCGAGGCGCTGGCGCTCGAGGTCGTCCAGCGGGCCGAGGCCGCCGGGGCCGACGACGCCTCGGCCGGGTCCGACGGTGAGGGCGCCGAGTCGGTGCAGGACACCCAGGACGCCGAGCAGTCCGAACCACAGTCCGACGCCCAACCGGGCGCCATTTGACCGGTCGCCCGCGGCTCCGTACGCTGGAATGTCGGTGCGCCCTGCGAGCGCGCCGTTCTCACGTGTCCTGAGCCCCCCGGGTGCGAGCCGGGTCACGTCCCGAACGAGAGAGAGCAGCAACGTGGTGTACGCGATCGTGAAGGCCGGTGGCCGCCAGGAGAAGGTCTCCGTGGGCGACATCCTCGTGGTCGACCGGCTGTCAGCCGGTACCGGCGAGACCGTCCAGCTCCCTGCCCTGCTCCTCGTCGACGGGGACAAGGTCACCTCGGACGCCAAGGCGCTGGCCAAGGTGTCCGTCACCGCGGAGGTCGTCCGGGACGAGCGAGGTCCCAAGATCGACATCCTGCGGTACAAGAACAAGACCGGCTACCGCCGCCGCCAGGGGCACCGCCAGGAGCTCACCCGGCTGAAGGTCACCGGCATCAAGTGACCCGGCGCGGCCTCGAGCCGCCCGACCCACATCAGCACATCCAGTAGGACACAGGAGAGGTCATGGCTCACAAGAAGGGCGCGAGCTCCTCGCGCAACGGGCGCGACTCCAACGCCCAGCGCCTGGGCGTCAAGCGCTTCGGCGGCCAGCAGGTCAACGCCGGCGAGATCCTGGTCCGCCAGCGCGGCACGCACTTCCACCCCGGCGACAACGTCGGTCGCGGCAGTGACGACACCCTGTTCGCCCTGGCGGCCGGCGCCGTGAAGTTCGGCATCCGGCGCGGGCGCAAGGTCGTCGACATCGTCGCGGCCGACTGATCCACGCGACCCTGGGGCGCACCGGTCGGTGCGCCCCTTTGTCGTTCCCAGGGGCGTATGCCCCCTCTCAGACCTGAGGAGTTCCGATGGCCAGCTTCGTCGACCGGGTGGTGCTGCACGCCCGCGGCGGTGACGGCGGGCACGGCTGCGCCTCGATCCGGCGCGAGAAGTTCAAGCCGCTGGCCGGCCCCGACGGTGGCGACGGGGGGCACGGCGGCGACGTGATCCTCGAGGTCGACCCCCAGGTCACCACGCTGCTGGACCTGCACCACTCCCCGCACCGTCACGCGACCTCCGGCACGGCCGGTGCCGGGGACGACCGGCAGGGCGCCAACGGCAGCGACCTGGTGGTCCCCGTCCCGGACGGCACAGTGGTCAAGACCGTCGGCGGTGACGTCCTGGCCGACCTGGTGGGCGTCGGCACCCGGTACGTCGTGGCTGCGGGAGGTCGCGGCGGGCTCGGCAACGCCGCGCTCGCCTCCCCGAAGCGCAAGGCGCCGGGCTTCGCGCTGCTCGGCGAGCCGGGCGAGGAGGCCGACGTCGTCGTCGAGCTCAAGTCGATCGCCGACGTCGCGCTGGTCGGCTACCCGAGCGCCGGCAAGTCGAGCCTGGTCTCGGCGATCTCCGCCGCGAAGCCCAAGATCGCCGACTACCCGTTCACCACGCTGGTCCCGCACCTCGGGGTCGTGCAGGCGGGGGCGTCCCGGTACACCGTCGCGGACGTTCCGGGCCTGATCCCGGGCGCCAGCCAGGGCAAGGGGCTGGGGCTGGAGTTCCTGCGGCACGTCGAGCGCTGCGCGGTGATCGTGCACGTCCTGGACTGCGCGACGCTCGAGCCCAACCGCGACCCGATCAGCGACCTGGACGTGCTGCTCAGCGAGCTCGCCACGTACTCCGAGGACCTCGTGTCCGGCGGCGAGGTCCCGATGCTCGAGCGGCCCGCCGTCGTGGTGCTCAACAAGATCGACGTGCCCGAGGCCCGCGAGCTCGCCGAGCTGGTGCGCCCCGAGCTCGAGGCCCGCGGGTTGCGGGTGTTCGAGGTCTCCACGGCCAGCCACGAGGGCCTGCGGCCGCTCACGTTCGCCCTGGCCGAGCTGGTGCGAGAGGCCCGCGAGGCCACGCCGCCGCCCCCGCCGCGCACCGTGCTGCGGCCCGCCGCGGTCGACCAGGCGGAGTTCACCGTGACCCGCCGCGAGGAGGGCACCCACGTCTTCTTCCAGGTGCGCGGGCGCAAGCCGGAGCGCTGGGTGCGCCAGACCGACTTCGCCAACGACGAGGCGGTCGGCTACCTCGCCGACCGGCTGGCCCGGATCGGGGTCGAGGAGGCGCTCTTCGGCGCCGGCGCGACGCCCGGCGCCGAGGTCGTGATCGGCTCCGACGACGACGCGGTGGTGTTCGACTGGGAGCCCACCTTGATGACCGGCGCCGAGCTGCTGGGCGCGCGCGGCACCGACCTGCGCCTGGAGGACCACCACCGTCCGTCCCGGGCGGATCGGCGCCGCGAGCACCACGAGCGGATGGACGCCAAGGCCGAGGCCCGCGCCGAGCTGTGGACCGAGCGCGAGCAGGGCCACTGGTCGGACCCCGCCGAGGACGAGTAGGCGGCGGAGCCCGGACCGGGACCTCCTAGCATGGCCCGGTGATCATCGGACGGGCGGCGGCATGACCGAGGCGCGCGCCGGCGGCATCCGGCTGGGCGTGGACGTGGGCGGCACGTTCACCGACGTGGTCGCGGTGGCGCCCGACGGACGGATCCGCATCGCGAAGGTCCCCTCGACGCCGCGCGACCAGTCCGACGGCGTGCTCGCCGGGTGGGCGGCGCTGGGGGCGAGCCCGCAGGACGTCGCCGCGTTCGCGCACGGCACCACCGTGGCCACCAACGCCCTGCTCGAGCGGCGGGGCGGGCGCACCGCCCTGGTCACGACCGAGGGGTTCCGCGACCTGCTGGAGATCGGGCGCCAGGACCGCCCGTCGCTGTACGACCTGACCCGCGCCCGTCCGACCCCGCTGGTGCCGCGCGACCTGCGCTTCGTGGTGCGCGAGCGGATGGGTCCGGACGGCGTGGTGGTGCCGTTGGACGCCGCAAGCCTGTCCGACGCGGTCGACGCGGTGGCCGCCGCGGACGTCGACGCGGTGGCGGTGTGCCTGCTGTTCGGCTTCCTGCACCCGGACCACGAGCGCCAGGTGGGCGCGGCCCTGCGTGCCGCCCTGCCCGGTGTGGCCGTGTCGATGTCGCACGAGGTGCTGCCCGAGTTCCGGGAGTACGAGCGCACGTCGACCACCGTGGCCGACGCCTACCTGCGGCCGCGGATGGCCGCCTACCTCGAGCACCTCCGGGGCCGGGCGCGGGCCGCGGGCCTGCCCGAGCCCACGGTGATGCAGTCCTCCGGCGGCGTGCTCGACGTGAGCGTCGCGGCGCGCCACCCCGCACGGTTCGTGCTGTCCGGGCCGGCCGGCGGCGTGGTGGGGGCCTCGCACGTCGCGGGGCTCTCCGGGTTCGGCGACGTGCTGACCTTCGACATGGGCGGCACCAGCACCGACGTCGCGCCGGTGGTGGGTGGGGCCGTGCAGCTGACCACCGAGTCGGTGGTCGCGGGGGTGCCGCTGCGGCTGCCGATGGTGGACGTGCACACCGTGAGCGCCGGTGGCGGCTCGGTGGCCTGGGTGGACGAGGGCGGCGCGCTGCGGGTGGGCCCGCAGTCCGCCGGCGCCGACCCGGGGCCGGCGTGCTACGGGCACGGCGGCACCTCGGCGACGGTCACGGACGCGAACCTGGTGCTCGGCGCCCTGCCGGACGGCGCGCGGCTGGGCGGGGACGTGGTGCTGCGCCGTGACCTGGCACTCGAGGCCCTCGCCCGGGTCGGGGCCCGGCTCGGGCTGGACGCGCGGGAGACGGCGCTGGGCGTGGTGCGGGTCGCGGACACCGAGATGGTGCGTGCGCTGCGGCTGATCAGTGTCGAGCGAGGCCTGGACCCGCGGGGCTTCGCCCTGGTGGCGTTCGGCGGGGCAGGCGGCCTGCACGCATGCTCGCTCGCCGAGGAGGTCGGCTGCGCCACGGTGCTGGTCCCGAGGGCGGCCGGGGTGCTCTCTGCGCTCGGCCTGGCGATCGGCGAGGTGCGCCACGACCACGTCCGCTCGTTCGCCGGGCGGTCGGCCGAGGATCTCGAGGCAGGGTTCACCGAGCTGGCGGCCGAGGCGCTGGCACAGCTGCCCGGTGCCGCGCTCACCCGGCAGGCCGACCTGCGCTACGCCGGGCAGTCCTTCGAGCTCACCGTGCCCGGTGCCACCGTCGAGGCCCTGACGACCGCGTTCGGCGAGGCGCACGAACGCCGGTACGGGCACCGGATCGACGACGAGCCCGTCGAGATCGTGAACCTGCGGGTGGTCGCGACGCTCGCAGGAGTGGTCCCCGACCTGCGCGGCAGCGAGCACGCCGCCGTGGGGGTGACCGAGCAGACCGTCGCCAGGACGGTGCTGCTGGACACCGGCGAGGTCGCCGCACGCGTGCACGACCGGACCCGGATGGGCCCGGGCGCGACCGTCACCGGCCCGGCCGTGGTCGAGCTCCCCGAGGCGACCTGCCTGGTGCGGCCCGGCTGGTCCGGCGCGGTCGACGACCTGGGCACCCTGGTGCTGCGACGGGAGGTGCGATGAGCCTGGACCCGATCACCCTGTCGGTGCTGCGCAGTGCGCTCGCCGGGATCGCCGAGGAGATGGGCACCGTGCTGGTGCGCAGCGCGTACTCCTCGAACATCAAGGAGCGGCGGGACTGCTCCGCGGCGCTCTTCGACGCCGACGCGCGCATGGTCGCCCAGGCCGAGCACATCCCGGTGCACCTGGGCGCGATGCCCGAGTCCGTCGAGGCGGTGCGGGCGCGCGGTGCGGCGCCGGGGGAGACCTGGATCCTCAACGACCCGTACACCGGCGGCACGCACCTGCCCGACGTGACGCTGGTGACCCCGGTGGGGATCGACGGCCGGGTGGTGGCGTACGCGGTCACCCGCGCGCACCACTCCGACGTCGGCGGGATGTCGCCGGGGTCGATGCCGGCCACGTCGCGGGACCTGTGGCAGGAGGGCCTGGTGATCCCGCCGGTGCGGTTCACCGACGAGGTCATGGAGCTGGTGTGCGCCAACTCGCGCACCCCGCGGCTGCGCCGGGGGGACTTCCGCGCCCAGGCGGCGGCGAACCGGGTCGGCGGGCAGCGGGTCGTCGAGCTCGCCGCACGCATGGGCCTGGAGACGGTGCTCGCGGGCATGGCCGAGGTGCTCGACTACGCCGAGCGGCGCACCCGGGAGGCGCTGCGTGCCCTGCCGGACGGGGTGTACCGCGCCGCGACCGAGCTCGAGGGCGACGGCGTCACCGACGCCGACATCCCGATCCGGGTCGCGGTGACCATCGACGGCGACCGGGCGGTGATCGACCTGTCCGGGACGGCCGACGCCGTCGACGGGAACGTCAACTGCCCGCTCGCGGTGACGCGGTCGGCCTGCTTCTTCGCGCTGCGCGTCCTGCTGCCCGAGGACGTGCCCGCGTGCGCCGGGACGTACGCGCCCCTGGAGATCCGCGCGCCCGAGGGTTCGCTGGTCAACGCCCGCCCGCCGCACGCCGTGGTGGCCGGCAACGTCGAGACCAGCCAGCGGGTGGCCGACGCGGTGCTCGCCGCGCTCGCCCAGGTCGCCGACGTGCCGGCCGCCGGTGCGGGCACGATGAACAACACCGTGATCGGTGGGCGCGGCTGGACCTACTACGAGACGGTCGCCGGCGGCCAGGGTGCCTCGCGGTCGGGGCCGGGCCCGTCGGGCGTGCACGTGGGCATGACCAACACGCTCAACACCCCGATCGAGGCCCTGGAGCTGGAGTACCCCATGCGCGTCGAGCGGTACGAGCTGGCCGACGGCTCGGGGGGCGCGGGCGCGCACCGGGGCGGCGACGGCGTGGTCCGGGCGATCCGGGTGCTCGAGGACGCCAGCGTGAACCTGCTCACCGACCGTCGCCGCCACGCGCCACCCGGGCTCGCCGGTGGTGGTCCGGGGGCCGTGGGTCGCAACATCCTCGAGGACGACGCCGGTACGCACGAGCTGGCGCCCAAGGTCGCACGGCGGGTGGCCGCGGGTGACGTGGTCACGCTCGTGACGCCCGGTGGTGGCGGTTGGGGCGAGCCCGGCCGGACGCAGGGTCGGTCGGCGGGCGTCGGACCGGGCGGCCCGGTCGGCCGGGCGAGCGACGCCGGGTGACCCGCGACCCGGTCGGCCGTGCCGGCCGGGCGAGCGACGCCTAGGACGGGTGACCCGCCACCCGGTCGGCCACGACGCGTTCGGCGGCGTCGGCCAGGTCGACCGGCCCGCGCGCGAGGGCCTCGGCGAGCGGCCGGTCGGCGGGTCCGATCGGCACGACCGGCCCGATCGCGTCCTGCGCCTCCTGCCAGCCCGGCCCGAGGCTGCCCGCCAGCACCACCACGGGGACCCCCGCGACGCGGGCTGCGGCGGAGACGCCGGCGGGGACCTTGCCGGACAGGGTCTGCCCGTCGACCCGGCCCTCGCCCGTGAGCACCAGGTCGGCCCCGAGCAGGGCATGGGAGAGCCCCACGGCCTCGGCGACCAGCGTCACGCCGGGTGCGAGCCGGGCCCCCGCCGCGAGGAACGCCGCGCCGAGGCCGCCGGCCGCGCCTGCCCCGGGCAGCCCCGCGACGTCATGCCCGCCGGCCCGCAACGCACGCGCCAGGTGCTCCAGGCGGCGGGTGAGCACGGCCACCGCGGTCGGGTCGGCACCCTTCTGCGGCGCGAACACCGCGGCGGCGCCGCGCGGGCCGGTCAGAGGGTTGTCGACGTCCACGGCGACCTCGACCCGGCCGAGGCGCGGGTCCAGTCGGGTGAGGTCGAGTCCGGCCAGGTCCGCCCAGTCGCACCCCGCGGAGGGCCGGACGGGCAGCGCCCGAGCGCCGAGCTCCAGGAGCATCCCCAGCCCGCCGTCGGTGGTCGCCGAGCCGCCCAGACCCACGACCACGCGCCGCGCCCCGGCGTCCCAGGCGGCTCGCAGCAGGTTCGCGACCCCGGTGCTCGACGCTGCCAGGGCATCGCGCTCGTCCGGGGCGATCAGGTCGAGGCCCACGGCCTGGGCCACCTCGACCACGGCGAGGCGGTCGCGGGCCACCCAGCCGATCTGCCCGCGGCGCGCCCTGCCGAGAGCGTCGACCGTGTCGACGTCGAGCAGCTCCCCGCCGAGGGCGTCGGCCACCGTCCGGGCGGTGCCCTCGCCGCCGTCGGCCATCGGGACGAGCGTCACGTCGGCGTCGGGCACCACACGTCGTACCCCCGCCGCCATCGCCTCGGCCGCCTCGCGTGCGCTCATCGACTCCTTGAAGGAGTCCGGGGCGACGACGATCTTCACGCCGCCCAGCCTGGCACGCCCCTTCCCCCGCGAGTTCGGTGGTGGGCTGCCGAGTTCGGTGGTCGCGACCACCGAACTCGAGCCCCACCACCGAACTCGCCGCTCGGGGCGGTGGGCGAGCGGTCGCGGGGCGGACGCGGCCGCGCGTTCGGTGGCGGGCGCGGCAGAATGCCAGGCGTGACCCGAGAGACCCTGGCCGGCGCCCACCGCGTGGTGGTCAAGGTGGGGTCGTCCTCGCTCACCGGTGAGGACGGCCGGCTCGACGTCGACGCGCTGCGCGCCCTGGCTGACGTGCTCGCCGCGCGGCGGGCCGAGGGTCGTCAGGTGGTGCTGGTCAGCTCGGGCGCGATCGCCGCAGGCCTGGGACCGCTCGGGATGACCGGGCGTCCCCGGGACCTGGCCACCGCCCAGGCCGCGGCCAGCGTCGGACAGGGCTTGCTCATGGCCCGCTACACCGAGGCGTTCGCCAGGCGCGGCCAGCGGGTGGGCCAAGTGCTCCTCACCGTCGAGGACGTGATGCGGCGGGCGCAGTACCGCAACGCGTTGCGCACCCTGGACCGGCTGCTCGACCTGGACATCATGCCGATCGTCAACGAGAACGACACCACCGCCACCCACGAGATCCGGTTCGGCGACAACGACCGGCTGGCCGCGATCGTCTCGCACCTGACCCGCGCCGACGCGCTGGTGCTGCTGTCGGACGTCGACGCGCTGTACACCGCCCCGCCCGACCGGCCCGGCGCGCGCCGGATCGACCGCGTGGCCGGTCCGGAGGACCTGGCGGACGTGCGGATCGGCGGCGCCCGGAGCCGGGTGGGCACCGGTGGCATGGTGACCAAGCTGGACGCGGCCGCGATCGCCACCGGGTCGGGCATCCCGGTGATGCTGACGTCGACCGCGAACGTCGCCGAGGCGCTCGGCGGGGCGCCGGTGGGCACCTGGTTCGCGGCGACGGGCAGCCGCAAGAACGCCCGCCGGCTGTGGCTCGCCCACGCCGCCCGGGCCAACGGCCGGGTGGTGCTCGACGACGGGGCGGTGCGCGCCATCACCGTCGGCAAGAAGTCGCTCCTCGCGGCGGGCATCACCGGGGTGGAGGGCGACTTCGACGCCGGCGACGTGGTCGAGCTGGTCTCGACCGACGGCGTCGTCGTGGCTCGCGGCGTGGTCGCCTACTCCTCGACCGAGCTGCCGCTGCTGCTCGGCAAGTCCTCCGCCGCGCTGCGTGACGAGATCGGGCACGACCGGGAGGTCGTGCACCGCGACCACCTTGCGGTGGTGCGTCACCGGCGTTGAGCGACGACCGTCCGGTGGGCGCCGCCGCCGGACGTACGCCGGTGCTGTCTACCCTGACCCCATGAGCACAGCGACGGCTCCCCAGCCCACCACCGACGTCGAGGAGGCGGTGCGCGAGACCGCCCGCCGGGCCAAGCTCGCGGGTCGGGCGCTCGCCACGGCGACCAGGGCGACCAAGGACGCCGCCCTGCACGCGATGGCCGACGCACTGGTGGCTGCGGCGCCGAGGGTCGTGGAGGCCAACGCCCGCGACCTCGCCGCCGGCCGCGACGCCGGCATGTCGCCCGGGCTGCTGGACCGGCTCGCGCTGACCGAGGAGCGGATCGGCTCGATCGCCGACGCGCTGCGGGAGCTGGCGACGCTGCCCGACCCGGTGGGCGAGGTGGTCCGCGGCTCGACGCTGCCCAACGGCATCCGGCTGCGCCAGGTGCGGGTGCCGATGGGTGTGGTCGGGATGATCTACGAGGCCCGGCCCAACGTGACCGTCGACGCCGCCGGCCTGGCCCTCAAGAGCGGCAGTGCGGCGATCCTGCGCGGCGGTTCTGCGGCGCTGCACTCGAACACCGTGATCGTCGAGGTGCTCCGCGAGGCCCTGACCGGAGCCGGCCTGCCCGCCGACGCCGTGCAGTCGATCGACCAGTACGGCCGGGCCGGTGCGGTCGCACTGATGCATGCGCGCGGCCTGGTCGACCTCCTCGTGCCGCGAGGCGGCGCCGACCTCATCCAGACGGTGGTGCGCGAGGCCTCGGTGCCGGTGGTCGAGACCGGCGTCGGCAACTGCCACGTGTACGTCGACGCGAGCGCGGACCCGGCGATGGCGCTGCCGATCGTGATGAACTCCAAGACCCAGCGCGTCGGGGTGTGCAACGCCGCGGAGACCCTGCTGGTGCACGCCGACGCGGCGGCGGGCTTCCTGCCGTCGGCCCTCGTCGCCCTGCACGAGGCCGGTGTGGTGCTGCACGTCGACGAGCGCACCGCCGGCCTGGCCGGGGACGTGCCCGTGGTGCCGGCCACCGACGAGGACTGGGCGACCGAGTACCTGTCCCTCGACCTCGCGGTGCGCGTGGTGGACGACCTGGACGCCGCGATCGACCACATCCTGCGCTGGTCGTCCGGGCACACCGAGGCGATCGTCACGTCCGACGTCGCGTCGGCCCACCGCTTCACCACGGAGCTGGACTCCGCCGTGGTGGCCGTGAACGCCTCGACCCGGTTCACCGACGGCGGTCAGTTCGGCCTCGGGGCGGAGATCGGCATCTCCACGCAGAAGATGCACGCCCGCGGCCCGATGGGGCTCGCGGAGCTCACGACCACGGTCTGGCACGTGCTGGGCGACGGCCACGTGCGCCCCTGATCCCTCGTCCGGGCGACCCCGGCGGCCGATGGGGTGGTTCTCGCCGGGGGCGGGTGTCGGGGCATGAGACACTGAGGAGTTGTCGTGCCCGCGCCCTCAGCGGGAGCCCCCGAGACCAGGAGGTCGACGTGCACATCGCCCTGTTCGCCGCCGCACCCGAGCTCGCCGCCAACGCGCAGACCCTGTCGCCCGTCGGGTTCGGCCTGAGCGCGTTCGGCATCCTGGTCGCCCTGCTGCTGCTGACCTTCGCGTTCCGCAACGCGGGCAACCGCCACTGATCCCGGGCTCACAGCGACGGGGCTGCGGGACGCGAGCAGATGACGACACCACGGTGCAGGGTGGGGGTGATGGGGGGCACGTTCGACCCCGTGCATCACGGTCACCTGGTCGCCGCGAGCGAGGTCGCCGCGCGCCTCGAGCTCGATGAGGTGGTGTTCGTCCCCACCGGGCGCCCGTCGCTCAAGGACCACCCGGTGGTCACCGAGCCCGAGCACCGGTACCTGATGACGGTGATCGCCACGGCTGCGAACCCCCGGTTCACCGTCAGCCGGGTGGACATCGACCGTCCGGGAACCACCTACACGGTGGACACGTTGAGCGACCTGGCGGCGCAGCGCCCCGGCGCCGACCTGTACTTCATCACCGGGGCCGACGCGATCGCGAAGATCGCGGCGTGGAAGGACGTCGACCGGTTGTGGTCGATGGCACAGTTCGTGGCAGTGACCCGACCCGGTCACCGGCTGACCCTCGACGGGGTTCCGGCCGGGGCGGTGACCGAGGTCGAGGTCCCGGCGCTGTCCATCTCCTCGACCGACTGCCGGCGCCGGGCCCGCGCCGGGGAACCGGTGTGGTACCTGGTGCCGGACGGCGTCGTCCAGTACATCGCCAAGCACGGTCTGTATCGAGGTCAGGATGACTGAGCAGTTCCCCGGGGAGTGGGGTGAGCGCCGACGTCGCCGCGAGGAGGAGCGGCAGCGGCAGCTCGCCGAGCAGCCGGGCGTGCCAGCCGGCCCGGACGGTGGGACGTCGCGGTCGAACGGCGCCGCGAACGGCACCACCTCGAACGGCGCGGCCGCCTCGCGGCGGGACCTGCGTCGGCGCGCGTCGGAGGACGGGGCCCCCGAGCCCCCTGCGGCGCCGGCTCGGCCGAACGGCGACGGACGCGGTGTCTCGTGGTCGTCGACGGCGCGTCGTTCCGACGCCCCGACCACCCAGACGGCCCGCGTGAACGTCCCGACGCGGCCGGCGTCGTCAGCCCCGGCCCCGGCCGGGCGGACCGAGCAGCCGGTCCGGTCCCGCCGCCAGCTGCGGGAGGCCACCGGCGAGCGGCCGCAGGTCGGTATCACTCCGCCGCCCGGAACCGGCGGGGTGCGCCGGCTGGGCCCTGACGGGCGTCTCGCGCCGGTGGAACCCGCGGACGGCGCGACGGAGCTGCCCTCCGCGAAGGAGCGTTCCCAGGCACTGCGCGCGCAGGCCGAGCGGGCCCGCGCCGAGCGCGAGCAGGTGGCCCAGGAGCGGGTGCGGGCCGCCCAGCAGCGTGCGGCGCGGGAGCGTCTGGAGCGCGAGCGCGCCGAGCAGACCCGCGCGCAGGAGCAGCGTGCCGCCCGATCGATCCAGGAGCGTGCCGAGCTGGCCCGCCGGGCCGAGGCGGAGCGTGTGGCCCGGGAGCAGGCGGCCCGGGAGCGGGCCGACCAGCTCGCGCGCGAGCGGGCCGAGGCGCAGCGTCTGGAGCGCGAGCGTGCCGAGCACGCCGCGCGTGAGCAGGCCGAGCGCGAACGTGCTGCGCTCGAGCAGGCCGCCCTCGAACGTGCCGAGCGGGCTCGTGCGGCGCAGGCCGAGCAGGCGGCGCGTGAACGCGCCGAGCGTGCGGCTCGGGCCAGGGCCGAGCAGACCGAGCGTGAGCGTGCGGCGCGCGCGGAGGCCGAGCGCGCCGCGCTCGAGCTGGCTGAGCGTGAGCGGGCCGAGGCGGCTGAGCGCGAGCGCGCGGAGCTGGCCGCGCGTGAGCAGGCCGAGCGTGAGCGTGCGGCGCGCGCGGAGGCCGAGCGGATCGTGCAGGAGCGCACCGCTCAGAAGCGGGCCGAGCGTGCGCGCGAGGAGCAGGCTCGCGAACGCGGCGCCGCCGCGCGGCGCATGGTCAGCCGACCCCAGGTCGCTCCGGACGTCGAGCCGCCGGTCTCGATCCCGGTGGGCACGGTGTCGATCGACAACCCCACCGAGGCCGTGGTCGACGAGGCCGTCCTCCAGGCCGCGCGGGAGCGGCTCGCGCAGCTGCGCGCGGAGCGGGTGGCGCGCGAGAGCGCGGCGCGCGAGCGGATCCTCGCGGCCGAACGGAACCATCCGACGGCGGAGGACGCCCACCCGGACGAACCCCCGGTCAGCCGGCTCGGCTCGGACGTCGACGGCGCGCCCGCGGTGCCGCTGTGGCCGGCGCTGCCCGAAGCGGGGCCGGACAGCGCCTCCGGTGCCCAGGCCGCGGTGATGACGCGACGCGGGTTCGGGGACGAGGCCGAGCTCGCGGCGGCCGACGCCGCGGGGGAGCACGACGAGGACGAGCTGCCGGCGCGGCCGTACTCGTGGCTGCACTGGGTCGCGCTGATCGCCGTCGCGTTCGTGCTCGGGATGCTGATCGTGATGGTCATCACGCGTGACGCGGGCGCTACGACCCAGGGTGCTGCCGCCCCGGTCGCCGCGGTGCTGAGCATGCTCCCGGGAGCCCTATGACGGCGTCGCCCCGCGCGCTGGAGCTGGCCCTGGCGGCGGCACGAGCCGCGTCGTCGCGCAAGGCCGCCGAGATCATCGCCCTGGATGTCAGCGACCGTCTGGTGCTCACCGACGTCTTCCTCATCGCGTCGGGGACCAACGAGCGGCAGGTCGGTGCGATCGTCGACGCCGTCGAGGAGTCGCTGCACGCCCTGGGCTCCAAGGCGGTGCGTCGCGAGGGAGTGCGCGAGGGGCGCTGGGCGCTCCTCGACTTCGGGGAGGTCGTGGTGCACGTCCAGCACGCCGAGGACCGCGTCTACTACGCGCTCGAGAGGCTGTGGGCGGACTGCCCGCTGATCGAGCTGCCGGCGGACGCGCGCGGCGGCGACGGGGACGCGGCGTGACCGCCCGCGCGGTCGCGCTGTGGCGCCACGGCCGCACCGCGTACAACGCCGAGGGCCGGATGCAGGGCCAGGTTGACGTCCCGCTCGACGACGTCGGCGCCTGGCAGGCCGTCCAGGGCGCCCAGCACCTCGCCCAGCGCCTGCGCCCGGCCCGGATCGTCACGTCGGACCTCAGCCGTGCCCGGGCGACCGCCGAGGCCCTCGCGGACCTGGTGGACCTCGAGATCGAGACCGATCCGCGGCTGCGCGAGCGGTGCTTCGGCGACTGGGAGGGTCTGACGATCGACGAGATCCGCGATCGCTGGCCCGAGCAGTACGAGGTCTGGCGGGCGCAGGGCGACCCCCAGCGGACGGGCGCCGAGACCCGCGCGCAGGTCGCCGAGCGGGTGGCGGCCGCCGTCGCGGAGCACGCCGAGACCGTCGCCGGCGATCAGACCCTGGTGGTGGTCGCGCACGGGTCGGCGATCAACCTCGGCGTCACGCGGCTGCTCGGGCTGGAGGCCGGCTGGCGGGGGATGGGTGGCCTGCACAACGCCCACTGGTCGCTGCTGCGGCCGAGCGGGCGGCGCCCGGGGACGTGGTACCTCGAGGCACACAACCTGGGTCCGACGGTCGCGATCGACGACTGGAACTCCGGCATCCCGGCCGAGGTCCTGCCCTCCTCGACCGCCGACGCGCTGCGCTCCTGAGGCCCGGCCGGGCTGCGGTCCCGGATTGGCCCAGACGGGCCGGCGTGGCCTAGACTGCAGGTCGCCCTCCGGGGCGACGGGGCTGTGGCGCAGCTGGTAGCGCACCTGCATGGCATGCAGGGGGTCAGGGGTTCGAGTCCCCTCAGCTCCACCGAGAAAGTGCAGGTCAGAGGCCGTTTCCCCGATTGGGGAGGCGGCCTCTTGGTCTGGGGTGGACCGAAAGTGGACACGTCGGTCCGTTCGGGCTGCGGTGGCGTTTGCCCTGGTCAGCGCCCGAATCCGCCGCGAGAACCGTCGACGCGCGCATGTGGTTCGAGTCACCTCTGCCTTGCGTGGGGTTCGTGTTGCCGCAACCCAACCTTGACCGGACCCACCGCGACCGCGGAGCTGTCCGTGCAGCGGCGAACCTATGCGGTCCGTTGGTGCGGTTCGCGGCGCTGGTGCGCGGCGCGTCCGAACGGGTGACTCGGGCGCTGACTTGCGGCACTCAGCTCCTTGACTCGGGTAGCGTCCGGCCCGCGTGGGTCTTGGGGCTCGGTCAGGGGGGCGTGGTCAGTGAGTAGCGCGTGGAAGTCCACAAGTGGCTCTGTCGGCCTCGGTGGAAGCCGCCTGGGTCGAGTCCGGCTGATCGCTGCCCTTGCGGGGCTCGGGGTGCTGCTTGGCGCTGTCCAGCCGGCGGCTGCGGCTGGACGGCTCGGTGCCCCAACGTCCGCACCAACCGCGGTCGACTTCGCTGCTGGCGGGGCGTTCTCGGTGGCCCTGGCGGTCGACAAGCCTGTCTTCGGCGTTGATGAGCAGGTCACGCTGACGGCAACCGTCAACCAGGACATCATGAGCCGTCCCGGCGTGTCCGGAGACTCCGAACCTTGGAAGGATCGGAGTTATGGGACGACCGAGCAAGTACCCCGA